>Ga0207905_1000008_pt1 | contig 393425 bp, 343 predicted proteins | sample LinPmetageLP49_FD_184060 | JGI IMG/M metagenome (GOLD analysis project Ga0207905, IMG submission 184060) | Marine viral communities from the Subarctic Pacific Ocean - LP-49 (SPAdes) | ecosystem: Environmental > Aquatic > Marine > Oceanic | place: Pacific Ocean | collected 2011-08-27 | reverse complement strand
TCTCCCAAAGCATGGAAGTTATTGTGGTTAAAGAGAATAAAAACACCATTGCCTGAAACTGCTCCAAATATGTCATGGGCGTATCAGGAACTGGCAAAGTTAGGAGGCTGGAAAGATACCAAGCGCACAGGGCGTGCATCTGTGAAAGTGTTATGGCAAGGATGGCTTAAGTTACAAGCCATCCTGGAAGGCTACGATTTAGCAAAATCTCTTGAGTCAGACTTGTGATCAAGAGACAGCTAATAGCGGCTTTATTTTTGTGGGCGATTTTTTATAAAAATTATTGAATTTTTTGTATGCGTTAAGGTCTATCAGCATGCAAATATACTTATACAGTGGAATAACCATGCAAAACATGCCATCAATTAAACGTTGTACTCGAGAAGAGTTAGCGCCAGAGCAAGATTTGGGGCGTTTAGTCTCTTTTTTACGTTCGAGATTAGCCATTCATGTTGATGCCAAGTTACTTCCTATGGACTTAACTTCTGCGCAATATATTGTGGTTGTACTACTTGCGAGAGAGTCGGTTAATACGCTTGCAGGACTTTGCGAATATATGGTTTATGATCGTGGCGCTATGAGCCGCTTATTAAACCGACTTGAAGAAAAAGGACTCATTATTAAAACGCAATGTGAGCTTGATAAGCGCTCAACTATTTTGTGTTTAAGTGAAAAAGGTAAAGCTCTTTGTCCTGAAATTATGCCTGTAGTGAACGAAGTCTATGCGCAAGCATTAAGTGGTTTTTCAGAGCCAGAAAAAAACCAAATAATCGACTTACTATTCAAAGCTATAAATAATCTTGATTCACTGCCAGACTCCCCCCAAAAGTAGATTATCAATAAAATAGCGATACTGTTTCAATAGAAAGTTAGCGTGCTAATTAGTTGATCTGATTGTGCGCAGAATCTAACTTTGATAATATAGTTGCCTAGGCAATTAAAGTTATCATCTTGTTAGGTTTGTTATGATTGAAAATAATTTGTTAGTACAATTACAACAGCAATTTCCAGAACATACTTTTATGCAACATCACTTAAGTGTTGTCCATAAGGGACGTTTTGCTAACGCGATTGTGTATCGATATAAAGATAATGAATTTGATTTAATCGTTAAAGATTTTAGCCAAAGCCCTTGGTTTATCCGCAAAACATTTGCACGAATGTCGGTAAATCAAGAGTATAAAGGGTTGAGCCGTTTAGCAGAGCTTGATGCAGTTGCTAACCGCTTTTGTAGATTGTCGCCGATAGCGGTTGCTTATAACTATATTGAAGGCACGCCACTGCGCGCTTTAATTCATGAAGACAAAACACTACCTGTTAACTTTTTTAGTGAGCTTGAGCGTCAAGTAGCAAAAATGCATCGCAAAGGCATCGTGCATTTAGACTTGCGTAATATGGGTAATATTTTATGCGGCGCAGACGGTAAACCTTACTTTATTGATTTTCAGTCCACTATTAGCTTTTCTCGTTTTCCACGTTGGTTGCAACGCTTTATGCGAGGATCTGACATGTCAGGCGTATATAAAGCATGGAATAAATTGGGTGAGCAGCCTCTGCCACAAAAAAAGCAAGACTATTTAGAGCGCTTTAATCACGTGCGTAAACGCTGGATTTTTAAAGGTTACCCAATACAGCGTGGCTATGCGTGGGGCACTGCACTTATTACTCAATTTGTAGATTCTGACTTAGTACGAAATATTACTGATAGACTTTAATTTAAAGCATAAACCGTAATTTAAAAACACCTAATTCATTGTGTGATTTTGCCCATATTAGCCTAGCTAATATGGGATTTTTTTATTATAAGTAATCCCTTTAGTTTGTTTACTTGTTGTTTAATCCCTCAAAAATAATTCCTTTTACTGTTTTTTTAATTTTTTAAAATAAATATTAGTACTGCATTTAGTTTGCCCATACAATGCGCAAAAATAGCTTGCGCATGCTTAATAAGTTCACGTTTTTTCTGCAATTTTTTATTGTTCAAGTAGACTATAAATAATGTGCGCTTTTAAATTTTAAGGTTTTAAGATGATTGAGTATCCGGTAGACCAACTTCCACAGCTCATAAATGATTTATTGCAATGCGATACAACAGAACGCAAAAATAAATTATTAGCAGATGCGCAGTTAACGCTTTCAACAGAGCACCTGTCATTACTTTTTGAGGCGATACCAAAAGAGCAACGACTTGAAATTTGGCAGTTGCTTGATGAAGACACGCAACACGAAATTTTTGTTAATTTAAGTGAAGATAGTTGTTTGTGGTTGCTACAAACGCTAGAAGACACTGAGGCTTTTAAACTTCTTGATGAAGTTAATGTAGAAGAGCTACTGGAACTTGAAGAAGTTATACCAGAGCGATTTGTTGAGTATGCAAAAAAGCAACTCGATGAAGCGCAAACCAAACAATATGATTTAGCGCAGCAATACCCGCCAGAGCAATTAGGTCACTGGTTAGGTTTTGACTTTTTAAAAGTATCGGAGAAGCTAACAGCCGGTGGTGCTAAAAAATTGCTACACAAAGGTTTACCGCAATACAGTGAAGTTATTTATTTAGTAAGCCGCAAGGGTAGTTTAATAGGTGAGGTTGCGGTAAATGATTTAATAAAAGCCAGCGACACCGATAACTTAATGACATTGGCAAATCATGACTTTTCATCGCTCCATGCTGATGATGATTTATATGAAGCGGCAGAAGTGGTGATCCACAGTGAAAAAATGGCACTGCCAGTGGTTAATGTTGATAACAAATTACTTGGGCGATTAACCATTGCCTCTGCTTATGAATTACGACAAGAAATTGCTGATGAAGCAGCCGCTAAAGCCGGTGGTTTACGTGAAGACGAAGACCTGTTCGCAAGTGTGCGAAAAAGTGCTAAAAACCGTGGCATATGGTTAGGTATTAATTTAGCTACTGCCTTTTTAGCGTCGTGGTTTATCGGTTTATTTGGCGCAACGATAGAACAAGTTGTAGCACTAGCGGTATTAATGCCAGTGGTCGCTTCTATGGGGGGAATTGCAGGTAGTCAAACATTAACCGTTATTGTGCGAGGTTTAGCGCTTGGACAGGTTACAGATTCAAACCGTAATGCGTTGCTTAAAAAAGAGCTGCGTGTTGGCGCTGTAAATGGCTTGGTATGGGCGTTTGTAATCGGCCTACTTACCTTTTTATGGTTTAACGACTTAATGCTTAGTATTACGATTACGGTAGCCATATTATTGAATTTAGTGGCCGCGTCACTAGCAGGTGTTGTTATTCCGTCTATTTTAGACAAAATGAAAATTGATCCTGCGTTATCTGGTTCGGTAATTTTAACTACCGTTACCGATATTGTTGGGTTTGTTACCTTTTTAGGTTTAGGCAGTTTATTGCTTTTATAAGCCTTATACCAATTCGCTTAATTAAGTGAATTGGTATTACTAACAGGAAAATACAATGACCTTTGAAGTCATGATTTGGTGTGCAATTGCTTTGTGTATTTCACAATCGGCAATATTTTCGGGCTTAAACTTAGCGTTTTTTTCACTAAGTAGGCTTCAGCTTGAAATGGAAAGTGCAAAAGGGAACGAGGCGGCCATAAAAGTCATGGCCCTTCGAAACGACTCTAATTTTTTATTGTCGACTATTTTGTGGGGTAACGTAGGTATTAACGTACTACTTACACTACTTTCTGATTCGGTATTAATGGGCGCAAGTTCGTTTTTATTCTCAACTATCGCAATTACTATTATTGGTGAAATAACACCACAGGCTTATTTTTCGCGTAATGCGTTAAAAATGGCGAGCCTACTTTCGCCGTTAATTAAGTTTTATCAGATTCTGTTTTATATAGTTGCTAAGCCAACGGCTTTAATACTCGATGCATGGTTAGGCAAAGAGGGGATTACGTACTTTGCTGAAAGTGAGCTCAGAGGTATTATTCGCAAACACATAGAGGCTGAAGAAGCTGATGTTCAACATGTTGAGGGAATAGGCGCACTTAACTTTTTTAGCTTAGATGAAATAAGCGTAACCAAAGAGGGTGAGGTAATTGATCCAGACTCTATTATTGCTTTGCCTACTAAGCTTGATTTGCCTATTTTCCCAGACCTTACATTAACAACTGATAATGAGTTTTTACGCAAACTACATAAGTCAGGTTATAACTGGGTGATCATTACCAATGAAGACGGTTGGCCTTTATTAGTGGTAGATGCTGACGGCTTTTTAAGATCAGCGTTATTTGAGCCAGATACGTTTGACCCTTATCACTATTGTCACAGACCTATAATTGTTGCTGATGAAGCGATGCGTTTAAGTGAAGTGATTTTAAAAATACGGGCTAATCATTCTTTAGATAAATCGTTTGATGGGGCCATTGATCACGATGTGGTATTAGTGTGGAGCGATGTGAAACGCATTATTACCGGCGCTGATATATTTGGTCGGTTGCTCAAAGGTATGAGTGCACCAAAACTCGAACTGCATGAAAGTACAGAGAATAAAAAGCCGCTGTAAAGCGGCTTTTTTGTATTTAGTTGGATGGAGCTTTACGCCCAACCTTCGTAGCGCTTACGACGTGACAGCACTATCGTTAATATAATACCTAAAAACAGGCCTAAAAACGCAATAGCACCACCGTAAGTAAGTAGCTGGCGTTTCTCTTTTGAGCTAGCAGCTTCTTTTTGAGTGCGCTCTTGCTCTAGCGTTGTTTTAAGCTTAGTAATTTGAGCAGATAACTGCAGATTTTGATCTGTTAAAGTTTGGTTTTGTTCTTGTAGCTGTGGAAGTTCTATTTGAGCTTGGCGTAGCTTTTCTTGCATAGTGCTCATTTCGCTACTTAGTGTTTTGTACTGTTGGTGTAAGCCCGCTGTTTTAGTAATAAACTTAGTTTCTATCCAGCCTTCGCGGTCTTTATCATCTTTAATTTTTATAAAGCCGTTTTCTTCATTTGATAACAAGGTTAACTTTGTTCCAGCATCTACAGAGCCGAGTAGTCGATAATTTTTACTCGCCCCAGAGCGCATAAAAGTGTATAGATTATCGATAATATAAGCGGTGTTTGCATTCGTTGAATTTGCAGGTTGTGCTTCTTGTGCATAACTCATGAATGTGGTGGCTGTTAAAAGTAGCCCTAATAAACAATGTTTTAGCATTTATCTACCTTGTTGATCTAACTGCGTCCGTTATGAACGTGATTTTTATTTCACATAAGTAGTTAGATAGTATGGATTAAATAGATCAATAGCAAGACTGATATTGTAACCCAGTACGGTAACGCAGGAGTAGTTATCGAGTCCACTAGGTTACAAGCCTCACGCTATGATTAAATTGCTCCTAGATAGAACGAATTTTAATCCACAAAGGCCATCAAGCCCTAAAATAAGGTTAAAAAATTTGCATTGTTAAGGCGCTTTGTTTATTTTGAGCACTTATTTATTTTAAAGGTAATCCGCAAACCGAATGGATACTGAGATAGAACTGAAATTTTTGGTATCAGATGCCGTTATTCCACTGATCCCCTCGTTAATTACTCAATTTGCAAAAACGGTGAAGAATAAACCGTCTCGCAGCTTACAAAATGCATACTACGATACGCCAAGCAGAGAGCTTAGAGCGCTTGATATAGGCTTTCGAACGCGTTGTTCTGACAGCGAATGCGAGCAAACTATAAAGCTTGCAGGTGAAGTGGTAGGTGGTTTACACCAACGTCCAGAGTACAATTTACCAATTGAATCAAGCCGCCCTAATTTAATGGCGTTTGATGCTGATATTTGGCCTCATGGCATGCAAATAAGCGCCATCTCAAAAAACTTGTATCCAATATTTAGTACTAACTTCATTCGTCGTACTTGGTTAATTGAAACCGAAAGTGGCGCTAAAATTGAAGTCGTACTCGATAAAGGTGAAATTGCGGCTTCGGGTAAAATTGAAATTATTAGCGAGCTAGAAATTGAGCTAGTTGAGGGCAGTCGTAATGAGCTGTTTGCATTTGCAGATATACTAGTTAGCCAAAACTGCATACGCTTAGGTTTGTATTCTAAGGCCGCGCGTGGTTATCGACTTGCTGATGAAAAACCTTTAATGCCAAGCAAATCTATTGGTTTTGTACAATTACCAAAGTCGACTACTCAAGAGCGTGCTTTAGTTGAAGCCATGAACTTTGGCATTCGCTTTGTACAAAAGCACGAGCAATGCTATTTCGATAAGCCAAGTTTAAAAACACTTAAACGCGTAACTGACGGCATCAGTTTAATCCGCCATACTTTTTGGCTATACGACGATATAGTATCTAAAGAAAGTACAGAGCACTTACGTACCGAACTTAAATGGTTATTAAGTGAATTAGCGTGGGTAGAAAACGCGATTCAATTAAAAACGTACACGTCTAAACGCCATGCTTTTTATAAAAAAATTAATGCGGCGCCAGCACTTGCTCAAGTCATTGGAGACTTAAAAGAGTTACAGCCAAGCATTGACGATATAAATGCACTGTTTCACAGCGCACGTTATAATCGTTTATTACTATCGTTAACTACCTGGTTAATCGATAAGCAATGGCGTAAAGACTGGGGGCAAGCAGAGCTTCAAGCGGCTGAGCAAAATGTGTCGTCTATTGCCAATAGGCTTTTCAATAAAGACTGGAAAAACCTGCACGAGTTGCTTCCAAAGGAGCAAACACTCGATGTCGCTTCGTATTTAAACCTACGAACTCAGCTTGAAAATAGCCTACTGAGCGGTAACTGTTTAGGATCGTTATTTGATAAAGAAGAACGCCTAGAGTTTAGATTGCCTTGGCTTGATATTTCTCATGGTATTTATGAATTAAGTACGCTTGAGTATTTAAAGCAATTATGTGCAGGGCAAGAGGACGAACAGCTTGCAAAAATCCAGTCATGGCTTGAACAAAAGTCTGAATATTTGGTCAGTGCCATGGAGCAAAGTCGCCTTGCTTCACTTGACATAGAACCTTACTGGCAAAAATAAATGATGCGCTTTTGTAATAAAATTCAGTTGCAAAAGTGTTTATTCGTTATTTTTTTATTAGTTAGTTTTAACACTTACGCTGAGCCCATATGGCATTTGTATAAAAACAAAAATGGCGTAAGTGTGTATTATCAAAGCCACAGTGATAATACCTTTGAAGTAAAAGCGCAGATGAGCGTGAAAGGCGTATCCACCAATGAGTTTTTAGAATTACTTAGTGATACCGATGCCGCACCCCAATGGCTCGAAAATATATCTCAGGTAAAGGTTATTAAGCACATAAGCCCATCAGAAAATTTAGTGTACAGTTATTTTAATTCTCCTTGGCCTATTAGAGATAGAGATAGCATTACTTATTCTTGTTATTCACAGTTGACTGCAAATAAAAGCCAATTGCTTATTAAGGCTCGCCCTAATAAGCAGCCCAAAAACAATGGCGTTATAAGAATTACTACTTTAAATGCACGCTGGCTACTGAGTGAGGACAAAGGCCGCCTTGATATTGAGTACCAAGTATATGCTTTGCCTGATGGGGCAATACCTACTTGGCTAAGCAATAAGGTCGGATTGAAAAGTACTTACACCACATTTATGAACTTGCATCATATGCTCACAGATAAAAAATACACTCCAAAACCACCTGTAATCAAAGCAGGTCAATGCTAAATATCGAATATATAATAATTTAATGGTGTGTTGAGTAGTCTTTAACTACGCTTAAGCAATAATGACACGCTATTATTTGGAGAATTGATGAAGTATTTAGTGGCTATATTATGTTTGATACACAGCTCATTCTTATTAGCTCAAGAATATACCTTTGGTGTAGTGCCGCAATACGAGCCGCAAAAGCTAAATACTATTTGGCAACCTTTGTTAAAGCAAGTAAGTAAGCAAACGGGAATAACAATAAAGCTAATTACAGTTGAGTCTATTCCTGTATTTGAAAAAGCCTTTGCTAATGGCGAGTACGACTTTGCATACATGAACCCATGGCATAGTGTTGTAGCATACGAAAAACAGGGATATTTACCATTAATAAAAGATGCAGGGCGAAAGCTGCAAGGTATTTTGCTCGTAAACAAAGACAGTGATATTGATAATTTAAGCCAACTAGAGGGCGCTGAAATAGCATTCCCTGCACCTAACGCATTAGGTGCGTCATTATTAATGAGAGCTGATTTAGCATTGTTATACGGGCTAACAATAAAGCCTGTATATGTCCAAACTCATCCATCGGTATATTTAAATGTAGCACTGCACTCAACAATGGCGGGCGGTGGTGTAATGGGCACATTTAAACAACAACCAGAAAGCTTACAAAATAAACTCAAAATTCTTTATAAAACGCGTGAAATTAGTCGCCACCCAATTGTAGCCCATCCAAGGGTTGATCCTGCAATACAGTTAAAAGTGCAACAAGCTATTTTAGATATAGGGCAAAGCCCAGAGCATAAACATTTACTTGCAGGTATCCCAATTATTAAACCTAGTATTGCAACTTTAGCAGAGTATCAGCAGTTAACTCAGTGGGGCTTGCGCTCATTTTATGTTGAAAATTAGAGGGTTTCGTAGTTTAAGGGCGCAAAGCTTTATTGTTGTATTGCTTTGTGGCTTGCTTATGGCATGTCTTTTTATGTTTTACGCATTACCTGAACAAGCGCGTTGGGTAAACGATGGCCTTTCAAAGGCTGCTCAGCGTTCTTTAGCGCAGTTATCGACTTCTATAACGACTCCGTTGTTAACTAGGCAATATGCAGAGCTATATGAAGAAATAGACAGTCAACTTCAAACTCGCCCTAATTGGAAAAGTATTAAAATTGTTGACGTTGATTCAAAAAACCAATTGTATCCGCTTGAGAATTGGGTTGGAGCAAATGAAAACGGCGACATGCTGTTATCTCAACAGGTGGTATTTTTAGACAAACCGCTGGCTAATATTAGCTTGGTTGTTAATTTTACGAATGAAATTAACGAATCTTCAAAACTTCATTACACCTTAATATATATACAATTTATTATTTTAGTTATCGTTTTTATAGGTTTAGCTTGGCTGGTGGATTACAGGGTTACATCGCCTTTGAGGACGCTAAAACTTGGGTTTTCACGTTTAGCCAAAGGCGACTTTGATTGCCATATAGATAAACAACAACAAAATGAAGTGGGCAGTGTAATAAATGCATTTAATAATATGGTTGATGAGGTTGCGAATAACCATCAAAAATTAAATGCATTACGAATTCAAGCTGAGTCTGCAAGTAAAGCAAAGTCAGATTTTATGGCCAGTATGAGCCACGAATTAAGAACTCCATTAAATGCAATTTTAGGCTTAGCCCAGCTGTATGGATATGATGAGAGTGCTAATAAAGTACAAAAAGAAAACGCGAAAAGCATTTATCAAGCTGGAGAGCATTTACTATTACTCATAGACGATGTGCTTGATTTAACAGCTATTGAGTCGGGTAATATGCAGTTTAGTTTTTCTTATGTGCCTATTAAAAGCATATTAGAAGAGTCAGTAAAGCTTGTCACTGAGCTAATTAAAGGGCAATCAATAACACTGCAAACTCACGGTTTTGAGTCCTTAGAAGGGTTGAGTATTTATATTGATCAGCGCCGCTTTAAACAAGTGATGCTTAACTTGCTTTCAAATGCGATTAAATACAACAAACTAAATGGCAGCATTAATATTAATTGTCGGGTGTTAAGTAATAAACAATGCGAAATAGATGTAATAGATACCGGATGCGGATTTTCTCCAGATGATATTTCTCGCCTATTTAAACCTTTTGACCGCTTAGGCGCTGAAACCAGTAAAGTAAATGGAACCGGTATTGGTTTAGTGATAACTAAGCAGCTGGTAGAGCGTATGCAAGGGTCTTTGAGCGCACAAAGCGAGCAGCACAAAGGTTCTTGTTTTACGCTAAACTTTAACAGTTTTGATCAAACTGACTTGCCAGCACAAGTGCAAGCCCCTCAAATAACACAGCAAAGCTTAAATGCGGTAACGCTTCCTACGCTTGAGGTTTTAGTGGCAGAAGATCAAGTTACAAATCAGCAAGTGTTAAAACAGCAATTAACTATGCTTGGAGTGTGCTCTACTTTTGTAAGTAACGGTGAGCAAGCTTGGGAGGCCATACAAAATAAACGCTTTGATATTTTACTAACCGACATTCAAATGCCCTTACTCGATGGGTTAGGGTTAGCCAAAAAAATACGAGAAAACACTCATTTTGATGAACTGATTATAATTGCAATTACGGCCAACATTACCAAAAACAACATAGATAATTGCTATAGTTGTGGAATGAATGGCTTTTTAACAAAGCCTATTGAGCTTGTTAAATTAAAGTCGTTATTGATGGAGCATTCTCAAACTATGGTCAATACACGTTCAGAAAAATCAGATGGTGAAAATATAGCTTCAGATAGTTTTGATCAATTAGATATTACGCTACTAAAAGCAATGCTTGGTGATGATCCTAGCGTACATTGCATGGTATTTAATGCGTTTTTACAAACAGCAGGGGAGCAAATTAAATTAGCTAACGCGTATGCTAAAAGTAAAAACTATGTTGATTTAGCTTTTCAGGCTCATGCATTAAAGTCGTCTTCAAAGTCTGTTGGGGCTATTGAGTTGGCAAATATATGCCAGCAGATAGAAACACAGGCAGAAAACGAAACAGTTAAAAATGAATATATACAGCAGCTGGAAGAGCGCTTTAACGCTGTAGTCACACAACTTAAAAGCTATTGTTTACGATATGAAAAACGCACATAAAAAATGGCTCTTAAAGAGCCATTTTTTGTTTTAGGTATTTTAGTATTTAGCCGCTTGCCCTTTTTTGGGTAAAGCGTGCTGTATAAAGTCACGTAAATCGTTATTAGAGCTTTCTAAATCAGCGTGGCGAAGGTACATCATGTGTCCGCTTCTGTAGCCTTTAAAGCTCAAACGGTCTTTCATTTTACCGCTTGAGTCTAATTGCCATAACGTATATTTAGCGTCAAAGTAATTGGTTGCGCCATCAAAGTATCCTGATTGGATCATCACGTTTAAGTAAGGGTTTTGTGCCATTGCTAAACGTAGGTTTTCGCCTGTATTATTACCGGTTCTATCCCATGGATGGACATTACCAAATAAGTTATATTTTACATCAGTTTTATAGTTTAACTCTTCACGTAAGTAGTGATTAATTGCAGGAGTGAAAGAGTGTAACCAAGAGGTAAGTTCAGCCCAGTAGTCTGGGGATTCACCTGCGCTTCGTTTATCTATTCCTAAATAACGAGAATCTAAGCGGCCTACAGTTTTACCACGTTCACGTAGTAGCTCTTTCCAGAAAAACTGAGTTGGAATATCTAAGTTATTTTGTTCAACAAACTTTTCTGATAAGCCTGCGTAGTGCGCCATTTTTGTAATTATGCGTCGCTTCTCATCAGCATTAATAAAGCCACCTTTAGCAAGCGCAGGGATTAACTCATTTACAGTAAACTCTTCAACTTCAGGTAATAACTCATCAAGATCTTTAGCTTGTAAATCGGCGTTAAGTGCTTTGTGATACCAAGCAGTCGCTGCAAAGTAAGGTAGGCGGTTAGCGGCTTTAATCGGGCCGTCGCGCTTAATACCAATGTCAGTAGGTGATACGAGAACAACACCGTTTATGTACATCCACTGACTGTTTTGAAGCTCATGAGCGAGTCCAGATACACGTTTTGTACCGTAGCTTTCACCAATTAAAAATTTAGGCGAGCGCCAGCGCTGTGCTCTATTTACAAAAGTATTTAACCACTCAGCAAGGTATTTAATATCGGCATTAACACCAAAAAATAACTCTTTTTGTTTTGCTTTGGAAGGCAGTTCGCCTTTTTCGTTTTCAAGTACGCGAGAATAGCCAGTATTTACCGGGTTTACGTAAACAATATCGGCAATGTCAAGTACAGAATATGGGTTGTCTTTTACGCCATAAGGTTGAATTGGATAGCCTTCGTCATCAATTTTTAATACGCGAGGGCCAGTATAAGCAAGATGCATCCATACAGAAGCCGAACCCGGCCCGCCATTAAATGAAATAAGTAATGGGCGAGCTGTCCTGTCGTCAACTTTGTCACGTGTGTAGTAGGTGTATTGTAGTGTAGCAACCGCGTCGCCTTTATCATCCCATACAGGTTGTGTGCCTGTAGCTACGGTATAACTAAAACGCTGGCCATTAATTTTAGCCTTATGTTGGGTAACTACTTTGCTGTCTACATCAATACGACGTTGATTATCGGCAAGCGTGCTTGTACTAATTATTAATGCAATAACGGTTATCGGTAAACTGATAATACGACTAAGCTTCATTAGGTGTCCTTATTATTGTTGATACATCATTAAAGATAAAAATGAGTTAAATAACAAAAGTATTGAGACTAGTGGCCGATAATACTGGTTAAGTAAGGTATTAATACATTGAAAGGCGCGTATTAATCGCTTTTATAGTTATTTTGGATTTACTTTCTTTATTTAGTTAATTGCAAAATTCAGGTATATTGCGGCCTACTTGTATTGATTTTTTATACAGGCTATCACCAAAAAATCTAACGGATTACGCTTTCAAGCACATAAGTGCACTCTACACCGGATGTTTATGACTAATGCTATTGCAGTAATTGCGTGGTATTTGTCGTTTTGTGGTAAAACTAATTAAAGGTAAAGAGAAGCTTTATGCAAAGAGTATTAGTGGTTGAAGACAGTAAAGTAGTGCAGCAGGTACTTCGCCACTTAACTGCACAATACCTTGATGTGGCAATCGATTTTGCTTGGTCTTTAGCTGAATGTGCCACTTACGTAGAAAAATACGACTACACGCTTGCGTTAGTTGATTTAACCTTGCCAGATGCTCCTCACGGTGAAGTCGCAAAATATACTTTATCTAAAAAGATTCCTACGGTTGTTTTAACCTCAAAAATAGATGAGTACAAGCGCCAACAAATGCTTGAATTAGGTGTCGTTGATTATGTTATTAAAGATAATCGCGACTCTTACCATTACGCCGTTAAACTCGTTGCGCAATTGCTAAGAAACCAAGGTTGTAAAGCATTAGTAGCAGATGATTCATTACTGAGCCGCTCGTTAATGAAGCAAATGCTTGAAAAGCAATTGTTTGATGTGACAGATGCCCACGATGGACAACAAGCACTCGAAATATTAAAAGCTAATCCTGATATAAAGCTACTTATGACCGACTACGCTATGCCTTCTATGGATGGCTTTGAACTTGTTAAAGCGGTACGTAACTTTAGAGGCCGAGACGACTTAGCAATTATTGGCTTGTCGGGCGCGGGGAAACATGGCCTATCAGCGCGATTTATTAAATATGGCGCCAATGACTTTTTAACAAAGCCATTTATGAATGAGGAGTTTCATTGTCGAGTACTTCAAACAATGGAGCAACTATCGTTAATTTCAGATATTAAAGAAAGCGCGCATAGGGATCATTTAACAGGGCTTCATAATCGACGCTATTTTTATCAATATGCAGAAAAGCTCCTTAAAAGTAAAAACCAGAAAAATACTCTCGCATTGTTAGATATCGATTTTTTCAAAAATATTAACGATACATTAGGCCATGAGGGTGGCGATCAGGCTTTAAAGCAGGTTGGTTCATTAATCCGCACTACGTTTTCAAAGTTTACAGTTGCACGGGTTGGTGGAGAAGAGTTTGCCATAATATTACCTGAGATAGAGCTTGAACGTGGTCGTGAATACTTTGAAGCATTTAGAAAAAAGCTGGCTAGTTACGATTTTTCTATCAGCGATAAATCAATTAAAATTACTACAAGTATAGGCTTGGCAGACTTTCAAGACACTAGCTTGACGCAGGCAATGCGTGTTGCTGACAAAGCATTATACGAAGCTAAAAACCAAGGAAGAAACTGCGTGGTATAGCTCTGTTATATAAAGCTAAGCATGCAATTAATATATTGCACGCACCAATGTAGATAACTTGTTAAATTAACGCACCTAATTGGTGCGTTTTTTTTGTTATTTAGTTTCTGTTTTTCACTAACTTATTGTTTTAAAAAATATAAAAATAGTGGCACAAAGGTTGGATTGTTTAACCCAACAGGATAACAATAAAGAGTCCGAGGGGGCCGCTATGAAAATGATTAGTGCAATCATAAAACCATTTAAATTAGACGACGTGCGTGAAGCACTCGCTGATTTAGGAATTGAGGGGATGACAGTAGTTGATGTTAAAGGTTTTGGACGTCAACGAGGTCATACTGAGTTATATCGTGGTGCAGAATACCAAGTAGATTTTATTCCTAAGATCAAACTTGAAATTGCAACTCGTACTGAAAATTGTCAACGCGTTGTTGAAGCAATTACTAAAATTGCATCAACAGGTAAAATCGGTGATGGGAAAATTTTCGTGTACGACTTAGATCAAATTGTTCGTATCCGTACTGGCGAACTTGACGAAGAAGCAATTTAAGGGGGTCTCATGGAAAATACAATAATAGAACTAAAGTTTTCACTCGATACCTTCTATTTTTTAATATCAGGTATATTAGTAATGTGGATGGCAGCAGGTTTTGCCATGTTAGAAGCGGGCTTAGTTCGCTCTAAAAACACAGCTGAAATTTTAACTAAAAATGTCGCGCTGTATTCAATTGCATGTACGATGTTTTTATTAGTTGGCTACAACATTATGTATGTAGACAATGCCGAAGGTGGTTTTATTCCTTCAATAGGCGCTTTAATTGGCACACAAGCTGCTGATGCTGACCATTCTTTAGAATCTGATTTTTTCTTCCAAGTAGTATTTGTTGCAACGGCTATGTCGATTGTATCGGGTGCAGTTGCTGAGCGTATGAAGCTATGGGCTTTCCTTGGCTTTGCTGTAGTACTAACTGGTTTTATTTACCCTATTGAAGGTTACTGGACATGGGGTGGTGGTTTCTTATCTGAAATGGGCTTTGTAGATTTTGCAGGTTCTGCAATTGTACATGGCGCAGGTGCAGCTGCTGCACTAGCGGGTGTACTAATCCTAGGTGCTCGTAAAGGAAAATATGGTAAAAACGGTGAAATATACCCAATTCCAGGTTCAAACTTACCACTTGCTACACTAGGTACATTTATTTTATGGATGGGTTGGTTTGGTTTTAACGGTGGTTCTCAATTACTACTTTCGGATAAAGAAAACGCAACTGCGGTAGGTCAAATATTACTTAATACTAATGCAGCTGCTGCAATGGGTGCTATTGCTGCACTGTTTGTATGTAAGATACTTTGGGGCAAATCAGATTTAACCATGGTATTAAACGGTGCATTAGCAGGTTTAGTTGTAATTACTGCTGACCCACTTTCACCTTCTCCATTAATGGCATGTTTACTAGGTTTACTTGGTGGCTCATTAGTTGTGTTTAGCATTATAGCACTTGATAAAGTTAAGATTGACGATCCAGTAGGTGCTATCTCTGTACACGGTGTGTGTGGTGCATTAGGTATTATGTTAGTACCGCTAACCAATGGTGATGCAAGCTTTGTCAATCAGTTAATTGGTTTAGTGTGTATTCTTGCCTTTGTATTTGTAGCATCATTTATTGTTTGGACTGTGCTTAACAAAACAATGGGTATACGAGTAACTGAAGAGGAAGAACTAAACGGTATGGATCAACACGATTGTGGTATTGAAGCCTACCCAGAGTTTGTTTCTGTTAGAAATAGCTAATAGTTTATTTAAATAATAGTGTGTTTACATAAAGCCCTACTTCGGTAGGGCTTTTTTTGTTTCAGGGGGGGTTAACTTTTCGGATGTTAGGATATGCCCAATATGCTAAGCTCACACTCGTGAATAACCCTTGGAATAAATTACACTTAAATGGCCGACAATAAAAAAACACCTACCAGCAAACCTGCAGCTAAACGTGCTAGTAAATCGTCAAGCACGACAAAAAAAAGCACATCAAAGGGTAGTAAAAAAACAGTGAATCCCACTGTTAAACGCTCTTTTATGAGAAAAACATGGTCAGTGTTTTGGAAATTCAGCTTGGCTGTTTTTATTGCAATGGCAATGTATTTCATTTATTTAGATTCAAAAACTACACGTATATTTGAAGGTAATAAATGGCAACTTCCAGCGCAAGTGTATGCTCGTTCTATGGAGTTCTATCCGGGGCAATTTTTATCAAGCCAAGAAGTTGTGTTTGAGTTAGAGCGTCTACATTATTCATCTGTTAATAGATTAAGCAGAACAGGGCAGTTTGTTAAAACAGCAGATAGCATCAAGATTTATCGCCGTGATTTTGAATTTTATGATGGCCTTGAAGAATCACATATTATTGAACTTCGTTTTGCAGGGCAAAAAGTTGCGACTATTAAAGATAAGTTCGGCAGGCGTTTAAACTCTGCTCGCCTAGAACCTGTGCAAATAGCGCGAATTGGCAACGACTCTAAACAAGATAGAGAATTTGTACCGCTAGATAAGTTCCCAGCCATGCTTAAAGATACGCTACTGGTAGTTGAAGACCGTGATTTTTATGATCACCATGGTGTGTCGGTGTTTTCTATTTTACGTGCGCTTTATTCAAATATTAAAGCGGGACGCACCGTTCAAGGTGGCAGTACGCTTACTCAGCAATTAGCTAAAAATATTTACCTCACGCGTGAGCGTTCTTTAGTACGAAAAATAAATGAGGCCTTTATTGCCCTTATTTTAGATTATCGCTATTCAAAAGATCAGATATTAGAAGCTTACTTAAATGAGGTATACCTAGGGCAGTCATACAACCAAGGTATCCATGGTATGGGGCTTGCTTCTGACTTTTACTTTTCAAAGCCTGTAGACGAGCTTGAGTACGATCAAATTGCTCTGCTGGTGGCAATGGTTAAAGGCCCATCTTATTACAACCCACGTCGTTATAAAGAGCGCACAATGGAGCGCAGGGACTTAGTGCTGCGTCTAATGGTCGAAAATAAGTTACTTAGCACAAAAGAGTACCGTGCATCGCTTAATCGCCCAATTGATATTGCGCCAATGAAAGCCAGTTTACAAAAATCATACCCAGGCTATTTAGAGCTAGTAAACAGAGAGTTAAATGAATTATTACCTGATCAGCAAACACTTGATGCAGGCGTAAGAGTATTTACTTATTTTGACTTGCAAAAGCAAACAGCAATGGAAGAGTCGATTGAAAAGAGTTTACCGTACTTGGAAAATCGCCCTAGAACTGAAAAACTAGAAGCAGCCATGATCTCTGTTAATGTAGAAAAAGGCGGTGTTTCTGCACTTATTGCTGGTCGCGATGTTCGATATTCAGGATTTAACCGTGTTTTAGACACAAAACGTAATATAGGCTCGCTTGTAAAACCTGCCGTGTATTTAACCGCACTGCAATTGCCACATTATAATTTAGCTACTTTGCTTGATGACTCGCCAGTACAGGTCACAAATGAGCAAGGTAAAGTGTGGCAACCAGAAAATTTTGACCACCAATACCGTGGTGCAATTCCACTTTATAAAGCATTTAGTAACAGTATAAATATCCCAGCGGTTAATTTAGGCCTCGATGTAGGTGTTGATAAAGTAGTAAATACATTGAAAGGTTTAGGCGCAACAGGGGCGATAGACGAATACCCATCGCTGCTTTTAGGGGCTGTTGAAATGTCGAGTTTTGAAGTGGCTCAGCTTTATACAACAATTGCTGCAGATGGCGAATATAAAAAGCTCACTGCAATTTCGGCATTAACTGACTCTGTTGGTAAAGTACTTTATAAGCATAAAGTAAATGCAGAGCCTCGTTTTGATAAATCTGCAATGTATATGACCAAATACGCAATGAAACGCGTAACGAAAGATGGCACTGCTAAACGCTTAAATTTACACTTTCCGTCAATCCAGCTCGCTGGTAAAACAGGGACCAGCAACGATTTACGTGATAGTTGGTTTGCAGGCTTTGATCAAAATACAGTGACTGTTGCGTGGCTTGGTCGAGATGACAACAAAAGCACTGGTTTAACAGGTAGCGTAGGCGCATTAGAAGCATATATTCGTTACTTAAAACCACTTAACCCACAAGCAATAGCTGATACGCGTCCACCATCAATACGCTGGGCATTTGTAAATGAACAAACGGGTAAGCAGGCACCACCAGGATGTGGCAAGGTGATTCAGCTACCGCTTAGGGCGAGTGAGTTCGAGCCTAGGCCACAATGTATTCGTTAATAAAACAGAGCCCTTAATAATAAAACCGCTAACTCAGCGGTTTTTATTATATTTAGCTTAACTATCTAGCAGTTCGAATTAGTAATTAAATAAATTTTAATTGGTTTTATTACCATATTTTTTAGAAATTATTTAAAAATTAGTGAGTATAACTAATTTTTAAATAGCATTATTCGAGATTAAAAAAAGCTTTTGTAAATATTTTGTTTACGTTGCGGTTATTTAAATTATTGCTGGTTGATATTCTTTTTTTATTTCTTTAAATTAACACTTTAAATTTTTATATTATACAAATAAATACGCTAAAATCATTTTAAGTGTTTGTTTTTATTTGTTTTTAATTTTAATTTTATCTTGGATTAATTAACATATTTACAATTTGTACTCTTTTGTTACTCTCTGTATGCATTTTGTTTAAAGTGCTAAAATAATTATAAACTTTACAGGGATAAGAATATGAAAAATATATTCAAAAAAAATCTTACAGCAATAGCGGTTCTTGCTTCTCTCGGGGTTACTCTCCCAGCAGCTGCATCTGATGTTGTAGGGTCTATTAATAATATTTCTACTACTGCAGGGTATACAGTAAAAGTCAAAAACCCAGCAACAGGGTTAGAAAGAACACTAAGTATTTCTGATGATGGATCTTTTCGTTTTGCATCTTTACCTTCTGGTAGTTATCAAATACAAATTATAAAAAATGGTGCTGTTGTTGCAGAAGATAACGTTCGAGTTTCGTTAGGAGCAAATGCAAGAGCCAGTTTTGATTTAGCTCAAGTTAGTGACTCTGGGCCTGAAGTAATCCAAGTATTAGGTGCTCGTATATCTTCAATTGATTTAACTACAGCTGATTCGGGGTTAGTAATTACTGATGCTGAAATAGACCGTATGCCTATAAACAGAGACCTTACATCTGTTGCGCTATTAGCGCCAGGAGCGGTTAAAGGTGATAGTGCATTTGGAAACACCGCTTCTTTTGGTGGTTCATCGGTTGCTGAAAATGCATGTTATATAAACGGGTTAGAAGTTACTAATACTCGCCAAGGTCTTGGTTGTGGTGAAGTACCTTTCGAATTTTACGACCAATTTCAAGTTAAAACAGGCGGTTATTCCGCGAAGTTTGGTCGTGCAACCGGTGGTACTATTAATACAACTACTAAAAGTGGTACAAATGAGTGGGAATTTGCGGCAGTCGTACAATTTCAACCTGACTCTTTACAAGAAGAGGGCAGCATCTCTCGTGGTAATAATGGCGCTGGCCAAATTTTCAGAGATGAAAGCCTAGATTCAGATAGCAAAACTGATGTAACGTTTTCTGCTGGTGGTCCACTAATCGAAGATACACTGTTTTTCTACGGCTTGATAAACCCAAGGGATACAGAATCTACATATACTTGGGGTGGAGATGAGTTCTCGCCAAATGATCAATACCGCAACGAATCAGCTTCTGGTGGTGATAATTTATTCTGGGGTGGTAAGCTTGATTGGGATATTAATGAAAACCACAGATTAAGCTACTTTGCGTACTCTAACCGTCGTGATATTGAGCGCTCTGTTTATGAATATGATAATGGGACAGTTGGAGATCGTATTGATGGCGCTCTTCTCAAGCGTGGTGGTGAAGCGCAAAGTTTAAGCTACACAGGTGTGTTAACTGAAAACTTAGTAGTGACGGCAATGGCTGGTAATATTAAGACAGAGTATGAAACACAATCTGAGAACTTAGTTTGTCCTTCAATTACAGATTCACGCGGCACAGCTAACCCAATTACAGGTTGTGGCGCAGGTGGTAGTTTTGGTGCTAATAATGATGAAAACACACAATACCGCTTAGATGTCGAGTATGTCTGGAATGATCATGAAATAACATTTGGTATAGATTATCAAGAGCGTAAGTCAGAAAATGTAAGTAGCCCAATTGGCGGGCATAGTTATGACTACAGAACTTTAGCGGATAATGGTAGTTGGCAAGCTGATAACGGTGCATTGACAAATAATACAGGAGCTGCGCTTGATTATGTAGAGGATCGTATCTTCGATGGTGGTGGTAGTTTTGAATCAGAATTAACCGCTTACTACATTGAAGATCAGTGGCAAGTAACTGATGATTTCTCTGTAAAAGTTGGCCTACGTATTGATGAATTTGATAGCTGGGGTACTACCGGTAAACTATTAACTAGTTTTGAAACGGATATAGCTCCTAGATTAGGTTTTACGTGGGATCCTACGGGTACTGGCGATACTAAGGTATATGGTACATATGGGCGTTATTACTTACCAGTTGCTAATAACACTATTTTTAGAGCTGCATCTGGTGTTAGTGATATCACGACAGCTTATACTTATACTGGTGTTGATTCACAAACTGGTGCCCCTACAGGGCTATCACCACTTGCGGACACGCTTGGGAGTGGCGGAGCTCAAAACTCACAGCAAGTAAGTGGCGTGCCTGTAATACCTGAAAAAGATATTTTCCAAGCTCAAGAGGCGGAACCATTTTCTAAAGATGAATATATTATAGGTATACAGCAAGCCTTAAATGATGAATATACAGTTGGTGTAAAAGGTATTTACCGTGAAGTTGCAACTGCACTAGATGATTACTGTGGACGATATGCATACCCATACTGTGTAATGATAAACCCAGGTGACTCTTCTAGTTGGTACAGCGATGGTTACTATTGGAATGGTACAGATTGGGGGGATTCATCTTTTGATAATGACGGAGTTCCAGATAGTGGTTCGTTAACTACTTATTCGGCGGATACGATAGGCTTACCTAAAGCAAATAATGAGTATACAGCAGTTGAGTTTAGCTTAGATTACAAGGCTGATACTATTCGTTACCAGTTTGGCTATACATGGGCTAGAAGTGTTGGTAACTTTGAAGGCGCTGTTAAATCAGATATTGGTCAAGCAGATGCTGGTATTACTCAAGACTTTGACTTCCCTGCTGTTATGGATGGTTCACAAGGCTATCAACCTAATGATAGACGCCATACCTTTAAGTTCTTTGGTAGCTGGGAGCCTATGGAGGATCTAACCGTTGGCTGGAATGCAACCTTACAAAGTGGTCGTCCTAAAAGCTTATTTGGTCAAGGTTATCCGTCAAATGATCCAAATTTAAACGGTGGTTGGGGAGATACTTTTTACATCTACACTAACGAATGCCCTGATACAAACAGCAATGGCGAGTGTGAGCAAGATGAAAAAATCTATGAGAAGCACAGCCGTGGCACGAATGGTCGTACACCTTGGGTATTTAACTTAGATTTATCTGCCGCTTACGACTTTACTATCTCAGATATTGATATGAGAGCATCTGTTAATGTCTTTAACATTTTCAACTCACAAACTGAGTCGTCGTTGAATGAGCACTATGAGCAAAATGAAGGCGAAGTAAATGCTTATCATGATGCTGCGTACTCTTGGCAAACCCCGCGTTATGTTCGATTAGGTATCGAAGCTCGCTTCTGATATTACTAATTACCTCTACTAAAAACCCTTCTGAATAGAAGGGTTTTTTATTTTAAAATTACTTGTTTTTTAACGCTTAAGATTTAAAAAACTGCATTGATTTGGTTAAATCATTAGATAAGCGACTTAATTGCTGTGCATCTTGTAGCGTTGATTGAGCCGATGTTAGCGTTTGATCTGCTAAATTACTCACCTCTTGCGAATCATTCAATGCTTGTGTTGTTGCATTTGATTGCTGTTTAACACGCTCTGCAATTACTTCACCTTGATGTTTAATATCGCCCATACTTTGCTCTGCACTTTGCAATACTTCATTGGTTTGATTGGCTGCTTTTACTGATTGCTCCATTTTTTCAACACTTGAGCGCATTTTTTGCTGGGTGTCGTCAGATGCTTGTTGTAAAGAGCTAATAATTTGATGTATTTCTTGGGTTTGTGTTTGTGTACGCTGAGCAAGTGTTCTTACCTCATCAGCTACAACGGCAAATCCACGGCCATGCTCGCCGGCTCGCGCGGCTTCAATAGCGGCATTAAGTGCAAGCAAGTTTGTTTGATCGGCTATTTCACTGATCCCTTTACTTACTTTGCTAATTTCTTGGCTATCTTGTGCTAGTTTATCGAGCGCTTGTTGGCTCTCTGCAAATTCAATTTGGAGGTCTTGCATATATTTAGCAAGCTCCATTGTATTATCTGAACCTTGTTTCACATGAACTGCAGCATTTTGTGCGGTAAGCGTAGCTTGATGCGCTGACTCTTCAACTGCAAGTGCGTTTTGAGCCATATCGCTTAGTGCATTATAAATGGCATTGACTCGAATTTGCTGTTTTGAAACATCATTGCTTGTTTCGCTACTCGCATGTGATAGCGATTTAGTTGCGTCGCATAGCTCTTCTGTACTTGCTTTAACATCAAATAATAAATGTGAAAATGCATTAAGTAATGCATTGTAGCGCGATGCAATAATTCCCATTTCATCATTAGTGCTCGAATCGATAGTGGCATTTAAGTCGCCATTCGCGGCTCTATTAGCGGCATCAGCAAAGCGATTAATGGTATCAACAACTGCAAAATAAAAACCAATCATCAAATAAAATGCAAATAGCAAACTGATCAATGAAGCAGCTAAAACAAGATTTCGTGTCCACTGTTGAGTTTGTAGTTTTGCCTCAATAAGGCTCTCAAGGGTTGGAATGCTCTTACTAACAAGTTGATTAATACTGCTGTGAACATTGTTTGTTAGTTTAGTAAATTCTGATTGAGTTAATAGAATATCGTCTGGCTCAAGTAGTTTTTCATCTATCGCGTTTTTAAATGCACCCACAGCACTGTGTAAACTAGTTAAAGGAGGCATGAGCGCTTTGTTTACTGATTTATCTGCATTGGTGGCTACATTGAGTATTTTATCGAGTTGTTTTTCGTATAAAGGAAGTGACTTATTAAAATTTGAAAGTGCTATAAACGTATCGGGCGTAAAACGGTTACTAGCTAAAACAGTATTAGCGCTTTGCGCTGTTGAGTTTATTTGCATTATAAGTGCAGGAATTGGCGTGACTAAAGAGCGGTTTACATAAGCGCTTGCTAACTGACTGTCTAAGGCTAGATTTGATTGAATAGAAACAAGTTCAAGTACTTCATTTGCTTGTGTGTCTTTTATGTCAAAGCCGAGTGAGCGAGCTATTTTTATATTTTGATTCGTATCTCCCTGCATTTGATTTGAAAGTATAGCTCTGTAGCCTTTTAAGCCTTGCTGTTGCATTTTTGAAACAGTAATACTTTCACTTAATAACGAGACTAAAAAAAACAAACTAAGTGATAGAGGAACGAGTAAAATTCCAAACATTAAGCTGATTTTAGTTTTGTATTTTAAGTTTGCCATTAGCTGGATAGCGGGAAAAGAAAATTGGCGTAATCCTGACATAAGGCTCTCTTGTATTTTTTGTAATAGAGTAAAGGTGAATAGACCTTGTTATGCTTAATTATCATTCATTTATAGTACACTACAAATAAAAAAAGCCCTTTCGGGCTTTTTTCAATCTTTAGTCTTAATTACATACTTAAAAACAAGTGGTTACAAATGTATAAATAGTAATTTTTAGCTTAAAGTTTAGCAAACGAGCGTTCCGCTGCCGCTATTGTGTCTTTTACTTCTTGCTCAGTATGCGCAGCACATACAAAACCAGCCTCAAATGCTGATGGGGCAAGGTAAACGCCTTCTTCAAGCATGAGGTGGAAAAAACGTTTGAAGCGCTCTAGGTCACACTCAGTTGCTTGCTTGTATGTCGTTACTTTTTCAGCATCAGTAAAAAAGAATCCATACATGCCGCCCGCATAGTTAGTTGTTAGCGCAACACCGGCTTTTTTAGCACCAGCTTCAAAGCCTTCACAAATTGCTTTTGAAATAGCTTCTAACTTATCGTGAAGGCCAGGCTCACTTAATAGCTCAAGTGATTTTAAACCTGCAGCCATTGCAATAGGGTTACCAGAAAGAGTACCAGCTTGGTAAACTGGTCCTACAGGCGCAATGTAATCCATTATTTCAGTTTTACCACCAAACGCGCCAACTGGCATGCCGCCGCCAATTACTTTACCTAAACACGTAAGATCTGGTTTAATGTTGTAATAAGCTTGTGCACCGCCAAGTGCAACACGAAAGCCTGTCATTACTTCATCAAAAATAAGTACTGATTTATATTCGTCACACACATCACGCAAACCTTCTAAAAAGCCAGGCACTGGTGGAATACAGTTCATGTTACCGGCTACTGGCTCTACAATAATGCAGGCAATTTCGTCTGCGTATTTTGCAAAAATAGCTTTTACTTCATCTAGATTATTAAACGAAACTGTAAGTGTATGCTTAGCAAAGTCTTCAGGAATACCTGGAGAATTAGGCACACCCATTGTTAGCGCACCAGAACCTGCCTTAACTAATAACGAGTCAGCGTGACCGTGGTAACAACCTTCAAATTTTAATATTTTATCGCGACCGGTAAAGCCACGTGCTAAACGAATTGCACTCATTGTTGCTTCAGTGCCTGAGCTAACCATGCGTACTTTTTCGATTGATGGAACTAGCTCTTTTACTTTTTCAGCCATTAATATTTCGGCTTCAGTTGGTGCGCCATAGCTAAGGCCATTTTCTACAGCTTCGTGTACAGCTTGTTTAATTGCAGGGTGATTATGGCCCATGATCATAGGCCCCCAAGAGCCAACATAATCAATGTAACGATTACCGTCGGCATCAAATGTAAACGCGCCTTCTGCTTTTGTAATGAATAGTGGCGTACCGCCTACACCATTAAAAGCACGAACTGGTGAGTTTACGCCACCAGGAATAGAAGCTTGGGCGCGTTCAAATAAGTCTTGGCTAATTGTCATGAAAAATCCTATAAATTGTCACTTAAAAGAGGGTTAGCTGTCGCGTTTGCGGCTAAACCAAGGTACGTCTACTTCATACTTATCGACTTTGTTTTCTACGCCGAGTGTTAAAGCAAACAGTGCCATACGAATTAATACGCCATTTTGTACTTGGCGGAATATTGCTAAATTGTCGTTACTGTTTAAGTCGTTATCAAGCTCGTTGGCTTCTAAGCGACTGTCACGTGGAAGAGGATGCATTAATACAGAGTTAGGCTTACAGTGAGCGCTGTAAATAGATTGGCTAATCCTAAAACCGCCACGGTATTTATTTGCTTCTTCTTGCGATGGAAAACGCTCTTCTTGAATACGTGTTTGGTAAACAATATCGGCTGCTAAATTGCCTTCCATCTTATTTACTAGCTCAATTTTATGGCCAGCATTTTCTACTGCATCTAAAATGCTTGTTGGCATTTGTAAGCCGTCAGGCGCGACCATCGAAAACTTTACATTTTTATAATGGCACAATAGTTTAGATAAAGAATGCACTGTGCGGCCATACTTTAAATCGCCCACAAGCGCTATATGCATACCATCAATATTTTGACCAAAACGATGTAATTCGCGCTCAATGGTTAATAAGTCAAGTAATGCTTGAGTAGGGTGCTCATTTGGGCCGTCGCCGCCATTAATAACCGGCACAGTACAGCCGTCAGCAAATTCACTAACTGAGCCTGCATCAGGATGGCGCATAGCAACAGCGTCAGCATAAGCTGAAATAACGCGGGCGGTATCGTAAAGAGACTCACCTTTAGCAAGGGCTGAACTTTGCATACCTGTAGTTTCACGTACGCCACCGCCAAGTAAGTTAAAGGCGGTGCCAAAGCTAACTCGTGTACGAGTGCTCGGTTCAAAAAACAAATTAGCTAAAATAGCGCCTTCTAGCACCGTAGTTTGCTTTTGCTTTTTAGCATAAGGCTCCATTTTTTTTGCTACTGCAAAAATACGTTCAATGCAGTCTCTGTCTAGCTGATTTACAGACAGTATATGCTCACCTTGGAAACTTAACATGGGGTTATTCCTAATCAGTCAAATGGGCGCGATAATCCATAAATGGAGCACGCAATCGCGCGTGTTAAAGCAAGTATTGTAAATTGCAGCGAAGTTTAACATGCGCCGCAAAGCTTATAAATTAGGTTTTATTACCGCAAGTGCCACTATGATGAGCAACGCAATAACTGGGAGCTCATTAAAAATACGGTAAAAGCGGTCTGTCTTAGTGTTGCGGTCATGTTTAAAGTCATTTAATAACTTAAAACAGTAGCCGTGGTATATATATAATATGATCACCAGCACTAGCTTATAGTGCAACCACATACTGTATCTAAACCAATCACGACCATATTCAACAATGGTCAATACACCAAATACAGCGGTTAATACAGCAAATGGGGTAACGAAATAAAGTAGTCTGCGCTCCATAACTTTTAACATAGAGTTGCATGATCTTTCCTCGCTCATAGCGTGATATACAAATAATCGAGGCAAGTAAAAAATACCGGCAAACCACGCAATCATAAAAAATATGTGGAGTGTTTTATAAATCAATAATGCGCTCATAATAGTCCTTATTGTTTAAAGTAAGCTGTTACGAATGGTTAAAATATGATGAATTTGATCCCAGCGTAATAGCCCCATAATTTGTTGATTATCTAAAAGGTTATAAACGTAAAGCGCGCCACTTCTTTTATCTTTTAGGATATCGAAAGCATCGGCTAGGGTGGCCTGACTACTGATGCCCTGCAAGCTAATATAATTTATATTTATTGTTTCATTAGACATTAGCGTTAAATCGTATTCAGCGAGACGATAGCCATTTTCTTCGTCAAAAACAATTAACGGAGTTTGGCTATCCATGGCATCTAATGTGCTTTTTATTTGCACTTTGTCGTCAGAATAAAGCAATTTAAAGTCTTCATCCATATCATCCATTATCCCCACTTTTTGTAATGCTTCGGTAGCGGGAGATACATGGTACGGTAATCCCTGAAAATCTAGTTGCTGCAAAAATATGGAGCGATTTCCAAAAAACTGTAATGCTGTTACATAGGCCGTGGTGATCACAAGCATAGCTGGAACAATTATTTCAGGTGACGATGTAAGCTCCATGACCGTTGTTAAAGCAGCTAGTGGTGCATGCAATGTGGCGGCCATTAATCCGGCCATACCTAAAACTCCATAAGTACCCGCTATATCAGTGCCAGGACTAATAAACTGAGCAAAAAAAGCCATTAATGTACCAATTAATACGCCAAGTCCAATTACCGGACCAATTAAACCGCCCGGAATACCCAAACCGATAGCAAACAATGTAGCAAGTAGTTTAGCGATTAAAATAGTTGTGAGTAGCTTTACGTCATCAGGAGATTCAACCGCGATAGTTATTGCGCTCATACCAGAGCCCATAGCATGAGGCACTGCGTAAGCTATTAAGCTGGCAATGCACCCTGCAATTAATAAACGAGGGAACATACTTAAAGGTTTAAATGTTTTAATAATTAGCATTAAGTTTTGATTAAAGCTAAATGCAATTGCACCCAGCGCCATGCCGCATAATATTAAATAAGGGTAATGCCAACCACTCAATGGCGCTATGGTAATGAGCGCAAGCTCTGAGCCTTCACCAAAAACAAACTGTGTGGCCAGTGCGCCAGTAACAGCGGCAAGCATGATAGGTACAAATATATGTACTTTATATTCACGAAGTACCACTTCCATTACAAAAATAACGGCTGCAAGTGGAGTATTAAACGACGCGGCTATACCTGCCGCTACTCCACAACCACTTAGAGTACGCATGGCATTATGCGGTAAATGCAGCTTATCTGCCAAAATACTCGCCCCCGTTGCGCCCATATGCACGGAAGGCCCTTCTCGGCCAACTGAAAAACCGCTAATGAGAGCAAGTGCGCCACCAACAAATTGATTAACCGTATTGTATAAAGGCATTTGCCCGTAGTGACGTTTAATTCTGTGTATAACAAAGGGGATACCCAAGCGGTAATGTTTAAACCCAGTAAAGGCAGCAAACGTGGCTATTAGTAATGCAGCAACTAAAGGCATTAGTACACGTTCAAGTGTTGGTAGGGTAGTAAAGTCGTCAGGTGTTTCTAAAAATAAGCTTTGGAAAAACAGAATGGTTAAGCGAAATAAAATAATAAAAAATGCAGCAATTAATCCGGCAACTACGCCTAATAAGCATAATTGTACAGATGTTTTAGGTTTTGCCAGCCGACGCCTGAGTTGCTCAAGCCACATGCATAATTCCTCGCTGTATTTTTCAGCAGCATTTTAGCAAAAGAGTTTAGCTAAGTCCTTGTGATTTTGAAATTTTCGTAACTTATATTAACAATTTGCAGTGAAGATTAAGACCTATTGCCTATAACTAAAATATTTAATGAGTTTATAGCGTATAAAGGTCGCTTTTAGTTTGCTTAAGTATTATTTTAGCTAGTTAATGTTTGGCCACTTTTTTACTAATTTATAGATATAACTTAGAGGAAAGAGTTGTTTTACTATACTTGATTAAAACACTCGGGTATTAGATAATCACGCCATTGCGATATTGAGGGTTTTAAAATGTCTGAAGAATTACCAATTAAGTTCAGCGATGCGGCTGCTGTTCGTGTTAAACAGTTAATCGACGAAGAAGAAAACCCAGACTTAAAACTGCGTGTTTATGTAACAGGCGGTGGTTGTTCTGGTTTTCAATATGGTTTTACTTTTGATGAAAAAGCGAATCCTGGCGATTTAGAAATTGTAAAAAATGGTGTAACACTCGTTATTGATCCAATGAGCATTCAATATTTGGTTGATGGTGAGGTTGATTACACTGAAGGATTAGAAGGTGCACGCTTTTTTGTATCTAATCCAAATGCAACAACAACCTGTGGTTGTGGTGCAAGCTTTAGCGTTTAACAGCCAAACGCTAAATAGAATAAAGCCGCTTTTGCGGCTTTTTTAATGCCTATAAATCAGTTGGTGCGTATTCGGTAATTTGCATTATCAATACAAAAAAGCCGAGTACAAAGGCTGAAAACGCTAAAATATACATAAAGCCTTTTTTACCTTGTTTAATTGGTACGCCGTTGTGGCGCAAAAAAAAGTACCAACCTAAACACAACACGATAGGTAATAAAAAAAGAAGTCTGAACATTACTTGGCCTTTTTAGTGCAAATTATTGCTTAATAATAAACGTGTAACATTAAAAAGGAACAAATATGTTATAAATATTTTTAAGCTGTTTTATGAAGGTAATATTATTTTTTTAATATTTTCTGATAACTTAGGTCAAATATTCAGTGTTTATAAATGTTCGTTCAGGTTGATTTTGTACCGAGTATGTAATTAATTATTTAACCAAAGTGTTAATAGTATATAATGTATCCAAGAATGAGACGGGCAAAATTTCATTCTCAATAAAAACAAATCTTTACCATATTATTAGCGTAGTTTTTAGCTGTGTTGGTGGAGTGAGTAGCAACACATGCTTTATTAAGCAATAGCTTGCTATTGAAAGTATGACTGCTTACCTGCCTACGGCTATTGATGGAAACTACTGCTTTAATGGGTACGTCAAATCATCTAGTAGGAGATGTAAAATGATGGGCAAAACAGTTTCTTCTGAAGAAAATGCAAAGCTAACAAAGTGGCTTAAAACCAAGCGCCATGAAAAGGGTCATACAATGCGAAGCCTAGCACAAGTGCTTGGAACGCCTCATTCATTTATCGGCAAGATTGAAAATCAAGAACGCCGTTTAGATGTCATTGAGTTTGTTCGCTATTGTACAGCTCTAGAAGTTGATCCACATGAAGCACTTAGCTTGCTAAAAGTAGATTAACTCAATAATTGCTTAGTACACTTTAAGGGGCACTTGATAGTGCTAAGCAATATGTTAATGCAGGGATGCATTAAATATTTTTGTGGTAATTCTTCTCAAGCTCATACAACTTATGCCTAATCAGATATAAAAATATCAACGAAGGTAAAACCATTAAGGCTGTTAAAATAAAGAACAGCGACCAATTTCCCATTAACCAATCATCAATTACTACACCACTGTAGCTTGAAAGCAATGTTCGTCCTAAATTCCCTAATGACGCCAGTAATGCATAGTGCGTTGCACTAAATGCTCTATCGCATAACATCGATATAAAGGCCACCATAGCGACCAACGACCACGCTTGCGTAAAGCCATCAATAACAATAGCAAAGGCATACAGCCTTAGGTCAGGGCCAGCTAAAGCAATCCACGAAAAGGCTAAGTTTGAAGCAGCCATTGCAATACCACTTACAAATAAACCCTTAACAATGCCATATTTTTGATTAAATAAACTGCCAACAAAGGTAAATATGATTGTAAGTACCGCTGTACCTACCTTCGAAAATGTAGCTATATCGCTATTGCTAAAACCAATTTCTTTATAAAACACAATCGACATGCGCCCTAAAAACGCTTCGCCTATTTTAAATAAGAAAATAAACGCAAGTAATGCTAGTGCTGTTTTAACGCCATTTTTATTAAAAAAAGCTCTAAAGGGATCAATAACGGTTACCGCAAGCCACGCAACAGTTTTTGTTAAAGGAGTTTGTTTTGTAGAGGACAGTTTTTCAAGGTACACACGCTCAAGTTCAGCATGTACTGCTTCGCGGTTAGTTTCGGGCTCTTTTGCAAACAGTGCTCCACTCATTAACAGCAGCATTACGGCAGCTAAAAAGTAATAAATTTGTGGCCAGTCGAGCGAGGGTATATCGGCCATGTAAAATGGAATGGCGCCTAAAAGTGCATAACCTGTCCACCAACCCGAAGTTGCCATTGCGGCTGCAGCGGTTGCTTTGTGTGATTCGCTTTCGCTTAGGGTGTCTATTCTAAAGGCATCAATAGCAATGTCTTGAGTAGCCGAAGCAATGGCGATTAATAAACAAATCGCAGCAACAATTGCCAAATTAGCTTTTAAATCAAGCCCTGCTAATAGCAAGGTGCCAATAAAAATAAAACTTTGGCAAAATAGTATCCAACTGCGACGCTGGCCTAGCCATTTATATAAAATAGGAAGTTTTGTACGGTCAATGAGTGGTGACCACAAAAAGTTTATGCTGTAAGCGCCAAATACAATGCCAAATAGGCCTATCATACTGCGACTTAGCCCCTCATCTTTTAGCCAAGCAGACATAACAGAGCCAATTAAAACCCACGGAAAACCGCTACTCATACCAAATATGAAAATGTGGATTAAGCGTTTGTCTTTAAAGTAAGAAAAATATTCGCTAATAGAGAGAGATTTGCTCATAGGGCCTTCATTGGCTTTGATGCAGAGCAGCTAGGCTGCTCTTAAAAAATTATAGTGGGACTTGTTCAAGTACTTTAATATTTAAGATGACAACAGGTTTTTTAGGTACGAAATCGTAGCCAATTTTCTCATTAAAACCGGTTTCAACAGTCATAATTTTATCAAGCGTGTCGTAACCATCCATTACGCTACCAAATACTGCAAAGCCCCAATCTTTCCCTGGATTTAAGTGATCGTTATTATCCATATTAAAAAAGAATTGGCGAGTTCCTGAGTGCGGTTGTCTATCTTGATAGGCCATAGCAATGCTATACATATCGTTTTTTAAACCGTTGCCGCTTTCATTAAAAATAGGGTCATTTTCATGTAGGCCATCATAGTCTTTATCGTAACCGCCACCTTGAATAACAAAGTCGCGATCATTTTCTACATCGCGCTCAATACGGTGAAAAACGCTGCCTTGATAACTTTTGTCTGACACGTAAGTTAAAAAATTATTGACTGTGATGGGCGCTTTAGAGCGATCCAGCTCAACCACGATGCTACCCATTGACGTTACAATTTCTACGCGTGGAAAAATGTTGTCCTTTTGCACAAAGCGGCCTTCTTGGGCTGCTAAGCTACTTACACTAAAGAATAAGCCTAAGCAGATTAAAAAAAGTCGTTTCATAGTTAACCTTCTAAAAATTCTATTAATTCAGGGTCAGATACAATGCGGGTAATAACTTGCTCAGTCAACTTATTGAGTTGACCTTCTATTTTTGCTTGCTCATGACTAAATGGGCCTTCTAAATTAGCACTACCTCTATACACTTTACTAAAGTTACTTGAGGCGCGAATAACACGCACGCCAAGTTCTATGTGGGCTTCGCTGGTATGGCTCACTAGCTTTTCGGTTACAACAGCTTGCAATGCATGAATATCTACTTCAAAGCGAACCGTTGCTAAGTTAGAAATACTGGCTCCATTGCGGCTTAGGGCGCTGTCTAACACACTTTTAATAGAGCTGGTAATACCTTGGCTTGCAAAGGTTTTAGTTTTGTCTGACTCAATAAGTTTAAGTGTTGATGTATCGCCACGTAAATCAATTACACTAGTACTTAAGCTACTATTTATAGTGCTAATTTGACCATTTTTATAAACTGGGTTAAGTATTACTTGGCTAGGCTGATTCGCGCAGCCAGCAAGTATCAGTAATACACAATACCCAATTATAATGTTTGTTAATTTCATTTATAGCATTCCACTATTTTTTGTTGCACTTAAAACGACAAACTTTTTGTTTGAACCTAGCAACTTACAGTTGCCAAACATACGGTTTAATTTATCATGATAATCTAAATGACGATTACCAATAATACGCAGCTCGCCGCCTTCTTTTAAAGTATCTTTTGCTTGTTTAAACATTTGCCAAGCAATATGGTCGGTAACGGCCTGAGCTTGGTGAAATGGAGGGTTACAAAGCACCATATCTACACTGTCTCTTTCAAAGCCTGTTAAACAGTCGTTTTCGATGAACTCGCAGTTATCAAACTTATCGCCTAGGTTAATTTCTACATTTAACCGAGCCGACTCTACTGCCATGTAAGACTCATCAACAAAAGTAACTGATGCATTAGGGCAACGAGCAAGCGTCATTAATCCAACAACCCCGTTACCACAGCCTAAATCAATAATGCTTTTAGCTTTTGGTGTTTCTGGTAAGTAGTTAAAAAAGAAGCGTGCACCAATATCTAACGAATCACGCGAAAACACATTTGCATGGTTTGTTATATTAAACTCAGTACCTTCAAGCTCCCACGTTACAGGGAAGTCTGCTGCTTTATATCCGCCTTTAGCATTGCTTAATATTAGACGTGATTTTTTAACTGCTAGGCTAGTTTTTGTTTCACCAATAAATTGCTCAAATGATTTTATTGTTGAGTTATGAATTTCTTTTGTTTTACCTGCAGCAATTACTGGCGTACCAGGTGCAAGGACTTCACTGAGCTCACTTAACTGAAACTGTAAAAAACCTAAATTACGAGGGATTTTAATAAGTACTAAATCAACATCCTGCGGTAATGCCGACAAACTATCTACTTGCGTAAACTCTGCTGTAGGCAGCTTGTTTTCTTGTAAGTTATAAGCCGCAGCTTGGTGGCTAATATAAGAATCGTTAACTGAACAAACCGTTAACTTATTAAAATAACAAGCAAGCGCACCAAAGCTATCGTTTAAAATAAGCAATGAGCGACAATCAGGGTGATGTTCGTTAACATAATTGATAAGGTACTCATCTGCCGAATCCCACGCTTGTAAGCTGCGGTTTTTTTGATCCAAAGGAAAGCGTTCAAGAGTAAAGGTTTTATCGCCTAGCTGGGCTTGCGTCGTCATAATGGTTCGTTGATCAGTAATCTAATGTAGGTAAATTCTAACATGCAACGGCAAAACGCCAACCCCCAACAGTTACCAAATGGCTTTTCTTATCAAAGTAGGGCACTTAGTGCACAAAAAAGCCTCGATCTATTTTATTATTTGCAAAAAAACCTACGTTGGCAGCAACCCGATGTAACTGTTTATGGTAAAACGGGGCCTATTCCACGGCTACAATGCTTCATGAGCGATTTGAATATTGAATACGGCTATTCAAGTAGTAAGCAAATAGTAGAGCCATGGGATGAATTGTTACTTAATATGAGAAGGCGTTTAGAGGCGCACTTAAATCAGCCTCTAAACTCATTACTCGTTAATTATTACCGAGATGGTAATGATACGATGGGCTGGCACAGTGATGATGAAATAGAGCTTGGTGATAAACCAACAATTGTGTGTGTCTCGCTAGGAGCTGATCGGGTTCTAAAGTTAAAGCACAAGGCGAGCAATAAAGTAACCGACTTAAAATTACAAAGTGGCAGCTGTTTAATAATGAATGGACATAGCCAGCGAGATTATCAACATGCAATACCTAAACAAACAACGCTTGCACATCCTCGAATAAGTTTAACTTACCGATTTATTAAGGACATTAAACAAAAGCAATTTAGTTAGCCAAGCGCTGCGTTAAATTGTTATAGTAAGTGTATAAATTAGCTAATTAAAACGGTCTTTTATGTCAATGCAGCAACAGATCCAAGAAAAAATAAGCAACGCTATTGCGTGTAAACATTTAAACGTAATTAACGAAAGCCATATGCACAGTGCGGGCACTGAATCACACTTTAAAGTAATAGTGGTTAGCGAAGGTTTTACAGGTAAACGTTTATTGCAGCGCCATCGTGAAATTAATGAAATTCTAAAAGATGAATTAGCAAATCATATTCATGCACTCGCAATTCATACATATACACCCGATGAGTATACAGAGCAGGGCGGCGAGGCACCTGATTCACCTAATTGTATGGGCGGCTCTAAATTAGCTTAAATAATTAATAGCGATTTGATTGTTACACTTGTGGTTAACTGATCAGATCAGTGTTTTTAGTATTAGCCTTTAAACTAGCGCTAATTTTTATTGTAAAAGATATAGGATGATCAATGGTCATTAAGCCTAAAATTCGTGGATTTATCTGCACAAACGCACATCCAGCTGGTTGTGCAGAGCATGTTCAAGAACAAATTAACTATGTAAAACAACAAGGCGCATTAAAAAATGCACCAAAAAATGTATTAGTTATTGGCGCATCAACAGGCTACGGCTTGGCTTCGCGCATTACAGCAGCGTTTGGTGGTGGTGCTAAAACATTAGGTATTTTCTTTGAAAAAGAAGGTACAGAACGCAAAACAGGCTCTGCTGGTTGGTACAATACCGCTGCTTTTCAAGATGCAGCAGACGAAGCAGGCCTTTGGTCTAAAAATATTAATGGCGATGCGTTTTCTAACGAAATTAAACAAAAAGCAATCGACACTATTAAAGCAGATTTGGGCAAAGTAGATTGTATTATTTACAGCTTAGCGTCTCCTCGTCGTACAGACCCAAATACGGGCGAAGTTTACTCATCTACGCTTAAACCAATTGGCAGTGCCGTTACTACTAAAAACTTAAATACATCAAAGCGTGAAATTGATGAAATTACTGTTGAAGCTGCAAACCAAGACGATATCGACAACACCATTAAAGTAATGGGCGGTGAAGATTGGGAAATGTGGATTGACGCATTAAAAGAAGCGGATGTATTAGCCGATAACTTTAAAACGACTGCGTACACTTATATTGGTAAAGAGCTAACATGGCCAATATACGGACACGCTACTATTGGTAAGGCTAAAGAAGATTTAGACCGTGCAACCGCTGCTATTAAAGAATCAACAAAAGATTTAAATGGTGAGGCATATGTTTCATCACTTAATGCTGTGGTAACGCAAGCAAGTTCTGCTATTCCTATTATGCCGTTATATATCTCTGCTTTATTTAAAGTTATGAAAGCAGATGGCACATACGAAGGCACTATTGAGCAAATTCACGCTTTATTTAGTGAAAACTTGTATGGTGAATCTCCTCGCTTTGACGACGGTGGACATTTATTCCAAAACTACAAAGAGCTAGAAGACGATGTACAAGCTCGCGTGCAAGCTGTTTGGGATAAAGTAGATACGAGCAGCATTGATGAGCTAACAGATTATGTTGGTTACCATAATGAGTTTTTACGCTTATTTGGTTTTGGTATAGATAGTGTTGACTACGATCAAGATGTAGATTCAGTTAAGCCAATTGCCAATATGATTGACTAACAGAACTTAGGGCCTGTTTATCTTTCGAGGTTAAATTTGCAGCAGCCTGTTTGGTATTTAGGCAAGACAGAGCCTATGTAGTGTGGTTATTCCCCATAAATGGGCGATGACGTGGAATAAATGCCAAACATGCGCTGCCCAAAGGGTTCTGCCTAGGGGCTATTTACTCTTTGTTGCTTGGTTTTTACTTAGCCCACTAGGTTACAAACCTCACGCCGCGATTAAATAGCCCCTAGATTGAACAAATTTTAATCCTGAAAGGTCAACAGGCCCTAGTTATAAAAGCCGCTATCGCGGCTTTTTTTGTATTATGCGATTTGTTGAATTTACGATGAAATCAGGAATGATAATTGCTTAGGCTACCACTTTGGTCTAGCTTGATTTTTATTTAATTCACTTAACAAAACTAAATAAGTGTTTCTGTCGTATAATTTTCATAAATACACTCGCATAGTCATCTAAAATGATGTTAAAATCTCGACAATATGTGATGAGTTTTACTACGTTGCTTGTTTGATATCTCTAGCAAGCTGCTCTTTTGTACCTTGATATAACTTGGAATAACTCAAATGGCGACGTGGTTGATACGATTTTTCAGTTTCTTTCCTTTAATGTAATGCAAGTGCGTATGATCAACATAAAAAAAGGTCTGGATTTACCCTTAGAGGGCGCGCCACAGCAAGTTATACATGACGGTTCTGCTGTCAAACGTGTAGCTGTGCTTGGCGAAGAGTTTATCGGTATGCGTCCAACCATGCATGTTCGTGTGGATGACCAAGTCAAAAAAGGCCAGGTACTTTTTGAAGATAAAAAGAACCCAGGCGTCCTATTTACTGCTCCAGCTTCTGGTACAGTAAAAGAAATAAATCGTGGTGCTAAACGTGTGCTGCAATCTGTTGTTATTGAAGTAGCAGGCAGTGAGCAAATCACCTTTGACTCTTTCAAAGCAGACGAGCTTCCGAGCTTAGAGCGCGAAAAAGCCAAAGAAGTACTTATCCAGTCTGGTCAATGGACAGCACTTCGTGTTCGCCCATTCAGCAAAGTAGCGGCTGTGGATGCAAATCCTAGTTCTATTTTTGTGACCGCAATCGACACAAACCCATTAGCTGCAGATCCTGCAGTAATTATTGCAGAAAATGCGCAAGCATTTGAAGCGGGTCTTGCAGTTGTTTCGCGTTTGACCGATGGCAAAGTATTTGTGTGTAAAAAAGCAGGCAGCCAAGTTCCTAGCTCATCTATAGCTCAAGTAGAAGTACATGAGTTTGGTGGTGTGCATCCGGCTGGCCTCGTTGGCACTCATATCCATCATCTTGATGCAGTTTCTGTTAGCAAACAAGTTTGGCATATTGGTTACCAAGACGTTATTGCGTATGGTCACTTATTCCTTACTGGTGAAATTTACACAAATCGTGTTATTTCGCTTGCAGGTCCTCGCGTTAAAAACCCACGTTTAGTGAAAACACAATTAGGTGCTTCATTGGATGATTTAGTGGCTGGTGAGTTAGAAGACGGAGATAACCGCGTTATTTCTGGTTCTGTTCTATCGGGTTCTATTTCAAACGGTGTTCATGCATTCTTAGGTCGTTACCACGTTCAAGTATCTGTTTTACTTGAAGGTCGCGAAAAAGAATTGTTTGGCTGGATTGCACCAGGTAGTGATAAATTCTCTGTAACGCGTACATTCCTTTCTCACCTTGCACCAAGTCGTTTATTTAAAATGACAACGTCAACAGGTGGTTCAAAACGTGCCATGGTACCAATTGGTAGCTACGAGCGCGTAATGCCGTTAGATATTTTGCCTACTCTATTATTACGTGACTTAATTGCACGTGATTTAGACAGTGCAATTTCATTGGGCGCGCTTGAACTTGATGAAGAAGATTTAGCGTTATGTACCTTCGTTTGTCCAGGCAAATACGAGTATGGTTCTATCCTACGCGATTGCTTAACTACGATCGAGAAGGAAGGCTAGAGAGATGGGTTTAAAAAAATATCTAGAAGATATCGAGCCGAATTTTGAAGCCGGTGGTAAATATGAAAAGTTTTATGCACTGTATGAAGCAGCTGCAACTATTTTTTATACACCAGGCTACGTAAATAAAGGCGCGACACACGTACGCGATAACATCGACCTAAAACGTATGATGATTTTAGTGTGGATGGCGACGTTCCCAGCTATGTTTTTTGGTATGTTCAATATCGGTCATCAGGCCGCTGGTGCTTTAGCACAAGGTTTTGAACTAGCAAACACGTGGCAAGTTGGTTTGTTCCAGTTATTCGGTGGCGAGTTAACCGCTGATGCAGGCTGGGGCGCTAAGATGTTCTATGGAGCATGTTTCTTCTTACCTATCTACGCTGTAACATTTGCAGTAGGTGGTTTCTGGGAAGTTATATTTGCTTCAGTGCGTAAGCATGAAATTAACGAAGGTTTCTTCGTTACTTCTGTATTATTCGCACTTATTTTGCCAGCAACTATTCCTTTATGGCAAGTTGCGTTAGGTATTACGTTTGGTGTGGTAATCGCTAAAGAAATCTTTGGTGGTACTGGCCGTAACTTCTTAAACCCTGCTTTAGCCGGTCGTGCATTTTTATTCTTTGCATACCCAGCTCAAATCTCAGGTGACACAGTATGGACAGCAGTAGATTCTTTCTCTGGTGCAACTATGCTAGGCCAAGCATTTGCTGGCACACTTGACTTTGCAAACATGGAATTATGGTGGAATGCGTTTTATGGTTTCATTCAAGGTTCTGTAGGTGAAACATCTACACTTGCATTATTAGTAGGTGGTTTGTTCTTAATTTACGTTCGTATCGCTTCTTGGCGCATTGTACTAGGTGTATTCCTAGGTATGGTAGCAACTGCATTTTTATTAAATGCTGTTGGCTCAGAAACTAACCCTGTATTTGCAATGCCTTGGTATTGGCATTTTGTACTTGGTGGCTTTGCGTTTGGTATGTTCTTTATGGCTACTGACCCTGTATCAGCTGCATTTACTGACAAAGGTAAATTAGCATATGGTCTATTAATTGGCTTTATGGTGGTTATGATACGTGTTGTGAATCCTGCTTTCCCAGAAGGCATGATGCTAGCAATCTTATTTGCTAACTTGTTCGCTCCACTGTTCGATCACTTTGTAGTGCAGGCTAATATTAAGCGGAGGTTGGCACGTAATGTCTAGTAATAACGAATCAATCGGCAAAACGTTATCAGTTGTTGTAGCACTATGTTTAGTGTGTGCAATCATTGTATCGTTTGCTTCTGTACAGCTTCGTCCTTTACAGCAAGCTAATAAAAACAAAGATATTCAAAGCAATATCTTAGCTGCTGCGGGCATCGACAAAGTTGAAAATGTTCTTGAAACATTTGATGCAAAAATCGAAGCGCGCGTTGTAAACATGACTACAGGTGAGTTTGTAGATACAGACCCAACAATCTTTGACTTTGAAAAAAGCAAATATGATGCAGCGCTAAGTGTTTCTCTTCAAGAGAAAGGCGTTAAAGATATTGCTGGTATTCAACGTGTGACTAAAGAGTCACCGGTGTATATCTCTAAAAAAGAAGATGGCTCAGTTGATGCAATCATTCTTCCTATCCAAGGCTACGGCTTATGGGGCTTGATGTACGGTTTTATCTCGCTTGAAAGCGATGGTGAAACAGTTAAGGGCATTATCTTTTACAAGCATAATGAAACCCCAGGTCTTGGTGGCGAAATCCAAAATCCACAGTGGACTGCTACATGGGAAGGTAAAGAACTTCCAATTCAAATTGTTAAAGGTACTGCGGGCAATGATGAGCATAAGATCGATGGTCTTTCAGGTGCTACATTAACGTCTAACGGTGTTGATCATGCAGTTGACTTTTGGACTGGCGAAAATGGCTTTGGCCCTTTCCTTGCGAAAGTACGTAAAGGAGCATTGAAATAATGGCTGATACTAAAGAAATGAAGGCGGTCCTATTCGGTCCGGTTTTAGCTAACAACCCAATCGCACTACAAGTACTTGGTATTTGTTCTGCGCTAGCGGTAACGTCTAGCTTAAAAAATGCGTTAATTATGTCAATCGCATTGACACTTGTAACTGCGTTTTCGAGCTTCTTTATCTCGCTTATTCGTAACCAGATCCCATCATCTGTACGTATCATCGTACAAATGACAATTATCGCATCATTGGTAATCGTTGTTGACCAAGTATTACAGGCATTTTCTTATGCTACTGCAAAAGAGCTTTCTGTATTCGTTGGTCTAATCATTACTAACTGTATCGTAATGGGTCGTGCTGAAGCATACGCGATGAAGTCGCCACCACTTATGTCATTCCTTGACGGTATTGGTAACGGCTTAGGTTACTCTGTAGTACTACTTACTGTTGGTTTCATTCGTGAGCTATTTGGTAAGGGTTCACTATTCGGTGTTGATATTATCCCATTAGTACAAGATGGCGGTTGGTATCAGCCTATGGGTCTATTGATCTTACCACCGAGTGCATTCTTCATCATTGGTTTATTCATATGGGTACTGCGTACTTATAAGAAAGACCAAGTAGAAGCTAAAGCGTAAGGGGCAAATAGTGGAACATTATATTAGTTTATTTGTAAAAGCCGTTTTTATTGAGAACTTAGCGTTGTCATTCTTCTTAGGCATGTGTACTTTTTTAGCGGTATCTAAAAAAGTAACTACATCAATTGGCCTAGGTATAGCGGTTATAGTTGTATTGGGTATTTCTGTACCTGTAAACAACTTGGTTTATCATGCGGTACTTGCACCTGGTTCACTAACTTGGTTAGGTTACCCAGATGCAGATCTTAGCTTTTTACGTTTCTTAACTTTCATTGGTGTTATTGCAGCACTTGTGCAAATTCTTGAAATGGCGTTAGATAAGTTTTTCCCTGCACTATACAACGCGTTAGGTATCTTCTTACCACTTATCACAGTTAACTGTGCAATATTTGGTGCGGTATCATTCATGGTTGAGCGTAACTATAACTTCGGCGAGTCTGTTGTTTATGGTATTGGCGCTGGTGTTGGTTGGGCACTTGCAATTACATTACTTGCAGGTATCCGTGAGAAACTGAAATACTCAGACGTACCTGACGGCTTACGTGGTTTAGGTATTACCTTCATCACTGTTGGTTTAATGGGACTTGGCTTTATGTCATTCTCTGGTATTTCACTGTAAAGGTAGCGAGGATAAATCATGGATTATCAGATTTTCTTAGGCGTTGGTGTTTTTATCGCTATCGTTGTACTACTGGTTTTAGTCATCATTGGTGCTAAATCTCAGTTAGTTGCAAGTGGCGATATTATCATCGGCATTAATGGCGACCCAGATAAAGCCATTAAAACATCAGCAGGTAGTAAGCTTTTAGGCGCACTATCTGAGTCAGGTATATTTGTATCATCTGCTTGTGGTGGCGGTGGCTCTTGTGGTCAGTGTCGTGTACACATTAAAGAAGGTGGTGGTGATATTCTGCCAACTGAGCTTGATCACATATCTAAAGGTGAAGCCCGTGAAGGCTGTCGTTTAGCGTGTCAGGTAAATGTTAAAAATGACATGGAAATTGAACTTGAAGAGTCAATTTTCGGTGTTAAGAAATGGGATTGTGAAGTTATCTCTAATGATAACAAAGCAACGTTCATCAAAGAACTTAAGCTGCAAATTCCAGATGGCGAGTCAGTGCCGTTTCGTGCGGGTGGTTACATCCAAATCGAAGCTCCACCTCACCATGTTAAATATGCAGATTTCGATGTTCCTGAAGAGTATCGTGGCGACTGGAACCATTTTGGTTTCTTCGATCTGGAGTCAAAAGTAGACGAAGAAACAATTCGTGCTTACTCAATGGCTAACTACCCAGAAGAAGAAGGCATCATTATGCTTAACGTGCGTATTGCTGCTCCACCTCCAAGAAACCTTAGCTTGCCATGTGGTAAAATGTCTTCGTACATTTGGTCACTTAAAGAAGGCGACAAGGTAACTATTTCGGGCCCATTTGGTGAGTTCTTTGCTAAAGACACTGACGCAGAAATGGTATTTGTTGGTGGTGGTGCTGGTATGGCGCCAATGCGTTCTCATATCTTTGACCAACTTAAACGTTTGAACTCTAAACGTAAGATGAGTTTTTGGTATGGTGCACGTTCTGAGCGTGAAATGTTCTACGTAGAAGATTTTGACGGCCTAGCCGCTGAAAATCCTAACTTCGTATGGCATACAGCACTTTCAGATCCACAGCCTGAAGATAACTGGGAAGGCTATACTGGCTTTATCCATAACGTGTTATTTGAGAACTATCTTAAAGATCACGAAGCGCCTGAAGATTGTGAGTACTACATGTGTGGTCCTCCAATGATGAATGCGGCAGTTATTACTATGCTTAAAGATTTAGGTGTTGAAGACGAAAATATCTTACTAGATGACTTCGGTGGCTAACACTAATACCAAAACAGTTTAGTTTTGGTTAAAATACCAGCCTCGTAGCACTTGTGTTACGAGGCTTTTTTTATTCTTTAATTTTATCAATCTATTAAGTAGAGCTGTTATGAATCGAGTAAGTACTTCACAGGGCATAATGGCCTTTTTACTAATTACACTGACTGTATTATTGTCTGGGTGTGGTGAAAAGCCAGAGTTAAAAGAAACCTTTTTAGAAGGTAAGACTATGGGTACCACTTATCATATTAAATATTATGATGAGCAAGCCCAGCTATCGGCTTCACAACTACAGCTGCAAATAGACGCTGTTTTAAAAGATGTGAACCAATCTATGTCTACTTACATAGAAGACTCTGAAATAAATACATTTAACAGATTACCTGCAAATCAAGTCATGCCAATTAGCGAAGATTTTAGGGCTGTTATAAGCGAGTCTATTCGCTTGGGTGAATCGACTAAAACACTCGACGTAACAATGGGGCCTTTAATTGATTTATGGGGCTTTGGGCCTGATAAAAAACCAACTAATCGCCCAAGTGATGAAGAGCTTGCAAGTATGGTTGAAAAAATAGGCATTGATAAACTTATCTTAAATGAGCAAGGACTGGCTAAAACAGTTAATGGACTGGAGCTTTCTTTTTCGGCAACAGCTAAGGGCTATGGTATTGATAAAGTTGCCCAGTTATTAGAAAGCCACGACATTACTAATTACATGGTTGAGATTGGTGGTGAGCTGCGTATAGCAGGTGAAAAGCCAAATAATCAGGATTGGAAAATCGCGATTGAGCAACCAGATGCGCAACCTGGAGAGCGTAAGGTACACCGTGTCTTATCGCCAGGTACAAGTGGTATAGCGACATCGGGTGATTACCGTATTTTTTATAAAATGGATGGCGAGATCTATACCCACTTAATTGATCCAGCAACAGGTATGCCTATTAAGCACGACTTAGTGTCGGTAACTGTGCTTCATCCAAGCGCTATGACGGCAGATGGTTTAGCGACGGCACTTACTGTAATGGGGATGCAAAAAGCGCAAGCTTATGCTGAACAACATGATTTACCGGTTTATTTAATAGGTAAATCAAAAGAGGGTTTAGTTACCTACTCAAGCCCAGCATTTAAGCCTTATTTATAGTATGGTGCTGACTTGTTTATTTCCGTGTTATTTGGGTATATAATAGCAGTCGCTCAAAAATATTTGAGTTTAATTTATTGCTGATCAATAGGGGCTAAGCAATGTCACTTTTTCTTCTTACTTTTGGCTTACTAATTTTGATAGTTTCGGCTATGGCCGTTGGTATGATCGTGCAAAAAAAATCTATGGCAAGCAGCTGTGGTGGTTTAGGTTCGGTTGGTATTGATAAAGCCTGTGATTGCGATGATCCATGTGATAAACGCAAAAACCGTTTAGCAAAAGAGCAAGCCTGGAAAGAAAACCAAATTATTTAAGCCTGTCTTAAATATTAAAAAGCGCTTTATAGCGCTTTTTTTGTGCCTGTAAAACGCCTTCGCATCATAGTTTCCAAAGCAATCCAATCTAAATGTATTAGACAAAGGTATATAGTTTAGTTTTTTTCACCTATTAGGTTTATTTTTCTCGTTTGTCAAATTGGAGCTAACACTCTAAAGTTTAACCATAGACAAAGAGCAAGGCTCTCGTCATAAGCTTGAGGCATAAGTTAGCCTCGCTTAAAAGAATCTTTATATTGTGTGTGAAGATGTTGTCAGTGTGAAAGGCAACTCAAGTTTGGTGGTGACTGAGTTTGAGTTGTTTTTATTCCCTACAATTGCCACGCAGTGTAAGCCAAGAATCTTTATATTGTGTGTGAAGATGTTGTCAGTGTGAAAGGCAACTCAAGTTCGGTGGATTCACTTCCATAAAGAACGAGTTTGAGTTGTTTTTATTCCCTACAATTGCCACGTAATGTAAACCAAGAATCTTTATATTGTGTGTGAAGATGTTGTCAGTGTGAAAGGCAACTCAAGTTCAGTGGTGACTGAGTTTGAGTTGTTTTTATTCCCTACAATTGCCACGCAGTGTAAACCAAAAATCTTTATATTGTGTGTGAAGATGTTGTCAGTGTGAAAGGCAACTCAAGTTCGGTGGATTCACTTCCATAAAGAACGAGTTTGAGTTGTTTTTATTCCTTACAATTGCCACGTAATGTAAACCAAAAATCTTTATATTGTGTGTGAAGATGTTGTCAGTGTGAAAGGCAGCTCAAGTTCGGTGGTGACTTAGCTTGAGTTGTTTTTATTCCCTACAATTGCCACGTAGTGTAAACCAAGAATCTTTATATTGTGTGTGAAGATGTTGTCAGTGTGAAAGGCGGCTCAAGTTCGGTGGTGACTGAATTTGGGCTGTTTTTATTTGTGCCACACAATTATTACTCCCTCCTAAAAACCTATAATCCTATTAAATATTTCTCTTTAAATCGTTTTTTATTTTAGCTAACCGAATGTTTTTTATCGTGTTATTTTTTATTAACAAAATAGCTTCGAAAGCTTAACTCAAATTAATTGATTTTTAGTTGAACAGAAAATTCTCTTTGTTATACTCACGTTCGAACTTTCAGTAAGTTTTGAAAGTTTGGTTGATACGGATCAATTTTCGCTAGGTAAATATGTGCTAGCTGGATTTGATTGTATTTAGCACCTGGTTTCAGGGTTTACAACAGCAATGTTTTTTAAATTTTTCCATTGCAAACTGTATTACTCTAATTTTGTTATAGTCATTTTAGTAGGTTAATGTCTTTGAACACACTTTCTTTGCATCATACAGCTACGGAACTTGCCTCTGGCGAGCCGCAGACGTGTGAACGCTTGAATAAAGCAGGCAAGGGCGTGTGTGTAGCTATAACTTTATTAGTGTTTAATACTGTAATGTTGCTAAGCGGTGCATTAGAGGATGCCTTCAAGCTTGAAGCGCTATTAAGTGATGGGTTTATTGTAGAGCCACTGTTACTTAATCTTGCGCAATTTTTAGCTCATCCGATCATATCAAGTCAGTTACTTATTGGCCTTTGTTGGTTATTGTTCCATATTTGTCCAGCGCGTCGTGCTGGCATAATCCTCCGTAAAGCAGCCTTTGCTTTTAGCGAGGCTAAAGTTCAGCAACCTGTGATCTCTTCACATGGTTGTCGTGCTCCACCTAGCTTTACAGGTTGCCTGTAACGCTGCATCTTGTTGCTGGTTTTAATTATTTGTTCTTGCTGTAAATAATTAAGGTTAGCTAAAACAAAGTAGCTTCGTGTTTCTTTAAACACATTTCAGCCAACCACCACTCACCCAAGTTAACTTTTATTACGTTATATAAATGCGTTTAGAAAGCTGGGTTTGTTGCTAGGTCATTAATGGCATGAGCTTTAGGTTTTTTTGAATAGCCCCCTTATTTTTATAATTTAATTCTAGTTAACTTGGGTTTTTATTGAAAAATCGTTGCTTTGGTTTTTATTTTAAGCAGCAAATTGAAACTCTAGGTTTGTAGGATACTCCCTTGTTAATTCGTAACCTTTGTAATATTGCTTTAGCTAGTACAGTGCTGGCGTTGTCAGGCTGTAAAGGCGGGATACTCGATCCAAAAGGGCAAATAGGCATTGATGAGAAAAATTTAATCATCATCGCAACCGTGCTTATGTTGCTTGTAGTCGTTCCCGTTATTGTGATGACTTTGTATTTCGCTTGGAAATATAGAGACACTCAAAACCAAGAAATTTATGCTCCAAAATGGGCTCATTCAAATAAAATTGAAGCCGTTGTTTGGGCTGTTCCTATTGTTATTGTAATCATTTTAGGTGTTATTACCTGGCAGTCTACCCAAGACTTAGACCCCTATAAACCCATTGAAGGTAAAGGTGAACATCTTACTGTTGAAGTGGTTTCACTAAACTGGAAGTGGCTATTTATATATCCTGAGCAAGGTATTGCTACGGTTAATGAATTAGTGTTCCCAGCAAATGTACCTGTTGAATATAAAATCACCTCAGAGAGCACAATGAATTCATTTTTTATTCCGCAATTGGGTAGTCAAATATACTCAATGGCTGGGATGGAAACCAAGCTTCACTTAATTGCAAATGAGCCAGGTACGTTTAAAGGCTTTTCAGCAAATTACAGCGGCGCAGGTTTCACTGGCATGAAATTTAATGCCATTGCTACACCTACTCAAGCAGACTTTGATAAGTGGGTGAGTGATGTGAAAGCGAATTCAAGCGCTAATAACCTGACTCATGCAAATTATGTTGAGCTTGCAAAAGCAAGTGAAAATAACCCAGTAGCATATTACGGAAAAGTTGATGACGGCTTATTTCATACCATTGTTATGAAGTATATGCAGGCGCATGGCGATATGAAACACCATGCATTGGGCGAACATGGGCAAATGAGTAAAAAGCATCATGAAATGAGTGAGCACTCAATGCCTTCATCTCACAGCCAAGGCGAGGAATAATAATGTCGTTATTAGGTAATCTTTCACTCGACGCAATTCCGTTTCATGAGCCAATTCTTGTGTTCACGATGTCGGTTATTGCGATAGCTGGGCTTATTATTGCCGGGCTTATTACAAAGTATAAAAAATGGGGCGTGCTTTGGCGCGACTGGATCACGTCTGTTGATCACAAACGCTTAGGCGTAATGTATATTCTTTTAGCACTAATAATGCTGTTTCGTGGTTTTTCTGATGCAATAATGATGCGTGCGCAGTTGGCACTTGCTACCAGTGGTGCGCCAGGTTATTTACCACCAGAACACTACGACCAAATATTTACTGCCCACGGCGTAATCATGATCATATTTATGGCAATGCCATTTATGATTGGTCTAATGAACATTGTATTACCACTTCAAATTGGTGCTCGCGATGTTGCTTTTCCATTTTTAAATAATTTAAGTTTTTGGTTTACAGCCAGTGGTGCAATTTTAATTAACTTATCACTTGTATTTGGTGAATTTGCAAAAACAGGTTGGGTGGCATATCCGCCGCTTTCGGAGCTGACCTTTAGCCCTGGGGTGGGGGTCGATTATTATATTTGGGCCTTGCAAATATCCGGGCTCGGTACACTTCTAACAGCCGTAAACTTTTTAGCAACCGTGTTTAAAATGCGTGCACCAGGTATGACCCTAATGAAAATGCCAATTTTTACATGGGCATGTACATGGGCAAACATCTTAATTGCAGCATCATTCCCAATTTTAACTGCTGTACTTGCAATGCTAACGCTTGACCGTTATCTAGACTTCCACTTCTTTACCAATGAATTGGGCGGTAACGCCATGATGTACATCAACCTGTTTTGGGCATGGGGTCACCCTGAGGTATACATATTAGTATTACCAGCGTTTGGTATTTTTTCTGAAATTATTTCGACCTTTGCCGGTAAACGTTTGTTTGGTTACAAATCGATGGTTTATGCCAGCGGTGCAATCTCAATTTTAGGCTTTATTGTTTGGTTACATCACTTCTTTACTATGGGCTCAAGTGCTAACGTTAACGCGTTCTTTGGGGTAATGACTATGGTTATTGCCGTACCAACTGGGGTTAAGTTGTTTAACTGGTTATTTACTATTTACCGAGGTCGATTACGTATAAGTGTACCGGTACTTTGGACTCTTGGCTTTATGGTTACCTTTACCGTAGGCGGTATGACCGGTGTATTACTTGCCATTCCTGGCGCCGATTATGTACTGCATAACAGCTTATTCTTAATTGCACATTTCCATAACACAATTATTGGTGGTGCTGTGTTTGGTTACCTGGCCGGTTTTGTATTTTGGTTCCCTAAAGCAATGGGCTTTAAACTTAATGAAAAATGGGGCAAAGCATCATTTTGGTGTTGGATTATTGGTTTCTTCGTAGCATTTATGCCGCTGTACGTACTTGGTTTCTTAGGTATGACACGTCGCTTAAACCACACTAACAACCCAGATTGGAACATGTGGTTATACATTGCCGCAGGCGGTGCTGTAATTATTATGTTTGGTATTATCAGCCAAGTAATTCAATTATATGTGAGCTTTAGAGACCGTGAAGCGCTTGACGATACAACAGGCGATCCGTGGAACGGCCACACACTTGAGTGGGCTACAAGTTCACCTCCGCAAATTTATAACTTTGCAACAATTCCACATATTGATGATATTGATGCATGGACCGATATGAAAGAAAAAGGTCAAGCATATCAAGATAAAGCAAACTACAGCCCTATTCATATGCCTAAAAACACATCAGCTGGCGTGTTAATGGCAGCAAGTTTAACAGTATTTTGTTTTGCAATGATTTGGCATATTTGGTGGTTAGCTGTTGTTGGACTAGTAGGCGGAATTGCCATATTTATCAAACGTTGTTACACCAGCGATGTAGATTACTATATACAACCTGATGAAATTGCACGCATTGAAGCTGCATATAATTCAAGTGGCGTTAAGGAGTTAAAAGCGTGAGTACACTTTCTGCAAATTTAGACTCTGTATCACACGATGATCATGCCCACGCGCATGATCACCACGATACTTCGGGTGATACCGTATTTGGTTTTTGGTTATACCTAATGACCGATTGCCTACTGTTTGCCTCGTTTTTTGCCACTTACGCTGTGTTATTTATGAACACAGCCGGTGGCGTATCGGGTAAAGATATTTTTGAACTCGACTTTGTAGCAGTAGAAACTGCAGCACTACTGATTAGTAGTATTACTTTTGGTTTTGCCATGATTGCCGCTCAAGGGCAAAAAAAGGCACTAACACTGACTTGGTTATTTGTTACGTTTTGTTTAGGTGCTGTGTTTATTGGTATGGAAGTATACGAATTTCATCACCTAATTGTGCATGGCAATGGTCCACAACAAAGTGCCTTTTTAACATCGTTTTTCTCATTAGTTGGCTTACATGGTTTACATGTAACAGCGGGTCTAATTTGGATGACCATAATGATGATTGAAGTTGCTAAACGCGGCTTAGGTAAAGCAACCGTAACGCGTTTAAGCTGCTTAAGCCTATTTTGGCACTTCTTAGACATTGTCTGGATTTGTGTATTTACCGTTGTTTATTTAATGGGAGCAATGTAATGAGCCACAGCGAAACGCATGCGTTAAAGCAAACGCAAAGTGATCATCATGATGAATCTCATGGCAGTGTTAAAACTTACTTAATTGGCTTTGTGCTATCGGTAATTTTAACTGCTATACCGTTTTACATGGTAATGGAAGGTGACTTCTCAAAAGCAACAACGCTTTGGAGCATTGTTACTTTAGCAATCGTACAAATTTGGGTGCATTTAAAATACTTTTTACACCTTAATTTTACCACCGAAGATGGCCGTGCAAGTACTTTTTCATTCCTATTCAGTGCTCTGATCATCGTAATGGTTGTTGGGTTATCTGTTTGGATCATTTATGAATCTAACGCAATGATGATGTACTAGGAGTTGAAGATGTTTCGTCGTTATTTATCAGTGACAAAGCCGGGTATTATTATGGGCAATTTGATCAGCGTAGCGGGCGGGTTTTTACTTGCCTCGCGCGGTGATATAGACCCATGGTTAATGATTGCCACATTAATTGGTTTGTCGCTAGTGGTTGCATCAGGTTGCGCTATCAATAATGTTATAGATAGAGACATAGATGTGGCCATGGCGCGTACTCGTACGCGGGTTACAGTAACGGGCGAAATGTCGGCCTTTGCTGCACTTAGTCACGGTATTTTATTGGGTGTTGTGGGCTTTGGTTTACTTATCGCCTACACCACTCAAGCCGCGGTATTTTTTGCAGCCTTTGGTTACGTAATTTATGTAGGGGTTTATAGCCTCTACATGAAACGCAACTCAGTATATGGCACTTTTGTAGGTAGTCTCTCTGGCGCTGTACCGCCAGTAGTTGGTTACTGCGCCGTAACAGGGCAGTTCGATATGGGCGCATTAATACTGCTAGTCATGTTTAGCTTGTGGCAAATGCCGCATTCATATGCCATTGCTATTTTTCGCTTTAAAGATTACCAAGCTGCAGGTATTCCTGTATTACCTGTAGCGCAAGGAATTGATAAAGCAAAGCGCCATATCGTACTTTACATTGCTGTATATGCATTGGTGGTGATGTTGCTACCAATTACTGGCTACACAGGTGCTGCCTTTATGGCTGTTGCTTGTATTACCAGCTTTTGGTGGTTGCTAATGGCGCTGCGTGGTTATCGTCGTAATATTGATATGAGTAGCTGGGCACGTAAAGTGTTCGCATTTTCAATTATTAATATTACAGCGTTAAGTATTGCTATGGCTGTTGATTATCATAGTGTTGCTCCACAGCTATTAACGCTTACCTAATTTAAAAATTTTTAACTATTCCAAAGTTAATCCAAAGGCTCGAAAGGGCCTTTTTTTATGCCTAAATATTAAAATAATTGAACATCAGTATTCTCACCCTTTTACTTTCTAAAATCATCAGCATTGTAATAAAGTGGTTTGAGGGTGCCGCAGTTAATAAATTTATAGGTAAGCTCATTTTCAGCTGGGACACGTTTTGAGGTACGAAGCTTTTGCATACATGCATTAACTAAATCAACAAAAATAAGATGGTTATAGCTCGGCGCTTGTTGAATTTTATGAATATAAATACGCTCAGTACCGCCTAGATTAATCATGTCGTAATCTTGCCATTGCGATGATTCACTTAAATCTTTTAGCTCTCTGGCATACAGTTGCTTACTCAGTTCAAGCTCTTTTTTTGAGTAAATTAAGCTGCCACCTTGTTGATAATCACCCTCGTAAATATCGGCAATAATCGTAATTTCTTCACCACGCATTAAATGTTGAATATTAAACGCTTGTGGCTTAACCGTGATTAGCTCAGCATTTCTAACAAAGTTTAAGAGTGCGACATCGGGGTTTCCTATTTTATAAACAACTTGCACATCATCTGGAGAATTATAACTAGGTAAGTTAATCGCAATTATAGATGAGCCTTGATTAACCAAAGCCATAGGATGCTCAGCATTGTAAGTGGGGTCTACCGGTGGTAGTTCTGTTTTTTCTTCTTCTGCTACAGCAAAGCCACTTAAAGTAACTAGTAATAAAGTAAGTAGTAGGCGCATTATAATCTCAATTAATTTATGAGCTTAAATTGTAGTATAAAAATATATATTACATTGAGTTAATTACACTTAATACTTAACTGCAAAGAATTGTATAAAAGGCTCAAATGAGCCTTTTATACAATTTCAAGGTAATCTCAATGCGACATTAAAATAATGGCGACTAAATAAGCACTACTTAATTGCTTTTTTTACTTCTCGCCAATCTATTATTTTAAAGTTTTGAGGCTGCTGTGGCATACGGTTATAACCATCTTGTACAACTAAAATACCTTCAGGATAACCCGGAAGAGACTTAGATGTTACTGTTAACCCGTCGGTTTCTGATGAGCCATCAATACCATTAACCAAATCACTTATTACACTAAACTTACCTGCAAACTCTAAGCTAGGTGTTTTAATGCCCGCAGTACCATTCTTTATTTTATACAGTACGTAGCTGTTATCACCTTGGCTCGAAACAACTAAATAACGTGTTTTGTCGCTGTGGTAAATTTCCATACCTTCAACATCATCAACAAGTTGCTCATTTATACCTTGCAGCATAACCGGTGTACTGCCTGCCGTTGGCTCTGCACCTATAAACCAAATACCGGCATCTTCTTCGCCTACAAATAATTGTCCTAGTTCATCATCTGCACTACAGCCTTCTGGTTGGCTTGGTAGGTTAAACTCGCGAACAAGTTTGCCTGTTATTTTTTCGTTATTCTCACTGATTTTATATTGCTGATATAGCCCCGATTTATCATTTACAAATACATAGTTCCCCGTATTTGACGAGTACATACATAAGCCATAAATTTCATCAAGATTGGTAGGAATATCAGCAATGTACTTCACACTATTATTAGCTTGTACTGTAAATACACTAATACCGTTAAGCGTTCGGTTACTGGCAGTTATTAATGTATTGGTACTGTTTTTAATCGTGCTATTTTGTCGCAGGTCTACGTTATTTAAACGACCAACTTCAAGTGACTGTTCAAGCTTGCCATTTAGGCTGTATACCATTAGTCCACGGCGTTTATCGGTGCCTAAAATTAAGCTGTTTGCTGCATCTTTAGGGTTAACCCAAATTGCCGGATCGTCTGCTGCATCACCAAACGCTTGTACGGGGGCAGTTTGTGCACTTGCCTTTATTTGAGTAATTGATTGGGGGCTGGTTTTTAATGATTTTATGATAGGTGTTACAGGTAGTGTACTTTTAATATAAGCGCCTGTTTCGTCGTTATACAGCACTGCCGTTGCCGCGTTGTTACTTGTGTAATTTACCGCTACCGATTCCAAGCTCAAGTCACCATTTAACATCCAGTTATTAAGCATTTTACTAATTGGATCATAAGCATACACAGTATTTTTTTTGGTACTAGTAAACCAGATAATACCATCTTGCGAAGCTGAAATAGCTCCTAGTTCACTGTCTAACTTTCCAAAGGGGGCGACTAAAGCAATCGGTTTTTTATCTGCTTGCGATTCCGCGTTCGCGTTTATTGCCCAAATGCCTACTTCGCTTTCACTTACATATAAGGTATTTGTTGTTGTACTTACAGCACAACCCGACGCCTCACTAACGCCAGAAAATTCACGTACATTTACGTTAACCGCTTTATTATTCGCTGTATCAAAAATAATAGTTTCGGTAATTAGCCCGCGTACATCAGGTACAAATGCCGATATTGATTCACTCGCTTTATTAGCAAATAAACACACCGTATCGGGTTGTGCTTGTGGTGGGTTAATGCGGGTTAGTTCAATTGTATCCCAGCCACTTTGAGTGTGCTCAAGCTTAAATATAACAACGTTATCTTGATTGTTATCAATAGTTGCAACCAAAAATGAGTGTGCTGTTAGCTTAGTGACAGCAAGCGCTTCAAAGTTACCTTTTTTTATAATGCGGCTTTGTTGCGTTTCACTTTCAACTAACACTAAGCCTTTGCTTTCGCTTGCTAGCAACCAATTGTTATTATTTAACCATGCCGCTTGTGAGCCTTGCATGTTATCTGTTGGACCAAATTCAGTACTATTAATGACTATTTTATCGGATGTGTTTTTTACTGCCGTATTTGTAGCCATATTACTATTGCTACACGCACTTAATGTACTAAGCACTAAGCTACTTACAATTAAGCTAATAGATGTTTTTAATTTAAAGTTCATGTTGTAACCCTTTATTGGTCAAAGCGCTTTTGAGTGCTGTAACGCACTTCGCCTTTATAGTTAATAGCCGTTGCTTTTAGTGCTTCATTGTTAATCGAAAAGCTCAAAAATCCTGGAGTAGCTTCTGCAAAACGCGTAAATTCACGTTGTTTTACGTAACGCGCTTCGCTACCACCACCAGATACAAAGTGGTCGAGTTTACTGCCATCTATTTGGTTATGTTGTAGGTCATGTTCGTGTCCTGCTACGTATGCTTGCACACCATTTTGCTCAAATATGGGCTCGAGTAAATTACGTAAACCTTCAGTAAGTCCGTAACGTTTTCCACTGCTATAAAGTGGGTGATGACCAACCACTATTTTCCATCGTGCTTGGCTATTTGAGAGTTGGCTATTTAACCATGTTAATTGCGCTTGGCTGTTTTGCCCTTGAGTTGCTTTGTATTTTTCGCGTGTTTTGTATTCAGGATTTAAAGTATTAGTGTCTAAAAACACCATTAATATCTGCTCGCCACCTTTTAAAGTAAAGGTTTTGCTGTAATAGCGTGCAGGTAAATTCCAGCGCTGACTTTTTTTACTGTAATCAAGTTGTGCTTGCGCATTACCTAAATAATCATGGTTACCCAGTACTACATACCAAGGCTCGAATGTATGTGGACCATGGTAAATATCTTCATAGGCACTTTGCCAAAGCGGGTCGTTAACACTTGCCACGCCATTGGGATAAAAGTTATCGCCAGTTGAAATAGTAAAATCACCATCCGTTTGAAACATCGCTATTTCTAACTGGTGTGCTACGTCTTTTTGATAAAAGTGCCCGTTATGTCCCCAATCACCAATAACCGTAAAATTTAAGCTCTTAGGCAGCACCGTCAAGTTGGCAATTTTTTGTTGCTCGTATAATACATCGGTGTACGTTACGTTTGCCAATACGCTTTGTATACTGCATAAGCCAAGTGTTATTAGCAGTAATGTTTTTTTTATCATTATAGTTCTCTCATGTTTGGTAGCGCTAAATAAAGTGATTAGCACTACCTCATAAACTTATTTAAAATGCGTAACGCAGCATAAGTTGATAAACCGGTCCCGCTTCTTCAGATTCAATTTCGTACTCATCAAAGCTTCTACTAAACTGATCTTCAACGGTATCAAATTTATTAAAGGTTTCGTCTTTACTTGCATCAAGTAGGTTTGAACCCACCAAGCGTAGCGTTACATCTTCCCAACGTTTTTCTAAAAACACTTCAAAGTCGGCACTGTAAGATGTAGTTATTTCTTCACCTACAATACGTCCATAGGCATCACCTTGCTTACGGTAAGTTACGCCAAATGCAGCTTTGAGTTCGGGTAAGTCTTGAATAAACCCAATGTTATAAACGTAGTCTGATTGGTCGTTAAATTTGCGAGTTCCAAAAAAATCGGTTACTTCACTATCAAGCCATGAGTAGTTTAAAAATACACCCGTATTAGGCATGCTAAATGCGCCAAGTGGAGTAGATAAATCAAGCTCAACTCCTTTAACATTACCATCGCCGGTGTTGCGTGGTTGCAGTACAAATGTACCTTCGCCTTCAGAGCCTTCTTGTCCTGTATTTGCTATTTCTATTAGGTCATTTACTTTGCGATAAAATAAATTAATACCTACAACGCCACTTTTTCCTAAGCGATACTCGTAGCCTAAGTCCATACCCCAAGCTGATTCTGGTTTTAATTCAGGGTTCCCTAGTTGGTCGTTATCGCCAAGCTCTTTTTCGATAAGTGCCGGCGTTAAAAAATCAAACTCAGGGCGGCGTAAACTACGCGCAATCGATGCACTTATACGCCCATTTTCGCTAACGTTATAACGAAAGTGTGCCGAAGGGAGGATAAAGTCGTAACTATTATTTTCGGTCACGCCAATTGTTTTATCATTAATTTTAGAATCGGTAGACTCCCAGCGAACGCCCAGCTCCCAAGCAAATAAATCATCTTTGTGCTTAACAAGGGCAAATAAGTCAAAGCGATCTTCTTCTAAAGTATTTACACCACCAGTAACCGCTTCGTACTCGCTATTAAATGCAGCAAGCGTTAAAGGTGATGCTGCGTATTGATCCCAACTGGTAAGTGCAAGTTCTAATTCGTTTTGCGATTCTAAAATTTCACTGTCGCGTTTTTTATTTTGTAAAAATGCACCAAGCTGAATTTCTTTGCTGTCACCCCAAGGTTGGCTGTGTTGCCACTGTAGAGTCCATTCTTTATCATCTATTTCACTTTTAGTTTGCTCTTCTTCAAATACCATAGGCAGCTCTGAGGTATCTAATTCGACTTCTTCCTCATAAACAGACTCTTCAAACCGAGCAAAGCCAAATTTAAACTTACTTGTGCCGCTTAGTAGTGGAAATTCATAAGCGGTATTGATGTTGTAATTAGTTTGGTCAATATATTTAACATTGGCATTATCTGTTTCTAAGTTACCGCCATTTACAATATCGTTATTGGTTGCAGTTGGGTCGTTGTATTCAAATGAACGTTCATCCTCAGTACGCTCTGTATCAACCCACATAGCGCTAATATTAAACTGACTATCGTCGTCAAAAACAATTTCGTAGCTGGAGTTAAGTGATGTGTCGTCGCCATCGCGAGTGTCTGATTGGTCTTCGCGGTTATCAAACTCTTCTGTTTGAAAATTTATATTGTTTTCAGGGCTATCGCCGTAGCGCAAACTAGTTTTTTGTTTTGGGTTATATCTGCCTTGTAAATTTGCACCAAGTAATAAGCGCCCACCAGCAAATTCAGTACCGTACACAGCAGCCAAGCTTTCTTTAAATTCACCATCGTCATAAAGCAAGCCACCAGCACGCAAGTAACCGCCATCTAAACTGTAACCATCGCGCAATACAATATTTAATGTGCCCGCAATAGCATCGGCTGAGCGGTTAGCACTTGATGAGCGAATAATTTCAACGCGTTCAATTAACTCAGCCGGAATTCGGTCAACAAAAAATGAACGGTCGGCACCAGCGCCAGGTACTTCTTCACCGTTTATAAGCACCTTTGTATAAGCAGGGCTTAACCCCCGCATACGTGCACCATCCGATTCAAGCACATCCGATAAAAATGTAACACTGGGTACTCGTTTTAATGCATCGCCTGCGGTCAATGGTTCAAAACGTTGAAAGTACTCTTGTGAATATTCTAAGGTTGGTGCGAGTTCGTCTGAGCGGTTTCTGTAGCCAATTTCACCGTATACAACAATTTTGTCAGAAACTTCGATATCTTTTTTTGTGGTTTCTTTTGCATCATCTTCTGCATAAGCCGTTAAATTACATAAGGCTAATGCGGCTACCAGTGCTTTTATTTTAAAGTCTTTCATTGTATTTGCTCTTGGTTATTGCTGGGTTGTTTCTTGATATGGCGAGCAAGCTAAAGATATTTGATTACGTAAATGTGACAGTGTTTAGTTTAAATACATGTATTTAGAGGTGTTTGAGCAATATCTAGAGCGTATTGAGCTTTTATCACTCCTGGTAAAGTCAGGTGTTATGTACCGTGCAGGGCTGTTTTTAAAGTAGGTATCATTTAGTTGTCATATAGCTGAGCTAATATGACCCTGCTAACAAAAACTTGTATGAACTAACTTTAAAACTCATTTATAAACGAGATACCGCACATGCGATTTAACCCCTTTATCAGCCACCGATTATTAATAAACGCTATTATTGCGATGTTTTTTAGCGCTGTGTTTTTAAGTAGTTATTTAGGTGTATTAAAAACTTACGCCAGTATTCAGTGGCTCGATATTATGGGGGAGGGCGGTATTGTATTAATGACTCTCGTATGGATTGCCGCGTTATTAATTTCAAGACCACCGGGTAAAGTAACCACTTACTTAGTGATAGGTGTTGGGTTATTTATGTTCTCGGCAACCCTCGATTTACTTGATGAATGGCTAATGCATCCCGCCCATCAATGGCTCAGTTGGATTGAATCTCTGCCAGCACCTTTAGGTATGTTGTTAACGAGTGTGGGTTTGTATTATTGGCATCAAGAGCAGTACGTATTAAATCGTCAGCTACGCCGCCGTGAAGCGCATTTACGTGAGCACGATAAGGTGTGTTCAGTTACAGGTCTTTATAAGGCGCAGTACCTAGATTCTGCAATTAAAGAGCAACTTACGAGCAAACAACCACTCTGGCTTGGGGCTATTGATATTCGTGATTTTTCGCATTTTAATAGTGAGTTTGGCTTTAGTGAGGGCGACCGGTTACTGCGTGAAATTAGCGAGCTATTGTTAATGAATTGCCGACTAAGTGATGTAGTGTGCCGCTACGCAGGAGATTGCTTTATGGTATTGATGCCAGCCACCACAGAGCAGCAAGCTAAAGAGTTGATGGCACAAATTAAAGGAGCTCTAAAGCATTGTGCATTTAAAGTTGAAGCATCTAAAAAAGCAAAGTTTCAATATGTCACTACCGCCTTAATACAAGGTAATACGCATAGCAGTACAGGTAAACTAACAAGCCAACTGCATAGTCAATTACAACAAAAAAAGCATCAACTAAAAGTAGCGCACCGTGCACATGTTTGTTAGCCAAGACGACAAATATTTAAGCGCTCAAGGGCTTATTACGTCAGCTGTAGAGCTTGCTCAAAGCCGAAACATAAATTTACATAAGCTGCTACGCGGTACCGGTATTTTTGAACAAGACTTACTTAATTTTCAGCATACATTTAGTGTGTCTCAGCAGGTGCGTTTATTAGCTCAATTTAAGTTGTTGATGAAAAGTACTGACAGTGGTTTTTTACTCGGTAGCCAACTTATTAACGACACTCGAGCCGAAGCTCAGGCATTAAAATATAGCGATAATTTAGCTCAAGTATTAAAGCAATTATCACTTTTAAGAATGCAATTAGCGCCTTTGCTGTTTAGCCAAACGTATATTAAAAACGATAATGTTTATATTTATATTCAGCCAGCACATGGGTTTGATGAAAGCCTTTACCACTATGTGCTAGAGATATACAGCACTGCATTTTATAGTTTACTTAAACGAGTGAGCGAAAGTTACCCGCATTGTCAGTTCGACTTTGCTTTTAAACGCCCTCGGCATATTCAAGAATACGAGCAAAATTTAGGGCTAAAGGTAAGTTTTGATAAGCCATGTACTCGCTGGGTATTAAATAAAACCATGTTAAGGGCTAAAAACCCGCATGCGAGTCAATTACGATTTATGCAAGCGCAGTCGCAGCTACATAATAAAAGCGTAGTTAGCATGACTTTTATTGAAGCCGTCTGCAGATACTTATACTCTCACCCAAGTGCTAATTTAGAGTGCACCGCAAAGCACTTTGCTATGAGCTCAGCTACATTTAAGCGCAGACTCAAACTCAATGGGGTACGCTTTTCAGCGTTAATAGATGAGCAAAATAAGCACAAAGCTATTTACCTACTTACTCTGTGCGCCAAACATAACGAACAAGTCGCTGAACATTTAGCTTTTTACGATATACCTAACTTTCGGCGCGCCTTTAAACGCTGGACAGGCTTAACACCTAATCAGTTAAAAGCGCAATAAGTTACTCAGTTGCCATGTCTATGGAGTGTAACAATGTTCGTGCATTTAAATGAAGATTTGGATCTTCTGGGTTTGACGTATTAGTCAGCCAAATTACATTGCCTTCTTTATTTACAAATAATGTAGTAGGTGTGCCTCGTATACCTAATTGCTGTGCTATTGCATCGGCTTTTACAGCTGTTTTAAAAGTATAACCTCTTTCGCTAAGTGCTTTAGCGGGAGTAGCATCGTCATCTTCTTCAAAGCTCACGGCAATAACTTTTAATCCCATATCATCAATTTTTTGAAGTGCTGGCTGCAGCTTTTTACAGTACGGACACCATGTTGCCCAAAAGTGTAAAACGTAAGGTTGACCTAATAAATCTTGAGTATTGAGTGGCGACCCATCAGCCATTTGTAAATTTAATGTTGGCAATTTAGGATATGTTGCTTCTGAGCTTGTATCTTGTGCGTAAGCTGTAAAGCTTAATAAAATTAGCGTGATGGTAATAAATAGCTGTTTCATAATATGCTCTTTTTTATTTTACATATTAAACAAGAACGATAATTTAACATTTTTATTTCAAACTAAAAGCCAGCAGCTTGTTCAACAACAATAGCGTGGCGTTTAGCGAGGCGTAGGTGATCTCTATCGTAACCTCCACCTATCACAGTAGCTACAGGTGTATTGTGTTCAAGGCAGCGTTTTAGCACTAAATGGTCACGTTTAGCTATGCCATCCCAGCTAATATCTAACTTACCCAAGCCATCACCTTGCCAAATATCAACGCCAGCATCGTAAAGTACTAAGCTTGGGTTTAGCTCTTTAAGTAAATAACTTAGTGTTTCGTTAACTATGGCAAGGTATTCGTCGTCCTTCATATTATTTGCCAGGCCAATGTCTAAATCGCTAGCGGACTTTCTAAAGGGGAAGTTTTTTTCACAATGGATAGAGCAAGTATACGCATAGGGTTGATGCTGTAACATTGCAGCTGTGCCATCACCTTGGTGCACGTCTAAATCAAAAATAAGTACGTTAGTTACCTCACCCGATTTAATTAAAGTTTGCGTGGTAAAGGCCAAATCGTTAACCATACAAAAACCTGAACCAAAGTCATTATGTGCGTGATGTGTACCACCAGCAAGATGACACGCTATACCGTGTTTAAGTGCTAAGCGGGCTGTCTGTAGCGTTCCTTGAGGGGCTGTAAATGTACGTGCCATAAGCTCTTTTGACCAAGGTAGACCAATGCGACGCATGGCTTTTTCATCTAAGCGGTTGTGCCATAAATCTTGGATATAATTATCGCAATGCACAAGCTCAAGCGGCTCTGGCGTGCCTAATATTGGCTCAACTAGGTTACTGCCGATTAAACCAAGCTCTGCAACATGTTGATATAAATGTGCAAATTTACTCATTACAAAGCGATGCTTAGGATCAAAGCTAAACGAGTAGTTAGGATGGTATACCAAAGGCAAATGAGGATTTAAGCGCATATTTACAAGCTTTATAAAGTTTGCGCTATGGTAATCAACTTAAGAGAATGAGTCTATTGTGAGTCATTAATAAGTGACGCTAATTCGCGATGCAGTAGCTCATCATCGGCTAAGTTTAGCTCTATTAAACGCTTTAAATAAGTAATACTGTCTATATCAATGTGATGGCATTTTAGACCAATATGATCGGCTTCAATATGGCAAATCACTACTTCCATTTTTATTTCTATATCGCTTTGAGGTAATGTAAAACGCAGTATTGCTTGCGTATTGTGGCTGCCAATAAATGCATCACAATTAGTAACCAACGCGCCATGTAACGATAGATCGAGTAATTTACACGGATACTGTTGGCTATCAAAACATAACAGAGCGTTAGTTGAAAATAGCACACGAGAAAACTGTCGACGATTTTGCATAACCTAATTTAGCCTTACTGTTTTTATAATAAATTAAGCATAGCGGGTAATTCTCTACATGCTAGCAAGATGTGCTCCTATAATGCTGGTGACATAAAAAAGCCCTGCAAAGTGCAGGGCTTAAGTTATACAAACATAAAATTAACCAATATTTTTAGCCAATTTTTTTGTACTTAATACGTTTAGGTTGAGTTGCCTCAGCGCCTAGGGTCTTTTTAAGCCACTCTTCATATTCAGTGTAGTTACCATCAAAGAAGTTAATTTGACCTTCATCACGGTAATCTAAAATATGTGTAGCGATACGGTCAAGGAACCAACGGTCATGCGAGATACACATTACACAACCTGGGAACTCTAAAATAGCGTTCTCCAGTGCACGTAGTGTTTCAACGTCCAAGTCATTGGTTGGCTCATCGAGTAGTAACACATTGCCGCCAGCTTTTAATAACTTAGCAAGGTGTAAACGGTTACGCTCACCACCTGATAGGTCTTTAACAAACTTTTGCTGATCGTTACCTTTAAAGTTAAAGCGACTTACATATGCTCGGCTTGGGAACTCAAAGTTACCAATTTTCAGTACGTCTTGTCCGTCTGATATTTCTTGGAAAACAGTTTTGCTTTCGTCCATACCGTCGCGGAACTGATCAACAGTAGCTAGGTGTACTGTTTCGCCAACGCTGATGTTACCGCTGTCTTGCGTTTGCTCACCACTTATCATTTTAAACAGCGTTGATTTACCCGCGCCATTCGCGCCAATAATGCCCACAATGGCACCTTTTGGCATGCTAAAGCTTAAGTCATCAATTAAAACTCGATCGCCAAAACTCTTACGAAGATTAGTTACTTCAAGTACTTGGTCACCTAAACGCGGACCAGGTGGGATAAACATCTCGTTAGTTTCGTTACGTTTTTGGTAATCAGACTGCTGCATTTCAGTAAACTGAGCCATACGTGCTTTTGACTTAGCTTGACGACCTTTAGGGTTTGAACGAACCCATTCAAGTTCTTGTGCAATTGATTTTTGACGTGCTTTTTCAGATTTTTGTTCTTGCTGTAAGCGCGCATCTTTTTGTTCAAGCCAAGAAGAGTAGTTACCTTCCCATGGAATACCTTCACCACGGTCAAGCTCTAATATCCAACCAGCTACATTATCAAGGAAGTAACGGTCATGCGTTACAGCCACAACAGTGCCTTCGTAATCGTGTAAGAAGCGCTCTAACCATGCAACCGACTCAGCATCCAAGTGGTTAGTAGGTTCATCAAGGATAAGCATGTCTGGTTTTTCAAGTAATAATCGACATATAGCAACACGGCGACGCTCACCACCTGAAAGGTGCTCAATTTTAGCATCCCACTCTGGCAGGCGAAGTGCATCAGCTGCGCGTTCTAAAACGTTGTCGATGTTATGACCATCGTGCGCCTGAATAACAGCTTCAAGCTCGCCTTGCTCTTTTGCAAGTGCGTCAAAGTCAGCGTCTTCCATGGCGTATTCGTTATACACTTCGTCAAGACGTTTAAGTGCATGTTTAACTTCGCCAACAGCTTCTTCAACAGTTTCACGTACTGTTTTACTTTCGTCTAAAACAGGTTCTTGCGGTAAATAACCAATTTTAGTACCAGGCTGAGGATGTGCATCACCTTCAAAATCTTGGTCAACACCGGCCATAATACGTAGTAACGTAGATTTACCAGAACCGTTTAAACCAAGCACACCAATTTTAGCGCCAGGAAAAAAGTGCAACGAAATATCTTTTAAGATAGTGCGCTTAGGTGGCACAACCTTAGATACTCGACTCATCGAGAATATAAATTTATCAGGTAAAACCATGGAGGAAAGCCTTCAAATAATAATAAAAATTTCAATGTTGTATTGTAGTGGCTGACGGGTGAAACAGTCAACGAATGCTGTATAGAACAATACACTTACCTAAGCGGTACTTTGTTTTGATTGCTCGTTAAAAACACTACTATTACAGGATTTCTATTGTGTAAAATTCTGTAATCTATTGTTTTATATTGTTCAAATACATTTCATTTTTAACAAAAGTGGTACAGTATATTTACAAGCTGTAAAGTATAAGCAAGTTATATAGGCAGGCCACACTTAGTTTGTTGTTAAACATCACATTATTAAATATTACAAAGGTTTAAAGGAATGAACATGAAAATAGTTACAAGGTTAGGGGCATTACTTTTAGGTTTATACTCATTTTCGAGCCAAGCAGACATACTCCACGTAAATGGTTATTACCAAGGAATAGGGATAGGGTCTACGCAAATTGATGTATACGAGAGTGATAGCATACAGTTTACAACGCTTTACGGCCGGTTTGGATATCAGTTTTCGCGTTACTTTGCATTAGAAGGGCGTATAGGTTTTGGGTTAAATGATGAGTCAACGCCTCTAAACGGAATTGTTTACACTCAGAACCCACAGGACGGTTCGCTGAGTTCAGAATTCATTAAGAGCGAAATCGATTCAAGCCTTGATTTGCAAACAAGTATATTTGTAAAAGCTAATTATCCAATTTCATCTCGAGCTGATGTGTTTTTATTTGGTGGCTATGGTAGAAATAAATTAAGTTACAATGAAGGCGACTTAAAAAACCTTGCAGAATCAATAACTGGTACAGATACAAATTCTACGCTAATAACTGAGCAAAACTACGATGAAGGCGGCGTAACGTACGGAACCGGCATTGACTTTAGGCTAACTCAACGCTGGCAAGTAAGTGCTGAATACCAATATTTTGATACAAATGAAGGCGATATTTACGCTCTTAATTTATCTGTAAATTATCGTTTTTAATTATAATAGCGCTACTGATTTTAGTAGCGCTATTTCAATTCACTAAAACAAAGTACTTCAATATAAATGCATTCCCTCTCATCTATAACTTTTAGTAAATCTTAAAAAAATCATGAATAAATTTCATTTGGACATCTATACATCTAGAGGTTGATATTTTTTACTTTCAGTTCATAATTAAGCCTCGGTTTTTATGAACAGGAGTAAAGTATGCCAATTACAGTAAAAGACGAGTTGCCGGCAATTGCACGTTTACGTCAAGAAAACGTATTTGTAATGCCAAAAAGTCGTGCAAAAACGCAAGAAATACGCCCAATGCGTTTGGCTATTTTAAACTTAATGCCTAATAAAGTAGAAACCGAAGTTCAGTTTATTCGCTTACTTGCCAACTCACCTTTGCAAGTAAACGTAGAACTACTGCGCCTCGACACTCACCGCAGTAGCAGCAACTCAGAAGAGCACCTTGATACCTTTTACCGTTATTTTTCAGAAGTAAAAGACAACAATTACGATGCATTAATAGTAACCGGTGCGCCACTTGCGCATTTAGAATACGACGATGTAGCGTATTGGGATGAGTTAAAGGTTATTATTGATTGGGCTGAGCAACACGTTACCTCTACGTTATTTTCGTGTTGGGCAGCGCATGCAGCGTTATATCACCGTTACAATTTAAAACGCGATTTAAAAGACGATAAACTGTGTGGCGTATTTACTCACCAGTGTTATTTTGATCACGGCGCACTGACTCGCGGATTCGACGATACCTTTTTGGTACCGCACTCACGCTACGGCCATATTGATATAAATAAAATAAACGCCTGTGAAGAACTCGTTGTACTGGCAGGTTCTGCGCGAGTAGGGGCTTACTTACTTAAAAACAAATCGGGTAGCCAAGTGTTTATAACCGGCCACCCAGAGTACGACGCCGACTCGCTAAAAGCAGAATACGAGCGCGATTGTAAAAAAAGCCCTAATGCACCAAAGCCCGAAAATTACTTTCCGGATGACGATGCAACCAAACAACCTTCAAAAACGTGGCAAAGCCATGCTTTTTTACTTTTTTCGAACTGGTTAAATTACTACGTGTACCAAACCACACCGTATGATATTAATTTAGTTAGCCAAGACGTGAGGACTAACAACTATGCCGAATAACGCGCCTACAAATAATAAGCAAGCCGAAATAAGTGCCGCATTAAAAGAACGCATTTTAATTTTAGATGGCGCAATGGGCACCATGATCCAAGATCATAAGCTAGAAGAAGAAGACTATCGCGGAGAGCGTTTTAAAGACTGGCATGTATTAATTAAAGGTAATAACGATTTATTAAGCCTAACCAAGCCCGACTTAATCACTGATATTCATCGTGGTTTTTTATCAGCGGGCGCCGATATTATCGAAACCAACACGTTTAACTCGACCACTATTTCGATGGAAGATTACGACATGGCAAACCTAAGCCGTGAAATAAACCTAGAGTCGGCTAAATTAGCACGCGCAATTTGCGATGAATTTACGGCTAAAACGCCAGAAAAACCGCGCTATGTAGCCGGTGTTTTAGGGCCGACATCTAAAACGTGTTCAATTTCGCCAGACGTAAACGATCCGGGTTACCGAAACGTTACTTTTGATAAGCTAGTTACTGCGTATGTAGAGTCTACCCTTGCATTAATGGAAGGCGGCGCCGATTTAATACTAATCGAAACTATATTCGACACGCTTAATGCAAAAGCCGCCTCGTTTGGTGTAGAAGAAGCCTTTGAGCAAGCAGGGCGCACATTACCAGTTATGATCTCGGGCACTATTACCGACGCTTCTGGCCGTACGCTTTCTGGGCAAACAACCGAAGCATTTTATAACTCTATTCGCCATATTAAGCCTATTTCGATTGGTTTAAACTGCGCGCTTGGCCCTGATTTACTGCGCCAATATGTAGAAGAGCTTTCGCGCGTGTGCGAAACCTTTACATCGGTACACCCTAATGCGGGCTTGCCTAATGAGTTTGGTGAATACGACTTAGAAGCGCCTGAAATGGCAGCCGAAATTATCGATTGGGGTAAATCGGGCTTTATTAATATTGTAGGTGGATGTTGTGGCACCACGCCTGCGCATATTCGTGCTTTTGCAAAAGGTCTAGCGGGCGTTAAACCACGCCAATTGCCAGAGCTTGAAGTACGCATGCGTTTATCAGGCCTTGAAGCCTGTAACTTAAATTAAGGAGCCAACATGACCCAACAAATAGCAGTATTTACTAATGTCGGCGAACGTACCAATGTAACCGGTTCTGCCATGTTTAAACGTTTAATCATGGAAGAAGACTTTGAAGCCGCGCTAACAGTGGCCCGCGAACAAGTAGAAAATGGCGCACAGGTTATTGATATAAACATGGACGAAGCCATGTTGGACTCAAAAGCCGCGATGGTTAAGTTTTTAAACTTAATAGCCTCAGAGCCTGATATTTCACGCGTACCCATTATGGTCGACTCCTCTAAATGGGAAGTAATAGAAGCAGGCCTAAAGTGTATTCAAGGTAAGGCCATTGTTAACTCTATATCGCTAAAAGAGGGCGAAGAGCCGTTTATTCGCCAAGCTAAAATAATAAAACGTTTTGGTGCAGCTGCCGTTGTAATGGCGTTTGATACTGACGGGCAAGCTGATACAGCAGACCGCAAATATGAAATATGTGCCCGCAGCTACAAAATATTAGTAGAAGACATTGGTTTTCCACCAGAAGATATTATATTCGACCCTAATATATTTGCCGTAGCCACCGGTATAGAAGAGCACGACAACTACGCAGTAGAATTTATTGAAGGCACACGCCGCATTAAACAAAACTTACCGCACTGTAAAGTGTCGGGCGGGGTGTCAAATGTATCGTTTTCATTTAGGGGTAATAACCCAGTACGTGAAGCTATTCACTCGGTATTTTTATACCACGCCATAAAAGCGGGTATGGATATGGGCATTGTAAATGCAGGGCAACTCGCCGTTTACGACGACATCCCAGAAGAGCTTCGTAAAGCCGTTGAAGACGTAATACTTAACACAGACCCAGGTGCAGGCGAGCGTTTAGTAGAGCTTGCACCAAAATACTCTGGTATGGCACAAGCCGAGCGAGTAGAAGATTTAGAATGGCGCACATGGCCTGTTGAAAAACGCCTTGAGCACGCGCTTGTAAAAGGCATTACTACCTTTATAGATGAAGATACCGAAGAGTGCCGCGCTGCTGCCGATAAACCTATTCACGTAATTGAAGGGCCGTTAATGGATGGCATGAACGTGGTAGGTGATTTATTTGGCGCAGGTAAAATGTTTTTACCACAAGTGGTTAAATCGGCGCGCGTAATGAAACGAGCCGTAGCCTACCTAGACCCATTTATTGAAGCCGAAAAAGAAGAAGGTTCAACCAATGGTAAAATAGTGATGGCGACCGTAAAAGGCGACGTACACGACATAGGTAAAAATATTGTAGGCGTGGTACTACAGTGTAATAACTACGAAGTTATTGATTTAGGCGTAATGGTACCTGCCGATAAAATACTGCAAACCGCCATCGACGAAAAAGCCGATATTATTGGTTTATCGGGCTTAATTACCCCATCGCTTGACGAAATGGTGCACGTAGCAAAAGAAATGAAACGCCGTGGTTTTGAACTGCCGCTACTCATTGGTGGTGCAACTACCTCTAAAGCGCACACCGCAGTAAAAATTGAGCCGCAATATGACAAAGGCGTTGTGTATGTAAATAACGCAAGCCGTGCAGTTGGTGTGGTTTCAAACTTACTATCAAAAGACATTAAACCTGACTTTTTAGCTAAAACTAAAGCTGAATATGTAAAAGTACGCGAGCAACAAGCGCGTAAAAAACCACGCTCTAAGCCTGTTACAATCCAGCGCGCACGCGATAACGCAGCAAAGCTTGATTGGGATAACTACACACCACCAGTGCCTAAAAAGCTGGGCGTGACCGAGTTTAAAAATGTACCAATTGCTACTTTGCGTAAATACATAGATTGGACGCCATACTTTATGACGTGGTCAATTGCCGGTAAATACCCGCGCATAATGGACGATGAAGTAGTAGGCGAGCAAGCGCAAAGCTTATTTAAAGACGCTAACGATATGTTAGACGACCTTGAAAAAGCAGGCAGTTTGCAACCACTTGGTGTAATTGGTTTATTCCCGGCTAACCGCGTGGGTGATGACATAGAAATATACACCGACGAAACACGCAAAGAAGTATTAACTACTTCGTGCCATTTACGTCAGCAAACCGAAAAAACCGACTTTGCTAATTATTGCCTAGCCGACTACATAGCACCAAAAGGCACGCCTGATTACTTTGGCGCGTTTGCAGTAACGGGCGGCCTAGAAGAAGACGACTTAGCAAATGCGTTTGACGCACAGCAAGACGATTACAACAAAATAATGGTTAAAGCCGTAGCCGACAGGCTCGCCGAAGCGTTTGCAGAATACCTGCACGAAAAAGTACGTAAAGAGTATTGGGGTTTTGCACCAGACGAAAACCTAGCAAACGATGAGCTAATACGCGAAAACTACCAAGGTATTCGCCCTGCGCCAGGTTACCCAGCGTGCCCAGAGCACACCGAGAAAAAGAAAATTTGGCAGTTGCTCGATACCGAAAAGCGCATTGGTATGCAGCTAACTAGCTCGTACGCCATGTGGCCAGGTGCTGCTGTTTCGGGTTGGTACTTCTCACACCCTGAGGCTAAATACTACGCAGTAGCCGCTGTGCAAAAGGATCAGGTAGAAGACTACGCTAAGCGAACCAATATGACGCTTGAAGAAGCTGAACGTTGGCTATCGCCTAACTTGGGGTATGAGCCGGAATAAAAGCGAAAAGGTTAAATAGCGAAGCGGTCAAAGGTTAAAGCGGTCAGTTTTTAGCTTTCAGCTATCAGTAAAACAAAAACGAGCCAAATTGGGCTCGTTTTTGTTTTAAAGTTTATTAGTGAGCAACTCATTTATTTTATTCGTAACATCTTTTGGAGTTGGTTTAGTCGTTTGGTGTTTTAACCAATCTATTAGCTCCACTCTGACTTTAAAGCCTTCTTTAATGCAATAGCTTTGGGAGCTTACCCAAATATCAGGTGCACCAATTGAGCCTCGGCCATACCAATTACAAATACTATAACCTTCACTCTCAATTTTATTTTCAATAATGTTAGTGTAAACGGGTATGGTAACAACCATAACTAATAAAGTTATTCCACACAGTTTGAACCACTTATTCAGTAGGCTTGGGCTAATTTCAGTGTTCTTAATTTTTAGCCAGAGTAAGCCTGTTAGCGTCCCAAACATTGGAACGCACAAAATTAAACTTGGGCTAAAGCTGCGTTCTTTAAAAATGAGGGCGTTGTTGTTTAAAGCTTCAATTACTGACGATACTTCAACCCATGCCGCAAAAGGTGAGGCTATGGTAAAAATTAAAAACAGTATAAATAAAAAAGCATGTTTAATATTTTCGCTTAAAGTTAATTTTTCAGATGTCATTAAATTATCGTAATTCATTTTAAGAAAGGTAAACCGAAAATTCGGTGCATAAATTCTATGGGGCTTTCTTCATACAAGCGTTGAGCATCATGCAATTGATTTTGTGCTCTTTGTATATTACTTTTTAAGTTTTTTTCCGCTACTCTTAAGCTTGAAGCAATTTTTTCAGATAACTCATCACTATCGATAAAAGTATAAGCAAAAAAAGTTAATGCAGTACCAATCACTATTACAGCTATCATCGGACCTACAGCAACAACAGCAGCTGTGCCTACAATAGAAGAGACAGCATACCATGCAATGCTAGATGATGTAGCGGCAATAGCAACATCAACAGAGAAACCACCTATAAAGTCGTGCCACAGCTTCTCATCATTAACTAATTGTTCTACTGTATGAAATCCTGCAGATATAAGAATGCTAACCAAAAAGCCTGTTTTAATTGATTTTTTTGCGCCGAGTTTACCTATACCAAATGATACAAGTTGTGGGTTGTTCGCTAAATAGCGAGTTCCAGTGAGGTGCCGTCTTAGACCTGGATAACCTTTGAAAATTATATAGTTTTTCCCTGAATAACTTTTTACTTTAAAAGTATCAAAAGCTTTTCCGCTTCTTTTCATTTCTGTTGCTATAGCCGTAACTGCAACTATATCCATCCCAATTGGAATAAGGCCTGAACTATTTTTTATCCAGTCTCTATAAAGTGGCCATAAGTCAGATGAAATATTATTTTTCTCAAATACAGTCTCAAACCAATTAATAATTTTACCAGGACTTTGCCCAGCAAGCTTTTTTAGGCTAACAATATAATCAACAAATTCAGATGCATTCATGTGAACTAGATTATACTGGTTTGACTTTAAGGTTGCAGATAACTGCTTTTCTTTTTGGCGGCTTCTAAGATCTTCCCTGGCGGATATTAACATTTTATTTCCCTATAAATAGTATGTACCTATAATGCATCTATATTATACAATTTGTATGTATAGTCAAAGTTTAAAGTCGGGATTTAGATTTTTAACTCAAAATTATAAATGTCTTAAACATTTAACTTTAAACGATAACACTCAAAACTTTTTATTTGTTACATATTAATAGGCTATTAATGAAGTATCTAAATTACATCTTACTTTGCATATATCTATTTTTCACATCGAACACATTTGCGCTTGAGCAGAAATATCACGAGAGTGTTTTACCTGTTATTGCTGCTTTTAAAACGCAGGATAAAACTGCGATTGCTGCGCATATTCGCTACCCTCTAAAAAGGCAATATCCATTGCCTGACATTAAAAATGAAGCTGAGTTTATTAAACGCTTTGATGAAGTGTTTGACGATGAACTTGTTGCCGTTATTGCCAGTTCAAACATTAATACTGATTGGGAGAAAGTAGGTTGGCGCGGTATTATGCTATATAACGGTGTTTTGTGGGTAGATACAGACGGCAAAATTATAACTGTAAATACTCAAAATGTTAAAGAGCAAGCATTTGCTGAACGATTAATTGAACACGATAAGCAATCTCTGCATTCAAGTGTTAATACTTTTAAAAAACTAATACTCAATTGGAAAACGGCTAACTACCATATTCGCGTTGATGATCTAGACGATGGGAATTACCGTTATGCTGTATGGAGTATTGATAAAAAAATTAGCGAAAAGCCCGACATGATTTTATTAAACGGTGATATTACCTTTGAGGGTAGTGGCGGGAATCATCACTATACGTTTAAAAATGGACGTTACAGTTATGTGTTACAAGTAACCATTATTGGTTGTGATACATCACCGCCAGGCTGGCTTGAAGTTTACAAAGACGAACAACGGGTTTTATCTGAAGATGTTATAAGCGCTATTTAATTTAGTATTAGCAACTTACTTAATAATGAGTAATGTTTTTTAGTACCAAACGTTCTAGTAATTAGTATTTTAATAAAATAGTTCTAAGTGGTAGGCTAAAAAGTAGTAAGTAAATTAAAACCGTCCACGCGCTGTAGGGAGTCGTCCTGTAAAGCGCTTTGCAAGGAGTCTAGTATGATCACCCTTACCATTAATGGTAATAAACATGAGTTTTCTGGCGACCCGTCAACGCCAGTATTATGGTACCTGCGAGATGAATTGAATTTAACGGGCCCTAAATTTGGCTGTGGTATGGCACAGTGCGGTGCGTGTACTGTGCATATTGATGGGGTAGCGCAGCGCTCATGTGTATTACCGGTATCGGCTGTAGTGGGGCGCAATATTACCTCTATTGAAGGGCTAAGCGAGCAGGGCGATCATCCAGTGCAAAAAGCGTGGGTTGAGCATAAAGTGCCGCAATGTGGATTTTGTCAGTGCGGACAAATTATGCAAGCGGCAAGCTTATTAGCAGCTAACCCCAACCCAACTGATGATGAAATAGTGAGTAATATGTCGGGAAATATTTGCCGTTGTGGTACATACCCGCGCATTCATAAAGCAATTAAGTCAGCCGCTAAAACAATGGCGAGTGTTCAATATTTTGACCCAAATGAACAAGGGGAAGAAGTATGAACCAAGATAACAAATACTTTGATTTAAACCGCCGTAAGTTTTTAAAAACCAGTGCGATAGGTGCGTTAGTACTCGGTACTTATTTTGTAGGCAGTGCGCCAAGAGCATTTGCGGGTGTGTTAGAGCAGCCATCTGAGCAAGCAAAGCGCGCAAACTTATTTATTGCACTGCGCCCAGACGGCATGGTTGAAATAACCTGCCATCGCTCTGAAATGGGTCAGCAAATTCGCACCGCGATTGCACAAATAGTTGCCGATGAAATGGAAGCCGCATGGGATAAGGTTATTGTTATTCAGGGTAAGGGCGACCCTAAATACGGCGATCAAAATACCGATGGCTCACGCAGTATTCGCTACAACATGCAGCGCCTACGTGAAATGGGCGCAAGTGTGCGTTACATGATGCAGCACGCTGCCGCTAAGTATTGGAAAGTTGACCCACAAACCTGTACAGCCAATCAACACGTTGTTACACACAGCTCAGGTAAATCGCTTACTTATAAAGATTTAATCGACTTAGCGCTTACAATAACGCCACCAGAAGCTGACAAACTAACACTTAAAACACGCAAAGAATGGCGCTACATTAATACTGGCATGGCGCACATAGATTTAGCCGATTTAGTAACAGGCAAAGCTATATTTGCAGCCGATGTACGCGAACCACAAGCGCTGGTGGCTATAATTGAACGCCCGCCGGTAGTAGGCGGTGTTGTTAAGTCATTTGATGCCAGTGCTACAAAAGCGATAAACGGCGTTGTAGATGTTATTGAAATACCTGCACCAAAAGGCGCGCCGCAGTTTCAGCCAAAAGGTGGCATTGCGATTATAGCTAAAAACACATGGGCTGCATGGCAAGGGCGTAAAGCATTAAAAGTCGTGTGGGATGATGGCAAAAATGGCGATTACAATTCAGAAGAATTTAAAAAGTCATTATTACAAACAGTACAAACTCCACAGGCAAACATACGTGATAAAGGCGATGCGATGGGCGTGTTGGCTAAATCGAGCAATAAACTGGTAGCTGATTATTACGCGCCGCATCTTGCTCAAGCACCAATGGAGCCGCCTTGTGCAACAGCTATGTACAACAAAGACAGTGTTGATATATGGGCTGCTACGCAAAATCCACAAGCCGATATGAAAACAGTGGCTGCCATGCTTGGCATGGATGAGAGCAAAATTAATGTTCACGTTACCATGTTAGGAGGCGGCTTTGGGCGTAAGTCAAAACCTGACTTTTCAGCAGAAGCGGCTTACCTTTCAATGAAAGTGGGCAAGCCTATTCGTGTACAATGGACGCGTGAAGACGACATACAACATGGTTTTTACCATGCGGTTTCGGCTCAGCACATTGAAGCATCGCTAGATAAAAATGGCGCAATAGAATCGTATTTACACCGTACCGCGTTTTCACCAATTACCTCTACCTTTTCAGAAGGGGCGACTACGCCAGGAAGCTTTGAACTGCGCTTAGGGTTTACCGACAACCCAATTAACACACCTAATATGAAGTTAGAAAACGGTGATGCGCAAGCCAAAGCACGAATTGGTTGGATGCGCTCTGTATCAAATATTTTTCATGCCTTTGCTATTCAGTCATTTATTGGCGAAGCAGCGCACAAAGCCGGTCGCGACCAAAAAGACTATTTACTAGACACGATAGGTCCGAGTCGTATTGTGGATGTAACAGAGCAAAATGCTACATACGATAATTACGGTGGCGATAAAGCGGTTTATCCTTTAGATATTGGCAGACTGCGCCATGTTATTGAAAAAGTAGCTGACATGAGTAAATGGGGTCGAGAACTTCCTAAAGGTCGAGGTTTAGGCATAGCAGCACACAGAAGCTTTTTAACTTACGTAGCTACGGTAGTTGAAGTAGAGGTGTCGGATGCTGGCGATTTAAACGTAATTAAATCGTGGGTTGCCATTGATGCTGGTACGGTTGTAAACACTGACACCGTTAAAAACCAAACCCAAGGTGGCTCTATTTACGGGATTACAACTGCAATCAGCGATGGTATTACCTTCGATAAAGGCCGCGTGCAGCAAAGTAACTTTCATGATTATCGCGTACCGCGTATGAGCGACTCACCTCTTGAGATTGACGTTGAAATTGTACAAAGCGATGCACCACCAGCAGGGGTAGGCGAGCCATCTACACCAGTTTATGCGCCAGCATTATGTAATGCTATTTTTGCAGCGTGCGGAAAGCGTATTAGACAGTTACCGATTGGTAACCAATTAAAAGCGTAACTAAATAACCTACAGCTTAAACAAAAAAACCGCCAAATGGCGGTTTTTTTTAGAAGTTAGCGATTAGTGAGTTTTTTCAAACTCATCAACTTCACGCTCTGCTTCTTCTTTAGATTTACCATACTGCTGCTGGATTTTACCCACTAGCTCTGTACGGCTACCTTCAATTTTGTCTAAATCGTCGTCAGTAAGATCGCCCCATTTTTGTTGAGCCTTACCTTTAAGTTCGTTCCAATTACCTTTCATACGATCGCTGTTCATAAGTTTCTCCTTACTTAGATTTAATTAACGTTCAGTATAAAAGGAGCAAGGCGTGTACCAATAAGTTAAATTTTTATTTTACATTTATAATCATGGTGTTATGTTTTTATTGAGGCAGTGATGATTAATGTTTTGAGCACATCCTTAAAAAATGTACAGAGCGGTCTGTAATTATTTCTGATTATGTAACCCTTAATTAAATCCTTTATAACCACATAGCTTTAGCGGCGCGTTTATTTTTGGTTTTTGTTACAATGCACACAAAGCAATTTTGGGTAAATAGCTGTGCTGCCGGTTCAAGACATATATCAACAACTCGTTACTACATTACAAAGTAATCCTATTACGTTATTACAAGCGCCGCCTGGTGCGGGTAAATCTACGTGGTTGCCGCTGCAACTCATGCGTGACGGGCATTTTAAACGTATTGTCATGCTAGAGCCTCGCCGTTTAGCTGCACGTAATATTGCAAGTTACTTAGCAAAGTGCCAAAACGAGAGTGTTGGGCAAAGTGTGGGCTTGCGGATTAGGGGCGAGAGTAAAGTAAGCGCTAATACGCGCCTCGAAATAGTCACCGAAGGCATGTTAACGCGCATGTTGCAAAACGACCCCGAATTAAGCGATATTGATTTACTGATATTTGATGAATTTCATGAACGTTCAATTGCAGCAGATACCTCACTTGCCTTTGCGCTCGAGACCCAAAGTGCACTGCGTGAAGATTTAACTATTATGCTTATGTCGGCAACTCTTGATACTGAGCGTTATACAGCGTTTTTTGACTGCCCTGTAATTCAATCAAGCGGTCGCAGCTACCCAATAGACGAAATATACATACCCATAAAAGATGAAAGCCGCTGGCTTGATGCAATTCCTAACATAATAAAACAAGCACTTAATGAGCAAACAGGTAGCGTATTGGTGTTTTTACCTGGGCAGTTTGAGATACTACGCGTGCAACAAGCACTGAGCGATTTACCAAGTAACTGCCAAGTTGCAACGCTATTTGGCGAGCAAGATAAAGCTAATCAGCAAGCTGCTATTGCTCCTGCACCAAACGGCATGCGCAAAGTAGTGCTAACCACCAATGTAGCCGAAACCAGTTTAACTATTGAAGGCATACGCATTGTAATTGACAGCGGTAAGCGCCGTGCAGCTACCTTTAATTTAAAAACAGGGGTTACAGAGCTCACAACACAAAGTATATCGCGCTCATCTGCTGTGCAGCGTGCAGGGCGTGCAGGACGTATAGAGCCGGGCATTGTTTATCGAATTGGCTCAAAGCAAACCTTTGAGCGACGTAATAGCCACGACAATCCCGAAATACTCACATCAGACATAAGCCAGCTTATGCTTGAGGCAAAGCAGTGGGGAGCCAGTATTGATGAGCTAACCTTGCTCGATAAGCCCACTGAGCAGCAATGCGAACAAGCAAGTAACCTGCTTAATATGCTTGAAGCTATTGATAGCAAAGGTAAGCTCACACCGCTTGGCAGTAAAATGTTAGGTTTTGGTGCTGATATTCGTTTGGCGCATATGCTATTAAAAGCACAAATACTTGATGACCAACTCCCTGGTATTTTTAGGCTCGCTATTTATTTAGTGGCATTACTTGAGAGCCGAGTAAATAGCGCAAACGAGTTGAGTTTAGCGCTGCATAGCCAGCAGCAACGTCCGCATCCGGTATTTAAACAACAGTTAAAATATTGGCAAAGCCGCTTAAAAGTAAAAGACGAAAACAGCGAATTAAATACGCATTATATTAGTTTGCTACTGGCATTGGCATACCCCGATCGCATCGCTAAAAAACGCGGTAATGGTTACCTACTTGCCAATGGTGCAGGTGCTGAGTTAAATGCAGATTACTGGCACAACGACGATTACTTAGCTATAGCAACCATGGGCGGGCACAAAGGCGGGCGTATATTTACAGCCACCGCGCTTAACCCATTTGAGTTACAAGAATTTTTACCGCATTTATTTAGTGAACTTACTCGTTGTGAGTTTGATGAAAAATCAGCGCGCTTTATTCATCAAGATGAAGTAAAGCTCGGGGCTATAACGCTCAGCAGCCAGCCTAGTAAACAAAAACTAGATAAGAGCGAGCGTGCTAAAGCGTGGCTTAGCTTATTTGCTAAACACGGTTTTGCTTTATTTAACGAGCAACCTGATGCGCAACAATTGCTGATACGTATGAGCCTAGCAAGTAATTTAATGCCCGATAAATTCCCGCAAATAAACGAGCAACAACTTATTCAAAATGCAGCGCAGTGGCTAGGCGTGTTTTTAGAAGATATTAAAACGCTCACGCAGCTTAAAAAGTTTAACTACTTTGAAGCATTACAAAACTGCTTTGATTGGCAACAACAAACCACGTTAAAAGCTTTGTTACCTCTGCGTTTAACGGTGCCCAGTGGCTCAAATATAAAGATAGAATACCAACTTGATGGCCCCGCAAAGCTAAGCGTGCGTATGCAAGAAGTTTATGGCTTGACCAGTACGCCTATGCTTGCCAACGGTAAATTGCCATTGCTTATGGAGCTGCTATCGCCAGGTAAACGTTCATTGCAACTTACTCAAGATTTAGCCCACTTTTGGGCTAGCAGTTACCGCGATGTGCAAAAGGAAATGAAAGGCCGCTATCCTAAACATTATTGGCCAGACGACCCTGCCAACAGCGTTGCAACAAATAGAGTAAAGAGCAAAATGTAGGTGTTAATTTACTTAAAACTGATTTTGTTTGATTATTGAACTTACTAAGGTAATGTACCTATAAAATATTTTTAGCTACAGGGAATAGTCAATGAGGTTACTTTTAACATTAGGTTTGGCTTTAGTAACTGCTTTTTCGGCGTATGCTGAAAAGCCACTCGACTTAAATGCGTTTGCGCAGCAGTATTATAAAACAATGACCGCCACACAAGCACCTAACGCAGGTGCTAAAGAGCTTGAGGCTTACCTTGCATTGTTAACCGATGATATTGGCAATCAGCACATTCCGTATCAACCGGATGACTCACGTATTCCTGATGGTAAAAAGCAGATGCGCAAAGGTATGAGTTTTTACTTAGGTGCACACACGTTGTTTGAAAGCACACTGCTTAATACATTTGTGTTTAATGATACGGGCTTTGCTATTCGTTATAAGAGTCATGCAAAGGGCATTCACCCGCAAAGTAAGCAGCCAATAGAATACACCTCCACAATGATGGAAGTAATAGAAGTTGAAAACGGTAAAGTGGCGATGATCCGCAAGTATCACAAATAACAAATAAGGATATATATGAAACATTTACTTATCGCACTATCAATATTAATGCTTAGTGCATGCGCTAGTACAAAAAGTGATTTTAGATTTGATGGTTCTACACCTGAGTCAACTCAGGCCGGAGTTAATAAAGTTTTAAAGACATTAAAATCTCAAGATGTAATGCGCTTTATAGGCGCCTTAATTACAATTCAATTTTCTGATGTGCAAAGCGCAGAAGATGTTTTAGGCGACCCAACCATGATGAATGAAATGAATTACTTTATTATTGGTAAAAAAATTGATGGCTTAAATTATTATGAAGTACTGGAGCTTGCGAGTACATCTTCATCGAAAGTGGAAGTTTCGGTAGCGAAATAGTTCCAGCTTTTTGTATTACATTAAATGTGTAATACCAATTCGCAATAATACTTAATCATTTTGCAGGGCTAAACGTGTCGCTACCTGCGTTAAAAAATGCTCATTTAGAACAACTAAATAGCGAATTTTTTGCCTAGCTATCAACACGTTTTTCTGCCCTCAAAATAGACCACTTAATTAAGCGAATTGGTATGATTTTATGTCTATATTAAATATATTATTGAAAGTGCTAAAGTTTTAACGCTATAAAACTTAATAGTAAGCTTTGTTTATTCCTGCTCATGAATTTATACTACGCTTTAGTAAGAAGCTAATTATTTATAATTTAGATGCAGAAGTCTAAAACATAAAACGTAAGCTACTTTGACTTAATTCTACACGATTAGATAGAGACTATGACATTAAGATTTTTTGTAATAATAGGTACTTTAATTTTAATGTGCTTTGTAACAAGTTTATTAGTTGGGTATCGCTATTTTTTTAGCCTGCCGACTATAAACACTAGTATTGAAGATTATCAAAATCGTGAATTACTGAGTCTTAAAATTGCGCTTGATAAAGAGTTTATATTTTTAGAAACACTCAATTATGACTACGCCGTATGGGATGATACCTATAATTATATGGCAGATTTTGACGCAGAATATGTAGATTCAAACTTTGTAGGGGATACCTTCTATTCTCTCAAAATTGATGGTGTGTTTATCTACGATGTAAACTTTAATATGGTGTACGGACAAGCGTATGATTATATGAAGCATACGGAGTTTGATGCGCCTGATTTAGATTTACAGGTTAATAAATTAAACCGCGCAATTATTCCTAATCCAAAAGCTGCTAATGACGACAATAGTTTAAGCCATTCTGGTTTTTTACAAACAGCGGGCGGCCCTGTTATGTTTGCATCGCATGTAATAAAGCGAACAGATAAAACAGGTGAGCCTGTTGGTAGTATTGTTTTTATAAAAAAAGTAAGACCGTCGTTGATCAAATCCTTAGCGGAAATTGCACAAGTGGAGCTTAGCTATACACAAATAGCACACGGTAGTTCTTTAAACGATATTGCGACGCTTAAAGGGAGCCTCCAAGAAGAGGACATTGCCACTCAAAGGAAGAGGGTGATTCTAGATGTAAATGGTAAGCCATTGCTTGCTTTGAACATTAAGCACCATCACCAAACACTGCCAGTTTTATTTGATCATTATTTAAAGCTTATTTTGTTAATGTTTTTTGTAATGTCATTATTAGGTTTTTATATTGTAAATCGTTATTTTATTGAACCGCTTATTAGTGGTGCGTCCGCTATTAATTCAATGTTGGTTAAAAACGATTTACAGCCTTTGAGGTTCACTAATCAATTTTTAGAAATGCGCGTTTTAATTAGCGGTTTTAATGCGTTAATTAAACAAGTAAAAGAGCAAAATTCTAAGCTCGAAAAAATAAGTAAAATTGATGGGTTAACCCAAATTTACAACAGGCGTGCCTTTGATGAAATTATAGCGGCTCAGTGGGAGCAGGCTCAACAGCAACAAAATGCCTTTGGAGTAATATTACTTGATGTAGATCACTTTAAAAATTATAACGATTTTTATGGTCACCAAGGCGGAGACAACGCTTTACAGCTCCTAGCTGGTAAATTACAAAAAATGGCAAAGCAAAACACAGGAACAGTTGCGCGCTATGGCGGCGAAGAGTTCATATTATTCTTTAAAGAGCTTTCTTATGAAGAGTTTGTAAATATATCTCAGCAATTGCTTTTGGCGGTTCGGGAGTTAAATTTACCTCATGAAGCGTCGCCTGTACGTAAATATTTAACAATTAGTGCTGGGTGTGTATTTGCTACAAAAGAAACCTTAAGTGGTAATAATGTGTCTATTCAATCACTAATTAAAGAAGCCGACATAATGCTCTACGAAGCGAAAAACTCAGGTAGAGATAAAACATCAATCAAATCTATATAATTTAAGTCAATTATTAAAGATGCATCAGCTGTTTTTTATTATTAAACGCTCAAACCTCTTTCCCGCCATGGCTATGTGCAAGGTCATCAAGTTCGGCGCAAGTGTAATCAAAACCACTTTCGTCGTATTCGTATGTCACTTTTACACTATCGCCGCCATTAAAAAGTCGTGTTTTTACATCGTTAACCGGCCAGTCTTTGAGCTCGTGTAAAAACCGGTTAGCAACTTGTGATGATTCAAAACAATAGCGAATTTCTGTTTTCATAAATAATAAAGCTCTGGCTGTTTACCCCAGCTGCTAGCGCATTATTAATGGGGCGTTCATGATTCGGTTACAAAAAATAAAGAGTTAAATTGTAAATTTTGTGTTTCAATAAATGCATTAAACTCGGTACACACTAACGTACTTTAATTAACAAATGATGACGACTTTACATGCATTATAAATTTGCTCTTATCGCAAGCTCGGTTTTTATACTATGCGCTTGCGGTGGTTCAGGCTCCGATGATACGCCAACCGTTAACGGAAATAAAATCCCCATTTTGTCAGTCGCTGATATTCCTAGTGAATTAAGTAAAGGCCAAACAATTGAGCTAACAGCAACAGCCAGTGATAAAGACGGCACTATTACATCTGTTGTGTGGCAACAAACGCAAGGGCCTGAACTAATTAGTGGGCCTTTAGAGGCAACAACTACTTCAGTAACACTGCTAAATGCGCAAAGTTATAAGCCTGTTGATTACGCTTTTTCGGTCACAGCAACCGATAACGAAGGGGCAAGCAATGTAAAAACGCTGAGCTTTATAGCGCGCAATAATATGGATGACATTAGCGCCGCACGGTTACTACATCAAGCAACAATGGGACCTAAGCTTAGTGAAATACAAAACGCACAAGGTTTAAGCGAGCAGCAATGGCTTGATAAACAAATAGCGCTACCTATTAATTATCACCGTGATTATTTAGTAAAGTTAAATGACGATGACGACTTTAAATACATAAGCCGCATAGACGCATGGTGGAAGGCAGTAATGCAAAGTGACGATCAACTTCGTCAACGTGTTGCATTTTCGTTAAGTGAAATATTGGTAGTGTCGGATGAAAACAGTGCCTTAAGAGGCCAACCTGAGGGCATGATCACTTATTACGATTTGCTACTAAAGCATGCCTTTGGTAATTATCGTGACTTACTCGAAGATGTCACGCTTTCGCCTATTATGGGAACTTACTTAAGCCATTTGGCTAACGAAAAAGCAGACGATGCACTTAATATTCGCCCAGACGAAAATTACGCACGTGAAGTAATGCAGTTATTTACTATTGGCCTTGAAGAGCTAAACCTAGACGGCAGCGCTAAGCTTGATGCACAAGGTAATACTATTGCTACTTACGGACAGGTCGAAATAGAGGGTTTTGCACGCGTATTTACTGGTTGGACGTTTGCCGATAGTGAAACATTTAAGCGTAAAAGTCGTGACTATATTAAGCCAATGGAAGCATTTGACGAGTACCATTCTAGTAAACAAAAAACCTTACTAAATGGCGAGGTTATACCACAAGGTTATACAGCAGAAGAGTCATTGCAAATAGCGCTCGATAATTTATTTAACCATCAAAATGTTGCGCCATTTATTACTAAGCAACTTATTCAGCGATTAATTACGTCAAATCCAACCCCCCAATACGTTGAACGAGTAGCTAATATATTTATTGATAACGGCGCTGGTGTACGCGGCGATTTAGCGGCTGTAGTAAAGGCTATATATTTAGATGATGAAGCTCGCCACTTTGGCTCAGTGCTTAACTATCAAGGTAAAATTAAAGAGCCTATTTTAAAAACCGTACAGTTTTGGCGAAATCTCGATGCTAAATCTTTGGCTGGTTACTATAAAACATGGAATTTAATAAATAGCTACGGGCAAGGACCCATGCAGTCGGCTTCGGTATTTAACTTTTTTAGGCCTGATTATCAAACCGCAGCTTTGCGAAATGAAGGTATTGTTGCGCCAGAGTTGCAAATAGCAAACGATGCAACACTGATTGGCACCATGAACGCGCTTTACGCAAGTTTAGTGTGGAGTACTGCTGAAGCACACAGTGATTTAAATTCAAATGGTATTTATGTTTATATTCAAGACGACATGAATGTTTTAGAGAAAAACGGTGTTAGCGCGCTATTAACTCAGTACAACACGCTATATTTTGCAGGGGCAATGAGCAGTGACACACGCCAAGCATTACTTGATTTAGATGCCTACTTTAATGAAGAGCAATACCGTGAACGGGTTTCGTATTTATTATATATGATTGCTATTTCACCTGAATTTAACGTGCAGTATTAGGAGCGCATAATGAGCATTAATAGAAGAGAGTTTTTGTCGTTATGTGTAAAAGGCAGCGTATCGGCTGCCGCGTTAACGAGCCTGCAATTACAAGCATTAACTGGAGCGACTAATGCCGTTGAGCTAGGTGATTACAAAGCATTAGTGTGTGTGTATTTATACGGGGGGAATGATTCGTTAAATATGCTCGTTCCGCTTGAAGGCGAGCAACGGAGTTTGTACGAGCAAAGCAGGCAAAACCTAGCGGTAGAAAGCCCTCTTGAGCTAAGCATTAAAAGCCAGTTTGCCGGTGGAGTCGGTATTCACCCTTCACTTGAACCGATACAAAATGTGTTTGAATCCCAAAATTTAGCATTTATAGGTGGAGTAGGTACTTTACTCGCTCCCACAACATTGAATGACTATAAAAATAAAACAATAGGTTTGCCTAAGCATTTGTTTTCGCATAACGATCAGCAAGCTGCGTGGATGTATGGTCGAGAAAAACAATCACTTAATAGCGGGTGGGGCGCACGACTTTTAGAGCGTTTAGAGTTACAAGATGAGTTTGCAGCTAATGTATCACTCGACGGTACTAATTTATGGCAAACGGGAAGTGCTAGCAATGCATTTGCGCTTAACAAAAGCGGCATTAGTAGTATTAACGCGTTTGGAGGGTATCAACCTCGTAGCGAGCACGTAACCGCTATTATGAACCGCTTACTAAGCAATACGAGCCATCCGTTAAGTACAGCTTATGCCAATGGCTTAACAAGTGCGATAAATAACACTCAAGCAATGAACAGCGCGTTAGAAAGCGCGCCTGCACTTATTACCCCATTTAGCGATAATAGCCTTAGTGAGCAATTTGCAGCAGTTGCTAAAACAATTAGCGTACAGGCAAAGTTGAGTACTCAGCGCCAAGTGTTTTTTGTTTCTATGGGGGGGTATGATACCCACGACAACCAATTAACAACGCACCCTGCTTTATTAAGTACGTTAGCTCAAGGGTTAAATGAATTTGATAGTGCGATGAAAGAGCTTGATATGGCTGATAAAGTGACTACGTTTACTATGTCTGATTTTGGTCGCACGTTGACCTCAAATGGCGATGGCACTGATCATGGTTGGGCAGGGAACCAAATAGTAATGGGCGGCGCAGTAAAAGGCGGCAATATATATGGCAAGCTATTAACTCAACATTTGGATGGCCCACAAGATACCGGTGGCGGGCGTTTAATTCCAAGTGTTGCTAATGAGCAGTACTTTGCCACATTGGCTCAGTGGTTTGGTGTGCCAAGCTCAGAGCTTGTTGATATTTTTCCAAACTTGAGTAACTTTGATCACACAACATTGGACTTTTTTGTGTAATTAGTCGCTAATAGTAATCTAAAAGCACTTGTTAGTAGTATAAGCTACTGGTTAATAGTGCTGAATTGTTTTAATAATAAAAATCACAATATAGGAATCATAAAATGAAAGTTTTAGTGAGCTTAGTTAGTCTAATCGCCTTTTTACTCGTCATACTGCCGGGGCCTTTGTATAAATTTGGTATTGTAGAGCTAGAAACTGCGTTTGCTGGTTTTAAATTTGGTGTTTACGCTGGTGGCGCTGCATTGGTGCTACTTATAATACAATCTTTATTTATGCGTAAAACGTTAACGCTAAGCAGTGGTATTATTGCGCTTGTGTTTTCGGTTGTGGCTATTGCTATGCCACTTAATATGATGAACAAAGCTAAAAGCGTACCGGCAATTCATGATATTTCAACAGATTTAGTTAACCCACCAAAATTTGTAGCAATTGCGCCACTGCGTGCTGAAGCACCAAACCCAGTAGAGTACGCGGGTGAAGAAACGGCAGTACAGCAACGCAAAGCATACCCTGAACTGGCAACGTTAAGCTTTGCACAATCTAAAGCCGATTTGATGGCAGCAAGCGAACAAGCAGTTAAAAATCTTGGTTTTGCAGTAGTAAGTGCAAACACGGCTACAGGTATTGTAGAAGCTACTGATACAACCACATGGTTTGGTTTTAAAGACGATGTGGTAATTCGTATTAAAGATGAAGGCAGCCAACGTTTTGTTGATATTCGTAGTAAGTCGCGAGTAGGGCGTAGTGATTTAGGAAAAAATGCAGAGCGCATTCATTCAATTATTAATGAACTAAACAGCTTACTTGCAAAATAATTAAATTTATCGCCCTAGTACTAATGATTGAGCCCAAACACTGTTTGGGCTTTTTTGTGCCTATTTTATATTGTCAGGTTCTATTCACGGGCTATGGACTATGCTGTTGATGATTTAAATTTTTAACCACTATGGAGTTATTATGAAAACAGTAGGATATGCAGCAAAAAGCCAAGGTTCTGAATTGACAGAGTTTTCTTTTGAGCGCCGCGATTTACGAAATAACGATGTAGAAATTGAAATTTTATACTGTGGTGTGTGCCATTCAGATTTACACGCCGTACGAAATGATTGGGGTGGCAGTGACTATCCGCTAGTACCTGGGCACGAAATTGTTGGTAAAGTTATGTCGGTAGGTAGCGACGTTAAAAAATATAAGCAAGGCGACACAGTTGCTGTGGGTTGTATGGTTGATTCGTGCCAAAGTTGCGATCAATGTGATAACGACGAAGAACAATTTTGCCGCGAAGGCATGGTTGGTACTTACGCAGGCAAAGACCGCGTTAGTGGTGAAATGACCCAAGGTGGATATTCTAAACATGTTGTTGTACGCGAAGAATTTGTACTTTCTGTACCAGAAAATTTAGACCTTTCACGCGTTGCACCGCTACTTTGTGCAGGTATTACTACGTATTCGCCACTTCATAAGTGGGGCGTACAAAAAGGCAGCCGTGTTGGTGTTGTTGGTTTAGGTGGGCTTGGTCACATGGCCGTTAAAAATGCAGTTGCAATGGGCGCAAGCGTTACGGTAATTGGTCGTAGTGAGTCTAAAAAAGATGATGCGGTTAAATTAGGCGCTCAGCACTATTTAGTGTCATCTAATGATGACGAAATGAAAGACTCGCAATCTGCCTTTGACGTCATTATAGATACAGTCCCTGTAAAACATGATTTATCTATTTACACACCGCTACTTGATGTAGATGGTACATTAGTTATTGTAGGCCAAGTTGGTCCTGTAGATGAGCTAAGCACGGTGCCATTATTAATGGGTCGCCGTCGTATTGCAGGCTCACTTATTGGTGGTATTGCACAGACGCAGCAAATGCTCGACTTTTGTGGCGAAAATAACGTGCTACCTGAGTGCGAAATGATCAACATTGACGAAATTAACACGGCATACGAGCGTATGGAAAAATCTGACGTACGATACCGTTTTGTTATTGATATGGCATCGTTAAACGCTTAATTTCACCTAAAAAGAGCCGCTAATTAGCGGCTCTTTTTGTATTTTAAATTAACTCGAACTCAAGTTAATTAGCTGCTTGCGCTGTTGGTTGCTGTTTGTTTAGTTGTAAATAACTTAATAGCCACATACCCAAACCACCTAAAAACAATGCAGCTGCTACGTAACCTGTTTGATTAGGTGCAGCACCTTGCGCTATTGCAATTCCGCCAACCCAAGGACCTATAGCATTGGCAGTATTAAATGCGCACTGTACTAAGGCACCAATCATCGCGTGACCTTCGGGTGCGACGTCCATTAAAAGCGTTTGAATCAGCGTAGCCAAGCCCACACTGCAACCAATAAAGAAGATCACCGCGTAAAGAGCCCAAATATTATGGCTTGCCGTTACATAAGCAAGGGCAAATACAATGGTACATACAAGCGCAAGGCCAGTCGTTTTAATTGCTGATTTATCGGCAGCTTTACCTAGTACATAGTTACCGAGCGTACAACCAATACCAAACATTACCATTGCGATAGAAATAGTATACGGGGCTGTTTTTGTAACCACTAATATGGTGTCGGCAATGTAAGTATAAATACAAAACACTCCGCCAAAGCCAATAATCACAATGCCCAAAATAGACCAAACCAGTTTGTTTTTAAGTACGCCAAACTCGTTTAGTAAGTTAGAAGGCTTAGCGTTATCTATATTAGGCACTACTTTATAAACAAAAACAAAAGCAATAAAGGCCAGTACTGCAGCGCCAGCTAAACAATAACGCCAACTTAAATTTTGACCTACAAGTGTAACTATAGGCACGCCAACAATAGTAGCCACAGTTAAACCCATAAACACCTTAGACATAAAGCTAGCACGCTTACCTTTTGGGGCAATATCTGATGCTAATAAAATAGCAGCACCAAAATATGCACCATGGGGTAAGCCACTTAAAAATCTAAATATTACAAGCTGCTCAAGCGACGTGGCCATCGCGCTTAACCCGTTTGAGATAAACATTAAGCTTATAAAAATGAGCAGTGCTTTGCGCTTTCTCATATTAGCAGTAGTGAGCATTAAAATAGGGGCGCCAACTACAACACCAATGGCGTAAGCACTAATTGCGTAACCACTTTGTGAGGGCGTTGAGCCAAATGTTTCGCTAATAAGTGGCAGCATAGGCATCATCGAAAACTCAGATAATCCTAAAATAAATGTGCCAAGTGCTAATACGAGTAAAATAGCGGTTCTGTTAAGTTGACTAGATGCCGACGTTACATCTGATGTCATAGATGATCCCTTAAGATTTAATTTTAAAAGTGAAACAGCACAATAAATTCTGAATAGAAAATATTATATGTATGCTTAAATTTTGGTGTGAGAGGGTAGTCTGTGAGAGTGCTATTTTAAGTTAAAAAAAGTACAGAGTCATGCATAAATTAGTGTTTTTGTTAGGTTTTTAAAATGTTAATTAGAAGAAAATACTACTTAAAATTCATAAAATAAAAAAACTATTTATAAAGCATGCATCTATAAGATATTAAATATTCGCCGAAAGGTTATTTAGAGCTTATATTTACAGTACAGTTACATATTGATATCACATTAATTTGCTAATGTTTGTACTAATTAACTCCTTAAGGTTTTTATATGTTTGGTATTTCTAAAAGAAACGCAAAAATTGAAGAAATGGAGCTTCAATTAATTCAAAAACAGTCTATCTTGTCGGCAATTAACAAGCATGTGGCTTATATAGAGTTTACACCTGAAGGAATAATATTAGACGCAAATCAGTTATTTCTAGCTACTGTGGGCTACAGCAAAGAGCAAATAATTGGCAAACATCATCGCATGTTTTGCGAACCTGAATATGCAAAGTCAGACGAATATAGCCAATTTTGGCAAGCATTAAAAACCGGAGATTCTAAATCAGGATCGTTTTTAAGATACAAAGCTAATGGCGATAAGCTTTGGCTTGAGGCAACTTACTTTCCTGTAGAAGAGCATGGCGTAGTCACTAAAGTGATTAAAATAGCCTCTGATATTACGACTAGTTATATACAACGAAAGGCACAAGAAGCGATAGCTAGTGCACTCGATAAAGCATTGGCTACAATAGAGTTTACCCCACAAGGTAATATTTTAAGCGCAAATCAAAACTTTTTAGCGACAGTAGGCTACAGCTTAAAAGATATTGTAGGTAAACATCATAAAATGTTTTGTACTGAAGTGTTTTATGAGAAAAACCCACACTTTTGGAATGAATTAGCGCAGGGGCAGTTTAAGTCAGGAAAATTTAAACGTATTGCCGCCGACGGTTCAGAAATTTGGCTAGAAGCTACTTATAACCCAATATTAGATAGCAAAGGTAATGTAATTAAAATAATTAAGTTTGCATCAAATATTACTGATCGTATACACAATAATAATGCAGTGACTGAAGCCGCTGCAATCGCGTATGAATCGGCGGTAGCTACAGCGCAAACAGCTAAAAAAGGTTCTGAAATATTACAAAGCTCTGTTGCAAACTCAGATGCCATTGTAAGCCAAGTTCTTAAGTCAGTTGATTTAATTAAAAATCTTAATGAACAATCAGCTGTAATAGGCTCCATTGTTTCTACAATAAGCAGCATTGCTGATCAAACTAATTTACTTGCACTCAATGCTGCTATTGAAGCTGCACGTGCTGGTGAATACGGTCGAGGTTTTGCCGTAGTAGCTGACGAAGTAAGGCAACTTGCAGCCAGTACGAGTAGTTCAACTAATGAAATAGCGACCGTTGTTAAAAATAACCAAGAGCTCACTAATGATATATCAAGGCAAATTACGTCGGTTTCAGACTCTTCAGAGCAAGGCCGAGAGCTTATTGCGAATGTATCTGAAGTTATTAAAGAGATTGAGCGAGGGGCTGATATTGTTTCTCAAACAGTCGCTGAGTTAAATACTTAATTTATTATATGACCTTTTAGATTAAACACGCCTAACAACATTTTAAATTGATAAAGTGCGACAATATGTCGCGCTTTTGCTTTTGCAGTTCACACTATAATTACGCCAATTATTACAGTGGCATAAATTAACAATGGTTTATAAAAGCAAAACTCAAAAAACTTACTTACTTTCCCCTGTCGCACTTTTTATTAGCTGTGTGCTATCTCCTTTTGCATTTGCCGACGATACGTCTTTAGAAGTAATTGAAGTACACGGACATGCTCAAAATAAGCATTTAGCACTTGGTTCCTCAGAATCGTTATTAAGTGACTTAGGTGTCGACTTTTCAGCTGCGGGCGGCGTATCTAACCTCCCTATTTTAAATGGTTTAATGGGCGACAGAGTTAAAGTGTTAGTTGATGGTGCAGATGTTACCGCTGCATGCGCTAATCATATGAACCCGCCACTGTCGTATATCTCGGCTAATCAAATTACGTCTTACAATGTGGTTGCAGGCGTGTCGCCAGTAAGCGCGGGCGGCGATAATATTGCCGGTGTAATAAGCGTTAATTCTATTTCACCACAGTATAGCGATAGCAATGAATTAGGTTGGCACTCAGGTTATGTGTCAGCAAAGTACAGTAGCGTTGATAACGGACGTAAACTTGGCGTTGGTGCACGTTTAGCAAGTGACACGTTTAGCCTTAATTATCAGGGTTCGTTTAGTGACGCAGATAGTTATGAAGACGGTAACGGCGATGTAGTATTAGATACATTGTATCGAGCACAAAATCATAGTTTAACCGCCGCTATGCGCGATGATAAACAGCAATTAGTTATAAAGCTAACGCATCAAAAAATCCCGTATCAAGGATTTGCAAATCAGTATATGGATATGACCGATAACACCAGCTACGGTGCAATAGCTCAATACAAACGCTCCTTTGAAAACAGCGAGCTTGAAGGGCAAGTCAACTGGCATAGCGTAAAGCACGAAATGGGTTTTTTCAGTGAAGAAAAAACAGGCATGATGCGAATGAAAACCGATGCACAAGATATAAGTACGCAGCTTAAATGGCGTATCGCGCTTGATAAAAACAGCAGTATTTTACTCGCTCAAGAATATTACAATTACAGCATTGATGATTGGTGGCCAGGTATTGAAGGCTCAACCATGATGGGACCAAACGATTACGTAAATATAAATAATGGCAAACGAGAGCGCATAGCAGCATTTGCTGAATATGAGAGCCAAATAAATACAAAACTGTGGTTAAACGCAGGCGTACGCATTGAAAGTATTAATACCCACGTTGGAGAGGTTCAGCCTTACAACGACGGTATGAGCATGATGGATATGGACGATATGAGCGATATGGGCAGTATGGAAAGTATGACCATGAGCGATACGTCTACAGATAATACAGTTGCTGCACAGAACTTTAATGCTGGCGACAGAGATAAAACCGACACTATAGTTGATGCTAACTTATTAATTAACTACCAAATAACAAATTATGATGAGCTGCAATTTGGTCTTGCCCGTAAAAACCGCGCGCCTAATTTATACGAGCGATACAGCTGGGGCGTAAGTAATATGGCAACCACCATGATTGGTTGGTATGGCGATGGTAATGGCTATATTGGTAACCCTGATTTAGGCGTTGAAACAGCGCATACTTTAAGTGCTACTTATATTAAGCAGGCTAAAGATGACCGTTGGCGATTAAGCACCAATGTTTGGTATACAGATGTGAATGATTATATTGATGCTGATATTGTAAGAAGCTTCAATAGTTATGACTTGGACAACACAGCGCGTAACATTTTGCAGTTTACTAATGTAGATGCCATTTTATATGGTGCAAAAATAGATTTAACAGCCAACATTTATGAATCTAAGGATTTAGGTAACTGGCAGTTACACGCTAATGTTACTAATACCAGAGGTAAGCGCGACGATACTAACCAGCCGCTTTATCAAATTAAACCACTGCAAACCCAGCTAGGTATTAGCCAGCAAATGGGTCGGTTTGAAAACGCATTATCTTGGCAGTGGGTAGATACTAAAACCCGTGTAGATAATAATCGTTTTGAAAACCAAACAGACAGCTACAGCTTGGTTAATTTAAGCTCTAAAGCCACATGGGATTCATTAACGCTAAGCGCAGAAGTGAGTAACGTGTTTGATGAGTACTACCAACTCCCACTAGGCGGCGTAAGTATTGCAGCACTTAAACAAGATAGCAGCAACGGGTTTGAACAACTTGCTGGGCAGGGTCGTTCATTTAATGTAAGCATTAGTTACGCGTTTTAACTAAATTAAATTTTAAAATAAAGTAAAAGCCATAACTGTGTTATGGCTTTTTTCATACGCTTTAATATGTAAGCCGTAAACTTATTTTTATGAAATATTTGTACGCAAAAAGCGTTCTATTAAGCACGCTTGTACTAATTTTACAGCGTTATTTTAAGGCAATGAAGTAAAAAGCAGTAACTTGTTCATCACCCAATGATTAGGAAATACAGTGTTTAAGCAATTTAAAAATAAAGTGATGGGTGCGCCAACAGCTATGGCCGGTTTAGCTTTGGGTATTGCCAGTATGGGGGGGACATGGGAAAACGTTTTTAATTTAAACTCCCAAGGGCAATTTTTGGGAGCGGTATTAGCTGGCGTATTAGTTTTACTTTTGGCTGCTAAGTTTTTACTACACCCTCATTTATTAAAAGCCGATTTAGCACACCCAGTTGCAGGAAGTGTGATCCCTACATTTGCAATGGCTAATCTTGTTATTTCAAACTCAATTGGGCAATTTAACCCATTGGCTGGTGATATTATGTGGGTTTTAGCTTTTGTGCTGCATCTCACATTTTTGGTGAGCTTTTTATACCAGCGAGCAAAAAAGTTTAACTTTGAGGATATGGCGCCCAGCTGGTTTGTGCCACCAGTAGGGATAATTATTGCAGATGTTACTTTTTCGGGAAATCCGACATTAGCGTGGTTAGCTTATAGTGCGTTAGTTATTGGTATATCAACGTACGCTATAATGCTGCCAATTATGTTTTATCGTTTTTTATTAGCATTAAAAAGTGATTACGAAATACAGCCAACACTTGCCATTTTAGCTGCGCCTGCCAGTTTAACATTAGCGGGGTATTTTCATGTTGTAGCTAATCCATCACTTGTTATAGTGGGGGCATTATTTATATTAGCGATAATAAAAACACTGATTGTATATGTGTTATTTATAAAGTTATTACGCAGACCTTTTACGCCGAGCTACGCTGCTTTTACATTTCCAATGGTTATTGGGGCAACTGCATTATTTAAAATGGCTGATTGGATGCAAAGTATAAACCTCGCAATGCCATATGTAGATACAGTTAATTACTTAGCTACGTTTGAACTTATAGTTGCCACGGCAGTGGTATGTTATGTAAGTGGTCGGTACTTTTGCCACTTTAAATTATCAAAGCAACAGGTAACATAAAGCTACTCTTGGATTACCTGTGGCTCATTACTTTCTTGTTCAGCTAGTTTTTCGCGCTCAGCTTTTGATACATAAGACGGTTTGTTGCTTTTATGCAATTTAGCGTTAGTGCGTTTATCTTTCTTTTGAAATTTAGTGACGATTTTTTTACGACGGTTCACAATTAAATACCCTGTTAATTTTAAGTCGCGCATTATACAGCCATCCACATAAAAGCCGCTATATAAATATTAACTCAGGTAACTTGTGCGTTTACCGCAAAGTGCTATATGTAAACTCTTCCAAGCGTTATAGTTGCCGCTCTTAGTTATTAATTAAATGGGAATTGTTTTGAAAAAGTTAGCTTTAGCCAGTATTGCTTTATTTGCATTTAGCGCTCATGCGCAGTTAAATAAAAATATTGATAGCGTTGCCGATTACGCAGTAAATACCTACCAAAATGCTCAAATACACACACTAACTAACTTAGTGGCTTTTCCGACGGTTAATAAGAGCGACATTAGCACTCCTCAAAATCCCGATTTTATTGGCTTTAAAGCACTTTTAAAAATGAAAGCCGCAGAGCTTGGTTTTGACTACCAAGATTTAGGCTACACCGTATTAATTGGTATGGGCGAGCAAAGCGAAAAAGTAACGGTAGTAACCCACGGCGACGTGCAACCTGCTAATGCAAGCAAATGGAAACAAAGTCCATTTATTATTGATACATCAGAGCATGGCAAACTTGTTGGCCGTGGTACCGAAGATGATAAAGGCGCAATAGCGACAGCGCTCTACGCAATGAAAGCAATTAAAGATAAAGGCATACCGCTTAATAATCGTATTGAGTTAATGATTTATCTAGCAGAGGAGTCTGATTGGGGTCCGCTTACTCAATTTATGAAAACGTATGAACAACCAAAATATGCAGTAACGATTGATGCATCATACCCTGTAGTGGTTGCCGAGAAAGGCTGGAGCTTAATTGCACCTACTTTTAATGCAACATCACCACAAACGGGTTTATATGTAAGTAACGTAACGGGTGGTGCGTTTAGAAGCCAAATTCCAGAAGACGCAAGCTTAGTACTTCATAATGCAGATACTGCACTTATTAATACATTAAAAGCAAAGGCCAAAGCATTAAATAAAGTTGAGTTTAACTTTAGTGAAAAAAGTAATGGCTTAGCAATAAGCGTTAAAGGGATGTCGGCGCATTCATCAGAGCCCGAGTCGGGTATAAATGCCATTGCTTATTTAGCCGAATTATTTAAAGGTATCGAGCTTGAAAATAACAGCGACGGCGAGCTAATCGACTTTGTGAATCAGTTAATAGGTTTAGACATTCACGGTAAACAATTTGGCGAAATAGCTTACAAGCACAACTTTATGGGCCCAATGACAGTGGCACCAACCGTTATTGAGCGCGATGGTAATGCGCTAACACTTGCTGTAAATGCACGTCGCCCAATGGGTAAAGACGAAGCTGTATTACAAAAGCAAATTGATGATGCACTCGCTAATTGGCAAGCTACTAACAATGTAACGCTTGCCAACATAGAAACAATTATTGGCACACCTATGCTACTTGATGGCGCGCCGCATGCGCAAAAGCTGCTTGATATTTTCAAGCATTTTACGGGCGACGAAAAAGCTGACTTTGTATCAATAGGTGGTGGCACTAACGCAAAGCTGTTTGATAATGCGGTATCGTTTGGCCCTTCAATGCCAGGTAAGCGCTACACAGGTCATTCAGAGCATGAATTTATGACACTTGAGCAACTTGAACTGAATTTACGTATGTACACAGCAATGATGATAGAGCTTGGTAATATGTAGTTATAGTTGTTTAGTAAAAGCCGCCTTGGTTAACTGAGCAGACCCAGCAAGGCGGCTTTTTTTGTGTTTATTAAAACTGGGCTACAAAGCTAAGGTTGTATACATCGTAGTTATCATTATCAGTGTAATTAGCTGTGAAGTAGTAGCTATCATTAATAAAGTACTTACCTTCAATAACTAAATCAGAGTCGTTTGAGCCAATACCGACTGCAACATGTTTATTGAAGTAATAGTTTGCGAGCACATTAAAAACTGAGTCGTCGCCAACATCTAGATAGTCAACATTTACAGCAAAATAGCTGTCATCATAAAGATGGGCAAAGTAACGTGATGATAGGTCCCACGACTCTGTTTCATCATCTGTTTCAACAGTAAAACCAATGTAGTCGGTGTCGTTAATTTCATGATTATACTGAGCTTTAAACAAATAAACTGTATCGCTATATTCATAATCTAACATACGTACAGATACTTTTAGTGAATCAGCAAATAAGTAACCTAAACCTAGTGAATAGTTGTCGGCATCACCAATATTAGGTAGTTCAAAAGTTGCAAAAGCATTGCCGTAAAAACCTTCTCCAAAAATACCTTTTCCACTATAACCATCTGAATTAAAATAATTTAAGCCTATATTGCTATCTGTATCTAAGTAGCCAAAATCATCCCACACACCTGAATTTTGCTGCTTCTCAAAGTAATAGTGAGTTGATAACCCGTACACATCATCGTTGTAATAATCAGAATCAATTTTTGCGTAGTTTATAGAGTTAAACCATTGTTTTGATTCTGACTGCTCAGCGTTTACAGACGCTGTGCAGCTAAGTGTGAGTAAAGTGAGTGGCATTAAAAAGCGCATAAGTATCCCTTCTTATAATTGAGTAAACTTGTTACTAAAATGGGTATTATATTAATGCAGTTTTATAAGGAAATTTAATAATTGTAATAAAGTGTTTGCATATTGTAGGTTTTCCTAATTAAAAACGTAGGTTACCTCAGGCAAGTTTTCGAAGCTTGGTTTGGCAAATAAATACCCTTGCATAAGCTCAACACCTGCGTTTTTTAGCCACTTATATTCTTCTACTGTTTCAATTCCTTCAGCCAGTGCGGTAATGTTTAAGTCGCGAAACATATTTAAGCAATGAGTTACTATTAATTGGCGTTTTTTATCGTTGTTAATATTGCGTATGAGCGCCATATCAAGCTTGATAATATCTGTTTGAAAGTCAGCCAGTAGATTTAAACCAGAATAACCTGCACCAAAGTCATCGGTAGCCGTTTTAAATCCGAGAGACTGGTAGTAATCAACAACGCGTTTAATGTGTGCGGTGTCTTCTATTTTTTCTACTTCAGTAAATTCAAACATAATATTTTGAATAGGAAAGTTATACTTTTTTGCAGCTTCTAGTGTGGTGCGTATACATCGTTCTGGTTTATAAATAGCATTAGGTAAAAAATTAATACTTAGCATTGATGTTATGCCCAGCTTTGCGGCTAGTTGAATGGCTTTAATACGGCAAAGCTGATCAAATGCATAGCGGTTGTCTTCATTCACTTTTGAAATAATTGAATAAGCAGACTCGCCATTTAAACCTCTAACCAATGCTTCATAGCCATAAATTAGGCGAGTTTTACAGTTTATAATCGGTTGAAAAGCCATAGAAAAATCAAATTCAAGATCGTTGGCGTCAGCACAATTACTACATGTCACTTTTTCACAATCTTTTGATTTTTCGATCACTTAGTTCACCCTCTGATGTTTATTTTTAAAGTTAGTTGAGGGTAGATCCTAACACAAATAGATTAAAGTATTAGTTTATATTTTTTTTAACATAATAAGTGATTGTTTATATGTGAGTAATATGATGACTAATGTCATGCTATTTAATGACATTTGGCAGGGGTTTACATTTCGTTTTTATATAAAAATAGATTTATACATTATCAGGAGGATAAACATGAATACATCAACAACAATATTTCAAAGTTTTAAACAGTATGCAGTTGCTTTAGTGTTTTTAGGATTAATTAATTTAATTACATCACCAAACACCTTATGGGTGATTTGGCCCGCGCTTGGCATGGGGATCGCTTTATTATCTGAAGTCTTAGGTATAAGCAGCTCTAAAAAGGTATCTTGATGATTAGTAAGCCAAGTAATAATTTACTTGGCTTTAATTTAATGTGCTTTATTTACAGTAATCTAAACCTAAATATTTAAAATGCTGATTGAAGTGTCGCATCTAGTGATATTTCGGTATTTAAGAGTTTTGAAATAGGGCAGCTCTTTTTGGTTTGCTCACATAAAGCTTGAAACTGCTCGTTTTGAATATCATCAATACGCGCTTTTACCTCAAGGGCAATATGCGTCACCGAAAAACCATCATCTACTTCATCAAGGCTTACAGTGGCTTTAGTATCAATTTTATCTGCGGTAAAGCCTGCATCACCTAATGCAAGTGAAAGCGCCATACTAAAACATGCACTGTGCGCTGCACCTACTAATTCTTCAGGGTTTGAGCCCGCCTCATCTTCAAAGCGGGTATTAAAACCATAAGGTTGTTTATTAAGCGCGCCACTTTGAGTTGATATGCTACCTTTGCCTGTTTTAATGTCGCCAGACCATGTTGAACTTGCCGTTTTTTTAATCGTCATCATCTTCTCCTTGCTAGAGTGTAAGCTTTTCAGGTTATCTAAGCGTTATTTACAAAATAAACTTATATAAAGCCTTAAAAGCACTAATTACTGATGATGTTGCAAAATAGGCGCCAGTTAATTGTTACCCCTGTTTATTTCGCTTACAGCGCTCTGAACAGTAAATAACGTTATCCCAGTCGCGCTGCCATTTTTTACGCCACGTAAAAGGTTTATTACAAATAGGGCATATTTTTTGAGGTAAGTTTAGTTTTTTGTGCGCCATGCTTACTTAGCCTTACTGTTATTTTTAGTATCCGTTTTACTTTTTGTTCGAGTAACTTTTTGAGTACCCCCAACGTGCTTTTTAAGAATTTTCCCTATGGCACCTTTAACATCGGCTCGCTCACGGTATTGCCATAAGCGTTCGCGTGCTTCTTTTGAGGCCGCTGTTAAATCAAGCATGGGTTCAGGGTAATCCTCCCCTAACTTAAAGTCGTTAAAGAGTGCTTCCATTGGAGTTTGCTCCCAAGGCTGATGTAAATATTCAATAGGGAGTTTTTCAAGCTCGGGGCACCACTTTTTAATAAACGAACCTGTTGGATCTTGATCTTCTGATTGCTTAATTGGGTTGTAGTGCCTAATGGTATTAATACCTGTGACCGAGGCTTGCATTTGAATTTGCGGATAATGAATCCCTGGCTCAAAATCTAAAAAGTAATTAGCGAGCGGAAAGCTTGCTTGCTGCCAACTTATATTTAAATGATGGGTTACAAAGCTTACAAGCATGGCGCGCATTCTAAAGTTTATATAACCGGTGGCTTTTAAGCAGCGCATGCAAGCGTCAATAATGGGAATACCTGTTTGACCTTGCGCCCAGCGTTCAATATCGTTTTTAACATGTTCATCATCGCGATACGGAAATACGTGATAACCCGAATTAAGGGCTAAAAATTCCATAGAGCATTCGCTTTCAAACTTTTGCATAAAGTGGCAGTGCCAATGCAAGCGCGATACAAACGCAGCAAGCGGGCGCTTCCAGCCTCTTTTATCGGGGTGCTTTGAGTGATATTCATCAATTGCCATTTGATACACTTGCCTAAGGCTAATGTTCCCCCACGCTAAATAAGGCGAAAGCCGAGAGCAATGGGTTTGGCTTAAACTTGGGCTCGATATTCCTTTTTGATAACCTTTACCGCGCTCGGTAAAAAAGCTCTGCATTACTTGGCGTGCATGCAACGGGCCGCCTTGTTGAAAGCTGTCGTGATCTTGCGTGTAAGCGCTTGGCAGCTCAGGTGCTTGGTAGTTATTGAGGGTAATTGTTTTTATACTCTTCCAATTAGGAACAGCAATAGGTGCTTGCATTGTTTGCTGCCAGCGTTCATTCCAGTTATTACGATTTTTTTTGCCGCGAATAACCGCGCCTGTTTGCGACTCTTGCCAATTAATGTGGTTATGCTGGCACCATACTTTTATTGCCTTATCGCGCTCAAAGGTGTTGTTTAAGCCTATTTCTTGATGGCTAAAAATATTAACTATTTCAAACTGCGTCTTTATCGACTCAAGTAAATCGTTCATATTTAAATTAAATATATAAACACAGGCGTTAAAACGCGCTAGCTGATTATTTAACTCAACTATCGATTGATACACAAAGCGCCAGTGCCGCTCATTGTAGTGTGCATCTTCGAGCAGTAATGGCTCAAAGTTATAAAATAACAGGGTCGGTAAGCCATTACTAAATGCATTTTTTAATGGTTGATGATCGCTAAGACGTAAATCACGTTTAAACCACACGATGTTTATTTTTTCTTTCATACTGGCAATATTAAAACCGTGGCATTATAAATAATAGGACAAAACCAATACGTATTAAATGTAAAAGAAGACTAGTGTAAAAACGATTTTGATATAGGCAACTCATGTTAAGGTGATACTAAAATGAGTCGCCAATAAAAGAAGTATTATAAATAGGGAGAATTACCGTGATACTTAAGCAATTTTGGCACTTGCAGTCATGTGAGAGTACACCTATTAAAGCTTCACCAATTGCAACTACTTCCATTATCTTTTCCTAAAACTTGCGAGGGTATCGCTTTGTATGACGATACCCTCAGTTAGGGTAAAATTAAAAACGCTTACCAATAGTAAAGCTAAAGACACGAGATATGACAACGCGCGCATTAAATATAATTGATTGATCTGCTACCGTTTCACCTGAGTGAAACTTCCCTCTGATAAGTTTCCTGAGTTATTTAGGTTTTTAACATCGACACGAAGATTTAAGGGTACTCGCCGAGATATCATGGAATGTAGGTAGGGCATCAAAGGCTCCAAACGTTGCTACTGTTTTGGCTCCGCACTTAGTAGCAAAGTCGATAGCCTTTGAAACGTTAGTAAAGTTACTTGCCCAGTCAGTAAATTCTGTTTTATTACTCACTAGCGAAGATATTTGATATAAAAAACCACCTACAAACGCATCGCCTGCAGCTGTGGTATCCACAACATATGCCTGAGGGCAAGGATAAGTACCACTAAATGAGCTAGATGAAAAAGTAATAGGCTCGCCACCATCGGTCATTAAAACTAAAGCTACGCCACTATCTACCCAACTTCTAATGGTGGTATCAATATGCTCTATTCCATAAAGCGAGATCAGCTCATCTTTACTCGCTTTAATAACATCAACTGTTTTAGCAACATCCTCAATAACAGATTTAGCTGTGAGTGGTTCATCCCAGAAGGCTGAACGAAAGTTAATGTCAAAGCATGTAACCGAGCCTGATTCTTTAAAGTGTTTTAGCGCATGTAAGGTTGTATTTAATACTAAAGGTTTTGCAAAAGAGCCTGAACAAAAACTCACAATTTTAGGTGTTGAAAATAAAGAGGGCTCTAAATCGGTTATTTGTAAATCGTAATGTGCAGCATCTTTATCGTAAAATTCAAATGTACGTTCACCGTTTTCATCCAACGATACGAACGCGAGTGCCGTCTTCCCTTTTTTTGAAAAGCCAACATAAGATGTGTTTACATTATACATTTTGAGTGCATTTATTAAAAAGCGACCAAATTTATCATTGCCTACTTTACCAAGCAAATAACTTGAACCACCAAGCTTTGCTACGGCTACAGCAACATTAGCGGGTGCGCCTCCGGCAAACTGTGTGAAGTCTAGTTCGCTATTTGATGCCTTATTGTGCATGCAGTCATGTGAGAGTATATCTATTAAAGCTTCACCAATTGCAACTACTTCCATTATATTTTCCTAAAAATTGCGAGGGTATCGCTTTGCATGACGATACCCTAGATTAGAGTAAAATTAAAAACGCTTACCAATAGTAAGGCTAAAGGTACGAGGTAAGACAACGCGCGCATTAAATGTAGTTGCTTGACCTGCTACCGTTTCACCTGCGCGAGGATCCCCCTCTGATAAGCCTTCTGAGTTATTTAGGTTTTTAACATCGGCACGAAGGTAATAACCGTCTTCGTTTTCAAGGGATAAACCAAGGTTTAACATGCCATACATAGGCAGTTCTGCTGTGTTGGCGTCGTCGGCATAACGTTTACCGCTCCAAGAGTAGCTACCATGAATAGCTGCCATACCCCACGAAAAATCTTCAAACTGATAGCTACTAGTTAATTGGCCAAAGTGCTTAGGCACACGTACAGGTAAGTTGCCGTTTATATCAATAGAGGCAGAGCTTCCATTAGCATCCAAGTATTGCGCCGCTGGTGTGTTTACAAATTCGGGTGATTGGTACGTTGCAGATACACCAATGCGCCAGTCTTGGGTGATTTGCAGGTTAAATTCGGCTTCTACACCTAAGGTTTCTGTGTTTCTAAAGGCTTGACGTTGCACTACTTGACCATTTTCAACAGTAGGTACATTAAAGAATAAATCATCCGCAGCGGCGAAATAACCGGTTACAAATGCTGCGACATCACCTTCGTTATATTTAATGCCCACCTCGGCCATTACCGTTGAAGCTGGTTGTGTTTCGCGTCTCTCAGAGTTATTAAATTGATTAATTTCCTCTTGACTAGTTAGGTTGGTAATCGCCATGTATTTATCTACATCAGGCATACGAAAACCATCTGCATATCGAGTGAATACCGCTAAGTCGTCGTTAAATTTGTAGTTAGCTGCAATTGTCCATGCCATTTCGTTGTATTCAACATCAAAGTTTCGGTAAGTCCCATCACCAAAGGGCAGGGTAATATTCCCATTGACGGTATCAGTATCGCTGGCAAAACTGTCAATTGTGTAATTAGCTTGGTTTTGCGCTTCCCCATCTGCTTTGAGGGTTTCGTACCTTAGGCCCAGATTAAACGACACATCTTCAAGCTCGTATTCAAAGTCAGCAAAGGGCGCAAGGGTATTTTCACTATAAACAATATCGGCAAAACCATGTGATCCAGCCTGAATACCTTTGTAAGTACCGCTGGCAATGTCAAGACCTTGTGCATCTGTAAATACAACATCTAAGCGCTGCGGCAGGGGCTCTACTGATTGCAGTGTATTAATTCGATAGTCGGTAACATGGCCATTAATATTAGAGAAGAATAAGCCAAAATTAGCATAAAGAGTCCCTTCGCCTACATCATCAAAGGTGTAGTTGAATCTGGTTTCGTTTTGAAAGTTATCGCCTTCAAAACGTCTATGCCAAAAGCCTGCGTTTATTCCGTATCCATTGGTGTTGTAGGTATTTACGTTGCTTGAATCAGCCAATACAAAGCCGTTTCCTGCATCGCGTATATCGTAACTTAGGTTACCATCAACCATGGCACCTGCAAGGACATCAGTATTTGCAGCATATATAGCTTGTGCTTTACTAGCTAACGATTCGGCGTTACCTACGTTAATGATGCCGGTAAAGGTTGTTAGCATATCGGTATAACGCATTTGATTTGAAAAGACTAAGTTTTCGTTGATTTCAATTTCGGTTGTATTGCCAAAGTAGGTCACATTAGCGTAGTTACCATCTGCAATATCCAAATCAATGTCGCCGCTTGGGGTGTTATTAAGAGTTAATAAACGCGCACCTGCTGAGTTACCGGTGGTGCCATCTCTGATATCCATCCCGCCTGGGATTGTTTTAGCATTGGTGGTTGAGCCTATTAATGGCTGAGGAATAAAAAAGAATGATCTATCGTTTTGTTTATTAAACTCAAAGCGGGTAAAGCCGCTGCCATCTTTAAAAAAGTGCTTAATATTGCCATTAAGCTCACCACCTTGGTTAGCTGTATACCCCGGATCGCGTGCGGAGTCATCCTTGCGATACCAAGCGCCAACAGCATAGGTTGTCTGATCGTCTATTGATCCGCTAACCCAACCTTGTCCACCTAGGCGGTTGTTGCTGTTGGTTTCAAAAAACACATCACCTTGGGTATCATCGGAGCCTTCACGAGAAATAAAATTAATAAACCCAGCTGGCGCGCTACCAACAAAAATTGACGAGGCACCACCACGAATAGCTTCAACGCTGCCAACAAAATTAGACAAACGGGTAAAGCGATCATTTTGAGTAAATAAAATATCTTGATTATAAAACACGGTCATACCATCACGAAGTAGTGCTGTAAACTCTGTTTGCGTTGATAACGGAAAGCCTCGTGGGGCTACGTTGTTACCGGTTTCTCCACCGGTGTCTTCGGCATGAAAACCAGGAATACTTCGCACTAATTCAGCAACACTGTGCGGAGCCAATTGCTCTAACTTTGCTTCGTTAAAGGTAGTTATTGCATTAGTTGATTCGATTTTCTCTTTTGGCCGAGATGTTCCCGTTACAATGATGCGCTCAAACCCTAAATCACTTTTTGCTTCTTGTTGCTCTTGTGACAAGACGCTAGGGGATATGGATAGACCTACAGCGACTGCAATTAGAGTCATTTTTGCTGATACTTTCATTTTTCTGTTCTCTCTTTGTTGTGTGTGTATACAAATTTGCGGTTTTATTAATCAAACATGTCAGTGTTATCAAATTTGTAAATAGAATGTAGAGAACTTAAAATAATAAATCAACTATTATTACTTATTATTTTTTGTACAGCTTTTTGATTGTTTAAGTGAATTTTTTACCTCTGATAAAAAATAAATAAGCAGCCAACGTTACCGATGGCTGCTTTTTAACTTTAAAGTATATTAGTGGTGTGAAAGGCTTGCGTGATCTTGAGAAAAGTTGATAAGTAACGGAAGGTTAGCGCAGCCTACTGATTGAGCCTTGGCGCCAATAGAGCCACTTTGTACTTCACAGCGATTAATACCGCGATGATCAGCCTGGCTCAATTTTAACTTTGTTGCCAAAACTATTTTTTCTCTGACATTGATAGGAATGGCGCCATCAATGACAATTGCCTCAAAATCAAAAATAGCTAAAGAACACAATGCCGCGTAGGCGAGGCCATCTGCAACTTGGTCTATCCACTTATCGAGTACGGGGCCTAAGTCTCCCCAATACTCTTTTGAACTCCATAGTATGTCAGTATTGTAGCCATCACCTTTGAGCATTTTTTCGAGAATATACAGTGATGATTGCATAATAAGTTGTTGGGAGGTTAGTTGTCCTTCTCTATTAAGCATAGGCCTAGGTAATGAACCTATAGCGCCGGCATTACCTTTTTTACCAGTAAATAAGGTTTCGTTTATAACAACTCCACCACCAATAAAAGTACCAATAAAAATATATAAAAAATCGCTAAAACGAGCAGGATTACCAAAGCTTAATTCAGCTGAACAAGCCGCAGTATCATCATTACATACATACACGGGAAGGTGTACAATTTGATTTATTTTTTCTTTAAAATCAAAAGACTTCCATTCATTCAATACTGTTTTTGGAGCGCCGGCTTCTTCTGTCCAGTTCCAAATTTCGTAAGGGGTTGCAACACCCACACCTAAGATACGCTTGGCTAATTCGTCACTTAAGCTCATTTTAAGTACGCTGATCCCTTTCTCTAAAAAGGTTAGCAAGCTCTGTACTGTGGGGTAAGCGCAGTTTTCGTGCAAAGTTGCGCGTATATTTCCTACTAAGTCAATCAAGGTTAAATCAAAACTGCGACGACCTACTTTTAAGCCAATTCCAAATGCACCATCTGGATTTAACGCAAATGGGATGGTTGGTTGGCCAACCTTACCACGCTGAGGGTCTTTCCGTATTAATAACGATTCGGCTTCTAAACTATTGATAATTACTGTGACGGCCTGTGCTGAAAGCCCTGTTTTTTGTGCAATTTCAGCTTTTGGAGCACTACCGTGTTGGCGAATTAATGACATAATTCGGCGTTCATTATGAGCACGCAGGCCAGATTGGCTTCGGCCTTCTTGTAAAGAGAGTCGAGGGTTTTTAGATTTGATAATTATTCCTACCTAGTTGTTATTATCTTGAATAACCTGATTAATTGTACACCGAGTGTGTGTAATTGGCGACTATATTAGCTTTATTGCCGGGTTCATTTCTTATTATTAAATTTACGACAGAGTATAAATAAGTCACAGGAGGTCAATAAATAACTATAGTTGATTTATTGACGGAATGATATTTAACTGGTTAAATGCTTTACTTAACATTAACAACTGAGACACGGCAATGACCACACACACACACACACAAACACCTCTTGTCTCCAAGGAGATGGTGGTTCCCTTTATTTTACTTGTTCTGTGCTTTGCTGCATGGGGAGCTGCGGCAAACATGACTGATCCGCTAGTAAAAGTGTTTAGTAAAATTTTTACTATGTCGTCAGTGCAGTCTGCATTGGTACAATTTAGCTACTATGGAGCTTACTTTTGCCTAGCTATTCCGGCGGCATATATCAATAAACGCTTTTCGTATAAAACAGGTGTGTTAACCGGTTTAGGGATGGCTGCAATCGGAGCATTTTTGTTTTATCCCGCCAGCCAAGCAATGACTTATGGTTTTTTTTTAGTGGCTTTGTTTGTGTTAGCTGGAGGCTTATCTATTTTAGAGACATCAGCAAACCCTTATGTAATGGGAATGGGCACCCAACAAGGTGCAACTCGCAGGTTGAATTTGGCGCAATCATTTAACCCTGTCGGTACTAACATTGGTGTTTTTTTAGCCGCCACCCTTATTTTACCAAAGCTCAATACCGCAACCTCTGGTGAGCGCACAAATATGAATAGTGAGCAATTAACTAGCATTATAAGCGCAGAACTTGATGCAGTTATGGTGCCTTATGTTGGTATGGCTTGTGTGTTGGTTTTTATTTGGTTGGCAATTGCGTTTACTAAAACACCTAATTTTTGTAAGCAAAAAAAAGTCTCTAAGCATGTAGAATTTAGTGCAACGTTTAAGCGCTTGTTTAAAAATACCCATTACCGCTTTGGTGTTATCGCCCAGTTTTTTAATGTTGCGGCGCAAACTTGTGTATGGACATTTACCATCCAGTACGTAATGGAGGCACTCGATACAAATGAAGTTACTGGGGGAAGTATTTTACAATACAGTATGATCACCTTTTTAGTTTCTCGATTTGTAATGACCTGGCTTATGGGATTTATTCGTCCTGCCAAACTGTTAATGGCAACCTCTATTATTGCAATGCTGCTGTGTTTTTATATGGTGAAAATGCCAAATATAAGTGGCGTATGGGCGCTGGTAAGTATATCGGCTTGCTTGTCGTTAATGTTTCCAACTATTTACGCGATTTCACTACATGGGTTAGGCGATGATGCAAAACTAGGTGCTGCTGGTTTAGTAATGGCTATTTTAGGTGGAGCGATAGTTCCTGTATTCCAAGCTGTGTTTATTGATACATACAGTGTCGCGTTTTCTTATGTTGTGCCTGCGGGGTGTTTTATTATTGTTGCAGCTTATGCTGCATTTGATTTAAAAACAAAAGTCAGAGTATTCAATAATGTAGCGCCTTGCTAAATGGATTGAAAACCGAGCCTGAAGGCTCGGTTTTACTTTTTAACTTTTCTCATTTGTAAATCTTCTTTAACCCCAACCTTCATCGGATTAAGATATTAGGCATGTTGATATTCTTATTTAGTTGAAAAAATATGTTTTTAGATCTCACCGAAAATACCAACCAAAATGTTTACTCTTACTTAGTAGGCGGTATCAGCCCAAGGCCTATCGCATGGATAAGTACATTAAATAGCGAAGGTAGTGCAAATATTGCGCCTTATTCATTTTTTACTGTGGCTAGTTGCAAGCCAGCTGTTTTAAGTGTTACGCAAGTAAACCCTAGTGATAAAACGAATAAAGATACGCTTAGTAATCTAATGGCAACTAAAGAATGTGTGGTTAATATTGTCAGCCAAGAGCTAGTTGAAAAAATGAACCAAAGTTGTGCAAATTATCCTAGTGATATAAGCGAGTTTGATGCAGCTAACATTGCCCAAGCTCCAAGTAAGTTAGTTAACGCGCCAAGCGTTGCCGATTCAAAAGTACGGTTTGAATGTAAGTTACGCGAAGTTATTAGTATTTCAAATGAGCCTGGCGGTGGAAAAATGATGTTGCTGGATGTAGTGGGTATTTGTATAGACGATGAAGTGATGAGTGGTGGCTATATTGACCCTGAATTATTAAATGCAGTGGGCAAAATGGGCGGCGATTACTTTAGTACAACCAAAGATAAGTTTTTGCTTAAAAGGCCACAGTTGTGAAATAATCGTTTACCTAGGAATATAATAATAAAAGGATTTACGAATGTTTAAGTACATTTTCACTTTGTTAATTGCTTTGCAAAGTTTTGGCTCTTTTGCCACACAAGATAAAAAACTACCTATAGAGGTTTTTGCAGGCTTAAAAGATTTTAGCCAAGTGAAGCTATCTCCCAATGGTAAGAACCTCGCTTTTATAAGAAACCATCAAGGGACTTTAATCTTAATGGTTAAAAACTTGGAGACGGGGGTTACAACACCAATTATAAACTCAAATAACCATACAGTGTTTTTTGATTGGTATAACTGGGCAAATGATGACGTACTGTTACTTGGTGCTCGCTATATAAAATATCAGTTTGGCGGAGTTAAATATACATCAACGCTTATGTATGCGTATAACTTTAAAAATGATAAAGGTCTTAAATTAGCTTTTAAAGCCAACACAGTAAGAGATGAAATCCAGCCACAATATTCAGACCGAATTGTTAGTTTTTTACCTGAAAAAGAAAATAAAATTTTAGTTCAAGGGGATTTTAAAATAGCAAATACCCCAGCAGTTTATGAGTTAGATTTAACCACATTACGTAAGACACAAATACAAAGACCACGCAGTAATGTAGTTACTTGGTTTGCCGACAGGCAAGGTAAAGTTCGTATTGCAAAAAAAATGGACGATACGCAATTTACTTACGATTATTTTGATGAGAATAAACAGTCGTGGGAAACTTTATTTGATTATGAGGTTTTTAGTAAGCAAAGTATTTCTATATTAGGGTTTGATAAAGACTCTAATTTTTTATACATCACTGCGTTACATGAAGGGCGCGATGCATTATTTAAACTCAATTTAACGACTAAAGCTCGCGAGCTAATTTACAGTAATAGTAAATATGATTTTGATGGGTCTATTTTTTATTCACAACAAACTGGCGAAGTTGCAGGCTTTACTGATTCACATTTAGATGATGGTATTAAATATTGGGATAAAGACTTAGATAAATTACATCGTTCTTTGCGCGTATCACTCCCTAAAGATGAATATAAATTAGACATTGTAAGTACCAGTAAAGATCAGCAAAAATATATACTCTATATCAGCTCAGACAAAACGTCTGGTAGTTATTTATTTGGGGATAGAGTAAAAAAGCAGGTGAGTGCAATTGCTGATGTTTATCCGCAAATAGATGCCTCTGTATACAGAGGCAAAAAGCGCATTAGCTACAAGGCAAGAGATGGCTTGAAAATAGAAGGCTATCTAACTCTACCAGTAGAATATAAAGAAGGTGATAAGTTACCAACAATTATATTTCCACATGGCGGCCCCATGGCAAGGGATTATGCTAATTTTGATTACTGGACAGCTTTATTAGCCTATAACGGATATGCTGTTTTACAGCCTAATTTCCGTGGTTCGAGTGGCTATGGGCACGACTTTTTAATGCAGTCAATTCAAGGTTTTGGTTTGGCTATGCAAGATGACTTGCAAGACGGTGCAAACTGGTTAATTGACCAAGGAATAGCACAAGCAGATAGCATTTGTATTGGTGGTGCTAGCTATGGTGGCTATGCAGCGTTAATGGCTGTAATTAAGCACCCAGAAACGTTTAAATGTGCAGCTAGTTTTGCTGGGGTAAGTGATTTACAGTATTTAGTGAGTAAAGCACGACACTTTACAAACAAAAATATCGTTAGAAAGCAGTTTGGAACTGATGATGATTTACTAGAAGCTAATTCTCCAGTGAATTTTGCTAAAAAAATAACAAGACCAATATTGCTTGTACATGGAACTGACGACAGTGTAGTACCTGTTTATCATAGTAGAGAAATGCAGGATGAACTTGATGATGAAGCAAAAGATGTTACTTATATTGAGCTTGAGGATGGCGATCATTACTTATCTTATCAAGAACACAGAGTTAAAACTCTTCAGGCATTTTTAGACTTTTTTGATAAACATTTGAAAAAAAATAAATAACCAGACTCCAGTTAAATAGCAAAAAGACAACTTAGGTTGTCTTTTTTTGATCACAATTTTCCTTTGTTTGTGCACATTGTTTGCACTTTTACTTGTTAACTTTGTTTTATTAAACGTTAAAGTAAAGGTTCAAGCATTGAAAACACTTCTTAAAACAAAAGCTGCTAATGCAACTAAGTTATTTGCGTTAAGTGCGCTTTGTATCGCTTTAAGCGCATGTAATAGCGATTCAACAAGTACTGCAACAGACGGCGATACAGTCAGTAATAGTGTTCCAACGGTTGACGCTGGTATTGACCAAACTGTTAATGCGGGCGATACCGTTTATTTAAGTTCAATGGTTGAAGATGACGGTGAAGTATCGGTTAGTTGGTCACAAACATCAGGCACTACCGTTAGTTTATCTTCAAGTACTGCAACGTCTACAGAGTTTGTTGCACCTGAAGTTTTAACCGATGAAGCACTTGTATTTGAAATTAGTGCAGATGATGGCACAAACGATGTCGTTGTAGATACAGTTATAGTTAATGTTATTGCTTCATCAGACTCAGATACAGTTGATAATAGTGCAAAACTTACCAGCTGGTTAATTAACAACGATACAACTTCTACATACATACAAAATAATGGTGCAGTGGTTGAAGATGTTCAATCAGTTGAGGTTGTTAGCGTTACTGAGGAAGATGCTGACGTTGAATACATGTATGTGCAAACTACTGACATTCCTAAATATGATGTAACGCTTACACAAGACCAAGTAGACGCGTTAAATAACCGCCCGCGTGCAGCTACCGATTTTTATAACGGTGTAACTTCTGCAGCAGTAGGGCAAACCATTTCCTTTGGTGAAGATATTGGCTATAACAGCAGCACTGAAAACTGTGATGACACAGGCGGTGCAGGTTATTGGCCTCCAGGACCGGGTTGCCCAACAGAACAAGCGGTTGAAGCGTATTTTCCGCTAACACCTACCGATTTATCTGACGCTGAAACTTGCGAAACAGGTTTAGGTACAGTTGGCTTAATGGTTAATGGCACCAGTATATTTAACTGGGGCGATGGTATGAGCTACGGAAATAATATTTGGTATACATTAGCGCCCATTGCTGAGCAATATGATGTTGATGTGTGTGGCGGACATGCTGCTAACGGTGAATATCATCACCATTTTTATACTAGTTGCTTAGCTGATTTACTCGAAGATGATGGCGATGCGCATTCACCTATCTATGGGTTTGCAGCTGATGGCTATCCGCTTTATGGTCCTTATGAAAGTAACGGACAACTAGCATTAAGTGGCTGGGAAATGCGAGATTACGGTGCACCTACAAGTGAAGGGGGTTGTGGTACTGAGGGTGAGCGAAGCTGTACCTTAGTTGATCAATACGATGTTAGCCAAGGTACACAAACAAGTGATGCAGGTCCTGCTATAGGTGCACAAGTAACGACGCTCTCTGGTAATACATTGAATGCCGACGATGGTTATTACTTTGAAGATTATTACTACGCGCAAAAAACAGTAACCGGTGCTCAATTAGATGAGCATAACGGCCACGATACTAATGATGGTAAGGGTTATCACTACCATATAACACTAACGTTAGACAGTGATGGTAAATTACAGCCTTCTTTTCCTTATCAAATAGGGCCTCGTTTTAAAGGTCAATTAGCCGCTAATTCAATTGGTCGCTGTGATACTGGCGAAACAATGGGTCCACCACCGGGAATGTAAGGAGTAACTATGCGTTATTTTAAATACGCATTGATCCTAACAACTGCTGCGCTATTGAGCTTCAAGCTCTTTGCGCAGCAGGAAATGATGGATCATAGCCATATGCCTATAGCTGTGCCAAATGACACGCCAATCCCGGCATTAAGCCTTAAGTTATTAAAAGATAGTATGTCGGGTTATAACTTAATTTTAGATACACAGCGTTATGATTTGTCTGTGCCGCCAGAGGGCACGATGAACATGCAACAAATGATGGGCGTGACAACAAACCAAGACACCGGTTTTTTACAAGGTCATGCTCATTTATACATTAATGGGGTTAAAATACAGCGAATTTACGGACAAGCGTTGCATTTACCTGCTAACTTATTTAAAACTGGTATAAATACCGTATCGGTTACTTTAAATAATCATGGTCATATGTATTGGACCGCTCAAGGTAAAAAAATAGTTGCTACGCTGTATGTTAACGACCAAACCAAAGAGTTTATAACATACCGATTTGAGAGCTTTCCTAGCAAGGTTGAAAACACGCATTAATGAAAATTCATAATAAACTTTTTTTAATACTATTTAGTTTTACCTTTAGTGTTATTGCAGGGCTGGTGGTTCTTATACAGTGGAGCATAGGGCAAGGCGTAATTGATTTTGTTAATGCAAAAGAGGTGAAAGCGCTTGAACCACTTGTTGTGCAATTTGCAAAGCAATATGAACAAACACCCTCATGGGAGCGTGTTGTCGGCAATGGCGAAAACTTTAGAAAACGTGTTGAATCGCAATTAGAAAATAGCCAGTTTTTGCCTAGGCCACAAGAAGGTCCAGGTCCGCGTGGGCGAATGATGCGACGACCGCCGCCAGATCATATTCGTTTAGAGGAAGATCGCCGCCCACCGCCAGAAAATATTGCTCACTACGCTTTGCTTGACGAAAATAAACAGCGAGTAGTGGGTAGATACCTCAGCGATTTAAAATATATAACAACCCCAATTATTGTTAACGATAAAATAGTGGGTTACTTAGCAGTTTCTAAAAGAGATAGCTTGGTTGATGGCTACGAGCTTGATTTTTTACAGCAGCAAACTAACTACTTATGGTTTATTGCTTTAGCTGCGGTATTGCTAACATTAATGGTTACTTTTTTATTGTCTCGTCACCTAGTAAGCCCTGTAAAGCAAATTGCTAACGGTATGCATCGCTTAACGCAAGGTAATTACGAGACCAAACTCACGCTTGAGCGAAAAGACGAGCTAGGACAGTTGAGCGAAGATTTTAATACGCTTGCATTTACACTCGCTAAAGATGAGCAAGTACGTAAGCGTTGGCTTGCTAATATTTCTCATGAGCTTAGGACGCCAATGAGTATTTTACTCGGTGAACTTGAAGCTATGCTACTTGGTATACGAGAACCGAACGCAAAAAATATAAGTTCGGCTAACGATGAAGCCCTACATTTAAAACGCTTAATAGACGACTTGCATATGCTCAATAGCGCAGAGTTAGGAGGTATGCACTACACTATGCAACCTACTGATATGGCGTTATTATTAAATACTATTGAGCAAAAGTATCAGGTTTTGCTTGAACAACATAATATAAAAATATACCTACTAAATAGCGCTAAACACATAACTGTACAAGCAGATAAAACACGCCTTTTGCAGCTACTCGATAATATTCTAATGAACGCAGTACACTATGCACAATGTACAACTATTTCTTTAACGGCTAATAATATAAGCATTAAAGGGCAAACTTATTTAGAGCTTATAATCGAAGATAATGGCGTAGGTGTAGATCAGTCGCATTTATCGCATTTATTTGAGTATTTATACCGAGTAGATAGTTCGCGTAATCGCCAAGAAGGCGGTTCTGGCTTAGGTTTATCTATTTGCCAGCATATAGTTAAAGGTCATAAAGGTGAAATCGCTGCAGAAAAAGCCAGCTTAGGCGGCCTTGCTATTATTATTAGATTGCCAACTATTTAGCTTATAAAATAAAGTTAAGGTTACTTACAGAGATGCCTATGAGTGAACAAATACTAATTGTGGAAGATGAAGTAAAGCTAGCTAACTTAATGAGTGACTTTTTAAGCAGCCATCACTTTATTACTCATCAAATACATCACGGGAATGAAGTATTACCTTGGCTTGAAATTAACAGGCCGAGTGTAATCTTGCTAGACATAATGTTACCAGGTCAAAGTGGTATTGAACTGTGTAAAGCAATCAGGCGCTTTTCAAATGTGCCTATTATTATGGTATCGGCAAAAGTAGAAGAAATAGATAGGCTGCTTGGGCTGGAATTAGGTGCAGATGATTATATTTGTAAGCCGTTTAGTTATGCTGAGCTGGTGGCACGCGTAAAAGCTATTTTAAGGCGATTAAATAACGCAAGTGACGTTACAGAGTCAACAATGAAGCTTGACGAAAGCAGCTATAGCGTAAAATATAAATCTAACAGCATAGAATTGACGAACTTTGAATTTCAGCTATTTAAACCTTTGTTTAACAACCCAAATCGTATTTATTCGCGCGATAGCTTAATGGACACTATGTACGCCGATCAGCGTATTGTGAGCCACCGTACAATTGATAGCCATATTAAAAAGTTGCGTAAAAAACTAGATGAAGTGACACAAACTGAAAGTGTTATCCAGTCTGTTTATGGGGTTGGCTACCGGTTTGTGCATCCACAGTAAGGTGGAATGAGCTATGACGATGAGTTACTCATCGTCGTCAGCATTTTTAATTCGCTCTAAACGGTCAAACTCTTCGTATTCGGCAGCTTGGATTTCATCAAGAATAGAATCTACATCAGCAAGTTCGTCGCTGTCTTCAAATTCACCTGTAAGCGTTGAATTAGGCGTTAAATTGGCCTCTTCAAATAGTGCCCACATTTCTTTAGCGTATTGAGTTTTTAGTATGCTTGGCGCAAATTCACCATAGTATCGGCGTATGTTATTGACATCGCGTGCGAACATAGCTTGTGCACTGTTATTTGCTGAGGCGTTAACGGCTTGCGGTAAATCTATAATTACAGGGCCGTTATTATCTACAAGTACATTAAACTCAGATAAATCACCGTGTATTATACCTGCGCAAAGCATTAGCTTAATGTAATGTATCATGAGTTTATACTGCTCAATCGCTTGCTCTTCACTAAAAACGACATGTCCTAGTTGAGGGGCTACGTTACCATCTTCATCAGAGACGAGCTCCATAAGCAGCACGCCATCAATACAAAAGTAAGTATCAGGAACACGTACACCCACGCCAGCTAAACGAGATAACGCATCAACTTCGGCATTTTGCCAAATTTCTTCTTCTAATTGGCGGCCATAGCTAGAGCGTTTACCCATAGCACGCGCTTGGCGTCCACCACGTACCTTTCGGCCTTCTTGATATTGTGCCGCTTTTTTAAAACTACGTTTAACCGCATCTTTATACACTTTCGCACAGCGAATATGTTCACCACAACGCACAATAAATACATCGGCTTCTTTACCGCTCATTAGTCGGCTTATTACTTCGTCAATAAGGCCATCATCAACAAGAGGTTGTAGGCGTTTAGGTATTTTCACAGATTGCCTGCTAAGTAGGGTTGGTTATTAATCATTATTTATGAAAGTGCTCTGTATTTGTTTGTTTAATTGGCTCAAGCAGTATATCAGCTTTGAGAATTAAGGGCAGTAACACTACTGCCAGAGAGTAATTAATCGTATTATTTTATTAGCTTATATATTGATTGCAAAGCAATCAACCAGAACTTTTTTTGAATCATCAGTTTTTATTAAAAATAATTTATTACTTCCTCATTATTTGCACATTGTTTGCGTTTTTAAAGCGTAAGCTTAGTTTAATTCTTAAATACGAGGTTATTACTATGAAGCATTTTTCAACTCTTGCCACTGTGGCAATATTATCTATTGCTTTTTCAGCTAATGTAGCTGCTCGAGGCGGTGACAATCCTCCTGAAAAACCTGACTTTTCAACTATTGATACTGATGGTGATGGCGTAATCAGCTTTGAAGAGTTTAGTGCTAAAAAACCGCCGCACGGTGATGCACAAACAATTTTTGATTCTATAGATGCCGATGGTAATGGCGAAATTAGTGAACAAGAGCTTAGCGATCATAAACCACCTCGTCGTGAACGTTGAAAGGATACTAAAATGATTAATAATATTGGCAGCAGCTCTGTGAGTTTTGTGCCGCAACAAAGTAGTCAAGCTGCAAAATTAACAACAGAGCAAAGTGATTTTGTTAAAGAAACGCTTGCACAGTTTGATGCAGAAAACTTAACTAGCGACGATGCGCAAAGTATTCAAGCTGCATTTAAAGAACAAGGTATTGAACCAACAAAAGAGCTTGCTGATTTAATGGGCGAACTCGAGTTTGATGCTAAAAGCATTGGTGATGCAGGAAGAGCAGAAGGTCAAAGACCGCCGCCACCGCCACAAAACTCATTAGAATCAGTCGATACAGACGAGGTAGTGAGCTACTTAGATGAGCTCTTAACTGAGTATTCAAACCAGTTGTCTGATGAAGATAAAGAATCAATCCTTGCATCAGTGCAAGAGAAGTTTGGTTTAAGTGAAGGCGATTCACTGCTAAATGTAACTGCTTAGGTGTTATTACTTAGAGTAAAGCTGACTGTTACTCGAAAGTCTTAAGTCCAAAGCCCAACGGTTAATTCTGTTGGGCTTTTTTATTGGCTTAATTTAATCGTGTTTCTATTTTGCTGGTGCCATCTTCTTCGGTAAATTTAAATACAAAATCTTTTTTACCGTCTTGGTTTATATCTACCAGAAGAATATCTTTATTATTTTTAGGCAGCGTTAGCTTTAATTTTTTGCGTTTATCATTTAGCAGTGAGTCTTGCTCTCCATAATAAATATACAGCGTTTTTTTACTGTATTTGTATACCGCATCAATATAGCTATCGCCGTTAATGTCACCTAAATAGAGAGCCGGTTCTGATTCATCGCCATTCATCCCCACTTCCATTTCTAAATCAAGTTCAATACTCGATTTATTGGCAAATGAGCCGTCGGGTTGCTGCTTATAAAGATTCATTTCTACATCTACATCAGTACTGCCACCGCCTAATGCCATAGAGGCGATAGTACCTAAGCCAATATCTAAGTCCATTTTTTGTAAATCAATTAAGCCATCATTATTAAAATCAGTTTTGAGCAATAACTCACTAGGGCCCTGTGTTTCAAATAAGGTAATGGGCGTATTAGCAAAACCTTTAGCACTCCCTAGGTACAAAGTATGTGCTATTTTTATATCTAGCGAGTCCATACCTTGTGTAGGCTTAAACTGTCTGGTTGTAAAATCTAGAAATCCGTCGTTATTAATATCAATAATTTGCTTTATTTTGCGAGTCTCGCCATTGCTTAGCTCGCCTAGCTCAATGCTAAAATCAATTGAGGTGAGCTTTTTCTCAAAGCCCTCTGAATTAGCAAGTAGTACATCTGCTCCAAAGTCATTTGAAAAAACCAGGTCGTTTAATCCGTCGTGGTTAAAATCGATAACCACAGGTTTATTGTTAATATTAACTTCTAAAGAAAGCCCTTTTCCTGAAAAGCGGCCTTCATATTTAGGTATTTGCTTAAATTGGTTAGGCTTAAAGCTGCCATCTTTATTTTGAATGTATAAAGTACTGCTTGCTAACCCAGGAATGAAAATATCGCTTAGACCATCGTTGTTAGCATCGAAAACAAAGTCTACTTTTTCAAATTTATCTATTTTTAATTGATTAAGAACCGACTCATAATTAAACAACAATGTTGGTTTACCTGCTTGGGCTTTATATACGCCATCACTTGTTAGTACGAGTGCTTGTTTATCGGTGATGTTAGCAAGTGTTGCCACATCAAACCCGATGGCGTTTTTTGGTAAAGCAAGTTCACTACTAAGTGATGTAAGTAAATTGATGGCTTCTAATTGTTTTAATTCTTTATTATATGCAAATAAAATCTCTGAATCGGTTGATACTAATTCATCCGTTGTTTTTATTGCCATTGTTTGAGCTATAACGCTTATGGGGGTAAGTAAAGTGATGAGTGAATAGCAAAGTGGTTTTATCATGCAAATTCCTTTTTTATATTTAGTTGTATCGTTAAAATTTTTATTATTTAAGCAGCGTCAGCGCATAATTTTACGTACTATCCAGCGCTGGGGCTTTTTCGTTTAAACGTAATATACATATGTAAGTTGGATTATATTTAGCCTACGCTAATTATTATGTACTGGGTGTAAGCAATTGTAAGATTATGTTTTAGGAAGGGGCTGTTGACCTTTAAGGATTGAAATTTGTTCAATCTAAGGACGATTTAATCGCGGCGCGAGGTTTGTAACCTAGTAACAAAGAGTCTATCTCCCTAGGCAGAACCTTTGGGCAGCGCATGTTTGGCATTAATACTACGTTATCAACTATGTATGGTTAATAACCACACTTCATAGGCTCTGCCTTGCTTAAATACCAGACAGTCTACTGCAAATTCAACCTCAAAAAATAAACAGGCCCTAATAAGAAAGGTAGCGCATAACTCATATGGTAGCTAAGCGCTTTTAGAGGTGTTTGCTATTAACTACATTGCTTATTTTGCTCATTTAAATAAGCATCTACAAAACCTACTTCCATCGGTTTTGAAAAGTAATAACCTTGTAGGTGAGATACACCAATTTTAGTGAGTGTGTTTGCTTGCTCAATAGTTTCAACGCCTTCTGCAACAACAGTAAAATCTAAAGTAGAGGCCATTTGTACAATTGCATGAATAATACTTAACCCTCTTTTATCCATATTTTGAATAAAGCTTCTGTCTATTTTTACTATATCTACACCAATATCAAGCATGCTTGATAGTGATGAGTAGCCTGTACCAAAATCATCAATTGAAATACAAAAGCCTTGTTTTTGTAGTGCTTTAACGGCTGTCAAAAATGTGAGTTTATCCTCGGCAAATACTGACTCAGTAATTTCTATGTGTAGGTTTTTAGGTTCTACCTGGTGGCGATTTACTATTTTTAATACCTTAGATACAAAATCAGGATCTTGTAGCTGAATAACCGATACGTTTACGCTTATAGCAATTTGTGGTTGTAAGTGACTTAATTTTGTTGCTTGTATACATGCCTGTTCTATTACCCAAATACCTAACTCGGTTATTAAACCGTATTGCTCGGCAATAGCTATAAATTCATCAGGGAAAATATTTTCACCATCTAGTTGCCAGCGTAATAATGATTCAAAAGAGGTTACTTTTGAGGTTTTGCTATCAACAATTGGTTGAAATACTAGCCTTAAACTATTTTCTTCTATGGCACTGGCTAGGCGTTGACTCAAAAGATACTCTCTTTCTTGTATTAATTTGAGTGAATCGTTATAAATATTCATATTGCCTTTCGCGATGCGTTTTTGGTGATACATTGCAGTATCAGCAGAGCGAATTAAAGTATTAAAATCACTCCCGTGCTCAGGATACATGGCAATACCAATAGTTGCAGATACCCATTTTTGATATTTATATGTTTCATGCTCGGCACCAATGCTTTGAAGTACTTTATCTGCAAACTCGATAAGCTCAGCTTGTTTTTGATACGTTGCTAAAATTAAAAACTCATCCCCGCCCCATCGGCATTTAAAAAGCTGTTGATTGCATACATTACTAATTCTTCGTGCTATTTCTTTTAATACTTTATCGCCTACTTTATGACCCAACGAATCATTTATTTGTTTAAATCCATCTAAATCTACGAATAATAAAGCAAAGGGTTCTTGAGGGTTGTCTGCTAGTTGTCTGTTTGCATTTTTTAAAAATGCGGTTCGGTTTAATAGATTTGTAAGTGGATCGGTATTAGACAGGTGGTAAATTTCTTCAGTGCGTTGCTCTACCTTGTTTTCCATTTCATTAAGCAGCTCTCTGTTTTGGTTTTTGAGCTTGATTGCGCTGTGTGTAAATGTGGCTGATTTGTACGATGAAGCCACCATAATAGCAGTAAATGCTAGGCCTAAAATACCGAGGACAGAGTTGTAGTTTTCGTTAGAAAAGGTTAATAAAAAAGAGTAGGGCGCCAATAAAATAATGCTATAGAGTACAGCGGTTACTCGGCTTCCTGAAAGCAGATTTGCAGAGCCTCCTGCGAAGGCAGATAAAATAGCAATCGTGGTCGTCGTCTCTATTGCTGATGAGGTGCTATGAAACCAAAGTGCATACCCACACCACGATAGCGCAGTTAAAATACACCCGGTTGAAAATCTTTTTGAGTATGTGTCAGCATTAAATAACGGGCTATCCTTTTTGGTTTTATAAAACCACATTACATCAATAGCGCGAGCTGCTAATAAGACAACCATAATGCTTAGCCAGATACTTTTTTCGTAGGATATTTTCTGGTTATTTAAATCAAAAGCAAACACTAATATAAAACTGACTACAATCGAAATGGCAATGCCAGAGATGGCATTAGAGTATAAAATTTTAACGGTTTCTCTGCGTTCTTCACTATTTAGATTTTTATATGGCACTAAGTAAAACCTTATACAAAAGTCACTCCAACTAGCGATGGAGAAACGTTCAAGAAATACAGCAAATATTTCAGATGAACAAAAGCGTATTAAACATCGATTAGTTAGGCTCTAATCCTGAGTATAAGAATAAATATAGTTTATGAAAGCAAAAAAAAAAGCTAGCACAGTAAAAAGGCTCATAATAAATAATCATTATGAGCCTTAAAATTATTAAGCAGGTTAAAGTGTTAACGACTTTACTTGCTGTTTAGTAGATTTAACCTTCGAAATCACTATCGTTATGGCGCTCTGCCATTTGATCTTCTTCAGGGCCCCATGTGCGATTTACGCGGCGGCCGCGCTTTACAGCAGGGCGATCAGCAACTTGTTTTGCCCAACGAACAACATGAGTGTATGAGGCAACATCTAAAAATTCAGCTGCATCATATAAGTCGCCTAAAACAAGCGAGCCATACCAAGGCCAAATTGCAATATCGGCAATTGAGTATTCATCACCCGCCATGTATTCATTTTCGCTTAAATGACGATTTAACACGTCAAGTTGGCGTTTAGTTTCCATGGTAAAACGATCAATAGGGTATTGCATTTTACTTGGTGCGTAACTATAAAAGTGACCAAACCCACCACCTAAGTATGGCGCTGATCCCATTTGCCAAAATAGCCAGTTACGACACTGCGTTTTAGCTTTTAAATCCTTAGGGATGAGTACATCAAATTTTTCAGCCAAATATTGTAAAATAGAACCCGATTCAAAAACGCGAGTAGGTGGGGTAGTTGAATGATCCATTAGCGCTGGGATTTTTGAGTTTGGATTAATATCAACAAAGTCAGATCCAAACTGATCGCCATCACCTATGTTTATTAAATATGCGTCATAGTCTGCATCGGTGCAACCAAGCTGTAAAAGCTCTTCAAACATGATTGTAGCTTTTTGGCCATTTGGCGTAGCAAGAGAATAAAGCTGAAATGCGTGCTCGCCAATAGGTAGAGTTTTGTCATGAGTCGCGCCTGCAATTGGGCGGTTAATGCTGGCAAATTTACCGCCACTTTCACTTTCCCACGTCCATACTTTTGGTGGCGTGTATTCGTTTTGATCACTCATAAATAACCTCAATGTTAAATGGAAATGTTTAATACTTACTCATAAATGTGGCCATAAAAAATTAATTAAAGGCCCTAAATATTTAATTTACCGACCTTTTAATTTATCGGCTTTTGCTAATCTATAACCTAAAAACAACCCGCTTAGCGCTCCAAATAAATGGCTTTCAAACGATACATGATAGCGCTGAGGTAAAACACCCCATATAAAACCGCTATAAAGTATAGCCACTACAACTGCAATTATAATTGATTTTAATGAGCGTCTTACTAAGCCGTAGCATAGAATAAAGCCCCATAAACCATATATAACACCGCTTAAACCAACATGTATGTTACTGCGCCCAAATGCCCAAACTAAGAGCCCACCGACTAGAGCGGTAAAAATAAATACGTTATAAAAACGTTTTACGCTGTACTGGCAAATTAGCCAACTTAATACTACAAATGGGATCATATTACTGGCAAAGTGCCACCAGCTACCATGTAAAAAAGGTGCGCATAGTATGCCAATTAATCCTTGGATACTGCGTGGATATATGCCTAAACCATTAAGATTTATGCCAGGTAGACTATTGATCACTTGTAGTACGAAGCAAATAACAACAATACTAAATATTGCGAAACGGGTACTAGTTAGTAATGACAGTGTGGTTGGCTTGGTTGCCATATAATCGCCCTAATTGACTTTAAGAGTTGCCAGTATAGGAATTGTATTTGCTAATGAAAAGCAATTAAAAAAGCACAGCATAAAATGCTGTGCTTAATTTTAATTATTACTCACTATTAACCTAATTTAGTTAATAGTTTTTTTGCAGCTAGTTCAGAGCTTGCTGGGTTTTGGCCGGTAATTACTAAACCGTCTTCTAGTGCTAATACACCCCAGTCGTCAGTTTTTTGATAATCGCCACCTTTTTTAATTAGCTCGTCTTCAACTAAAAATGGCACGATATCGGTAAGTTGCACTGCAGCTTCTTCAGAGTTAGTAAAACCAGTTACTTTTTTACCCGCTACTAGTGCATTGCCATCGGCATCTTTAACATTTAAAAATGCAGCACTTGCATGACATACCGCAGCAACAGGTTTTTGCTCTTTTACAAAGCTTTCGATAAGAGAGATTGAATCTGTGTTGTCAACCAAGTCCCATAATGGGCCGTGGCCGCCTGGGTAAAATACAGCGTCAAAATCGCTAGATTTTACTTCACTCAACACTTTAGTGTTTGCCATTAATGTTTGCGCCGCGCTATCGGCGTCGTAACGTTTTGTTGCATCTGTTTGAAAATCGGCAAGTGTACTTGTCGGATCAATGGGTGGTTGGCCGCCAGCTGGAGACGCTAATGTTACTTCAACGCCTGCATCAACAAATGCGTAATAAGGGGCTGCAAATTCTTCTACCCAAAAACCTGTTTTTTCGCCAGTGTTACCAAGTTCTGCGTGAGATGTAAGAACCATAAGTACTTTTTTAGACATTGAATATATTCCTTCTGATGATTTGAATTAGTTTATCTTGCTTACCAATTACTATATGCACTAACACTGCTTTAAACAACGATGATAAATTTAACTTTATTGGTTTAATAATTGATACAATAAAAAGGTTGAATTTAAAATACACTACGGAGCATTTATGAAAGTGTCGTTTGAGCAGTTAAAGAGCATGGTTGTATTTGCACAAATTGTAGAGCAGGGCAGCTTAACCGCTGCTGCCAAACAGCTAGGGCTTACGCGAGCAGTTGCAAGTTATCATTTAAAAAAATTAGAAACGCAGCTTGAAGTTACTTTACTAAATCGCTCAACCCGTACCATGGCGCTCACTGAAGCAGGCATTGCTTATTATGAGCGTTGTAGAATAATTACCGAACAAGCTAATGCGGCTAATCAGCAAATAGAAAATATAAAGAGCGAGCCACAAGGTTTACTTAAAATTAGTTGCCCAGTAAATGTGGGAATGCAGTTAATTGTGCCTGCAATAAATACGTTTAAGCGCCAATACCCTAAAATTCAAATAGACTTACAGCTTACTGACGATGTGGTTGATATTATTAAAAATGGGTTTGATTTTGCAATTAGGGGCGTGGCACTGAGTGACTCCAACTTGCAGGCAACCAAGCTGACTACAATGAGCACTTGTATTTGTGGCGCGCCGGAATACTTTGCACATTTTGGTAAACCTAAAACGCCTTTAGAGCTAGCAGAGCACCAATGGGTCGTTTATCAATTGGGCAGTAAAACATTAACACTTCAAAAAGATGGCAAAAAACACGATATTACAATGCAAGGCGCCTTAAGCACCAATAATGCCGCTGCTCGTACTGCTTTTGTTGAAGCAGGGCATGGCATTGGGCGTATTCCGCTTTACGATGCGTGGCCAAAAGTGCAAGCTGGACTGCTTGAAATAATATTAGATGATTATAAAAGCAAAGATATTGAGCTTTACGGGGTATTTCCGCCAGGGGCTGCGGGCTCTAAAAAGCTACGATTGTTTATTGATTACTTAAAAGCATACTTTGTAAAACAGCATACCGCTTTAGGTATGCTGAAAAGTACTTAATGAGTAGTTTTTACAGCATTTATAAAGTTCGGCTAAATAATGCCACCGCTTGTTGATACATATTTATCGCAAGGGCTGCATCGTATCGCTCACCTTCATCACGCATAAAGGCATGCTGTGCGTTAACTTCCTGCCACTGGTAATTGATGCCTGTGCTTACGCATTGCTGGTATATTTTAGCGCGGCCTTCTTTTGGCACATGCGGGTCTTGTTTGCCCCATATAAAGTGAATTTCGCCTTGTATATCAGCCATACGCTCGAATGAGTTATTTCCAGGTTGCGCAGGTAATGTATTGCTGTGAATATCAGTTGCGTATAAACAAAAAGCCGCATTAATTTCAGGATTTAGTGCCGCTCTGTAAGCTAAGTGACCGCCAATACATACGCCCATTGCGCCGACGGAGCCTGTGCAATAGCTTTGTAATCTAATGAAGTCGATCATAGTTTGTGTGTCACTGTCGTGGTGCTCAAGTGGCTTTGCCCACTTGTCGGCATTGCCTTTGTCTTTACCTGTATCATCATAAGCAAGCACAGTGCCTATAGGGTTTAACTCATGAAACACTTCAGGCACTAACACTACAAAGCCATGGCTTGCTAAAATAGCTGCGCTGCGTGCGATGGGGGCAGTTTGCTGAAATATTTCAGAATAAAAAATGATAGCAGGGAACTGTCCTTGCGCTTGAGGGCGATATACAGTTGTTCGCATTAAACCTGTCGGTGTTGGCAAGTCAGCATTATGTTGTTGGATTATCATAAAAAGCGCTCAGTAAAATAAAATTATATATGCTGATATGGTAACTGAGCGCGATAAAATATACGACTTTTGTCGTTGAGTATTTATACCAACCTGCATAAATCTTTGATCAATTTAACGAATTAAATTTCACTACAACGTCGTTAAAAATTTTTTATTTAGAACAACTAGATAAAAAATTTTTGCCTAGTTCTAGGGCCTATTGACCTTTCAGGATTAAAATTTGTTCAATCTAGGGGGCATTTAATCGCGGCGCGAGGTTTGTAACCTAGTGGGCTAAGTAAAAACCGAGTAACAAAGAGTAAATAGCCCCTAGGCAGAACCCTTTGGGCAGCGCCTGTTTGGCATTTATGCTACGTTATCGCCTATTTATGGGGAATAACCACACTACATAGGCTCTGCCTTGCCTAAATACCAAACAGTCTGATGCAAATTTAACCTCGAAAGATAAACAGGCCCTAGCGTAATTTTCTTAACGTTAAATAGACCCCATATATAAGCAGATTGGTATTAAATACTTGCAGGCATTTTATTACAACTGGCGTAGTAACTTACCGTGGCAGGCCAATCTGAAAAAATACCCATTACCCCCACGTCCTTTGCGAGTACGTCGACTACTGTCATCATGTCGCCATCGTTATCTATAACATCAGCAATTGATTGATAGTAATAACCTCCACCTTCATTAAGCGGGCCCGAGCGCTCAAGGCTCCATGCAATAAGCTTTAAACCAGCTGCTTTTGCGTCAATAGCGTATTGCGATGGCACAATATTACTTTCGTTATCTATTGTTAGCATCATCCAAATTGGAGGAGCTAAAATCTTCACCCCATCAGCCACTAACTCATCCATACCCGGTTGCCATGTTTGTGGGTTACTTGGATCAAATCCGGCTTCACTGTCACGTCCATCTAGGTAAACGCTTTTATCTGCAAAGTCAGGGTTATTGTTAATCCAGTATTTTACGTCTTCAAGGTTAAATGATTGCGGATAAACTTTTGAGGCTGGCACACCCATTTTCGTGTACTCGTCTAGCATTTTTTGCGCATATTGTTCTTGCGTCATTCCATCAAATGGCATACTTACTTGTGGCGATTTTAGCTCTGGTGTCATTTTTACACCTAGCTCATTAAACAGTGCAATGCTTTGTTTATGGGTCATCAATGTGCCGTTGGTGGCATATAAATCAGTGCGCCAACTTGGTGTGCCATCCATGTAATCGGCAACGGTCGTTGCATTAGTGTTTGCACCATCCATTTTACCTTCAAGGGTTAAAAACTCCGCTAAGCTTATATCGCTGGTACAACATTTAGCTGATGCGGCAATACCATTAGCAGGGTCGGCTGGTGTAAATGGCACACTGCATTTAGCTGCAAGTTCAGGAATAGCTAAAATATTAGTTGTGGTATGTAAATCGCATTGAGAGTGGCGACAAACAAGCTCTTTGTCGTTTGTAAATGTAACATCGCATTCAACAATGCCAGCGCCCATTCTCGCTGCCGCAATGTAGGCTTCTTTAGTGTGTTCGGGGTATTGCATTGATGCACCGCGATGACCAATAGAAAAATCGGTGCGGTAAAAAGGACCTTCGCTGCATGACTCTAATTTTGTTTTTAGTGTGCTTTGCGCCATATCGTTAATTAAATAGTCAGGGCGAGTCCCTAGCTGAATATTTACTCCTTCAGCAACCTCTACAACAATGGGCGTAGGTACTTCAACAATTTCCACTTCGGTGTTGGTAACAACCACTTCTTTTTCTACTATTTCTACATCATCGTCGCAGCCTGCAAGTGTGGCTAACAATATACAGCTTGTAAGTAAGGTAATACGTTTCATTGTTTATCCTTAAAAAGTAAAATTTGTACTACCTTAATGATTATTAATGACAATTTTGCTACAAGCTTATTAATTTACTTTTTTATTAAGCATTTGATTGACCAATAATGCACCTAACATTATAGCAGCCCCAATACTTAACCGAACTATATCGGCATCTCTGTTCCAGATCAGCACGTTAATTATAATCCCAGCTGGAATAAGCAAGTTATTCATAACTGCCAAAGCACCTACGTTGACAAGGGTTGCGCCTTTATTCCACATAAAGTAACCAAGTCCTGATGCAACCAACCCTAAATAAATTAGTATGCCCCACTGTGTGAAAGTGGTTGGTAATTTGTTTGAGTTACCAAATAATGCATAGCAAATTGTGGCAATAATAAGTGCGCCTATAAAAAACCATCCAAATACGGCTTTATCATCAAGCTGATTGTTATTCATTAATCGTTTGTAGGTAACTTGGCCTACAGCAAAACTTATATTCGCCCCTTGAACGATTAATAAGCCGATTATGAAATCGCTATTTAGGTTTTCGTAACGAATAGTAATTGCACCGATTACAGCAATAAGTGCGACTATAAAAAAGCGTGGGTTAAAGCGTCTGTTCAATACATCATTTAGCAGGGTAATGTACAAAGGAGTCATTACAGTAAATAGCAGCACTTCGGGAACGGTTAAAAATAAAAATGAGTGGTAGTAAAAGCTATACATAACACCAAGTTGTATAGCGCCAATCAGCATAAGCTTTAAGGCTAAAGGTTTAGGCGTTTGTTTGAGCTTTAAAAAAGGTAAAAAAATCAGTGTTGCCAGTGCTATGCGTATTAATACGCTAAACCAAGCGTCAACTTGGCCTGCTAAATACACACCAATTAAACTAAACGAAAACGCCCAAAGCAAAGTGACTGCAAATAAGTACTGCATAACCATCATCTTTTAATAAATATTGAGCTAAGTTTATCTGTTATATGTGAGGGTATAAACAATAAAAGCCCGCAAGCGGGCTTTTATAAAAGTGAGCTTAATAAATTAAGTTATTTACTCAACTAAACCACGGCGCTTAAGTAATGCGTCGGTAGTTGGTTTTTGACCTCTAAACTCAATGTAGCTTTGCATTAAGTCGCGGCTGTTACCTTTAGATAGGATTTCTTTACGGAACTTATCACCATTTTTACGTGTTAAGCCGCCGTTGTTTTCCATGTGTGCAAAGGCATCGGCTGCAAATACTTCAGTCCAAAGGTATGCGTAGTAACCCGCAGAGTAACCACCGGCAAATGTATGGCTAAAGTAGTTTGATTTATAACGCGGTGGTACAGGGTAGTAATCAATACCGTGTGCTTTTAGCGCATCGCTTTCAAACTTTTGAACATCAGTAATTTTTTTATCTGAGCCAAACGAGTGCCATTCCATATCAAGTAAAGCAGCTGCTAAATATTCAGTGGTACCAAAACCTTGGTTGAATTTTTGCGATGCAAGTACTTTATCAAGTAAAGCTTGTGGAATTGGCTCACCTGTTTTGTAGTGTTTGGCGTAGTTAGCAAGTACCGTAGGTTCAATCATCCAATCTTCATTCGCTTGCGACGGAAACTCAACAAAGTCACGCGCTGTAGCAGTACCTGCTAAGCTTGGGTATTTAACGTCAGAGAATAAACCGTGCGCCGCATGACCAAACTCATGGAACATAGTTGACACTTCGTCAAACGTCATTAACGTTGGCTCGCCTGCAGCAGGTTTTGGAATGTTTTGGGCATTGTAAATTACAGGTTTAGTGCCTTTTAAGCCGCTTTGACTTACGTAAGCGCTCATCCATGCACCGCCACGCTTACCTTCACGTGCGTATGGGTCTAGGTAAAATAAACCGATGGCGCTGCCGTCAGCGTTGAATACTTCGTAGGCTGTAACATCTTCATGATAAACCGGTAAGTCTTTACGCTCTTTAAATGTAATACCGTATAGCTTGTTCATTGCAAAGAATAAACCATCGTGAATTACAGAATCCATTTCAAAGTAAGGCTTAACAAGGGCAGGATCTAAGTCGTACTTTTCAGCACGTACTTTTTCTGCGTAAAAAGCCCAATCCCATGGTTTAAGCTCAAAGCTTTCACCTGAATCGTTAATTACTTTTTGAATAGCAGCTGCTTCAATTTTAGCTTTTTCAACTGCTTTTGGTGCTAGGTCATCTAAAATGCCGTACACGTTGTCAGTTGTTTGTGCCATACGCGAAGTCATTACATACGATGCCCAATCTTTAAACCCTAGTAGCTCTGCTTTTTGAGCGCGTAGGTTTGTTTCTTCAATAATAATTGGGCCGTTAGTTTTTGCTGCACGGTTAGCAGAGGCTTTAAATATTTGCTCACGTAGGTCGCGGTTTTCAAGGCTTGATAAAATTGGCTGTTGGGTCGTATTTACCAGCGTGATCATGTAGCCGTCTTTACCTGCTTTTTTAGCAGCGGCCGCAAGACCTGCAATTTCACCTTCAGAAAGGCCAGCAAGTTTAGATTTATCGGTAACTACAATGACATCTTCTTTAAACGATTTTAAAATGTTTTGAGAAAACGCAGTAGAAAGCTCTGCAAGTTGTGAGTTGATTTCACGCATTTTTGCTTTTTCAGCGTCATTTAATTTAGCGCCTGCTTTTACAAATTGCTTATAGTAAAAATCCACAAGGCGTTGATCTTCAGCATTAAGCGAGTCTTTGTTGTCGTAAATAGTTTGTACGCGCTTGAATAATGCACCATTTAAGTAAATGTCGTCAGAGTGAGCAGATAATACCGGCGCCATTTTTTTACTTATACGTTGGTATTCGTCATCAGAAATCAAACCTGAAAGGTTATAAAAAGCAGCTGATACACGGTTTAGTAGCTCGCCAGACATTTCCATTTCAACTAATGTATTTTTAAAAGTTGCAGGAGCTGGGTTGTTAGCAATAGCTTGTATTTGCGCAGTATGCTGAGCAATACCAGCATCAAAGCCGGCTTCGTAGTCTTTTGTACCAAACTTATCAAACTCAGGTGCCATGTATTGTAATGGGCTGGGTTTGAATAAAACATTGTTTGCGTTCATGTCTTGCACTTGTGCTGCGCTCTCTTTTGCCATGTCTTGAGGTTCGTTAGAAGAACAAGCCGATAGGATTAGGGCACTAGCAATAGTAGTGGCGATCAGGGTTTTACGCATAATAACTCCATAAAAAGATTAGCCGAAATAGGCTTTGCGAGTCGAAAAACCTAGTTAACTTATCAAATTTGTGGGTTTATACAATAAAGTTTATCGGTATTAAGGGGGATTTGAACGCAAATTAGCTAATAATTAGTATTAAGGTGGGTAAAAGTAGCTCTAAAATCAAACGTTAAAGCTACTTAATTATACGATTGTGTGCTTGAGAGGGGGTTAGTTATAACCTAAAACAAATTTTTTCTCTGAGCCAAAGCTATTAGATTGCTGCCCAAACTCTTTATTAATAGTTGCTAGAGTTTGCTCTTGTTCGGCCAGCAAGCACAAAACTTTATTTCGGTAATCTAGGCTGCTTTCAAACAATTTTAAATCTACCTGCGGCTGCAAAGTAGCGAGTCTTTGATTTAGAGTAAGTTGTGTCATATGTGATCTCCAGTGCTTGTACACTATTTATATAGCACTCGGTGCAATAAAGAGTTAATAAATTGTTTATAAAATTCATATTGAACTTATTAACTTGGCGTTTTAGTTATATTATGACGTGCTAAGCTTAGCGAAAACTGAACCACACTTATTTTTAGTGAACAAATAACAATCAAAAAAGATATTGGGAACACTTATGACCCTCGAACAAATTAATCAATACTTAGCCTTTGTAATATTCACTTATAACGATGTGAATATTACGGTAGCAAAAGTAATTCAAGTGCCACTTATATTGTTTGCTATGTGGTTTGTAGTCACACGTATTGGCAAGCTTATTAAAAAAACATTACTCGCTAAAAAAATAAGCCAAGATGCAGTGCATTTGTTTACTCGTATTTACTTTATTTTAAGTATCGCAATTTTAATTTTTACATCGCTTGAAGTGCTCAGCATCCCGCTTACGGCATTTGCTTTTGTATCCGGTGCGATTGCTATTGGTGTAGGTTTTGGTGCACAAAACATTATTAATAACTTTATCAGCGGTTGGATATTGATGTGGGAACGTCCAATTCGCATTGGTGACTTTTTAGAGGTAGGTAACGCAAAGGGCGTAGTTGAAACTATTAATACGCGTTCTACACGTATTCGCCGAAATGACGGCGTACATATGCTTATACCTAATTCTCAATTGCTCGAAAATACAGTAACAAACTGGACGCTGATAGATGGCAATGCACGCTCATCGGTCAGTGTCGGCGTTGCGTATGGTTCAGACGTTATACTGGTTAAAAAGCTTATCCAGCAAGTGCTTGATGATCATGATGCAATATTGGTTAATCCAAAGTCATCAGTGTTATTTGATGACTTTGCAGATAGCTCGCTTGTATTTAATGCTATTTTTTGGGTATGCGCCGAGTCTGAAACCATGCTTAGAAAAGTGCGCAGTGATATTCGTTTTAGTATTTATGCTGTATTTGAAGAGCATGATGTAGTGATTGCGTTTCCACAGCGCGATATTCATATAGATGGTGAAATTGCTTTTAAAAGGTCGTAGTTCTAATAAAAAAAGTCGCTTGCGGGTGACTTTTTTATGAGTAACCACAACGTTTCTATTTTGGGTTAATATGTAAAGCAATCTATTTTTCCTACTTTACTTCGCGAACTTCAATAAAGGACATATGTCCTCATTATTAGGTTTTTGCATCTAAATATTGATAAAAACACGCAATCTTGTAGTTAAATGTTGCAAAAAAGTTTCCATTTATGTTCATATTTATGCAGTAAAATTATTACACAATGGTATAATCTTAATTGTTCGTTCAGCCTTGTTACTCCGTTTTGTACTCTCGGTGATGAGGTCCGCGCGCCATATAGCAAGTCGCGAAAAATTGTACGAGCCCGCAATGAATACATTGCGCAACACAAAAAACCGTTGAACAAGAGTGCATACTAAAGGTTAATACCCGACATGAAATCATTAAAGAAATCTGCAATAGCGACAATTATTAACGCTGCACTACTATCTGCTGCTGGCACATCTATTTCAGCATTCGCCGCTGAAGAAGAAACGGCTAAAAAAAGCAATCAACTAGAAGTTATTCAAGTTACCGCCCGTAAACGCGTAGAAAATGCACAAGAAGTACCTGTAGCAGTATCTGCATTACAAGGTGATAACCTTGATGCATATAGCTCTGCAGGTATGGATATTCGCTTTTTAAATGCGAAAATTCCAAGTTTATCTATTGAGTCTTCATTTGGTCGTTCATTCCCACGCTTTTACGTTCGTGGTTTAGGTAATACCGATTTCGATTTGAATGCATCACAACCAGTATCACTTGTTGTTGATGAAGTAGTTCAAGAAAATGCAATTTTAAAAGGTTTCCCAGTATTTGATGTTGAACGCGTAGAAGTATTACGTGGTCCTCAAGGAACGCTATTTGGCCGTAACACGCCAGCTGGCCTTGTTAAGTTTGATACTGTTAAACCAAGCCAAGAATTTGATGGTTATGGCTCTGTTTCATACGGTAGCCGTGGTGCTGTAGATACAAGTGGTGCTGTAGGTGGTGCTTTAACTGACCGTTTATCTGCTCGTGTTTCATTATTATGGCAAGACAAAGACGATTACATTGATAACCAAGCTCCAGGCTTTGAAGCTAAAGATGAGCAAGGTGGTTACACTGAAAAAGCGGCACGCGTTCAGTTTTTATATGAAGGCGATGATTTTACTGCTTTATTAAACTATCACACACGTGACTTAGATGGCTCACCAATTGCCTTTCGTGCAAATGTAATTAAAGCGGGTACTAATGAGCTAGTAGATAACTACGAAAATGATGTTGTTTATCAAGATGCGGCATCTCGCTCTACTCAACAAGTAGAATCGGAAGGTGCAAGCTTAAAGCTTGAGTGGGAACTTAAAAACCACACAATCACTTCTATTTCTGCATGGGAAAGTGCTGAAATTTATTCTCGCGCTGACATCGACGGCGGTTATGGTGCTTCTTATATTCCAGATTTCATGGGACCCGGTTTTATCCCTTTCTCTTCAGAAAGTGCTGATGGCATTCCAGATCACGACCAGTTGACGCAAGAGCTACGTTTATCTAGTAACTTTGATGGTGACTTAAATTATCAAGTAGGTGTATTTTACTTTGATGAAGAGCTAACGATTGAAAACTTCAGCTACGATACATTCTCAACACCTAATGCTGGTGCTTTAAATGGTTATGTTCGCCAACAACAAGACACAACTGCATGGGCTGTATTTGGTTCTGTAGATTATACTTTTTCAGATGATTTAAAAGTAACAGCGGGCCTTCGTTATTCTGATGATGATAAAGATTTTGTAGCTGATCGTACACTTAGCCCAATTGGTGGCGGTGCATTACTTGTAGAGCGTGATGTTAGTGACGACCATGTTAGCTGGGATTTATCTGCAAACTATAAAGTAAACGATGATGTTAACTGGTACGGCCGTGTAGCAAACAGCTTCCGCGCACCTAGTTTACAAGGTCGTATTTTATTTGGTGATGACGTTACAACAGCTGAGTCAGAAACGGTAACATCGTACGAGACAGGTATTAAATCAGACGTGCTAGACGGCCAAGGCCGTGTAAATGCAACTGTATTTTACTACACGATGGACGACCAACAGCTTACTGCTGTAGGCGGTGGTGCTAACTTTAACCGTTTAGTTAATGCTGATAAAACGACTGGCTATGGTTTTGAGTTAGATACGCAGTGGGTATTAAGCGATGAGTTTAATGCAACGTTTAACTTAAGCTACAATAAAACAGAAATTAAAGATAACGATTTAGCTGTCGCTGTTTGTGCTCAATGTACTGTAACTGACCCAATTAATGGTTCTGGTCTTGCTGTACTTGATGGTAATAGCTTACCGCATGCTCCTGAGTGGATCTCTAACTTTACGCTTCGCTACACTAAAGAACTTGCCGATGGTAATTTCTTCGCAAGCGGTGATATTTCTTATCGTAGTAAAATCAATATGTTCCTTTACGAATCAGTAGAGTTTGAAGGTAAAGAGCTTATTGAAACAGGTCTTCGTACAGGTTACACATGGTCTGAAGGCGATTACGAATACGAAGTTGCTGCGTTTGTTCGTAACTTATTTGACGAGCAACAAGTTATTGGCGCTGTAGATTTCAATAACAATACAGGTATTGTTAACGAAGAGCGTTATGTTGGTGCTGAATTTAAAGTTAACTTCTTCTAGAGATAACCTTAAATTATATTAATTTTTAAAAGCCTGCCTTGTGCAGGCTTTTATGTTTTTATAAAGCTGGTAAAGTAGCGTTAATTAATTTAAAGAGATAAAAAGATGGCTGGATTTTGGAATTACCGTGTAATTTTTTGTGAAGCAACGAAAGACGAAGCAGCGCAATATCAAATACATGAAGTAGAATATAACCTAAATGGTAAAGTAACTAACTGGTCAGAAACTGGCGCAGCCCCTTTTGGAACAACCTTAGATGAGTTGAAAGATGACTCTGAGCGTTTAAAAACTGCATTTGATAAACCAGTACTTAAAGTTGTACGTAAAACGCGTGGCTACGAGCTTGTTGATGTTGAAACGGGTGAGGAAGCAACGGGTGAGCCGCCAGCAGGCTTAACGCAATAACTGTATTTATATAAAAGGTGCTTAAGGCGCCTTTTTTATTGTCAAAATTTAGCACAAGTTAAATAAGGAATGAGGATGACTTTAAAAGCAATATTATTTGATATGGATGGCACATTAGTTGATTCAGAAAGCATGCACTTTGTATGCTGGAGTAAATTACTTAAACCCTACGGTGTTAGTTATTTAGAAAATGATTTTTGTCAGCGCTTTTCGGGACGGCCCACTTTAGAAGCCGCAATTGAAATTAAGCAAGAGCATAACTTATCGGTAAGTGCACAGTTTTTAGCAGATGAAAAATACCGTTTATTTGGTGAATATGTAGTAACACATTTACCGCCACTGATGCCATTTACAGAGCAAACATTGAAAGCTGTAAAAGCGAGTGGCTTAAAAATGGCGCTAGTAACAGGCAGTGCTAAAAGTGAAGCTATGCCAATACTGAAAGGCTTAGGGTTTTATGAGCTGTTTGATACGGTGGTTACAAAAGATGATGTAACTAATCCTAAACCTGCAGGGGATCCGTATTTACTGGCACTTGAGCAGATAAATATACAACCTGGCAATGCAATTGCTGTTGAGGATACTTACACAGGGGTAACAGCTGCTAATAATGCTTTGTTACGTGTTGTAGCCATTGCCAATAGCCATACTAAAGATCACGACTTTAGCCAAGCTACCTATCAAATGAGCAACTTAGATGAGTTTTGGCAATGGGCGCAATCTCAACTATAGTTTAAGCCAACTTTTACGTGCTTGGATGCGCCAATGTTTACTATTAAACACCTGCTTTTAATTGTTATTGTACTTTTTACGCAATGCATAAGTGCAGCACAACCGTCTGTTTTACTGGCTAAAGTATATGACGAAACTAAGCATTATGATGTAAGTAAATATTTAGTCAGTGAAAAATATGATGGCGTAAGAGCTATCTGGACCGGCACGCAGTTTGTCACTCGTAAGGGTAATATTATCAATGCGCCAAGTTGGTTTACAGTGCCATTGCCAAATGTATGGCTTGATGGTGAGCTGTGGACTAAACGTGAGCACTTTTCTGCGCTTAGTGGCATAGTCAGAACTAAAAAACCTAATAATCATGATTGGCAAACTATTACTTATAAAGTATTTGATATGCCAGATAAAAATCTGCCTTTTAGCACTCGTTATAAAAACTATAATGAGCTTATTACTAGCCTAAACTCGCCGCACATTAGTGCTGTAGTTCAATATAGCTTTACAAATAATGAGCAACTTACAGAGTATTTTGAGAACATAACTAAGCAGGGCGGCGAGGGAGTAATGCTTCATTTGGCCAGCGCTAAGCACAGCAATGGAAGAAGTAATGCATTACTAAAATTAAAACCTTATTTAGATGCAGAAGCGGTTGTAATTGCGCACTTACCAGGCAAAGGTAAATATCAAGGTATGTTAGGGGCATTAAGGGTAAAAACAGCGCAGGGGCAGGTATTTTCTATTGGTACTGGGTTTAATGATGCACAGCGCTCCATCCCACCGGAGATTGGTAGTACTGTAACGTACCGATTTCATGGCTTAACAAAAAATGGGTTACCGCGTTTTGCCAGTTTTTTACGGGTCAGAGATAGTTTATAACATTTATAAATTTTACAAAGTGTGCTAAATTGCGCGGCCTTTTTGGTAATGTGTGGTGAAGTATGTTTGTAGGTTTTGATTACGGTAGTTCTAATTGTGCTATGGGTGTAATGAGCGAGGGTAATGTTCAATTAGTACCGCTAGAGCAAGGAAAACATTACTTACCGTCTACACTTTACACTCATCACAGCGCGTTGGTTGTTGATTTTGTTGCTAAGCATTTACATGGCACAGCCCATGAGCATGACTTTTTAACGCAGCGCCAAGCATTATTAAATACCTTACCTCGTATTAAGTCAGACCTTGATTTACAACCTTCAGATGAAACCCTATTTATTGGTCGTGAAGCGATTAGCGAGTACGTGCAGTTTCCTGAAGAAGGCTATTTTGTTAAGTCTCCTAAATCATTTTTTGGTGCAACAGGTTTAAAGCAAGGTCAAATTAACTTTTTTGAAGATATCGCAACCGCGATGATCTTAAAAATTAAGCAACGTGCTGAGCTCTCTTTAGGTAAAACACTTACACAAACAGTGATTGGTCGCCCAGTAAACTTTCAAGCTGTGGGTGGTGAGCAATCAAATCAACAAGCGGTCGGTATTTTAGAGCGTGCTGCTAAACGTGCTGGTTTTAAAGACGTAGAGTTTTTATATGAGCCACTTGCTGCGGGTATCGATTACGAGAGTGATTTAACTCAGGATCAAAAAGTACTCGTTATTGATATTGGTGGTGGTACAAGTGACTGCTCATTTGTACAAATGGGCCCAAGCTTTAGAGGAAATAGCCAGCGCGATAGCGATTTTTTATCTCACAGTGGTAAACGTGTTGGCGGAAACGATTTAGATATTGCTTTGAGCTTTCATGGTTTAATGCCGTTATTGGGTTTAGGTAGTACGTTTAAATCGGGTTTGCCTTTGCCTAATCAAGCGTTTTGGCAAGCGTGTAAAATTAACGATGTAAACTTACAAAGCCAATTTTATAGTGAAAGCCATACCCGAGAGCTAAACGCACAATTACGTGATGTAAGTGCACCTGAGCTTTATAAACGTTTAATACATTTACAGCAAAACAAGCAAGGCCATCAGTTAGTGCAACAAGGTGAAGCGGCTAAAATAGCACTTTCGTCTGCTAGTGTGTTTGATTGTGATTTAAGTTTTTTAGATAGTGGGCTGAATAAAAATGTATCTGTAAGAGATTTAGCTGTTGCCGTTGAGAGTAGTATTAGCCAAATAGTTACTTTAGCAAAACAAGCAATCAGCGACGCTGCGACCACGCCAGACATTATTTACTTAACAGGCGGTAGTGCGCAGTCACCATTGATTAAAGCGGCTTTAAGTGAGCACTTAGGCGATATAAAGATGGTTAACGGGGATCACTTTGGTAGTGTAACCGCTGGCCTGACTAAATGGGCCAGCATGCTTTATAAGTAACCTAGATTACAATTGAGGTTTAAAGATCTATTTGTCGGGTTGCGAGGTATTTTTCGTAATCTGGCAATGTGCGTTCAAGCTCTACGTCCATAAGCGGTGAGCTTAATAACATATCTGCACTCACTTCATTACACGCCACCGGAATATTCCAAACAGCTGCTAAACGCAGCAGCGCTTTAACATCAGGGTCATGAGGCTGTGATGCTAATGGGTCCCAAAAAAATATTAAAACATGTATCTCATGTTCTGCTATTTTAGCGCCAAGTTGTTGATCGCCGCCCATAGGACCACTTAAAAGCTGAACTACATCAAGCCCCGTAGTTTTTTGAATTAAATGCCCCGTAGTACCTGTGCCATATAAAGTGTGCTTACTTAGTATTTCTTTGTGCTTTTCACACCATAATTTTAGTGCTGCTTTTTTACCATCGTGTGCCACTAAAGCAATATTTTTTTGTGCGGGAAGAGATTGTGTTTTTTGTTCCATGCTAATTCTTTTTATTGATGAACCTAAACTCGGAAGAATAAATCTCTTAACCAAAGTGCAGGTTAGTTAAAATAATAGATTGATAGCAAGGGCAATAAATACAATGCCAGTGATCCTATCAATCCAAAGTTGGCTATTTGGGTTACGTCTAAAAAACTGTGCAATTTTGTCGCCAAAATAAATATACGTGCAGTCAATCGGAAAAGCAAAAAGAGGGTAAAGTAAGCCAAAAAATGCGAGCTGAAAAGTAGCCGATGAAAGCGTTGGATCTACAAATTGTGGAATAAATGCAATAAAGAATAATGCTACTTTAGGGTTTAATACTTCAGTCATCATGGCCTGAAACATGACATTACTTTTTTTACTGGTACTTATATGCGGTTTATCGGTTTGCTTGTCATCAGATGTCGGCTCTGGCTGCTTTAGCGTGCCTTTAATCATCATAAACCCTAAATAGCATAAGTATGCTGCGCCTGCATATTGCACTGCGGCATAGGCACTAGGGGAAGCTTTCAGTACTGCGCTTAGGCCTACAACAGCAAATAGCGTATGAACAACCCCACCTAATGCAAAACCAAAAGCACTTTGCATACCAGCACTTCGACCATTAGCAAATGTTTGCGCCATCAAAAATGCATTTGATGGCCCAGGCGCTACTGCCATTAAAAAACTGGCTAATAAAAATGAGACTAGAAAGTCAGGATTGATCATTGAGTACTTTTAGCCGGGTGTAAAGTATGTGCTTTTTTGCTCATTAAAATAAGCCAAAGCGGAACTAGCAATAATAAGTGAAAAGCAATCAACCACGGTGTGCTTAGCCCTAAATATTGGGTTAAAACAACAAGTATACTCGCGCCACTCATTTGCATAGCACCGAGTAATGCAGAGGCTGTGCCTGCTTGTTTAGGAAAGCTAGACAGAGACATTCCTGCAGCAGAGCCTAAACTTAAAGCAAACCCTAATGCAGCAATTAAGATAGGTAGCATAAGCGCAAATGCAGTTTCTATATGACTCAAGGCTAGCATTAAAATGCCTGAGAAAACCAGTACACTCACACCGACACGCAAAGCACGTTGGCTATTTCGTTTAATGTAGGTAGGTAAAATAAAACTTGCGACAATACTTATTACGGCATTTAACGTAAACCAAAAAGTAAAGTCGGCTACGGTACCCCCTAAATGTGTAATAAGCCAGCCTGGTGCGAGCGTTACATACACTAATATGGCTGACATTGAGACCATACAAATTAGGCTATTAAACAAAAATACCGGTGTTTTAATAATCGGTGTAAAGCGACGTAAATCTAAAATATGCCCCTGATAATGACTATCAGCAGGACGAGTTTCTCTAAAAAAGAATAGGGTAACAATAAGGCCCAAAATAGCAAACGCGGTTAAAAACATAAAGTTCATACGCCAGCCAAACTGTACGGTAAGCCAAGCCCCTAAAATAGGTGCCATTGCCGGAATAAAGCACACAATCCCGTTAAGGTAGGTAATCATTTGTCCGCTTCGTTCACTACCATATTTATCACGCACTATCGCAAATGCGACAACAAATGTGGCACACGCTCCAAACCCCTGAAAAGCACGTGCTATTAGTAATATCTCAAAAGAAGGCGAGTAGTATGCGAGTAATGCAGAGCTTGCATACAAACTAATGCCCACTACTGCCACTGGTTTTCGGCCAAATCTATCAGCCAAAGGGCCCGCAATTAATTGGCCTAGACCTACTGTTAGCATAAAAATAGCAACTGTTTGCTGTACTTGTTGTTCAGTAACTGCAAATTGTTCTGCAATAGTTGGAAAAGCAGGTAGGTAAATATCGATTGCCATAGGGCAAAATATAACGAGTAACGCTAAGATAAGTAACAAAGTCATATTAGGTTTAGCGGGCTGTGTTTGCATTGAGTCTCCTTTTGTCGAGTATTTTAGGTGGGCACTCATAAAAAAGAAAGGGCTTATGACCCCTGCATAGGTCGTCATTCTTACTTTTTGATTGGATTAAGCTAAAAAGCCAGCATAAATGCACTTTTTAAAACTGGTCTGATGTGTTAATTTTAATAAAGTAACTGTTGATGGAAAATAATAATGAGTAATAAATCTGCACTTGTACAAACATGGCATAAATTTAAGCGCCTACCTTTTGGGAATTGGCTTTTTACTAAAGCTGTTTGCTTTAAAGCGCCATATTTTGGTTCGATGAAACCTTACGTACTCGATTTGAGAGAGGGCCATTGTAGTGCGGTGGTTAAAAATCGTCGAAGTGTTCATAACCACATTGGTACCATACATGCAATTGCGCAGTGTAACTTAGCTGAATTGTGTGCAGGTGTAATGGTTGATGCAACAGTGCCAGTTAAAACGCATCGTTGGATCCCAAAAGGGATGACAGTTAGGTATTTGGCTAAAGTAGATACAGATGTACGAGCAGTCGCTGAAATTGATTTACCACACAAGTGGATTGATAAAGAAGACTTAGTAGTACCGGTTAAACTGTATAATACCCGCAATGAGCTTGTTTTCACTGCAGATATTACTATGTACATTACTGAGAAAAATTAATTTACGTAAAGCTAATTTGACTTAGCTTTTATCAGCGGCTTGTTTATTTACAAATGATAAGTCGCTGCCATCTTCTTTCAATAATGCTTTAACTTCTTTTGCGGGTTTTAGTTCTTTCGAAATTAGTTCCGGCTCTTCTTTTTCAAAGCGTTGCTTTAAACTGCCTTCAATTACTGCGCCTGCATCAATACTCAATGTATCGTGAAATACATCGCCATGAACATGAGCGCCACTTTGTACTTTTACTTCACTGGCATTAATTGACCCAATAACTTTACCTTTAACAATAACGCTTTTAGCTTCAACAATACCTTCAACAACTCCCGCTGAGCCAATAACTAAATGCTCCACTTTTATGTCACCATCAATACGGCCATCAAGCTGTACTTCACCTTGGCTAACTAAAGTGCCTGTAAGGCGTACGTCTTCAGAAATAATAGACGGTGTGTGATTCACTCTTTTTAAATTAGAGCTAACTGTTTTTTGTTTTTTTCTACCAAACACGAGAAAGCGCCTTTGTTATTTTTAGAGGATTGACTTGTTTACCATTAAGTAATACTTCGTAGTGTAAATGCGTGCCTGTGCTTCGGCCGGTGCTGCCCATTAAACCGATTACATCATGTTTAGTGATTGATTGACCTTTCTTTACTTTAATTTTATTTAAGTGTCCAAATCGAGTCACTAAGCCATTTTTATGTTCAAGCTCAATAAAGTTACCATAACCACCATTACGACCGGCACGAAGCACTACAGCGTCTGCTGGAGCGAATATTTCGGTTTTATGCCAACCGGCTAAATCAATTCCTTTATGAAAGGCATGATTACTATTCATGGGATCTTTTCTAAGGCCAAAATTACTCGAAATATAGTATTTAGCTTTAGCTAAAGGCAGGGTATTTGGTAGCTCAGTTAAAAAGTTTTCTAAATTATTTAATATTAATAGCTTATCAACGATGGCTAAAAAGTGGCTCGGAATTTTTGTTTCGTTAAATATATCAAGTGGCCCACCTTGTGCAGTTGTCTGGGCGCTTAATATTAGGTGTTGCTCAAGCGCAGACTCAATTCCTGCGCCTTTAACCATAGCTAAAATGGCTTGGTGACGTTCACTAATTTGGTTATCTAAATAGGTAAAGCTTTGCTCATAATGATTATTTAAGTTGGCCACTCTTGTTGCGAATGTAATTGGAGCGATTAACTGTGCTTGTTTACCTTTTTGATTTTCATCGACTAATGGTTCATGAAATTCATTGCCATTTTCATTAATAGGTACATCAAGTTCTGTATCAAGCTTAATAACATCTTTGCTAATTGAAGCAGGAAGGGATTCTATCATACTTTGCAGTAGCGCCTGCTTTTGCTCAAGAATTGCAAGTTGCTCTAACTGCGTTGCTTGAAGGGCTTGTTGCTCACTGACTTTTTGTTGCCACAGCGTTTGCTCGGTTATTTGATTTTGTTTTATGTCAGAGATTTTATTTGTTTGTGTATAAACACGAAAGCTCGAAATACTCAGCCAAGTAAAAGTGACTAAAATAAGCAACGCTACAAGAAGTTGAAACCAAGAGGCTAAAACAACATGCTTAACTTCGCCATTTTGACGAATAAGTAGCTGACGAGCAGGGAAAAATTTATGATAAAAAGACTTTATAAATACTGACATGGCATATAAACACTGGCTATTAACCGAATTAAGATAGCAATTTGAGTTAAAAAAGCTAGAAAAAAATTGTAACTGTTCAAAAATTAATAAAAAAGGGCTGCTTTTAGTAAGCAGCCCTTTTAATAATTTTTTTGGTATTCGTATTATTTTGCCGGCAGTACAGTACTCTCTACAGAGCCAAAACCTATACGTGCATAGCCTTCTTTTTCACACCAGCCACGCATAATAACGTTATCGCCATCTTCTAAAAAGCTGCGTTGTTCGCCGTTGCTTAGCGTAATTTTTTCTTTACCGCCACGAGAAAGCTCAAGTAATGAACCTGCTTCTTCGTGTGTTGGACCAGACTGAGTGCCCGAACCTAGCATGTCACCTGGCATAAAGTTACAGCCATTTACTGTGTGGTGAGTAACCATTTGTGCCACAGTCCAGTAAGAGTGCTTAAAGCTAGATGTTGATACGCGCGTTGGGTTATGGCCTTCGCTACGCATTTTTTGTGTTTGAATTTTAACATCCATTTGAATGTCAAAAGCACCTTGGTCGCGATTCGCTTTTGACTCTAAATAGTCCATAGGCTGTGGATCGTTTTCATCACGTGTCCAGCTTGTTCTATAAGGCGCTAATGCTTCGGTTGTTACAATCCAAGGCGATACAGTTGAGGCAAAGTTCTTAGCTAAAAATGGACCAAGCGGTTGATATTCCCACGCTTGCAAGTCACGTGCTGACCAATCGTTAAATACACAAAAGCCAAATACATGGTTTTCAGCATTTTCGATAGCGATTGCATCGCCCAGTGCATTGCCTTTACCTAAGTAAATACCAAGCTCTAGTTCGTAATCAAGGCGTTTACAAGGACCGAATGATGGCACTTCTGCATCAGGCGCTTTAGTTTGGCCTTTAGGGCGATGAAATGTTTGACCCGATACGTCAATAGATGAAGAGCGACCATGATAACCAATAGGTACCCATTTATAGTTAGGTAGTAGTGGGTTATCAGGGCGAAACAAACTACCCACAGCAGTAGCATGATAAATAGAAGTGTAAAAGTCGGTGTAATCACCGATGCGACAAGGCAAAGAATACTCTATATCAGACTGTGCAACCAATGTATCGCTAAGCGCTTGTTGGTGCTCAGAGCCTGCTCGTAGTGCTTTTGAAAGCGCTAAACGAAGTGCTGACCAATACTGCCCCCCTAAACCCATAAATGTATTTAGAGTTGCTTCACTTGCTGCATCAGCGGCTGTTTTAGCATCACCTGTTAAAACATTTAATTTACTCAGTTTTGCTAAATCAATTACTTGGTCACCAATTGCAACACCACCACGAAAGGCCTCATCAGACCCTTTACGGCGAAACTCTGCAAACGGTAAGTTTTGAATAGGGAAGTCGCAATTATCAACATTAGCTGACTCTACCCAGCTGGTTAAATTAATATCGTGGGTTTCGTTAATTAGGCTCATTACATTTCCTTTGGATTTTACTGTATGGCGACAAGGTATAGTTTATTTAATCATACTTGTACTTGGCGCCATACTTTTTAAATATTAAAACGACAAAAAGCAGCGAAGTTCGCTGCTTTTAATTTACTCAAATATTTTATAATACGCCGCGACGCTCTTGGTCACGTTCGATTGATTCAAATAATGCTTGGAAGTTACCTTCACCAAAGCCACCATCATCAACGCGTTGGATCATTTCTATAAAGATTGGACCAAATAAGTTTTTAGAGAAAATTTGTAATAAATAACAATTTTCACTTTGGCTATCTACGAGTATCTGATGCTCACGAATTTTTTCTTTATCTTCAGCAACCCAAGGTACACGGTCAAAAATAGTATCGTAGTACTCTGGGATAATATCTAAAGTGGCAATTGTTGATTTATCAAGCTTATCAAGAGAGCTTACTAAGTCATCTGTTAAAAACGCTAAATGTTGAACGCCTGGGCCGTTGTACTCACCAAGGTATTCATCAATTTGGTTGTTATCGTTACCTTTACCTTCGTTTATTGGAATAGAGAAGGTGCCACAAGGTGATTTTAGTGCATACGAAATAAGCGCTGTTTTTTGACCTTTAATGTCAAAGTAGCGTACTTCAGTAAAACCAAATACGTCTTTATAAAAGTTAGCCCATTTTTCCATGGTGCCTTTATAAACGTTATTGGTTAAATGATCGATTCGGATAAAGCCTTTATCTTCTACAACATTTTGCGTTTCTAAGTCTTCAAAATCACTTTCGTAAATAGTGCCTTTGTCGCCAAATTGTTCAATAAAGTAAATTAGGCTGTCGCCAATACCATAGATCGCAGGGTAAGGCATATTTTTATGCGTTGAGTCGGTCGCTGGTTTTGCACCACGTTCTACAGCTGTTTCAAATGCTTTTTGCGCATTCTCAACACGCCAACCCATTGAACAAATAGCAGGGCCATGGCTTTTAGCAAATTCTGCAGAAAAACCTTCACGCTCGTTATTCAGTAAAAAGTGAATATCGTTTTGGTTGTAATAAACAATGTCTTTACCTTTGAATTTTTTAAGCTTAGAGAAGCCAAAATCAGTAAATACTTTATCCATATAATCAGCATCAGGTGTTGCGTACTCGGTAAACTCAATACCGACTAAACCCAAATAGTTATTTACTTCACTCATTATTATTACTCCCGCAATTAAGCACTGCGATTATGTGTTGTTGTCATATTGCAGTAGATAATCAACCAGATTTTTAATTTGGGGAAGAGGGGGGCGCTATTTAGTATGTAGTGCATGTGTAAATTTTATAGGACGGTTATTATAAAGTTACGTGTTTGTAATACAGTTAAGTAAAATGAAGTTATATGGTATAAATTCAAGTGGGAGCATTTGTTTTTAAGTCATTGTATTTAAATACTAAAAAGGAGGTTTAACCTGCGCTAAACCTCCTCTTACAATTAATAAGTAAAAGCCTTTTTGTATGTAATTGTTTACACTTTAAGAGCCGTTACCAAAGAACTTGTTCCGTTGTTCTATCCACATGTTAGTTTTAATTGCTGGAGCTGCTTGGTAATGGCGCTCAATGGTTTGATTTAGCACTCGCGTCGGTTGCTCAAAAGACAGCTTTTGTTGTGCGCCGCCCATACTTTTAATTTCATCTCTGGTCATAGCACGTCCTGCATAAAGCAGCGAATTTAAGTACCCTGGTACTGTTTCATAATTGTTATCTGTAAAAAGCAATACAGATTGATTGAGTGCCCAGCGACTATCGATTTCGCCATCCTCTTTTACGCCAGCAAGTTCTCCATCTATATAGACTTCAAACACCCCGTTGGTTGGTGCTGTATAAAATACAAAAGCTATACGATGCCAAGAGTCAGGTTGTGTATTGCCAAAATAGCCGCTATCGCTAGTTGCTTGTCCATAGCCGCCGCTTGGGTCAATAAACATATCGGCATCATCATTAAGATAATCAGTTGTATTGGCTTGCATAATTGCACGGTAAATATCTTTACCTTCTGCGGGCCAGTATAAATCCATAACCAAGGTGTAGTCAGACACCATTCCTTCATTTGCAAAGTCACCATTTGCTGGTGTGTTTAAATCAATAAGTAAGCCTTCTGTTGGAGCGTGGCGAGAAAACGCCATAACACCTGAAGGACCATCACTTAAATCATCAATATTTAATTGAGTAGTGGTGCTATATTGTGTCTCTGCAGTGCCCCAGTTTGTTTCATCTGGATCAAAGTAGCTAAGTACCGAAGGTCCAAAATCAGCTGCTAACGGGTTGTTAGTATCGTCAAAGTTCCATACGGTTACATTTGCTAAGTTGTTGCATGAATAAAGTTCGGTGTCACTGTCAAGGTGTAGGCACTGACTTGTTCTAGCACGTGCATATTTATCAAGTAGCCACCAAGCTTCAGCTATCGGTTCTACGTTTGAGAATGTAACACTATTAAAAAATAAATCAGGATTCAAAGCTGCTCCTTTAAATAGTGCAACTTCGTAATTATTAGTGGGTTGTATATCCTCAGGTTTAAGTAAAAACCAATCTGGTTGACTTGCAAACATCGTTGTTAAGTCGCTTCCCGATACAGTTACTTTATAAATAGAGTTAAACCCTGGCGTATTTGATGGCTGTCTTTCTACGTAAAAAGCTTTATGGAAGTCTTCTTGAGTAAGTGTGCCGGGTGTCCAGCGCTTTTGTACTAGTTCAGGATTAAGTAATGCTGCGCTAATTGTGCTTGAGTGTTTTGCGGCTAAGGCGGTTATTTCGGCTAGCTGCGCATCAGTTGGATAGTTTTCAGAAATAGCGATTTCAGTTTCTGCATCGGGAGCATAACGCCCCATTATCTCATCTATAGCTAGTTTTGTTGCCTCATCGCGTTCATCAATTGTATCGGTTTCAATCGTTTTGTAATCAACAACTGGGGATGATTTATCAGCTAAATTAAAATTAAGCGTTAAGTCCGTAATACCTTTAGCGTAAAAGTCCGGTTGTAAAACAATAGCGCCGTTATCAAGGGTTGTGTAGCTTTCCCCACCGTGTGTATGGCCGCCAAGTACTAAGTCTATACCGGGTACGTTTGTTGCCATATCAGTATCTTGGCCTACACCTAAATGGCTCAACATAATCATGTAATCTACATCATCACTGTATTGGTTTACGATGCTTTGTGCGATTTGTTGCCATTGCCAGCTCATTTTAAACTGTTTAATAAAATCAGGGATCGGATCATCTTGAATAGGTTCATCTAGCTCATTCCATGGCACTGAGGTCATGCCAAACACACCAAGTGTAATACATCCTACTTGAACTTTTGCAAATCCTACGCCTTCAAAATCTTGTAGTTGCTCTGCTTCATAACGAGTATTACTAGCAAGTACGATTGCATTCTCGTCTTGGGAATAACTTAGTAATTTTTCAGGGCCCCAAGCATAATCATGATTTCCAACGACTCGTAGGTCAAACTGCATTGCTTTAATAGCTTCTTCTGTCGCGGTACCTTGTGATAATTGCTCAGCAACGGTGCCTTTTTCATAGTCGTCACCACCGTTTGTAAATAAGGTGTGCGGAGTTTGGCTTGCTACTTGGTTGTAGTAGGCTTTGATCCGGCTGAAATATTGCTCTTCATAGCCAAAGCGAGCATGTAAATCTGCAACGTGAACAAACCTTACCGACTGCTCTGTTGCATTAGCGTCGCAAGTTGGGCCGATATTTGCGAAAGCTTCATTGCGCTGCATTTGTATTGCATATGTGCCCAGTGTTGTTACTTGAGCGCTAACAAACCCATCTAAAACTATTGAATTTGTAACAGTATCCCAATTAGCGCCCGATAGTTTTGCGATAAACAGTTGTCCGCCTAATGCATAGTCATCAGGGATTTTTATTGTAATGGTAATAGGTTTTTCAAGAGTAAGCGTGGAGGGCGTAAGCGCATGTAAATCAGAAATTATATTTTGTTGTATATTCGTCTCATCTAATAATGTTTTCTCGTAGGTAAGCTCTACATCACTAGAAATAGCACTGGAAGGTGCATTAAATATAAAATTGCCTTCGTCTAATGTAACGTCTAAACCATTAGCGCTTGATAGTGTTAATTTGCTAGGTTCAGGCTCAACAGGATCGTTTGGATTAACCGTCACTTCATCACCGCTACCACAGGCAGTTAGAATAAAGCTAAGAAATATAAATATAATAACACGTGATATCGTTAACGATTGCATCTACGGATGTCCTTGAGTCTATTCAATAACCAATCAGGATATAATATCAGTTAACGGGGGAAGGGCAAAGTTGAATAAAAAATTCCCCCATAGAAGCTATGGAGGAATTGTCTTAGGTTATATTGCTACATTTGAAAAAAACAATAATTAAGAGACTTTCTCTTCTAAACCTTGTTTTTCCCATACTTTAGCTTTAAAAGTCATTAGTACTAAAACAACACCAACACCAATGCTAAATAATGCAATTTGTAAGTATAAGTTAGGAATTTCATCAACATTATTCGGATCGAAATTACCAGCAAGTAAACCCGCAATAATATTACCAATCGAGTAAGTTAATACAAACACACCCATCATTTGGCCAGTGTAACGTTTAGGCGATAACTTACTTACAGCACTTAATGCTACAGGGCTTAAACAAAGCTCACCCACTGTATGTAAAAAGTACGTAGTAACAAGCCAGTAAGGCGCAACTTTTAAGCCTTCAGCTGCGTAATGAGCCGCCATAAACATAACTAAAAAGCCTGATGCCATGATAATTAAGCCAATTGCACACTTAACGCTATAGCTAGGTGATACTAAGCTTTTAGATAAGTTAATCCAAAGCGCTGCAAAAAATGGCGATAAAGTAATAATAAACAGTGAGTTTAATGATTGAAACCACGTTGTAGGGATTTCAAAAGTACCAATAAGGCGGTCAGTATAGTCGCGAGCAAATAAGTTTAATGATGAACCAGCTTGTTCAAAGCCAGACCAAAAACATGCAGATGCAATACATACTAAAAATAGTGCCCACATTCTTTGTTTTTCTGCATCTGTTAAATTACCTGTAAAGTAAATAACACCAAAATAAACAAAAAAGATAATAGTAAATACAATCGCTGTGTAACCTGCAACTACAGTTGGATTAATAACAATAGCGCCGGTCATTGCAGCCGTAGTAACTGCAGCAGCTGCAATTACAAATGCAGCAATACCGCCCCATGCACGTGAAGTACCTTTAGAGCCTAATGGATTAGCCGGTAAAGCGCTGTGCTTTGGTAAGTTATTAAGTGTGAGTTTGTACTGCACTAAACCAATGGCCATACCTACAGCTGCCGCACCAAATGCCCAGTGCCAGCCTACGTTCTCCATAAAGTAACCACATACGTAGTAACCTATTAAAGAACCCATGTTAATACCCATGTAATAAATAGCGTAACCGCCATCACGACGCTCATCAGCATCGCTATATAATTGGCCTACCATTGCACTGATATTTGGTTTTAGTAAACCAGTACCTGTTGCTACAAATATTAAGCCAACGAAGAAAGAATAATCATGTGGAATAGCCAAAATAATATGGCCAATCATAATAATTATGCCGCCATACCAAACCGCTTTTTGACCACCAAACAATCTATCAGCTAGCCACCCACCCGGTAAGCCTAAAAAGTATACTGCGCCTGTGTACAAACCATAGATTGCAGCAGCTGATGCAACAGTAAAGGCAAGGCCTTCTTCTTGTAAGCTTGCTGTCATGAATAATACGAGCATAGCTCGCATACCGTAATAACTCATTCGTTCCCACATTTCAGTGAAGAACAATGTCGAAAGTCCTTTAGGGTGGCCAAACCAACCACTATCTGGAGCTGAACTCATATTTACTTCCTAACTTTAAGAATTGTTGTAATGGCCTTATAATTTTTTGCTTTAGCTATCTTAATATTTAGTCATACTAAAATGCTCGACCATCAGTTTATTATTTGTAGCTAAGATAATGATTTGCTATATGGTAGTAACACCAGAAGGTAAGAGACACACCCTTATCCTAGTTACAATTGAGCACAAGTATACATATACCTTAGTGCTAGGGGAAGTATTGCGCGGTGTATCACCTTATGCCAAGTTAGAACTCAGCATAAGGAACAATAGGGGTACCTGGGAACTCAAGCGTTCCATAAACAGGGTTAAAATAGTAACGTATGTAAAGTTGACCAAAGTTTGGTTCGTAAAAGTCAGAACGATCGATGGCTAAGTAGCCACCAAAGAACCAATTCGGCGTTATTCTATACTCAAAACTACCTTCAAGATTATATGAAACACCAGAACTTGTTTCACCTTCAAATACAGGGTCAACACCTGTTATTGATTCTCTATCATACGCAGCTATTTGCAAATCGCTATCGTTAGGGAAGAAATCAATAGATTGAGTTTTTGTTTGCGAGTACGAAACACCGGTTTTTAATCGATAAACAAAATCATCGCCCCAACGCGCGTCATAAGTGAGTGGCACGGATAGACCTACATAGTTTTGCGGACTGTAATAACCACCATGGCCCCATGTTTCTTCACTTAAATTATACTTGTATGCCCAATGTAATAAGCTAGCGCCTACGATAAATTCACGCTTTTGATTGCTTATTACACGGTAATAAGTACCGCCCATCATACGATAGCGTTGGTTGTCTTTTACATTTTGGCCTTTATAGAGGGTAAAGTCGGCGCTTGACCAAAAACCCCATTTTCCGCCTAAGTCGTGTGATACATTAGCTGTTAGGCCTGTAGAGCGTACGCCCCCCCAAACTTCACCTGTATTTACATCTTTTAAGCCCGCATAAGAAAGCACTGAATTTGTAACTGGGCGCTTTTCAAGTTCTAGGCTGTATCCAAAGTCGCCAAAACTGTCTGCGTAATTTACACCCCACACAAAGTCTTCAATTAAAAAGCCAAGTGGGGTAGTGCCTACATCTACACGCCAGTTTTCGTTTTGCCAACCAATACCTATATCTACACCACTTTCCTCTGGTGTCACTTCATCGACTGAACAAGTGAAAATACATAAAGCACCTTGTCCGTAGCGACTACCAGCGAACTGCTCATCAAAGCGAGTTGTTTGTGCGCTAATAGTAGTCGGGTCTACTTTAATAAAACCTTGGCCTTGCCAAAGTGGAAAGTAAGCTTCAATTGGTACTAAGCCCGCACCAAGTGTTGCTTCACTTTCGGTGCTTGTTTGTCCACTAAAGTTAACACCAATGGCAATGTATGCTTGGTTTTTGTTTTGCTCGTTTATTAGCTCACGTTTAGCACCGTTTACATACCATTGATCGTTTTCATCTATTTTTAAAAGCGCTCCGTAAAGCTCTTTTTCGTTTAAAGTACGATTAGGTGACAGGGTTTGTGCGTACCAAGATTGTGCTTGTTCGGTTTCATTAAACTTACTGGCTACTTGAGCACCTAAATAGCGTAACTCTTGATCGTTTGGTGACTTTTCAATAAGTTGCTTAGCTAAATAAAGTGCATCCCCTGAGTAATTAAACTCATTAAGAGATGACATGATTTGGCGTTGTAAATAACCCTCTTGCGATGTGGTTTGCGCTATCGCTTTTTGCGTAACTTCTTTTGCTTGAAAGTCGTCTCCAAGTTCTATGTATGCATTAGCAATAGCGAGAAGTGCTTGAGGCTCAATTGTTTGACTACTTTGTGCTTTTCGCTGATATAAGATAACGGCTGCTTCATATTGTTCTAGCGCTAAGTTTGCATTAATAAGGGCAGTTGTTGTTGCTGGAATATCTTTATATTTTTGATCAAGCTGATTGAGCTTAGCAATTAAGTCACTGCCTGTATAAAACTGGTTGAGGTAGTTATTTTGTAACTGCACATATTGAGCCGTTTCGTTTTCAGAAGCGCTCTCTGGTAACACGTAATCCTCAAACCAGCGTTCTATTTCAACTTGGTTACCTTGCTCTAGTATCCACTGGCCTTGTAAAAGGTGCCAATAAGGCGACAAAGATGAGTCAGATGAAAGGGCACTTGAAAGCAATTTAAGAGCATGTCGTTTTTCATCAATTTTGTACCAACTATTAGAAAGCTCAGCTTGCATTTCAGGTGTTAGCTTTCTCGCTTCTAAGTTACTTAAATGGTAGATAGCGACAGATTTGTTTTTTAAATCAAGATATTGCTGGCTTTGAGTAAGAGACTCGTTAAGCAACAATTGTTGCTCTAAAGCAATAATGTCGGTATCTCGATTTTTAAAAGGAATATATTTAAGTGTATCTAAAGCACCTTCATAATCATTTATAGAGCGCAAAAATAAAGCATGGCTATATCTAATTTGGGGGTTTAGCGGGAACTGCCACAATACATTATTAAATAAATCACGTGCTTGTTGAGTCAGGCCTTTTTGTTGGTATATAAAAGCTAAATCGTAATATAACCAAGGTTGTTCAGGTGAAAGCTCAATAGCTTGCTTAAGTAGTTCTTCTGCTTTTTCTAGCTCTCCACCATTAGTATACTGGCTTGCTTTATCCCTTAGAGTATTACTGGTAGCTAGTGCATATGAGGGGTAGATTAAATCTCGTTGCTTTGCGTTTAATGAATTATAAAAGTTGCGAATTGATTTTTGGTTTTGATCTAGTTGCGCGATATTTAATAAGCCAAGTAAGGCATTTTCATACAAAGGATTGGTTTTTAGGGCTGCTTGATAGGCGGTAGCTGCTTGTGTGTAATTTCCTTGAGCTACAAATAATAGGCCTTTGTTATAAAGAAAAGCTTCTTGGTCATGATTTAATTGCTCAGCTAGATTTAGTTTTAGTTGTGCTGTTTTAAAATCAGATTGCTCAATAGCATCTTCCATTTCAGACATATACAGCCAAAACTTCGCAACTGTCGCGAGTTCTTTAAGTCTTTCACGCTCATCAAAGTTAGGTGTATATTTTTGCGCGGTAAAAAAATAGTAATATGATTTTTTGTAGTCGCTTTTCGCTAAATACAAATACCCTAAGCTGCGCATAATCTCTTTATCGGTTGGCCGCCCTTTTAAAGCATTTAATAGTAGGGGCTCAGCTTCTTTTAATTTTTTATTATTAAGTAAACGATCGCCTTTAAGCCAAAGCTGATACGCGGGATCGGCAAGTAATGCTTGTCTTACTTTAAAATCTCGTTGGAAATCTTCGTATTGTAACTTACCTTTACTACTAAATGGGTACACAGAGAAGTAACGTTGGTATTGCTCAACTGTATTTTGAGTAAGATCCATACTCTTAAGAGCTGCAAGCCAAATAAACTCAACTTCATTAATAAAAGAAGGGCTAGTACCGTAATTACTTAAAATATCTATAGCTTTATTATTTGCTGGGTTTTTCCTCAGTAAATGGCGAGCATAAGGTATTTCTACTTGAGCGATATTAGAATAGCTTTTTAATAACTTTTCATAGCCTTTTTTAACACTTTCCCATTGGTCGCTGTCTTGTCCGTACCAGCTTAAATGCTCAAGCTCGTAATTAAGTGTAGGGTAGGTGTTTTTAAATATTTTATTGTATATTTCACGGGCTTGTTCATAACGTCCAGCTCGAGAAAGTAGCCTAGCTTCATGAATTAAAGACTTATCTTTACCCTCAATACGAGAGAGTATTTTAAGCTTTTCAACGCACGGAGCCTGTTTGGTAAGCCCGTTATCTATTTTGCTTAATAACTGGTTGGCTTTCACTGATTCGCCATTGGCAAAATCATAACGCGCTACTGCGCACTGCGTTTCTATTCGGGCAGGGGCAATAGCGACTAGCTTTCGTAAGCTATCTTCAACTAGTTTTTTATTTTGCTGTGCTTCACCAATACCTATTTGGCTTAGTAACCAATCAACAGATTGCGTATCAATATCGTTGACTGTGTTAGCGCTTAATCCAGAGCTAAGTGCTAATGTGCAAGCGAGGGCAAACCTTAACGGCATTCAGTGCTCCATACCGGTTGTAGCGTCCCATCTGCTGTAATTGAAAAACGCTTATTTAAAGCACTTGTACCAAACAAGTTAAGCACGCTGTCGTAATAACGAGTCTGGGTAAATGATTTATCAATCATTAGTTTTTGCTGAATCGCCATTACCGTAGAATTATCGTTATTAGTCGCCAGTAAAGGTAATAAAGCTGAATTAAAGCCCAAAGGGCCTCTTTTTTCAGATTTTCCAGATTTAGCAAAGGTATTTAAAGGCACGTAACCACGTTTATTAATTGTTTCAATAAAAGGGTTGAATTGCGCTAATAGCTCTTTTTTATAAGGCGCGTCGTCTGCCATCATGCTTGCCCATAAATATACTCTAATAGCGTTGTAACTGCCCAAGTCAGTTGTTTTTTTATCGTAGTAAAAGCCGTTATTTGCATCAAACATTACCCAGTCAGGGCTAACACCTTGCTTTGCTGTATCTAAAATTAGCTTTGCTGAGCCTTCGTGTAATTGATGCCAAGGCGAGTGTGGGTAGAGCTTTTTAAACTGCTGGTAAATAAATAATGGTGAGTAGCTCGGGTTTAACTTAAAACGTTCATTATCAAATTCAAAACCTGTAGGAGCGGGTAGTAATGATAAACCTAGGCCCGAGATATAAGCGGTTTCTTCACGCATTATTCGCTGTGCAATTACAGCTGCTAATATGCTGTAGCGGCGCTCATCCCAAAGAACAGCAGCTTGCGATAAGCTGTATGCTATCCATAAGTCTGAATCAGACGCAGGGTTTGAATCTAAAATTCCGCCAACATTTTGATTATTAACACCCCATTGCCATGCCGGTAAACGAGTGCTTAAATCACCTTCTGATAAATGTTCTTGCGTCCAATCAAGCACTAAGTCAAACATTGCTTTGTCATTTGCTACAACAGCAAAAAACAACGCATAAGATTGGCCTTCAGAGGTTGTGACTTTTTTCTCACTCCCCAAGTCAATAACGCGGCCATCTTGGCTTATAAAGTTACTTTTAAACGTTTGCCATGCATCCCATGGTTGGCATTGCTCTATTTGTGCACTGGCATTAAAGGTAAATAATGCAATCACGGTAAAAAATACATTAATGAGTGACTTCATTACTTATCTCCTTCAGCTAAGCGCTTGTATGTTAATGCTTGCAGTAATCGCCATATAATAAATGAGATCAGCAGTAGTGTTAAAATAGACAACAGTGCCAGTACAAATGGGTGATCCGATAAATGGAACCAAATTAGGGTATGCACAGGAATGTGACCAACAAAATATTGCTCATCAGTTTTAATTGTTTTAATGCCTTGAGAGTTTATGACCGCAGCACTGCCTTTAATTTGCGCAAGCGCTTGTGAACTCATTAACGCATCATCTAGTAGAGTAAAGGCTTTTTGTGATGTTGCACTGAGCGATACTATTGATCGCTCTGAATCAAACGGTGATTGAAAGCCTGTAATAACGGCCATATCACCACTACTTTTTATACTTACTTGAACTTTATCTGTTGTTTGCTCATCGTAAGCACCATTGTATATAGCTTGTTTAATAGCGCGCTGATTGTTATCAAGCAAGATATTAGTTTGCGCATCTTCATCTAAGTTGTTAGCAATGCTATTAGGTTTTGCGATTACTAAGAGGTCTTTATCATCTAAGTTGGCATCTTCATTTAAGTGAGCAACGCTTATTCTATGAGCGGGGTAACCTGTGATAGCACCAAAGTGGCCTGTTAAATTAAACAATACAGATAGCGCTTTAGGTGATGGAACTTCATCTATCAATACTAAAGTTTGTTGTAAGTCTGCGTATTTAGTAAATGGGAATCCGCTGTTTGCAAATACATTTAAATCAGGCAGAGCTATGTAATGGTCAAACCCACTTACATCAATATTAGAATTTCCATCAATTACACCGTATTCGCCGCCAGGGGGAGCAACGGCACATTCGCCCTTCTTAAGTACTGCAAACCTAAAATCAAAGTTTAGTTCATTGCGATTGGCAAGATTAATACCTTCCAATGAAAAATCTTCAGCGCTTTGCGTTGTGTCTGTATTAGCGATTAAAGGCAGCAAGGTTTTTGCGGTAGTTAACGATGTGTCTTTTTTATCAAGTAAAAAACCACTTATAAACTCTTGGTTTATTAACATGTTTAAACGTGAATTTAAGGTTTCGCTCTCTGGCGTATTACGGTATTGCAAAGTAATAGGAATGCCTTTTTCACGCCAAGTAAATAAATCAGGTGCAAAACGAACATTTAGTTTTATAGGACCATTGTTAAGACCCTCAGCCTGTAACTGAGTTGGATAGTCAATAAGCTCGTCAAAGTGCACGGGACGATCGTTTCTAAGCCATCTTGGCGCATCATAAGCTTTACGCAGTGGGAGTTTGTTAATTGCTTCGATACTTGCACTTCGGCCAGTCATAATCTTATGACCAAACACAAGACCAGTAACCGCTGTTTTTAAGTCTTTTTCGTCACGCCCCAAAATTAGCAGCATTTTATTGTATCTGTGAATAGGGCTTGAAATTAGCTCGACGGTTGGCTTTTCAACATCTGGATAATCTTTTAAAAAATCAGGTTTTGAGTCATTAGTAATAAACACCACACTGTGCTGCTCTGGTGCTTTATTTAAAACTACTGGAAAGTTAGCGCCACGCCAGTCTGCTTGTGCGCCAAACCAACTAGATAAAGTGGCTGCCGCTTCTATAGCTTGTGTATTAGGTGTGCTTGCAAATACAAAAGGTAAGTTTAATTTGTTGTAATCTTTAGCATCAAAAAATGGTTCTGGTAAATATTCAAGGCGGCTATCAATTGCTAACTGTTTTTGATCAAGCGTTATGTGGCTTGATTTGTTTATTTCAGTCCAAATTGAGCGGCTAAAGTAATCTTGGCATCGTAAATCATAGTAACCAACTAGTTCAAAGCGAATTTGGTTGTAGTCTTGAATGTATTTAGCATTTAGGTCAAGGCTATGACTTACCGTATTTTTTACAACACTTAGCTGTTCATTAATAGGTAATACTGTTACTAAGTTATCGTTAAAATAAACTTTTAAGTGCGATACATTAGCCAGTAATGAAGGTGAGTTAGTGTACGAAAAGTTAAGCTTTAAATTAGTGCTTAATTTATCAATTCTATTTGTAAAATCGACACGAGAATTATTATTGACGCCGTCGAGTTTATAGTCATTGAATCCTAATTTTTCAAAGCTAAGGCGTAAACTAGAAACCTGGGCACTCTCAGGGTAGCCATTTACAAACAGGGTTTTGTCGTGCATAGGCTCGATAGCGAGCACTTTATATGCGCTACTAATAAGTAACAATGTTAGAAATGTATTAAGTAACTTTTTAATCATAATTATTATGCACTATCGGTTTTTTTGGAGTAAATGAATTTATGTAAATGACAATATTAGTCATTAACTTAATAACTGGTTGTAACGCTCTTGGAGCATGAAATAATAAATTACTAAAGCCCCGTAAACTGGTTTTTTGTACTTCTTTGAAGCTATACGATGGACGGTCATGTCTAAAGTTATTTTGCCAATCTAGCCAAGCATCTGCTCTTGAGAAGGTACATTGTATAAAAGCTCTCTGTTTTTCGAGAGATAAGTCTTTAAGTGTAAGGCCAATTTGTTTTTTGCGGGTATTACATACATAAGTTGTAAACGAAAACTGCTTATTACCGCGACTCATTAATAATTCAATTTTATCGTTAACACGACATAAATGCGCGTGATCTGTCTCTATGCCCACGCCGTTATCTGAATAATCCGTTATTTTTACTTTCAAAGTATGACCATTTGCTAAACGAACGCCGGCAGGAAAGTTTGCCTTTATACGATGCGAGTGCCTCACTTGACGAGCTTCAGCAGCAACGGCAACCGCAGCACCTAAAATTATAATATTATAAAAAGCCCAACCCATACTTATTATAAGTACGCCAATCTGGCTTGGGTCACCTAAAAATAGACGTAATACACCCACTAATATACCAAGTAAATTAATAAGTAAGAGAATTAAATACGGTTTAGAAATACCCCAGTCGTAATGCTCTTCATCATTTAAACCGCCTTTTTCGGTTACATTAAACTTACCTTTATTGGGATTAAATAAAGCAACGGTGGTTGGTTTTAATATGTACCAAGCAAGTACTGACTCATACACTTCACCCCAAAAGGAGTAACGGTATTTACCTTGAATACGTGAGTTAGTCGCTTTGATTTGAATTAATGTCGGCACTACATAAATAAAAATAGCTAAAAATGGGGCATAAATTATGTATGCATTAAAATATATTAGCGCTAAAGGGGCTGTTAAAAATACAATACGAGGAATACCCGATAAAAAGTGCAGCATTGCGTTTATGTAGCATAATCGTTGAGGAATGCTTAAACCCTTACCCATTAATGGATTATCAAGTCTAAATATCTGCGCCATACCACGCGCCCACCGAATGCGTTGACCTATATGCGCTGACAGGCTATCGGTTGCAAGACCTGCTGCCTGTGGAATATTTATATAAGCAGTTTTATAACCAGCGCGCTGCATACGAAGTGCTGTGTGAGCATCCTCCGTAACTGTTTCAAACGCAAAACCGCCAATATCATCAAGCGCAGCTCGTTTTAATACGGCGCAAGAGCCACAAAAGAAGGTTGCATCCCACATGTCGTTTCCGTCTTGAATAAGCCCATAAAACAACATGTTTTCGTTAGGAATTTGACTATGGTTGTTAAGGTTACGCTCAAACGGATCTGCAGAGAAAAAGTGATGCGGTGTTTGTACCAAGCATACTTTACTGTCTTTTAAAAACTGCCCCATCGTCATTTGTAAGAACGAGCGAGCAGGAACGTGGTCACAATCAAAAATTGCGATATATTCGCCATCGGTATAACGCATAGCGCTATTCATATTGCCGGCTTTAGCATGATTGTTATCCGAACGAGCTAAATAGCCTACTCCAATTTCCTCTGCAAATTCCTTAAACTCTGGGCGCTTACCATCATCTAATATATAAACATTTAGTTTATCTGCAGGCCAATCGATGCTTAGAGCAGCCAGAGTAGTGGGTCTTACAACGCTTAACGGCTCATTATAAGTTGGAATATATACATCTACTGTTGGCCATAAGTCAGTGTTTTTTGGTAAAGGAACCGGTTTTCGCTCAAGCGGGTTAATTGTTTGGAAAAAACCTAAAATCAGTACAAGCCAGGCATACGTTTCAGCAAGTAATAAGCCACCACCTAGTGCAAGTGCAAGTGGATCATCCCAATTTAAAGTCTCAGTGTAACGCCACCACAAGTAACGAGAAGACGTAGTTACTGACAGAGTAATCATGACAATGGTTGCCATTTGGCCTTTTACTCGTTTAAGCGCATACGCAACTAGTAAAATAAAGCTTATAAAAACGGCTTGAGCTTCCAAGCTAAAAGGAATTGTAATAAATATTGCTAATAAAAATAGAATAAACGCGAGAATGACGTATTTGACTAGTTTATTTTGCCATACACGCGCATCCGCCATGGTTTTAAACGCACTTTTTTTAGGGCCTTTTTTGTTTTTTGATAGTAGGCGCTTTAATAATCTACCTAGCTTTAAATCAAACCAACGTAATTGCCTTAAAAGGTAGCTAACGCCGTCATAAAAATAATTAACAGCATCTTCTTTTACAGAACTAGATTTAAGCTGGTTTTTAAAAAACACTAAAAAAACACTTTGTATAATAAAGCGTAATATATTTGAGTAAATGTAGGCTCGGTAAGGCAACCTTAAATGAGGGTAGTAGTCATAAAGGGTATATTCAAAGCTGATTTTGTGCTTTTTAATATTTATAAACAGTGAGCTTAAAAGCGTAATAAAAGGCATTATAAAAGCTTCAATAACATTTACTTTATGTTGATTAAAGTAGCTATGAAACTTAAATAAAATGTACCGGACTAACTTATCAGTAAATAAAATGCTCAGCAGCAAGTATAAAGTGCTGTGAATAGGACGCTGATAAAATAATGTAATGCTCATTTTATAAGGTCGCTTTACTAACTAGCCAACCAGCTAGTGTTTCAAAGTCATCGTTTGCGACACTATATGGCGCGCAATTAAGCGCTACATTTCTGTATGCGGTTGACTCTTTAATAACTTCGTCACTGTTGATAAAAAACGGAGCCATAAGAGGGAGAGTAGATTGCCAAAGAGAAAACAAGTCAAATTCTAGCGTAGATGCAGAATTATAGCGGTTAACTAAAAAGTAATGCTTCCAATCAGTATCTGAATTTTTGAGTGTTTGTAGGCGTCTATAAATTAAGCTGTGACAAATAGCGTCGCAATTAACCAGTTCAATTACAATATCGTTTTTTTCTAACGGATAGTGGGGAAGGTTAATATGTGCAGGGCAGTCAAAAATTACCCACGCTTCTTGGCTATAATTTAGGTTTTTGCATCTATTTACCATTTTAGTGGTGTTATCGATGCTAGTATCAGTGCTGTCACCATATGGTAAAAATATAATGCCATCGTCATCTTGATGAAAATGCACAAGTGCATCTTCAAAGCTCGCTTCATTACTCCAGCCTTTGGTATACTTCCATGGCAAGCCAAAATGTAAACCTAGGTCACTTTTTGCATCTAGATCGATTGCAATAACGTCAACATCAGACTTTTTTAGCACGCACGCTAAATTTGCAACCACAGAGGTAGTGCCTAAACCGCCTTTGATACCTTTAACGAAAACTCTTTGCAACGGAAGTTTTACCTATCTTTAATTGAACTAACTTATGTGTTTAGTTCGTTGTTTATTTCTTTAAGTAATGCGTACTTATTAATTGTATTATTATTTTGCTGTTTGTTTACAATTTCTATGTAGTCATCACTCTTTCCACCAAAACGTAGTGCAAGGTTTTCTATGTCACTTGATGTTAACGTTTGTGAGTTTTTAGGCGTCAAGTTATTCATTCTTCCCTTTACAGTTACTTTAATTATTTTGATTAAAAGTGGACAATATTTGGCTATTATATATAGAATAACGGTTAAAACTAGTAAAAAAGTATTTTTTATAGGGCGTTTTAAGTGCATAACTTTAACATAACGGGATTAGAGCCTGCTGCAAAAGAGTTAAAATCGGCTTCAAGTTATGCTGTTTTAGCCCCTTTAGACAATTTTGTAATCGAATTGGCGTTACATTCAATTAACCAAAGCTTGGTTAATGATATATATATAGTTTCCCAAGAGGTTGAATCATTTTTTGATTCTTCTTTTTCTGCATCGTTAAATTATGCTTATAAGCATAATAGAGTACACCCTTTTTCGTTGGCCTCAGAAACACAGAATCATTCTATAGAGAAAATTAATTCAGGTATTATAAAAGAAATAAGTGCTTATAAACGCCTAAACAAAGCGCTTATTTTTGTTCATTTTCATACAGCACAGTTAAGCAGTACTGACGAGAAAAGCTTAGAGCTGATGATGAGGCGGTACAACGATTTTGTTCGTAGTACGGGAGCTACATTATTATTTTTAATTTCGGGACCTGATATTGCAAATTATCGCTTTTTATTTAGACGATTAAACAATGTATTTGATGGGCTGGTATTTGTTGATAACGACTCTGCGGTTCGAGTACTTGAATATGATTATTGGCGTCACAGTAGGGGGGTTATTGCTGGTGAACATTACCAATTATTATTAAGTGGTAATCAGTTTGTTGTTCAAACTGGAACGGCAAGCGAAAGTAAAACACTTAAACAGTCAGAGTTTGCCGATGAAGACGATGTTTGGCTTGTGCCAAGTGCTGTGCCCGAAGGTACTAAGTTACCGATGCATTATAAAAGCGTAAAAGATAATAATGATTTATTTAATAAAGGCCCAAAAGTAGAAGCAGCCACCTTAATTTTTGCAGTAACGCGTTACACCGATTTGGCGCTATTGGGTAAGCAGTGTTTTGAACTTAGAAAAAACTGCGGACGATGGTTAAAGCTTGTTATTCAAAATGTTGATGGTGTTATTCGCCATCAAGATGAGTGCTTATTTTTAACCTTGGGTGTAAATCTAATTTTGTATAGCTTTTCAGAGCCTTCGCGTTTGCTTTCACAAGTGCAATCTATTCAAGGTTTTAAGTTTTCAAGGCCTTTACCTTCCTCAGTTGAGGATGTTTTGAAATACACTGAAAATACCTTTTCGAAAGGATATTTACCTTTCATCGAGTTTACGAAACAAGTAGAAATTCATAGTGACTCAGCCGTTAATTTAGGTGTTAGTGGTGTGCTAGTGAAACTTGAGCTACTACCAAGAATTGACCCTATTCATCCTTTGCATTTATTTCATATTAAGCGCGAAGGTGATGTATTTAGCATTGCAGATAATACAGTTTATTTATATTTGCATGCTTGTAGAGAAAATGACGTTGATAATGCAATTAAGCATTTGTTTAAATTAAAAACGAGTGATTTTTTTGTACAGCAAAATATAATTTCTGACCACTTTTACATTCAACAAGAATGTAAACAGTTAAGGCGATTTTATAAAGGTAAGAGTGTTGTAGATTTCTCGCAAAAACTTGCTGAGAATGATAGCTATAAATTTGCACCTGATATAGCAAACAGCGTTACTGAAAATATTAACACCCCAGAATTTTCTAGTAAAAGCCGCCCAGATGCTAAGCCTTTTATAATGAAACTAAGAGATAACTTATGAGTATGAATCAGCTTTTAATTACCGTGTTTCTTGCAATGGTGCTTGGCGCGGTGCTTTGTATGCTAGGCAAATACATTTTATCTCAAATAACAAAATATTATTATAAGCTTACTTTTAAACATGAAGTACTAGAGCCTTATACACCAAATACAGTAAAAAAGGATAAGCAGTGAAATTATCAGGTTTAGGGGTTTGGAACCTTTATTTTTTAGTTAAGTTTGCTCTGTTTTATTACGGTGCAATTGATTTTAACGTACTAACTAATGCCGCTTTTGCTTCATTGCTTGCGATTAAATTTAAACAGCCATTAATAGAGAAGGCAAAACATATAGTAGGTGCTGTGTTTGCAGTGGTATTACTTTATCAAGACTCATGGTTGCCACCAATAAACAGGTTGACTAAACAAGCAGGTAACGTTCAAGATTTTAGTTTTGGTTACTTTATCGAGCTATTAACCCGAGTTATTAGCGTTGATATGTTGTTGGCTTTGTTCGTAATTAGTGTGTGTTTTTGGTATACATCGCAATGGATACGCTTTACCACTGTGACTATTGTTGGGCTGTTAATTGTAGGGTGGCAAGGAGATAACTCTCAATCACAATTCGTTAATAATGTGGCAAACCCTGAACCGGTTACTCAAAATCAGAGTAATCCTCAAACGCAAGTGATCACTCAGGCAGCGCAATCTCCTGATCAAAAATTAGCTGATTTTTACCAACAACAAAGCTTACTAATGAGCCACTTTCCAAACCAAGTGAATGGTGAGCTGTTTGATTTAATTATTTTGAACATATGCTCAATGGCTGTTGCTGATTTAAATGCTATTGGTGTAAGTGTTACTGATATGTATAAAGACTTTGATGTGGTGTTTTCAGACTTTAACTCGGCTACGTCATACAGTGGACCCGCTGCGGTAAGACTGCTGCGCGCTAGTTGTGGGCAAACGAGTCAAACAGCATTATTTAAAGAGGCACCTGAACAATGTCACTTGTTTAAAAACCTAGAGAAACTAGGTTATCAAAACAATGTTGTGATGAATCACGACGGACATTTTGATGAGTTTAAAGGTTTAATAAATAAGTACGGTGGCCTAGATAGTACGCCATTTAATATAGATTCAATGCCAGTGGCGCTACGAGGCTTTGATAATAGTCCTATTTACTCAGATGAAGCTGTGCTGGATGGTTGGTTAGAGCAAGCTGAAGATTGTAAGCCGTGTGCGATGTACTACAACACCACAAGTTTACATGATGGTAATCAGCTAGAGAATCAACCAAGGGTTAATAGTAAAGAGACATACCCAATCAGACATAAAAACTTGTTTGCTGATATTAACCAATTTGTAAAAAAATTAGAAAAACGCGGTCGCAACGTTATGTTAATGATAGTGCCTGAACACGGCGCTAATTTAAAAGGTGACAAAGTACAGTTTGCAGGTTTACGTGAAATCCCAAGCCCAGCAATTGTGTCGGTACCTGTAGCAATTAAATTTATAGGCCCAGACGTACAAAACTATTCGCAAATTGTGGTTGATGATTCAACAAGTTACTTTGCGCTTTCAGAGCTGGTAAGTAAGGCGCTGCAAACTGATGTATTTGGTGGGAATAATAGTGTTGCTAATTTGCTTGAAAACCTACCCACAGCACCTAAGGTTGCTGAAAACGAAGGCACAATAATGATGTATGTTAACCAAAGACCACTTATACAATTAGATGGTGGTGATTGGTCTGCTTACCCACAAGGTAAGTAGTCACATAATAAGATTTAACAAACAGCACTGGTATAGTTAAATATCAGTGCTGTTTTTCTTCGTTTAATTGCATTTCAACTTATCGCTTTCGCAGTCTGTTTCGTCCAAAAATGTTTACAATAAGCTACCTTCTCAAAGCGACTTAGCGTATTATTCGGCTAATATAGTTTTTCCTTCTTTGAGGATGTATGCGTCTAGATATTCACTGTGCTGATCGAATTGGTATTGCTCAAGAAATCCTTAATATATTAGTTAACTACAGCGTTGATTTAAAAGGAATCGAAGTCGATTCTGTAAATTGTCGTATGTACGTTAGTTTTCCCGAAATAGAATTTGAACAATTTCAAAAAATTATGCCATCGATACGTTTAATCGACGGCGTACATGACGTGCGTACCACTGCATTTTTACCATCTGAGCGTGAACACAACGAATTAAATACTTTGCTACGTGCATTGCCTGATGGCGTTATCTCTATTGATGCTAAAGGTTGGGTACGCTTATGCAACGATGCAGCATGTAAGGACCTACAGTTAATTGAAAAAGAAGTTATTGGTGCAAATATTAATAACTTACTTAAAGGGTTTAACTTTACACGTTGGCTAGAAGGTAAAGAAGTGCTCGGGCAAACCACACGCGTTGAAGTGGCGGGTGAGGATTTTATTGCAGATATTTTACCAATTGCAGTCCCTCAAGGTAGTGAAGGTGATGTGCTTGCGGGTGCGGTTATTAACATTAAATCGCAAAGCCGCTTAGGGCAGCAGGTCAGTGCATTTAGACGCTACGGGCAAGAAAGCTTTGCGACTATTCATAACTTTAGTACGGCAATGCGCCGAGTTGTGCGCGAAGCACGCAAAATGGCGCAACTAGAAGCCCCTATTTTGATTACTGGTGAAACTGGCACAGGTAAAGAGTTATTAGCTCGCGCGTGTCATTACGCATCTAATCGCTCTGTTAAGCCTTTTATTGCGCTGTCGTGTGCTTCACTTCCTGATGATGTTGCTGAGTCTGAATTATTTGGTTATGCCGGGTACGAAGAAAACGCAGCGCCAAAGCGTGGTGTATTAGAGCAAGCTGATGGTGGAACTGTATTTTTAGATGAAGTTGGCGAAATGTCGACTCAACTACAAACTAAGTTACTGCGTTTTTTACAAGATGGTACGTTTAGAAAAGTAGGCGATGAGAACGAAGTTAAAGTAAATGTACGTATTGTTGCCGCTACTCAAAAAGACTTACCTGCAATGGTACAAGAAGGGGTTTTTAGAGAAGACTTATATTACCGTATAAACGTGCTTACTTTAGAAATAGCGCCACTAAGAGATAGAAAAGCAGATGTAGGACCACTTGCAGAGCATTTTATTCAAAAATATGCGCAACAAAATGGTCATGCAATTCCTGTTTTATCACAAGAGTGTTTAAGCTTTTTACAAGAGTATCCCTGGCCTGGAAATGTACGTCAGCTGGAAAATGCAATTTACCGTGCAGTGTCGTTACTAGATGATAGCGAGCTTCGCGTAGAGCATTTGCAGTTACCAACTTTTACTCATGATTTAGGGTATTTAGAGTCTGATTTTGAAGGCTCACTAGATCAAGCTGTTAAACGTTTTGAAGCGACTTTACTTCGCAAACTCTACCCTGCTTACCCAAGCTCACGTCAGTTAGCTAAGCGATTGGGCCTAAGTCACACCGCTGTAGCTAATAAGTTACGTGATTACGGGATTAATCGAAAAACAGTAAAAGTGTAATTGACTTAAAGAAATTAAAATATGGGGACTAATTTTTAGTGCCCATATTTTTTGTTACCCCATCAATTGCAATCGTCTCAATACCTTCTTCGTTAAAGTTCATTACGATACTGGCGTTATTACGAGTGAAAAAATAGCTACGGCCATTTAGCTCAATAACATAGTCACCTTTTACCGGATCGCTAAACTGCTGCTTTTTTAGAGTGACTGTATGTTCGCCAATTTGCCATTCAAACTCCTCAATAAACCCGTTATTAAATTCTTGAACCCATACTTGGCTGTCATCTTTTGAAAGCGTGATGGCGACAGAGTAAGAGCTAGGAATTTGCTCCATATTGTAACTTTTAGATCCAATAGTGAATTTCTCAGCTTTTTGCTGCCATTCAAAACCAAATTTAAATTCTTTAACTACACCGGTAGGGTAAGTTACTGAGCCTTTACCTGGTAACGAGAAATCGGCAAAAGCATTGTAGCTAGGGACTAATAGGGCCAGTGCAGCGATAATTTTTAGTTTTGATTTCATTAGCTATCTTTTTTATTGTAATAATGATTTAAGATTAAAGTAGAATATTCGTCTTCGCAAGGGGCTATGCTACACTCGAATAAATTTAACTGGTAAGACCTTTATTGTGAACTTATATATTCGACTTTTATTATTATTTTTCAAAATTAAACGCAATAAGCAATATCAAAATCTACTTGATACAGTAGATATTGATTACAAAGCTTTGCCGACTGATTGTGATATTAATCTACATTTAACGAACTCACGCTATCTTGCGATGATGGATTTATCTCGCACGTGGATGACGGAGCGTGTTGGCTTACTAAAGCAAATAATGAAGCGTCGTTGGTTTCCGATTGTTAACGCAACTGCTATTACTTATATCCGCGATATTAAACCTATGCAGCGATATACAATAAGTACTAAGTTAGTTGGCTGGGATCATAAATACTTTTATATTGAGCAAAAGTTTCACTCAGAGCGAGGCTTACATGCTATTGCTTATGTACGCGGTGTATTTAAAAGTAAAAAGGGTATTATAAGTATTGAAGAAATGCTTGAAGTTGCTGGTTTTGATGGGCAAACACCTATATTGCCAAGTGAAGTAATGCACTGGAAAGAAATGTTAGAGCAGAAAAAGTTAAGTAACCTGCCAAATCGCTAATACCCTACAAATGAGAAAAAAGGCCTTTCGGCCTTTTAACACACATTGTAATTGGGTAACTATGTACTACTTCATATATGCTTTAAAAGCTGTACCTAACACCAAACATAGCCACAACAGGGTCAAGCTCAACAGTTGATGTAAGCGATTTTGCACCATTAGCATAAACAGTGGCATCGGTATCAATATCCATAATTGATACCATAGCGTGTAAACCCCAGTTTTTATCAATTTTATAGTTAGCACCTACCTGAGCCATAAAGCCAAACGAATCATCTAACTTTACTTCTACATCGTCTGTTCCTAGTGTTGCTTTAAGTGCTTGAGAGGGTTGCTCATCAAAAAATGTAGTGTAGTTTATGCCTACGCCTATAAAAGGTCTTAGCGCATAGCTTGTATCTAAAAAGTGGTATTGTGCAACCAATGACGGTGGAAGTTGTTTTATATCTGCAATTTTGTTGCCTGCTAAGCCGTCTGCGCCATTTACATCGTGTGAAAACGGTGTTGCTGCTATCAGCTCTAACACCCATTGATCGTTAAATGCATAATCTACGGTGATACCTAGTTGAGTATCTGAATCACCTTTAAGGCCTAGCGTAGGTGCTTCATTAATCGCTGAGCTACTGTTATCAGGGTTTACGTTAATAGCGCCAACATTTACGCTAAAGTTAGCGTGTGCAGCTGGAGAGAGTGCTAATAAAGAGGTTAATAATGCGATGCTAATTTGAGTTTTCATGTTGTTCTCCAAGAACTACTGTTTGATTGGCGCTATTATTACCGAGCAATAAATATGAAAACCTGTTCTAGATCAAAGTTTAAAAAGCATTTGAAGCTTATAAAATATTTTATTGATTTAGATTAATTTTAGTGTCGTTATGCTTTTGTAAAGATTGACATATTTATTTAATTAACAGTCACATGAATATATTAAGGCAGGCACTGCCTTGCCATAATCTCGTGTTTAACCAAGGGCCTTAATAAACAAGAAAATATGTTTTTAGCAGGGTTCAAAAAATAATTAAAACAGCCGACACTTAAAAAAGTATTGGAAGACTTAAGTGCGATTGAGTCGGTTTGTATAATGAAATATAAACCGAGTATTTTATAATGCATAAAATACTCGGTGCACTGACTTTACTTATCAATAGTTATTCTAAATAACGTTTAGCTTTGTTTTCTTTCACACTTTTAAGATCGACTAATACCAATCCATCAATACAATTATTAAAATCGGGATCAATGCTAAAGCTTAAAAATTGTACACCGCCAGGGTTGCAAAGCTCAGTATATTGTTTAAATAAAGTAGGGACTTGAGCGCCCATATTAGCTAACACATGTTTTAACTCTACAAAATCTTCTTTAACATCGTTTCCATTAAAAAGAATATTGCATTGAGTTAGCTGTTGCTCAGTTAATTTAAGCTCATTATTAGGCGTAGCTAGTTCTATACTGCTTTTATAATAATGTTGATAGTAATAAACGAGCATGGCTTTGGCTTGCTCAGGTAGAGCGTTGGACACGCTTACAGCCCCAAATAAATATCTATACTGTGGGTAGTTTTTTATAAAAGCACCAATACCGTACCATAAATAGTCGAGACTCTTACGTCCCCAATACTTAGGTTGTACAAAACTTCGACCAAGCTCAATACCTTGGTGCAGATAGGGCGTCATAGCGTCGGTGTAAGAAAATAAACTATCGGTATATAAACCTTCACGTCCATGTTTTTGTATTATCTGTTGTGCGCAGGCTAATCGATAAGCACCTACTAGCTCTAGCTGCATAGGGTCCCACAGTACAAGGTGTTGGTAATCCATATCGTATTTATCTATATCACGACGCTTACCGCTTCCTTCACCTACTGCTCTAAATGCAATTTCTCTGAGGCGTCCCAACTCTCTAAAAATAGGTGAACTACCTACATATTGATATAAATGAATGTGCATGCCATCGTGTGTTTTACCCAGAAGCTGACATTGCTCAATTGCTCTTTTTAGTTCTTTTCTACACTCGGGCACAGCAATAGGTGTTTGTGTTTTTAGCGGCAGTGTTTTTTTAGTTGTAAGCCTATAAAGCTGCTTACGTATGAGGTTTACAATTTCTTTATCTTTAAGGTTTTCTATCAAGTAGGACTCAGGAGGGATAGAAGCACCAATTTCAAACTCTAAAGATTTTTGGCGCTGCTTAAACATTTCGGCCACTAATAGTAAACTTGCCAAAGGTTTATAAATCATTGATGTACCATAAAAAAGCGGACTATTTTTGGCTTTAATAAAAATAGGTAAAATGGGGCAGTTGGCTTTTTTTGCCATACGTAAAAAACCGCTATTCCATTTGCAATCCTTAATACCGGTTGGTCCTAGGCGCGACACTTCCCCTGCAGGAAATATAAGTAAGGCACCTCCACCTTTTAAATGGTTTTGTATATTACTAAGCTCTTGCTTTTTACTCATACCAGATAAGTTATCAACAGGGAGTAAAAGAGAATGCATTGCGCTGACCGACATTAACATGCGGTTTGCGACTACTTTTAAATCCTGCCTTACTGTAGAGAGTACTTTGATAAGTGCTAAAGCATCTAGTGAACCAATAGGGTGGTTAGCAACAATAACAAGTTTACCCTCGTTAGGAATATGTTCTATCTGCTTAGGTTTATAGCGCGTATCAAAATTGAGTTCATCAAGTACTTGCTCAACAAATTCTAATCCTTGTAGGTGAGGGTACGTATTACCAAAGGTGATAAACTCTTGTTCATGCAATAAGTAACCTAAGCCCTTTTTTACTAAACCTTTTACTTTTGGAGAGTTCTCTAGTTGTGGTAAGTTTGCTGCAATTACTTTATCAACACTTATCATATTAACCTCATATTCCGTTTGGTCTATTCGCTATACATGTAAGATTAAAAAAAGGGTGTGACAGTTACTTTGCAGTAGTGTGACTTTTTAAAGTACTAAATTATAAACTGTGAATTGCTAGGAGAATTTATGTCGGTATTGGTGGCTATAACGGGGCGCAACAACGAAAAGCTAATAACGAAGTTACAAGAGCGATTACCAAATACATTGATAGAGCAATGGCCTGATTGCAAAAACGCAAATAATGTGGATTTTGTACTTGCGTGGAATGCTCCTGAGTCTCTGTGGCCGCAGCTGCCTAACTTAAAAGCTGTGTCGTCATTTGGTGCAGGCGTAGACAGTATCGATTTAACATTACTCGACGAAAGTGTCGAAGTAGTACGTATTGTTGACATGCAACTAGCTGAAGATATGGCGGAATATGTACTTACACATGTCTTAGCTCAAAAATTACGCTTAAAAGAGTATTACACTAAACAAACACAGCAAACATGGAAGCCAAAACGAGCTTTTAGTAATAAACATGTTGGTATACTTGGATTTGGCGAATTAGGTAAAGCATGTGCGCAAAAACTTGTAACTAATGGTTTTAAAGTAAGTGCCTGGGCGCAAAGTAATAAAAACACGACTAATGTCGAGGTTTATTATGGCGATGAAGGACTTAGCGATATGCTTTCTGACGTTGACTACCTTGTATGTCTATTACCCCTTACGCAAGCAACTACAGGCATTATTAATCACTCAATGCTCGCTAAGCTACCTTCACATGCTGTTGTTATTAATGTGGCACGTGGCGCTCATGTGGTTGAGCAAGATTTATTAAATGCATTAAATAGCGATAGCTTACGCGCTGCTACCTTGGATGTTTTTGACCAAGAACCTTTAACGCAGAACCACCCTTACTGGGGAAATCCCAAAATAACACTTACACCACATTGTGCAGCGCTATCTGATTTAAATAGCGTTATAGACCAAATAGCCGATAATATTGAACGTTTGAATAAGGGCTTAGCACTCAATAATTCAGTGGATAGAACAAAAGGTTATTAGCTGATAGCTAATTAGTTTAAAAAACAGCTTGTTAACATTTGTAATTTTCATTAGTGTAAAAGATGTTCTCACTAATAAAAATATAAAGAGGGTGTTATGAAATCCAGTCAAAGTGGGGCTAAATTAAGCCTCGTTGTTATTTCAATTATCGTGCTAGGTGTTTCAGCTTGGTTTAATCAGGCTAACGCTGAAGATAGTCCATCTAAAACACAAACCCAAAGTGAATTAACAATAGCAGATTAACCTAGCTTATTAGGTATTTTCGGTTTTCGTCTTTCTTCTCGTTTCTCTCAACAGTACATGCTCAGCACCATTATTGTAGTGGTGCTTTAGTGGCGTTTAATATTGTCCTGATGCAACGTGTTTCTAATATTTTAAAAATTCGCAATAAAAAAGCCCAGCAATGCTGGGCTATTAAATATTCTAAGGAAAAGTTGTTAACTTTGGGTTACATTAAATTGCCCGAATGTATAAACTTTAAACAAGTAAAAAGTGTTGATCAACACTAAACTCATATTTGAAATAACGCTCGACGACATAAGATCTAGGCTAAATGATAAGAACAATAAACCACATGCACTAATGGCGGCAACGCGCAGCAGTGTTATCTGGTTAATAAAGAATGCACCTAAACCTAGTGCAAGTAGTGTAGTATTTAAAAGCCAATCTAGCTCGTTTAGCATGGTCGTTTCAATAGTTCAGTTGTTGAAAAAAGGAGCGCCATTATGTTGATCTTTTGCACACCTTTCAACCAAGTAATTTTAAATTTTCAGATTAGTTTTTTTAATGCTAAAAGTAACTGCCAATTGCCGAAAACAAACCATTGTCAGCAATTACTTGATACTTTTGACAGCTCTGTGGTTTTTGTAAATCACTGCATAAATAAAGGGATTCACGGCTAGAATCATAGTTGGGATGCAAGTTGGAATCAATTAAAGTAGCTCCGTAACCTAAAAGTCCAGGCCAGTAAACACTTTCACTTACCATCCCTAATTTTTTATAGGTGAGCAAGGTTGGTTTTGGAAAAGCTAAAATTATTACAATAACAATGGCCAGAGATATAAATAGCCCCTTTTTTGACTTTGTTTTTTGGCTAGTGCCATTGTTTATGTTTGTTTTTTCCTCTACGGGTATAGAGCGCTGAGTAGGGCGTTGCGGCTTTCTTTTTTGCGCTGTTTTTTTTCTTGTTGGTGCTTTACCTAGCAACGACTGTTTATTTGGGGTTTTAGACATAAAGCAAATCTGGCCTTTTTTCCGTAGGTCTCTATAATTAAATGAGCAAATTTATATACTAAGCTAATTATTATGATAACTTAAAGTTAGCTTATAGCCTACGAGGAATAAAGATGAATACGCAGCTATCAATTTTAATTGTAGATGACGTTAGCACAGTGCGTAGTTTTTTGAGCCAAACGCTCATGCACTTAGGGATAGATAACGTAAAGGAAGCATCTACTGCCTCACAATGTATTAGTGAGTGCCAGGCTGCAAATTATAATATCATTTTTTTAGACATAGAACTGCCGGACGGCGATGGCAAAGATTTGATTGCACAAATCAATGAATTAAGCCCTGAGACAAATGTTGTAATGGTATCTGCACATTCAGGTATTGAAAATGTTAAGGATGCAATTGATAAAGGCGCTAAAGGATTTGTAGTGAAGCCGTTTACACCTAAAAAAATAGCGGCAATGCTTAAGAAGTTTTATCCAGACTTGGAAAATGTATGACACTAATCTGTTTAAATATTTATGTCGACTGTTATTAAAGTACGAGTTTAAATCTTAGATAAAAAAAAACCGGCAAAAGCCGGTTTTTTATATTCTATCAAAAACAAATTATAGAGCTTTAATCTTAGCTGCTATACGGCTCTTATGACGAGCTGCTTTGTTTTTGTGAATTAGACCCTTAGTTGCGTAACGGTCTAGGATAGGTGTAGCAACAGAAAAAGCTTGCTGTGCAGCTTCTTTATCGCCCGCTTCAATAGCAACAATTACTTTTTTGAAGTAAGTGCGCATCATTGAACGACGGCTTGCGTTGTGCTGACGGTTTTTTTCGCTTGTGATAGCGCGTTTTTTTGCAGACTTGATGTTAGCCAAGGTTTGCTCCTAACAATCTTAAAATAAAGCTTAAATTAAAGGCCGTGGAATATGCCTGTTTCTATCATGGATGTCAATTTAAATTTAACAATCCAAGAAAAACTGCACCATATAACGAGCATCAATTTGCCGCTTTAGCAGTTAATATAGACATTGTAACAAAGCACAGACCCCCAGCCTAGTGCTTTAAAGCGATTTATAAAAAAGACTGTGGCATAATCGCCTATCTTGAGGATTTTTGAGTAGGTTTAAGGTGTCAAAAGGTTTATTTCGCTCTGGTATGATTGTTAGTTGTATGACTATGATATCGCGTATTTTAGGGCTCGTTCGAGATGCTGTCGTTGCCAATTTATTAGGCGCAAGTGCAGCGGCTGATGTTTTTTTATTTGCTAACCGTATTCCTAATTTTTTACGCCGTTTATTTGCAGAAGGTGCCTTCGCACAAGCATTCGTACCTGTGCTAAGTGAAATTAAAGAACAGCAAGGAGACGACAAAGTCAGACTTTTTGTTGCACAAGCAGCAGGCACCTTAGGAACCATTTTGCTAATTGTCACTATTATAGGTGTTGTTGCTTCCCCTGTTATTGCAGCATTATTTGGTACCGGTTGGTTTATAGATTGGTGGCAAGGCGGACCTAATGCCGAAAAATTTGAACTTGCAAGTTCACTACTTAAACTTACATTCCCTTATTTATTTTTTGTAAGCTTAGTTGCACTTAGTGGTGCGGTTATGAATGTGTATAACCGTTTCGCTGTTGCTGCATTTACACCAGTTTTGCTTAATGTTTCTATTATTACGTGTGCAATTTTTTTACATGATAAATTTTCAGTAGGTGCTTATGCACTTGCCATAGGTGTATTTGTCGGTGGTGTAGTGCAGCTACTATTTCAACTACCGTTCTTGTATCGCGCTAAAATGTTGGCGCGTCCGCGCTGGGCATGGCAAGACGAAAACGTAAAAAAAGTACGAAAACTTATGCTACCGGCTTTGTTTGGTGTCTCTATTAGTCAAATTAATCTGTTGCTCGATACCATGATTGCGTCATTACTGATGACGGGTTCAATTGCGTGGCTTTATTATTCAGACCGCTTAATTGAATTTCCGCTGGGATTATTTGGTATTGGTATTGCGACGGTTATTTTACCGGCGCTTTCTAAACTACATAGCAGTAAAAAAAGTAGCGACTTTCAGCATACTCTCGATTGGGGAGTTCGTTTTGTTATATTTTTAGGCCTACCAGCAATGGTAGGTTTGATGATCATCAGCCCACTTATTATTACCGTGTTGTTCGACCACGGTGCATTTAAAGAAGACAGTATTGATCATGTCAAAGCTGTAAGCTTAGGCGTAGTCGCATATTCGGTCGGTCTTGTAAGCTTTATGCTAATAAAAGTACTCGCTCCTGGCTTTTATGCTCGTCAAGATACAAAAACACCGGTGCGTATTGGTATTATTACCTTAGTACTTAATATGGTGTTTAACATTATGCTGGCTCCTTTCATTGGTTATTTAGGGTTGGCACTTGCTACTTCGTTATCGGCTAGCTGCAATGCATTTTTATTATACAGACAGCTTAAAAAAGAAAATGTATACCAGTTCTCATCAATGAGTATGCGTTTTACACTTAAATGTGTTGTTGCAAGTATTTTTATGGGAGCTGTCACATGGTTTGTGAGCAGTTACTATTATTGGGCTACATGGGCCTTTACACAGCAAGTAATATTATTAGTAGCGCTAGTGGCTTTGGCAGGTATTAGCTACTTTGCAATGCTATTTGTGATGGGCGTTAGACTAAATACGATAAAAAGTGTAGCAATTACTGAATCAAACTAAAAAAAAGATTATAATCGGCAACTCTGCGGCTTTAATCATTTTTTAGCCGTAATTAATAGCTCGCTAAACAAGGCATTAGGTGGCATGGAGTTAATTAGAGGTATACACAATATTCGCCCACACCATTTTGGTTGTGTGTTAACTATTGGTAATTTTGACGGCGTTCATTTAGGCCACGCAGAAGTATTAAAAGGTTTACTTAGCGATGCTAAAGCGCATAGTTTGCCTAGCACTGTAATGCTGTTTGAACCCCAGCCACAAGAGTTTTTTGCTAAAAACAATGCCCCTGCACGGTTAACGCGCTTACGAGATAAGTTACGTTTATTGAGTGATTTAGGTATTGAGCGAGTTATTTGCATTAGCTTTAATCAGCAATTTGCAAACATGCATGCTGAGCAATTCGTTAATGAGATTTTGATTAAAAAGTTAGGTGTTAAAGCACTTACTGTTGGTGATGATTTTAAGTTTGGAAAGCAACGCCAAGGTAACTTTCACTTACTTGCTAGCATGGGTAAGCAAGCGGGCATGGATGTAAAAAGCACCGCGAGCTTTCGTCAATTAAATGCTAGAGTAAGCAGCACTTTAATACGAGATGCTTTAGCATCCGGTGACTTAGCGAGTGCTAAAATAATGCTTGGTCACGATTATGCTATTTCTGGGCGTGTTATACATGGCTGGAAAAGAGGACGTGAACTCGGTTTTAGAACGGCAAATATAGCCCTAAAACGCCAAGTGTGTCCTGTCAACGGAGTGTTTGCAGTGCAAGCAACGATTGCAGGAAAACAGATTTTTGGAGTTGCAAATGTAGGTAATAAGCCGACATTTAATGGAACTCGTGCATTATTAGAAGTTCACCTTTTTGATTTTGCACAGGATATTTACGGACAATTTATGCATGTGGAGTTAATAGAAAAACTTCGCGATGAGAAAAAATTCGAGACATTAACACAATTAACGGCGCAAATAGCAACTGATGTTGCTGCCGCTAAGCAGTGTTTTGGTTTAAATCAGGTAGCCGATAGAGACGGAATGTAGGATAAATGAGCGACTATAAACATACTTTGAACTTACCGGAAACACCGTTTCCAATGCGTGGCAATTTGGCACAACGTGAACCAAAAATGCTTAAAGCATGGTATGAGGACGACCTTTATGGTCAAATTCGCAGCGCTAAGAAAGGTAAAAAAACCTTTATTTTGCATGACGGCCCTCCGTATGCAAATGGCGATATCCATTTAGGCCACTCAGTTAATAAAATATTAAAAGATATTATTGTTAAGTCTAAAACATTATCTGACTTTGATTCACCATTAGTTCCAGGTTGGGATTGTCATGGTTTACCAATCGAGTTAATGGTTGAGAAAAAAGTAGGCAAGCCGGGTGTAAAAGTTACTGCGAGTGAGTTTCGTGAAAAATGCCGTGCATACGCTAAAAAACAAGTTGAAGGTCAAAAAGTTGATTTTAAACGTTTAGGCGTATTTGCAGATTGGGATAAGCCATATTTAACAATGAACTTTGACTTTGAAGCGAATGCAATTCGTGTGCTTGGTCGAATTATTGAAAAAGGTCATTTGCATAAAGGCGCCAAGCCTGTGCATTGGTGTACAGACTGTGGCTCTGCATTAGCAGAAGCAGAAGTTGAATACCAAGATAAGCAGTCTCCAGCAATCGATGTGCGTTTTACATTTGTTGATCAAGATGCTGTTGTTAGTGCATTTGATCTGGCTGATGGCCATAAAGGTGAAGGCAGTGTTGGTACTGTTATTTGGACAACAACACCGTGGACGCTTCCTGCAAACCGCGCTGTGGCTGTGCATGCCGATTTAGAGTATGCGTTAGTACAGGTTGAAGATGAAGGCGTACAACAACGTCTAATTTTAGGTTCTGAGCTTGTTAAAGATGCTATGGACCGTTTTGGTTTTAATCACTTTCACGTACTAGGGTATGTAAAAGGTGCAGCGCTTGAAAACTTGCAAGTAGCCCATCCTTTTTATGATTTTAATGTACCAGTGATTGTTGCAGAACACGTAACTACTGATTCAGGTACTGGTGTTGTACATACCGCCCCAGGCCATGGTCAAGAAGATTTCGTGGCAGGCTTAAATTACAACCTTGAAGTGGCTAACCCTGTTGGTGCAAATGGTGTTTATTTACCAGATACCGAACTTTTTGCAGGTCAGCACGTATTTAAGGCGAATGCGAGCGTAATTGAAGTGTTAAAAGAGCGTGGTGCGCTTATGCATCACCATGCGCTTACGCATAGTTACCCACATTGTTGGCGCCACAAAACACCAATCATTTTCCGTGCTACACCGCAGTGGTTTGTAAGTATGGATCAGGCTAACTTACGTCAAGATTCTCTTGCTGAGATTAAAAACACGCAGTGGTTACCAGAGTGGGGCGAAAGCCGTATTTCTAACATGGTTGAAAGCCGCCCAGATTGGTGTATTTCTCGCCAGCGTACTTGGGGCGTTCCTATTGCATTGTTCGTTGATAAAGACACCGGTGCACTTCACCCAAATACACAAGAGTTAATTGCTCAAGCAGCAGAGCTTGTTGAAAAGTCTGGTATACAAGCATGGTACGATTTAGAACCAGCTACTTTACTTGGTGAAGAAGACGCCAAGCAATACATGAAAGTGCAAGATACGCTAGATGTATGGTTTGACTCAGGTGTGTCACACGCTTGTGTAGTAGATGCACGTGAAGACTTGGTTGGTCCAGCTGACTTATACCTTGAAGGTTCTGATCAGCACCGTGGTTGGTTTATGTCATCAATGATGACATCAGTTGCTATTAATGGTCATGCACCATATAAGCAAGTGCTTACGCATGGTTTTACCGTTGATGAAAACAGCCGTAAAATGTCTAAGTCACTAGGTAATGTTATCTCTCCGCAAAATGTGATGAATAAACTAGGTGCTGACATTTTACGCTTATGGGTTGCTTCTACCGATTACACGGCAGAAATGACTGTGTCGGATGAAATATTTAAACGCTCAGCCGATCGTTACCGCCGTATTCGTAACACCAGCCGTTACTTGCTTGCTAACCTAAATGGTTTTAACCCAGAAACAGATCAAGTAGCTGTTGATGATATGGTTGAGCTTGATAAGTGGATTGTTGGACGCGCAGCTCAGTTGCAAGACGAGATTTTAGCCGCATACGACAGCTACCAAATGCTATTAGTAACGCAAAAGCTAATGAACTTCTGTACGGGTGAGCTTGGCTCGTTCTATTTAGATGTTATAAAAGATCGTCAATATACAGCTAAGAGTGATAGCCATGCACGTCGTTCTTGTCAAACTGCGCTTTATCATATCGCAGAAGCAATGACGCGTTGGATGGCACCTATTATGAGCTTTACCGCACAAGAAATTTGGGAAGCGTTACCGGGTGAGCGTAGTGACTACGTATTTACATCAGTTTGGTACGATGGCTTACAAGCGCCAACAAATAGCCAATTTAGTAACGATGATTGGTTAGAGATTTTAACTGTACGTGACGAAGTAAACCGCTTATTAGAAGCTGCACGTAAAGAAGAAGTCATTGGTGCAACACTTCAAGCAACGGTGAATTTATTTACGGGTAAAGAGCTTGCCGCTAAATTAAACGCGCTTGGTGATGAACTGCGTTTTGTATTGTTAACATCAGCCGTGAATGTTACTGAAGTTGATAGCCAGCCTGCAGATACACAAGCTACCGAGATTGAAGGTTTGTTCATTAGCGTTGCTGCAACAGATGCTGCTAAATGTGAGCGTTGTTGGCATTACAGCGAAGATGTAGGTGTTGAGCCTGCTCATCCTGAAATTTGTGGTCGTTGTGTAAGTAATGTTGACGGCGAAGGTGAAAAGCGTCAATTCGCTTAGGAGTTATTCTTAGTGAGCAAACTAGCCCAAAAAAGTGGTTTAGTGTGGCTTTGGTTGAGTCTATTACTTTTAGTAATAGACTTTGCCAGTAAAACACTTGTTGTAGGGACTATGGCTTATCAAGAGTCTATAAACTTACTCCCTGTTTTTAGTATTACTTATGTACATAACTATGGTGCTGCTTATAGCTTTTTAAGTGAAGCGGGTGGTTGGCAACGTTGGTTTTTAAGTGCAATTGCCGTTGCTATTAGTGCTTTGCTTGTATGGTGGCTAAAACGCTTACCTGCTACAAATAAAGTACTATGCGGTGCTTATGCATTGGTACTTGCTGGCGCTATTGGTAATTTATACGATCGTATTGCGTATGGTTATGTAATCGACTTTATTCACGTTTTTTATAAAGACTCACATTTTCCTGTATTCAATATTGCCGATTGCGCTATTTGTATTGGCGCAGCATTATTGTTATTTGACGCCTTCACCGGCGAGAGTCCAAAGGAGCATAAAGCATGAGCCAAGCTGTAATTGGTGAAAACTCGCAAGTTATTTTCCATTTTTCTATTAAATTAGAAGATGGCTCTGCCGCTGATTCTACCAAGGTACACAACAAACCTGCTAAATTAACAATGGGTGATGGCAGCTTAACGGCAAACTTCGAAAAGTGTTTATTAGGGCTAACTGCAGGCGAAAGTAAAACGTTTGAATTAGAACCTGAAGATGCTTTTGGTCAGCCAAACCCAGATAATATTTACTACGTTGACCGTAGTAAGTTTGGTCCAGAAACACCAGCTAAGGTAGGTGCAATTATTGCGTTTACTCAACCTGATGGCACTGAGCTTCCTGGTTTAGTCCGCGAAGTGCAAGGTGAGTCGGTAACGATTGATTTTAATCACCCTTTATCTGGCCAGCGTTTAACGTTTGAAGTTGATATTATTGAGGTGGAAGGTTAATGGAAATATTACTAGCTAATCCTCGCGGCTTTTGCGCTGGTGTTGACCGTGCTATTAGTATTGTTGAGCGCGCTTTAGATATTTTTGAAAAGCCAATTTATGTTCGCCACGAAGTAGTACATAACCGCTATGTGGTTGATGGACTAAAAAGCCGTGGTGCGGTATTCGTTGAAGAACTTGATCAAGTACCTGACGACAGTATTGTTATTTTTAGCGCACATGGCGTATCGCAAGCGGTTCGCAGCGAGGCTAAACGTCGTGATTTAAAAGTATTTGATGCAACGTGCCCGCTTGTAACTAAAGTGCATATGGAAGTTACACGTGCGAGTCGCAAAGGTATTGAGTGTATTTTAATTGGACATCATGGTCACCCTGAAGTAGAGGGAACAATGGGACAATATGATAACTCAGACGGTGGTATTTATCTTGTTGAAACCGTTGATGATGTTGTTGCGCTTAATGTAAAAAATGCTGAAAATCTTTTTTACTGTAGTCAAACGACTTTATCAGTTGATGATACTGCTGATGTTATTGATGCACTACGCAATAAGTTTCCATCAATTGACGGACCTCGTAAAGATGATATTTGTTATGCAACGCAAAATCGTCAGGATGCTGTTCGTGACTTAGCTGACAAAGTTGATGTGCTATTAGTTGTTGGCGCTAAAAACAGCTCTAACTCTAATCGCTTACGTGAACTTGCAGATAAAATGGGCACTGTTGCTTATTTAATTGATGATGCAACTGATGTGCAAGAGCAGTGGGTTTCAGGTTCTAAATCAGTGGGTGTAACTGCGGGTGCATCTGCGCCAGAAGTACTTGTACAACAAGTTATAAGCCGATTAAAAGATCTTGGTGGTACGCAGGTTGTTGAAAACCCAGGCGAAGAAGAGAATATCGTATTTGCTGTTCCTGTAGAGCTACGTTAATTTAAAATTTAGATTATAGGAGAGTCGTTATGAGCAAGTCACTAAAAAATGATGGTTTGCTTTTTTCGGCTCTTTTTAATGAGCGAGGCGTACTAGCTTCGCTTATTGTTTCTCAAGTTATTGCTATTGTTTTAGCCTTTGCACCCAATGTAGAAGGAGATATTTGGCTTCGACTTGGGATCATCAGTTTGTTTATGCATTTAATTGTTTTAGTCGGTACCTCTTCTTTATACTTTTGTAGATTTTTCTTACAAACGCGCACTCAAACTTTTCAATTAAGTTTGTTTTTTATCTTTTTTTTATTATCTACATGCATTTTTAGTATTTTATTTTCCCATTTTGCTTTTGATATAGATGATACAGATAACTTAATTTATTTCACACTTCGCAATTGCATTATAGTGGCTTTGCTGGCGGCTTTATTCGTCCAATTTTTATTAATTCATTTTGAGAAAGAGCAGCAAACTAAAGCGCTTTCTCGAGCTGAGCTTGATGCCTTGCAAGCTAGAATACGTCCTCATTTTTTATATAATAGTTTAAACACCGCTGCAGAGCTTACTCATCATGATGCCGATGCGGCAGAGCAGGCTATTTTAGCATTAGCCGCCTTATCGCAGGCTGCAATGCACTCAGGAAAAAATGTATCTCTTGACGATGAAATAACGCTGAGTAAGCAATATATAGCACTTGAAACATGGCGTTTCGGTAATCGCTTAAGCGTTGATTGGCAAATACCTAATGAACTACCTGCATTGAGCATTCCTTGTTTAACCCTGCAGCCATTAATTGAAAATGCAGTATGCCACGGTGTTGAAACAAGTGAGCATGGTGCAGAAATAAAAGTAGAGCTACATATTACTACCGGCTATATAACCATGATTGTTTCTAACCCTATAACAATTTCTAATGCTCAAACTAGGCCTAATAACGGCATGGCGCTTGAAAATATTCGCCAGCGATTAAATATTTATTATAAAAATAAAGCGCAGCTAACAATTACTAATAAAAATGATGTGTTTAGGGTCAAGGTCGTTATTCCTAAGCTAATTGAGGGCAGTGTATGAACGTACTCATTGTTGATGATGAACCTCTTGCGAGATCGCGCTTAATTCGTTTGTTGGCACATGATAAAAGCATAGTTGTACAAGGCGAGGCAAGTAATGGTAATGAAGCCCTAGTACTGGCTAAAAAGCAAACGCCGGATTTGATTTTTTTAGATGTTGATATGCCTGGTATGAATGGTTTACAAGTTGCTAATGAGCTCAATAGTTTAACTCTACCTCCTGCTATTGTTTTTATAACTGCTCACCCTGAGCATGCCTTCGATGCTTTACAATTAAGCGCTGCAGGTTATTTAGTTAAACCTATTTCAGAGCAATCATTGCAAAAGGTGCTTAAGCAAGTCGGGCGCTTAAATAAAGTACATATTCAAAAACAACAAAATGTAAAAATCTCTTATCAGCTAGCTGGTACTCTACGCAGTGTTGATATAAATGATGTTTTGTATTTTAGTGCCGAAGAAAAGTATACCAAAATGATATTCTGTGGTGGAGAAGCTTTACTTGAACAAAGTCTAAAACAATTAGAGTTACAATTTCCTACACATATTTTGCGAATTCATCGCAATACATTGGTTAATAAACAAAAAGTAATTGCTTTGCATTCAAAAGCGAATGGCAATCATATGATTGAGCTACAAGGGTGCAGTGAGTTATTGCCAGTGAGCCGCCGTGAGCTTAAATTAGTAAAAAATTCGCTTTAGGCTTACCTTGCAATTAACCTCCCCTTGATTTAAATACATTTGAGTCTTAATTATCAACGGTGTTATTGAATAAACAGGTTTAATTAACCGTTTATCAACAAATATAACCGCTTGTCTTAGTCCTCATTGATTCCTCAAATAAATAACATAAACTTAAAATCAGATAATTTTTATTTGGTTTTATTATGCAATCACCTCACGTAAAAGTGCAAAGAGGCTTCACTCTGATTGAAGTGCTAATTGCATTTATTATTCTTAGTTTTGGCCTTTTAGGCGCAGTTGCTTTGCAAGCAAAAGCAAAGCAAGCAAGCTTTGATTCTATGCAGCGTGCTGCTGCAGTTGCACTTGGTAATGATATTGTGCAGCGTATCCGTGCTAACGATACCCCGCAAATAGCTAGCCTATATACCCAAACATTTAATAGCGAAGCCTCAACTAAAACCTCACAGACGTGTTTTACAAGCACTTGTAGCGCAGCGCAAGTTGCAGCCCTAGACCTTGAGCAATGGAAAAGAGCTATAAAAGCAAGGGAAAACACAGGCTCTTTAGATGACGCAACTGTATGTATTGCGGCTACTGCAGTTGCAGGTACAGGTGGTAAAGCATTTAATTTAGAGGTCGTTGTATCTTGGCAAGGGCGTCAAGAGTTTAATGCAAATAGTACGACTGGAGACATCAAGTGTGGAACGGCTGATAAAAAGCGCCGTTTAGTTGTTTTAACTAGTTATATTTACCTTAGGAGCTAACATGAAGCAAAAAGGTTTTACACTTGTAGAAATGATGATTTCATTATTTATTGGTGGGTTAATTTTAGGCGGCGTTATGTTTACCTATATAGGTATGAAAGTAACCACTAAAGATACGATGACTATTGGTGAACTTCAAGAATCAGGACGCCTTGCAATTAACATAATGCAACGTGATATTGAGCAAATTGGCTTTTGGGGCACTTATTATGATGATTCTTTTACTTCGGTAAACACAGAAGCATTATCAAACCCGCTAAATGACTGTTTTGAAGGACTAAATAACGGTAGTTTTCCTGATTTGGCAACTGCGAGTAACTTTAGAACTATTTATGCGAAGGTTGCAGATGCTTCAAAAGAACTAAACTGCGTAACGAGTCCAGTAAAAGGTACCGATATTATTCAGTTAAAGTTTTTACAAGGTGATCAATTAACTGAAGCTGAGACTCAAACGAGTGAAAACTATTTCATAGCGGAGCAAGAGAGAGCTCAATTCAAGCGAGGTGAAATTACAGGAAGTTCTGTTAATGCCTCTATTTGGCCGTATAGCCATCATGTTTATTATATTTCAGAGCAAACATATAAAGTAAATAACAAGAACCTAACTGTACCTGCATTAATGAGAAAGCGCTTAGTTGGTGGAAATATCACCACAGAAACTATTATGGAAGGTGTCGAAAACATGCGGTTTGTTTTTGGTCTCGATACAAACAGCGACAATCGTGTAGATACATACCGAAGTATTAAAAGTATGGAGCACACTGATTGGGAAAATCGAAAGGGTATTTTAACAGTACAGGTATTTTTATTAATACGCGCATTGGAGCCAGACCCTGGGGTTAAAATTAAAAACCAAACTTACATATTAGGTGAAGATGAAGACAAGCGTGAATTGAAATTCACAGATAGTTTCAGACGCACAGTGTTTACCACGACTATTCGATTAAATAATGTTGGATCAAATTTATGGCGTATTTAAAACAATCACAGAAAAAGCAGCAGGGTGTAGTACTGATCACTGCTCTAATAATGGTAATTGCAGTGACGGGTATAGCGGTGACTCTTATGAGCAGTAGTAGTATTGATATTAAAATTACCAATGCAGCGCAAGAGCGTGAAGTGGCCGAAAATGAACTTATTGGCGAAGTACAGCGCATGATTTCTGATGAAGCAAATAAAGGTGCGAATAATCAGTTTTTTTTGAGTCCAGATGAAGTCACTTCGATTGCAGCCTCTGATAAAGAAGGCATGGTGATCGCAACACATGATGGTATGCAAAGCAAAATGGTTAATCTAAACAAAGGTGCGCTTGACCTAGAGTGTCCTCGACGCTTTAATTTTACTGCAGGTATATCGTGCAATATGTTACAGGTCGCCACGACAATAGAATATGGCTCTAAAAGTAAGCATGAACTAACCATTGTTACAGGTGTAGCGCAAGAAATGGCTAGCATAAGTAAGGGGATTTAATATGAAATTAAAATTAAACAAAGTGTTAGCCTCTTTACTTGGCTTAACAATAAGTGCGTCAGTTTATGCTGAAGATATAGAGCTTTATGTTAATCATGATGTGGATGTTGAAGAAAAGCCCCGAGTATTACTGATTTTTGATACATCAGGAAGTATGGCTTTTTCATCTTCAAGTGGTGGTAACTGTGGTTTTAATAATTTTTTAAACTTATATAATTTATGTATTGATAGCCGCCTTGCTGCTGCGCAGTTTGCGATGAATAAAGTCATTTCTGATAATGAAGATACTATCGACTTTGGTTTAATGCGCTTTAAAAGTACGACCGGTGGTTACATTGTTAACGGTGTTGGTAGTGATTCATCAGTTGTACGTTCGTCGGTTGCATCTTTACCTGCAGATGGTGGAACCCCGCTTACTGAGACTCTATGGGAAGCTTATTTATATATTACAGGGCAAAAAGTTCAATATGGCTTAGAGGCCACAATTCTTGAACGTGATACGAGTGTCGAGTTAAGAACTGGAAGTGAGTTTACACAGCTTGAATGTGGTTGGGTTAGAAATAGAGGTCGCTGGAGTTATGAGTGTGAAAATGTAACTACAAATAATTATGAGTATACTTACATATCGCCCTTTGCAGATAGCACCGCTGAGGCTAAGCGCTGCGACAACTCGATAAATATCATTTATATGACCGATGGCGACCCATCTGGTGATAATGATAGTGACAGCCAAATTAGTGCAGAGCATGAGAAGTACTTTGGGGAAGGATTAAACTGGAATACGGATAGTTACTACAGTAGTTACCTACACCAAATGGCTAAAATTATTCATGGTACAAGTGATACTACTGTTGATTTATACCCGTCGACTCCCGATATTCATGAAACAGGCCGTTTATATACTATCGGTTTTGGCTCTGGTATGAGCGCGAGTGGACAAGAGCTTTTACGTAGGGCCGCTTCTTTAGGTGGTGGTGAAAACTTGCCCGCAAGTACGCCAGATGAGCTTTCTGAATCATTAAACAGTGCAATTTCTCGTATTCGTGAAGTAAATGATAGCTTTTCATCGCCGTCCGTTGCTAGTAACAACGTAGATCAAACCCGTAGTCGAGATGCTATTTATTTTGCAATGTTTTACCCAGAGACAAATACCCGCTGGGGCGGTAACTTAAAAAAGTTAAAGGTATCGGGTAGTAACATAGTTGATTCAGCGGGCAATGTAGCGCTTGATTCTAATGGTTTGATAGACACTGATGCAAAAACATTTTGGCTTCCTGATGGTAAGTCAGCAGATGGGAACTTAGTAGCACAAGGTGGCGTTAATTATCAACTAAGTACCTTAACAGGAACCAACGCAGAAGAACGAAGAACAATATATACAGATAAACAAGGCGATATAGTACGATTTACTACATCGATTGTTAGTGACATTCTTGATTTAATAACTAATAACCCAATTAGCTTATCTAGTTCAGATATTAAATGGGCTATGGGTATTGATGTTGATGATGAAGATAACGATAACGATACCACGGATCAAAGAGATGATATTTTTGGTGATCCTCTGCATTCAAAGCCTGTTGCGCTTGATTACGGTAATGATGATATTCGTATTCTAATTGGTACCAATGCTGGCTTTTTGCATATGTTTAAAGACGATGATACAAATAATGAAGTATCTGAAAGCTGGGCATTTATACCCTCAGATCTGTACAGCATTATTCAACCGCTGCGCAACAAAGAAACGGGTAAAAAATATGGTATGGATGGTCCAATCAGCGTTTATTTTAATAATAAAAACTTAAATAGCGATGGTTTAAACGACGGGATTATTGATGCGAGTGGTGATGATGAAGTATGGGCTTTTGCAGGAATGCGTCGAGGTGGTAAAAACTACTACGCACTGGATATAACAAATCCCGATCAGCCTAAAAAACTATGGAGCGCACCAATAGAGGGCGGAAAAGGTGATTTTAAAGAGCTTGCGCAAACATGGTCAAAACCGCAAATAGCCTACATTAAAGCATTTGGTGACAAGCCTTTATTAATTTTTGGTGCTGGGTACGATACAAACAAAGATGCGGTGATTAAAAGTGAAGATAGTACAGGGCGAGGTATTTACATTGTTGAAGCAGAAACAGGTAAAAGAGTATGGGCATTAACACCCGATATTAATGGCTTTAAAGGTAAGCATAGTATTGCTGCAGATATTACCACGCTTGACTCAGATTATGATGGATATATAGACCGAATTTATGCGGCAGATACTGGTGGAGATATTTGGCGTATAGATATGCCAGGCACTAGTACTAGTGAATTTAGTCACTTTAAATTAGCTGAGCTTGGCAGTAATAAAGCAACTGAGGACAGACGCTTTTTTTACAAACCACTCGTTGCACGAACCATTTATAGTAAAGTAAGCGAGACAACCGTTGATGGTAGTACCGTTATAACACGCTTAGATACGCCGTATGATGCAATAGTTATTGGTAGTGGTAACCGCTCAAAACCAACCGGTACCAATGAAAAAGATCAACTGTTTATGATCAGAGATGAAAATACAGTTACTAAATCATATAAAACGAATGCACCGGATACTATTGTACCTGCTGATTTGATGCAAATGAATTCAGACCCATTTGGTAATGCTCTAGATGACGTTGATGATTTTGTTGACTTAGAAGTCGACTTGGCTAAATTTAATGGTTGGAGATATGAGTTAGGAACGGGTGAAAAATCACTAGCTGCTGCTACAGTTGTTGGAGGTGTTGCTTATTTTACAAGTTTCACACCTGCATCAGATACATCGACTGAAAACCAATGTTCCCTAAGTGGTGGTGGTGGTTCTTTATACGCATTTCACCTACATTATGGTACGAAAGTGTATGACGACCTTAAATTTACAACCAGCTATGATGTACCAGATACACCTCAGTTATACTTTGGCGAAGGCCCTTCATGCGTAGATGGTAATGGAGATGGTAAGTGTGATGACAACCCAACAGTTGACGTAACACAAGAAAGTCAGTTTTATCTAATTGGGCCGGGTATCAAAGGTGAAAATGCTGAAAACCCAATGAAGCCTGTTGAGATAAAGGGCCCCGGCTTAACAATTGTTGATGGTAAAGTTGTATTGGTTAATGACAATGCTGTAGGGTTTGGCTTTAAAACTCAACAAACATATATCTATAAACGTGAAGAAAATGACGAAGTTAATAATTAAGGAAATTAAATGAAGAAACAACATGGGTTTACCTTAATTGAGCTGATGATAGCGGTTGCAATTGTAGGCATACTTGCTTCAATTGCATTGCCCAATTATACAGAATATGTAAAGCGTGCTTCGCGCGCTGAAGCTGCTGCAGCATTGTTAGATGCTGCAAACAAAGAGGAGCAATATTTTGTAGATAATCGTGAGTATACGCAATCCTTTACTGACTTAGGGCTACAAAGTAAAACCGAAAATGGTCACTTTGAACTATCTATCAGCGTAGTTGATAGTAATACCTTCACTATTACAGCTAAGCCTATAGACGGTGCTGTAAAAGGAGATACTGATTGTAAAGAGCTTTCAATCACTGATATTGGTCTCAAAGGTGCAAAAGGGTCTAAAGGAGACACCGATATTGGTTATTGCTGGGGTCGATAGCCTAGATTACTTCTTCTGGCACTTATCAGTTGATTTAATACGTATTCTGCCAGTCTGACTTACTGATAAGGCCAACCCCTCGAGGTTGGCCTTATTGCTGTTGGGGCAATATATAAAAGTACCATTTTGAAAACCATTCAAAGAACCATCAGGACGAAACGTAATTGCGCTGCGAGGGTATTTAAGACTGTCAGCTTCATGGATCTCCTCAAAAGTACTTAAGAGTAGTTCATCATCATCTAACGAGGTTGATTTATCTTTGTCGATAAAGAGTGACATTTGGCCATTCCACTCGTCCTTTGTACATTGACTGTCTTTTAGTGCACAAAGCGTGACGTAAGTAGTATTTTCAATGGCATATAAACGGCCATAATTTATATTTCGGTGTAGGAGGTTTACGTGGTTATCTAAGCGGTTTTTAGCTAAAAAATCTGGGTAAAACCACATAGATAATTGGCTGATAATACTGACAACAGCCATAGATACCATTAATTCGAGAAGTGTTACTCCCTTACTTTTTGATATTGATAATCTCATCCTTGAAGACCTGAGTTAATAAATGATTAACTCAGTCTAGTAAATGATACAAATATGACAAGATATAATTGTACGTTTTTTAATCACACTTTTCAGTGGTGTCACCAAGGTAAAAAGCAGTACCAGATACTGATACATTCAGCGCTTTATTGTTTTCGTTGTCATTATTGGGGCAGTATACAAAGCCCGTAAAGCTACCTGAGCCAGCTAAACTTGTCGTAATACGACCGCTCGTATTAAACCGAAGGCTATTATTACCAGAGAATTTTATTCTATCGCTAGACGGAGTTTCTGACATTACACGTAATAGACTATCATTTGCGCTTTTATAACTTCCGTCATTATCAGTATCTATAAATAAAATAACGGTATTAGTTGATGCCCATTCACTTTGGCATGTGAGACTTGAGCTACTACTTGTAACTGTATTGGGAGCAGGGCATACAATGACTATTTCATCCGTACTTGCAGCTTGAGCACGGGCGTAGCTAATATTTCTTTTTAATTCCAACAAAAAGTTCTCAGCTCTATTTTCTTCTAGCATATCGCTACTATTCCAAATCGCAATTGATGCAATAATGCCAACGATAGCTACGGTTACCATGAGTTCTAAAAGGGTGAACCCGTTTTGTTTGTTTGTCATATTAATCTCATTTACTGCTAGTCATTTAAGTATAGCTATTTTTATATAATAAATTATATCACGATCGGTTGTTTTATCACCGTAATTCAATTGCTTTGTTTGCTATGAACACTATGATTGTCTAAAATCGAGGCAACTGAAGCTTTCAAAAGTAATTAATATGAAAAAAATAGAAGCAATTATCAAACCTTTTAAGTTAGACGATGTGCGTGAAGCGTTATCTGATGTAGGTATTACGGGGATGACGGTAAGCGAAGTTAAAGGCTTTGGACGTCAAAAAGGTCACACAGAGCTATATCGTGGCGCAGAGTATATGGTCGATTTTTTACCTAAAGTAAAACTTGATATTGTATTGACTGATGAAGATGTAGACCGTGCAATTGAAGTTATTGTAAAAACGGCGCAAACAGGAAAAATCGGTGATGGTAAAATATTTGTCACAGATGTTGAGCGTGTAATACGTATTCGTACTGCAGAGGAAGATGAAGAAGCGATTTAAGCTTGTTTTTCTATGTAGTTAAAAGGCGCTTTAGTAAGCGCCTTTTTTATTTATTTAGTTCTTTTATTTAGTTTTCGTGTTTGCTTTGCGTGCTCACTAAGCTCAGTTAAACCTAATTGGTCGTAACTTTTCTCCATCATTTCAAGCGCGGGATCTAAGTAACTGCTTTGTGAATAATGCTCAACAACAAACTTACCTCTATTAGCAGCAGCTAAATAAGCTTCACGTTCGTAATAGTAAGTTGCTACTTTTAATTCATAACGTGCCATGCGGTTTAAAAGCCACACTAAACGACGCTTAGCTTCAGGCGCGTAATCACTTTTAGGAAAACGTTTTACTAATGTCGATAAATCTGTAAATGCAACACGAGTACGGTTAGCATCACGGTCGGCTCTATCTACACCAAAGTACTCTTGGAACGCATTTTTATCTGCTTTAATATTTACTAAACCACGCATGTAATACATGTAGTCTAAATCTTTATGATTTGGGTTTAAGCGAATAAAGCGGTCAATGGTTGCAAGTGCTTGTTCAGTATTACCTGATTGATAATGTGCATAGACTAAGTCCATTTGTACTTGCTTAGAGAATGGGCCAAATGGGTAGCGAGAGTCTATAGCACTCAAAAGTTCAATTGCACGAGCATATAAACCAGAATCTAGCGTTTCTTTTGCATCTTCATATAAAGCGTGTGCAGACTTATTCGGTACACGTTGAATGTCTTCTTGGTCTGGAGCAGACGAACAAGCGCCTAAACTAAGTACAGAAACTGAAAAAACAATGGCAAATGCACGTTTCCCTATTTTATTTATCATTTTATTTGTTACCTTCGATGTCTTCGGCTAGGCCAAGTCGGTAAAACCGAGTAAACTATGCGTATTATATTATGCTTTTATTAAAAGCGATTCTAACCCAGTCGAGCAAAGCTTGCACTGGTAAATTGGGTAAAGTTACTAATGTCAGAGCAAATTTCTCTTCAAGCCGACGTTCCAACCGAATTAGGTGGTAAACGTCTAGACCAAGTATTAGCACAATTGTTCCCTGATTATTCACGTTCTCGTATAAAAACGTGGATTTTGGATGATAAAATCACTGTAGACGGTGAAATTTTCAACACTCCACGCGAAAAGCTACTAGGTGGTGAAGTTGTAAGTGTTGAAACAACAATTGAAGCACCACGCGAATACGAAGCACAAGATATCAAATTAAACATTGTTTATGAAGACGATGATATTTTGGTAATTAATAAACCAATGGGCCTAGTGGTTCACCCAGGTGCGGGTAACCCTAATGGAACAGTGCTAAACGCATTGCTACATTACTACCCTGAAATAATTAACGTGCCACGCGCAGGTATTGTACATCGTTTAGATAAAGACACGACCGGTTTAATGGTTGTAGCTAAAACGATTCAGGCCCAAACGCATTTAGTGAAAGCACTACAAAAGCGCGAAAATTTCACTCGTGAATATGAAGCACTGTGTAATGGCACCATGACTGCAGGTGGTATGGTTGAAAAAGCGATTGGCCGTCATCCTACTCAGCGTACGCATATGGCCGTACATGAACTGGGTAAACCGGCAATTACACATTACCGTGTTGCTGAAAAATTCCGTGCTCATACTCGTTTACGTCTGCGCCTAGAAACAGGCCGTACTCACCAGATTCGTGTGCACATGGCACATTTAAATCATCCGCTAATTGGCGATCAATCTTATGGCGGCCGTCCGCGTCCACCTAAAGGTGCAACACCAGAGTTATTCGAGTTACTTCGTAGCTTTAGACGCCAAGCACTACATGCTGTAAAATTGAGCATTGCGCATCCAATCACGGGTGAAATGATGACATGGCAAGCACCTATCCCTGATGATATGGTTGCTATGACACATGCACTACGTGAAGATACTAAAGCTAATCCTGATATCGATAGATAATGCACTTATTGTCAGCGACATGGCAAAACCTTCATAAAGTAGGAACGTTAAGTACTACTTGTGGAGGTGGTGTTTCAAAAAAACCATTTAAAAGTTTCAATTTGGGATACCATGTTGGAGATAATCAAGATCATGTATCAAAAAACCGCTCACTATTAACCAAACACTTACCTAAACCTGCCGTGTGGCTAAATCAAGTTCATAGCTCTGATGTTGTTATTGTTGATGAACATTTTGACTCTAATAAGTTACACAATGCTGATGCGCTTTATACTCAGTTATTAAATCAGCCTTTGGCTATCATGACTGCCGATTGCTTACCTATTTTATTAGTGAGTGATGATGAGAAGGAAGTTGCAGCTATACATGGTGGCTGGCGGGGGCTTGAGCAGGGAATTATTAAAAATACTTTAGAATGTTTTAGCTCAAAGTATGAAAATATAAATGCTTGGCTAGGGCCTGCAATTGGGCCAACTCAATTTGAGGTTGGCGCTGAAGTGTTTGAGTTATTTCAAAAAAGGTCTTCTTCATTTATTCAAGCATTTACACCACAAGCTAATGGCAAATTTCTTGCTGATATTTTTGGCATTGCGCGTACTTTACTTACCCAGCAAGGCGTTAAAAATATTACAGGCGGCGACTATTGTACAGTCTCTCAAAGTGACTTATTTTTTTCTTATCGACGGGATGGGCAAACCGGACGTATGGCAAGTTTGATCTGGCGCAAGTAATTAGCACCTTTAGCTATTATATTTCTCTCTACACCTTGAACAAACACCTAAACATACCCATTAATTAAGCAATTAGATTATTTAATAGGTAACACCATGCGTTTAGATAGATTTACAAGTAAATTTCAATCTGCGCTTTCTGATGCGCAATCGCTAGCCCTTGGCCGCGACCATCAATTTATTGAACCCTTACATTTAATGTATTCACTACTGCAGCAAAGCGGCTCCAGTGTGCGCGCGTTATTTGCCCAAACGGGGGTCAGCGCAGATGAACTTAACACCAAGCTTTCTCAAGAAATAGAAAAACTATTTAAAGTAGAAGGCGTAGGTGGCGACGTGCAGCTATCAAATAATATGGCTTCACTTATTAACCTATGTGACAAGTATGCGCAAAAACGCAAAGACAAATACATTTCAAGTGAATTGTTTGTACTGGCAGCTTGCGACGATAAAGGTCCACTTGGCGATATATTCAGATCGTTAAATATTACCTCCACTAAAATTGAAACAGCAATTAAAGCGATTCGTGGTGGTCAAAAAGTTGATGACCCAAATGCCGAAGAAACACGCCAAGCGCTTGAAAAGTACACGATTGATCTAACTGAGCGAGCAGAGCAAGGTAAGCTTGACCCTGTTATTGGTCGTGATGACGAAATTCGCCGCACGATTCAAGTATTACAGCGCCGTACTAAAAATAACCCTGTATTAATCGGTGAGCCAGGTGTTGGTAAAACAGCAATAGCAGAAGGTTTAGCACAGCGTATTATTAATGGTGAAGTACCTGAAGGATTAAAAAACAAACGTGTTTTATCGCTTGATTTAGGAGCACTAGTTGCGGGCGCTAAATATCGCGGTGAATTTGAAGAGCGTTTAAAATCAGTGTTAAACGAATTGGCTAAAGAAGAAGGCCAAGTCATTTTATTTATTGATGAAATACACACTATTGTGGGTGCAGGCAAAAGTGATGGCGCAATGGATGCGGGTAATATGCTAAAACCTGCTTTAGCACGCGGTGAGTTACACTGTGTTGGCGCAACCACGCTTGATGAATACCGTAAATATATAGAGAAAGACGCAGCACTTGAGCGTCGATTCCAAAAGGTACTCATTGAAGAGCCGTCGGTTGAAGATACCATTGCAATATTGCGTGGCTTAAAAGAGCGATATGAGCTACATCATTCAGTAGAAATTACTGATCCCGCGATAGTTGCTGCGGCGCAGTTATCTCACCGCTACATTAGCGATCGTCAGTTACCAGATAAAGCAATTGATTTAATTGACGAAGCGGGTTCTTCAATTCGATTACAAATTGATTCAAAACCAGAGTCGTTAGATAAGCTTGAGCGTCGTATTATCCAATTAAAATTAGAAGATAATGCACTTGCTAAAGAAAAAGATGAGGCGAGTCAAAAACGTCGCACTGAAATGCAAGAGTTGATCACCGACCTTGATGGGCAATATCGTGAGCTAGATGAAATTTGGAATGCTGAAAAAGCATCGCTTCAAGGTACACAAGTAATTAAAGCCGAGCTTGAACAAGCAAGATTAGATTTAGATGTAGCGCGAAGAGCAAGTGATTTACAGCGTATGTCAGAGCTGCAATATGGGCGAATTCCAGAGCTTGAACGAAAACTTGATTTAGCCTCACAAGCTGAAATGCAAGAAATGACTCTGCTTAAGAACCAAGTAGGTGAGGATGAAATTGCTGAAATTTTATCTCGCTGGACAGGTATTCCTGTTGCAAGAATGCTACAAGGTGAGCGTGAAAAGCTGCTGCAAATGGAAGATAAGTTACACAGTAAAGTAATAGGGCAAGATGAAGCGGTCGTTGCTGTTGCTAACGCAATACGACGCTCACGTGCAGGACTTGCAGATCCTAATCGCCCAATTGGTTCTTTCTTGTTTTTAGGTCCAACAGGTGTGGGTAAAACCGAGCTTACAAAAGCACTGGCAGGTTTTATGTTTGATACCGAAGATGCCATGGTACGTATCGACATGTCTGAGTTTATGGAAAAGCACTCAGTTGCACGCCTAGTGGGCGCACCTCCAGGTTATGTGGGTTATGAAGAGGGCGGTTATTTAACAGAAGCTGTTCGTCGTAAACCTTACTCAGTTATATTGCTTGATGAAATAGAAAAAGCACACCCAGATGTGTTTAACATTTTACTGCAAGTGTTAGATGATGGCCGATTAACTGACGGACAAGGTAGAACCGTTGATTTTAAAAATACTGTTATTATCATGACATCAAATTTAGGCTCAGATATTATCCAAGAACAAGCGGGGAATAATGACTATACGACCCTTAAAGCTAAAGTAATGGAAGTATTGATTAATGAGTTTAGACCTGAGTTTATTAACCGTATTGACGAGACTGTTGTATTCCACCCGTTAGCAAACGAGCATATAAAAGAAATAGCTGATATTCAGTTAATGAAATTACGTGAGCGTTTAACAGAGATGGGGTATCTGCTTGAAATAAGCGATGCTGCACTTGAGCGAATTGCAGCAAGTGGGTTTGATCCTGTGTACGGTGCACGCCCGCTTAAGCGTGCTATTCAGCAAACGATTGAAAATCCGCTAGCACAAAAGCTACTTAATGGGGACTACATACCAGGTAGCGTGATTGTTATTGATGCAAATGACGACTCTTTGGTATTTACCAAACGCTGATTGTAAATAATTAAACTCTAAAGCCGCTAAAATAGCGGCTTTTTTATGTTTGTTAAACTTTAAAAGTTAGTAATAAATCGTTCACTCTACATGAGCCTTCAACAAGCTCAGCTGCACCTTTTGCCACATTAAAGCTTAAACTTAAGTTGTTATCTCCAAAGTCTTTAATTTGCGAAACATTATTACTAATCTCGTTACTAACCATTTGTTGCTCTTCTGCAGCGGATGATATTTGTATTGCCAAGTGAGATATTTCACTGATTTGGATAAAAATTCCCTCAAGTTCAACTTGAGTTTTATCGGTTGTCAAAACACAGTTATCGGCTTGTGCTTTAGTGCTTTGCATTACTTTGGACCAGCTAAATAAAGTATCTTGTATTTCTTTAATAGAACTGTGGATTTGTGTTGTAGCATTTTGAGTACGTGACGAAAGGGTCCTTACCTCATCGGCGACTACTGCAAAGCCTCGACCATGTTCTCCCGCTCTAGCTGCTTCAATCGCTGCATTAAGAGCAAGTAAGTTAGTTTGATCGGCAATTCCCTCTATTTCACTCATTACCTTACCAATTTTATCTGCTTCAGAGGCTAAGCTGGTGGCTGTATTTGCTGCTTGTTCTACTTGAGAAGCTAAGTCAGATACCATTTTACTATTATCAGCAATGTGGTCTTTTATCTCTGAGCAACTTTGATGGGTGTTATTCACTTTATCCGCTGTTTGAGCGGTATTTACTGATATTTCACCAATGGTAGAACTCATTTGAGTCATCGCTGATGCAATTTGTTCTAAACGCTCACCTTGTGAAGAAATCCCTTTTTCGGTGAGTGTTGATTGTTTGTCTAAATCAGTTGCGATGCCATTAAAGCTTAATGTTGAGTCTTTCATACGGCCAAGAACTGTGCGCAATTTTGCACTTAGCATTTGCTCTCTATAATCACTTACACTGTGCGGTGTATGGCCGCTGTAAATATAACGAGAGATTGAATCGGCTTTTGCTTTTTGTTCGCGTAATATTTTAGGGGTAACAATGAGTTCGTCATAATTTAGCACAATAACTAAAGCACAAATAAATAGGCTAATTGCAGCAATGGTGATTGATGCCGCAACAGCAATAAAAATCAGCCAAAATAATAGGCTTATAAAAGTAAGGCTTTGTCTTATTGTGGTGTGTTCTCGTAGTTTAAATAATGACTTGTTGGTATTTATTTTGTTGTAAAGTGTTTGTGCACGTTGCTTAAATTGAGAGTTTGCTTTGGTTCTTACAGATTGATAACCAACAAGTCGGCCACGTTCAAAAATGGGGGTTACAAAGGCATCTACCCAGTAATAGCGGCCATCTTTACAGCGGTTTTTAACCATACCGCGCCACGAGTGTTCTTGTTTTAATGTTGCCCACATTTCTTTAAAGGCTGCTTTTGGCATATCAGGGTGGCGAACAATATTATGATGCTGACCGATAAGCTCTTGCGCGCTATATCCTGCTACAGCACAAAACGCTTGATTGACGTATGTTATTACACCTTTAAGATCAGTAGTGGAAACCAGCTCTTGTGATTCATCAAAGTATACTTCTTCATTTTTTAAGCTTTTATCATTGTGCATTGTATTTATTATCATCCTTTATTGTTGCAGTCATTATATTGCTTACACCCTACAAAGCAAAAAATAGCGTCCTTCCTTCTATGCTCATAAGACAAATAATTGTATTTATTGATCTAGATCAAGTTTAAATACCGGACAGCTAAATTGAACTGATTTTGCAGAAGTTCCGGTCTATTACTTTAAGCTGATATTTTACTTATTTGATTTATAGTTAAATACGTATTTAAAGCATTTGTATAATGCACATAGCAATGGCAATATTACGACTTAATATAATGATGTTGGTCATATTAAGCGCATGTATAAAGTGGGGAAATAATTATTAAATTTGAAAGTTATATAGTTCTTAGCAATTTATACCAGTTGCATTAAATAAGTGATCTATTATAGCGCTAAGAAAATAGCACAATAGCACGTCGAAAATTATGAAATATAGTTGTTCTATATGAATGATTTTTAACGCAGTAAGTGCGCTATTTAATGCGATACAATGATCATATTTTCAATAAAAATTGGTATTAATCTTGAGTCTAAGTAATTAGTCCCCATAACCTTATGATTAAGCCACGTGGCCCGAGGAAAGATTTTTTGACAACACATGATTTAGCTAACGCACTTGAAGCGTTATCAGTAAATGAGCACCAACATGCAGTTAAAGGCATTAAACGTGGCATAGAGCGAGAGTCGCTAAGAATACAAGAGAATGGTGCTATATCATCTAAAGGCCACCCAGAAGGGGTGGGCAGTGCATTAACTAATGGCCATATCACAACTGATTTTTCTGAGTCTTTACTTGAATTTATTACTCCAGTTAGTGAGTCGTCAACGCAAACTCTTAAGCAATTAAAAGATCTTCAAAAGTTCACTCTAGAAAAGATGGACGATGAACTGCTTTGGCCTATTAGTATGCCATGCTTTATTGAACACCAAGATGATATTGTTTTAGCTCAATTTGGTAGTTCAAATACTGGTCAAATGAAAACACTATACCGTGAAGGATTAAAAAATCGTTATGGAAGTATGATGCAAGCAATTGCAGGTGTTCACTTTAATATTTCATTCCCAGATACGCTTTGGCAATCGCTTCATTCGTTACAAAAAAGCAATGCAAGCCTTCAAGATTTTATTTCAGAAGGTTATTTAGCGCTTATTCGTAACTTTAAACGCGAACTATGGCTAATAAGTTACATGTTTGGTGCATCGCCAGCATTGTGTAACTCATTTTTACAAGGTCGAAAAACCGATTTACCATTTAAAAAACTAGGTAAAGGTACACTTTACTTAGAAGTTGGTACGGCACTGCGTTTAGGCAATTTAGGTTATACGAATAGCGCTCAGTCGTCACTACGCGTAATGTATAACTCGTTAGATGAATATGTAGCAGGCCTTAAAAAAGCAATCAACACACCATCAGAAATTTATGGTGATCTTGATGACTATAAGAGTGAAAACCCTAAGCAGTTAAATAAAAATATTCTGCAGATTGAAAACGAATTTTACTCGCCAATTCGTCCTAAGCGTAATGCTAAAAGTGGCGAAACGCCAACGGATGCACTGCTTCGAGCAGGCATTGAATACGTAGAAATTCGCGCATTAGACGTTAATCCGTTTAGCGAAGTTGGTATTGATATTGAGCAAATTCACTTTTTAGATGTGTTTTTAACGTATTGTTTATTAAAAGATTCAGCTCCAATGGATTGGAAAGAACAAGCACGCAGTACTGAAAACCTCGACACAGTAGTCAATCAAGGTCGAGAAGAAGGGCTAATGCTTAACTTTAATAACACACAGCGTAGTCTTCAGTCGTGGGGCGATGAAATATTTGCACAGCTCACTGATGTCGCTAAATGGATGGATAATGCTTATGGTGTTAATTATTACTCCGATACTATAAAGCGCATGGCAACGTGGGTGCATAATCCAGAGCTTACTTATTCTGGACGTTACGTGTCGCAATTAAAAGAGTCTGGTTTAGACAACGGTCACTTTGCACTAGCACTGGCTAATAAATACAAACAAAGCCACGCAGACACTGATTACAGTGAGTTTTTAAAGCCTTGGCTGGAACAACAAGTTGTAGAGTCTAACGAAGCACAAACTGCAATTGAGCAAGCAGATACTCAGTCATTTACCGCCTTTTTAGATGCGTATTTTGGCGGTAAATAATCTTAATACTTAGTAAAATTTAAGCAAAAAAAACGCAGCCTAAGTAGGCTGCGTAAATATATATTCAGGGATGAACTAATGCTGTACTGCTGCATTCATTGAGTCAGACCCACACTTTTTAGAAAAGTTCTGTGAGATCTTAGAAAAATGAAAAAAAATGCAATTATTTTATCTCTTGCCATTACTTTAGCTGGTTGTGCTACAGCCCCTCCAAAACAACCTAACGATCTATGTAAAATCTTTGAAGAAAAACCTGATTGGTATTTTGACGCAAAAGATGCGCAAGAAAAATGGGGTTCTCCTAAGCATGTACTCATGAGTATGATGTACCAGGAAAGCTCATTTAAGCATGATGCCGCTCCGCCTATGGAGTACTTCTTATGGATAATTCCAACCGGTCGCGCAAGTGATGCTTATGGTTACTCACAGGCTAAAACACCAACATGGTCAGATTATATTCGTGAAACAGGCAACAATGGTGCTGATAGAGACGACTTTGACGATGCAATCGACTTTATGGCGTGGTTTGTTTATAAAACGCATAAAGTAAATAAAATCTCTAAATGGGATGCTTACGCACAATACCTTAATTATCATGAAGGTTGGGGTGGCTATAAGCGTGGCACATATAAAAAGAAAAAGTGGTTAATGGGTGTAGCAAATAAAGTTAAACACAGAGCGAGCCGTTATGGCGCGCAATTAAAGCGCTGTGAAGACGAGCTTGATAAAGGTTGGTTTGAACGTCTTATATTTGGCTAGAGAGTTATTAATGGATATAAAAAAGGAGCCAATCGGCTCCTTTTATACTTAGCGAGAACGCTTATTAGGCTGAATCTTCACCTGTTTTATCATATTCTCTTTTACTTCAAGTACTTCAATAGGGTAGCCCGCAATACGTAGACTAATATTTGCATCGGGAATATCTTCTAAGTATTCAACAATTAAACCACTCAAAGTTTTTGGGCCGTCTAGTGGGAAATCCCAACCCATCTCTTTATTTAAATCGCGTACGTTAGCGCCGCCATCTACAATACAAGAGCCATCAGTTTGTGTTTCTACTTCTTCGCTTGGCGTACGAGTTTGTGTAGTTGTAAAATCGCCAACAACTTCTTCTAAAATATCTTCAAGCGTTACTAAACCTTGAATATCGCCATACTCGTCTACTACTAAGCCAATACGCTCTTTAGACTGCTGAAACTTTAACAGCTGAGTGTTAAGTGATGTTCCCTCTGGGATAAAGTAAATTTCGCGTACAGCACGCAGCAAAGATGGTTTATCAAATTGCTCTTTTGTAAGTAGGCGAAGTGCATCTCGAGAGTGAATAAAGCCTACTGCGTCATCTATATTGTCGCGATACAATAACACGCGAGTATGTTGTGCATGGGTAAGCTGGCGACTAATTAGTTTCCAATCATCATTAATATCAATAGCCACAATTTCGTTGCGTGGGATCATGATATCTTCAACGGTTACTTGCTCTAAATCTAAAATTGAGGTCAGCATACTTTGATGGCGAGCAGGGATAAGTGCGCCTGACTCATTGAGCACTGTTTTTAATTCTTCTTTGCTCATGCTGTGCTCGTCGATTTGAGCGGCACTAATACCAAATAATCGCAATATCCCGTTGGTCATCCAGTTAACGATAACAACAAAAGGAAAAAGAATTTTTAGTAACCCTTTAAGTATTATTGAGCTTGGAAAAGCAACTTTTTCAGGATAGAGGGCAGCAAGAGTTTTAGGTGTTACTTCGGCAAATATAAGCACGACTAAAGTTAACACACCCGTAGCGATAGCAATACCAAGGTCACCGTAAAGGCGAATACCTATAATGGTAGCAACTTGAGCTGCAGCTATATTGACAAGATTATTGCCAATTAAGATTAAACCGATGAGCCTATCTGGACGGCTAAGTAATTTACTGACTCGTTTAGCTGCACGATGATCCTCTTTAGCGAGGTGTCGCAGGCGTATACGATTGATTGACATAATTCCGGTTTCTGAACCAGAAAAATAAGCAGAAAAAAGCACCAAAAAACCTAAAATGATAAATAGGGTACTTGTCGATATGTCGTCCAACGATGGATCCTTTTCTTATAAATCAATGCGTATTAAGCTAGAGTGAGCAAGCAGAGTCAAGTTAAAACTTATTTAGTATTACTTCTTGTATGAAACGGCTGCCAAAATATGCGAGTGTGAGGACAAATGCAGCGACCATGATCGTAATAACCACAGGTTTACCGCGCCAACCCTTTTTCATATGCCCGATGGCTACAATGGCAAAAATAGCCCACGCAACTAACGACAATATCGTTTTATGAATGAACTCTTTAGCAAACATCCCATCAAGAAATACAAACCCCGAGAGTAATGCGAACGTGAGTAATATGGTGCCTAAATTAAGGAGTTGGTAAAGCTGGCGCTCAACAACCATCAAAGGCGGGAGGTGACTATGCACAATTGCTAAATCTTTACGTTTTAAACGTTTATCAATAAAGTAGAACTGTACACCATATAAAGTAGCAATAATTAAAATACAGTAGGCCAATAGGGATAAGGAAATGTGTGTTACTAAGCCAACCTCAATATTAATGCTTTGCAGTAAAATATGATGAGGAATAAATAAACTGGCAATTGTAAGTAAAGCACCAAAACCATAAACAACGGGCAATAGTAAAGTGGCGGGGAACTTTAGCGACACAGCTGTTACTGAAACTACAATAACCCAGCATGTTAAAAGGGAGACGTTTACAATACTTAGGTCTTGACCGTCGGATCTAAAAACAGAGTTAACTAACAGCAGCATATGCGCCACTATAGCAACCGTGCTCAATATGACGGTTACCTTTTGGCTAGGGCCTTGTTGATGAAACAGGCGTGAGAGCACGTGAGACGTTGCTAACACATAAAATAAACTGGCAATAATAGTTAAACTAATAATCAGCATTGTGCTTGGGCCACTTAATTTGAGACAAAATAATCCTTGTTGTTATATAGCCATTGTATTTTATAGCAAAGCAAATGCATAGACCTTAAAAAAAGAAACTCAACAAGGTGCACTTGAACACTGTATTGTAAGACGCCATATACGGTATACTACTTTTAATTGAAACTTAATAAGTCAATCCTGGTTAATTGAAAATCAAACTAACCGTAAAATTTTAATGGATTGATATAAACGTCTTATCGGAACCGTTACATGTTTGAGAACCTCCAAGAACGATTAGGTAAAACCTTAAAAAATATCAGTGGCCGTGGCCGTCTGACTGAAGACAACATAAAAGACACACTTCGCGAAGTGCGTATGGCATTTTTAGAAGCCGATGTGGCACTGCCTGTTGTTCGCGAGTTTGTAAAACAAGTTAAAGAACGTGCAGTTGGGGTTGAAGTTACAAAAAGCTTAAGCCCAGGCCAAGTATTTATAAAAATAGTGCGTGAAGAACTAGAAAAAGCAATGGGTGAGGCCAATGAAGAGCTAAGCCTAAATGCACAACCGCCAGCCGTTGTTATGGTAGCGGGTCTGCAAGGTGCGGGTAAAACCACCAGTGTAGCTAAGCTTGCTAAGTTTTTAAAAGAACGCAAAAAGAAATCAGTGCTTGTAGTAAGTGCCGATGTTTATCGCCCTGCTGCGATTAAGCAGCTAGAAACGCTTGCTACAGAAGTTGACGTTGATTTCTTTCCAAGTGATATTTCGCAAAAGCCAGTGGATATTGCAAACGCTGCAATTTCTCATGCTAAAAAGAAATTTATAGATGTAGTACTTGTTGATACCGCAGGTCGTTTACATGTTGACAGCAACATGATGGACGAGATTAAAGATCTTCACAAAGCAATCAACCCAATTGAAACTTTATTCGTTGTTGATGCAATGACGGGTCAAGATGCGGCAAATACAGCTAAAGCATTTGACGAAGCCCTGCCACTAACCGGTGTAATATTAACAAAAACCGATGGTGATGCACGTGGTGGTGCTGCTTTATCTATTCGTCATATCACAGGCAAACCAATTAAATTTATGGGTGTGGGTGAGCGTACTGACGCACTAGAGCCTTTTCATCCAGACCGTATAGCGTCGCGTATTTTAGGTATGGGTGATGTACTTTCATTAATCGAAGAAGTCGAAATGAAAGTAGATAAAGAGCAAGCTGCCAAAGTTGCTGAAAAAGTATTTAAAGGTGCCGGTTTTACCCTTGACGACTTTGCTGATCAATTAAAGCAAATGAAAAATATGGGTGGCATGATGTCGATGCTTGATAAGCTCCCTGGTATGTCTAACTTACCAGATGCTGTTAAAGGCCAAATGGGTGACAAAACATTTATCCAAATGGAAGCTATTATTAGCTCAATGACTAAAAAAGAGCGCGCACGTCCAGAAATCATTAAAGGTTCACGTAAAAAGCGCATAGCTGCTGGCTCTGGTACACAAGTACAAGAGATTAATAAGTTGCTTAAGCAGTTTACGCAAATGCAAAAAATGATGAAAAAGATGAAAGGTAAAGGCGGCATGACCAAAATGATGCGCGGTATGAAAGGCATGTTACCACCTGGGATGATGGGTGGCGGTGGTCCTAAGTTTTAAAAAATACTTTTGAGTTATTTTTTAAAATAATAGCGAATCATATTTAAAGGAGCAAATAGCTCCTTTTTTGTTGAATAAATTATGCATGTAATACACCTTTAACCCTAATTTGTCGTTGAGATCACGGTTTAACCTACTAAACTGTCTTTTTGCTTCACTTCTTACTTGCGTTATTGCCAAAAACTCGTACAATTCCCCAGCTCCTCATTCTGGGGAGTAAATCTTATTAATGAAAACAGTCAATCTTTATAGAGGACGGTATGGTAACTATTCGTTTGCAACGTGGTGGCGCTAAAAAACGCCCTTTCTATCAAATTGTGGTTGCGGATAGCCGTTTCTCGCGTGACGGTCGCTTCATCGAGAAAGTAGGCTTTTTTAACCCAATTGCTTCAGGTCAAGAAGAAAAAATTCGTTTAGATTTACCACGTGTTGAACACTGGGTAGGTCAGGGCGCATCTCTTTCAGATCGCGTAGCTAAGTTAGTAAAAGACGCTCGTAAAGCGGCTTAATAGGCGTAAGTGTAACCATGAGTCAAGAGAACACCTCATCAATAATTGTCGTAGGAAAGCTCGGTGCCCCATATGGTATAAAGGGCTGGCTTAAGGTACATTCATTTACTGATGATCCCGTAGGGATCTTCGATTTCAGCCCGTGGTTGATAGGGCAGCAAGGTAAATGGCAGTCCTTAGAAGTGGTCGACTGGCGTCGCCACAACAAAGGCTTTATCGCTAAATTTGCGCAGATAAACGACCGAGACGAAGCAATGGCTTATACCCATGCTGAAATCTCAATGGATGCAGCGCATTTACCAGAACTTCCGCAAGGTGAGTTCTATTGGCGAGATCTCATTGGCATGTCTGTTGTAACCGATAAAGGTTATAGCTTAGGCATTGTTGATGACCTTATGGAGACAGGGTCAAATGACGTACTAGTTGTGAAAGCAAACAGTAAAGACGCATTTGGTCAAGCTGAACGTTTGATTCCTTTTTTAACTGATTCAGTTATTAAAGAAGTTAAATACGACGCAAGAGAAATTACCGTAGATTGGGATCCAGGGTTTTAATGACGCAAACTAGTTCATTATGGGTAGGGGTGATAAGCCTTTTTCCAGACATGTTTGACGCTATTACAGACCAAGGTGTTACCGGTCGCGCAGTAAAAAATGGTTTAATTGATTTTAACTGTTGGAATCCGCGAGACTACGCTTTAGATAAGCATAGAACCGTAGATGACCGTCCTTACGGGGGCGGACCAGGTATGTTAATGATGGTTGAGCCATTAAAAAAAGCGATTGCCGAAGCTAAAAAAGCAGCTGGTGATGGCGCTAAAGTAATTTATATGTCCCCGCAAGGGCGCAAACTTGATCAGCAGGGCGCTAGCGAACTCGCTAACTCTAATAAACTGATTTTGATTGCCGGTCGCTATGAAGGTATAGATGAGAGAATAATAGAATCATATGTTGACGAAGAATGGTCAATTGGTGATTTTATTTTGAGTGGTGGTGAACTACCTGCCATGACATTAATTGACGCAGTAGCGCGATTAGTGCCAGGTGTGTTAGGTCATAACCAGTCAGCAGAACAAGATTCGTTTTCGGATGGCTTGTTAGATTGTCCACACTATACACGACCAGAAACATTGGACGACAAACAGGTTCCTGCTGTATTACTCAGTGGAAACCACCAAGAGATAGCAAAGTGGCGGCTTAAGCAGTCATTAGGTAGAACTTGGTTACGACGTCCTGACTTGTTGCATAACCTAGCTCTGACTGAGGAGCAAGCGGTATTACTCGCAGAATTTCAGCAAGAGTACCAAAAAGCTTGTGGCTAGAAGACAGTTACACCTAGGAAAGTGAGAAACATAATGGCAAAAGTAAACCAAAATATTATTAAAGCGCTTGAAGATGAGCAGCTTAAAACAGACGTACCTGCATTTGGCCCTGGTGATACAGTGGTTGTACAGGTAAAAGTAAAAGAAGGTGCTAAAGAGCGTCTACAGGCCTTTGAAGGTGTTGTAATCGCTAAGCGTAATCGTGGTCTTCACTCAGCATTCACAGTTCGTAAAATTTCGAACGGTGAAGGTGTTGAGCGTGTATTCCAAACGCACAGCCCTCTTATTGATAGCGTAGCAGTTAAGCGTCGCGGTGCAGTTCGCCGTGCTAAGCTTTACTACCTACGTGAGCGTTCTGGTAAATCTGCACGTATTAGAGAAAAACTTAACTAATACGCGCTGTTTATCAACGCAAAAAAACGGGTTGCATCCTTCGGGTTGCAACCCGTTTTGGTTTTAGAATATTATTATCTCAATTCTCAATTCTCAATTCTCAATTCTCAATTCTTATTTCCTCATTAGTAAAATTTAAGCTTTAGCCTTTTATCAGTTAGCTGATCCTGTTAGTATTTATCGTATTGATTAGTTTACTTTTATGTAAATTTATATTTACGTTATTTGTTTTTTAAGGTGGTATGAACGTGGCTGACATAAGTGATTTAGCACAGCTGAGAGAAGGTATAGATGAATGCGACGCACAACTTGTTGCCTTACTCGCTAAACGTAATGGTATTACGCAAAAAATTGGTGAGATAAAACAACAAACAGGCGCGCCTTTACATGCACCTAATCGTGAAGCAGAGCTATTAGCGGCAAGAAGGCAAGAAGCAATAAATCAAAATGTAAGCCCCGATCTCGTTGAAGATATACTAAGACGCATGATGCGAGAAGCCTATCAAAACCAACAAGCAAAACTTGCATGTGCAGCGCCAGAACTTTCGCCAATTGTTATTGTAGGTGGCCAAGGTGCTATGGGGCAGCTATTTGCTCAGCAGTTTATTCGCTCAGGTTACGAAGTTAAAGTTTTAGATAAAGATCAGCAAAACGATGCGCAAAATATTTTAAAAGGTGCCAAGCTGGTAATGATTAGCGTACCAATTAATGCATTGGACGCAGTAGTTGCTAAGTTACCTAAACTAGATGATGACTGTTTACTAGTTGATATTACATCGGTAAAGCAATCGCCTATTAAAGCACTAAAAGCTGCGCACAGTGGCCCTGTGGTGGGTTTGCATCCTATGTTTGGCCCTGACATATCACACTGGGTAAAACAAACGGTCGTTGTATGTGAAGGGCGAGAGCACCAAGCGGCAAAAGGTTTGTTACAGCAGTTACAAGTATGGGGTTGTCAGCTTGTTGAGCTTCATGCTAAAAAGCACGACGAAGCAATGCAAATTATTCAGGTAATGCGCCATTTAACAACATTTGTGTACGGACAGTTTTTAGCAAAACAAAGTCATACACTTGAAGAGTTACGTAGTTGCTCGTCACCTATTTATCAATTAGAGCTGATGATGGTAGGGCGTTTATTTGCGCAGTCGCCGGAGTTGTACTCAGATATTATGTTAGCGCAATTCGATGATGTAGAGAGCCTGCTCGCACAGTACCAAGACACTTTTGCAAGTACATTGGAAAAATTAAAAGCAGGAGATAAAGCAGCGCTTATTGATTCTTTTGCGCAAGCGAAAGTTTACTTTTCTGACTCAACAGAGCACTTTTTAACACAAAGCCGAAGCTTATTAAATAAAGCGAATGATTCAAAAGTTTTAGACTAATACTTGTCACTTTTTACTAAAAAGGGCCGATATCGGCCCTTTTTAATTATGAAAGTGTGTATTAAGTATTAACGCTTACTGCCTGTAATGACTCGCTTTGATAGCAGCCTAAAATACGCACATATTGGGTGTGTTCTTTAAGTTCTTCTAGCGCTTCTTTTACTTGGCTATCAGCTAAGTTTGCTTCAAGATCTACATAAAATACTTCTTCCCACGGATTGCCCGGAGTTGGGCGCGACTCAAGTTTTACTAAATTAATCTTATGCTGTTTAAAAATCATCAACGCATCGGCTAGTGAGCCCGCTTGCTGTTTTGTCGACATGATTAAACTAGTTTTAGTTGGAATTTGGTTAGACACTTGCAGAGGTTTACGCGCAACAACAATAAAGCGGCTATGGTTTTCGCTTTGATTAGCAAGATTTGATTTGATGACTTCAAGGCCGACATTTTTTCCTGCTTGTGCAGAGCCAATTGCAGCACTATTTGGTGTGTTCAGAGCTGATTGTAATGCGCTTGATGTAGAGTCACAAGTTTCGTGTTGCAAATCACCCAAGCCTTGCAAAAAACGGCTGCACTGTGCAAATGGTTGTGGATGTGCAAATACTTTTGTTAGTTGGCTAAGTTCAGTATCAGGGTTTGCGAGTAAGCAATGCTCTACACTGTGAGTGACTTCTCCAACAATAGAGACTTGTGCGTGCTGTAATAAGTCAAATACTTCGTTAATGCTACCAGAGCTTGTGTTTTCAATCGGTAATAAACCAAAATCAGCTTGGCCGTTTTCTACTTTACCTGTTATTTCGTCAAACGATGTACAGCCAATTTCAATTAATTTACCAGGGCGGCGACTAAAGTATTTATGACATGCAAGCTGGCTATAAGAACCTTGACCACCTAAGTAAGTTACACGGTGTGTTTCACTCAGTGCGTCTGGATTAAGGTTTTTTTGTAACATTGCTTGTTGGTGTAAAACTGAATCTTCCAAAATAGTTTGAAACACATTATTTACGTAGTAAGCATCTAAACCCAGTGACTTACCATAACCAATTAATTTTTCTAGAAGCGCGAGTTCACGTGCTTCATCGCGAATTGGCTTGTTGTTGGCGATTTTATATTCAACCACACCGTGGCTAATGCGACGACGTTTAGCTAATAACACGAGTAGGTCGGAGTCTATTTCATTTATATCGTGTCTTAGTGCATTTAATACATCATTTGTCATTTTGGTATCCTCATTCCAAAAGTAGGCTGTTACTACACAGCAAAAACAAAAAAGCCTCCCAGTTGGGAGGCTTTACTATTCGATTGATTTTATCTCACAAACAGGGAAGCCTCTTTTATATAAAGAAGCTAAAAAACGAAAAAAAAGTGCGAGAGATAAATAGTTTCATGCAGTTAATGTATGGAGAGTTACTAACAATGTCAATAACGATACGTTGCTAAATAAGCGCAAAGCGCTATTTATTTGGTCATAATTAGTTTTTAGTGATATTTAACAAATAATTTATAAATATTAAGTCAGATCTGATATATTTCGTAAACTGGTTCAAATAATAACAATTATTAATAATTAAGGTTGACCTGTGGTTTACAGACGCCCTCCATCGCGTTTTGGATTTAATTCTTTAAGTGTAAAACTTTCACTACTTATATCTGCTATTTGTTTAATAGCAGGGGTGTGTGCGGCTGCCTTAATGCTTAAATCTGAAGAGAAGCAACTTGTTTTTGAAGAGCATGAGGTGTTAAAAAGCTCTACAGATTTATTAGTGAAGCAGTTTAATGAACGTATTAAAACAAAAATAAATATAGCTCAGCAAGCCAATAACGTAGTGACAGAGCAGCTATTTCAATCTAATTTACCAATTAATTTAAGTAATAAATCACAGTTACAGTTTAATAGCGATGGTACGATTCGAAGTGCCTCGGCTGATGGATTATCAGCAGCATTTTTACCACAGCAAAATTACTCTCCTTTTTATAAACGCCTATTTAATGATTCCGAAATGTTATGGCGTATAATTTCTCCGACTCTGGTACACGACTTTTTTAACTTTTATTTAATTACCGATGACGATTTCATTCGTGTTTCTCCTCCAAACTGGGCATTAAATGCGCCAGCCGAGTTTAGAGTTACTCAAGGGTCAACGTACAAATCTATTAAAAGTATGCTGGGGTCAGAGCGAGAGCCTGCATGGTCAAAAGTTTATTACGATACAGTATGGCGAAAGTGGGTTATTAGCTTACTAGTGCCGGTGTATGTTGATAACGAGTTTTTAGGTGTAACGGGAAGCGATATTTCCCTTAATAAACTTATTTCATTTTTACCTGTTGGCGATAAAGAAAAACACTTACTTGTATTTGATAGTAAAGGGCAATTGTTAGCCCATCCCAATCTAAACCCTGCATTATTAGCTGACTACGGTAGTGACAATAAAGCACTCGCTACTAACGAATTTGTAAACCCAGAACTGCAGTCAATTATTGACGATGCAATTGCGGTGAAGTTACCAGAATACGCCAATTCATTTGAACAAAATGATGAAGCTCACATTATTAATATCCGTAAAATTGATGATTTAGATTGGTACATAGGGGTTTATAAAAAACGTTCATCAACGTTATCTGCGTTACAAGATTTAAAACTGAAGTTTTTTGGACTCTTTATTTTATACGCAATATTAGTTGCCTTATTGCTGCATCAGGCGCTTTATCAACTAGTGCTTCGGCGTTTACATACTTTAGTTTATGCAGTAACAAGCTTTGGTAAAGGTCAGCTAACAACAGAGTTTCCGCCAGAAAACAAAGATGAGATTGGTACCCTTAATGGCTCATTTAGAGACATGACGGTAGAAATCCGCAAACTTATTGATGGTTTAAACCAAAGAATTACAGAAAAAGAAATTGCTGAAAAAGCAGCTAATCGTTTATCTAAAGCGGTCGCGTTCTCGGGCACTGGGGTTGTGATCACCGATGAAAATTTTGTCATTGAGTATGTAAACCCCAAAATGCTCGAAATGACAGGCTATCCAGAAAGTCATTTTAATAGAGCACCATTACTTAATATTATTGCCTCAGAAATGTCTATTTTAGTCGAAGATATAGACATAGATTTACGCAGCCGTAATTACTGGCGCGGGGACACATTAATAGCGGGTTTAAACAAAGAGCCAATTTGGGTGTCTTTAAGTGTTTCGCCAATTCGTGAAGAGGGCGGTGAAATAACCAGTTATGTAGCATCAGCACAAGATATTTCGTTTGTAAAAGAAAGCCAGCGTAAAATGGAACAACTGGCTTACTTTGACACCCTTACCGGACTTGCCAACAGAACGTTTTTTAGAATGCAATTGCGTAAATCAATGGCATTAGCAGAGCGCGGGCATTATGCATTTGCTTTGTTTTACTTTGATTTAGACGAATTTAAGCGTATTAACGACACATTAGGGCACGATGCTGGCGATCAATTATTAATTGAAGTGGCAAACAGACTTAAAAAACGTTTACGAGCCGAGGACACCATAGCGCGCTTAGGTGGTGATGAATTTGCAGTGTTGCTCAGTGGTATAGAAAGCCAAGCTCACGCGGCTGATGTTGCCAATACAATTCAAAAAACACTGAACGTGCCTATAAAACTAGGTAGCAATGAAGTTATTGTGAGCGCGAGTATTGGTATAACTATGGCTCCTTACGATAGCTTAGAGGAAGATCAGTTACTCAAACATGCTGATTTGGCAATGTATGAGGCAAAAGCAAAAGGACGTAATACCTTCCACTTTTATAGCCAAGAATTAAATGCGGCCGCAAATGAGCGTTTATTTATTGAAAATGAGTTACGTATAGGGCTCAAAGAAAAGCAATTTGTAGTTTACTACCAACCTCAAGTTGATAGCCGTACTCATCAGGTCGTTGGTTATGAAGCGTTATTAAGATGGTTCCACCCAACTGAAGGCGCAATCCCTCCAGATAAATTTATTCCTATTGCAGAAGCGACAGGCCTTATAGTTGAATTAGGTGAATGGGTGCTTCAAGAGTCTTGTGATTTTGCCGTAAGATTGGCAGAACAAGGTCTAGAAAATAATATATCGATAAACTTATCGGCCCGCCAGTTTAAAGACTCAAGCTTAGTTACAACACTGAGCAAAATGATAATTAAGTCGGGTGTTTCAGCAAAGCGCCTTCATTTAGAGCTGACCGAAAGCATGCTAATGGGTAATGTAGAGGCAGCCATTACACAATTGCACGAGCTTAAAGCATTAGGTATATCAATTTCTATTGATGACTTTGGTACAGGTTATTCATCGCTCAGTTACTTAAAACGATTCCCGGTTGATATATTGAAAATTGACCGTTCATTTGTAAAAGATATCCCAGAGGATACAAATGATATGGAAATCACTGCAGCTATTATTGCCATGGCGCAAAAGTTAAAGCTAGACGTGGTCGCAGAAGGGGTTGAGACAATAGAGCAGATGCAGTTTTTACAAAATAATAATTGCTTCATTGTGCAAGGTTATTATTTTAGTAAGCCAATTGCTGAGCACGAACTACCGAATTTGTATGAAAGGTTAAATGAACTCGCAAATAGCGAAGTAACTAGTTAATAAAATTGCGGGTTAACCACCCGCAATTTTAACTTTAAATTTTAACGCTTCTAAAATGCCTTTTAGTTTATCTCGGTCATCACCTTGTACTTCAATAATGCCTTCTTTTACTGCGCCGCCTTGGCCCATTTTGCTTTTTATAGTTTTAGCTAACTTTTTTAAATCGTGATCTTTTGGATCAATGCCAACAACTAGCATTACGCCTTTGCCTTTACGCCCTTTTGTTTGACGCTCAATGCGAATAAAACCATCTTTAAAAAGTTTAGCGTGCAACTCTTTTTCTGGTTTCGGCTGGTCAATGCGACCCGTACTAGTTGAATATACTAAGTGACTATCACTCATACCTTACCTTTGTGGATAAAAATGAATTAAATACTGGTGTAAATGATAGCAAATTTGAAGTTGTGTGTTTTTCTTTTTGCTAAATACTTTTAACAGGTTATATTTAGTTCAAAGGAAATATTATTGGAGTTTAATATGAGTTTAACTAAGAATGAATCAGTCGATGGCACTACATTAACAATACAAATTAAAGGTAAGTTTGATTTTAATTTAGTGCAATCGTTTCGCCAAGCTTATGCTCAAATGAGCGAAAAAACAGTAAAGGTTATTATCGATTTAAGAGAGACTGATTACATGGATAGTTCAGCACTTGGCATGTTACTTAATATGAAAAAAACCATTGATAGCCAAGTGAAAACCATCGAAATAAGTAATTGCCAACCTCAGCTTAGAAAAATCCTACAAATTTCACGTTTTGATAAAAAGTTTGATATTAGCTAATGATACATGTGTTGATTGTTGACGATCAGGCGCTCAATCGCATTTTACTAAGTAAAATGCTTGAGCAGGAAGGTTACAAAATTTCAGTGGCTTACAATGGGCTAGATGCACTTAATGTACTTAAAAGAGAGCAAATAGACATTGTACTACTTGATGTTTTAATGCCCGTAATGGATGGTTTTGAAACCGCTGAAAAAATAAAACAGCAGTATAGTGAAGTTTACTTACCGATTATTTTTATAACTTCCTTAGACGATCAAGCAAGTTTTGAGCGGTGCCTCGCGGTAGGTGGCGATGACTTTATTCATAAACCATTTGAAAAAGTTATTTTGCATGCAAAAATTAAAGCACATAGCCGCACCAGAGAGCTAAGTAAAAAATCAAATAAACAAAAAAAACTGCTTGAATATCATCATAATCAAATTGAACGTGAACACGAAATAATTGAGCATATTTTTAATAACTCATTAGAGAATCAAGGCAAGTTTAAAGAGTACCTCGATTTTAATTTATCGCCGGCGTCTATGTTTAACGGCGATATGTTTTTAGTGGCGCAAAGTCCAATAGGCAATCTGTATTGCATGTTGGGAGACTTTACAGGGCACGGCTTAGCGGCAGCTATTGGTGCATTACCTATCTCTCGTGTTTTTTATACTATGGTACAAAAAGGCATGGCGATTAATGACATTGCCTGTGAGCTAAATACACTGCTTTACAATCTCCTACCTGGACACATGTTTTGTGCTGCAACCATTATAGAGCTTAGTGCATCCGGTAAAAGTATTTCTGCATGGATGGGCGGCCTGCCAGATGCGTACCTAATAGATAAAGACGGTAATGTAAAACAAACATTAGAGTCGCAACATATGGCGCTGGGGATTTTAGACGATCAAGAATTTGAATATGAAGTTATTCACTTTGAAACAAATAGTAATACACGCCTAGTATTAGCAACCGACGGTATTATAGAAACAGCAAACAAAGAAGATACATTTTTTGGGGAAGAGCGTTTTTTACAAACCTTAAAAAGTAAATCGATGATTAGTAGCGAAGATATAGTGGCTGACGTTACTGAGTTTGCAGATGGCACTAAACAGCAAGACGATTTAAGCATTGTTTTACTAAACTGCCTGCCTTTAGTTCCTGAGGAGCAAGAGCGAGAAGCATTCTCAACTTTAGCGTTTAATTTATCTTTGAGTTTAAACTCAGAACAAATAAAAAAAACAGACCCCGTTTACGACGTTGTTAATATTTTAAGCAGTGTTGGGGGGCTAAATGCCCATCGTTCTAATATATTTTTACTGTTGTCTGAGGCTTATAACAATGCGCTTGATCATGGTGTACTAGGGCTTAACTCAGAGATTAAAAAACAAGAAGACGGCTTTTTTCGATATTACGAATTAAGAGAGGCAGCTCTTGCTAAACTTACAGATGCGATGATTATTATTGATATGCGCTATTGCCCCGACACGCTCAGTTTATATTTCATTATTTGTGATTCAGGCCGAGGGTTTAGTAGTAAGCACGATGAGTTGGCAAAGGTTAATAATGAATTTGGTAGAGGGGTGTCTTTACTAGAAGAAATAGCCGAAAAGGTAACTTATAACGCCAGCGGTAACCAAGTTGAAATGTGCTACAAGTTGAGCTAGCTCTGCAAAAATATCCATGCTATTATTCTCGAAACTTTAGATGTATGGATGGCCAAATGATTTCTTCTTACCTAAAACAAGCACAATTAAGTGCTAATCCAGCTTTGATTTCAACAGAGCTTGAAAAGCTTGAGCTACATTTAGCAAACACAGCTTTGCCTGAGGTATGTTGGGAGTATCAAATACCTGAGCTTGGCGAGGGCGGTGCGTGTAGTTTATTTGGTTACCTACAAGATGAGCCATTCAAATTAACTGATTATCTTGAAAATGATGAGCAAACCCAGTTCAAGCTAGCTAATTTACAAAGTATTGTGAGCTACATTGAGCACCAAACAAGTGTTGATTGGTATGGTATTTATCAATCAACTAATACTAGTGAAGGTAAGCAACTATTAAAATTGGCTTATCATGGTGCGCCTAGTCGTCCGTTGTTCCCTTTAACGCAAGCATTTGCGGCAGGTAGTAATAACGTGCAGGTTGCGCTATCTCACAAGGGCCGTATTATTAATAACGTTGAAGAGTACTTATCACAAGGTGGTGAATACTACACATGCGATCCTAAAGTTAAATCAGAAACCTGCTTACCTTTATTTAATACACAAAATGAATGTGTTGGTATTGTAGATGCTGAAGCCTTTAAAAATGATTTTTTTGATGAAAAGACGCTTGCCGTTTTAATTGCATGTTGTATTAAAATTCCTCACTTTCTAGTGTAAATAACGCTAGTCAACATGATGTGCTTTTATGTTAAGCTTAGCTTAACAGCTAACCCCTAAATAACGATAAGAGATAGCCAATGTTCTCAGTATTAAAACCATTACCAACAGATCCTATTCTTGGCCTTATGGCGGCCTATAAACAAGATACAAACCCTAATAAAATTGATTTAGGTGTAGGTGTCTACAAAGATGAGCAAGGCAATACACCGGTTCTTAAAGCGGTTAAAAAAGCTGAAGCGTTTCGTCTTGAAAACGAAATGAGCAAATCTTACATTGGTTTAGCGGGTAACTTAGATTACTGCCAAAAGATGGAGCAGTTACTACTAGGCGAACATCAAGCATTGCTAGCAAATCGCGTACGTACTGCACAAGCGCCAGGTGGTACGGGCGCACTTCGCGTTGCAGCTGAATTTATTAAGCGTTGCAATGCAGATGCAACAGTATGGGTAACTAACCCAACATGGGCAAACCATATTAGCTTGTTTGAAGCTGCAGGCTTAACAGTAAAAGAATACCCGTATTACGATTACGAAAATAAAGACTTACTGTTTGATGAAATGATCAACACACTTAAACAAGTGCCTAAAGGTGATGTAGTTTTAGTGCATGCATGTTGTCATAACCCAAGCGGTATGGACTTAAACGAAACACAGTGGAACACAGTTGCCGAACTTGCAAAAGAAGTTGGCTTTACACCACTTGTTGATATTGCATACCAAGGCTTTGGTGCTTCACTTGAAGAAGATGCACGTGGCTTACGTATTTTAGCTGATGCAGTAGAAGAGCTAATTATTTGTTCTTCATGTTCTAAAAACTTTGGCTTATACCGCGAGCGTATTGGTGCATGTTCACTAATTGCAAAAGATAGCGCAACAGCAGATATTTCAAACTCTGTAATGCTAAGCGTTGTACGTAGTATTTACTCAATGCCGCCAGCGCATGGTGCTGATATTGTTAATACTATTTTAAGCAGTACAGAGCTTACACAATTATGGCACTCAGAGCTTGATGAAATGCGTAGCCGCATAAATGGCTTACGTAGCTTAATTAAAGAAAGCTTAGCAACTAAAGATATTGCGCAAGACTTCTCATTTATTGAACGCCAAAACGGTATGTTTTCTTTCTTAGGTATTAATAAAGAGCAAATTGCTCGCCTACAAAAAGAATATGGTATTTATATTGTTGGTTCTAGCCGCGTAAATGTTGCAGGTGTTAGCCAGTCAAATATTGAATACTTTTCAAATGCTGTAGCTGACGTTTGTAAATAAACGCAGTTAATATAAAAAAACCGCACATCTAATGATGTGCGGTTTTTTATTATCTAAATTAAAACAAAAAGCTTTAACCGATAGCAGGAATTAGCCCCGCCATTTGCATAAACTGCGCAGCAATAATCGTTATGCCACATATAGCTGCTATGCCAAGCCCAACATTCCCACTTTTAACTTTGTAGCCTGTTTTACTTGATGTTGTACGCTGTTTATAAACCATTGCTACGGGCAAAAATATTGCAAGTACGACAAGTGCTATTGCTGCGTAACCTAAAGCCATAATAAAGCCTTGAGGATAAAATAATGCAAAGCCAAGCGGCGGAATAAACGTAATTAAGGCCGTTTTAATTCGGTCCGTTTTATTGTCACCTTTTTTAAATGTATCAGCAAAAAAATCGAATAACCCTAAACTCACCCCTAAAAATGATGTCGCAAGTGCTAAATCAGCAAATAACTTAACGGCCGTTGCTACACTTGGGTTATGCGCAATACTTGCTACGCTTGATACAAAGCCACTAAGGCCTTGGCTGTTGAGTAAGTCAGCTTGGCTCATAATACCTTGGCTAAGTAGTTGCCAAAAAATATAAATGACTAAAGGCAGGGCGGCTCCAGCAATCATTACTTTGCGCAGTACTTTTATTTCTACACCAACATATTTAACAATTGAAGGAATAGAGCCATGAAAGCCAAACGAAGTAAATATAACCGGTATAGCCGAAAGGATTGACCCTTGCTCTACAGGCATCTCTAATAAATGCTTACCTTGTACATAAGGGGTTAGCATGTAAAACAAACTAGCTAATACAATAATTTTTATTGTAAATAACACTCTATTTAGTTTATCTACCTTGCTAGTGCCCAGTGTTACCACACTTGCAATAATAACAGCGAGGATCACAGAGCCAAACTGTGGGGCTATATTTACATCAAAGCCTATATTTATACGCGCTTGAAGTTGTGCACCACCACCTGCAATATAAGCAGCGCATAAAGCGTAAAATAAAAAAACCATCGAAAAATTCGCGATGTATTGTCCTCGCTTCCCAAGCAATAATTTAGCCAGCGTATTTAACGTTGCATCGCGTGGTGCATATTGGTGTAGCTCTAGCATGAGTAGTGCGGTGTAGGTCATTAGTAACCAGCTAGCAATTATCAATGCAAGCGCAGTACTAAACCCAAGCCCGGCAGATGCAATTGGCAGTGCCAACATACCTGCACCAATAGTTGTGCCTGCAACAATTAACATGCTTCCAGTTGTTTTATTTTTAAGCACTTAATTACCTTAATTATTATTAATATACATGCACGATATAACTAGTTACTCAAATCTCAAATAGTTTTGTAATAAAAGAGCTGTATTAAAATGTAACTTACAATTTACAACTGTATTTATTAAGGACTTGTATGCATTTAAAAGTATTAAAATAGGGTGGTGAGGGTATAATTTTATGTACGTTGGATTGCGTTATAAAACGCTAAGGATTGGCATGTGCCGGTAAAAGTATCGTATTTTTTTATGGTTCTCATTTGGTCTACTACACCTCTGGGGATTGTGTGGAGCAGTGAAACAGTATCGCCAACGCTTGCTGTATTAATGCGTATGCTGGTGGGGTTGTTTTTAGGTGGTTTAATTGTTGCCATAACAAACATTAGAGTACCTTGGAGCAAAAATGCATGCTTACTTTATTTTTATTCGAGTATAGGTATTTTTGGCGGTATGTTGTTGAGCTATATGGCAGCTAAAACAGTCCCTTCGGGTATTATTTCGCTTATGTTTGGCCTTGCACCTATTTTGTCAGGGTTGCTTGCTCAGCAATTATTAAATGAACCTAAATTTAGCCCGATTAAATTAGTGGCGTTAGCGTGCGCCTTAATCGGCTTATATTTTGTTAGTTATAACCAAGTACAAAACTCGCAAACTCAAGGGCTCGGGTTACTTTATGTGTTTATGGCTGTCTGCTTTTTTAGCTTAAGTGGTGTGATGATTAAGCGCGTACAAATTGCGATTCACCCTATGGCAACAACATTTGGTGCCTTAGTTTTTGTAACCCCACTCTTTTTTATTGCTTGGTGGTTATTAGATGGTCAGTTGCATATACAAAACTGGAGTGCAAAATCATTGTGGGCAATTGGTTATCTAGGTGTGTTTGGATCTTTAGTTGGGGCTTTGGCGTATTTTCATGTACTGCAAAACCTAAATGCGAGTACGGTATCACTTACTACGCTCATAACTCCTAGCTTTGCGTTAGGCTTAGGAGCTTGGCTAAACAATGAGCCATTAAGCCAAGAGCTAATAATTGGTGCGGTTATTATTTTAATTAGTCTGGGTTTTTTCCAATTTGGTGATAAATTTTTAAAGCGAAAGAGAGTAAGCGCAAATTAGTTTTACTACATTTTCTCTATTTGAATAATTAAACGACGGTTTTTGTCTCGGCCTAAAATGTTATCGTTATTATCAACAAAGCGTTTTTCGCCTAAACCGGTGGTTTGCACTTTTGCTTCATCGACACCCAAGCTCACCATATAATCTTTTATAGTTTTGGCGCGCTTGCGCGATAAATCTAAGTTATTCCAGCGGCCGCCATAACTATCGGTGTATGAGTCAATGCTAATGGACTCTATGCTTGCATCATTTTTTAAATACTCAGCAATTTTATCAAGGCGTTGTTGCGACGATTTAGTTAATTTACTGCTGTTAGATTGATAGTTCATTACAGTAAACGAAATATCTTCAAAGCTGTAAGGGAGTAGCTCATCACGGCATTGTAAAAAAGCCCAGTAAGCTTGTTTAAAGTTTACACTCGATATACCAACGGCAATTTTATCGGCACTGTTTTGCCAGTCTTGATAATAAAAAGTAGGGTAGTAGCCTTTTTCAAGCTCACTAAGCATCTCCCATGCGGTTTTATTGCCCAGCTCACCATCAAACTTTTTAAGTAATTTCATATTTGCAATATCACGGGCCGGTAAGCCTGCTCGCCAAGACGGTGGCACGGCTTTTAAACCAGCAATTGCGTAATTATCTGGGCGTACAACCATATCTAAATTAAACGTTAAGTTTTTATTTTTACTTGCTGAAGCTTTAAAAATAGCTTCCCCATAATAAGGAACTTCATGATTTAATTGGCATTGTAAGCGCGTTGTTTTAACGACTTCCCAGTTGGAGTTGTCTTGGGTTGCTGTGTATTGGCGCATAGCAGCTTGCGAGTGAGTACTGCAAAGCACTGCACTTATACTAAGGCTAATAAATAACAACTTATACTTCATGGTGCTCTCCAGCTATCCGGGAATGCCAATAATTTGGCAAATTAACGACTGCAATGATTAGTTTGTTCTCTACGTAACTAACTTACAAGTTAAAGCAAGTTATGTGCCTACAATTTTAAAGCAATAAATACTTAAATCCCCTAGCCTAGGGGGCATCAATTTTGACATAATAGTCAGCTTACACGTATAAACAAAGAAGACTATGGCAAATACTGAGCAAACACCTTTCGCAAAACGCTTTCGTGGATTTTTTCCTGTTGTTATTGATGTTGAAACTGCTGGTTTTAACAAAGAAACAGATGCCTTGTTAGAAATAGCAGCTTCTGTTTTAAAAATGGATGACGAAGGACTGCTCAGCATAGATCATACTGTTCATTTTCATGTTCAGCCATTCGAAGGCGCTAATATAGAACAAGCAGCCATTGACTTTAACGGTATAGACCCGTTTTCACCATTACGTGGCGCAGTACCTGAAGATGAAGTAATTAAAGAAATATGTAAAGTAGTACGCAAAGCGCAAAAGGCCGCTGGGTGCCAACGCTCAGTTATTGTGGCGCATAATGCCGCATTCGATCATGGCTTTTTAAATGCAGCAATAGAGCGTAATAACATTAAGCGTACGCCATTTCATCCGTTCGTAAGCTTTGATACAACATCTTTAGCGGGTTTAGCGTTAGGGCAGACTGTATTAGCAAAAGCATGTAGAGCGGCAGGTATCGAGTTTGATAACAGCCAAGCACACTCAGCGCTTTACGACACAGAACGTACAGCTGAGCTTTATTGCTTAATAGTAAATCGCTGGCAGCAATTAGGTGGTTGGCCATTAGCGCCAACTGATGATTGCGACGCTAATAACAAAGTTGAAACTGATACACAAAATAACGAAGAAACTAAAACGTCTGAGTAATTTTACCCTCAGTTAGCTTAACTAGGTGGGGCGGGTAAATACGCGAAAATTGTTTAGAATCTTTCGCTATTTTAAGCTCCACACCAGGGTGCATTAATTCATTTACTTTTAAACGACTACTGGCAAGTAATTGCACTATTTTTTGCTTAATAAGTAGTTTTTGACGATGAATATGTGCAGAGCGTATTTTTATATGCTTTTCATTTTCAGTTATCTTATTCATGAATTGCTGGCGCTGAGCAGCCCCCGCAATTTTACTCGCTTTTTCACGAGCCTGTTGTAAAGCGGTTACTTTAGTCGCAAGTACTTTTTCAAAATCGGTTATTTGTGTTTGCTTTTGGCGAAGCTCAAACCAGAGTTGCGCTAAAAATACGCGCGTTTTAGTACCGGCTGGCGCGCCTAGCTCACCTGTTTCAATGCGCATAGCATCTAAAATATTACCGCCAATAATTTTACCTCGCGGATCGTTTGCTTTGCCTACACGTATTAACCGCCTAGCACTTAAATCACAATGTAGAGCTTGGCGTTCAATAAATAAATCTTGTTCGGATTTAATATTGCAGTACTGAGCATAACCAATAGAAATAGTTCGCAGAGCGGTTATAGAGCATGTAAATGCTTCCTCGCCTTCACGTTTTCTACCAATTGCGCCAAGCATAATGGTTACCGCACTTTTACTTTCAACAGCTCCTGATTCTACAAAACCCAGTACCGTAATATCACCATTGGCTTTTACACGCATGCCGTCTTTAATATCGCCAGTAATAATTACGCTACCATCAAAATCAACGTGGCCTGTACTTACATCTACGTTATCAAAGCATAAAACGTCATCTACACGCATACCTCGGGGTAGGGCAACGGGCACACCTTTGCAGTCGGCAATAAGCATATTAGGATTATTAGGATCTACTTTTGTACCTTCGAAAGGCTGGAGTTGGTGATCTGTACCTGGTTTTGCACTAATTGAATCGCCAAATACCGTATAGCCATCTTCTCCAGGAGTAGCGGCAATACGCTGCATTAAGGGAGTACCAGGTTTTACGGTGATAATAGCGCCAAGATTTTTCATATCAACCTTACCACCTTCCTTAGCTTGTGGGCTAAGCACACGGTCTTGGGCTGTTGAGCATAAGCGCACAAATTTAGCATCGCTGCCTTTTTTAGGATTACGCCCATGTGCAATTATGGCGCTATAAGAGCTTCCTGCTGGTTTTTCAAACTGCTGGCCTAAAAAGGTATCAAGCGCGCGTGGGCTTATTCCTTTTTTAACACCTGCATCAGCAAGCGCTTTTTGCGCACCTTCCATAGACAAAAGCGCACCACCTTTAGCGGTAGTTAATGTTGCTTCTGCGACCATGTTTTTTTCATCAATATTAATGACAAGCGACGCATCTACCGCTTTAGCAACGACAAGTGATACTTCCTGATAGTTTTTAGTTGGCGCAAAAAGCTTTCCAATATTGGCAATGACAGCTTCGTACTCACTAAACTCAGATTGTTCGAGCATTTGCGTAAGCTGAGTACTCGTAACAGGAAAGCCACTATCAATAGGGTGACTAACTAAAGAGACAAACCCTGTATTTTGATCAAATGAAAAAACCGACATTTATTAATTCCCTACTCTATGCCTGTTATTATTTTTGTTTTTTACAACTAAAGGTTTAGAAATGACAAAAACCTTAACTCCTTATTTGAACACAGGTTAAACACATTGTTAAGCAAATGTTTATATGGGCTTGCATAAACTAAATTTTGGTTACTTAATGCTCGGTTAGTGCACGCAATTAAAATAAAGCGTTACTAGGCCTTGAGTATCAGTACTTTACTCAGTTATACTGTTTGCACGCTCTGAATTGAGTTACTAATTCAGGGGCTGATTAGGATTCGACGGAATTCAAGAAGCCCAAGGTGCATGTCGAGGTGCGGTTTGCCTCGTTAAACAGCCGCAACCTAAAGTAATCGCAAACGACGATAACTACTCTCTAGCAGCTTAGGCTGGCTAGCGCTCCTTCCATGTATTCTTGTGGACTGGATTTTGGAGTGTCACCCTAACACCTGATCGCGACGGAAACCCTGGCCGGGGTTGAAGCGTTAAAACTAAGCGGCCTCGCCTTTATTTACCGTGTTTGTCCGGGACTTAAAGGTTAATTAAATGACAATACTAAACATGTAGTACCGACGGTCGAGGCTTTTCGGACGGGGGTTCAAATCCCCCCAGCTCCACCAATAAAGGTTTTTGAACTCGTTATTCGAAAACCATAAGAAACCCGCAAATTTGTTAATTCAAATTTGCGGGTTTTTTTATGGAATTTATAAAATAAAGTTTAAGAATGTCTTATTGCGCGTAGCTTCATTTTTATTGCAATCACAAGCAGGCTAAATAACGACAGCATACTTATTAACAACGTTAGGTTAAGTATAGGGTTACTTGGCTCATCGGTGGTGACAGGAGAGCTGTTTGTAGTTTGCGAGTTTTGATGTTGCCTAATATAGCTTTGGCTGATCCAATCTACCGCGTTTATCCATTGTACTTTGGCGGGGTCAGTATTGTTTAGCATCCCTATTGCATGTTTATCGTTATCTAAGCCTTTTGAAAGTTGTATCAGTTGCTGCCAAAATTCATTTTTAGGGCCTAGGTCATCTATTTCTTGCAGATGCTGTTGTAATTTGTCACCCCCCATCGTTTTTATATCAGCTTGTCCGGTACTTTGCGCGTAGCTATTTATTAGCGATGAAAAGCGTCTAAAGTACTCATTACTTTTTTGCTGTGTAGGGTTAGCTGTTCGCTCGTTTGTTACTTTTTTTGCTGGTTGATTTAGGCTATTTTGATCAATCAAATATTGTTTATAATTTTGGTAACTTAAGTTGTTTGTAGTTGTGTTATTTGTAGTTCCGTTATTTAGAATGCCAAAGTTGTTTTTAAGTGCATTAACACTGATCACTACGCCTATTAAGGTAATAATACAAAGTGCGCTATAGCAAAAGTACAATGCGCTTTTTAAAGTGTTACGCAGTAGTTTATATTTATTATAACTTTGCTTAATAGCGGCAGCTGTATTTGGGGCTTTGCCCGTATCTAGGCGTTCACTTTGTACTGAGATACTTTTGCCTTCAGTACTTTCACTAATGTGTTTATCTGTATTTTTACTGTGCTCAGTGAGTGCTATTTGATTATTTTTAGATTGAGAGGTTAAAGTAGAGAGTTGCGGTTCTACTTTAGTAATTAATCCTAGCTTTTTTAGTGAGGATTCTGTTTTAACAGCATCAATACTCGATAAGTCTTTTTTTAAAGCGTAAGCTTTTCCATCAAATAACTGAACAACAATATTATGAGGAATATTTAGAAGTTGGCTAAGTTTTTCTTGGGCAGAGGTAAGGTCAGTATTTTGATATAACTGACCATTAAAAACAATTTTAAATGTAGCGCTCACGTTAGTACCTTGCTTGTGTAATTCCATTTTTGGAATTTTATTTTTATTATTTGATACACAAAGCTAATTTAACAGATAAAGGGTATGCTTTCTAATGATTTGTGATTAAAAAAAGCCTTAACAAACAGCGTTAAGACTTTGGCGTGTAGCTGTTACTTTACTTTATCGTTTTGCGAGTGATTTTACAGATTGCTTTTGATCACTGGCAGGTTGGGTTGCTTTGTCTATTAATGTTTCAAGTGGTTTATTTCGAACGCACATAAGTACTTTGTTCATTGCTTGGCATGTGCCTGTCGCTTTTTTATCATGGCTTGTGTAGCTACAACCTTCATTAATGGCTTTTTCTTCACATGCTTCCCAAGGCGCGTTTGAGCCGTGGCCTGCATGACTTAGCGCTGAGCATGAGGTAGCAAGTAAAAAGCCAGTGGTTAATGCTTTTATTACGTTAAATATTTTCATTAGTATCTCAGTTAATTATTTGGCCAGAATGCGAGTTATCTTGCGGTAGCACCTTTAAAACAACCAATAAACATGTTTTCAGATACATCGGCTGCATGGTAGTGGTATCCGCGTGTATCGTCGGTGTGGCCTCTACATTCGTCTAAATCAGTGGGTTCTAATCCATCTTCGTTAAGCATGCCAAATATACCAAATCCATCGAGTGCATAACCCATCATGGCGGCATGACCGTCTGATTGGATTTGTGTTTGGCTACAGCCTGCTTCACCGTGGTAGTGATAACCTGCTACTAAGTTAATATGCCCGGCGCAATCATCAAAGGCTGCAATAGTGTATGCGCCTAAAATAGCCTCAACAGGGGCGGGTGCAGCAAGTACAACACCATTTAGAGCAACACCTACATTAGTGTTACCAATACTGCTATTTTGAGTGGTTGCAACAGGCGTTATTGGTATTAAAAATGATTCTGATATACCGCCATCAACATAATCAATAGAGCATTCTACGCAGTGATTTTGGTATTGCTCCTCTACGTTTGGACGTGCAGCACCATCACACGATTCTTGTGTGTCTGTTACATTTACAAGGCCTGTACCTTCGTCGTATAGCTTCCAATGGCTATCGTTATACAATGTTGGTAGATTTAAAATAAAGTCGCCAGTTATATCGTAAACCTCACCGGTGCCATCAAACCAAATACCGGCTTCGTCTGCTGTTGATGTGATATTTCTAGGGCAGAATACACCAATCTCGTAATTTGAAGGCGCACCGGCTATATCAATTTTGTAGCATGAAGCTTCATCGCCATTACTTAGCGTACATGTTTGAGTTGTAATTGATGAAATGAGCGCATCGCTTTCAAAGTTAAAAGGGTCAACTTCAACAACGAAATCGGTTGAAGTATCTGTTGTAGTGCCCTCATCGGTGGTTGTTTCAGTTACGACGGTATTTTCAGCATCACTACCGTTACAGGCAGCTAAGCCCAGTGCAAGTATGCACACTGTAAGCGGTGCTAAAATTGGTGCGTTAAGTTTTCTCATCAGAAATATCCGGTAATGAAGTTGGATGTATAATATTTGTTAAATGTGCAAACAAAGTGCAAAAACAACGCAACATAATACATTGCCTGAAATAGAGACTTATAACACTTGCTATAGGTGTATGTTGTACCTTTTATTGTTTAAAATACTGCGACTTTAAAGTACCTAAATAGGCAGTGGAGTTTTATGGACTTTTTATTTCCCGACAGTATGTCTTTATTTTTGTTTCTATTAATGATGATCACCGCTGGCTTTACTTCTTTTATATCTGCTGCATTTGGTGCGGGTGGCGGGCTAATGTTGCTTGTTGTTATGGCGTCGTTTATGCCTATGGCAGTTGTTGTGCCTGTGCATGGTTTAGTACAGCTTGGCTCTAATGCAAATAGGTTATTACTCAGCTTTAAGCATATTGATAAAAGCATGTTTGTATATTTTGCGTTAGGCGGCTTAGTAGGGGCGGGGTTATCAAGTTTTGTTATTGATGATATATCGCTTGATGCTATGAAGTTAGTGGTCGCTATTTTTGTTATTTATTTACTGTGGGGTAAAACACCGCCAGTAAAATTAACCTCTAAGTTATGGCGTATGGTCGCCGGTGGCATAACGACTTTTATTTCTATGTTTGTGGGAGCGAGCGGGCCATTAGTTGGTAGCTGTTTATATATAAATAATTACGAAAAGTTAAAATTTACGGCAACGTTTTCGAGCATTATGAGTGTGCAGCATTTATTAAAAGCGGTAATTTATGGTGCTGTTGGCTTTAGTTTTTGGCAATGGATGCCGCTTGTAATTGCTATGATAATAAGTGGTGCTGTAGGTACTTGGTTTGGAATTAAATTACTTAAAAGTATGTCTGGGGATAAATTTGAGCGTATTTTTAGAGTCGTTTTAACGTTATTAACGCTACAACTCGGTTGGCAAGGTATTAAAATATTACTCCACTAATTTACTTAGTGGAGTAAATTTAATTTTATTAAACATAAATCACTTAAGCGAATTAAACAATTCATTGCCTAAAAACTACCGGTGCAGAGCGACTACACTGTAATTTTTGGGCTTATCGATGAACTATACTAATCTGCAATAATTGTTTATACGTTTAAATAAATTGGTATTAAAGCTTATTTAACAGCGGCTTTAATTGGTTTGTCGCCATCAAATAACTCAAAAATGCGGTTACTAATAAATGAGTTAGTCGCAATATGTAATAATGCATTGGCTACGTTTTCGCGGCTAATTTTAGCCTCAGAACGATCACTTGGTCGCTGCGTTGTTACTTGCATTGAAGCACTATCATCAGTCAGTGTACCAGGGCGAACAATGGTATAATTTAAACCACTATTTATTAAGTGCTCGTCAGCCATGTGCTTGGCAACTAAGTAAGGTTTTAAATCACCTTGAATCGAATCTGGGTCGTCTGCACCGATTGAGCTGACCATAATAAAGTGTTTAACGCCATGCTCTTTTGCAAAGGTAGCTGCTTTAGTTGCAGCCCATAAATCAATAAGTACAGTTTTATCATCGCCTGTACTTCCGCCAGAACCTGCAGCAAAAATCACTTGGTCACAGCCTTTTATTGCTTTGCCAAAATCGCCTTCAAGATTTTGCTCAACAATAGTTAAAAAAGAGCTGTTTAAATCACTTAGCTTATTTTTGTCACGCACTAATGCCACAACATTTTGCTCATTTTCTAAAAGTAGCTCAGTTGCCATTTTACCTATTTGTCCGCTTGCGCCAATAATTAGGGTCTTACTCATAATTAACTCCTTCCAATAAATAGTAAAAGTAATGTGCTTACAAACAGACCTTGGGGTAGGGGATAATTTTTAAAGGGTAAAAAAGAGTTTAAATGAGCTAATTTCAAAAAATACTTTAATTAAAATTCAATACTTAACTGAGTATTAAAATTAGCTGCTTTTGGCGTGTTTTTTAGAACTTTTTATTCAACCATTATACTCACTTCGGTCACATAACTACGGCGATATAGACTAATACGAACCTTATGTTCTTGGTAATTATAAAACAAAGTGCGATATGTATTATTGCCGCTTGTTTTTAACGGCTCTCCTAATTTTTGCTGATAAAAGCGAGCGATATCAGAAATTGAATCTGTTAAATAACCAGTGCGTACCATTGGATATTCGCCGGCTACATCCATTGTTGTAACAAACTCTTCAGGAAGTGGGATTTCAGTGACGTTTTGGCTAAGTACATTAAACGATAGAGTGCATAGCAGTATTATTAAAAATGCTAAAGTTTTCATTAAAGTCCTTTAAATAATAAATTCCATTTATTGGTACTCATCTTACCTCAATAAGCACCTTTGTCATTTAAATTTTATTACGAATTAAATCTCGTACTATAAACCGAGCAGGGTGAATAGCTTGGCTTACACGTTCGCTTAATGGGCGAGGCTCGTTATTTAAACAGCTTATTAACCGACGCATTATACAACTCTTAATATGGCTGCACTTCAGTTATACGTTGAAGTGTGAAAAAGTTACACAAATAAGGATCGTTGAATTAAGTTTGCTCATTAGGCATAGTGCTAATGTAAACTAATACTTTAAAAGGAATTTCCATGAAAAATAGTATTATCAAAGTACTTTTAATTTGTACTGCCTACCTGTGCTGCGCGTTTAACCTGCAAGCAAAGCTATTACTAACGGCTTACCCCGATGCGAAATTAGAAGAAAAAGTCACTTTAGCGGGTGAAGAAGCACAGTTTGTATCAGTCTTTAACCCTGCGCTAAAAAAATCTCAAAAATTTGAATATAAGACATTTATTGGTGATGTAAGTCATTTTTCTTATCAAATAAAGAATGTTGCTTCTTTAAAGGTAATAGAAAACTACAAAGACGCTTTAAATGATGCTGGATTTAAAGTTTTGTATACATGTTCTTTAAACGATTGTTATGAAAAGCGAGAGGATAAATTGCTGGCTGAAGAGTCGAGCTATTTCAACGTGTCTAGTTATTACGGACAACCACATTATATTTACGCAACAAAAGGAGAGGCTCCTGAAGCTGCCATTTCGTTATTTGTTGGACAATATAAAAATACGACACAAGCGCTTTTGACTACGACCAATATTAAAGAAATTGAAACTGGACTAATAAAAGCTGATTTTGAAGCATTCAAGAAAAAAGTTAATAATAAAATAAAAAAATCTACACATGGAGATCTTAAAGGTTCTGCAGATCATCCTTTATTAAGTCGTTACCCTGGTAGCTATATCGAGGATTATCAAAATATTGATTATGAGGAGTTTAGTATCCCAATTGGCAAGTCTGATAAAAAAACGAGTACTTCACCTATGCTTGATGTTACAGGAGATTTAACGCGAATTACTTATATTGCGAATAAAGTATCGACGTTAAAAATTTATCATAACTATGTGAGTGCTTTGACTAAAGAAGGTTTTGAAACCGTATTTTCTTGTCAAAAAAATGAATGCGGTACAAAAAGAAAAGAGATTCAAGCATTAGGCGATAAGCTGGCAATCAAACCTGTTTATAACTACTTTCACCAACCTAGATATCAAGTTATGAAAAACACTCTAAATGAGCAAACTACCTACGTTGCCTTTTTTATAGGTAACTATAATGGCGATTCTCGTATTCAGCTTGTTATTGCTCGTACAGAGCCCTTAGTGACAGGCTTAATAGAAACGAATAGTGATAAAGTTCTTGAGCAGTTAGAGCAAAAAGGAAAGGCGTCTATTTACGGTATTTTATTTGATTATGATAAAGCCACTATTAAAGCTGAATCTAAAGAGGCGTTAGATGTTATTGCTCAAGTTATGGAAAAAAATAAAAAATTGAGTTTATATGTTGTTGGTCATACCGATGATAAAGGCTCGCCTAATTATAATATAAACCTTTCAAAGCGCCGTGCTGATGCGGTTGTTAACGCATTAATTACTGATTATGGGGTAGCTAAAGAAAGGTTATTAGCTCAAGGAGCGGGTCCTTATTCACCCGTTGCAACTAATAAAAATGATTTAGGTCGTGAACTAAACCGCCGTGTTGAATTAGTTGAAAGGTTGTCTAGTTCAAAATAATTTACGTTTTTAATTTATATACACATTAGATCTATTATTTGAATGTGTATACCTCATTTAAATTTTATTACGAATTAAATCTCGTACTATAAACCGAGCAGGGTGAATAGCTTGGCTTACACGTTCGCTTAATGGGCGAGGCTCGTTATTTAAACAACTTACGAGATGTTCTGCACTTAGCGGTGCGCTACATAAAGCGCGGGCGCCAAAGCCGGTAAAAATATGTAGGCCTTGTTGTGGCTTATTAAGTTGCTCGTACTGATAGCGTTTACCTAAGCGTAAGTTAGCAAAGGCCATTGTATAATCACTTTGTTCGCACCATTGCCCTGCCATTGGTAGGTGATCTATAAATGTGCATCGTACAGCTGCTTTTGCCGAGGTAATATTGCCAAGGGTTGAGGCAAATTCACTTTGCTGATAAAAGCTAAGAAGTTGCTCTTGGTTTAACTGATTGTCGAGCGCTGTAACTTGACGGCTTTTGGTATTTTTTTCAAACGTGGCACCCATACAGTGATGATCTAAATAGGCTGGGGTAAAATACCCTTTATGGCACAGCACTGTTTTAAGTTTGCGTGATTGCTCACTTGCCTCAATATGTGAAACTTGCCCGCGTACGCCTACTATTGGTAGCGCTTTTGTTTGCTCAAATGCATCGCTGTGCTCGCCCGCACAAATAATTACATCACTAAAAGGACCTAACTGCTCATCATTCGTTAATAAAAACCAACCGCTGTCAGTTTTTTTAAGCTGTTTTATATTGCAGTTAAATACGCTTTTAAATGGGTTTATGCTATTTGCAGTGCTTAACATGGCGTTTACTAATTGCGGAGGGTTAACCCAGCCGCCTTGTTCAAAAAACACGCCCGAATAACCTGTTTCTACGCCGGCTATTTCGTCGCCTTGCTCTGCAGTTACGTTGTGCATTAGCTGGGTTGGCCACAGTTGTTTTTGTGCTAAGTTTTCATGTTTATCGGCCAGAGGCTTTTTTACTGCGTGTTGTAATACGCCGCACCAATCGTAATCAAAATTAAAACCACTGCTAAGTAAGTTGTTATATAGGCGCTTAGCGTATAAAAAGCTATGTGCGAACAATTCACTGTGCGGTGAATTTTTTGCTTGTAGGTGAGGGTAAATAGCGCCTTGCACATTGTGCGATGCCCCCATAGCTGGTTTTTCATCTTGGCAAAATAATTGGCTTGCTATGCCTCGTTTAGCCAAGCTATATAAAATGCAGCTACTGGCTATACCGCCGCCAATGACCGCTACATTTTTTAAAGCACTGCTATCTTGATGAAAATATGCAGGAGCTGATTGAGCATCATTTACGCACTCTAGTTGGCCAACAAGCATATCTCTTTTTTGGCCAAAGCCTTTGGCTTTTTTAGTACTAAAGCCTGCATCAATTAATCCACGGCGAACAAAACCTGCTGAAGTAAATGTTGATAAGGTTGCATTTGCCCTTGATATATTGACCATAGAATTAAATAAACTTTGCTGCCACATTTCGGGGTTTTTACTTGGCGCAAAACCATCTAAATACCAAGCGTCAACTATTCCTGTTTGCGGATAGCTCATTGCTTGTATTGATTCAAGTGCATCACCAAAGTATAAATCGAGAACAACCAGTCCATTGTCAAATTCGAGTCTGTGGCATCCTTCTAAATTAATTGGGTATTGTTTAGATAATTTGTTACTAAAGGCGCTTAATGAAGGCCATGCCTGTAGTGCTTTGTTTAAATCGTCTATGTGCAGAGGATATTTTTCAAATGAAATAAAGTGTAAGCGTTTAACACCATTATCTAATTGATTTTGAACTTGTTGACGTGCAAGGTGGTCAGTAAAGCGTTGCCATGTATTTAAAAAGTTTAAACCTGTACCAAAGCCGGTTTCGGCAATAACAAAATGTGGCTGGTCATGATTTTGTAATCGTGCATCTATATTATTTTGCTCATAATACACATAATGCGATTCAGCTAAGCCATCGTCATTAGAAAAATAAATATCACCGAAGTCATTAGCGAAAGGTGTACCTAAATTATTAAAGTGTATATGTGCATTTTTGATCATGATTTTTTAATTTTATAGATATATTTTTTAATTATTTTACGGGTTTTCTTTGAAATAGTCTGGCGTTATTTATAAGCTAGCAGTTCAGAGTACAAGTGTACGCTAGAAAGCTGACCACTTAGGTGATTAAATTCGCGTAAAATAGAATGCAATTAAGTATTAAGCTAAGGGAATTACCCATGAGAAGAGCTGTAATTACAGGTATCGGTGTTGTATCAAGTATAGGTAACAACAAAGAAGAAGTATTAGAATCGTTAAAAACGGGCAAAAGCGGCATCGCTTTTAATCAAGAATTTGCCGATTATAAGTTACGTAGTAACGTATCGGGTAAAATTGATATTGACGTTAAAGCACACGTTGACCGCAAAGCAATGCGCTTTATGGGAGATGCTGCTGCTTACTCTTATATTTCAATGACGCAAGCAATTGAAGACTCAGGTTTGTCTGACGACCAAGTATCAAATGAGCGCACGGGTATTATTGTTGGCTCTGGCGGTGGTTCGTCTAAATGGCAAGTAGAAGCTGCTGATATTTTACGTGAAAAAGGCGTAAAACGTGTAGGGCCTTATATGGTGCCACGCACTATGGCGAGCACTACATCTGCTTGTTTAGCAACACCATTTAAAATTAAAGGTGTTAACTATTCAATTAGCTCTGCGTGTGCAACATCTGCGCATTGTATTGGTAATGCCGTAGAGCAAATTCAGCTTGGCAAGCAAGACGTTGTGTTTGCTGGTGGTGGTGAAGAGCTACACTGGACATTGGCAATGGAATTTGACGCAATGGGCGCACTTTCTACTAAATACAATGAAACACCTGAAAAAGCATCTCGTACATATGATGCAAATCGCGATGGTTTTGTTATTTCTGGCGGCGGCGGTATTGTTGTAGTTGAAGAACTTGAACATGCACTTGCACGTGGCGCGCACATTTACGCTGAAATTGTTGGCTACGGTGCAACATCAGATGGCTACGACATGGTTGCTCCATCTGGCGAAGGTGCAGCACGTTGTATGCGCCAAGCTATGCAAGATGTAGATAGTATTGATTATCTAAATACGCACGGCACATCAACGCCTGTAGGCGATGTTAAAGAGTTAGGTGCGATACAAGAAGTGTTTGGTGGCAAATCACCAATGATCAGTGCAACTAAAGCAATGACGGGTCATGCCCTAGGTGCTGCAGGTGTTCACGAAGCTATCTTCTCATTATTAATGCTAGAGCACAGCTTTGTAGCACCTTCAATTAATATTGATGAGCTAGATGAGCAAGCGACAGGTTTAGATATTATTACTGAGCGTCGTGATGTTGAGTTAAATACTGTAATGTCTAATAGCTTTGGCTTTGGTGGCACAAACGCGACTTTAGTTATGAGTAAGTACAAAGGTTAATTTGAGCTTATAAGCCCTATATGCAAACGCATAACTGGGCTAAATAGCCCAAAACAAAAAAGGAAAGCCGAGGCTTTCCTTTTTTATTATCGAAAGTTTAATTAACCTTCGTTATGTTCTTGACGCGCTTGCTCAATTTCGTCTGCAATTTCTTGCGCTTTTTGCTTAGTTTTTTCAGTTAACTCGCCAGCAGCTTCTTTGCTTTTAATCCATGCGTCAACCGCAATCTCTTTGCCGTCGTCGTACATGTCTAAGCCCATTGCTTTACTTTGCTCTAATAGCTCGTTTAAAGACTCGTCATTTTTAAGATCGTTAGTTGTCTCTTTAACGTCGTTCCATGCATCACCAAGCTTTTCTTGCATTTGTGCGCTTTTATCTTTTGCATCTTCTTTTACTTCGTTGGCATCTTCACAACCAGTTAATGTAATTAAAGTGCCTAATAAAGCTAAACCTGCTAATTTATTCATGTGCTATCTCCTTTAGAGACTGATAATTAATTCGAGGCAGACTATACAACAATGAAAATGAACGCCCCCGTAACAAAACGATTAAATTTTAAATTAATGAATGAGCATGATTGGCCTCAATTATTTGAACTCGACCAAGACCCAGCTGTAATGCAGTATTTAACACGAGGTGAACCTACCTCTTTAGAGCAAATAAAAAATGAGGGAGTGCCTCGTATGCTCGCATATCGAAATGAGCTTAAAGGCTGGGGGCTGTGGAGTATCACTATAAAGCAAACCAATACATTTATAGGCTGGGTATTAATAAGGCCTATGTGCTTTTTTACTGATGCACCAAACTACAGTGATATTGAAATAGGCTGGCGCTTTAAGCAAGCAAGTTGGGGGCATGGTTATGCAACCGAGGCGGCTTTAGCATTATGTGATGAACTTATAAAGCAAGATGACGTTAAGGCGATAAGTGCAACGGCACTAAAAGATAATACGGCCTCTATAAATATAATGAAAAAGCTAGGTCTGCAATTTATAAAAAATTATACACATACAGACGAGCAAGGCGACTTACCTGCGGTGCTTTATTCAAAAAGTGTTTAAAGATGATTAAATATCAACAGTATAAAGATTGACCTGTCCTTAAGTGACGTGCATTAATAAGAATGCGTAACTAAAAAATAATAAATTAAGGATGTTGTATGGGATTGCTTTTTTCACCAAATAAATTAATTGTCAAAAGTGTGCTGGTTTTACAGTTCGCTGCTTTTAGTGTTTTAGCGCAGCCTTTATCGCAAAGCGCGGTAGCAATGCCTGACTCGTTCAGTGCCTATGCTGCTAAAAGTATATTAGAGCAAGGCGGTAATGCTGTTGATGCGGCTATTACGGCACAATTTGTACTTGCAGTAACGCTTCCTGAAGCCGGCAATATTGGCGGCGGGGGATTTATGCTTATTCAAAAAGATGGCAAGGGCGATTTTATAGATTATCGCGAAACAGCGCCAACAGCGGCTCATCGTGATATGTATTTAGATGAGCAAGGTAATGTTATTGCAAACAAATCAATATATGGCATTCACGCAAGCGGTGTACCTGGCAGTGTAGCGGGCATGTGGCTTGCTCATCAAAAACATGGCACTTTAAAGTGGGAAGAATTAGTACAACCAGCGGTAACGTTGGCTGAGCAAGGGTTTGTAGTTCCGCCTAAGTTAGCAAAAGGTGTGAGCAATTATATAGCCCACCTAAAAGAGCAAAAAATAAATGTAAACTTCGAAAAATACTTTGCTGATGTAAAAGCTAATAAAGTATTTAAGCAACCCGAGTTAGCGGCGACGCTAAAGCGTATCCGTGATAACGGCCAAGATGGGTTTTATAAAGGCGAAACTGCAAATATTATTGCTAAATTTATGCACCAACATGGCGGTATAATTAATCAAGATGATTTAAAAGGTTACACCGCTAAATCACGTACACCTATTAAAGCGAGTTGGAATGGTTATGAAGTACTTACTTCTCCACCGCCGAGTTCAGGTGGTATTGCTATTTTACAGTGGCTTAAAATGTATGAGTTACAAAAACCAGATGCGGGCTTAGCGCATAACTCAACTCAGTATGTACACTTACTTTCTGAAATAGGTAAACGTGTATTTGCAGATAGGGCGGAGTATTTGGGCGATCCTGATTTTTTTGATGTACCAGTCAACGCATTAACTAATATTAACTACCTCAAAGAGCGCAGTAATGGCATTTCGTTAACCGCTATCTCGACTACCGAAAATATTAAACCGGGCCTTAAAGAAAGTGAGCAAACTACACACTTTTCAATCGTTGATAAAATGGGTAACGCTGTCGCAAATACCACCACAATAAACTTAGGGTTTGGTAGCGGTGTAGTTGTTGAAGGTGCAGGGTTTATTTTAAATGATGAAATGGACGATTTTAGTGCCAAACCAGGCGTTATGAATGTGTTTGGTGCAATAGGCGGCAAAGCTAACGAAATACAGCCGCACAAGCGTATGCTTAGCTCTATGACGCCTACAATACTCCTTAAAGACAACACCGTTAAAATGGTGACAGGCTCGCCAGGTGGCACAACGATTATTAGCTCTGTGTACGAATCTATCTTAAATGCGGTAGAGTTTGATATGACTGCAGAGCAGGTTGTAAATAGCCCTCGTTTTCATCATCAACTGTGGCCTAAAAATATAATTAGAACACACATAGGTTTAACCGATAGCGTAAAAGCAGAGCTTACAAAAATGGGCTACACCATAGATGAGAATCACTTTGGTGACTTACACGTTATTATTAATAAAGAGGGCCAATTAGATGCCGCTTCTGAAGCATCAGGACGTGGTAAATCAATTGTTTTTTAAATAAAAAAACACCGCGCTAAAAGCGCGGTGCTTTAAACAATACAAAATTATTGAGTATCAATTAAATCTTCAACACCCACTATTAGCCATGGAGCGTCGTCTGAAATTAGACGCTCTAAGTGCCAGATTTCTAAAATAGGCTCTTCTTTTTTATCGCCTAAATCACGGTACTTACCTTTAAAGCGAACACTAACCTGCCACGATTGCGCGTTTGTATCTGCGCGCACAAGTTCGGCATCAATAAACATCACTTCTGTTTCTACGCTTTGTATAGCTTCACGTTCAGCTTTAAACTCGGCAACAAGTGCAGGGCTTAAGTATTCAGCCATTGTGGTGTAATCGGCATTGTTCCATGCAGTTTGTAGCGTATGGTAATGACTACGGGCACCTTGCAAAAAGCCATTAACGTCAAAGTTAGGTGGTAAATTAAAAGGCACACTTTCACCTTGTGGGGCGCTGCTTGCAAAGCCTGTACTTGTTGGTTGCTCGATAGGTGCTTGTTTAAAAGCATTTTGCTGAGCACTTGTACTTGCACTGGCAAGTTGTGGGGCACGATTAGCACGTAAAAAGCCCGTTACTAGCTTAAATAAAATAAAGAGTCCGCCAGCTAATAAAATCATTTCTAATAGCTGAAAACCTTCAAAATCGTCGCCTAACATTGCTGCAATTAAGCCACCCGCTAAAAGTCCCCCAAAAACGCCTGCCATAATGCCTTTTTTATTTGATGTGGCTTTAGGTGCAGCGTTAGGTGTTGTTGTATCTGTTTGCTGTTTTTGCGCTGTTTGTTGTGTTGCAGGTGTCTGTCCGCGTTTACTACTGCCAAACTTTTTACGTGCGTGTGCATCAAAACTGGCAGTACATAATAATGCCAATAATGAAAAAATAACGATGATGTTCTTCATGAAATTCCCTAATTAAAATCGAGCCGCGATTATAATTTACTTTCTTTAGAAATTTAATTAATTACTTTAAAAATCAGAGGTTTTGGGGAGAGAATAAACGCTTTGTAGTGAGTATATAATCAAAAAACCGCTCAGTAGAAACTAAGCGGTAAATTTGTCTATTTTAAAGCCAACGAATTGCGCCAGTAACGCGTTCATTGTATGTATCTAGAGGTGCTCCAAGACTTGCCACTAAAATAGTATCAGCTTGTGAGCCACGATTAATGTGACCTTCAAAGCGCTCATCGCGGAAGTTGTCATCCCCAAAACCAAATGATTTATTTTCAGAAGGCACTATAAATACCGTCATAGGACCAAAGTCAGACTCAAATATTAAATGCAGTCCTTTTTCGCCTTTAAAATCACAAAACATCGCATAAGTTACAGCGCCAGGAAGTTCATCAAGGTGACCACCTAATACTGCAAGCTTGTCGTTAACGCTTTGTAGGCTAATGGGCTCTTTTTTATCAAGCGCATTAATTTCGTAATACACATGGGCAAGCGCATGCTCACCCGCTTCGTGTGCAATATTTTGCTCTGTACTAAAAAAGAAGGCACTAATCGCCACTACAAAAGACGCTGCTAACGCAAGATGTACACGATCAAACTTAAAACGCGATCGAGCATCAACCATGTTTTTACCAGTTGCTTGTTCTTCTTGGAGTGCTTTTTCTTTTAACGATGTGTTTAAAAGAATGCGGTCTGCAAGATTTTCAGGCACAGGTATATCTAAAGAATCTTGAATGAATTTATCAAAATCTTTCATATCGTTAATAAAACTTTGTCGCTCTGGGTTATTGTCAGCAAACTCCATAAGCTCCTTGTCAATGTCGTTTGGCTGCGCAATAGTGCGGCGACGAAACTCAAGTTCATCCATTATTTTGATGCCCCTTTAAGTTGTTCATCATCACGGCTTAAAGCCTCTTTAAGTTGATTTCTGGCACGGTATAAACGAGTCATTACCGTGTTTTTATTTAAATTAAGTATGCCTGCAATTTCTTCACCAGAGCAGCCCATTACAACTTGCAGTAATAATGGCTCTCGGTATTCATCAGATAGCAGTGCAATCTGGCGTTGAATTACCGTTTGTTCCATTTCATCGTCTAATGAATGGCTGGTTTCATCAACAAGCATATCGTTTTCTACGTCGCTGTAATCAAACTGTTTACGTTCAAATCGGCGTGCGTTTTCTCTTCGTAATATAGTAAGCAGCCAAGGTTTAGCTGCCTTTTGATCAAGTAAAGAGTCGAGTGAACGCCATGCGCGTAAAAACGTTTCCTGTACTAAATCATCTGCTATGTGCGGATCACGGCATAACCAATAAGCAAAGCGATAAAGCTCTTTATTGTAAACGTGGACCAAGGCTTCATAACGCTTTTGTTTCTCTGCCATATCGATTAAGACCTGATTGTTTGATTTTTTCTTTCCAAGCATAAGCACTTTTTTAATTAAAAATTATTAGTTATTGCAAAAAAAGACCTAAGGTTCGTAGTTATTAATCATAAAGGTCTTTTAATACAGCTTGTTGCGACTTTGATGCCTGAGTTTGATAGATCTCAAGAATTTTAATAATAGCATTAAGATCCGTGTTTGCGCCTTTATTACTATAAAGTTGTGCCTGCAATTGGCTAATGAGACCGTTAAGCTCGCTGCTGTTTACGTGGATGCAGAGCTCATCAATCGCGCCAACATTTTTATGGGTCACCTTTACAGAAAAGTTATTTAATGCGGTGTAAAAGGCTTTCACATCGTGTGTTTTGGCTAATGCTTTAAGCTCATTTAAGCTTGGCTGAGAAGTACCACGGGTGTTTAGCTGTAATTTTTCAGTCGTATTTTTAGTAGAACGGCTTATTAAGTAAAAAATTACAGTACCAATCCATAAAATATACCCTAAAGCGGCAACAACTATTAACCAAAGAGGAGTATCACTTTTAGTTTCAATAGGTTGTGTGCCAGTTGCTTGATTCGAAATATTTTCAAGAGTAGATGAATTATTTGTGCTGGGTTGTGGGTTTGCTATGGCTGTATTAGGCGCGGTAGCGCTTGGCGTTACTGTAATAGTACGCTTTGGTAATGTGGCTAAGCTAATACGGTTCATTTTGGTATTAAACCAAGGCAGCTTTATTTCAGGCAAAGTATAAGTACCTGGTTTTTGCGGCAGTAAGGCATATGATGCCGTTTGCTGCGACACAACGCGTCCGTCTCGCACTGCATTGTTATTTTCTTTTTTATCAGGGTAGCTGCGTATGCCATCAATAGTAGGCATAGAGATTTCAGGTAATTGCTCTTTTGTAACTCCAAGCGCGGTAAGTGTAATAGTACGAGTGATAGGCGTACCTACTTCTACTGTGTTGTCGTTAGGTTGCCATTCTTCATCAAGGTTAACCAATTCGCTTGGTAACCATGCACCTTTATAGTCACTCGGGATCGGTTTTATTTCTACTTGCTGATCATCGCCAAGAGCAGATACCTCCAGTTGGCGGTAATTTTGCTGTACTCGCCCTTGAAACGCAGGGCCTGCAATCGTGTAGGCACCACTTTTTTGTGGCTGAATCAAATACTCACGAGTAATAACAAGGTAGCGTTTGCCATCAACTAGCTCATAACTCTCAGTTTGTTTACCTAATTGGGTTAGCTGAGCATCCTCCATACTTGGTGTGCTTAAGCTGCCATCAAGCAGTTCTTTGGCAAGGTAGAGCTTAACAGTGTAAACACCGGCTTCTTGCACAAATAATGAATTACTCGAGAGCGACGTTTTTAAAAATATTTCGTTATTTTTATCTGCATCAACTGAGCGTTTTGCCACTTTTAACTTAATAGGTTGTGAGGTTAACCCTGCAACGCTAAATGCTGGTATCGTGTAATCACCCTCTGTACGGGTCATTAGTTTAACTGACCACGTAGTTTGTTTATTAATGCTGCCATTAATAATGTTGGTACGAGAGCTTAAGCTTGTTGGGCCTACAACAAAGTCTTTTAACAGCGATGAGGTGTCTGGTTGCTCGCCTTTAACTGTATCGTCTACCGATATATTAAGCATAAAAAATTCACCCGCTAATACAGGGTTTTTATCTACGCTGGCTTCTAATTTGGTGGCAGCCCACGAAGGCATCGCACTTAATAGCAATAAACAGCAAAATAATCGCATTACCATGATTTTTCGACTCCTGTAGGGCGACGTTTGTATTGTCTTTTTTGGGCTTCTAATTGCATTTTATTCCGTAATAAAATAGCCGGATCGTCCGGGACTTTTCTAAGTAGTTGATTAAGCTGTTGTGCTTTTTCTTTTTCTTCATTAGTGAGCTCACTTGCTTGGGCTTGCATCGCTTGTTGCTGAGCATTTTGTTTTTGCTCATCAGTGGCAGGTTGCTCACTTATTGCTTGTGGCTTACTTTGTTGCTGCTCATCCTCTTTAGGCTGGTCAGCGTCTTTATTTTGCCCTTGTTCGCTTTGTGGCTGGGCTTGCATATCAGGCTCATTTTGCTTATCTGATTGCTCGCTAGGCTCACCTTGTTGATCTTTTGATTGTTCAGACTCTTTATCTGATTTTTCATCGCTTGAGCTTTGACTTTCGTTTTCGCCTTTTTCAGAATCGCTTTTATCACCATTTTGTTGCTGATCCTGTTTTGACTGTTCAGAATTTTGCCCTTGGTTTTGCTCATCTTTTTTCTGACTATCATCTTGGTCTTGAGAGTCGTCGCCGTCGCTTTGCTGATCTTGCTGCTCTTGTTGATTTAGTAATTGCTCAACTAAGGCTTGGTTATCGGCTGCTTGCGTAAAGTCATCTTGTAAGGTTTGGGCTTGTTTGTACGCTTCAATTGCGTCCTCAAGTTTGCCAGCTTTGGCAAGGGCATTACCGTAGTTGTATAAACCGGTAGCCGACTTATCATTACTAAACTCATTAAGTGCAGCATCAAAATTACCTTGCTGGTATAGCGCCGCGCCTTTTAACTCACTCGATTGCGCCTGTGTTGCTGCATCGTATTCTTTATTATTGTAAGCCTCTAATGCACGTTGATCTGCATTTTGCAAAAGAGTAGGGAGCTCTACGGCATACGCATTTTGCTGCGGTAAAAAACCAAAAGCTAAAAAAGCCCCCAACAAGGCAGCGCGTCTAAATAAATACAAGCCAAATGGCAGTAATAACAAGAGTCCGTAAATACCTGCATCTATTCGCCAAAGCGCGTGGCTTTGTTTTTCGTCTTTCAATAATTCACTCTGCGCATTTGGAGCAAACGTATTTATGTCGTTATTGCTAGGTTGGTAACTAGCAAATTTACCGCCGCTGCTTGATGCTAAATTTTTAAGCTGAGAGGCATTAATTGTAGGTACTACAATTTGGCCGTATCTGTCTTTCAAAAAGCCGCCTTCAGGTAACTTAATTGGTGCGCCTTGAGCGGTACCTACACCATATATATTTAATCTATATTGGGTGTTACTGGTAAAGCTACTAACGTCGCTTTGTTCTTGTTGGTCAATACCGTCGGTCACTAAAATAATGTCGCCATCAATATAACCCGCTTGTGTTAATAGCTCTTTGGCCATATCAAGACCCGCTAAAACGTTTGAGCCTTTGTCTGGCATTATTTCAGGGCTTAAGCTTGGAATTAAATTACTGAGTGTTGTGGCATCGTTTGTTAGTGGTGAAATTACATAGGCCGTGCCTGCGTAAGCTACAAGCGCGGTATCACCTTCTTTAAATAGCTCAATCATATCAAGTGCTTTAAAGCGTGATTGCATTAAACGATTTGGTAAAATATCGGTGCTGTACATTGAATACGACATATCCATAACAATTACACGGGCACTTTGACTTTGAAATACAGGAACTTGTTTTTTCTCAAAGCTAGGCCCAGCACTAAATAAAATGCCAAGGCTGCAAAACAAAGCAACTAGCCAAAGTGGCTGGCTGGCTTTAGTGTTTGCTTCGCTCATTATAAATTGTGCTAAATGTGGTGCAATTAGCTGCTCACTGGTGGTTTTTTTATGCTTAATTAAGGCAACAAAAAATAATGCCACAGCAGGTATGAGTAACCATAAAAGAGCGGGGCGAATAAATTCAAAATCCATTAGTTTGGCTCCTTTAATGCACGCAGTGTACTAAGCATTACTTTTGAGCTAATAAGTAAAATAGCGATAAGTAATGGGTAGTAAAATAATGAGCTTTGTGGGAGAAATGTTTGTTCATCAGCGCTAATAGGTTCAAGCTTATCAAGCTCTGCGTAAATTTGTTGAAGGCCAGCTACATCTTTGGCTCTAAAGTATAACCCGCCAGTTTGCTCGGCAATCTTTTTAAGTAATCTTTCATCTAAATTACTGCCACTAGAGCCTCCCACATTAAAGAGACTAAAGCCGCGCGGATTATCTGAGCCAACACCAATGGTGTACACTTTAATACCTTCTTCGCGAGCTAGCAGTAGGGCATCTTCTGGGTTTAAATTACCAGCGGTATTTTGTCCGTCGGTTAACAGCACCACAATTCGGTTACTTTCATCTTTATTGGCAAAGCGTTTTACCGAAAGACCCAATGCATCACCAATGGCTGTTGCGCGCCCCACTAAACCAATTTGCGCTTCGCTGAGCATTTTACTTACTGTTTTAACGTCGCGGGTGAGCGGGGTTTGTAAAAACGCGGTGTCGCCAAATAATATCAGCCCAAGCCTGTCGCCTTGACGTTGCTCTATAAAATCACTGAGTACGGCTTTTACCATGGTGAGGCGGTCAACATATTGGCCATTATAAGCCATGTCTTGTTCGGTCATCGAGCCTGATAAATCGACCGCTAACATTATATCGCGTCCTTCATTTGGTAATGAGATTGGCTCATCTAACCATGTTGGATTGGCAGCGGCAGTAACAAGTAATAACCAAATTATCCACTCGAAAGGGTTTAAACGTCGTGCGTGTGGCTCAATGCTTTGGCTGGTTAAATTGTGCTTTGCAAAACTGGGTATACGTAAACGCGTACTGGCATTACTTGCAGCGGGTTTTAATAGTAAAAGTAATAAAGGCAAGGGTAGTAATAAAAATAACCATGGCCAGCTAAATTCAAACATTTACTGACTCCTTTATTTTAAATTGCTTAATACCTTGGCGAAATTTTTCGCACAGTGTTGTATCTTTTTGGCTGGGGTTATACAAGCTTAGTATTTCTTGTTCTGTAAAGCTTAAACCGGTGAGTGTATTAAGTGTTGTGCACCATTTAGAGGTAGATTGCGCAGCAAGTCGCTTGTCGTAATATTCAATCACTAAACGTTTTAAAATAATATGCAGTTGCTGAGGGTTTTGCTCACTTTGGCTCAATTGTATTGCGTAGCGTTTAGGCTTTTTAAATTTATGTTTTTTATAAAATATATAAATAGCTGCGCACAGTGCTAAAAACAGCAGTGCAATAATAACCCACCAAGCAGGGGCGAGTGGCCACCAATTAACTTGGCTTGGCGCTATTATATCGTGCAGGCCATCGAGTGGATTGGTTTGCATGGTTATTTTCTCACTAATTGCAGCTCAAGCGGTGTTGCTGCATTGAATGATATTAAATTAAGACCCGATTTAGTTAGGCGATTAAAGCGCGCGCTAAATGCTTGCTCAGCATTTTTAGCAAAGCGTTCTCTAAAGCTGTTATCCATTAATGGTAGGGCAAAGTCTTGACCATTTGCATTAACGGTAACGGCTTGCTTAAACGCAGGTAACTGATGCTCAAATGGATCGCTTATGTGGCAACCAATCAGCTCGCAGTGGCGGCTTAATATTTCAAGTTGCTTAAAGCTGGCATCATCCAGAGCATTAAAATCAGACACTAAATATACTAAGCTGCCTGGTTTTGCTAAATGGTTAAGGCGCTTTAGGTTATCGCTAAAGTTGTTAGTGGCTGTTTTATCAATATTGTTAAGCGCTTGCTGGTGGTTGTCGCATAAATTATGACAAAGCTTAAGCACGGCTTTTTCACGGGCGCTGGGTTTTAGCTCTAAATGCGAGTGCTGATTAAACACAATACCGCCAATTCTATCGCCGCGCTGACACGCCGACCATGCAACAAGAGCGCTTATATGCGCAGCTTGCACCGACTTTAACAGTAACTTTGAGCCAAACAGCATTGAGTTAGAAAAATCAGTGAACACAAACACAGGGCGCTCTTTTTCTTCTTGAAAGAGCTTTGTGTGAGTCTCGCCGGTACGCGCAGTAACTCGCCAATCAATAGAGCGAATATCGTCACCTTGCTGATAATGTCGCACTTCGGCAAATTCCATTCCTCGGCCTTTGTGCGGTGCAAGGTATTGCCCTGTTAAGGTGTTTTTTATTTTTACCTTAGGGGCAAGTTCAAGCAATTGCGCTTTGGCTTTGTAATACATCAGCTCTTTGAGTGCTAAATTAACACCGTGGCTATGGCTCTGTTTGAGCCATGCTTGGGTTTCTAATTGTTTTTGCATAACTTATGGTACGGCTACAAGTTCAACTATACGGCTTATTACTTGATCTTTAGTAATGCCATCGGCTTGGGCTTCGTAACTTAAAATAATGCGATGACGCAGTACGTTATGCACAACAGCTTGAATATCATCAGGTGCTACAAAGTCACGGCCTTGAAGCCATGCATGAGCACGAGCACATTTATCAAGTGCTATTGTTGCACGCGGACTTGCACCAAACTCAATCCAGCTACCTAGTTGCGCGTCTAATTTAGCGCCTTCACGAGTGGCAATAATAAGTTGTACTAAATATTGCTCAAGTGGCTCTGCTAAATAAAGGCCTAATATTTCTTTACGAGCTGCAAATAAATCGCTTTGACTAATTTTTTGCATTACTGGTTGTTGCTCGTTAAGCGCTTCGCCGCGTGTTAAACGCAGTATATCAAGCTCATGCTCTGCGCCAGGGTAGTCAATACTTAGGTGCAGTAAAAAGCGATCCAGCTGGGCTTCTGGTAACGGGTAAGTCCCTTCTTGCTCTAGCGGGTTTTGCGTTGCCATAACTAAAAACAGTTCGCTAAGCGGATAGGTATTTTTACCCACGGTAACTTGTCGCTCTGCCATGGCTTCTAATAGTGCTGATTGTACTTTGGCTGGTGCACGATTAATTTCGTCAGCTAAAATTAGGTTGTGAAAAAGAGGGCCTTTTTCAAATACAAACTCGCTAGTTTGTTGGCGGTAAATATCGGTACCTGTTACATCAGCTGGTAATAAATCTGGCGTAAACTGTACGCGCTGAAATGAGCCTTCAATGCCTTTAGCAAGTGCATTAACTGCACGTGTTTTTGCAAGCCCAGGAGGGCCTTCTACTAATAAGTGACCATCAGCTAAAATAGCAATAAGTAGCGCTTGAGTAAGCTCTGGCTGGCCAATGATTTGTGTATCTAAGTACGTTTTTAATTGTGAAAATGCGTTAGCTGCCATAATAAGTGGACTGTCCTCGTCAGCTGGGTTTGTACCTAATAGTGTTAGGTGATAAATACTGACCTATTTATAAGGTTTATAATTGGGTAACTCAAGAGTTAGACTGTATTTTTTAAAATAGTTCGTTATTTTTTAACGAATTTTAGCGTACCACAAAACTTTGTAAATGCGTCTAAAAAAGCCTATTGTGATAGTCGTAATTAAACACTGTTTATATAAATTTGTGTTTTTCTATTGGCTTTAGCACACGGGTTGTTTAGAATCGAGGAAAACAAACAGGTCAGACCTGTCAGCGGGAGAGCATAAATGTCTGAGCAAAATATACTAAAAACACCAAAGGGCGACCGTATTGCCATAGTTAGCGGCTTACGTACACCTTTTGCAAAGCAAGCAACAGCGTTTCACCATGTACCTGCACTTGATATGGGTAAGTTGGTGGTTAACGAAATGCTTGAGAGATTAAATTTCAACAAATCAGAAATTGATCAACTTGTATTTGGTCAAGTAGTACAAATGCCAGAAGCGCCAAATATTGCTCGTGAAATTGTATTGGGCACAGGTATGCCAGTATCGGTTGATGCATATTCTGTATCGCGCGCATGTGCTACCAGCTTTCAGGCTATTGCTAATGTAGCTGAGTCTATTATGGCGGGATCTGTAAGTGTAGGTATTGCAGGTGGCGCAGATTCGTCATCAGTATTGCCAATTGGTGTAAGTAAAAAGCTAGCAGGCAGCTTAGTTGATTTAAATAAAGCGCGTACGCTTGGTCAACGTTTAAAAATATTTTCAAAACTGCGTTTAAAAGACTTATTACCAGTGCCTCCTGCAGTTGCAGAGTACTCAACAGGCCTTTCAATGGGGCAAACTGCTGAGCAAATGGCTAAAACACACAACATTAGCCGTGAAGATCAAGATGCGTTAGCGCATCGTTCTCACTCACTTGCAACGCAAGCATGGGCTGATGGTAAGTTAAAAGATGAAGTAATGACGGCGCATTTACCGCCATATAAAAGCTTTATTTCAGAAGATAACAACATTCGTAAAAATTCAACGGTTGAAGGCTACGCAAAGCTTAAACCGGTGTTTGACCGTCAGCACGGTACTGTTACCGCAGCAAATGCAACACCATTAACTGATGGTGCAGCGGCCGTACTTATGATGAGCGAAAGCAAAGCAAAAGCACTTGGCTACGAAATACTAGGTTACGTACGTAGCTTTGCATTTTCGGCAATTGGCGTAGAAAAAGACATGTTAATGGGCCCAGCTCATTCAACGCCTATTGCACTAGATAGAGCGGGTATTACGCTTGCTGATTTAGATTTAATTGAAATGCACGAAGCGTTTGCATCGCAAACACTTGCCAATATGAAAATGTTTGCCTCAGACAAATTTGCACAAGAGCATTTAGGTCGCAGCAAAGCAATTGGCGAAATTAACATGGATAAGTTTAACGTTAACGGCGGCTCTTTAGCATATGGTCACCCATTTGCAGCAACAGGTGCACGCTTAATTACGCAAAGCTTACACGAGCTTAAACGTCGTGGTGGCGGTTTGGCATTAACAACAGCGTGTGCTGCTGGTGGTTTAGGTGCAGCCTTTGTATTGGAGAGCGCGTAATGACTGATTCAGTATTTAATTTAGCGGTAGATGAAAACAAAATTGCCGTAGTAACGATTGATGTGCCAGGGGAGAAAATGAATACCCTGCGCAGTAGTTTTGCCGATGACTTAAAAGCATTATTAGAAGACGCTAAGTCGCAAAATGTAAAAGGCATGGTATTTATAAGCGGAAAAACCGATAACTTTATCGCGGGCGCCGATGTAAAAATGCTTGATAGCGTTCAAAAGCGTGATGATGCTTTAGCTATTAGCGAACTATGCCATCAAGCATTTTTTGATATGACAAAACTGCCATACACAACAGTAAGTGCGATTCATGGCGCTGCATTAGGTGGTGGTTTAGAGTTTGCTTTAGCGTGTGACTACCGTGTTGGTACCGACAGCGATTTAACAAAAATTGGCTTACCAGAAGTGCAACTTGGTTTACTACCAGGTGGCGGCGGTACGCAGCGCTTAACTAAAATTGTTGGTATTCAAAAAGCACTTGAGTGGATGCTAACAGGTAAACAAATTCGCCCTAAGCAAGCTAAAAAAGCAGGCGTGCTTGATGACTGTGTACCACACAGTGTGCTGCTAAAAGTTGCAAAAGAATTTGCGACTAAGAAAAAGCCACAAGCAAAAGAGCCAAAGCTCGACAATATTAGTAAATTACTAGAATCAAACCCGTTTGGCCGTAACTTTATCTTTAAAAAAGCTAAAGAAAACGTACTTAAAAAAACGGGCGGGCACTACCCAGCACCACTCGCTATTATTAAAGCTGTGCGTGCTAGTGTAGAGCTTGATGAGCTAAAAGCGTATAAAACAGAAGCTGAAAGCTTTGCAACACTTGTAATGAGTGACGAATCGAAAGCGCTTCGCGGTATTTTCTTTGCAACCACTGAAATGAAAAAAGAGTGGCGCAATGATGACGCACCCGCAATTAGCAAAACTGCTGTTTTAGGTGGTGGACTAATGGGCGCAGGTATTGCGCACGTAAGTGCTGTTAAAGCTAAAGTACCGGTACGTATTAAAGATGTAGCAGAGCAGGGCATTAGTAATGCAATGAGCTACACCTACAAAATTTTAGACAAGCGCCTTAAGCGCCGTATTATGTCTAAAGCTGATATGCAGTTAACAATGAACCGTATTACAGGTACAACAGACTACAGCGGCTTTAAACACATTGATTTAGTAATAGAAGCTGTGTTTGAAGATCTTGCGCTTAAGCAAGGTATGGTTGCCGACGTAGAGCAGCAATGCCAAGAAAATACAATTTTTGCTAGTAACACGTCATCATTACCAATTTCGCAAATTGCAGCGCAGGCAGCACGTCCTGAAAATGTAATTGGCTTACATTACTTTTCACCAGTAGAAAAAATGCCATTAGTGGAAATTATTCCACACGAAGGTACATCTAAAGAGACTATTGCTCGCGTTGTTAACTTTGCACGTAAGCAAGGCAAAACGCCAATTGTTGTAAAAGACATGGCCGGTTTTTACGTAAACCGTATTTTAGCGCCTTACTTAAACGAAGCTGCTAATTTAATGCTTGCGGGTGAGCCAATTGAAAAGATTGATGCAGCCCTAGTTGAGTTTGGCTTTCCGGTAGGACCGCTGGCTCTACTTGATGAAGTAGGGATTGATATTGGCTCTAAAATTGCTCCAATTCTTGAAAAAGAATTAGGTGAGCGTTTTAAAGGCCCTGATGCATTTATGCGTATGATTGATTCAAAACGCCTTGGCCGTAAGTCGGGTCGTGGTTTTTATGAATACGACAAAAAAGGCAAAAAGGTTGATGAGTCAGTTTACGAACTATTGGGTGTTACCCCAGCTCCACGTTTAAACAAAAGCGAAATTGCTAAGCGATGTGTATCGAAAATGCTTAACGAAGCAGTACGCTGTTTAGATGATGGCATTATTGCAAGCCCTCGTGATGGCGACATTGGTGCAATATTTGGTATTGGTTTCCCACCATTTTTAGGTGGCCCGTTTAGCTATATGGATAAATTAGGCGCAAGTAAAATAAGCTCTGATATGTCTACATTAGCTAACAGCGATGCTAACTTTGCTCCATGTGAGTCACTGGTAACAATGGCAAGCTCTGGTACTACTTTTTATAATACAGCAACTGTTGAGGTTGTAGCTCCTGAAGTACAAAGCACTGAGCCACAAGAGCAAAGTGTCACTGAGCCTGAAGTTACTAAAGAGATTGAAACAAAAGAATAAAGTTTCTACTGTTTATAAAAACCGCATTTAGATGCGGTTTTTTTATGATTTTTAATATTTAAATGAGGAGCTTAATGACATTATTTACACAAAGATTGAGCATGTACCAAATGGAAGAATCTGATTGGCCTCTTTTTCTAGCGCTTCATCGCGATCCTCAAGTCCTTAAGTATTGTTTTGATATGCCAATGGAGTCACTGATAAGAAACCGCTTTGAGATACGCTTACCTAAGTGGAATACTAAATCACGCCACCCACTGTGCTTACTCATTATTAATAATAAAACAAAACAACCAGTGGGTGTTACAGGCTTTGCCTATGACGGAGAAACCGCAGAGCTTGGTTATTTATTATTGCCAGAGTATTTTAATAAAGGCTACGCGACAGAGTCTTTAAGAGCTGTGATTGATTGGGCTTGGAAAGAATGTGGTATTAGGCAGTTTAAAGCTGTCGTAACGCGTGGCAATATTGGTTCTGAAAAGGTGCTTAGTAAGTGTGGCTTAACCCATACCGATACACTTTTTAAAGTGCATACAATAGGCGAAAAGTTATATGACGATTTAATTTATACGCTTAAGGTTTAAGGTTTAAGGTTTTAATGGGCTAGTAGCCTAGCCCAAAAAGTGCTACAAGTGAAGTGCGATAGCTTTGCGGTCTTTTTCTGGCATATTTTCTACGACTAAATTAAATGAGTTATCAATCATTCTCTCAATTTCACTTTGTGCAATTGTGCCGTCTAAAATTACTGTGTTCCATAAGCGTTTATTCATATGGTAACCAGGGATCACTGCCGGGAAAGTATCACGCAATGATATTGCTTCATCAGGATCGCATTTTAAGTTAAGCCACCAAATAACCTCACCATCATCATTAGTTTGACCGTCATTGCCAATAGCAAGAGTCGCAAACATTTTATGATTCACTTTATATACATCAACCTCTTGCGCAAATGGTTTTGTAACCTGAACAAGTGGTTTTTTAACTAAATACTCATGTACTTTTTTCTGGTCCATGATCCATTCCTTGAAGTCATACTCGGTAAAGCTACCATAGCAGTTTTTTTCACATTTGATTATATGTATTTTAGTATAAATTAAAATTTTACAAGCTAATACAACATGTAGCGTAAAACCAACGTAATTTTAGTTGAACAAAATCCAGTTCGTGGTATGTTTCTGCCAATCAAAAAAATAATAGGAATTCACACATGCCAAAGGCGAGTGATGTTAAAAAAGGTACTGCTATTGACTTCAATGGCCGCGTTTTAGTTGTAAAAGATATTGTGCGCTCTGTGCCGCAAGGTCGTGCTGGTGGTAGTTTATACCGTATGCGTTTATACGATGTGGTAACCGGTGGTAAAGTTGACGAAACATTTAAAGACAGTGACATGCTAACGCTGGCTGATTTAACACGCCGTGAAGTAATGCTATCGTACATTGATGGCGACGAGTATGTGTTCATGGATAATGAAGATTACACGCCTTACAACTTAAACAAAGATGCTATTAGCGAAGAAATTTTATTTGTTAATGAAGAAACGCAAGGCGTACACGTCATTGTTATTGATGGCGCGCCAGTAGGACTTGATTTACCATCAAGTGTTGAACTTGTTGTTGAAGAAACAGACCCATCTATTAAAGGTGCATCTGCAAGTGCTCGTTCAAAACCTGCACGTATGTCTACTGGCTTAAATATTTCTGTGCCAGAGCATATTTCAACAGGTGACCGTATCCGTATTAATACTGTTGAACACAAATTTATGGGTCGTGCTGAAAAGTAACGCGTAAATTATAATTTTAAAAGCCGAATCTGTGTTTAACAGGTTCGGCTTTTTTGTGCGCGAGGATTTGTTGCTTTAAATTTAATCACGTTAGCGTTAGAATAAGCGCCGTATTTTTGAGCAACTTTAAGGGGTAGCTTTGTTTATAGTTTTACTAAGCATTACATTTATAGCTTTAATGTATTTAGAAACCATTAAAAAAGGCATGCCAATTAAACGATGGCTGATTTTAGGCGGTTTACTTGGACCTGTAGCCTGGTGCTTGTTTAATCTACATTATCGTCGCGCTTTAGTTAGAAATGTAGGAATAAATGCGTGTATATGGCGCCCTTAATTTATCGACGCCACATTTTTATTTTTTCTAATTAAGCTTGGGGCTGCTTTAGTTTGTTGCTGCTTTAAAAATTCAGTAAATTCACTTTTTGATAGTGGCTTGGAATAATAATAACCTTGTACTGTTTCGCAATTAAGCTTTTTGAGTATATCAATTTGATGGGCTTGTTCTACACCTTCAGCCACTACATGTAAATCAAGGTTATGTGCAATAGTGACTATTGAGTCGACCATATTACGGCCACGTTCATTGGTCATGTCATCTATAAATGCTTTATCTACTTTAAGTGTATTAAGCGGAAATTGCTTTAAATACGCTAATGATGAATAACCAGTACCAAAATCATCCATTGCTAAATGAATACCTCGGGCACTTAACGAACGCATAATTGCAATGGCTTCTTTAGGGTCATCCATTACAGTACCTTCTGTTATTTCAAGCTCTAAAAAGTATGAAGGTAATTCGTTTTTTTGCAAAATAACGTCAATACGAGAGGTTAAATCGGGGAGGCTAAATTGCTTTGCTGATAAGTTAACGGCTACTCGACCGCTAAATAAACCGCTATCTAGCCATTCTTTTACGTCTCTGCAGGCTTTGTTTAATACCACTTCACCAATTTCAATTATTTGGCCCGTTTCCTCGGCTATAGGTATAAATACACCAGGGCTAATAATGCCTTTTTTGGGTGTAATAAAGCGCACTAACGCTTCCATTCCGGTTAGCTTGCCTGTGCGAATATTCATTTTTGGTTGGTAGTACACTTCAAAATGGTCTTCTTTTAAACCAAAGCGCATGAGGTTTTCAATTTGCAGTCGTTTAACGGCTTGACGGTTCATCGTGTCGTTAAAAAATAAGTAGCTGTTACCTTTCTTTTTAGCATGATACATGGCGGTATCTGCATTTTTTAAAAGCAGTTCAGGCGTATTACCGTCTTCAGGGAATAATACAATACCTACACTTGAGGTGATTGCCAGTTCGTGGCCTGCCATTTTAAATGGTGTAGCAATGGCTGCTAAAAACTGTTTAGCCATGCGTGTAATTACATGTATGTCGTTAGTGTCAGACATTACCAGAGCAAACTCATCGCCGCCTAAACGATAAAACACATCATTTTCGCGGGTTAGTTTATTTAAGCGCATTGCTAGTTTAGCTAATAAGCTGTCACCTAGCTGATGTCCTAACGAGTCATTTATTTTTTTAAAGTTATCTAAATCGAATACAAGCAAGGCGTGATGCGAATTGAGTTTTACTAGTTTATGCAAATCAGTAAAAAATAAATTTCGGTTAGGCAGACTGGTTGTGCGATCTCGATTCGATAAGTTATGTAATTGCGATTCTGCTTTTTTACGCTCTGTTAAATCTGAATATACAACGACATAATTAGTTATTTGATTTTGATCGTTTTTAATTTCATCTATGGATATTTCTATCGGTAATAAAATACGCTCACTATTACGAAGCTTCACTTCTTGTTGAATATGTTCGCGCTCTTTTACTATTTCAATAATTCTGTTTGTGTAGCTTGGCTCATACCCAGATAGGCTAAAATCTTTTCCTAAGTATTGTTCGCGTACGCCACCAAACAAGGTTAAAAAGCTAGGGTTTATATCAACCAGTTTAAAGTTTTTATCGTAAATTGCTAAGGCGTCAGTAAGCGACTCAACACATTTTGCAAAAAGGTTTAAGCGCTCTTCAGTTGATTTTAACTGTGATATATCGCGAACGGTACCCGTCATTCTAAGGGGGGATAAGTTGGCGTCTTTTTCAATTATTTTTCCGCGATCGAGCACCCAGTGCCAACGACCAAAAGTATCTTTGATTCGGTAGGTGGCTTCAAAAAAAGCAGACTGCTCTGCAAAGTGCACTTTTAGCAAGTGCTCAACGTTATTAATATCGTGAGGATGGATAAGGCCTTTATTTGGTGGAAACCCCATTAACGTAGTTGAGTCCATTAAATACTTATCGTTAATACGAATAACTTCGCCTGTTTTTATGTTCCAGTCCCAAAGTGTATCGCCGCTACCTTCTACGGTACTTTTAAGGCGTTTTTCCGAAAGTCGAAGTTGGCGGCGTGAACGTCTAAGTTTATGGATTACAAATAACAGGTAGGGCAAAGCAAGCGATATAATGGCGCTTGCTAGTATAAGTATATTGTCTGAGTTGTAATTAAGTGATGACTCAAAGGCAAAAAGCTCAAATGAGTAAGCAAGTACTACAAGCATGCTTAGTTTTATTATTGTTTTTATCATTTTTTGATTACTTCTAATTTACAAATGATAATTTAAAACAAGCTAAACCTAGAGTCAAAGAGATTGAGAGTAAACGGGCATATTTTGAGATTTACTGACTTTCGCCGAGCTTAAAAGCTCATATCTTGGTCTATTATCATCAAATAGGCTTAGTGCATAAACTTTTACTTCTCTTAGTGTTAGTGCGTTTAGGGCATCTAAAAGTCGCTGCTGCATATGAAATTCGTGATCTCTGTTACCAATAGCAAGCCATAACCGTTGTGAGCGCAGACGCAAGTTTTTATCTTTTTCTGCAATATGAGTACTAAGGCCATGTTTTTGCTGTTGCCAATCGTTTTCATCAAGTGCATCAATGTTATCAAGGTATTTTTTAATAAAGCTGTTATGACGATGCAATAATGTTTTTGCATCAAACTTAGGTGACTGCACATAAAATGCTATTCCAGCACGAGTATTAAAAGGTGCATAACCTGCGCCCACTAAATAACCTAGCTGTTGTGTTGTTCGTAACTCGTTAAAGTAATCTTGATTAATTAAATGATTTAACGCCATCATTTTTACTTTTTCGGCCACGCAATCCGTTTGCGCCTGATAGTAAACTACCATGGCATGGTCGCTACAAGGAAGTTCTAACTCGTAGCGAGTTACTTTTTTAATTTCAAAAAGGGGGCGTCTTAAATCTTCAATTATGGCTGCGTTTTTTAGGTGTTCGGCGACCTTTTTTTGAAAGGCTAATGCATCACTTTGCTGCCAGTTACCATGTAAAAATGATTCAACATGTAGTGCTTTAAAAAAGTCTGTTCTGAACTCATTAAATTGCTGAAAACAAGTGTTTTTTAATGCTGATGCAAGCTCCCCAGGTTGAGGGTTCCAAGGCATTATTTTTGCGCCTAAAATACTAAACAACTCACTGACTGGTTTGTTTTGGTTGCTATTGCGCCAATGCCTTACAAGTTGTTTTTTATATTCAGCAAAGCGTTTTGCACAAATTTCTACATTAAATAAAGCATCTATTAATTGATCAACAAGCTCTAACTGACTGGATGAAAGCCCAGCGGTATGTAGAGTTAACCCACCTTGATGCGAGGTTAAGTGGTAGCTAAGACCTGCAAGTTCTGCAGGATAAAATTGCTCGCCTACGCTATCCATAAATAAATCTGTAAATAAGCGGGTGAGTGCCATATGCTTTACATCTTTTACGGCAAAATCAGAATCCATGGCCAAATAAAAATGACCTTTAGCAACACGAAATGTGTTGTCTTGTTTAAACCAAAAGTCAAAACCGGGTTCTTTTACTAATAACTCGGGTTTTGTTTGTGGTTTTATGACATCAAATAACACCACTTCTTTTGTCAAATAAGGATTAGCGGTAGGCAGCAGCATTTCGCTCAGCGGTTTATTTATCTCGCTAAGTGCATCAAGCCAATTAGGTGAAATATGTTCTACTTTATATGGTGTGTTGTACCATGCGGTTTTATGTTCAGGCTCTACATCTGGATGTATAAGTACGATGCGCATATTATGTGGCGTTAACCACTGCATGGCCATTTCGTGGGTCGCTTTTTTAAAGCCTTCCATTAAATAGTCGCCTTGCACGTAATTTGCTTCGTCGTAATGCTGCATATTAATGCTTAAATTACTGACCCAATCAATCAAGCGTGACTTTTCTTGGTTATCGAATGCTATTTGTAATAGATTTTTTTTATCTTGGTATAAGCGCGGCAATTTTTCGGTGTTATCGTTAATTAAGCAAATGTATTCAAACACCATTTCAATAATGTCTTCGAAGTATTCAATACCTTCATCGGTAAGCGCTAAACTAATATTAAAGTCTTTAAAGTTGCTGCCATTAATACCACCGCCAGCAGAAAGCGCGTTTATCCAGCCTTGCTCTTTTAAAATAGAATAAAGAGAACCCGCGCCTTCATAGCCAAGTAAATGGGCAATAAAACTCACTGTTTTGTGGCGATAAAAGTCGTCAATATTAGGCATAGCAAAACTTATGATAAGTTTTTGCATATGCTTATGCGGCTCAATATGAAGTATTTTTCCTATGTCTTGTTTGCGATAGAGTGGCTCACTGATCTCTGGCTTTTTGAGGTTTTTATTACCCTTAATTGCGCCAAAGTAAGTTTGTGCCCAGCTTTGTAGTGTGTTTAATGTTTCGTTTGCGCAAATAACTAAAGTCATCCACTGAGCTTGGTACTGATTATTAAAAAAGTCGCGAAGCTCATCACTAATACAGCGCTCTCTGTCAGCTAAGGTTTGTAGGTTTCCTACAGAAAATTTAGCAAATGGATGAGCTGGATTTACCGTTTCTTTGTGGGCTTGATAAATACGGCGACCATCGTCTTTTATTTTTAGTTTAAACTCGGCTTCAATTGCGTTGCGTTCTTTTTCTGTTTCGGCTGAATTTAAAAGTGGCGCAATAAAAAAACGGCTAAATTGGGTAAGCGCCTGTTCAAATTCTTGGTTATTAATATCAAAAAAGTAACAGGTATGCTCAGTGCCAGTCCACGCATTAGTGTTCCCGCCAGCTTGCGAAACAAAATTATTAAAACTGCCTGAATCTGGGTATTGGTCTGTGCCTAAAAAAAGCATGTGCTCTAAAAAGTGTGCTAGGCCTTGCCTATCAAGAGGATCGTCAAAATGCCCGGCGTTAACTGCCATTGATGCTGCCGCTTTTGTAGAATCTTTATCTTGCACTAATAGTACTTTTAGACCATTGTCCAGTGTAAAGGCGCGGTATGCTCTGTTATCATTGCGGCTGATATTCAAATGATGCTCCTGAAACTAAACGTTTACTTGTTAACAACAGATGATGGCTTCAGGAAAGCGAAATACAGCTTAAAGATTTACCTGAATCTCATGAAAGAATTATTTAGAAATAAATAGATTTATGTTGTTAATATAGCTGACAAATGGGCAAACTGGCTACTGTTTTATATTCTTTAATCGGTTGATTTTTTATGAAAACAATCCTAATAATGCGCCACGGCGAAGCAACACCCATGCAGGCTGATGATGCAGGTAGAAATTTAACCCAAGCAGGGCACGATGAAGCTGAAAAAATGGGCCTTTGGCTCAGTAAAGCACATTGCCCTGATGCACTGTTAGTTAGTCCTTACATTCGTGCACAGCAAACAGCTGCAGGTGTGGCTAAAAATAACGTATTTAAATTTAGCGAAACCACATCCGATATTATCCCCGAAGGCAAACCTCAAATTGCTGCTGACTATCTTGAAACGCTTATTGCTACTCATCCCCAATGCAACACATGGCTTATAGTGGCACACATGCCTATTGTAAGTTATTTAGTGGACCAATTAAGCCCTGGTAATATGCCAATTTTTAATACAGGTGCTGTTGCTGTTATTAGTTATGATGAGCAAACCCAGCGTAGTAGTTATATAAGTATAAATGCCCCAGAAAACCTTTAATATAAATAATTGAGAAAAGTAATATGACGATAGAACGCTTACAAACAGGTGCGCGCATGAGCCGCATAGTAAAACACAACGGCACTGTGTATTTATGTGGGCAGGTATGTGCCGACGCGCAAAAAGGTATTAAAGAGCAAACTCAAACTATGCTTGATAAAGTAGAGGCGCTGCTTGATGAAGCAGGGAGTTCAAAAGAACATATGCTTAGCGCGACTATTTATGTAAAGAGCATGGAATACTTTGCTGATATGAATGCAGTATGGGATGCATGGGTACCCGAGGGTTATGCGCCTGCACGTGCCTGCGTAGAAGCTAAAATGGCACGTGATGCACTACTTGTTGAAATTTCAGTAGTTTCAGCTTTAAAAGAATAATAGCTTTAATGAATCGCTCCCCCGTTGTACTTATCACAGGCTCTAGCCGAGGTATTGGCGCAGCTACCGCACTATATTTTGCAAAGCATGGTTATGATGTTTGCATTAATTATAAAGCTGATTTAGCTAGTGCGAAGCTAGTAGCCGATCAAGTAAGAAGCTTTGGCGTTAGAGCTCAAGTTATAAAAGCAGATGTATCGAAAGAGGCAGATGTTTTGGCGTTGTTTGATTTTATTGATAAAGAATTTAGCCAACTTGATGTACTAATAAATAACGCCGGTATTTTAAAACCACAAATGCCCTTGTTAGAAATGAGTGCTAAGCGCATAAACGAAGTTTTGACTACAAATATTACCAGTGCTTTTTTATGTAGCCGAGAGGCAATAAAGCGAATGGGAAATGGCGGTAGTATTGTTAATGTTTCATCGGGGGCAGCTAAAACGGGCTCTCCTAATGAGTACATTGATTATGCAGCATCTAAAGGTGCAATGGACACATTTACTATTGGCTTGGCAAAAGAGGTGGCAAGTAAAGGTATTCGAGTTAACTCGGTTAGACCAGGGCTTATTTACACTGATATGCATAGCGATGGCGGTGAAAAAAATCGAGTCGATCGTCTTAAAAGTAAATTACCCCTTGGCAGAGGCGGTACACCCGAGGAAGTTGCTGCAGCAATTTACTTTTTAGCTTCAGAGCACGCTTCTTTTACAACGGGTAGCTTTGTTGATGTAGCCGGCGGTTTGTAAGCTAAAGTAATAAAGCTAGCCAAAACGTAAAGCTAATAACACTTAAGATAGTAGAAAGTACGACAGCCCCAGCAAGAGTAGCTTCATGCTGCTTTATTTGAGTCGCAATAAGATAAGCATTTACGCCAACAGGGGACGCACTTAAAAGTACCAATACATTAAGTATTTGCGTGTCTAGCTTAAATACATAGGTGCCTACCAATAAAACTAGCGCAGGCAATAAAAATATTTTTAAAATTGATGCTATTAACGCCGGTTGCCAATTTGCAGCTATTTTATAAAAAGCTAAATTAGCACCAAGTACAAATAGCGCACAGGCAATTGCTGGTTTAGCTAATAGCTCCAAACTATTTGCTAAGTCGGTAAACAGTGTAACTCCTAATATGTTTAATATAAGCCCGCACCCAATACTCAGTACAATAGGATTTAGTACCATACTTTTTCCAAAGTGCGACCACGAAAATTTATCGCTGCTACCTTTAGCGCCTATTAAAAATGTAAGTGCAAATAACAATGTGCTATGAAAAGTAATGATCATAAATGCAATGGCTATCATTTCTTTGCCAAGCGAGGCAATAACAATAGGAATACCCACTAACACCATATTTGAATAGCTAGAAGCAAGTCCAAATACACCGTGTTGTTGGTAGTTTTTTAAATGTTTTTTACTTAAATAAAAGCGATCAATTAATATACCCACCCCAAATACACTCAAAACAGGTATGTAAAAGCTCAAAAATGCAAAAAGGCTAATACTTTGCTGTAAGTTAATTTGCGACATATTTAATAATAAAAAAGCAGGCAAACTAATATAAAAAGTAAACTTACTCAGGCCTGCGATATGCTGCTTGTCGAAAAATTTTAATCGGCAGCAGCTATAACCCAGCGCAACAATAAAAATGAGCGGAAAAATAATTGAAAAAATATGCACGTAGTTACATCCTAGTAATGGCTAAAGTTAGCGTCTAAATTCATCACTTTGCGGTAAATTAATTAAAATAAGTACAGCGCCTCTTCCACCATATTCGAGAGGGGCTTGGTGCATCGCTATTACGTCAGGGTGCTGTACTAAATACTGCGGTACTTTGTGCTTTAGTACACCGCCACCAATACCATGCACTACACATGCACAATAATAATGCTGCTTTTTACATTCGTGAATGAGTCCAGCGAGTTCATCTTTAGCAAGTTCTTTATTTAAGCCGTGTAAATCTAGCGTCAAATCGGGTGCAAAGTCACCACGGCGAAGCTGTTTAGCTAGGAAAGTATCTTGGCCAGGTTTTACATATTTAACCGTGCCGTGGGTGTCTATATCGGGAATATAAACGTCTGAGAAGAAAAATTCAGATTGAGCCTGCTTTTTTTGCTGGGCAAATTGCTTAGCTTGTGACACCTTAGGCTTTGTATCAAAACGATGAGTATCTTGTTTAAATACTTTGGCGCCTGTGATCGTTTGACGAAATAAGCTTATGTCGTCATTGCTTAGGGACGAATGTGATGGAGTGTCTTTTTTCATAACTATTACCTAAACAAAAAAACGTAAAAACGCAGCGCAAAAGGCGGTACAATACTTAAATGAGGGGCAATTGTAATTTGCCCAGCGCAGATAGGCAATGCAATCGTCTTAAAGACTCAAAACAGTCAGTAAGCTAATACAGGTAAAAATATATGAGCGATTTACAAATAGAAGAAGCAACACTCGAAGAAGCCGTTGCAGAACTGTCAACTTTACATGACTGGTTACGTTGGACTACAAGCCAATTTGCAAGTAGTAGTATATTTTTTGGACATGGTACAGATAACGCATGGGATGAAGCTGTAAGCTTATTACTGCCTGCGCTTAGCTTGCCTGTTGATGCGCCAAAAGAATTAATGCACGCGCGTTTAACAAGCACAGAAAAAAACCGACTTGCGGGTCTTATTGCAGAACGTATTAACGACTGCACACCAGTACCTTACTTAACAAACATTGCATGGTTTGCGGGTATGCCGTTTTATGTTGATGAACGTGTACTTATACCTCGCTCACCATTTGCCGAGCTTATTAGTAACCGCTTTACGCCGTGGCTTGAAGAGCCACAATCGGTAAACCGTATATTAGATTTATGTACGGGTTCGGGTTGTATCGCAATTGCACTTGCGCAAGCTTTTGAGCAGGCACAAGTTGATGCGGTAGATATATCGTATGAAGCGCTTGAAGTCACAGACATTAACATTAACGATTACATGTTGAGTGATCGCGTGTTACCGATTCAGTCTGATGTATTTAGCGGTGTACCAGGTCAAAAATACGACCTTATAGTAGCAAACCCACCGTATGTTGATGCAGAAGATATGGCTGACTTACCACGCGAATTTCATCATGAGCCAGAGCTTGGGCTTGCATCAGGCCACGATGGTTTAGATGTAACCCGTACTATATTGAGCGAAGCGAGTGAACATCTAACTGATAACGGTTTGTTATTTGTAGAAGTTGGTAACTCTATGGTACATATGGATGCACTGTATCCGGGCGCGCCGTTTGAATGGATTGAATTTGAACAAGGCGGCTTAGGTGTATTTGTAATTAGTAAAAAGCAGCTAGATGAGTATTTTGCAAAATAAGTAAAAAATGAATAGCCAAGCCCTGTGCTTGGCTATTGGTAGTCATTAGGAATGAGGAAAGTTAATGGCAGGTAATAGCATTGGGCAGTTATTTAAAGTGTCCACCTTTGGTGAGAGCCACGGCGTTGCATTAGGCGGCGTTGTTGATGGTACTCCCGCAGGTCTTGAAATCACAGAGGCCGACTTACAAATTGATTTAGATCGCCGAAAACCAGGCCAAAGCCGTTATACAACGCAGCGCCGTGAAAGCGATCAAATAAAAATATTAGCAGGCGTTTTTGAAGGTAAAACCACAGGTACCAGCATTGGTTTATTGATTGAAAATACCGATCAACGCTCGCAAGATTACGGCAAAATTAAAGATGTATTTCGCCCAGGTCATGGCGATTACACGTATTGGCATAAGTACGGCTTGCGCGATTATCGCGGTGGCGGTCGTTCATCTGCACGCGAAACCGCGATTCGCGTAGCGGCAGGTGCTATTGCTAAAAAATACTTAAAGCAATTTCATGGTATTGAAGTTAAAGCATGTTTAAGTCAGCTTGGCCCTATTAAGGCGGAAACGTTTGACTGGGATGAAGTGGAAAATAACTTATTTTTCTTCCCTGATGCAAGTAAGCTTGAAGCGCTTGACGAATATATGCGTGACCTTAAAAAGCAAGGTGACTCAGTTGGCGCTAAAGTAAAAGTAGTGGCAAGCAATGTACCTGTTGGTCTTGGTGAGCCAGTATTTGACCGCCTTGACGCCGAACTTGCACACTCATTAATGAGTATTAACGCGGTTAAAGGCGTTGAAATTGGTGATGGCTTTGATGTGGTTGAGCAAAAAGGCTCTGAGCATCGCGACGAGCTAACCCCTGAAGGTTTTACATCAAATCATGCAGGTGGTGTACTTGCGGGTATTTCGACAGGGCAAGATATTATTGCTTCTATTGCGCTAAAACCAACGTCGAGCATTACTATTCCAGGTAACAGCATTAATACAAGTAACGAAGCGGTTGAGATGATCACTAAAGGTCGTCACGATCCGTGTGTGGGTATTCGTGCAATCCCGATTGCTGAGGCAATGATGGCCATTACCTTAATGGACCACTTACTGCGTCAACGCGGACAAAATCCGCATGTAAATCATCAACACGGGCCAATTAACGGCTCAGTGTAAGTGTTTATAATTATAAAAACGCGGATTACCGCGTTTTTTTATGTCTGTAATTTAGTTAAGAGCCTTTCAGGAGTTGTTCAAGTAGGTCCTATATACTGCAAGAAGGAGGGTAGTAATCATGAACGATAATATTAATGAACACTCACAAATAAAAGCCCAGGCTGCAATAGCCCGCTTAGAACGTTTCAGTAAGTTAACGGATAGCAGCATTGGTATTCCTTTTACTAAATTTAATATAGGCCTAGAGGCTGTGATTGGTTTAATTCCCGTTATAGGTGATGCCGCAGGGCTAATTTTATCAAGCTATGTGCTTATAGAAGCGCAGCGTTTAGGTGTGAGTAAACGTATAAAGACTAAGATGATTATCAATATGCTCATTGACTTTGTGGGCGGCTTAGTGCCGTTTTTTGGCGATATATTTGATGCGTTTTTTAAAGCTAATACGCGTAATACACAACTATTAAAAAAACATTTAAACAAGCAGTTAAGTGAGTAATTAATAGCTTTAAGTAACCGTTAGCAAAGAGACTTTAAACAAAATGTTGTTGGTTGTTTAATCACCTAGTAAGGTAGGAGCGTCTATTCACTTTGGTATTTACAATATGCAATTATTTATCGGTAATAAAAACTACTCCAGCTGGTCATTACGCGCATGGTATTTAATGAGTAAATTTGATGTTGAGTTTAGTGAAACCCAGCTGGTACTCGACACCCCTGATTTTTACAGTGAACTAAAAAAGACCTTTGCTGTGCAAAAAGTTCCAGCGTTAATTGATGGCGATTTACAGGTTTGGGATTCACTAGCAATTTGTGAATATATTAACGATGCTTACTTATCAGGCGCTGCATGGCCAAAATATATTACCCAAAGAGCTAAAGCGCGTGCGCTAAGCGCTGAAATGCATTCAGGCTTTATGGCGCTGCGCAGCGAAGTGCCAATGAATATAAGAGCTACCCGTAAAGTAGACCTATCGAGCGAAGCATTAAAAGACATAGCCCGTATAGACGAGATATTTGCACAGCAACAAGATGTGTTTCCAAACGAGTGGTTTTTTGGTGACTTTAGTATTGCTGATGCTATGTACGTACCTATTGTATTGCGTTTAAAAACGTATCAAATTACGTTATCGCCAGAGGCGCAACAATATTGTGACTTTGTTATGCGTTGCCCAGTATTACAAGTATGGATCACTCAGGCATTAACCGAAACCGATATTGTAGAGTGTGATGAAGCAGGAACGCCTTTATAATTATTGTTTTTCATATGGCATGTTCTATGCCTTAAAATCATAAGTTTAAACTAGGCTGCTCATGTATCTAAATCACCCAAGGTATGGCAATAAACCGATAACTACCAATACCTCAGTGACAATAGAGGCGATAGAGAATGCGCACTGGCGTTACTCGAGGCTTAAATACTTCCCTAATACGGTAATATTGGCAGATATAAAAAAGCAAAACTATGCCATTGACCCTCGGGCACTTTATGTTGATATTGAAGAGAAGTGCGAAAGTTGCTCTAAGGCATTTATTTTTTTTGCTCAAGAGCAGCAATATTGGTTTGAGGTACTTGATTTTTGGGTCGATTCACACTGTACACGTTGTTTTGAATGCCGTAAGCATGCCAGATATATACTAACTCTACGTAAACGGTACGATATGTTAACTAGCTTAGCCAATAAAACCTCAAGTGAAAAAACACAGCGTAAAGAACTTGCCAATACGCTTTACTGTTTAGGTATTATTAAAAATATCAATAAAGTGAAAGATTAATCCGCTTATATTTTACTATCACGCCTTATTTTTACTTTAGTTGTAAAAGCCCGTACAATTCGTCTCGTTTTTAGTGCGCTAATATGGCGCTGTAACCGAGACGAATTAATCAATTTTTATGCATCAAATAGCTGATCTAATTTCAATTTTTGAGCGCACTTTTTATCAAAGTCACAATACACGACTGATAAAAGGCGATTGTGAGCCTGTGTATTTACCAGCAACAGAGCAGGTGCCATATCACCAGGTTGTATTTGCGCATGGTTTTTATGCCAGTGCATTACATGAAATAGCACACTGGCTGGTGGCCGGTGATGCACGTCGGTTATTAGAAGACTACGGCTATTGGTACTGCCCTGATGGGCGCGACAAACAAAAACAAGCTGAGTTTGAAAAGGTAGAAATAAAGCCCCAAGCTATAGAGTGGTTATTAAGCACCGCAGCAGGGTTTAATTTTAATGTGTCGGTGGATAATTTAAACGGCGAGCAAACGTGTCGGTTTGATTTTCAGCAGCGAGTATATGCACGGGTATTATCGCTAATCGAAAATGGCTTTAACTCTCGTACAGAGTCACTTTTAAAAGCAGTGTGTGATTTTTACAATACACCGTGGCCCTTAACAGCGCAGCAATTTAAGAGGCAACATCCAAAGGAGCTTTGTAATGGCGTTTAAATTAGGCTTAATTGTAAACCCTGTAGCAGGTTTAGGTGGCACAGTCGCTTTAAAAGGCAGTGATGGCGCGCACACAGCGGCAAAAGCAATAGAGTTAGGCGCAGAGCCAAAAGCAAATAGCCGAACAAAAGCAGCGCTTGAGGTGCTATTACCTTATAAAGAACGCTTAACCATTTACACTGTTAACGGTGACATGGGTGAGCAAACAGCAAAAGCTTTGGGCTTTAATGTAGAGGTTGTATATAACACTTCTGCAATAACAACCCCAGATGACACAGAACAAGCCGCAAAAATACTTAAAAACTCTGGTGTTGATTTAGTCTTATTTGCCGGAGGCGACGGTACAGCACGTAACATTTGCCATGCAATAGAGGATACCATTCCCGTACTTGGTATTCCCGCAGGTTGTAAAATTCATTCTGGTGTTTACGCTATCACGCCAAAGGCTGCAGGGCGCGTAGTCGAAATGCTGGTTAAGGGGGAGTTAGTTACCTTAGCCGATGCAGATGTAATGGATATAGATGAAGATGCTTTCAGGCAAGGCACAGTAAAAGCCAAACGCTACGGCGAAATGCAAACACCTAGCGAAGTACGCTATATGCAAGCGGTTAAAAATGGCGGTAAAGAAACCGACGAACTCGTACTTGCCGACATTGCAGCGCATGTTGTATCGCAAATGGATGAAGATACATTTTATATTATGGGTAGCGGCTCAACGGTTGAAGCCATAATGGAAGAAATGGGGCTTGAAAATACGTTACTTGGTGTTGATTTAATAAAAGATCAAACCTTAGTTGCCCAAGATTTAACGGCTAAGCAATTGCTTGAGCTTACACATGATCAAAGTACTAAGTTAGTCATTACGCTCATTGGCGGGCAAGGGCATATATTTGGCCGTGGTAACCAGCAATTGAGTCCTTTGCTTATACGCGCAATTGGCAAAGAAAATATTATTGTAGTAGCAACAAAAACAAAACTACTAGCGCTTAATGGTCGCCCCCTTATTTGTGATACAGGCGATGGCGAATTAGATGATGAATTAACCGGTTATATTAAAGTAACCACCGGATTTAACGACCATATTATGTATGCAGTAGGGCACCAAAACCTTGAAAATACAGGTGCTTTGCAAAACCAGGAGATTAATAAATGAGTTTAGTGAACTATATCGATGCAGCCCAGCAGTACTTCGATGATTTAGTAATAAAAGCAACTGACGATGAGTTATTTGCTGGCGGCTATTTACGAGGTCATTTTGATCTTGCAGTTGGTTATGCCGAAGTAGAAAAGCTGACAATCAGTATAGATGAGCTAAATGAAACTGTAGAGCAAAGCTTAGTTAAAGCATATCGCAACGGCGAGCTTAACGAAGAAGACAAGGCATTAGTTGCACGCTTGTGGGATGAAGTTAAAGCCCTCGCTTAACCCTAAGTGGCAAAAAAACACGATTTGTTTATCACTATCGTGTTTTTTTGTGCCCAAAACTTTTAAAGCACATTCCCATGTTAATTTACTGTTTTGTTTTTATGCGATATTGTTACTAAAATAAATTTTAGGAACAATAAAAATGAATAATAATCAAGACGCTTTACCTTCAGGGGTTGTAGCGCGTTTTTTAAATTTTGTTGAGCTAGTAGGAAATAAGCTTCCAGATCCAGCCGTAATATTTCTATTTGCAATGTTATTAATTTGGTTTTTGTCGTGGTGGTTTTCAGGCGTGAGCTTTGATGCAATAGACCCACGTACCGGTGAAGCGATTATTATTAATAATATGCTGGCAAGTGATTCGCTCGCTACTTTTTTATCCTCTATGGTAAAAACCTTTACTGGCTTTGCTCCCTTAGGTGTCGTTTTAGTAGCTATGTTAGGTGTCGGTGTTGCAGAGCATTCGGGATTTATTAATACCGGCCTTAAGTTAATGCTTAAAGTTACTCCTAAAAAGCTATTAACGCCTTCAATCATTTTAGTGGCCATTGTGAGCCATACCGCTACTGATGCAGGTTATGTATTAGTTATTCCACTTGCCGGTGTTATATTTTATGCAGCAGGACGCCATCCGCTTGCGGGTATTGCAGCTGCATTTGCAGGAGTCAGTGGTGGTTTTGGGGCTAACTTTATTCCATCGGGTATCGACCCATTGCTACAAAGCTTTACCCAAAGTGCGGCGCAAATAATTAATCCTGCAATAACAATTAACCCGTTAAATAACTGGGCATTTGCTTCAGCATCTAGCTTATTTATTGTGGCATTAGGCTGGTACATTACCGATAAAATTATTGAACCACGTTTACAAAAAACAGCAGTTGATGGTGCTAAAGAGGATTTACCTGTATTTGAAGATGCACGTAGTGATGAAAAACGTGCCTTTTATATAGCCAGTACCGTGATGATTGCTGGACTTGCGTTATTAGCATTTGTCTCTGCTCCAGACGATTCTGCAATGCGCAGTAGTGACGGATCCCTTACTAATTTTAGCTCTCCTTTAATGCAATCAATTGTACCACTAATATTTTTACTTTTTTGGATCCCAGGCACTGTATATGGTTTTACGGTAGGTACCTTTAATACTTCAAAAGATATGATTGATGCTATGAGTAAAGCGATGAGCGGCATGGCATATTATATCGTCATGGCGTTTTTCTGTTCGCTATTTATTGCTGCATTTAGTAAATCAAATTTAGGTGCACTGCTCGCAATTGAAGGTGCGCAGTTATTAAAGGCGATGGAATTGCCAAGTGCAGTAACGGTTGTAGGCATTATCTTTTTAACTGGCTTTGTTAACTTGTTTGTAGGTTCAAGTTCAGCAAAATGGGCGTTACTTGGCCCCATTTTTGTACCGATGTTAATGCAACTTGGCATTTCGCCAGACTTAACTCAAGCCGCTTATCGTGTAGGTGACTCAAGCTCTAATATTATTACACCGTTAATGCCATACTTCCCATTAGTGGTGGTGTACTGTCAAAAGTATGTCAAAGGCACCGGTATAGGCACTTTAATTGCTATTATGCTGCCGTACTCAATTGCCTTTATGATTGGCTGGAGTATCTTTTTATTAGGTTATTGGGCACTTGGTATTCCTTTAGGTTTAGATGCAAGCTACATTTATCCAGCATTGCCTTAGCCTAAACCTTTATGAACCTCACTCACTTGAGTGAGGTTTTTAAATAAAAGTCCTGTAATGTAAAAGTAAGTCTAAGTTATCTTTCTAAATCTCTCACTATATAGCCAAATAAGCTGGCCTCTCCAACAATATACACATAATCATTTTTGTTGTTCATTATTGTAGACTTATCGTCATACCACCTAAAATCATGAATCTTATTCGTTTTAGGGTCTTTGAAGTATAAACGAGTACAGCTATCTTCATACTCAGTGCCACACTCTTGTACATCGGTCAGGATGTATTCTTTATACCAATAGTCGCCTTGTGTGTAGTAAGCCCATAATTTAATAGGATCAGAGATAAAAACATAGAGTATTCCAAAGATTAATAAAGGGGATAATGGGTACATGAAAATGGATGCTAATTTTATTTTAGTATCTGAGAAATTGTATTTAAGTGATTCTCTATATTTACTGCAGCGTTTATATTTATTGAATATAAGTATATTTAAATAGATAAATAGTGCACAACAGATAATAGGGAGGGTTATAAAGAAAACAGCGTCGTATAGTTCATTTGAGATGAATGGTGGATCTGTAAAGTCCATTAAAATAGGTATAGTGATGCATAATAAAATGGGGAGTACTATTGCTACAAAGAGCAAGTTGTCGTAAATCTTTTTCAATTTTTAATTCGTCCGTGAACTATAGCCTTTGTCTAGTTTACAGAATTTTTGTTATTTTAAAAATCAGAGAAATGTATTTATAGGCATTAAGCAACCCGAACTCAGGCTAAAAAAACTATCTCAAGCCGCTATTGAATTGACGCGAAAGTTTACTTTGTTTTCACTGTAGCAGCAGCCTAAAAACAAAAAACCTTGTCACTTTCGTGGCAAGGTTTTTTTATTAAAGAGTCGTTGCTTATTTAGCTGTGAAGCTTACAGGGCGACGTTCTTTACGAGGACCGCTGCGCTTATCACCGCGTGCGCCGTCATCTTTATTAAAGCTGCGTTTCTTATCACCAGCTGGACGCTCAGAGCGTTCGCCACGTGGTTCAGCAGGACCTTGATCAGTTGTAATTGTTAAGCCCATAGGGCGTTTACAAATAAACACTTTTTGGAAGTGATCAAGTACATCTTTAGGCATGTTTTGCGGTAATTGAACCGTGCTGTGATTGTCGTGTAGACGAATATCACCAATAAACTTGCTTGAGATGTCAGCTTCGTTAGCGATAGCGCCAACAATATTTTTAACCTGAACACCATGTTCACGACCTACTTCGATACGGTACGTATCCATAGGACCTGCATCACGGCTGTTACGTTCGCGAGGTTTACGCTCAGCGCGTTCACCACCACGTTCGCCGCCACGTTCGTTACGACGTCCACGGTCACCACGATCGTTGCGTGAATTGCGGTCGTTACGCTCGTTACGTTCACGAGGTTGAATCTTAACTTCTTCAACTTTAATTGGCGATTGTTGCTGTGCTAAACACAGTAACGCACCCGCTAAGCTTTCAAGAGGAAGATCAAGTTTTTCAGCCATGTTAGTAGCTACTTCATTGAAGAACGTGATGTCTTTGTTTTCAAGCGCAATAGTTAATTTTGCTTGTAACGCTTCGATACGTTTTTCTTCAACAATTTTTGCTGTAGGTAATTCAACTTGAGCAATTTCAGACTTCGTATGACGAATGATATTTTTAAGTAAATAACGTTCGTTATGTTTTACGAATAAGATTGCTTTACCAGTACGACCAGCACGACCTGTACGGCCGATACGGTGAACGTAGGCTTCAGAATCTTGTGGGATATCGTAGTTGATAACTAAGCTTAAACGGTCAACATCAAGACCACGTGCCGCTACATCTGTTGCAATAACAATGTTTAGCATGCCACTTTTTAAGCGATCTACAGTGCGTTCACGTGCTTGCTGGTTCATGTCACCGTTAAGTGGAGCAGCAGAGAAACCTTCGCGCTCTAATAACTCAGCAAGTTGTACTGTATCGTTACGCGTACGTACGAAAACAATAGCACCTTCATATTGCTCAGCTTCTAAGAAGCGAACAATTGCTTTATTTTTATGTACGCTTGCATTCCAAAACACTTGCTCAACAGATGATACTGTAGAGTTACGCGCAGAAATATGAACCTGTTCAGGGTTATTCATATACTTGCTGCTGATGTTTTGAATTTGCTTAGGCATAGTCGCAGAGAAAAGACATGTTTGCTTTTCGCGCGGTGTTTTTTCCATGATGCTTTCTACATCATCGATAAAGCCCATACGTAACATTTCATCGGCTTCATCAAGTACAAGTGCTTGTAGAGCATCAAACTTGATAGTGCCACGGTTAATGTGATCGATTAAACGACCTGGAGTTGCAACAATAACCTGAGCGCCACGACGAAGTGCGCTTAATTGGATACTGTAGCTTTGGCCACCATAGAGTGCCAATACTTCAATACCACGAACATGTTTAGCATATTGTTCGAATGCCTCAGCAACTTGGATCGCAAGCTCACGTGTTGGTGTGAGTACAAGGATCTGTGGCTGTTTCACAGACGGGTCAATATTATTTAGTAATGGCAGTGCAAATGCTGCGGTTTTACCTGTACCCGTTTGAGCTAGTCCCAGTACGTCCTTTCTTTCTAGCAATAACGGTATACATTGAGCTTGGATTTCAGATGGTGTCTTGTAACCCAACTCTTCAACTGCCTTCAAAATTGCAGGAGAAAGATTTAGAGATTCAAACGTGACTGGTTCTGACATTAATACGCCTCAACGAATTTAAAGAGGCGCGCATTATATAGGATTCGCGAGGCAAATGCTTGTATAAATTGAAACTAATTTCTATGTGTTTGATGTTGGTCGAAATTTAACCAGTTTGATTTGGGGTTTATTAAACTGGTTAACATATTTAATACAACGCTTATTTGTACAAGCCTAGGTTTTCTTTTGCGTAAGCTTCAAATTCTGTAAATCCACCGATGTGATTTTGATCCACAAAAATTTGTGGAACGGTAGGGCAAGGTTTACCAGCTGACTTTTCAAGGTCGGCTTTACTAATGCCTTCTTTAATTATATCGATGTAGCGAAATTTAAAGTCATCACGTTCATTTGATAGTTGCTCCGCAACATCTTTTGCACGAACACAATATGGACAACCTTCACGGCCAAAAATTACAGTTAACATAGCTTTCTCCTCAATTTGATTAAAATCAGTTTAAATGATTGAAAAATTATTTAAAGCAAAAAAAATCGATTACACCATTCTAATAAAAACTATAAATCATATATTGCATATCAATATGATTTGCAAAATGCGAATGAGAAACTAAAGCGCTGTCTGTCTAATACTTAAGTATATGAATGCAAGTGTGTTTACAAGAACTAATTTGTGGCACATAACTTGATGATTAAGAGGTATACATTGGGTTAACGAGAATACTTTATGAATATTAATAGTCACGTTTTAGAAATTATCCAAGGGGTAATCGGTAAATATTGTAAAACCCAAAATCGAAATTTTTCAGTTACTTTAATTAACAAGTTGCAATGTAACTACGTTTGTTTGCAAATCCCTCTTGAGCAAATGATTGCGCAATGCGAGGAATTTCTGATTCCAGCGCTAGCATCTGTAAAGCAGAGCTTTTTACTTAACCTAGAAGCAAATATACAAGGGGTTAGCCTTCATTACCAGATTGATGATTCTGAGCAAGTAAGCACGCTGGATTTTCATGGGCTTTTAGCAACAAAAGAGTCTGTTAGTTTGGCACTTGATATTAGCCAAAATATAGACGTTCTAACTGATTGTGAGGCGTTATTTAAAAGTTGTTTAATAACATCGGATAATACCCATGAGCGCTTTGGCTTAAATTTTAAATTATTCAATAGCACTTTTAAGGAAACGGTACAGATTGAGGATTTACGTCACCTTAGTGGTGATGCGCTAACTGATAAACTAAATGGTGACAGCATAAATAGACACATAAAGTTATGCACTATTAGCGACATTAGTGAGTTGAGCCAAGAGAACAAACTATCTAAAAAAATATTAGGTTGGCCATTTTTTGATACTGACCTAATTACCATTTTAACAACATTTCATACGCAAACACGTTTATCTGTATTAGTGGCGGATGATAGCTTACCAAGTCAAATTGCAACAAAAGTGATGCTCGAAATGCTGGGCTGCTTAGTAACATGTGCAGAAAATGGCGCTAGTGCCTTAACGCTTGCTCAAAATGAACCATTTGATTTACTGCTCTTAGATGAGCGCATGCCAGGAATGTTTGGCAGTGACGTAGCACAGCAATTGGTGCGTCAAAATACCCCTAATAATGATACACCCAAAGTTATTTTAACTGGGCTAACAGGGGATGAGCAGATAGCTGAGTTATTTGAAAAAGGTATTACGCACTATTTACAAAAACCAGTGACCAAAGCAGTGCTTGAAAAGTTTATTAAACCTTGGCAATTAGCGTCTTAAATTGGTTAATAAGGTGGCAATGATGCATGACTTTTCTAAAACAGCGCTTATTTTGATTGGTTTTCAAAATGATTACTTTTCACCAAAAGGTATTTTGTATGACGTAGTTGAAGAGTCGTCAAGAATTACTGGCGTGGTAGAAAATACACTCTCTTTATTGACCGCCTGTGCAGAGCATTTTGCGCTAGTTGTTAATACACCCATTCATTTTACACAAAACTACAGTGAGCTTAAAAATCCGATTGGCATATTAAAAGCTATTGCAGATGTGGGCGCATTTAAAGCAGGTTCGTACGGCGCTCAAACCATTGAGCAGCTAGATTTTTTTAGCAATGTTATAGAAGTGGTGCCTGGGAAAAGAGGTTTAAATGCTTTTACACATACTGCTCTAGCGCAAAAGCTCAAAGAACATGGTGTCACTAATGTAATTTTAGCCGGTACGGTGACTTCTATTTGTATTGACTCAACTGCGCGAACGGCTGTTGAACTTGGTTTTAACGTCACTATTTTAAGTGACTGTACATCGAGTCGCACTCCTTTTGAACAAACTTTTTACTGTGAAGAGGTTTTTCCTCTTTATGCGCGAGTTTGTGATAGTAAAACTTTTATTAAGCATTGGAGAGAGCATGGATAACAACGATGAACTACAAGTGCAAATCCAATATGCATTGGTCGAAAAGCTCTCCAATAGTAATCGACGTCAAGCAAAGCTATTAGCTATTTTAGATGAATGTATTTTTGAGTGTGATAAACATTTAAATCTTACCTATATTAACGAAGCATGGGAGAAGAAACTAGGTTACTCAAGCGATTCATTAATTGGTTCTAATATTACTAAGTTAATGAATTGCGATGATATTATGCATTTTGTTGCATACAGTTGTTGTTTGCTTGAAGGAAAGCAGACTCCTAGTGTAGAAATACAAATAAAAAATAGTCACGGACTCTTAAACTGGTTTGAGTTGAGGCTAGTTTATGATGAAAAAAGCGGTTTTATAGGTTCACTCTATGACATTCAACGTCATAAAGACTCACAACTTTTGCTTACACAACAGCAAAAATATGTAAAACGCTTATCGCTTGTTGCGAGCCATACAAATAACTTAGTGATAATTACAGATAAATTTGGCGTAATTGAGTGGGTTAACAATAGTTTTGAAGTACTTACAGGTTACACCTGTGATGAGGTTATAGGCACCAGTCCTGGTCATTTACTGCAAGGGCCAAAAACATGTGAAAAAAGCCGTAAGGTCATGTCTCATGCCGTAAAAAATGGACTTCCTTTTCAAGTTGAAACTACAAATTACGATAAAAACGGTAATATTTATTGGGTTGCTATTGATGCAAACCCAGTGCGAGATGATGAAGGCCAAGTAAAGCACTTTATCGCTATAGAAACTAATATTACGCAGCGAGTTAAAGCCGAACAAGCAATGGCAGAGATAGAATATAATTATCACTCTGTCGTTGATAATATCCCTGATATTGTTTTACGCCTTGATACATTTGGCAATCTATTATTTATAAATCAAGCATGGCAGCGAGTTCTACACAGCAAGGTAGATGAGAGCCTTGGCTTACCTATAATTAAGTTTATAGCAAAAGAAGATGTAGAAAAAATTAGTAGCACTTTACTTGATTATAAACAAGGTAAGCGTGACATTCGTCGCTTTGATATACGTTTAATTAATGCACAAGGTATAAATAACTGGGTCGAAATTACACTTACTCCAATTGTTGGTGGCTACGAAAGTGATTTATCATCAATTGCTGCGACACTTGTGGATATACAAGAGCGTATTGAAAGCGAGCAAATATTACTTGAAGCTAAACATCAGGCAGAAACCCTAGCGGAGTCAAAAAGCCGATTCATGGCAAATATTAGCCATGAAATTCGCACGCCATTAAATGCTGTGATTGGATCTGCAGATATTTTGCATCATACCGGTTTAACTTCTGAACAAATGCGCTATACACAAATGATTAAAACAAGTTCTGACGCGCTATTAAGTGTATTGGACGATGTATTAACGTACTCACGTTTTGAAGCACAAGCCATAACACTCAATAATCAGCCATTTAGTATTGATACGTGTATTGAAGAAGCAATAGATATAATTTCCCAAAGTGCTTTACAAAAAGGGCTTGAGGTTATTTTTGATTTTTATCCTGATGTACCAGCTCAAGTAATTGGTGATCATGCCCGTATAAGACAAATAGTCATAAATTTATTAGCCAATGCGATTAAGTTCACTCAACATGGTGTAATAACGGTTACTGTTAAGTGCACTCATATTGAAGGTAATAATTTAAACCTTTATATATCTGTAAAAGACACGGGTATGGGAATTGCAAAAAATAAAATTGACAGTATGTTTATGCCTTTTATTCAATCCGATAATTCAATTACTCGAAAGCATGGTGGCAGTGGCTTAGGGCTTGCGATATGTAGGCAAATTTGTGATGTGGTAGGTGGAGATATTTCGGTTAGTTCTGAGTTTAATAAAGGAAGCGAGTTTATAGTTAATTACCCGCTGCAAATAGACACAACTGACTCAATTTTAAGAGAAGGGTTTGCAGCACGAAGTAAAAAGCCAAAAGTATGGATAGTAGGAAGTCACGAAATTCTAAAAACAGCCTTGGAGCATACGCTCACTCGGTTTTCTATCACTTTTGAACACTACGAAGTATGCCCAGATATACCCAAGTACGATAGTTTTCCTGATGCAATTGTACTAACTGATCCTCAAATGTTAGCCCAAACACGCGAGCGTATAAATACATACAACTCCCTTAATTCACCGTGTTTACTCATCCTAGATTTGCTAGGTAAAAGCTTATTACCGCAAAATATTAACGACAGAGAGCTTAGGTTAAATGGCCCTTATAAAGTATCCCATGTACTACGGGCAATTAGTTTATTAGAAGAGCAGTTGTTTCATTTGGATATTATATTTACCAATCGTGAGCAAAAAGAAACTTTAGAAAGCCCCTTAGGGTTAACTCAGTTAAGCGGAACCAAGGTATTAGTTGCTGAAGATAATACGAATAATCAAATTGTAATTCGGCAGTTTTTAGAACAAAAAGGTTGCCGTGTACATATTGTTAGTGATGGTCAAGAGGCAATAATAAAGGCGCAAAACGATGAAATTGATATTATTTTTATGGATATCCAAATGCCAATACTCGATGGGATTTCTGCAACTAAAGCAATCAGAAAGTTAGGTATAACCACCCCCATAATAGCACTCACTGCAAATGCGATTCATGGTGATAAAGAGCGATTTATAGACGCGGGGATGAATGACTATTTAGCTAAGCCAATTGTAAGTGAGACACTTTATTTATTACTTGATAAATATGCCCCAGAGCAGGTTATTGAATCTAAACATTTAAAGCTCTCTCGTTTAGCGCAAGTGTGGGAAAAGCTGAGTTGAGCAATGAAGGCTAGGGTTTGTTAAACGTTTAGGGTTAAGTTTGTAGCAGTGTGTTTGGTATATAGGCAAAGTTGAGCCTATGCAGTGTGGTTATTTTCCATAAATGGGCGATAACGTAGCATTAATGCCAAACAGGCGCTGCCCAAAGGTTTCTTCCTAAGGGCTATTTACTCTTTGTTGCCAACATGGATGTAGGTAAGGGGCGTGAGCAGAACGCGGAAGCTTTGCTCGGTCTTACATCGATGTAAGTCAGTAGGGTAACGCAGGAGCAGTTACCGATCCCGCTAGGTTATAGACCTCGCGCCGCGATTAAACCGCCTGTAGTTTGAACGAATTTTAATCCGCAAAGATCAACAGACAATATAAAAAGTGGGTTTGTGTTGCATAAAACTTGATAAACGGAGAAATTAACCTAGTATTTTAGGGGTAAGTTAAATTTATTTTTTAGTAATTAATGAGTGTTTTTAGTGTGTTTTTTTTAATTTGATTCGCAAATTGCAATTCAAAATAAAAATAAAATGTTATGAACTTTATTTAAATACTCAATCATACCTTTAATTTATTTTAACGACATGATTTTGTAAGGTTTTTACTTTTTTGTAAAGTTGTTATCTGGTTGGCACGACTTTCGCAATATATTAAATATCAAATCAAGACGAATTTAGTTAAATTTTTAAGGGGTGCAATATGCAAACAAACACAAAAGCCAAACAAAAGCCTAAAGGTAACAATTGGGTACTAACACCTGAAATTATGGTTTTGTCAATTTTGCTTGTTGCCACTTTAGTAATAGGTATAACAGTTTTACGAGGTAGCGATTCGATTGAACCGCTGGCAGATATTCAGCCAATTACTTTTACACAAGCTGATGTTGAAAACGCTCAGTTGATGAGTAATACGTTTGACTCGCAAAATACCAACTATGCACAACATGTAACTTCTTCTAAAAACGAAAATAACGACATTCTTTCAAACTAGAGACTTTTGCGCAGGTAACTATTTATAGTTGCCTGCGTTTTTTTATGTTCCTACCACCAATTTAATTTTTTATCCCTCCCCATAAAATTATTTATTTTCTCTTAAATTTAGATGGTGCTTAACCTAAACAGGGTTTTATCAAAGCTTTCTCTTTTCTCATATACAATTGCTAATATTAGCTTTGGTCAATATCTATTAACTGGCTTATCTGTGTTTTATAAGCTCGATTAAGCGCTCACATTGCCAATGTAGCTGCATTGCAAACTGAATTGCAAAATGCGAATGAAATGGGAGAAGTAAATCCATTTAATATTCTAATTTAACTACCTGAATATATTGGTTTTTATTTCTGTTTTTTTGTATTTAAAATGGCCTGTAAATTGCTCTTTAATATAATAAGTCACTAAGAGTGAAACCGGAGCAAAATCATGAGTGCGTTTAAATACCTAGAATCGGAAAAACCAGTCAATCTAGCAAGATGGCATGAGTTAGAGAGGATCATGTCTGATTCAATGCAAAATAATTATTTTAAAATGGTTTATCAACCGCTTGTATCATTGGGATCTGGAAAGCTGGTCGGCTTTGAGTCGCTAGTAAGGTGCCAATCACCGCGCTTTGGCATTGTTGGCCCTGATGAGTTTATCCCTCATGTAGAGCAATCGGGAATGATTTTAGAATTAGGTGACTGGATTTTTGAGCAATGTTTGTCTGATTTAAAACATATGCGGCAGTTTGGTATGACAGATATTGCTGTTTCATTAAATATTTCACCGGTACAAATCTTAGATGGTGATGTGTTTGCAAAAGTAATGTCTTTGCTAGAAAAGCACCAAATACCACCACAGGCTATTAAAGTCGAATTAACGGAAACAGCGCTCATTCATAGTCCTGATAAAATAGCTAAGGCGTTTGAAAACTTCCATAAAGAAGGCGTAAAGGTGTGGATTGATGATTTTGGCACTGGGTATGCCTCTTTAGGTTTACTTCGTCAATTTGATATTGATGGTTTAAAAATTGATCGCAGTTTTGTAAGTGGTATTGCAACTAATAATGAAGACTTTACGTTATGTAGCGCAATTATTGCGATGGCTCAACGATTGGGTTTACAAACGGTAGCAGAAGGTATTGAAGAGAATGAGCAATTACAAATATTAGAACAACTTGGTTGCGATATAGCTCAGGGGTACCTGCTAGATAAGCCGCAAACGTTAACTAAAAGTATTGATACTTGGGCTTTGTAAATGTTTATATTCATTTTGATTTGCAAAATGCAAAAAACAAATTACTCTTAAACTACAACTCTTACATATTATTAGTGTACGAAGTTTTAACTTACACAAAGGTTATCTATGCCCATATCAGAGCAGTTTGTCGATAAAAGTATTACCGAGCTAAATGTATTAACTCAACTCGAAAAGGATGTTTGGACAACTGTGTTAGCTCGTTTAATTAAATTATTTATTGATGAATTAGTTACTATGGCTAACCAATTAGATACGGCAATTAGTAGTGAAGATACTATAAAAATTAAAGAAGTAATGCATGTCTTAAAAAATTCAGCAGCTTTATATGGTGCATCTGCTTTAGCTGCGTTAGCAACACAATTACACGATTCGCCACCGTCAACTACACAAGAAAACTTGCACGCAGCGCTTGTTATTAAACACAACTTGGATAAAACCCGAGATGCGTATCAAATAATGAGTAATAGTATAGCTATCTAGGAGAAAGCCGTGTCAGATATAATCGATAAAGGTCTTGTTTATATAGTTGAAGATAGCATTGCCAGTGGTGCTTTATATGCAAGTCAGCTTGAACAGGCTGGTTTCCAATGCAAACACTTTACAGATGGGTACTCTGCTTTAGTAGGTATTAAAGAAAAAATGCCAGCGGTCATAGTACAAGACGTATGCTTGCCAGATATAAGTGGGCTTGAGGTATTACAATTTGTAAATAAGCAGAAAAATCCTGCTAATGTAGTCATGATCACCTCAAACAGCTCTATTGATATTGCAGTGGAAGCAATGCGTTTAGGCGGTTTTGATTTTTTAGAAAAACCTTTCACAAGTCAACGACTCATTAGTTCAGTAGAAAGTGCCTTGACGCCAAAAGAGCAAGTTAAAGTTCAACCATTGGTTAAAAACAGAGATAAAAATCAAGATTTTGTTGGTGAATCACTGGCAATGAAAACCGTTTTTAGATTACTTGATAGTGCAGCTAGAAGTAAAGCGTGTGTATTTATCACAGGTGAAAGTGGAACCGGTAAAGAAGTTTGCGCACAAACCCTTCATGATACAAGCCCGAGAAATACAGGACCATTTATTGCCATAAACTGTGCAGCTATCCCTGCTGAGCTATTTGAATCAGAATTTTTTGGTCATGTTAAAGGTGCGTTTAGTGGGGCATTAAGCGATCGAAAAGGGGCTGTTGAAGTGGCCAACGGCGGTACCTTATTTTTAGATGAATTATGTGAAATGGAACTTAACTTACAAGCAAAGTTATTACGCTTTTTACAAACAGGCATTTTTAGTAAGGTGGGTAGTAGTGAAGTATTACACAGCGATGTTCGTTTAGTCTGTGCAACAAACAGAAACCCTATCATAGAGGTTGCAGAAGGGCGTTTTAGAGAAGATTTATATTACCGTTTAAATGTTATCCCCGTAAAGCTCCCCCCTTTAAGAGAACGCGGAGGCGATATATTACTGCTTGCTGAGTATATTTTGAAACAAAAAAGCGATAATAATGCAAAGCATTTTACTGGTTTTTCTGATGAAGTTAAGGCGCTTTTTTGTAATTACGATTGGCCAGGAAATATTCGCGAACTACAAAATGTAATTGAAAACACCGTTGTTATTAATGATGGCGATGTAATTGAAAAAGACATGCTACCAAGCTCATTTGGATTAGGGGCTGTGAAGCACTCGATATCCGCTAAGTCAGTTCACAATACAAACGAGCAGAGTGTTCAATTATCGCCTATGTCTGTTCACGATATAGAACCTTTGTGGCAAGTTGAAAAAAGGGCGATTGAAAATGCAATTAAAAGTTGTGAAGACAATATTCCTCTTGCTGCTGCTTATCTAGGGGTTAGTGCATCTACTATTTATAGAAAAATAAAGGGATGGTCTTAAAGTTATAATCGATTTTTAATTACACTTTTCAGGTTGAATTAATAAAAGTTACCCTAAGCTCTATGGGTAAGAGCAAATTAATTTTTAATCTGAAACAGTAAAAGGAGATCGCAATGAGTAACACTAGTTTAAAACCTGCGGATATTATGCCATCACTAGTAGTGAGAGATGTTGATGAGAATAAGGTAGATTTAGTTGATAGAGTAAGTGACTCTCCCTGGAAAATGATTGTTGTTTATCGAGGCCAGCACTGCCCTAAATGTACTGCGCAACTTAACGAGCTTGCTAAAGTTCATAAAGACTTTAAAGATGCTGGTGTTGAAGTGGTTGCAGTAAGTGGTGATAGCCATGAGCAGCTTAATAAACATCTTGAAAAAATAGATATTAACTTCCCAATTTACTATGGTTTAACAATCGAACAAATGACCGATTTAGGGCTACATATTAGCGAGCCTCGCAGTGATGCAGAAACTGATCATCCATTTGCTGAGCCAGGCATTTTTGTACTTAATGAAAAAAATCAGCTTCAAATGGTCGATATATCAAACAGCCCATTTGTTCGTCCTGATTTAGAGCAACTGCTAGGTGGAATTAAGTTTTCTAGAGAAAACGACTATCCAATCCGAGGCACATTTATTAAATAACATTCATTTTCATGGTTTCAAAAGGCACTTTTTAGTGCTTTTTTTATTTATTTTTAATTTTTTTAAATTAATCTCTTGAAAACAATTTTACCGTCCATATATAGTTAAGTAGGACGCCTGATGGGTCCTTAATTAAACTTAAACAATTGAAATTTATACTATTAATTAAACTTTGCTTGAGCTTGTTCAATAGAAGAGCACATGCAAAATATCGCTTAAATATGAGGATATTATTATGCGTACAGTAGACTTATCACCACTTTATCGTTCATTTATCGGCTTCGAACATTTAGCATCACTTATGGATGCGGCAGCTAATACAGATAAGCAGCCAAGTTTTCCTCCTTACAACATAGAAGCACTCGATAAAGACAAATACAGAATCACTATGGCCGTTGCCGGTTTTAGCGATAACGAATTAACTATTGAGTCAGAAAATAACACATTAAAAGTTACAGGTACTAAAGCAAATAAAGATGAAAACGCAGAGCGTAAATTTATTCATCAAGGTATTGCTGAGCGTAACTTTGAACGTAAATTCCAGTTAGGAGATCATGTAAAAGTACTTGGCGCAGATTTAGCCAATGGCTTACTAAGTATTGACTTAGAACGTGAAATCCCTGAAGCGCTAAAACCACGTAAAATTGAAATTGGTAATAGCAATCTAATAGAAGGTAAATAATCTTCTAAAGTACATATTCCCCTGATTACTTAGCCGCCTCATTCGAGGCGGCTTTTTTGTTTACAGCGCTTCTAAATTATTAAGGTAGTAGGTTGCTTGTTGCAGCGTTTGTTCTTGGAGTGTTTTTTCTTGTTTATCCCAGTTTTTATATACCATACCAATACGTGGGTTCTTTTCTAGCCTGTCTCTGTGTTTATTCATGAAATGCCAGTACAGGCTATTTAGCGGGCAAGCTTTATCACCTACTTTTTGTTTAACATCGTACTGACAGCTTTTGCAGTAATCGCTCATCTTATTAATGTAGTTACCGCTTGCAGCATAAGGTTTAGTCGCAATTATTCCATCATCGGCAAACTGGCTCATTCCTCGGGTGTTGGGCATCTCTACCCACTCTATGGCATCAATATAAACACCTAGGTACCAGTTATCTACGTTATCAGGGTTTATTCCTGTAAGCATGCAAAAGTTTCCAATAACCATTAGGCGTTGAATATGGTGGGCATAAGCGGTTTCAAGGCTTTGTTTTAATGAGTGGCTTAGGCAATTCATTTTTGTTGAGCTGTTCCAAAAATAAGATGGTAGTGTGTTTTTGGCTTGTAATTGATTTTTAACAGCGTAGTCGGGCATGTTAATCCAATAAATGGCACGTACATGTTCTCTCCAACCTAATATTTGCCTAGTAAAGCCCTCTACTTGCGAGAGGGATATTTCACTTGGTCTTTGTTCGTATTCTCTTATTACACGTTTGATTACATATAACGGGTGGAGTATTTTTGCGTTTAGGGCAAACGATAATCGGCTATGGTACAAGCTGGTATTATTTTTACTTTGATCTGTCATCGCATCTTGAAAGTGACCAAAGCAACTAAGTAAATGCTCGCAAAAGTATTCGAGAGATTCAATGGCTTGTTTACGCGTTGTTGGCCACTCTAGTTTCTGATCGGCTATTTCGCCAAAGTAAACGATCTTGTGCTTATTTAAGCGAGAAATGATGTTCTTAACATCATTATTGAATAGCTTAGGTTTTGGTATACACGCTAAGTCAGCTTTGGAAAATTTATTACGATTATTACTGTCAAAATTCCATTTGCCACCGGTTGGCTTAGTATCATCAATTAATATATTAAACTGCTTACGCATAGCACGATAGAAGTGCTCCATTGTCACATGCTTGTTTTTTGTAAAGCGTGTTTTTATATCGGTGAACGGTAATAAAAAATGTTCAGTATCTGTGGCAATTACATCAAATGAGCCATCACTTTTAAACTTAGCTAATTGAGACTTAAGCCTAAACTCATCAGGATATTGATATTCAATAGTTTCGCATTGGTATTTATCAGCAATTCGCTTGAGTAATTCAATTAAATCTTTGTCGTCAGCTGTATCGTCAAGTGTTAAATGCAAAACATTAAATCCTGCCGTTTTTAATGCAGTTGCAAAGTTTTCCATAGCATTAAAAAAAGCACACAGTTTTTGAATGTGATGCTTAACGTAGTTGGTTTCTTGTTTTAATTCTGCGATGAGATAAAGCGTGTCGTCGTCTTTTTGTTTATACCATGAATGAGATAGGTTTAGCTGATCGCCTAATATTAATCTAAGTGTTTTATGATAGGTCATAGTAAAGCCAAATTTTCTTATACGGACATAGTTAATTAAACGATCGTTTTAATATTTTATAACAAGCAAATAGGAGTAATTAAGTGCATAACGACAATAGTTTGCTGTTTTTAATGCTGGGGATTAGTTGTTTCTTGAGTTTAATAATGGATTAGTAAAACGAATAGAAGCGTTAAATAACACAATACATTGTGCTGTTAGCAATAGGGCAAAAAAGTTTAACCGCATATCAAGGCGTTTTTGACCATGGTGTTAAAATGAGCATAATTAAGGGGAGATTAAGTAAATTAAGTCTCCCCCCAATTGAATATCTAAATTTTATTACTTTGCTTTTGCTGCATTCTTTGTTGTAACGAAACCACGTTGGTAACGTTGAAAAGAACATTGCTTGCAAAGCTTTCAAAGTACCTAAGCGCTTTTTTCCAAGCGAGTTGACTCTCAGTAGTAAAATGCTTACCAAGGTGCTCTTCAAGGGTTTCGTAAAAAGCGTTAGATAAAAGGGCAATGTCACTGTGTGAAGCGCCGCTTTTTTTTAGATACATTAAATGGTGAGCTAAAAAAGGAGCTACCGATGCTGGTTTATCTAAATGTTTAACAATTCGTTCTAACACGCAAAAGAGGGTAAAGCTCTTTTCGTTAAACTGTAAGGCCGTCGGGTAATTCATCTCAATACTAGATTGGGCTAATTTACTATGAAACTTAGCCGTAAACGCATGAAAGTTAGGCTTAATAATTGTTAAGTTATTTAATAATGCTGATTGTTGTTGATTCATTTTTATCTCGTTGCAGTGAGTAATAACTATTATTATCAAGTAGGAATAATGTTGATTATAGCGGGCAGTTCAAATTCTGCACGTTTTTTTAGTGTGAAAGTATGGCTTTTTGTTATATCTATTTACTTTCTGGTAATTAGTGAGCCTTTAAAACGTATTTTAAGAGTTATTAAACTTCAGTTTATCTGATTTTTATCCTGAAATAATAAGCTACTACATTTTATGGCTCAAGTATGGGGATTTTATAAAGTTGGCTGATTACTTATGTTACTTACATATACATTAAATTAGCATCTTGACGAATTGCAAATTTTATAAACTAATTGCGTATTATAGTTGCTAATTATCCTGTACATCCTTATAATAGCGGCCATTGTTTAGTGTGTTGTATAACAGCTAACAGCGATATTAAATTTAAGGTTTGATATCTATTGGCGCGGGATGGAGCAGTCTGGTAGCTCGTCGGGCTCATAACCCGAAGGTCGTCGGTTCAAATCCGGCTCCCGCAACCAATTCTACTAGTAGGTATTACCTTACTAATTTATATCGCGCATTCTAAGTAATGCGCGTTTTGCGTTTTAGGCTATGTAGTTTAATTAGGTCAGTTTACTGACTCGCAACCAAGCTTGGCCCTCGGCCACACAGTTTTATGCTTTATTGGTGTGACGCCCCGCTTGGTTCGGGGCGTTGTTGTATCTGCACCTTACGATTTGTGGCAATTGCTATCAAATTAAAATTTAAACTCAGTATTTTAGGGCTATAAGCCCTTTTTTTGTTTGTATGGAGGATTTTCGTGACAAAACTTGAACAAGATTTAGTAACCATGTTAACGCCTGCGGTAGAAATGTTAGGCTTTGAGTTGCATGGTCTTGAATTTGTACAAGCGGGTCGCCATTCTACCTTAAGAGTATATATTGCTCATGAGGATGGGATCTCAGTTGATAACTGTGCGGATGCCAGTCGCCAAATTAGTGCGATTTTAGACGTCGAAGACCCAATTACAAATGAATATGATTTGGAAGTATCGTCTCCTGGTGTTGATCGTCTATTATTCAAACAAGATCACTACGAGCAGGCGCAAGGAGAGGAAGTACGCGTGCGTACTAAACTTCCACAGGATGGTCGTCGTAATTTTAAAGGCGACTTAGTAGCAGTTAGCAGCGATATGATCACACTATCTAACGATGGTGCGGAGCATCTGATCATGCTTAGTAACATCGAACGTGCGAATTTAATCGCGAAGTTTTAAATTCGAGTGCGAAGGAATAGGGCAAGCGAGGCATTACCCATGGCAAAAGAGATATTATTGGTTGCTGAAGCCGTTTCCAATGAGAAAGCGGTTCCAAAAGAAAAGATTTTTGAAGCTCTAGAGTTCGCTCTAGCGACGGCGACAAAGAAAAAACACGATGGCGAAATTGAAGTACGTGTAGCAATTGACCGTAAAACCGGTGATTACGATACGTTCCGTCGCTGGCAAATTGCCGCTGTATTAGAAGATGGTTCATTAGAGAACCCATACAGCGAAATCACTCTAGAAGCAGCACAGGTTGAAGAACCTGATTTGCAAATGGGTGATTATGTTGAAGAGCAAATCGACTCAATCAAATTTGACCGTATTACAACACAAATGGCTAAGCAAGTTATCGTACAAAAAGTACGTGAAGCTGAGCGCGCTTTAGTTGTTGAAGCATACAAAGATCAAGAAGGCGAGCTGGTAACGGGTGTTGTTAAAAAAGCAACTCGCGATGCAATCGTACTTGATTTAGGTAACAACGCAGAAGCGGTAATTTACCGTGATGACATGTTGCCACGTGAAAACTTCCGCCCGGGTGATCGAATCCGTGGTCTTTTATATGAAGTTAAACCTGAAGCACGCGGTGCACAATTATTTGTAACGCGCTCTAAACCTGAAATGCTAATGGAATTATTCCGCATTGAGGTGCCAGAAATTGGCGAAGAGATGATTGAGTTACGTGCAGCTGCACGTGATCCAGGTTCACGCGCTAAAATTGCTGTTAAATCTAACGACAAACGCATTGATCCAATTGGTGCATGTGTTGGTATGCGTGGCGCACGAGTTCAAGCTGTATCGTCTGAGCTTGGTGGTGAGCGTGTTGATATCGTACTTTACGATGACAACCCAGCACAATTTGTTATCAATGCAATGGCGCCAGCAGAAGTTGCTTCAATCGTAATGGATGAAGACACTCACTCAATGGATATCGCTGTAGAAGCCGATAACCTAGCACAAGCAATTGGTCGTAATGGTCAGAATGTTCGTTTAGCAAGCCAATTAACTGGCTGGGAACTGAACGTAATGACTGTTGAAGACATGCGTACTAAAAATGAAGCTGAATCTGATAAGTTACTTAACTTATTCACTGAAAATTTAGATATAGATGATGAGTTTGCATCATTACTTATTAACGAAGGTTTCTCGACACTTGAAGAAGTGGCGTATGTACCTGCGTCTGAATTTTTAGAAATTGATGGTCTTGATGAAGAGACTGTAGATTTATTGCGTTCACGCGCAAAAGATGCATTGACAACTAAAGCACTTAAAACGGAAGAAAGCTTAGATGGCGCAGAGCCTGCTGAAGACTTACTTGCGCTTGAAGGCTTAGAGCGTCACTTAGCATTTGTTATGGCAAGCAAAGGTGTTGTTACACTTGAAGACTTGGCAGAGCAAGGTATTGACGAATTAGTTGATATCACAGAACTTTCATCTGAAAAAGCGGGTGAACTGATTATGGCTGCACGAAACATTTGTTGGTTTGCAGACGAGTAATTTATTAACGGAGGTATTACACACTATGGCAGAAGTAAATGTTGAAAAACTAGCCGGCGATATAGGTACAACTGTTGATAAATTGCTACAGCAGTTTTCACAAGCAGGTATCACTAAGCAAGCAACTGATAACGTAACAGAAGCTGAAAAAGCAACGTTACTTGATCATTTAAGCAAGCATCATGGTGGTACAGGTTCAGATGGCCCAGCGCGTATGACTTTACAACGTAAGAGCAAAAGCACATTAAGTGTGACTGGTTCTACGGGTAAAGCTAAAGATGTTCAAGTTGAAGTTCGTAAAACACGTACCTACGTGAAGAAAAGCGCAATGGAGCAAGAACAAGAGCAAGCACGCTTAGCCGCTGAAGAAAAAGCCCGTCTTGAACAGCAACAAAAAGCTGAACAAGAAGCCGCAGAATTAAAAGCGAAACAAGAGGCAGAACGTAAAGCGAAAGAAGAAGCTGACCGTAAAGCCAAAGAAGAAGCTAAACGCAAAGCTGATGCAGAGCGTAAAGCGAAACAAAAGCAGATGACCCCAGAGCAAAGTGCTAAGTCTGAGAAAGATCGCATAGAAGCTGAGCGTCTGCAAAAAGAAGCAGAAGAGGCCGCATTGAAGAAAGCTGAAGAAGAAGCGAAACGTCAAGCAGAAGAGGCAAGAAAGCTAGCTGAAGAGAATTCAGCACGCTGGAAGAAAGAAGAAGAAGAACGTAAGAAACGCGAAGAAACAGCGGATCACCATCTTACGACTTCAACTTATGCACGTGAAGCAGAAGATGTTGCCGATGCTCGTGATGAGCAAGGCACTCGCCGTGCTAAGAAAAAGAAAAAAGCGCCAGCAAAAGATAAATTTGCAGCGTCAAGAGGCCGTAACAAGTCTAAATTAAAAGCACCAGCATCGCTGCAGCATGGTTTCCAAAAACCAACTGTTGATGTTAAAAATGAAGTGCGTATTAGCGAAACAATTACAGTAGCTGAGCTTGCATCACGCATGGCTGTTAAAGGCGCTGAAGTTGTTAAAACAATGATGAAAATGGGTGACATGGTTACTATTAACCAAGTGATTGACCAAGAAGCTGCACAACTAGTTGCAGAAGAAATGGGTCACAAGGTTATCATTGTTAAAGAAAACGAATTAGAGCAAACAGTACTTAACGACCGCCATGAAGATGGTAAGTCAGAGCCTCGTGCTCCAGTAGTAACTGTAATGGGTCACGTTGACCATGGTAAAACATCGACTCTAGATTACATTCGTTCTGCGAAGGTTGCTTCTGGCGAAGCCGGTGGTATTACACAGCATATTGGTGCATACCATGTTGATGTAAATGGCAATATGATTACCTTCTTAGATACTCCAGGACATGCTGCATTTACATCAATGCGTGCTCGTGGTGCTAAAGCGACAGATATCGTAATCTTAGTGGTTGCAGCAGATGATGGTGTTATGCCACAAACTAAAGAAGCGGTACAGCACGCACGTGCAGCTGGCGTTCCTTTAATCATTGCTGTAAACAAAATGGATAAAGAAGGCGCAGATCCAGATCGCGTTAAAAACGAACTAGCTCAGCTAGACGTTATCCCTGAAGAATGGGGCGGCGATACGCAGTACGTTCATATCTCAGCTAAAACTGGTCTAGGTATTGATGACCTTCTTGAAGCCGTACTTATGCAATCTGAGCTTTTAGAGCTTTCTGCCCCTACCGAAGGTATGGCTGCAGGTGTTGTTATTGAATCTCGTCTTGATAAAGGCCGCGGTCCAGTTGCATCAGTACTTGTTCAATCTGGTACGCTTAACCAAGGTGACATTGTATTATGTGGTCTTGAGTATGGCCGTGTTCGTGCAATGCGCGATGAAAACGGTAAAGACATCAAGTCGGCAGGTCCATCTATTCCAGTGGAAATTTTAGGTCTTTCTGGTATTCCAGCTGCGGGCGACGAAGCAACTGTTGTTAAAGACGAGCGTAAAGCGCGTGAAGTTGCTTTATACCGTCAAGGTAAGTTCCGCGATGTTAAACTAGCACGTCAACAAAAAGCTAAGCTTGAAAACATGTTTACTAACATGACTGAAGGTGATGTTTCTGAAGTTAACGTGGTACTTAAAGCAGACGTTCAAGGTTCTATCGAAGCAATCTCTGATTCACTAACTAAACTTTCTACTGATGAAGTGAAAGTGAAGATTGTAGGCTCTGGTGTTGGTGGTATTACTGAGACTGATGCGACACTAGCTGCAGCGTCTAACGCAATTGTAGTTGGCTTTAACGTTCGTGCTGATGCTTCTGCTCGTAAAGTGATTGATACTGAAAACTTAGACCTTCGTTATTACAGCGTAATTTATGCCTTAATCGAAGAAGTTAAGCAAGCAATGTCAGGCATGCTAGCACCTGAGTTTAAACAAGAAATCATTGGTCTTGCGCAAGTTCGTGACGTATTCAAGTCTCCAAAAATTGGCGCAATTGCTGGTTGTATGGTTACTGAAGGTGTTATTAAACGTAGCGCTCCAATCCGTGTACTACGTGAAAACGTGGTTATCTATGAAGGTGAACTTGAGTCACTTCGTCGCTTTAAAGACGATGTTGCTGATGTTCGTAACGGCATGGAATGTGGTATCGGCGTTAAGAACTACAATGACGTACGTGTTGGTGACCAAATCGAAGTATTTGAAACAGTTGAAGTACAACGTACTCTTTAATTGTTAGCTCGCTAAACTAATAAATGGGGGCTTAGCCCCCATTTGTGTATCCATTATTTAATTAGCTTATTATTAAATTTCAATAAGTTATGATTTTAGGACAAATGCAATGAGAGAATTTTCTCGCACTGATCGTGTTGCACAGCAAATCCAAAAAGAAATTGCTGTAATTTTACAACGCGAAATTAAAGATCCACGCTTAGGTATGGTGACAGTGTCAGCGGTAGAAGTATCGCGTGATTTATCTTATGCCAAAATTTTCATCACTGTGTTTAACACACAAGATGAAGATGCAGCTAAGCAAAGCGCTAAAGTACTTAATGAAGCAACGGGTTATATTCGCTCGTTACTTGGTAAGCGTATTCGTGCTCGTATAATGCCTGAGTTAAAGTTTGTAGTTGATAATTCACTGATGGAAGGTATGCGTATTTCTAATTTAGTGGATTCTATTATCCGCGAAGATAACGCAAAGCATGTCGATGAAGATGTAGAAAGTGTTGATGCTGATATTTCAGATAGTGAACAAAGTACTAAGCACGTAGAAGATACAGATAGCGAAGAAGGCACTGATACAGATGGCAAAGCGCAGTAAAGGCCGTGCAGTTGACGGTATTTTGTTGTTAAACAAACCGCAAGGCATTTCATCAAATAAAGCTCTGCAGCAAGCGAAAGGTGTTTATTTTGCACAAAAAGCTGGCCACACTGGGGCTTTAGACCCGCTTGCTACAGGTATGCTGCCAATTTGTTTTGGTGAGGCGACTAAGTTTACGCAGTTTTTACTCGATACAGATAAAACCTATATCGTTCGTGCAAAACTGGGTGAGCGTACAACAACATCAGATTCTGATGGCGAAATCGTAAGCACGAAAGATGTGAATGTGACGCGTGAGCAGTTAACAAAAGAAATTGCAGCTTTTGTTGGAGAGTCAGATCAATATCCATCAATGTACTCAGCACTTAAGTATCAAGGTAGACCATTATATAAGTACGCACGAGAGGGTATTGAAGTCCCTCGTAAATGCAGAAAAATAAATGTGTTTAGCTTATCGTTTGACGAATTTGATGAACAAAACAACGTATTACAAATGACGGCTCATGTATCAAAAGGGACGTATATTCGTACAATCGTTGATGATTTGGGCGAAAACCTAGGGTGTGGCGCACACGTTATAATGCTTCACAGAACTGCTGTTGGTCAGTATCCGGCAGATAAAATGGTTTCGCTTGATGAAATTGAAGCGTTGCTTGCTAAAGCGAAAGCAGAAGAGCTTGCGCCTTCTACTTATTTAGACGCGTTGTTATTACCTATAGACACTGCTTTAACTGATTTACCTGTTATTGAAATTTCGAAAGAGCAGGGCAAAGTATTTAGTCATGGGCAAGCAGTCGAGTTACCTGAAGCTTTACCTGAGGGGGCAATTAAAGTTGTTGCGGATGGTGTGTTTATTGGTACTGGCGAGCGCAACTCAAGTGGCCATTTAAAGGTTAAACGTGGTCTTGCTAGCCAGCAAGATGATTACGTAAAGCCTGAATAAGCAACTAGTGTGCCCAGCAGTGGCTTATTAGTTGTAGATGGGAATAATTAACTTGTAGTTATTCCTACAGTTGGTAGAATACGCCGGCTTAATCGTTTTGGCTGAATTAGTGATCGGCTAAGACACCTTTTAAATTTAATTTTTGGAGTTACTATGTCACTAAGCAATCAAGAAAAAATCGATATCATTGCTAAATTTGCACGTGCAGAAGGCGATACAGGTTCATCAGAAGTACAAGTAGCATTACTTACTTATGATATCAACAAGCTTCAAGGTCACTTTGCTGATCACAAGCATGACTTCCACTCACGCCGTGGTCTGCTTCGTAAAGTAAGCACTCGCCGTAAACTACTTGATTACCTTAAAGGTAAAGATATCACTAGTTATACTGCACTAATCAAAGAACTTGGCCTACGTCGTTAAGAACTAGATTATAGAAATGGGAGCTTTTTAGCTCCTTTTTTTGTGCCTAAAATTTGTGTTTGAAAATAAAACAAATTTATAAACTTATTGAATTATATTGTAAAACTCCTATTTCATAGCTTATCAAGCATCGTTGTATTTACCCACTCATTAGCCCAGCTTAAATCTAGTAGCTAGTGTGTGTTGACCTTTCGTGATTAATTTTGCAGCTGTATGTTTGGTCTTTAGGCAAGGCAGCGCCTATGTAGTGTGGTTATTCGCCACAAATAGGCGATAACGCAGCATTAATGCCAAACATGCGCTGCCCTGCGGGTTCATCCTAGGGGCGATTAACTCTTTGTTACTCGATTTTTACTTAGCCCACTAGGTTACAAATCTCGCGCCGTGATTAAATCGCCCCTAGATTGAACAAATTTCAATCCACAAAGATCAACACACCCTAGACTCGCATTTTGAAGTAGCTTTGGTATATACTATGCGCGTAGGTAAAAAGGTTTATCTGCAATTATTCACATCATTGCCAATTGTAGTACTTAATTGATTTCCAACTGAATACAATTATGTACTGTAATTGGTACTTTGATGACAACTTATTAGAATACATTTAAGGAATATTTTAAGTGCAAGCAATTATTAAAGAATTCAAACTAGGTCAACATACAGTGACTCTAGAAACTGGTGCAATCGCTCGTCAAGCAGACGGCGCTGTACTTGCAAGCATTGGCGACACTTCAGTTTTAGTAACTGTTGTTGGTAAGCGTGAAGCACAACCTGGTCAAGACTTTTTCCCACTAACAGTTAACTACCAAGAGCGTATGTACGCTGCTGGTCGTATCCCTGGTGGTTTCTTAAAGCGTGAAGGTCGTCCTAACGATGGCGAAACTCTTATTGCACGTCTTATTGACCGTCCAATTCGTCCACTTTTCCCAAGCGGCTTTGTAAACGAAGTACAAGTTATTGCTACTGTTGTTTCTGTTAACCCTGAAATCCAACCTGATATGGTTGCGATGATTGGTACTTCAGCAGCACTTGCTATCTCTGGTATTCCATTCAGTGGTCCAATTGGTGCATCTCGTGTTGGTTACATCAACGGCGAATACGTACTTAACCCTACATTAAAAGAGCTTGAAGAAAGCCAACTTGATTTAGTGGTAGCCGGTACTGATAAAGCGGTACTTATGGTTGAATCAGAAGCTAACGTACTTGCAGAAGACGTAATGCTTGGCGCTGTTGTATATGGTCATGAGCAATCTCAAGCGATCATTACTGCAATCGAAGAATTTAAAGCGCAAGCAGGCAAGCCTACTTGGGATTGGACTGCACCTGAGAAAAATGTTGCACTAGAAGATAAAGTAGCAACTATTGCTGCTGAAAAAGTAGGCGCAGCTTACTTAATCACTGATAAAGTAGCGCGTAAAGAAGCTCTTGGTGAAGCTAAAGATGAAGTTGTTGCAGTATTAACAGCTGAACTTGCTGAAGGCGAGTCTTTAGACAAGCAAGAAATTGGCAAAATCTTCGGTTCACTTGAGAAGAAAATCGTTCGTGGCCGTATAGCTGCTGGCGAAAAACGTATCGATGGTCGTGAACCAGATATGATTCGTGCACTAGACGTAATGACTGGCGTATTACCGCGTACTCACGGTTCTGCTATCTTTACACGTGGTGAAACTCAAGCGTTAGTAACAGCGACACTTGGTACAGAACGTGATTCACAGTTAATCGACGATTTAACTGGTACTCATAAAAACCACTTTATGCTTAACTACAACTTCCCTCCATTCTGTGTAGGTGAAACTGGTTTTGTTGGTTCTCCTAAGCGTCGTGAAATCGGCCATGGTAACCTTGCTAAGCGTGGTATTTCAGCTGTAATGCCTACACTTACTGAGTTCCCTTACTCAATCCGTGTAGTATCTGAAATTACTGAATCAAACGGTTCTTCTTCAATGGCGTCTGTTTGTGGTACTTCTCTAGCACTTATGAACGCGGGTGTACCAATTAAAGCATCTGTTGCCGGTATTGCGATGGGTCTAGTTAAAGAAGACGATAAATTCGTTGTTCTTTCTGACATCTTAGGTGATGAAGATCACTTAGGTGACATGGACTTTAAAGTTGCCGGTACTGCTGCAGGTATTACTGCACTTCAAATGGATATCAAAATCGAAGGTATCACTCAAGAAATCATGCAAATTGCGCTTAAACAAGCAAAAGCTGCACGTTTACATATCTTAGAAGTGATGGATGAAGCGATTTCTGCTCCTTCTGAAGAGCTATCAATGTTTGCTCCTCGCATATACACAATGAAAATCCCACAGAAGAAAATCGCTGAAGTTATTGGTAAAGGTGGCGCAACTATTCGTCAGCTTACTGAAGAAACTGGTACAACGATTGAAATCGGTGACGACGGTACAATTAAAATTGCCGCTACAGATGGCGAAAGTGCAGCTAATGCAATTAGCCGTATTGAGCAATTAACAGCTGAACTTGAAGTAGGTACTATCTACGAAGGTAAAGTTGTACGTATCGTAGACTTCGGTGCGTTTGTAAACATTCTTCCTGGTAAAGATGGTCTAGTACACATTTCTCAAATTAGTACTGAGCGCGTTAATAACGTGGCTGATCACCTTTCTGAAGGTCAAGAAGTTAAAGTTAAAGTACTAGAAGTAGATCGCCAAGGCCGTGTACGTCTAAGTATTAAAGAAGCAATGGAATCAGCAGCACCTGCAGCTGACGCGCCTACTGACGCGTAATTGCTAACTTATTAATCTAGTTATATTAGCTAGATAGTAAAAAAGGGGCTGTTTAGCCCCTTTTTTTATGCTTTAATGAAACCTTATTGGACAAGGTCTGTCTTATATTAATCGCGATATATCTTGGTATTAAGGATTTTAATGATACTCAAACATTTAGCTTTGGCATCTTTTGCTATTTTGTCTTTAAGCGCTTGCCAAACTACAACAGAATCAGAACCAACCCCGATTGTTAATGTGCCATTTACTGCACCTTTAGCTTCTGACTTTAGAAGTGAAATTGCTATTGCACGCTACTCAGAGCTATTAAATAGAGCCGACTTAAGCGAAGAGCAACAAGCTAAGCTTTATTACGACCGTGGTGTACTTTTTGATAGTCTAGGTATGACAACTCTTTCGCGTATTGATTTTAATCGCGCAGTAAAGCTTAAGCCTGATTTAGCTGAAGTGTATAATTTTTTAGGTATTCAACATACGCTTATGCAGCAGTATGAAAAAGCCTATGAGTTTTTCGATTCTGCCCTAGAACTTGATGAAGAGCATGAATACGCCTATTTAAATCGAGGTATCGCACTGTATTACGGCGACAGAGCAGGCCTTGCTAAAAATGATTTTAATGAATTTTTAGCTCGCTCTCCAAAAGATCCGTACCGAGTTTTATGGGTTTATTTAGCACAAGCACAAGAGGATAAAGCCGTTGCGCTTGATGCACTTAAACAAAATGCCACTGCGCTTGATGAATCACAATGGGCGTACCAGTTAATTTCTCTTTATACGGGGGATATGAGTGAACATGCATTTTTATCTGGCATTAGTGATGGTGTTAGAACTGAGCAAGAATATGCGCAGCGTTTATGCGAAGCTTATTTTTATTTAGCTAAAATGCATCAAGCAGCAGGTGAGCTGTATTTAGCATCAGACTACTTTAGGCTTGCGCTAGCAACTAATGTACACGAGTTTATTGAGTACAAATATGCGCGTTTAGAGCTTGAGTTGATGCAAGGTGTTGACGCAAGTTAAGCGTTTTAAATTAATAGGTGTATTACTATGTTGTTTGTTAATTACAGGCTCGAGTAATCACCTAGGCGCTATTGGCTTTTGGCATGTTTTAAACGCAAAAGCTAATGTGCTACAAAGTTATTGGAAATCACCTGGTTATTTTTCTGATCACTTAGAGCAGTTACCAAATACCTCTTTAGCTATACTCGCCCGCAGTAAAATTTCTTCAGCCCAATATATGTATTCTCTTAAGCTTATTAAAAACAGTCAGAGCGATACTGCAAAACAATTTTGGCTCAGAGCATTAAATGATTTAACAAGCCCAGAGCGTAAAATATTAGCAACAAAGTTACTTGAGCACTCACGTTGGAGCGATTTAAAGTTACTCGCTAGTAAAAACAAATTACCAGCAGGGGATGTGCTAAATCATCTAAAGCTTCAGTTAAAAACACCACAGAGTAAAGTATCTAGTGAGTTTATCCACGCTCTCGGTTTTTCATCTTTAATAAATATAAGTAAACCTAATAAGCAATGTATGTTTAACGTGCTGACTATGAGCGATCATCGTAGTGGCTTATATAAACTCACCGAGTTTATTAATGCTTATAATAAACAGCCAGAGCCCCGTGAAAATATTTTTTGCTTTTCAAAACCAGTTTACGTTGCAGGTATGCTTGAGTGTAAAAGTAGCACTAATCAAATAGCAAAGTGTGACTGGCAATCAGCTAAACTCAATAACCAGCTTCCTAACAATTTTAATTTTATAGTAATGATGCCAAAAGATGGAACGGCTAATGTTACTAAAGGAACAATGCTAATAAACTCAAAAGCAAAATACAGTGTGTTTTTGCATGAGTTGATGCATTTTAACGGTTTTGAAGATGAATATGCGCTACCTAAAGCTAAACAAGCATGGTTGTGTGCAAAAACGGGTTTTGTGGCACCTAATTTATTTATCTCTCATGATGAGTCGCCCCCAATAGGCTGGCATAAAGCAAAGAGTTGCCAGATAGGTGGTGTTGCATATAAACCTAGTGAAAATTGGTCTATTATGCAATATCAGCAGTTAGGGCTCTCGGCGCAGTATAGAGAGATTTGGTTGAAGCATTTAGATATGACCAATGGTAATTCTTATCGCCACTCCAGCGCGCTTACATTTGCAAATAAGGCCATATTAAATTAACAATTATCAGTATTAATTAATTGTTTTTGTAGGCTTAATAAATTGTTAGTTCATGTTTAAAAAACACCCATACAGAACCGCTTTTTATAGACAAAATCAGTGTTTTTCAGTATAACTATAGTCATTAATGTCGTTTAAAAACAGGCAGTAAAAGCATCCCTTAGTATTAAAAAGAGATGCCCTGATAAACTTATGATTATAAAAGGCCCTACATTATGACTTTGCTCTGGATACCCTTGTTATCCTTAATTGGCAGTGTTATTTCTGCATGCACAGGTAAGTTATCCCGCAATTTAAGCACTAGTTTAACGGCTCTTGCGCCTTTAACGGCTTTGGGAATAACTTTATACCATGCACCTGCAGTTTTAGCGGGCGAAACCATTCGTTACTCTTTCGCTTGGATCCCGTCAATAGGGCTCGACCTATCTCTGCGGTTAGACGGCCTCAGTTTATTGTTTATGTTTATGATTTTAGGCATAGGCTTGCTCGTTATCCTCTACACGCGTTACTACCTCAGTGCCAACGACTCAATGGCTAAGTTATATAGTTATTTAATGCTGTTTATGACCGCAATGCTTGGCATTGTTATGTCTAACAATGTTATTCAGCTGTGGTTGTTTTGGGAATTAACGAGCATCAGCTCATTTTTATTAATTAGTTTTTGGTGGCATAAGTCTGAAGCGCGAAAGGGTGCTCGTATGGCTCTTGCTGTAACAGGCGCGGGCGGCTTAGCGTTACTTGCAGGCTTAATGCTATTAGGTGATATTGTTGGTAGTTATGACCTAGATGTTATCCTAGCGAGTAAAGCGATAATTCAATCTCACGATTTATACGAAGTAGCATTAGTATTGGTGCTATTGGGTGCGTTTACTAAATCGGCACAATTTCCATTTCATTTTTGGCTTCCTCATGCAATGGCAGCGCCTACGCCAGTGAGCGCGTATTTACATTCTGCAACCATGGTAAAAGCCGGTATATTTTTATTAGCACGTTTTCATCCTGCTTTAGCTGGCACCGATACGTGGTTCTTACTTGTTGGGTTAACAGGTTTAGCTACGCTGTTGTTTGGTGCTTACATAGCATTATTCAAACACGATTTAAAAGGATTGTTAGCTTACTCAACAATAAGCCATTTGGGTTTAATAACGCTATTACTCGGGCTTGATACTGAGCTTGCGACTGTTGCTGCTATATTTCATATAATTAACCATGCAACGTTTAAAGCGTCGTTATTTATGGCCGTTGGTATTATCGATCATGAAACAGGCACGCGCGATATGCGTAAATTAAATGGTATGTGGCGATACTTACCATACACTGCAACGCTTGCAATGGTCGCGGCGGCTGCTATGGCAGGGGTTCCATTACTTAATGGGTTTTTATCTAAAGAAATGTTTTTTGCAGAAACGCTGCATCAGCAAGTGCTTGGTTCTATGTCGTGGTTAATTCCAGTACTGGCAACGGTTGCAGGCGCATTAGCTGTTGCGTACTCCGCACGCTTTATTCATGACGTGTTCTTTAATGGTGAACCAATTGATTTACCTCGCACGCCGCACGAACCGCCACGTTATATGCGGGTACCAATAGAAATATTAGTTGTGATTTGTTTACTAGTGGGTATGTTCCCACACTTTACAATTGATGGCATTTTATCTGCGGCGTCTTTAGCTGTACTTGGAAAAGAAATGCCAGTTTACGAATTGGCTATTTGGCACGGGTTTAACTTGCCTCTATTAATGAGTGCAATGGCGATTGCTGGCGGTTTATTTATTTATATTAATCGTAAATATCTATTTCAGTTTCAAGCGTCATTACCACCTTTAAATGCTAAAAAAACCTTTGAACGTGTAATTTTAAGTGTTGTTGCTTGGTGTCAGTCAAAGGTAAGCAGTATCGAAAATGGATCGCTGCAGCGCTACCTAGTAATTATGTTAGCGGTAGTCTTACTGTGTGCCGGTTGGCCATTATTTGAAATGCAACAACTTGCTGGCAGCATGCCACTTACCCCTGTTGATGTGCACAATGCAATTGGTGCGGGCTTATTGATTATTGGTGCTCTTGCTACCGTTATTTGGCATCGCTCTCGAATGGTATCGTTGTTAATGCTCTCAATCGTAGGGTTAATGGTATCGGTTGTATTCACACGCTTTTCTGCTCCTGATTTAGCACTTACACAGTTAACTGTTGAGGTTGTTACTATTATTTTACTTATGCTGGCATTGTTTTTCTTGCCCCAGCATACGCCAAAAGAATCAAGTTCATTACGCGTACTTCGAGATTTAGGAATTGCCTCTACGTTAGGTGTAGTTATAGCGAGTATCTGTTATGCATTACTTACACGTCCATTAGATTCAATCTCAGACTTCTTTATTGCTAACGCTAAAATTGGTGGCGGTGGAACTAATGTAGTTAACGTTATTTTAGTCGACTTTAGGGGCTTTGATACGCTTGGTGAAATTACCGTATTAGGCATTGCCGCATTAGGTATATTTAAAGTACTTTCTCGAATCCCATTATTTATGCCAGCAAGTGACAGCGAAGGGCGCCCATGGGCACGAGAGCGCCATCCAATCTTACTGGCGAGTATTTCACAAAGTTTATTACCGCTTGCGTTATTGGTTTCTGCATATATTTTCTTACGCGGACATAACTTACCTGGCGGTGGCTTTATTGCTGGACTGGTAACGTCAATCGCGTTTATTTTGCAATACATGGCGCATGGTACAGCATGGATAAACGGACGTTTTGATGTTAATTATCGTAAAATCATAGCTTCAGGCATTGGTATTTCACTGTTCACTGGTGTGGGTAGCTGGTTCTTTGATAAGCCATTTTTAACAACTTGGTTTGACTACTTTGATATTCCGTTTGTCGGTAAAACAGAGCTTGCCAGCGCGATTGCATTTGACCTAGGTGTTTACTTAACGGTTGTAGGCGCTACGCTAATGATTTTGGCAAGCTTAGGTAATATGACGGCAGATACCCAGAAAAAAGAGGTAAATATTTAATGGAATTATTGTACGCATCTTGCGTTGGAGTATTGGTCAGTTGCGGTGTGTTTTTACTGCTAAGAGCTCGTACGTTCCCTGTAGTACTTGGGCTTACTATGATTTCATATGCTGTTAACTTATTTTTGTTTTCAGCAGGTCGTCTTACTATTAATAAAGCGGTAGTGCTTGGTACTGGTACAGAATACGCCGATCCTCTACCTCAAGCTTTAGTGCTTACAGCTATTGTTATTGGTTTTGCGATGACCGCATTCGTGGTTATTTTGGCAATACGTGGACGCGCCGATTTAGGTAGCGACCATGTTGATGGTTATGTGCCCAACACCTCTGCAGATAATAAGGAGCAAAAATGATCCAACATTTAGCTTCGCTCCCTATTTTATTACCTATGCTGACGGCTGTTATTTTATTGCTGCCACCATGTGGTAAAAGCGTTAAAATTCGCCGCTTAGTTTCAATTGTAATGGCAATAGCTACTTTTGCCATTAGTGTGCTTTTACTTGTACATGTTAATAATACAGGTATTAACGTTTACGCTATTGGTAATTGGTCTGCACCATTTGGAATAGTCTTAGTAGCCGATATGTTGTCTACCTTATTGGTTACGTTAACTTCATTTTTAGGTTTGGGCGCTATTTTATATGGTAGTGCTGGCGATGATGAAAAAGGCAGCTTTTATCACCCACTTGTTCACTTTTTGATATTAGGTGTAAATGGCGCGTTTTTAACTGGCGATTTATTTAACCTATTTGTATTTTTTGAAGTGCTACTGATTGCATCTTATGCATTGTTAATGCACGCAGGTGATAAACAAAATACTCGCGCGGCATTGCAATATGTAATATTGAATTTAGTTGGCTCAAGCGTATTTTTAATTGGTTTGGGTATTTTGTACGGTGTGCTTGGTACGCTTAATATTGCAGACATGACGCAAAAGGTATCACTACTTACAGGTGATGATGTATATCTAGCAAAAGCAGGCGGCTTACTGCTATTAATAGTATTTGCTTTAAAAGGCGCACTATTACCTCTGCATTTATGGCTTCCAAATACTTACGCAAGTGCTAAACCTGTGGTTGCTGCATTGTTTGCGATTATGACTAAAGTAGGCGTTTACGCTATGCTTCGTGTTTATACGGTGATATTTGGTGAACAAGCCGGAGCGCTTGAACACATGGCGCAGCCTTGGCTTTGGGGCTTAGCAATTGCGACCATTATAGTAGGTGCAATTGGTGTGATGGCAGCACAAGACTTACGTAAACTCACATCTAACTTAGTATTAGTATCGGTAGGTACGCTGGTTGCGCTAATAGCATTGCAAAATGTAAATGCCACTGCTGCACTTTTATATTATTTAGTGCATTCAACACTTGTTAGTGCCGCACTATTTTTACTAGCAGACTTAGTTTCAATCCAGCGCGGTAAAGTTGGCGATAGACTAGTAGCAGGTCGCTCTGTAAAACAGCCATTTTTATTAGGTGTGTGCTTTATTATTGCGTCTTTAACGGTAGTTGGTATGCCACCACTGTCAGGCTTTGTAGGTAAAATTTGGATACTTAAAGCGACATTAAACAGTGAGCAAGCTTTACTATTTTGGCCAGTATATTTAGTAACAAGTTTTGCGTTGTTAGTAGCGCTTTCGCGCGCTGGCACAACTTTGTTCTGGGAGCATAGAAGCAAAAGTAGCGAAAATGCCGATTGTGCAAGTGCACACCCGTTGCAGGTAACTGTAATTATAGCTTTACTTGCATGTTCGCCATTGCTAGTTATTTTGGGCGGACCAATAAGTGAATATATGCTAAATGCTGCTACTCAGTTACATGATCTAAGCGGCGGTATTAATGCTGTACTTAAAGGAGGCATGTGATGAGATTACAAGCCCGTTTTCGTTGGTTACCAACGCCATTTCGTAGCTTATTTTTGTTTATGGTTTGGTTATTGTTAAACAATAGCGTATCGGTAGGGCACTTAGTATTAGCGACTATTTTTGCGATACTTATCCCTATATTGAGTTTTTCGTTTCGAGACCCTCAGCCACTGATTTTAAAGCCAGGCTTGGCGCTTAAGCAGTTACTTATAGTGCTATACGATATTGTTGTTGCAAATTTACAAGTGGCTTTACTTATACTTGGACCATCAAAAAAATTGCGTCCGGCCTTTATAAAAGTTCCTATAGATTTAACACACGACATGCCAATTACTATATTGGCTAGTTGTGTATCGCTTACACCTGGTACTGTGAGTGCAGAGGTTTATCCAATTGCTGAGTCGTTACCTGAAGGTGAAGAGCCAACGCAACGCTACTTACTGATACATGTGCTTGATCTTAAAGATGAAGAAGCACTTATCAAACAAATAAAACAACGCTACGAAGCTCCACTAAAGGAGATATTTCAATGTTAGATACTGTATTACTCATTGTTTTTTCGATGATTGGCTTATCATTATTGCTTAATTTATGGCGATTGATCATCGGTCCGTCAGTGCCTGACCGTGTTTTAGCGCTCGATACTATGTACATTAACGTCATCGCACTGATTATTTTATACAGCATTAGTATGGATACAGGGCTTTATTTTGAAGCTGCACTGCTCATTGCCATGCTCGGCTTTATAAGTACGGTTGCAGTGTGTAAGTATTTACTACGTGGCGATATAATTGAATAAGGTGAAAACATGATCAGCGAATGGGTTGTATCAATATTATTGTTATTTGGTGGTACGTTTATTTTAATTGGCTCAATAGGTTTAATTAAACTACCTGACTTTTTTATGCGTTTGCATGGACCAACTAAAGCAACCACGTTAGGCATGGCGAGTATGTTAATTGCGGCTATGGTTTATTTTGCAAGTTCAGAGCATGGCCTAAGTGTTAAAGAAATACTCATTACTATATTTTTACTAATTACAGCACCGATTAGTGGTTACATGCTAATAAAGTCAGCTATTCATCATAAGCTAAAAGCCAAAGAAGGCACTAAAGGCCTAGATAATGTAGAAGACGACTAACGCAAAAAGTAATTTATAAAAGGCCGAATAAATTCATTTTATTCGGCCTTTTTAATGATTGCTTGTACCCTTTACAATACAAACTATTCATGTGACTATAAATCCATTATTTATATGAAAGGATATTATTATGGGTAAAGTACTACTTTTATCATTACTGATTTTTTCTAGTAGTTTATATGCTGAACAAAATACTAAGCAGCAAAAAATAGATGAACTCATTAGTGTAATGAATTTAGATTCAATGGTTGATTCTATGTACGGCCAGGTTGAAGGTATGATGAAAGGCATGTCAGACCAAATGGGTGTTAAGCCTTCTGAGCAAGCAATTTTTGATAAGTACTACGGCGACATGACGACGGTATTAAAAACTGAGATGAGTTGGGCTAAAATGCAGCCAATGATGGTCAATGTATACGACAAGCATTTTAGTGAGCAAGAAATTGCCGATATGTTAGCATTTTATAAAACAGATACAGGGCAAAAAATACTCGAAAAAATGCCTGTTGTAATGCAAGAGTCTATGCAAATGTCACAAAGCTTAATGAAAGATGCTATGCCTAAAATACAAACTTTGGCGCAGCAACTAAGCGACGAATTAGAGCAAAGCCGTAGCGAATCAAACTAGGGCAGCGCATGTTTGGTATTTATGCTGCGTTATCGCCTGTTTATGGGGGATAACCACACAACATAGGCTCTGCCTTGCCTAAAGACCAAACAGTCTGCATAAATTAAATCACCAATGATCAACACGCTCTTAGATTAATACGCGCCTTACTTAGGCGCTTCTCTGCTAAATTACATCCCCTTCAGATAATACACGGCCAATATCAGCTTAAGTTAATTATGTTTGTGTCATTATGCCAATGAGCAACAATACTTAATCAATTTGAGGGATTAAGTACGGCGCTAACTGCATAAAACATTTTTTATATACGACTGCATGAATGCAGGGGCAATTAATAATAACAACTAAATAACGAAACCTTTGCCTTGTTATCCACTCGATTTATTGTCCTTAAATAGAGCACTTAATTAAGCCAATTAGTATTATTTTGTTAGTTTTAAAATAGCCATTGACCTATGTGTTGCACCTAGGTTTATTATGAAGCTATTGAAACACGACGGAGTTAAATTATGTATGTTAAACAACTCGCCAAGTTAATGGGCGTGACTGCAGATACTGTTCGTCATTACACACGAATTGGGTTACTTCATCCAATACGCAGTGAAGAAAATGGTTATCAAGAATATACAAAGCAAGACCAGCAGCGTTTAAAGTTTATTATTAGCTCTCGTCAACTTGGTTTTTCTCTCAAAGATATTCAACACATTATAGGCGAGTCTGAGCAGGGGAATTGTCCTTGTCCGTTAACGCGTAAACTCATTACTAAACGCCTAGAAGAAACCGAAGCACTATTTCAAGAAACATTAAAATTACGAAATAGAATGCATGCAGCTCTGGCGCAATGGGATACATCAGCCGATGGTGCAAATGCCAGTGACGTGTGTAGTTTAATAGAATCTTTTGTTGATCCAATAAACGATTCTGCAAATAAGGAGCAGCGTAATGACGACTAATACAAAAGACACCGCGCAAAACTTTATTATTGAAGGCGCTAATTGCGGCAGTTGTGTGGCTAAAATTGAAAAAGCCCTTAATAGCGTGCAAGGTGCGCAAAATGTAGAAATGAACTTTGCACAGCGTACAGTACGTGTAGAAGGTAAAGCCCGCGAAAGCACGCTTATTAAAGCAGTCGAAAACATTGGTTATTCAGCTAAGCCAATGAGTAACGAGTCTGATCAAGATGCACTTGATGAAAAAGCAAAATCGGATGAGGCACATTACAAAAAGCTAATGCGTAATATGATATTAGCGTTAGGGGTCGGTGCACCGTTAATGATATACGGGCTTATTTTTGATATGAGTGTGACCACCGACACACAACGAATAGCCTGGTTTTTAGTGGGTATAGTCACGCTTGTGGTTATGGCTATATCAGGTAAACAATTTTACAACGGTGCATGGCAGGCATTCAAAAACCATGCTGCCAATATGGATACATTAATAGCGCTTGGTACAGGTACTGCGTGGTTGTATTCAATGTTTGTGGTAATAGCACCAAACTTATTACCACAAGTCGCAAGACACGTATATTTTGAAGCATCATCGATGATCATCGGTTTAATTAGTTTAGGGCTCGCTTTTGAAGTAAAAGCACGTGGGCGCACCTCACAAGCAATTAAACGCTTAATTGGCCTGCAACCAAAAACTGCACGCGTAATTCGTGATGGTCAAGAGCAAGACATCGACATTAGTGATGTTGTAAAAAATGATGAAGTACGCGTACGCCCGGGTGAAAAAATCCCTGTGGATGGCGATGTTATTGAAGGCAGCAGTACGGTTGATGAGTCAATGCTTACTGGTGAGCCAATGGCCGTCCGCAAAAAAACGGGCGATAAAGTCGTTGCCGGAAGTATTAATAAAAGTGGCACTTTATTATTTAAAGCCACGCACATTGGTAGCGAAACCACACTTGCCAATATTATCAATATGGTAAAGCGTGCACAAAACTCAAAGCCATCAATAGGGCGCTTAGCTGATGTTATATCAGGAATATTTGTACCAACAGTCATGATTATTGCGGTGCTTGCAGGCCTTGCATGGTTAAACTTTGGACCTGAGCCATCAATTGCTTATGCCGTTGTTGCGGTTACCACTGTACTTATTATTGCTTGTCCTTGTGCGCTAGGACTCGCAACCCCTATGTCGGTTATGGTGGGTATTGGTAAAGCTGCAGAGTCAGGAATATTAATTCGAAATGGTGAGTCGCTGCAAACAACATCTAAAATCACCACCATGATTTTAGATAAAACAGGCACTATTACTCAAGGCACACCGCAAGTTACCGATGTAGTTACCTTTAATAACAGTGATGAAAATACAGTAATGCAACTTGTTGCAAGCCTTGAAAGTAGCTCAGAGCATCCACTAGCCCAAGCAATTACGGCACACGCTAAAAAGCAGGGCTTAGCTTTAAGTAAAGTAGCCGACTTTAATGCAATTACAGGTAAAGGTGTCACTGGCAGTGTTGACGGGCAAACATTGTTGTTTGGCAATAAAGCGCTAATGGATAAATACAACGTGGCCGTTGATGATGCAATCGAGCAAGCTCAAACACTTGCCAGTGATGCTAAAACGCCCATGTATTTTGCAAGTAATAATAAGCTCCACGCTACTATTGCAGTAGCCGATCCAATTAAAGAGGATTCAGTTGAAGCTATTAAACGCCTGCAAGATAAAGGTACCCACCTAGTCATGCTAACAGGTGACAACAAAGCCACTGCACAAGCCGTTGCTAAACAAGTTGGTATTGATGACTTTATTGCAGAAGTAATGCCCGATGATAAAGTAAACGAAGTAACAAAACGCCAAGCAAATGGTGAAATAGTGGGTATGACAGGTGATGGTATTAACGATGCTCCCGCACTTGCACAAGCCGACGTAGGATTTGCAATTGGTACAGGTACCGATGTTGCAATAGAAAGTGCAGACATTACCTTAATGCGTGGTTCGTTACATGGCCTTGCTGATGCAATTGCAGTGAGTAATGCAACTATTTCAAATATTAAACAAAACCTATTTGGTGCCTTTATTTATAACGTGGCGGGTATTCCGATTGCAGCCGGCGTGTTGTATCCATTTTTTGGCATCCTACTTAACCCTGTTGTTGCAGGTGCAGCTATGGCACTTTCATCGCTTACAGTGGTAAGTAACGCTAATCGCTTACGTTTTTTCAAACCAAATAAATCGTAATTTAAGCTAAGGAGTACATTATGTTGATGATTAATATAGGTGGTGCACTGTTAATAGCTGCAATTATTTATTGGTTTTGGCTATACAAACCAGAGCAAACACAAAGTGATGACAACAAAGTAACGATAGTCGTTGATAACGGTGTTTATAAGCCAAGACACATTAAAGTGGCAGCCAACAAAGAGGTTGTACTTACCTTTGATAGAAAAGACAGCGCGCCGTGCGCCGAAACAGTGGTATTTCCACAGCTTGATATAAGTAAAACGCTGGCAATGGGTGATGGCAATACGGTTAAACTACCTGCGCTTGAAGCCGGTGAGTATGACTTTCATTGCCAAATGCAAATGTACAAAGGCAAGCTAGTTGCAGAGTAGTCTGAACTAAGTAGGTGTTGGGGTCGTATAGTTGCCTTATATAAGCTATGAGTAGGAGTGGTTACATTAAATGAATAAACTAAACCCTAAAAAATTATTGAATAGTAAATGGACCGCATCACCTGCTATAAATAAAGAAAAACACTTCATTATTGTTGAGGTGGAATTTGATGAAGACGGCAATGTAATTGAATGTATTACTGAGGCTGTTATGTCAAAAAATCAATATCCAATTAGTTGGCGAGATTTAAAGGATAACCAAAAGTGGCTGCAAGGGTGGAAGTAGTTTAAATCTACATAATTTACCTCACTCCAATAGCTGGCACGCGATGTAGGTTTGCTTAATTTAAGCAAACCTACATTTTACAGCGCATTAAACTATGAGTTGAATGCTACAACTTAGCTTTAGCATTGAAACCTTCCTAGATAAATTCGCCATTTGGCAACAAAACAGTTAATTTCAAAATATCTTTCCAAAATTTTTATAATAAATTTCAAAAACAATATAACTTACTGATTGTAAATAAATTAATTATTTAATAGCCGCAAATAAATCCTATGTAATTTCCATGTTCATATTCAGTTTATTTTGAAGGCTAACCTAAACGCCCCCTTATTGGCTTTTTAGCAAAAGTGTGTCTTTTTAATTAAACTTAACCAATTGATTTATAATGGTTTATTATTTTTAGTTAAACGGCTGTTGCTAAATAGCAACAATAACACCTCCCCAAATTAAGCTTTTCTCGCTTTATATCATTTAACTCATTGTTTTTAAATAATAAATAAAAAGTGGCACCGAAGTTGTAATACCTAGAGTGTATTAAGCAAAACGTGATGAAAGCCAAAGGCCTTAATCGCAACAACCCAATGAAGGAATACTATTATGAAAACATTTCAATCAACATTAGTACTAATGGCGCTAGCTTCTTCATCAGCGGCTTTTGCAGCAACAGATTTTGATACGCTAGACGTAGATGGTAATGGCGCAATCAGCCAAGCCGAAGCCTCAGTAGATGCTGAGCTTTTAAGCAAGTTTGAAGAACTCGATACTAACCAAGATGGTGAGCTATCTGAAGATGAGTTTTCTAAGGCCTAAAATTAAAGCCTTAAGCAGTTAATGCTCTGTGATGTTATCTAAATTCTGAGTTGCCAAAGACAACCTAAGTAGGCAAGGGAGCCTACTAAAAAGAATAACCAGGAAGTGACTAGAGAGCACTATAGAGCAAATTTATTTAGGACACCGCATACTTTTGAAGGATTAAATTATGAAAAAGCTACAATCAACATTTGTACTTATGGCTATTGTTTCTTCGTCAGTAGTATTTGCAAGCACAGACTTTGAAACACGCGATGCAGACGACAACGCTTCAATTAGTCGCTCTGAAGAATCGGCGCAAGTGATAGAGCAATTTGACGAGCTGAATGTTCAAAGTAGCGGTGGTCCGACAGAAAATGATTTTTTTGAATATTAATTTATAGACACTTTACTCCTAAAGGATCTTTGAAAAGGACTTCTTACCCCTAATCAGGCCCAAAGCCTAAGGAAACGATTATGAAAACATTACATAAAACTCTAGCTCTTGTAGCCCTAGCTTCTTCTTCAGCGGCGTTTGCTGCGGTAGATTTTGATTCTTTTGATACAGATGGCGACGGGGTAATTAGCAAAACAGAAGCCCAAGTAAATTCGCAACTAGTACAGCTTTTTGATCAATTAGATACAGATGGAAATGGCGAGTTATCTAAAGAAGAGTTTTCGAAGGTTCAGTAATAAGCTCTATGTAGAACCTTACCAGTCATACTCACAAAGCAGCTAAGTAATTAATACTTAGCTGCTTTTTTGTGCATTTAATTTAATATATTACTATTTAGTCACCAAAGTAGTGCAAAACTTGAGTTTGAATAGTGTCAAGTTACTGATTGTTAAGTTATTTTATTGTTGGTTTTAAACTTGCAAATCTATTTATAACTTAGGTTAATGAGTATTTAAAATGGCGCGAATGAGTTATATCAGTAGTGTTGAGCGCTACCACGAATATGAGCATGTAATACACAGTTTACTTGAATCTATTTTAATGAGTATTGAGGACGGATTAACTAAAGAACGTGATACTCGCTATCTGATTAAGCAGTACCCATTTTTAGAATTACAATATTGTTTAAATGCAGAAGGTTTGCAGCAGGGTAATAACGTCTGCTTTAAACGCGCATACAGCAAAAAATTAGGTGAAAGTGGTAATCAACAAGATTTAAGTGAGCGACCCTATTTTTTGAACGCTAAAGCAAGTGATAAAGTGTGCTTTACTGATCCCTATATTTCTATAGCGACTAACCATTTATGTATATCGGCGATTAAAGAGCTAAAAAAACCAATTAATAATCAACATTACTTGGTTGTTGATGTGAGCTTAACGCAGCTTATTGAGTTTGTAATGGGTGATACTGCGCGCGCTAATATGTCGCCTTACTTCAAGGCGGGTTACGGTATTATTGTGGCGTGCTTATTTTGCTTAGTATTATTTTTACTAAATATCGTTTTTAGTGATATATACGCTCTATTAACTCATGTAGATACCTCATCAGACCCACTTGAACCCTTTAGCATCATTATTTACATCACCCTAGCATTAGCAGTATTCGATTTAGGTAAAACAATACTCGAAGAAGAAATCCTGATGCATAAGGATATTTTTAGGCACTCGTCTACGCGGCGCACTATTACACGGTTTATCTCTACTGTGTTGATTGCTATATCAATTGAGGCGCTGTTAACTATGTTTAAAGCGGCGTTGGGGCAATCGGAATATTTAATGCCTGCCATAGCGATGATGCTGGCAGTGGTAGGGCTTTTAATTGCACTGGCTATTTATGTTTATTTAGGGGCAAAGGCCGAAACGCTATTAATGCGCGCTCGTTTAAAACAAAAATCCTCCAAGTAGGAGGATTTTTATATTACATAACTATTTAATAGCTATTTATTGCTTATCTTGCGCGCGTTTGGCTTTAAAGTCAGACTCGCTCGTCCACTTTGGCCAATCGCCATTATTTGCAAGCTGTGTGGCTATATCAACAATAAGATCTATATCTTGCTTAACACCACCTAACGGCCAACCAGCTGAGTAGTCGTCTGCTTCTTTATGGTATTTAAGCGCAATGTACTCAGGATCGGTATCACCCAGACTCATAAATAATAAACTAGGCACGCCTTGCTTAGAAAGCGAGAAATGATCTGATCTAAAAAACAAACCATTTTGCGGGCGAGGATCCATTTTAACAACACGGCCTTGTGATTTTGCAGCCTTTGCTAAATAGTTTTCCATTGTCGATAAATCTTTACCGTATTGTAAAATGTAGTCAGTGCCATCAAGCACGTTCATGCCATCAATATTTAATAAACCGACCATTTGTTTTGTAGGTACAACCGCACCTGATGCAAATTCTTCAGAACCAATTAACCCTGTTTCTTCTGCTGTAAAGTTAGCAAAAATAATTGAGCGTTTAAATGGTTTTTGCTTGTTCATTTCGCTCATTATACGTGCTATTTCAAGCGTGGCTGCAGTGCCTGAAGCGTTATCTACTGCGCCATTATAAATCTTAGGGCCAGTATCAGTTTGTTTAGTACCAAAGTGGTCCCAGTGAGCGCTAATAACAACGTATTCGTCAGGTGATTCGCTACCTGTAATTTGTGCAACTACGTTATGCGATTTGGCATGTGATACTTCGTTTTTAAAGGCAAGGTTTGCTTTTAAGTTAAGTGGCGTCGCTTTAAAGTCATTATTTAATGCTGCTTGTTTTAAATCTTGATAGTTAAGCTTTGCGGCGTTAAACATTTGCTCGGTCGCATCAAGTGTTAGCCAGCCCATAACCGGTAATTTAGACGCGTTTAAATTGTTATCCATTAACGTGTATTTAGTGCCGGTGTTTGAACTTTCAACTACGCCCCAAGGATATGCCGCAGGCGCGGTTTCATGAACAATAAATACAGCCTTTGCACCTTGGCGAGCGGCTTCTTCATATTTATAAGTCCAACGACCGTAGTAGGTCATTGCATTACCAGTAAAAAGGGCGTCGTTTTGAGTAGCAAAGCCTGGATCGTTAACTAGCACAACCACAGTTTTACCAGTTACATCAATATTTTTATAGTCATTCCAGTTATATTCTGGTGCATTAATACCATAGCCAACAAATATAACGTCAGAATTGCGTACATCAATTAATGGCTGAAGTTGCTCGGTACGTGCGGTAAAGTCTTTACCTGATTCAAAGCTTAAATCACCTACCTTTAACTGCATATCCTGATTAGCTGTCACCATTGCCATTTTTACAGGCTGTAAGTATTTACCTTTATAAGCACCGGTTAAACCCAACGCTTTATATTGCTCGCTTAAGTAGCCTACGGTTTTTACTTCACCATGAGTAAGCGGGCCTCGGCCTTCAAAGTCATCAGAGGCTAGCGTTTTAATATGCTGTTTAATATTGCTAAGGCTTACACCTGCTGTATTTTCTAATGGAGTTTGTTCGCTTGCAGGCTCTGAGCAGCCAAAGAGTGCAACTAGCAAGCTTAGGCTAGCGCTTTTTAAAAGAGTAGATGCCATAGTCTTCATATTGTTATTTAATTAGGCTTTCAATATAAAGGAAGCACCGCAGCGATGTCGAATTTTTATAGAGAACTTTTCATTCAATTGCAGATTGATATTATAAGGCGTATAAATAACGAACAATCTAAAGGAGCACATAATGGGCCAATGTAAAAAAGTGGGTATTTATAGCTAGTGGCATTGCATTTTTTGCTGCTGCAATATTAGCTGAGCAGGAGACATTTTTTGTGCTGTCTGCTTCTTTTATAATACTGGGCACTATAAGTATAAAAAAAGCGATTTAATAACCGCTTAGTTTTTTTAGCTAAATATAAAGCTTAAATACAATACTTGGCACTAAAAGCAAAAAACCAGCATTAGCTGGTTTTTTTTGCATAGGTTGCAGTTAGCTTTATGCGTCTGCAAGTTTTACGCGGATCTTACTTTTATCAACAGTAGATTGGTTAAGTGCAGTAATTGCGCTTTTACTTTCTATGTCGTTTGGCATTTCTACAAAGGCAAAACCTTTAGATTGGCCAGTTTCTTTATCAAGTACCAAGTTACAAGTAGTCACTTTACCGTGCTCTGCAAATAAAGTACGAAGCTCATGCTCAGTGGTAGCACGAGACAAGTTACGAACTAATAGTTTCATAATGAACCTAAATAATTATGTCAGTATTAATTATCTCAAGTAACTCAGGTTTAACCTAATTTTATTTTAAAACAAATATAAATAAACACTCTATAGAAATAATTTTTTGTATCACTATGAAAATAATAGATTTTATAATTAAATTTAAAATATCAGTAAATTGGTAATTGAGTTGTGGTTATTTGTACAATAAATTGGTAAGTTCATATTTAATTAACTTACTATTAACCGCAGAACTACTCATGTCTAAATATACCCTTAAACCCTGTAATACAGTTACAGCTATACTTCTATCTTGTTTAGTTACTGGTTGTGGCAGCTCAGGCTCTGATCCTACGGTGCAAAATAATGAAGCGATTTCTTCACAAACTCCTGCAACAATTGGTGGTAACACTCTAGGTGAAGTTATTAGCGATAGTAATGATGCAATAACAGGCTCGTTAACTATTACGGATCAACAATCAGGTGAAGCTGCTTTTGTAGCACAAGAAAATAGCGCTACAAGCTATGGTTTTTTTAGCTTAAATGCTGGTGGAGATTGGTCATACACACTTGACGATTTAAACGCTTCAATAACATCTTTAAGTGAAGGTGAAACACTACAAGATACAATAACAGTAAACTCTGTAGATAGTACCAGCGCACAAATTATCATAACAATTGTAGGTGCACCAATAGCTCAAGCTGATGGCTTTGAGAAAATATCACACGTTTTATTGCGATCAGATGGCGTTAATTCGGGGCTTGACGCATACACGCTTATTGAAAATGCCTTCGGCGAAGGGTCAATTGAATCTCCAGACTTATATGCTGGCAATCATCAAAGTGTTGTCCATATTATTGAAGATACCGATACGATAATTGGTAACCATTTTGTCTTTTTAGCTCACCGAGATGATGACCAAGATAAAGACAAAGGCGCAAGTGATAGACAACGTAACGAAATAAAAACCTACGATAAATCACCACAAGAAACACTGGCGTTTGAGGGTGAGACATTTCAATATAGCTGGAAATTTAAAGTAAGCAGCGAGCTTGAGCTTACGAGTAAGTTTAGCCATTTTTTTCAAATAAAAGCCCGAAATGACAGCAACGATAATACTAATGGTAATGACGACCAGCCTGTTATTACGCTCTCGGGTGCACAAAAAAACAGTACAGGCAATCAACTGCAAGTGCGATATAGTGCAGGCTTTGATGAAAACGGTAACAGCACAGGGCTTGATAAAAACCTCATTGAAACCGACTGGTCACTCATTACAGATGAATGGGTCAAGGTATTTGTACAAGCTACATTTAGTGAAAACGGTAAGTTTGATATGACGTTAACGCGCTTAAGCGATAATGCAGAGATATTTAATATAAGCGAGCAAAACATAGATATGTGGCGCGGCTTTAGTGATGCTGATTTTGCTCGTCCTAAGTGGGGAATATACCGCTCAATTGTTGAAACCGACAGCCTTCGCGCTGATGAAGAACGTGTTAGGTTTGCTGATTTTTCTATTACAAAAGGTAAGATAGCGCAGTAAGCTATTTTATCAATTAGCATGAAAAAGCCGTTAATAATTATGCATCATTAACGGCTTTTTTAATTTTTTGATAAAAGTGATTATTTCACTTCTTTACCCGCTGCTTGTTGATCAGCATGGTAGCTTGAACGTACAAACGGGCCAGAAGCCGCGTGAGTAAAGCCAATTTCGTCTGCATACGCTTTTAAGCCGTCAAACTCTACTGGTGGCACGTAGCGCTTAACCGGTAAGTGATGCTTAGAAGGTTGTAGGTACTGGCCTACAGTTAGCATGTCAACGTTGTGAGCACGTAAATCGCGAAGTACTTCTTCAATTTCGCTAATTTCTTCACCTAAACCAACCATTAAGCCTGATTTAGTTTTTACTTCTGGGTGAGCTTCTTTAAAGCGACGAAGTAATTCTAAAGACCATTTATAGTCAGCACCTGGACGAGCTAGTTTGTATAAACGTGGCGCAGTTTCAAGATTGTGGTTAAACACATCTGGTGGCGTCTCGATTAGTATCTCTAGTGCGCGGTCCATTCGGCCACGAAAATCAGGTACTAAGATTTCGATAGTAATAGTTGGATTATGTTTACGAATCTCGCGAATACAATCGGCAAAATGCTGTGCACCACCATCACGTAAATCATCACGGTCAACTGAAGTGATTACAACGTAGCTTAGCTTCATATCTTTAATAGTAAGTGCTAGCTTTTCAGGTTCAGTGGCATCAGGTTTTAATGGGCGACCGTGAGCAACATCACAAAATGGGCAACGACGAGTACAAATAGCACCTAAAATCATAAAGGTAGCTGTACCGTGGTTAAAACATTCAGATAGGTTAGGGCACGAAGCTTCTTCACATACCGAGTGTAAGCCATGCTTACGTAGCGCTTTTTTAATACCGTCAATACGATCGGTTGATTTAGGTAAGCGAATTTTTAACCATTCTGGCTTACGCAACATTTCAGTTTTTTCTGTAGGTAAAACTTTTACTGGGATCAACGCCATTTTTTCTGCGTCGCGTAGTTTTACACCTGGTTCCATTTTGACTGGTTTATTCATTCGTTTTCAAACCCTTCAGTATGCTTAACCTGTGTTGCATTAAGCTTCTTGATCATGTGTTTCACCAATCCTTCACCCGCACTTTCTAGGTTTTGAGGACCATCTAATTCTTTAGTTTGCACCATATTCATGCCCGCATAACCACATGGGTTAATGCGTAAAAATGGACTTAGGTCCATGTTAACATTTAATGCTAAGCCATGAAACGAGCAACCACGACGAACCCTTAAACCAAGGGATGCAATTTTACTGTCATTAACGTATACACCTGGTGCATCAGCTTTAGCATAAGCTTCAATACCATACTCGGCGAGTGATTCAATAATGCACTCTTCAAGCCAAGTAACCAGTTCACGTACACCAATCTTTAAACGACGTAGATTAAATAATACATACATCATTTGCTGGCCAGGGCCGTGGTAAGTTACTTGCCCGCCACGGTCAACTTTAATCACCTCAATGTCGCCTGGAGCTAGTAAGTGTTCGTCCTTACCAGCCTGACCTTGGGTGAATACACTCTCGTGCTCTACAAGCCAAATTTCATCTGGCGTATTTTCATCACGGGTGTCGGTAAAGTCCTGCATTTTTTGCCAAATTGGCATATAACGCTGACGACCCAGTTGGCGTACGATCAAAGTGTTTTCGTTCACAACAAATCTCAACTATGGATTAAAGCATGTGGCGTACGTCATCAATATTGCTGATCACGTTGTAAATTTCTTCAATGTGTTTGCCACTAGTAACTGTTGCTACAAGGCTTACTGACTCGTAATTACCTTTGCTGCTTGGTTTTACTTTAGGGGCGTAATCGCCAGGTGCTATTGGTTGTAACTTAGCTAAAATTTGATCAGTTAAGTTTACGTTAGCTAAACCCATTATTCTGAATGTAAATGGGCAAGGGTACTCTAGGTACTCATCAAATTTAGTATCTTTAACAGGTTGAACCACGACGGTGACTCCTCATACAAAAGTGTGGACTCTATGCAAGCTTGAAGCTTAATACAGATAGGCAATTAGCAGTCTTGCTTATATGGGGCGCATTCTAACATTTTTCAAGCAAAAAAAAACGCCTCACAGTGGAGACGTTTAAATTAGTTACCTAGTTAATAGGGGAGATATAAATTACTGCATGATCTGTAAGCGTAAGTAATCATAAATTTTGCTAAAGAAGCTGCCTTCTTCCACTTCTTCAAGTGTAACTAGTGGGTATTGAGCAATATCTTCGCCCTCTAGTTGTAAGAATAACGTACCTACTTTAGTACCTTTAGCAAGTGGTGCTTCAAGCGTATTATCTAGCTCAAAGTTAGCTTTAAGGTTTTTATGCTGACCACGTGGGATAGTAATTGGTGTATCTTCTAAAATACCTAAAGATACGTTCTCTTTGTTACCCATCCAAATACGTTGTTCTGCAAAGCTATCGCCTGCTTTGTACGGAGTAATTGTTTCATAAAAACGAAAACCATAGTTAAGTAGCTTTTTACTTTCTACTTTACGAGCTCGTTCGCTTGAGGTACCCATAACAACAGCAATTAAACGCATATCGTTTTTAGTTGCTGAGGTAACTAGGCTGTAACCAGCTTCTGATGTATGCCCTGTTTTAATGCCGTCAACATCTAAGCTTTCATCCCATAATAATGAGTTACGGTTATATTGCTTAATGCCGTTATAAGTAAATGACTTTTGCTTATAAAGTGCATATTCATCTGGCACATCACGAATAAGAGCAGCACCAAGTGTCGCCATATCGCGTGGAGTTGTGAAGTGCTCGTCAGTATCAAGGCCGTGGCTGTTGATAAAGTGACTGTTGCTCATACCTAATTTAGCAGCATGGGCATTCATTAAATCAGCAAATGCGCTTTCGCTTCCAGCAATATGCTCAGCCATTGCTACACATGCATCATTACCTGATTGAATAATAATACCGTGGTTAAGCTCATCAACACTAATTTGTTTACCTACTTCAATAAACATCTTTGAAGATTCTGGAAAGTTTTTAGCCCATGCTTTTTCGCTTACCGTTACCATATCGGTAGTGGCAATATTACCTGCTTTAATTTCAGTACCAATTACATAACTGGTCATCATTTTAGTTAAACTTGCAGGTGCTAGCTGTGTATCGGCTTCACCTTCAGCAATAACTTTACCAGTTGTAAAGTCGACTAAAAAATAACCTTTCGCATTAACTTGAGGTGGTGCCGGAATAATTTGGGCGCTGGCTGAGAATACGGCGGCTGTACAAACTAGGCCGCATACACCTTTGAGGATTTTATGTTTAATAGATTTCATCATACTCATTAATGGTTAAAGTTAAAGATTCGCGTTACGCCATTTTATACCCAAACTACCCCGAGATGCGAGCATCTTGGGCTGGTTTGGGTATTAGTCTTACTGAGTGTAAAGCAAGAACGCGTTTTGAAATTGATTTTCTTTTAATTTTTTTAATACTTCGTTTGCATGAGGGGTATCTTTTATTGGCCCTAAATGCAGTCTGTAAATATCGTCTTTTTGCACAATATTTGTTGGTAATTTGTATTGCTCTCGCAATGTGCTGGCAAGTGCTTCAATATTAGCAAGTGTACTACCTGCAGCTACCTGAATATAGGTTTGACGCGCAGTTGCGCCCGCAAGCGTAACGGCCTCTAGCTTAACCTTTGCTGTACCATGGGTGTAGTAGCCAAGCTTATAAGCGGCTGCGTACGAAAGATCAATTATTCTATCGTCATGAAATGGGCCACGGTCGTTCACGCGTACGATTACCGACTTACCATTTGCTGTATTGGTTACTTTAACAAAGCTAGGTAGTGGCAGCGTTTTATGCGCTGCGGTCATGGCAAACATATCATACGTTTCACCATTTGAGGTGTGATAACCATGAAATTTACGACCATACCAAGAGGCAATGCCTTCCTCACTATAACCCGTCTCATCAAGCATGGGCGAATAGCTTTTACCAAGCACTGTGTATGGGCGGCTAGCGCTAGCACTTTTAGTGGTTTCGGTAACTATAGCGTCTTGCATCTCAAGTGTAGTTGGAGCTCTTAATGGCGCTGCATCATGACGCATACTATAACGGCTACTTGGCCCACTACTACAAGCACTTAAAAGTAAAATTAATAATGTAGTAAATATAAACTGATTCGTGTGTCGCATTATTTTAAAAGCATCCTTTTATCTGTCGCGATTGACATAATAATGCCAAATCCTGCCATTAACGTCACCATCGATGTACCACCATAACTAATCAGTGGTAAAGGTACGCCTACAACAGGTAATAAACCCGATACCATGCCTATGTTTACGAATACATATACAAAAAAGGTGAGGGTGAGTGCGCCTGCGAGCAATTTACCAAATGCATCTTGTGCATTAACAGCAATGTATAAACCACGACCAATAATAAATAAGTACAGGCTAAGTAAAACACATACGCCGAATAAGCCAAATTCTTCGCTTAAAACCGAAAATATAAAGTCGGTGTGGCGCTCTGGCAAAAACTCTAATTGCGATTGTGTACCAAGCAACCAGCCTTTACCTTCTATGCCGCCTGATCCAATAGCAATTTTCGATTGAATAATATGATAACCCGAACCAAGCGGATCGCTCTCAGGATCTAAAAAGGTGAGTACACGTTGTTTTTGATAATCGTGCATACCGTAGTGCCAAAATGGCCATGCAGCAAGCGCTACAATCGAGCTTAAAAACCCTATTAAACGCCAACTCAACCCAGACAAAAATAATACAAATATACCTGAGCTTGCAATAAGTATAGCGGTACCTAAATCGGGTTGTTCTTTAATTAATAATGTAGGGAGCATTACAATCATAAAACCAATAATTAAATGTAGCGGGCGAGGTGGTAAGTGATTTCTACCTATATACCAAGCCACCATCATCGGGACTGCCAACTTCATTAATTCTGCAGGTTGAAACCGTGTCACCCCTAAATTGAGCCAACGCTGCGCGCCTTTTGAGCTTACTCCAAATAAAAGTACACCGACTAGCATTAATAACCCAACACAATAAAGTGGGATCACTAACCGCTTTAACGTGGCAGGCGAAAACTGGGCTAAAACAATCATAGCAACAATCGCACCGCCCATGCGGGTCATATGCCTAATCATCATAGAAGACTCTTGCCCGCTTGCGCTGTAAACAACCATTATGCTGCCAGCCATCATTATAAGTAGTGCAATAAGCAGCGGTAGGTCGAGGTGCATACGCATCCAAATAGAGCGTTTATCGTGCAAAGCGGTCATGGTGTCTCGTTCCTTGCAAGATTAACAGGGTTGGCTGCAAAGTAGTAATCCATAAGTTGGCGAGCTATTTGAATGCCGCCGTGGTTGTTTTCTAATACAACAGAAACCACAATTTTAGGATCGCTATAAGGTGCAAAGCCTACATAAATTGTATTATCGCGTTGGCGCTCTTTTAGAGATTCTGCATCGTAACGCTCACCTTGGGCAATACTAACTACTTGCGCGGTACCGGTTTTACCAGCCGAGTCGTAGTTAGTCCCTTTAAATGCTTTGTGGGCTGTGCCTGATATTTTTTGTACTGTATTATGCATTGCATCTAACGATACTTGCCAATGGCGCGGATCTTTTAAAATAACAGGAGGTTTTTCTTCGTTGTTAATTTGCGTTATGTCGCTATCTTTTTTTATTACTTGCACCAAATGAGGGGGATGATTAATACCACGATTAACTAATATGTTAGTTGCATTTGCAATTTGAATTGGTGTGGCAGTCCAGTAACCTTGGCCAATGCCTACCGAAATAGTATCACCAGGCCACCAAGACTCTTTAAAGCGTCCTTCTTTCCATTCTTTTGAAGGTAGAATAGCAGTAGTTTCTTCGTGAATATCAATACCTGACAAATCACCGTAGCCAAAACGGGCCATAAAATCGCTTATTTTAGTAATGCCTAATCGATAAGCCGCATCGTAAAAATAGGTATCGCACGACTCTTCAATGGCTTTGTATACATCTACATGACCATGGCCCCAACGTTTCCAGTCACGCCATTTATGCTCTACGTTTCGTATTTCAAAAAAGCCTGGATCCCACATTGATGTTGTTTCATTTACTATATTTTCTTCAAGCGCTAATACAGCCATTAAGGGCTTTACCGTAGAGGCCGGCGCATAACGACCTTGCGTAGTACGGTTTATTAATGGCCGGTCTTGGTTAAGCAGCGCTTTATAATTTTTGCTGCTAATGCCGTGTACAAATAAGTTTGGATCGTAACTTGGGTTTGAATAAAGTGCCAGCACGCCGCCATCTTTGGCGTCCATAACTACAACAGCGCCACGCATATCTTTAAGCGCATGTTGTGCTATTTGTTGCAAGCCCACGTCTAAAGTAAGTACTAGGTCGCTACCAGGTTGCGGTTGGGTCATGCTCAGGGTGCGTATTACACGGCCACGGTTATTAACTTCTACCCGTTGTGAGCCTACTTTACCGTGCAGTGTTTCTTCGTAATATTTTTCTATGCCGAGTTTGCCAATGTCGTGCGTAGCGCGGTAATTGGTTGCACGGTCTTCTTGTTCTAATTGGTTTAGCTCTTTTCTATTAAGCTTGGCAACGTAACCGAGCGCATGCGTTAGTGTGTCGCCAAATGGGTAGTAGCGTGCAAGGCGTGCCTCAATGCTAAAACCAGGGAATTTATGTTGATTAACCGAAAATTTCGCCACTTCTGTTTCGTCTAAGCGAGCTTTTAATACTTGTGATTTAAAACGACGGGTGTGTTTTATATCTTTTAAGAAGTCTTGTTTGTCTTGCTCTGTAATCGCAATTATTTTACTTATTTGATCAAGCGATTCGTCAAGGTCGTCTACCTCTTCGGGGATGACCTCAAGGTTGTAAACAGGTTTGTTTTCAGCAAGTAGCACACCGTTACGGTCGTAAATTAAACCACGGTTGGGTGCAATAGGAATAACTTTAATACGATTATCGTTGGAGCGGGTTTGGTAGTCTTGGTGATCTTCGACCTGAATAGTATAAAGATTAGAAAGCAATACTGCGACTAATCCTAATACAAAAACAAAACCCACGAATGCTCGCCTAGCAAATAAGTTTGCTTCTGCGGAGTGGTCACGAATAGTGGGTCTATGTTTTAGCATGGCAAGGGGTTACTCGCGATGATAAGGATGGTTGTTATTTAAGCTCCAGCCTCGGTAAAGGCTCTCTGCAACAATTATACGCACCAAAGGATGCGGCAATGTTAGATTAGATAACGACCATTTTTGCTCAGACGCTGCAATACACTCTGGAGCAAGTCCTTCAGGTCCGCCAATAAGTAAACTTACATCGCGGCCATCGAGTTGCCATTTTTCCATATTTTTAGCAAGTTGGTGAGTATCCAGTGCTTTCCCTGTTACCTCTAACGTTACAATACGATTGCCTTTTGGAATAGCCGCTAATGTTTTTTCACCTTCAATGTGTAAAATACGCTTTATATCTGCATTTTTACCACGTTTACCGGCTGGAATTTCGATTAACTCTAGCGCCATATCCTTAGGGAAACGGCGCTGATATTCTGCAAATCCCGTTTCTACCCATGCTGGCATTTTAGTACCAACAGCAATCATTTGTATTTTCACGTATTACTTCCAAGCATTGTCTAAAATGAGTGAGCGTTTAGCCCCACAGTTTTTCTAGATCGTAATAGCTACGTGCTTCGTTTTGCATCACGTGTACAACCACATCACCTAAATCAACCAGTGCCCATTCGCCGTCGCCTTCACCTTCATAACCTAGTGGCTCTGAATCTGCATGACGCGCTTCTTTTGCTAAGTGATCGGCAATTGACTGTACGTGGCGTTTAGAAGTACCAGAACAAATTACCATGTAATCTGTAATATCTGATGTTTCAGTTACGTCAATATGAACGATGTCACGCGCTTTCATATCGTCAATTTTGTCCATAGCAAAGGCGAGTAGTTGTTTTGAATCCAAGGTTTTGTCTCAATTTAAAAATTTAATGGCGCGCATTTTAACACGCTAGGAGTTTTTAAGCATCAATTTGATAGAGCTGATGCACTTCTATGTAATGACTCACTGCATCGGGCAATAGTTCATTCTTTTTATTACTTTTTTTTAGCTGCTTGCGAATTGTACTTGAGGCCGCATCGAGCATTTCGCCCGGTAAAAAATAAAGTTTACCTGCAAGTGAGTGTTTAAGTGCCGCTACTTCGCCAGCATTTGCGTGTTGCATATAGCTTTTGAGCTCACCTTTTACAGTGCAATGTTGAGCTGGGCGCTGGTACACCACAATATGGCAAAGCTGTGTTATTGCCTTCCACTCAAACCACTTATCGAGATTGTTAAACGAGTCCATACCAATTAAAAATAAAATAGGTGTAGTGGGGTGCTCTTTACGAAGTTCTTGCAAACTAAGTAGCGAATACGATGGACCAGCTCGGTTAAGCTCTCTTAAATCGAGTTCAAAATGAGGATAAGGTGCAATAGCTGCGTTTAGCATATTAATACGGTGCTGCGTACTAATTCCCGGAGCTGCTTTATGTGCAGGGAGTGCACAGGGCATAAAATAAAGCGTATCTAAATTAAACGCATTAACGCATTGCTGCGCCATATTTAGATGGCCTAAATGGACGGGGTCGAAAGTGCCACCAAAAATTGCGATCATTTAACACCCATTATTTATTAATTAACCGCGTGGCACGGCATAGGAATGTTGAGCGGCTGGCAAAATTTAATACAAATATGAGCAAGCGCTTGGTAAGGTGCAATTAAATTACCTTGCTTGTAACTGGCATCAAACAACGCAACATCACTGTTTATTTGTTCCAGTGTGTGCATATTTAAACGGTTAATTGCGTTTTGAACTGGACCTTGTTGGTTTTTCCAAATTGCTTTTTGTTTAAATAAATTTGCTATGGGTTCGCCATTTAATAAACCAAGTTGCACACTTATAAGTGTATTAAGCTCTTTGGTTATAGCCCACAAAATACTCACCACTTCGGTGTTATCGCTGGCAAGTTTGTTTAGTACTTTTATAGCTTGTTTAGCGTGGCCATTTAATAGTGCATCGCTTAAATCAAAAATATCAAACTTGGCTTGATTTAACAGCCCTTGCATAACTAGTTGCTGAGTAATTAATGCATTGCCGTGTAGTAGCGAGAGCTTTTCAAGCTCCTGAAAACAGGCTAATAAGTTGCCTTCAGTGGCATTTATTAAGCTTACTTTGGCGTCGCTTTGCATATTAAGTGATAAACGTTGGCATTGCTCATCAAGCCATCGTTTTACGTGAGAGCCCGTAAGTGGGTAGCAAGGTACGAACACGCCTAGTTTATCAAGGGCTTTAAACCACGCACCACGTTGTACTTCTTGACTGGCTTTAGCGCCTTTAACAATTAAAATAGTATCGGGATTAACCAGCTCAACTACTTTTTTAAAGGTATTGCTGCCAATAACGCCTGGCTTTTGTTGGTTTAAATCAAGCTCAATAATAGTGCGGGCGCTAAACAGCGACATGCTCTGATACTGGGCTATGATTTCTTGCCAATCGAATCCTTGCATTAAAGTAAACTTAATTACTTCATCAAAACCTTGTTGCTTAGCACAGTCGCGAATTTGTTGTACGCACTGCGCTTCTTGAAAAGGCTCTTCACCAAATACTAAATAAAAGGGCTTTAGCCCTTTATTTAATTCACTCGGTAGTTGATTAGCATAGCAGCGCATTATAGTTGCGACAGCTCTCTAACAATACGACGACTGGCTTGCTCACGAATCTCGCTAATGAGTAGCTCAAGCTCTTTTGCTTTTGCTAATGCATGATCCGGATCGTCTTGGTAATTACGGTAAAGCTCAAAACGTTTTTCTATCGCTTTTTCGCCAGGGAGTTTAACTACATACGACACGCCATAAGCAAGTTCGTATTCAGCAACCTGACCATTTTGAAACAGCGAAAGAGTTTGGCGTTCAATACTTTCTTTGCGTAAATACAATTGGGCTTTATCTTTAGCTGACGATACTAGCTCTACGTTACTCGCTTTAAGCTCTTTTTTAAGCTCAGTAAATAAAGTCGATTTTTCATCATCGCCTACAAGTGTTAGCTGTTTTAAGTTATCAGGCAAGCTAGAGGCTTTTTTTAAATGAAAGCCACAGCTTGATAACAAAAAACAGACTAGCACTAAGGCTAGTCCATTTTTAATGGCGTTAAATGCAGCCATATTAGTTAGCTACCACGTTAAGTAGTTTACCTGGAACGTAAATGATTTTACGAATAGTTGCGCCATCCGTAAATTTAGTTACGTTAGATTCTGCAAACGCAAGGGCTTCTACTTGCTCTTGAGTGGCATCAGCTGCCACTGTTAACTTAGCGCGAAGCTTGCCGTTTACTTGTACGATGATTAGTTTTTCATCTTCAACAAGAGCCGACTCGTCAACTTTTGGCCACTGCGCATCTAAAATCTCGCCTTCTTTACCAAGCTCTTTCCAAAGCTCATGTGATAAATGCGGAGTAATAGGTGCAAGCATAATAACTAATGCTTCAAGTGCTTCGTTAGCAATCGCTACATCTTGTTTGTCGCTCAGTGGTGCTTTTAATAACTTATTAGAAAGCTCCATAATGGCTGCAATAGCGGTGTTAAAGGTTTGACGACGTTCAACATCATCAGTCACTTTAGCAATTGCTTTGTGTAAGTCGCGACGTAGTACTTTTTGCGGGTTAGTGAGCGCTGATTTATCAAGTGCTTGGTAACCTACTGTTTTAACATCTACTGCGTATTTCCATACACGTTTTAAGAAGCGATGTGCGCCTTCAACACCTGAGTCTGACCATTCAAGCGTTTGCTCTGGTGGTGCTGTAAACATCATAAATAAACGCACTGTATCTGCACCGTATTGGGCAATTACTTGTTGTGGGTCTATACCGTTGTTTTTAGACTTCGACATTTTACTCATGCCTGATGAGAATACCGGCTCACCGTCTTCTTTATGCCATGCTTTAGTTACGCGGCCCTTGTCGTCGGTTTCGGTATTTACATCGCTTGGCGAAATCCATACATCGCCGCCTTTTTCATCTTTACGATAAAATGTTTCAGCAAGCACCATACCTTGACAAAGTAAGCGGTCGAACGGCTCGTCTGAATTTACTAAACCAAAGTCACGTAATAATTTATGGAAAAATCGCGAGTACAATAAGTGTAAAATAGCGTGCTCAATACCACCAATGTATTGGTTTACTGGTAACCAATAGTTAGCAGCCGCTGGATCTAGCATGCCTTCGTCGTAGCGTGGGCTACAGTAGCGTGCGTAGTACCAAGATGATTCCATAAAGGTGTCAAACGTGTCAGTTTCGTGAAACGCAGGTGCGCCATTTACTGTTGTTTTAGCCCATTCAGGGTCTGCTTTAAGAGGTGACGTTACACCATTCATTACCACATCTTCTGGTAAGCGAACTGGTAGCATATCTTCTGTTGCTGCAAGTTCTTTGCCTTCTTCGTCGCTAAGCATTGGGATTGGAGAGCCCCAATAACGCTGACGGCTCACACCCCAGTCACGTAGACGGAAGTTTACTTTACGCTCCCCAACACCGAGTGCTTCAAGCTTGTCGGCAATGGCTTTAAACGCGGCGTCAAAATCAAGACCATCAAATTCACCTGAATTTACAAGTACGCCTTTATCGGTAAATGCTTCTTGCTCAAGGTTTACTTCAAGACCTGAGCCTTCAACCGGTGCAATTACTTGTTTAATATCTAGGCCGTAAGCCGTTGCAAATTCAAAATCGCGTTGGTCGTGTGCAGGTACCGCCATAACAGCGCCTGAGCCGTAATGCATTAATACAAAGTTAGCGACCCAAATTGGTACTTGCTCGCCCGTTAATGGGTGAGTTGCGTAAAAGCCTGTTGCTATGCCTTTTTTCTCCATTGTTGCCATGTCTGCTTCGGCAATTTTGGTGTTTTTGCATTCTTCAACAAACATTGCAACAGCATCGCTATTTTTAGCGGCTTCTTGTGCAATAGGGTGACCACCAGCAACAGCAACATACGTCACACCCATAAAGGTGTCTGGACGAGTTGTGTATACACTAAAAGTTTCGTCGTTATCGGTGCGTTTAAATTCAATATCACACCCTTCAGAGCGGCCAATCCAGTTACGCTGCATTGTTTTAACTTGCTCTGGCCAATCTTCCAACTTGTCTAAATCGTCAAGTAGTTCTTGTGCGTAGTCGGTAATTTTAATAAACCACTGTGGAATCTCTTTTTGCTCAACCACAGCGCCTGAACGCCAACCGCGACCGTCAATAACTTGCTCGTTAGCTAATACTGTTTGATCCACTGGATCCCAGTTAACCGTCGACATTTTTTTATACACTAAGCCTTTTTCGTAAAGCTTAGTGAAAAACCACTGCTCCCACTTGTAGTATTCTGGATGACACGTCGCAATTTCGCGATCCCAGTCATAACCAAAACCTAATTGCTTAAGCTGTGTACGCATGTAGTCAATATTTTCGTATGTCCACTTAGCAGGTGCTGTTTTGTTTTTAATAGCAGCGTTTTCTGCAGGTAAACCAAACGCATCCCAACCCATAGGTTGCATTACGTTTTTGCCTTGCAGGCGCTGGAAACGAGAAACAACATCACCAATGGTGTAGTTACGTACATGACCCATATGCAGTCGACCACTCGGATAAGGAAACATAGAAAGGCAATAATACTTTTCTTTGCTCTCATCTTCAGTGACTTTAAATACCTGGTTTTCTTCCCAGTAGCTTTGTACTTTTGACTCTATATCTTGCGGGTTATATTGCTCTTGCATCTATGGTTCCAGACTTCTTGCAAACTAATAAAAAATTGACATTAGGATACCCCAAATAAAGTGCTATTCACAGCGTCAAAAACGCGGTTTTGATAAATTCTAACCTTCAGTTCAGGTTAACCTATACTTATCTAAGTTATAGGGTGATTTAACAGCAATTTTGAAGGAGTAAAAAATGGCAGATTATAAAGCATGGCTTGGCGATTTAACCAAATGGCTAAAAGATGTAAAAGATCATGAAGTAAAAGACGCAGTTACTCGATTTGTTGAATCTGAGCAGGCACTTAAAGATTTAGGGCAAGAAAGATACGCTTTATATAAAAGTTATTTACAGCGCGATATAGAACATGTCCAAGAAAACGAATCGCACTATAATTCGCTTGCATGGCAAGAGCTTAAAGAGTCCTTATGGTTTGAGCTTTCGCACATAGAAGATAAAACTCAGCTTGAGTGGCAATCTCTTAGTCAAGATTTTAAGCACAATGGTGTGTATCACGCAGGCGAATGGATAGCCATGGGCACATTAGTATGTAAGAATTGCACCCATAGTTACGATGTTTATCACGCGACACAAATTACACCGTGTATTGAATGTGATGGAATCTATTTTAGTCGTAAGGCGCTGCACCCTTAAATATAATTATTAAGTGGCTGCGGGCCACTTAATACGCCCAAAGGCCAGCGAATATGTTGGTAAAAAAAGAAGTTAGAATGACGAAAAAATTGCTGCCACTATCTGTTTCAAAGCTCGCACCGAGTATTTCTACTAATCACGTACATACGTGTATGAGCAATCCATACCCCGAGCAACTAACATTTATAGGCCAACAACGCGCCCAAAGTGCCTTAGATTTCTCTTTAGGGATGGAACTACCTGGTTACAACGTTTATGTAATGGGCGAGGCTGCCCATGGGCGCTTTACGCTTGTTAAAGATAAACTTAAGCAACACGCAAAAGACCGCCCAACACCAAACGAATGGTTATACGTAAATAATTACGATGATCACAGAGAGCCTATCGCGCTGTTTATGCATGCAGGTCAAAGCAAGCAACTTAGTGACGACATAGATTCATTTTTAGATGAAGTACTCGACACATTTCCTGCTGCATTTGATAACCCAGGATACCAACGCAAAAAAAAATCAATCGACCGTGAATTTAACGATGCCTACGACAGCGCTATTACTGCAGTAGAAATTGCGGCATTTGAGCAAAGTGTTGCATTAGTCGAAGAAAAAAATTCAGTTGGGTTTGCACCGCTTGTAGATGGTAAACAATTAAGCGATAGCGAATTTGGCGAACTTGAAGAAACGTTACGCGAAGAGTTTTTTGAAAAAATTGAAAAGCTAGAAGATGCATTAATAGAAGCGTTAATTGAGCTGCCACGCTGGAAGCGCGAATCAAAAGAAAAACAGCGTAATCTTAAAAAGTCGACTGCAGAGCAGGCCACAAAACCGCTTTTAAAAGACTTAGAACATAAATATGCAACTCATATTGGTGTACTGCGTTATTTAAAAGATATACGCGTTGAAATTATAGACGCGGTACTTGAGTGGCTCGATGACGAAGACGAAAGCGAAGAAAGCAAAGAAGACTTTGATCGTAAAGGCATGCTTACCGACTTTTTTGCACCTAATATTTTAGTTGAGTTTAAAGAAGACGATGCAGCACCCGTGGTGTACGAGCCCAATCCAACATTTGGTAATATATTTGGTAAAATTGAGTATTCCACATCGCAAGGGTCTTTAATTACCAGTTATCGCTCTATTCAGCCGGGAGCATTGCACCGTGCTAATGGCGGTTATTTAATTATGGATGCTGAAAAGGTAATGGCTAACCCTCAAGTGTGGGATGGTTTAAAACTTTCGCTAAAAACGCATCAAATTAAAAACGACTTACCGTATCAAGATAGCTCAGTAGGTAGTAGTTTTACACTTCGCCCGCAGCTTATACCGCTTGATGTAAAAATTATTTTATTAGGCTCGCGCGAACTGTATTACACCATAGGTGAATACGATGAAGAGTTTGCAGAGTTATTTAGAGTATTAGCTGACTTTGATTACTACTTACCAAGTAGCGATAAATTACAGTACCAATTTATAACTAAAGTTACCGAGTACTGCGAGCAAACATTAAAGTGCACTACCACACAAGCAGCTATGGTGCGTTTACTTAAGTTTAGCTACCGCCAAGCAGAGCATCACAATAAGCTTTCTGCGCGCTTTGCTGATGTACTTGAATTAGTTGCAGAGGCAAGTTACTACGCAAAACAAGATAAATTAACTGTTGTAGATGCGCATCATATTGATGAAGCCATTGAAGGTAAGCAATACCGTACCGGCCAAATTAGTGAAAACATGCTAAGCGATATAAAAGAAGGTCACACACTTATTGCAACCGACGGCCAAGCCATTGGTAAAGTAAATGGTTTAACCGTATTACACATTGGCGATACCTCATTTGGTACCCCTGCGCGTATTACGGCAACGGTTTATGCTGGCGCCGATGGCGTAATAGATGTTGAACGTGAAGCCGAGCTTGGTAAAGCAATTCACTCAAAAGGGGTAATGCTACTTACCGGTTATTTAGGTAATAAATACGCGCAGCACTTTAGCTTAACGCTTAGCGCTAATATCGCTATTGAGCAAAGCTACGGTTATATAGATGGCGATAGTGCATCTTTGGCAGAGTTGTGTGCGCTTATTTCGTCTATTACAAGCCTACCTATTAGCCAATCAATTGCACTGACAGGCTCTATTAACCAACATGGTGATGTACAGGCTATTGGTGGCGTAAACGAAAAAATAGAAGGCTTTTTCAAACTGTGTAAAATGCGTGGCTTAACAGGTTCGCAAGGCGTTATCATTCCTAAATCAAACCAAGTTAACTTAGTGCTTGATGACGAAATACTTAATGCAGTTGAAGCGGGTAAATTTAATATTTACGCAGTTGAAACCGTAGACCAAGCGCTTAACCTGCTAATGGATATAGAAGCTGGCGATATTATTGATGACCAGTATCCAGAAAACTCAGTAAACGGAATTGCGCTTGCTCGCCTTAAAGAAATTGCCGACATAGTAAATGGCGATAACGATGACGAAAAAGACGAAGAACTAGATAACGAAAAAGGTTAATAATGATCAATATAATTTTGGCGGTGGTTATCGCCATTTTTTGTTTTTTAATATTTCAAAATAGTAAAAAAGCAAAACAACAAGCAGGCATAAATGCACAAATAGGGGCCGATTACTTAGCCGCTAACGCAAAAGTAGAAGGTGTAGTAGAAACAGCTTCTGGCTTGCAGTACAAAATAGTACACAAAGGTGAGAGTGAAAACACACCAAGCCCAACAAGTATGGTTAACGTGCATTACCACGGCACACTAATCGACGGCACGGTGTTTGACAGCTCAGTAGAGCGTAAAACACCGATTAGTTTTGGCTTGCACCAAGTGATTAAAGGCTGGACTGAGGGCTTACAACTGATGAGCCCAGGCGATAAATACATTTTTTATGTACCGCACCAACTTGCCTACGGTGAAAAGCGAGTAGGGAGTATTCCTCCTGCCTCAGTACTTATTTTTGAAGTAGAGTTACTGGCAATTGAGTCTTAGGGATTAAATAACAAGGAAGTAAATTATGAATAAAGATGAATTACTTAAAATAGCCAAAGGTGATATTAACTTTACCTTTCAATCTATTATTTATGCATTAGCGCTATGCTTACTAGTTGCAGCTGTTTTTTTACTAGAGATGAGCGTTAACCTACAAATGGGTTTAATAGTTTGTATTATCGGTGTGTTTGGAATGACTATTTATAATAATTTAAATACTCGTCTAAATGCGGCGCTTGCACTTATTGCGCTCTCACAAGATAACCAAAGCACTAAGTAAGCAATGAGTTAGTTTAATAAATTGGTATAAGCCCTACTTTAATAAAGTGGGGCTTTTTGCTAGTAGGGCTAAATAGTACACCGAAAGTAGCGCAACCATTCGCGCTCATGATTACACCGCTCAATGCCAAAGCTTGCTGCTTGATTAGCTTTTAAACTCAATTTTACCCACTTCAAGTTTAAACTTACCTTCTTGCTTACCTGCAATCATAAAGCCTAGCTGTTTTATATCGTCAAAATCAATAATCGGTTGTTGCTCAAGCACGCGGCCGCGATACGTTAAAGTAAAATCACTCGGAGCAAAGTTTATATCTACCCATTCATTTTTTACTGTTTTAAATGAGTGGGTGTACGCTGCGCCATCAAGGTAATTGGTAGTTCTGAGCCTGAGCTGATAGATTTGTCCATCACCTTTAACACGCAGCGCTATAGCTTTAGTATTTTGGCTTTGTGTATTTAGCTCTGTACGTATTGATGCAAAACCGCCGTTATTATCAAGCGAAACATTGCCTGTAAAAAGCAAACTTTCTTGAGTTTGTGTTACTTGGCTATTAGATACACCGCCCATTACTGAGTCGTTAATAACGTACCAGCGCTGGTTTGCATTCGCTTGTGCACTTACAACTAATAAATTAAATACAAAAAGTGATGATAGTTGTTTGGTGATCATGGCTTACTCCTAAGTACTTTAAGCTTATCAATACGGATAAACATATTATTTGTTCACTTATTTAAAGCTAATTATTTTTACGGCTCCATTTTTTCATGATTTTTTCAAACATAATTTCTTTATCAGTTTTATCCTCAGGGCAGGGTTTACCGCTACCTTGAGGCATGCCATTACTACCAAATACGGTTGAAGTATCAATTAAATAGCATTTACCGTTAAATTTTTCTAATCGTCGTGTGCCTGTTGTATTTTGGCTAATAACTTCTGAATTATCAGATTTTACTGGCGTTTTAATTGTGGGCTTATTGTTTATCTCATCATTTTCAGAGCTTTTATCTTCACCAAAGGAGACCATTTTTTTATGAGTCATATTATTTACAGGAGAGCCAAATAGCGGCGCGTATGGATTTAGCTTTTTAAATGTTTGAGAAGCTTTTGTTGTAGGCTCTGAAGGCGCGGCTACCAGGGGTTCAACAGGTTTTACAGGGGCTTTTTTAAGCTCTGTTTGTGCCTTTGGTAACGTGATGGTTTTGGCTTGCGTTTTTTTAGTTACCCTTACTTTGGCTTTTGTAGAATCTTTTTTTATAGGTGTAGTGTTAGAGGTTGCTGAATTTGGTGCATCAGTTTTAGTGTTTACAGGTTTTATATCAGGCGCATTGGTTGTTGTAACAACTGAGCTTGGCTTAGGTAGGCTTGCTAAATTAACCGTAACATAGGCCTGTATTATTGCGTTTTTTTCCTCCTTTGGCGGCGCAACTTTAATAGATTGCGAAAACAAAAAGTACAACACAATAGCGTGTATACACAACGAGATAACCCACGGCCATGCATTCCCTTTATTCACATCAAACCCTCAACTTAATAGTGCTGTTAAGAGTCAACAAAATACATTTAGTTCACCTAAAGTTAATGTGTTTTACTTTGTGGCTTTATTGCAGATACAACAAAACTATTTTGCAGTTTTTGTTGTTTTTGCATGTGCTTGGTTACGTTATTATGAGCGCAATCAAACTTAGGAGGCATTATGACATTACTTTTTGAACCAATAGAACTTGCAGGTAACACATTAAAAAACCGTATTGTTATGCCCCCAATGACTCGCTCGCGTTCAACGCAGCCTGGCGATATAGCTAACGACTTAATGGCAACATATTACGCACAGCGCGCAAGTGCCGGACTAATTGTAAGCGAAGGCACACAAATTAGTGAGCTTGGTAAAGGTTACGCTTGGACTCCGGGTATTTATTCAAATGAGCAAGTTGCAGGCTGGAGTAAAGTAACAAGCGCAGTACATAGCGCTGGTGGAGTGATGTTTGCTCAGCTTTGGCATGTTGGCCGTGTTACCCACAGTGACAACACTGGTGGCGTGCAGCCTATTTCAGCATCGGCCATTGCTGCAAAAGACGTAAAAGTATTTGTAGATACAAACGGCGCACCGGGGTTTGTAGACACCCAACTCCCACGCGAAATGAGCAAACAAGATATTACGCATGTCATAGGCGAATTTCGCCAAGCAGCTAAAAATGCAGTTAATGCAGGGTTTGATGGCATAGAGCTTCATGCTGCAAATGGTTACCTTATTAATCAATTTTTAGACTCAGAGTCAAATGCTCGCACCGATGAATATGGCGGCAGTGTGCAAAACCGCATACGCTTTTTAATTGAAGTGGTACATGCTGTTAGCGACGAAATTGGTAGCAGTAAAGTAGGCGTAAGACTTGCCCCGTTAACAACTCTTAATGGCACAGTAGACGAAAACCCTGAAGAAACTTACTTAGCGGTTTCTGAGGCATTAAATAAAGCCGGTGTAGGTTACATGCATATAGCCGAAGCCGATTGGGATGACGCACCTTTAATGAGTGTCGAATTTAAAAAATCGATTCGCAAAACCTACAGTGGAGTATTAATTTACGCAGGCAAGTACACCAAAGAGCGCGCAGACAAAGCACTTAGCGAAGGCTGGGCCGACATGATTGGCTTTGGTCGCCCGTTTGTATCAAACCCAGACTTACCAGCACGCTTAAAGCAAGGCAAGCCACTTAACAGCCACAACCCCGACACTTTGTTTGGTGGCGCAGAACAAGGCTACACCGATTATCCAACGGTATAATTGCTAGTAAGTAATTAACATTGAGTAAAAACATGAAGGGCTGCATTTTATGTAGCCCTTTTTTTGTGCATTGATTCTAATAGCTTTACCTTGAGCAAAAAATAAAAAACGCGTAAGTTAACCGGGTTACCTATTTTAATAACAAGAAAATAAATGAAAGCCACAGAAATAGAACAATTAGAATTATCAAATTCTGAAACCCGAGAAGTTATTACACCCTACGCTTTTAAAATTGACAGTGCTTTACTGGGCTTGCCTTTAGCTACACCTATTCAGCGTGCACTAGCGATTATTATTGATGTTGCACTGATATTTTTAGCGGCCAAGCTTAGCGCTGCTTTAATAGCGTTTGTTGCTGCAATGGCTTTTTATAAAGGTACGGCACAGCAATACCTTCCAAAAATGTCGAATGTGTGGCGAAGAATCTTAAAAATAACGGCAGCAAGTATTTTATTTGTAAGCGCACTTACTGTGCTTTCAATTGGCATTGATTACCTAGAAGACGATAACACTGATCAAGGTTTAGCTGTTCAGGGCGTAAAAATACAAGATGAAATACAGCTTACCGCCACAGAAAAACAACGGGTAAATACTTATTTAGCGCAAACAGCTGATGAAAGCTGTGAGCAACCTTGCCAACAAAACGCGTTTGATAATTTAATTGGGCAAGTTCCCAAATTAGCAGAAATGGACGACCTACAAAGCCCACAACTTGCTAGCGTACTTTTACAACTATTAGTACTCAGTGAAAATAAAGAAATAAAGCCTGCACAGTTAATAGAAGAAAAACCTGCACAAACAACCACAAACAGTATTTTGCAGTGGAGCAAGGGTATTATTCAAGACTTAGGCTTAGGTTTTGGCTGGGCTGCTGTTTACTTTACGTTGTTCTCGCTACTTTGGCGCGGCCAAACACCGGGTAAAAAGGTATGTAATATTCGTGTGGTTGCCTTAAGCGGTGAGCCATTAGGTTTATTAGATTGTTTTGGTCGCTACGGCGGCTACGGCGCAGGCTTTGCCACAGGCTTGTTAGGGTTTTTACAGATATATTGGGATCCAAACAGACAAGCCATTCAAGATAAAATATCAGCGACTGTGGTTATTAAAGGTAACTTGAATCAGGTTGTAAATGTGGAAACGGTAGAAGAGACTGTAAAAAGTTAAGTTTGCTCTTATTAATTACAAGGATGGTTATGAAAGCTTTATTAATGGCGTTTAGTTATCTGTATTTTATTACAGCTTCGTATGCGTCAGAAAATATTGTGTTAGCAGAAACACATCAGCTTAAGTCTATTATTTTAGGTGAGCAGCGCAGTTATAGTGTTTATTTACCGCCAAGCTACAAGCAAAACCTCGAACTAGTATATCCTGTTATTTACCTGCTTGATGGCAACCCAACCCATTTAAAAGCCTTAGCGGGGCTTGTTGAAGCACTCAGTACTGAGCGGCTAGAAAAACAAATTCAACAAGCAATTATTGTCGCTGTTCCTAACAGTAAAAATGGGATAAGAGAGTGCGACTTTACCCCTACCAATGTCGATTGGACTTTTAACGGCAAGCTACTCGAAAAATTTGAAAACATTGGCAATGCCGCAAACTACACCGCTTTTTTTGAAAAAGAACTTACTCCCTTCATTAATAAAAATTACCGTACATCAAATAAGCGGGTCTTAATTGGGGAATCTTTCGGCGGCTTGTTCGCAAGTTATGTTTTACTTACAAATCACTCTTTATTTACTGATTACTTAATTATTGATGCAACCTACCTTTGGGATAATAATTATCTCAATCGTTATTTTGACGAGCAACAGCTTATAAATAAGCAGCTTAAAGGCAATGTATATTTTACTTTTGCTAATAATGCAGCTTTTGGTGAAATTGGAGAGGCTAATTATAAATGGGGCTTAGAGCTTGCTAAAAAACTAAAAGCGCACCCGAGTAACAGTTTATATATAAATCAACGTTACTTTGAAGAAGAAACTCATGGCACGGTGGCAGCGCTTAGTTGGTACTATGGTTTAAAAAGCTTATTAAAAAATAAGTTTTAATTTATATACTAGGTTAGTGAAAGGAGTGATTTTGGGTATCTTGTTAACGAAATTTAGTAGTGAAAAATTAAAAGGGAATTAAATGAGTAATAATTTTAATGAGGCTATAAAGGGCTTTTTTTGGGGGATAGGGTTTGTAATAGCAACACTCGGTGGTATCAGTGTGTACGCGCCAACAATAGCCGCAGAAGTTGATAGTGGCTTTAAAGAGCAGGTATCAAATAAAGCATTGGAGGGCACTGACGACTTAAATAGTGATTATAAACTTACCCTTTCTGATATTTTTAAAGAAAATGGGCGAGTAAGAATAACTGCCGAGTTAAAAAATATCACCAATGAAAGCATATATGCAGGTGGTGTTATAGCATCTACATTCGATAAAAACGGAAAGTTTGTTGGTAATTGTTTAGGTAAAAGCGATGACATTTTTATAGAACCAAATAAAAGTAGCTATATTGATATTCATTGTAATCTACTGAGGCCACAGGTGAGTAGAGTGCACTCAGCAAAGCTAAAGTTTAAGTGGCTTGGTTTTTAAGTTATAAAGGATAAGGCAGGCTTTATGAAGCTCATTGAAGTAGGTTCTTTGTGGTATTTATTGAAAAATTATGATGATTATTATATTCAACAACTTAGCGGTTCTATGCATACTGAAACAGCTGCAACTTATAAACTACTAGATGAAGAGGTCAATAATTATCTAAAGCTTGGTAATGAAGCGCTATCTAAAACGATAATTCACTTTAATAATGTCGGTAATTACAGTTGTTTATCAGCAGAGCGTCGAGCGAGTTTAGAAACAATTAGTAAGATACAAACAATTATTAAAATGTTCCTTGATAAATAGGTGCTCGGTGAATAGTGATAATAAAGAAATTTTAAAATGTGTAAAAGTAACATCGAATCCCTTTTCATCAAATAGGGACTCATCTTTGAATTTAACTATAAGTGCAATTGATATGGCTCTTCAAAAGTATTCAAATGACCAGATTACACAAGTTTTAAATAAAGAGCTGATGCGTTTAAATGATATTTGTAATAACTCACCTGGTAGTATGCTGGCTTACGAAATGCTTTTAACCTACAAAAGTGCACAATATAACTGTGCTCAAGCATTAAAGTATTTGAAGAAATACAGAAATAACCAGTAGGTTCTTTTTTTAAATATAAATTAAAAGTAGGAGTCAAACTTCTAGTTACTATTTTTACATGAGATTTTATACAAAGTAAGTTATTTAGCTGGCTGCGGGCGCGTCAAGTTACGATAAAATATTATTGTGTCGAATGTTAGCCCTTTTTAAATTTGATGCGTACATAATTGAATTCCCACAGGGGAGTAAAATAAAACTGTATACCAATAAAGTTAAGACCGTTAGGCACTTTAGACTCAATATATTGCGCTAAAGCATGCAACTTAGGGGGTGAGTTTGTTTGTGAGAATCAAATCATCATTTATAATTGAATTAAATTGTTTAGGCCTGATGTTGAACAGCATCAAGTATTAAAAATAGAACGAGGCATTCGCTATATTTTTAGCATAGGCTAGATTAAAAAGTAAATTTGCGTATGTTGGGTAGAGCGAAGCGAAACCCAACAATAAACACTTTTTTAAATAGCTGTCCACCGACAGCTATTAATTTTAATTCACTTTCTCAACCTAACCCCAAACCCAACAACTCCCATCAACAACACAAATCCCCACACAAACACATTGCCGTATTGGCTGTACACGCTGTCGCCTTTTATAAGCTTAATTTTGGCTTTCAATATGGTAGCTTCAAACTGAGGCATGGTTTGTTGTGTGTGGCTTATAGGGTCGTATACGGCGCTTACACCATTGTTAGTAACACGCACTAGAGGGCGTTGTAGTTCGAGCGCGCGCATACGGGCTATTTGCATGTGTTGCAAAGGCCCAATGGAGTCGCCAAACCAGGCATCGTTACTTACAGTAAAGAGTAGGTCAGAGTCGCTTTTGTAATTACCGCGTACTAAGTCGGCAAAAACAATTTCGTAGCAAATAGCAGGGAGTAAGTTATAGCCATTGGCGCGTAAGTTGTTTTGCACTTTGTCGCCACGGGTAAACGATGACATAGGTAAATCGAATAATGGGGCAATAGGGCGCAAAAAGTCTTGAAATGGTACAAATTCGCCAATAGGTAGTAGCTGGTGTTTTTGATAGCGGTTTTTATCAAGGTAATGGTAATGCCCATGCTCGTCGCCACGTTCTTTATTACCGACCACAATAAGTGTGTTGAATATATTTTTGGTGTCTCGCTGGTAGTCAACAATACCGGTTACAAGGGCGGTTTTATTAAACGAGGCGGCACTGTCTAAATTGGCTAGGTAGGAATCGGCAAGCATTTCTATTTCAGGCACTGCGGCTTCAGGCCACACTATTAAGTCGGCATCCCAATGTGGGCGTGTCATGTCTTGGTATTTGCTCATTGTGGTCCAAAACTCACTTGGCTCAAAGCGCAGATGTTGCTGTATGTTGCCTTGTACGAGCAATACTGACATGTTTTTATCTGTGTAATGAATGCTGCCTGTGGTATTTGCACCTGTAAAAATAAGCGCAACAGCTGTCGCAGTAACCGCCGGGGTTTTAAAATCTTTTTGGGTAAGTCTATATAGTGCAAAGCCAATAGCTACACATGTTAGTGTTAAGCCAAACTCGCCAATATAAGGGGCAAGCAGCCTTAAAGTTCCGTCGGTTTGTGTGTAGCCAAAACTTAACCACGGGAAACCGGTAAGTACGGTGCCACGTAAATACTCACTAATTGCAAAGCAGGCAATTAGTAATGCGCCAAAGCTTTTAGGGCCACTGGCAAAGCGTGTAGTTGCCCAAAAGGCAAGTGCGGGAAATAATGCTAAGTATGAGCACAAAAAAGCCATTAACGAGAGCGACGCTATAAGCGGCATACCGCCAAAGGTGGCAATAGAAACATGTACCCAGCTTATACCTGCACCGAACCAGCCTAGGCCAAATATAAAGCCATATTTAGCGGCGGTTTTTGCGTGCGCTTTACCGGTATTATTGGGATTAATGCAAAAAATTATGGCGCCAAGACTAATAAATACGATGGGCCAAATTTCAAAAGGGGCATAGCCAAAAGTTAAAACAAGGCCCGCAACGAGTGCGAGCCATGCTTTTTTATCTTTTGCTAATAGGGTAAGTCTAGTTAGCAGTTTCTTCACTGTCGTTATCATCAGCCTTAGGAACGGTGACTTGCAGTTGCAAAATACGACGATTGTCGGCGTTGGTTACTTTAAATTGGTAACCTTCTATGTCAATCGTTTCACCACGGCTTGGCATATGACCAAATGCGTGCAGTACAGTTCCGCCAATAGTATCGGCTTCGTCTGTGCTGTAGCCTGTTTTAAAATGCTCGTTAAAGTCATCTACAGGAGTGAGTGCTTGCACTACGTGGACATGTTTAGCAAGTTGACGAATATCTTGATGTTCTTCTTCTTCGTCGTGCTCATCTTCGATTTCGCCAACAATTATTTCAAGAATATCTTCAATCGTTACTAAGCCCGATACGCCGCCGTATTCGTCAATAACAACAGCCATATGGTAGCGTTGCTGACGGAATTCGTTTAGCAATGTATCAACACGTTTGCTTTCAGGTACTACCATTGCTGGGCGTAAATAATCACGTATTGATGGTAAATGCTCGTCTTTATTTAAGATTAGTGGCAATAAATCTTTAGCGAGTAAAAAACCTTCTACATGATCTTTGTCTTCAATCACCACTGGAAAACGTGAGTGAGTTGAGTCAACCATCATTGGAATTAGTTCTTCAAGCGGGCTGTCGATCTCAAGAGTGATCATTTGTGAGCGCGGAACCATTATGTCTCGCACTTTAAGCTCAGACACGCCAAGCACACCTTCTATCATCTCTTTTGTTTCTGGATCGATTACGTCTCGTTCTTGCGCATCGGCAATAACTTCGACCAGCTCTTCTCTATTCTGGGGTTCCCCTTGCAACATTTGGGCTATTCTGCCCAACCACGTTTTGCCAGAAGAACCCTGGCTAGATTGCGAGTTACCGTCGCTCATTGCGTCTAATTGCTCCGTTAATTTAAATATCGTCCCGGTATGGGTCTGCTATGTTTAGCTCTGCAAGTAATTGCTTTTCGATGCTTTCCATCTCTAAAGCGTCTTCACTCTTTATATGGTCAAATCCAAGCAAATGCAAGCATCCGTGAATAACCATGTGAGCAAAGTGGTCATGAAATGACTTCTCTTGCTCAATTGCTTCAGCTAATACAATGGCTGGGCAAATAATTAAATCCCCAACCAAGGGAATATCTATGCCTGGTGGTGCTTCAAATTCGAACGACAGTACGTTGGTCGGTTTATTTTTACCGCGATAGTCGTTATTAAGTTGTTGCGATTGCGCTTCGTCGCTAATAACGATACTGAGTTCGGACTCATCACGGTATTGGCTAAGGGCTTTGTCGGCCCATAGCGCAAATTGTTCTTCGCTTGGGAGGTTGTCAAACTCACAGGCTATTTGTAAATCAAGTTCGGTTGTCAAAGTATTACTCTTTAGTAGTAGGCTGTTGAAGAGCAGCGAGTGCGTCTTTTGCGTTTTGCTTTTCAATGCGCTTAAGTCGCTCGCTTTCGTCGTTACGCTCGTATGCTTCAACTATGCGTGCTACAACAGGGTGACGTACTACGTCGTGGGCTTTGAAGTAGTTAAAGCTAATTTCGTTTACGCCATCAAGTACTTCAATTGCATGGCGAAGGCCTGAGCGTGTGCCACGAGGTAAATCGACCTGTGTAATATCGCCTGTAATCACCGCTTTTGAGTTAAACCCTATACGGGTTAAAAACATTTTCATTTGCTCGGCGGTGGTATTTTGGCTTTCATCTAAAATAATAAAGGCATCGTTTAAAGTACGTCCGCGCATGTAAGCAAGCGGTGCGACTTCGATGATATTTTTTTCGATGAGTTTTTCTACTTTTTCAAAACCTAGCATTTCAAAAAGAGCATCGTAAAGAGGGCGCAGGTATGGGTCTATTTTTTGACTTAAATCACCTGGTAAAAAGCCAAGCTTTTCGCCAGCTTCTACAGCAGGGCGCGTTAGTAATATACGGCGTATTTCTTGGCGCTCAAGAGCGTCGACGGCGGCTGCAACTGCAAGGTAAGTTTTACCAGTACCTGCAGGGCCAATACCAAAGGTAATGTCGTGGTTTAAAATATTAGCCACATAAACACCTTGGTTGTCGTTACGTGGTTTAATTACACCACGGCGGGTTTTAATAACCATTTCTTTGCCATAAGCGCTGCTGGATGCATCTTGCTCTAAGGCTTTTGATTCGGTAATAGCTAAATGAACGGCGTCGGGTTCTATTTCGCCTAAAACACCACGAACTGGCTGAGTATCAACATAAAGGTTTTTTAAGATTTCTACAGCGCCGGCGCAGTTGTGTAGTTTACCGGTTACTTTAAAAAAGTTGTCACGGTGAATTATTTCAACAGCCAGGTGGCGTTCAATTTGTTTGATGTTTTCGTCAAACGGGCCACATAAAGAAGATAGGCGTTTGTTATCGGCAGGTTCTAAATAAATCTCTAATGTTTTTAACTGATTACTCAAAATTGCTTCCTATAGTACTGCGCCAGCGTTAACTGGCGCTAATTGTGTGACTAAGGAACGAAAGTAGCTACGCCAATTTCGTTAACAGTGTCTGGTTTTGGCTCTGCAGCTGCAGCTTTAGTTAAAATAGCTGAAGGAGCGACTTCACGTCGTAAGTTCATTTCTGATTCTGTACGAATTAAGTCACCACGTAAAGAGTTAGGTAGTGCTTCGGTAATACGTACATCAACAAACTGTCCGATCACAGTGTGCGGGCCAACAAAATTTACTACACGGTTGTTTTCTGTACGGCCACGTAATTCCATAGGGTTCTTCTTAGAAGGACCTTCAACAAGTATACGTTGCTCTGTATCGAACATTTGACGACTAATTTGCTGCGCCATTTGTGTAATACGGTTTTGTAGTAAGTATAAGCGTTCTTTTTTCTCTTGCTCTGTTACGTCATCCGGCAAATCTGCCGCTGGCGTACCTGGGCGTGCGCTGTAAATAAAGCTAAAGCTCATATCAAAACCTATGTCGCTAATAAGCTTCATGGTTGCTTCAAAGTCTTCTTTGCTTTCGCCTGGGAAACCAATAATGAAATCTGACGACATACTTAAGTTAGGACGAATTTTACGTAACTTGCGAATTGTCGATTTGTATTCAATTGCCGTATGGCCACGTTTCATTAGGTTTAATATACGGTCTGAACCACTTTGTACTGGTAAATGTAAGTGATCTACAAGCTCTGGCACATCGGCGTAAACGTCGATTATATCTGGGGTAAATTCTACCGGGTGCGATGTGGTGTAACGAATACGGTCAATACCATCAATAGCTGCTATAAGACGAATTAAATCAGAAAAGTAACAAATTTCACCATCGTGCGTATCACCGCGGTATGCGTTTACGTTTTGACCTAAAAGATTTACTTCACGTACGCCTTGCTCTGCAAGTTGTGCAACTTCAAGTAGTACGTCATCTACTGGGCGACTAACTTCTTCACCGCGAGTATAAGGTACAACACAAAAAGTACAGTACTTAGAACAGCCTTCCATAATTGATACGAAAGCAGATGGGCCATCTGCTTTTGGCTCTGGCAGACGGTCAAATTTTTCAATCTCTGGGAATGAAATATCAACAACCGATGAGCCTTTGTCGCCTTGCACTTGTTTAATCATTTCTGGTAAACGGTGTAGCGTTTGCGGACCAAAAATAACATCTACAAATGGCGCACGTTGGCGAATAGAGTCACCTTCTTGTGAGGCAACACAACCACCTACACCAATGATTAAATCTGGCTTGTCGTCTTTTAATAACTTCCAGCGACCTAATTGGTGAAATACTTTTTCTTGTGCTTTTTCACGAATTGAACAGGTGTTAAGTAAGATTACGTCGGCATCTGTTGCATCTTCAGTTAGCTGGTAGCCGTTGGTGGCATCTAAAAGTTCAGCCATTTTCTGAGAGTCGTATTCGTTCATCTGACAACCCCAGGTTTTAATATGCAGCTTTTTGCTCATTGAAATATAGCCTCGTGTTCAATTCGATAGTGGCACAAAAATGTGCTTGAAACAGGATTAAGGAGCAAGCATGCTCACTTAAAGGAGGCGTATTTTAGCTGGATACCCGTCCAGATCCAAGTATAGTTTTCATGTTTGTGATCTCAAATCAATACGAGGCGAGTTTAATCAGCGGTTAGGGATATCCCCTGGTATAAAACAAATTAATTTTGATACAATCAAAACAGACTCAAGTAATAATAAAATGATGAAAAACATGACTAAAAATAATGTGATAGTAGTTGGCGGTGGCATGGTTGGCGCGGCTATGGCGATAAAGCTTGCTCAACAGGGCTTTGGCGTACGCATAATCGAAAAACACCTAATAGACCCATCACAGATTCTTAGTAGTGATAAGGTTGATATTAGAGTGTCGGCTATTAATCGTTTTTCAGAAAATTTACTTGATGAATTAGGAGCAATGCCGCTTTTAAGGCAAAACCGCATAGCGCCTTATCAACAATTAGAGGCATTTGAGCGCGGTGGTGATAATTTATTGTTTGACTGCTCCGATATAAACACCACGCATTTAGGCCACTTAATTGAAAATAGTTTAATTCAAGCAAGTTTATGGCAGCAATTTGATCATTATAAAATTGAGGTTATTGAGCAAGCCACACCTATTACTAAAATAGAGCAAACGGATGATTTAATTACGCTTGTGTATGGAGCTCAAACCTATACCGCTGATTTAGTGATTGCAGCCGATGGCGGACAATCGCAGCTGCGTGCTAAAGCTAATATAGGAATTACCGGCTGGCAGTATCAGCAGCATTGCATGGGGGTATTAATTAAACTCGATGCGCCGCAACAAATTAAAACATGGCAGCAGTTTACGCCAAGTGGGCCACTCGCATTTTTGCCAATGCAGGCACCATACGCTAATTTAATTTGGTACGACGATGCAAATACACTGCAAGCATTTAAAGGGCTAAACCCAGCTGAGCTAAAAATGCACATACTTAATAAATTTCCTGAACTTGCTGGAGACTTTGAAGTACAAACTCATGCAATATTTCCGCTTACTCGCCAACATGCTAACAACTATTCACAAGGGCGCTTAGTTTTAGTCGGTGACGCTGCACATACAATAAATCCCCTTGCAGGGCAGGGCGTTAATTTAGGTTTTCAGGATGTAGTGGCACTTGCTGAAGTTTTAGACAATGCAGGGGGTATAGGGTGCCCGATAACGCTTAAAGAATACGAGCGAGCTCGCCGTAAAGCTAATTTATTAATGATGAGCATGATGGACGCGTGTTACTTTGGCTTTTCTAACCAAGTTGCGCCACTTAAATGGGCACGTAGCCAGTTTTTAAAAATGGCTAATAATACAGGCCCTATAAAAAACTGGGTTTTAAAATACGCAATTAGCGGTGATTTAGGCTAAATTTAAAGTAGAGATTAAAAAGGCTCATTTATGAGCCTTTTTTTATGTCTGTTTTTAAGTGGACAAATAGTGACCCAGTTATATTAAATAAAATTTTAATTTGACTAGGGTTATATCACTAAACCGCAATTTAATAATTTTAAAGAGCCTATGTGTGGATAATTTTTTTTCAGTAATAATTATTTTAGGTGCGCTACTGCTAGTTGCTAGCTTAAAAACAACCTTTAAAGTTTGTAAAAAAACATCGCAAAGAGCGTGGAGTGTACTGTTATGCGCTATTGTCTGTTTTATTTTAGGGTATTGGTGGATACTTTATTACTTTTCAAATTACGATACGGCACCAATAATAAGAAATGCAGTTGCCACAATATTATTTGGTGGTGCAGGGTTTGTTTTCTTAGTTGTCAAACTGAGTTTGAAAAGCATCCTTAAAATAGAGCAAGCAACGCAGTATCAAAAATATCAAACTGAGCACGATAACTTAACAACCTTACCCAACCGCAATAACTTTTTTAAATCCTTGAGTAAACAAGTCGATTACCCTTCTTCATTTGCATTATTTTATATTGATTTAAATAATTTTAAACAAATTAATGATGCGTTTGGTCATCAATGTGGTGATCAACTACTGGCTGCTTTTGCTAATAAGTTAAGCAAAGAACTATGTGGCATTGCTAAGTTATATCGAATAGGGGGGGATGAGTTTGCGTTTTTACTGAATACCGATACTGATGAAAGCATGGCTCACTGTGTAAATATTATAAACTCAGCCGTTAAAGCTCCGTTTTGTACACATGAGCAAATGGTTAAAATACAATTAAGTATAGGCGTAAGCCGTTTCCCAGATGATAGCCGATTACCCGACCAGTTACTAAAAAAAGCCAACTTGGCACTGCATGAAGCAAAAAAGACATTTCAACCTTTAGTAAATTACTCATCTGAAATAGGTAAACGAGCTGAGGACTTTTTTGATTTATCAGTCAAAATTAAAGCCGCGTTACACAAAGGTGAGTTCGAGCTTTATTTACAACCAATAATGAACTCCAAAGATATTCAATTGCATGGCCTAGAAGCGCTGATCCGATGGCCGCAAGCTGATGGTAGCTTTATTAGTCCTGAAAAGTTTATAAGTGTAGCTGAGCGTACAGGGCTTATTTTTGTTTTATCGAAATGGGTTGTACAAGAAGCAGTTAACCATATTAGAAAACTTAAACTGTTTGGGTTTAGCGGTACTATTCATGTCAACTTATCAACGAAAGATATTGAAAGCAGCGAGTTTTACGAATTTATAATTAGCTTACTTACTACTGACCCGACTTTAAGTGATTCACTAATATTTGAAATTACAGAAGGGGCAATGATGACAAACATACCCGCAGCAAGAAAAATGATGCAGCAGTTAAGTATGCGTGGATTTAAATTTAGTGTTGATGATTTTGGTACGGGGTTTTCGTCACTGTCGTTATTAAGGGAGTTGCCCATAAACCAGATAAAAATAGATCAATCGTTTATCAAAGACATGCTCATTAATCCGCCTGATTACGCTATTGTAGAATCTACGTTGTTTTTGGCGAGCCGATTAAATTGCGATGTAGTAGCTGAAGGAATAGAAACCAAAGAAGTAGAGCAAGCGCTATTGAGTATGAACTGTGATTATTTACAAGGGTATTTATATAGCAAACCAATAAATATAGACGAATTTATAAATGTATATTTAAGTACAGAAAAAGTAAGCTGAATTTAATGAATATTGAGAAGTTTTAGAGAAGGAAGTCAAATTGGCTGGGATACCAGGATTTGAACCTGGGAATGCCAGGATCAAAACCTGGTGCCTTACCGCTTGGCGATATCCCAACTATAAATTTGATATTAATTTTAGTTCTTAATAAGAACATGGTGCGGAAGGAGAGACTTGAACTCTCACATCCTAAGATACTGGAACCTAAATCCAGCGCGTCTACCAATTCCGCCACTCCCGCATCACTAATGTGCTCATTTAACCTCTAAGCTAGAGTAATTCTTTTATTCAACTTTCCTTGGTAGAAGAAGTTGGCTGGGATACCAGGATTTGAACCTGGGAATGCCAGGATCAAAACCTGGTGCCTTACCGCTTGGCGATATCCCAACAAAGAATTCTTTTATAATTTTAGTTCTTATCAGAACATGGTGCGGAAGGAGAGACTTGAACTCTCACAACCGAAGTTACTGGAACCTAAATCCAGCGCGTCTACCAATTCCGCCACTCCCGCATCACTAATTTGCTCATTTAAACTCTAAGCAAGAGTCATTCTTTTATCCAACTTTCCTTGGTAGAAGAAGTTGGCTGGGATACCAGGATTTGAACCTGGGAATGCCAGGATCAAAACCTGGTGCCTTACCGCTTGGCGATATCCCAACAAAGAATTAATTGATATTTTTAGTTCGTATCAAGAACATGGTGCGGAAAGAGAGACTTGAACTCTCACAACCGAAGTTACTGGAACCTAAATCCAGCGCGTCTACCAATTCCGCCACTCCCGCATCGTTTGTGTTATAAAACACAGGTAGCTATTTTAGACTCTTCATTGAGTGCAATTTAACTCTTGCAGAGCCACTTCTAAAAAGAGAAATGGTGGCTAAGACGGGATTTGAACCTGTGACCCCATCATTATGAGTGATGTGCTCTAACCAGCTGAGCTACTTAGCCATTGTTGGCTGGGATACCAGGATTTGAACCTGGGAATGCCAGGATCAAAACCTGGTGCCTTACCGCTTGGCGATATCCCAACAATAACAATTGATAGTTTTAATTCTTATCAAGAATTATGGTGCGGAAGGAGAGACTTGAACTCTCACATCCTAAGATACTGGAACCTAAATCCAGCGCGTCTACCAATTCCGCCACTCCCGCACACAAGGTAGTTATTTTAAACTCTTCATTGAGCAACAAAAAATATGGTGGCTAAGACGGGATTTGAACCTGTGACCCCATCATTATGAGTGATGTGCTCTAACCAGCTGAGCTACTTAGCCATCTTTTTTTGTTAGCACTTCATCGCTGAGTGCGGGGCGTATTATGCTGATATGACCCAAATTCGTCAACACCTTTTTTGCAAAAAAACACTTAACTGTGTTTGTTTGCAGGAAAATTAAGCTAAGCGGCTAAATTTTAATAAAAATGATGATTTTTTGAGTGCAATTCACATACAAAATTTGTCGCTAAATAAAAAAGCAAAAACCAATAGTTTGAAGCTGTTTGATTATTCAACAAATTATTACGCTCTGGTTAAATCTTAACATTAATTTGTTTAAGAGGTACTTATTATTGAGGTTTGATCTTCTGCGCAGTGTGTTTTTTTAGATTAAACGTAGGCATTTAGGTTGGGGCTATATCAATTTTATAAGTTTATAACGTTGGAGGTACAAAAAAGGCTCGTAAAAACGAGCCTTTAAAATTATTACCAATACTAATTCGGTTTCATTTAACTTATACGTTGAACAAGAAGTTCATTACATCGCCGTCTTTAACAATGTACTCTTTACCTTCTTGACGCATCTTACCTGCTTCTTTTGCGCCGCTTTCACCTTTAAAGGCAACAAAGTCGTCAAAAGCAATCGTTTGCGCACGAATAAAGCCACGCTCGAAGTCGGTATGGATTTTACCCGCTGCTTGTGGCGCTGTTGCACCTACAGGGATTGTCCATGCACGCACTTCTTTAACACCCGCAGTGAAATAAGTTTGTAATTGTAGTAATTCATAACCACCACGAATAACAAGATTAAGGCCGGGCTCTTCTAAGCCAAGATCAGCCATAAACTCAAGCTTGTCTTCGTCATCTAATTCTGAAAGCTCAGATTCGATAGCAGCACATACAGGAACAACAATCGCATCTTCTGCTGCAGCAATAGCGCGTACACGGTCAAGGTATGGATTATTTTCAAAACCATCTTCAGCAACGTTTGCAATATACATAGTTGGTTTAATAGTTAAGAAGTTGATAGAGCTGATTGCTGCTTTTTCTTCTTTAGTTAATGCTAAAGCGCGTAAAGTTAAGCCTTCATCAAGATGCACTTTTACTTTTTCAAGTACGGCATTTTGCTCTTTGGCGTCTTTATCACCACCTTTTGCTTTTTTTGCGTTACGGAAAAGGGCTTTTTCAGCGCTATCCATATCAGCAAGTACTAACTCAGTGTTGATTACGTCAATATCGTCAGCAGGGTCAATAGTGCCTGCTACGTGTATGATGTTTTCATCTTCAAAACAGCGAACTACGTGGCCAATTGCATCGGTTTCACGAATGTTAGCTAAAAACTGGTTACCAAGGCCTTCACCTTTAGATGCGCCCTTTACCAAGCCAGCAATGTCTACAAATTCCATACTAGTGGTAAGAACTCGTTGAGGATTAACAATTTTAGCAAGTTCGTCTAGACGAGGATCTGGCACAGGTACCACACCTGTATTAGGCTCAATGGTACAAAAAGGAAAGTTAGCGGCTTCAATACCCGCTTTAGTTAGTGCATTGAAAAGCGTTGATTTACCTACGTTAGGCAAGCCAACGATGCCACATTTAAAACCCATAGTAAGATACCTTGTTTAGAATTCGTTTAAACGGTGTACTTGGACCCAAGTTACTAGGGTTTAAACGAATGTAGTCTGTTTTGTGCTTTTAACACACCATCTTTTGCAAGTATTTCCATGCAACGAACTGCTTCATCAACAGCAGCATCCATTTTTTCTTGGTCTTCTTTGGCCGCTTTTCCAAGCACCCAACCAGTTACCATTTCACGATGCCCCGGATGACCTACACCAATGCGCAAGCGCATAAAGTCTTTTTGATTTGCCATTTTTGCAATAATGTCTTTTAAACCATTATGACCGCCATGCCCGCCACCTTTTTTTAATTTGGCAACGCCTGGGTCTAAATCCAATTCGTCATGGGCAACTAAAATGTCCTCGACAGGGATTTTGAAAAAATTAGCTAAACTACTGACCGCTTTACCACTTAAATTCATGTAAGTAGTGGGGATCAATAATTTGAATTCTTGGCCTTGAATGATCACTTTGCCTGTAAGGCCGTGATATTTAGGATCGTGTTTTAGAGTGCAGTTATAGCGTGCAGCGATTTGCTCGATGAACCAAGCACCTGCATTGTGGCGTGTGTTTGCGTATTCGGGGCCTGGATTAGCCAGGCCCACAAGCATTTGAATAGAATTCAAGGTTGCGAGACCTTAAATATTATTCTGCTGCTGCAGCGTCGTCTTCAACTGGAGCTGCTTTGTTTGCTTTGATAGTCAGGATAGACTGATCATGGCCTTCGCCTTTAGCTAAATCTACAGAGCTAACGCCTTTAGGGAAAGTTAGGTCAGAGATATGAACTGAATCGCCAACAACAAACTTAGAAACATCTACTTCAATGAATTCTGGAAGTGCTTTTGGAAGACACGTAATTTCAACTTCAGTTAACTGGTGAACAACAGTTGCGCCAGCTTTAGTTACAATCTCTTCACCGATGAAGTGTAGAGGAACTTTAGTTTGAAATTTATGAGTAGCATCTACACGTTGGAAATCAAGGTGAGTAAGCTTAGGCTTGAATGGGTGACGTTGGATATCTTTTAAGATTACTTCAACAGCTTCGCCATCAACGTTAAGCGTAAGGATATGCGTGTAGAAACCTTCGTCTTCTTGAGCTTTGATCATATCTTTATGAGCAAAAGTAAGAGATAAAGCTTCTTTATCAGCTCCGTAAAGGATTGCAGGAACTTTGTCTTCGCGACGTAGGCGGCGGCTCGCACCAGTACCAGTTTCTACGCGAAGTTCAGCGTTATACGTATAAGTTTTGTTAGACATGATGTCTCCAGTTATTTAAATGTGTAGGGCCTTTGCGACCAAGGTCCCTAGCCAAAAGGCGCGCTATCATACCACCACGCCCAGATAAAATAAACATCGCTTACAAAAAAAGCGCCAAAAGGCGCTTTTATATTCAGGAATGTTTAATTTTAGTGTTCAAACATCGCTGAGATAGATTCTTCGTTACTAATACGACGAATAGTCTCTGCTAACATGTCAGCAAGCGTAAGTACCTTAACTTTATCAAGGGCTTTAAGCTCATCAGATAGCGGAATTGAGTCAGTTACAATTACTTCATCAATCATTGAGTCACGTAAGTTTTCGGCTGCTTTACCTGAAAGGATAGGGTGTGTTGCGTATGCAAATACACGCTTAGCGCCATGTTCTTTAAGTGCTTCTGCGGCTTTACACAATGTACCACCGGTATCAATCATATCATCTACGATAATACAATCACGACCTTCAACGTCACCAATAATGTGCATTACTTGAGAAACATTTGCTTGAGGGCGACGTTTATCAATGATTGCTAAATCGGTATCGTTTAGTAGTTTTGCAATTGCACGAGCACGTACAACACCACCAATATCTGGAGATACAACAACGACGTCTTCAAAGTCGCGTTCTTTCATATCTTCAAGTAATACAGGGCTGCCAAATACGTTATCTACAGGTACATCAAAGAAGCCTTGGATTTGTTCAGCGTGTAAATCAACCGTAAGAACACGGTCAACACCAACACTTGATAAGAAATCTGCAACAACTTTAGCGGTAATTGGAACACGAGCAGAACGTACACGACGGTCTTGGCGCGCATAACCAAAATAAGGAATGACGGCAGTAATACGACCTGCAGATGCACGACGTAGAGCATCAACCATAACGATAAGTTCCATCAGGTTATCGTTTGTAGGGGCACAGGTTGATTGCAAGATAAAAACGTCCGAGCCACGAACATTTTCATTTATTTGAACACTGATCTCACCGTCGCTAAAACGGCCAACAACAGCATCGCCTAATTCAATATATAAACGTTTTGCAACTTTTTGAGCTAACTCAGGTGTTGCGTTACCAGCGAAGAGCTTCATGTCAGGCACGGTAGGGTTCCTCAGGCACTGAATATTTGGACTAACGGGCAATGATAAATTTCACTGCGGGTTAACTTATGATTACTTGTACGTTACTTCATTGATCGAATATGGCGGTTAACTCCGTATGAGCAGGTGAGACATTTGCGCTTGAAGCCACAAAACCCTGCCAAGTATGGGGGAGATTTTCAAGTACATCTTGTGCTTGAACTTGGCTAGCAAATTCGACAAAACAACATGAACCTGTTCCGGTCATCTTCGACGGTGCGTATTTTAGCAACCACTGGAGGGTTTTTTCAACCTCGGGGCAAAGCTTTTTAACTAAAGGCTCACAATCGTTGGTCAAAGTATGGTGTTTCCAGTCGCCTATTATTTTTGGTGTGTCGCGTTTTAAATCTGGATGTGTAAATATTTTTGCGGTACTTACATGTTGGTTAGGGTGTACAACGCAGTACCATTTTTGTTCAAGTGTTACGTGGTGTAGTTTTTCACCAATACCGTGCGCTATGGCGCTTTGACCTTGTATGAACACTGGAACATCTGCCCCTAACTTGAGCCCTAGTTGAGCTAGTGTTTCTAAATTTAGTGCCAATTTCCATAACTTATTTAGGGCTAATAAAGTACTCGCTGCGTCAGATGAACCTCCTCCAACACCGCCCCCCATCGGCAAGCGCTTAATTAAATTTATTTTTACACCCAAAGAGGTTTTACAGTGTGTTTGTAATAATAAAGCAGCTTTATAGATGAGATTATCATTTAGAGGGATGTCTTTAGTATCACCACCGACAGAAATACTCCCATCTGTTGTTAACTCAAAATGCAGCTCATCACCAAAATTTAAAAAAGTAAATAAGGTTTCAAGTTCATGATAGCCATCTTCTCGGCGAGCATTAATATGTAAAAATAAATTGAGTTTTGCCGGAGCAATAAGTGAAAAAGAGGTTTTGTTATTCATACTTATTTAAACTGCCAATCGTATAGTTGAATTTTAATTTTTATTTGTTGGTGCTTTAACGTCAGTTTAGTAGGTAACCAGTAACCTGCGTTTTGTACATAGGCGCCATAATCTATTTGCCATTTTTTGCCTGTATTATCAAACCATAATACTTGCTTTGCACGCCCAAGCTCATCAACAATTAAACTTTCATCGTCAATAGTGCCTTTAAGCCAGTTATCGGCATTATCAACCGGTAGTGTAAAACCCGTTAATCGTTTTAAAAGCTCTGCAGCGTTAGTATCAAAGTATTGTTCACCGTCAAACTCTAATTCAGCACCGTTAGCTGTTTGTTTAAGCGACAAAATACGAGTACCAATAAAAGTAGTCAGTATTAAATTATTGGAATTTGTTGTTTGCTGCCAATTTAAGTTTGCAGATTGACGCTCTTCTGGGCTAATAAATGCAAGTTTACCTTCTACTTGCCAAGTTTTTTGAGCAGCTAAACGTGGTTTCCAATCATCATAAAGTGTTGTTTTTGTATCAATTTGATGAGCACAGCCACCTAAAAACAAAAAAAACATGAATAAAATCAAATATTGTCGAATCAAATGTTGTTCCTTACTTTCCATATTCCGCTGATTTTTGGTAAAATTACCGCCTTTGAAGTAGGGCTCAGCAATATTTGGCAAATATGACCATAATAGCACTAGGTATAAATCACAAAACCGCATCCGTAGAATTACGTGAAAAAGTGGCTTTTTCGCCTGAGCAAATTTCAGAGGCGTTGCAACAATTAAGTGGCCATGCCGACTTTAATGAAGCGGTTATTGTGTCTACCTGCAATCGAACCGAGATCTATTGTAGCCTCGCTCAGCAAAATTCCCAAACACTGTTGAGCTGGCTTGCCAGTTTCCATGGTTTGGATGAACATGAACTGAGCAAAAACACTTATTGCTACGAAGATAACGATGCTATTAATCACTTAATGCGCGTGGCGTGTGGGTTGGATTCTTTGGTGTTGGGCGAACCGCAAATTTTGGGGCAAATAAAACAATCGTTTTTTAGTGCTAAAAACCACGATGCAGTAGGTGTTACGTTTGATAGGTTGTTTCAAAAAACATTTTCAGTAGCGAAACAAGTTAGAACTGAAACCGATATTGGCGCAAGTGCTGTATCGGTAGCGTTTGCTGCAGTTAACTTGGCAAAGCATATTTATGGCAAGCTTGATAAGACCAATGTGTTATTAATTGGCGCAGGTGAAACCATTGAATTGGTTGCTAAACATTTATACCAAAATGAGCCTCAAAATATCACTGTTGCAAATAGAACTATTGAGCGAGCTCGTAACTTAGCTGATGAAGTGTCGGCAGATGTGATTGCTTTGGCGCAATTGCCTGAGCGTTTGCATAAAGCCGATATAGTGATTAGTTCTACAGCCAGCACTTTGCCTATTATTGGTAAAGGGGTGGTTGAGCAGGCGCTAAAGCAGCGACGTCACAAACCTATGCTATTTATAGATATAGCGGTTCCGCGTGATATAGAAAGCCAAGTTGGGGAGCTAGATGCTGCCTATTTATATTCCGTTGATGACTTACAAACCATTGTAAGCGAGAATATGGCAGCGCGCGAGCAAGCTGCACAGCAAGCGCAAATAATTATTACTGAACGCACCAAAGAATTTGCAATGTGGATGCGTTCACTCGATTCGGTAGATTTAATCCGCCATTATCGAAACGATGTACAAACAATTAAGTCTGAACTTGTAGAGCGTGCTGTTAGTCAGCTCAATACAGGTAAAGATGCAGAAAAAATTATATTAGAGCTCGCCAATAAATTAACCAATCGCTTAATGCACGCGCCTACCCGTGCAATACAAGATGCAGCGAAAAAAGGTGAAGTGGCGCAGCTAAACCAGTTGAAAAAAATGTTAGGTATTGATCAGGAATAACCGTTAAATGAAAGAGTCTGTTTATAATAAATTAGAAACCTTAGTAGAGCGTTACGAAGAAGTACAAGCGCTGCTAAGCGACCCGTCGGTCATTAGTGATCAAAACCGTTTTCGTGCGCTTTCAAAAGAGTATTCTGAGCTTGAAGAGATTGTAAAAACGTTTTTAAACTATAAAGAAACGCAAGACGATTTAGCCAGTGCAGAAGAAATGCTTAAAGATTCTGACCCTGAAATGCGTGAAATGGCGCAAGAAGAATATAAAGAAGCAAAAGCACAAATACTAGTGATTGAAGATCAAATTCAAGTATTAATGTTGCCAAAAGATCCGCGAGATAACAACAACGTTTTTGTTGAAGTACGTGCAGGGACGGGCGGCGATGAAGCGGCTATTTTTGCTGGTGACTTATTTCGTATGTACAGCCGCTACGCAGAAAATAAAAAATGGAAAGTAGAAGTTGTAAGCACCAATGAAGGTGAGCATGGCGGTTACAAAGAAGTTATTGCAAATATCAGTGGCGAAGGCGTTTACGGTCAATTAAAGTTTGAATCAGGTGTACACCGCGTACAACGTGTGCCAGAGACTGAATCACAAGGTCGTGTTCATACCTCTGCGTGTACTGTTGCGGTTATGGCAGAAGTACCAGAAGCTGAAGCGATACAAATTAATACAGCAGATTTAAAAGTTGATACATTTCGTGCATCAGGCGCAGGTGGTCAGCATGTAAATAAAACTGATTCTGCTATTCGACTTACACATATACCTACCGGTGTTGTGGTGGAGTGTCAGGATCAGCGTTCGCAACATAAAAACCGCGCTAAAGCGATGTCAGTACTTGCAGCTCGACTGCAACAAGCTGAAGATGAAAAACGCCATGCGGCAGAAGCCTCTGAACGTCGTGACTTGGTAGGTAGTGGCGATCGTTCTGAGCGTATTCGTACTTATAACTACCCGCAAGGTCGTATTACCGATCACCGTATTAACTTAACACTTTATCGTTTAAACGAAGTGGTAGCCGGTGATTTAAGTGCGATTATTGACCCATTAATGCAAGAGTATCAAGCTGACTTACTTGCGGCCATGGGCGACGAGTAATTGTGGCTCACACTCTTGAACAAGCAATTGCTGCAGGTGCTGACTTATTAGCACTTAGCAGCGAAAGTGCTAAATTAGATGCACAAGTTTTACTTCTTCATATACTTCAAGAACCTCGCAGTTACCTTTTTACTTGGCCAGAACATGCGCTTAGTGATGAGCAACAATCGCAGTTTAATGTATTTATCCAAAGACGTTTAAAAGGTGAACCAGTAGCCCATATAACTGGGCTGCGTGAATTTTGGAGCTTATCGCTTGAAGTTAACGCAACGACCCTAATACCTCGACCAGATACTGAAACATTAGTCGAGCAAGCACTTGAAATAGCGCTACCCGCTACAGCAAAGGTGCTTGATTTAGGCACAGGTACTGGTGCAATAGCGTTGGCACTGGGTAGTGAAATGCCTAGTTGGCAAATTACTGCAGTAGATAGAGTAAGCGATGCAGTTGCACTTGCTACACGTAACCAGCAGCGATTAGCGATTAATAATGTACATGTTAAACAGAGTAACTGGTTTAGTGAGTTGCATGGCGAAAAATTCAATTTAATTGTCACTAACCCTCCTTATATAGAAAGTAGCGATATACATTTAAATCAGGGTGATGTGCGCTTTGAGCCTCTATCGGCATTAGTGGCTGATGATTGCGGAATGTCTGATATTAAACAAATAATTACACAATCACGTGACTATTTGTCATCTAATGGCTATCTTTTAATAGAACACGGTTTTGAGCAAGGTGAAGCTGTACGTCATTTCTTTGAAAAAATGGCGTTTGTTAATATTAAAACAGTGAAAGACCTTGGTAACAATGACCGTGTAACACTTGCACTGTGGCCCTAGAGAATAATAATTGCCTACTAGTGCGTTAAATAATGCCATGAAGGAATTTCGACTATGATGGGTGATTTTTTATTTTCAGATGAACCAGAAGAAACAATCGATGAGATTGAACACGGTACCTGGAAAGTATTAATCGTTGATGATGAACCTGAAGTACATGCTGTTACAAAACTAGCACTGAGTGATTTTGAATTTCAAAATAAACGCTTAGAGTTTATTAGTGCCTACTCAGGTGCTGAAGCGAAAGAGCTCATAAAAGAGCATCCAGATGCCGCTATTGTGCTACTTGACGTGGTAATGGAAACCGACGACGCTGGTTTGCAGGTTGCTAAGTTTATTCGTGAAGAAGCTAAAAATAATCATATACGGATTATTTTAAGAACAGGCCAACCTGGCCAGGCACCTGAACGTCAAGTCATTATTAATTATGATATTAACGATTACAAATCGAAAACGGAGCTAACGGCTCAAAAATTATTTACTGTTATTATGTCGAGCCTACGCTCGTATCGGGATATTATTTCGATTGAGCAGTCACGCGAAGGGCTTGAGAAAATAATTATAGCGTCTCGTGATATTTTTTCTGCGCATTCAATAGAGCACTTTATTGAAGGCGTTATGCAGCAATTAACATCTTTATTGGGTATTGCTGATCAAGCTATGTATGCCACCACTTTAGTTGCACAAAACCCAGAACATGAAAAAAATAAAAAACTAATAGTTTGCTCTGGCACTGGCGATTTTGAAAAAAGTGAAGGTAAAGAGCTTGATGAGGTATTACAAGCTGAGCAGTTAAGTGCGTGTCATCAGGCGCTTAATGATAAAAGTATCATTTATAAAGATAATTACTTATTTGCGTACTGCAGTAGTGAGTACAATCATAATTCAATGCTGTTCATATCAGGTGTCCCAAAGGATTTAACGGATACTCAGCGTCATTTAATCAAAATATTTTCTCAAAATGTGCAACTTGCCTTTGAAAATGTGCAGCTTCAGTCTGAAATAGAAGCGACACAACAAGAGCTTGTTTATAGGTTAAGTGAAGCAGTAGAGCAGCGCTCAACCGAGACAGGTAATCATGTTAAACGTGTAGCACATATTTGTCATATTTTAGCTGAGGGCTATGGTTTATCTAAACATGATGCAGATTTAGTAAGGTTGGCGTCTCCTCTTCATGATGTAGGTAAAGTGGGTATTCCTGATGCGATTTTAAACAAACCAGCAAAGTTAGAACCTCAAGAATGGGAAGTGATGAAAACCCATACTGATAAAGGCTATACTATTTTAAAAGACTCTCCCCATGAAATTGTGAGTACAGGTGCAATTATTGCAAAAGAGCATCATGAAAAATGGGATGGGTCTGGTTACCCACAAGGTCTAAGCGGAAACGCAATTAATGTATTTGGTCGCATAGTCGCACTTGCTGATGTATACGATGCACTTCGCCATAAACGGTGTTATAAAGAGCCTTGGACATTACAAAATGTGGTTGATGAAATTAATGCTGAAAAAGGCACACATTTTGAACCAAAAATGGTTGAAGTATTTAACGAAAAGCTTGATGAGTTAGAGGCGGTTCTTAGCCGTTTTCCTGATTAGATTTTTATAAAACAGAAGTACAGGGGCATATGGATTATTTAGCAGTAAAGCACTCGCACATGGCAATTGCGATGTTAAGTGTAATATTATTTTATGTTCGCGCTTTTTCGCGAATGGGCAGTGGTAAATTAGCAAAAAATAAAGTGGTAATGATTGGTAGTCACAGTATAGATACTTTGTTATTAGTGTCTGCACTTACGCTTATATTTATGGCTAAAATTAATCCGTTTGAACAATATTGGCTATTAGAAAAAATAGTTTTAGTGGTTATATACATTGGTATTGGGGCTAAAAGCGCCCGACAAACTAAAATGGCGGCTAAAGTTGCTTACGTTTTAGTTAACACTGCTGTTATTTTAGCGATAGGTTATTTAGCGACGTCTAAATCAGTTTTTTTGCTTTAAGTAATATCTGACTATTTGAGCTTTATAGGTGTTTTGTAAAGCTCAAATACAACTCCCTCTCAGAAAATATTCAAATACACCTCTATATTGGTATATAGCTTTAAAGTTAGGTAAACTACGCCTTCGTTTTCTAAAATGTTGCAGTATTAATGACTACCCTCGGGTTTGACGAACACGATGAATCTTATCTTGATGATGCTTACGATGAATTTACACCTCCAGCGATTTACCGCTGTATTAAAGCAGAGTCAAAGTGGGACCCTCAGATAGATTTAACACCATGTTATGAAACTTTAACTGACTTTGAACAGCAAATTTCAGCGCTGTGTTTAAAAGTGAGTGATGAGCACGATCGCCTCGAAAAATTATTAGATATGTTTTACAGTGATTGGCTATTTAGTGCATCAGGTTTAAAAGTGCCTGAATATAAATTAAATACATTAAGCTATACGCTTTCTATGCGCAGTGGTTCACCTACAACACTGGCAATTATACTTTGTCATTTTTTACAACAAGCTAACTGTGACGCGAACCTTAGTCTTACCCAAGGTGATGTTGGCGTACATGTGGCGATTAGTGATGAAGAAGGCTACATAATAGAGCCAAGCAGTGGACAACAAAGTTGGTATATTATCCCTGAAAACGCAGATGAAGATGATGGTCAAGAGCAAGAGCCACTAGAACTGATTTTTGATGACGAAGTATATAAGTTATTTTTAGCTCAGCAAAAATGGTCTTTCATTAGCGAAAATAAATTTGGTCATGCTTTAACCTGTGTAGAGATGCTAATGGAGTTAATAGGCGACGATCCGTATGAGAGACGCGACAGAGGTTACTTATTAAATCAGCTCGGTTGCCCTAAAATGGCACGTGATGATTTACAGTTTTTTGTAGATGAGTGTCCGGACGATCCTGCAATAGAGATTATTCAACACCAAATAGAAGAACTAGAAGATAATAATAAAACGCACCATTAAGAATAGGAATAATTATGGTTGAAACTCAAAGCGCATTAATTACAAATGATGCCGTTGTGCTTGGTTTGCTTGCTATTATTTTGGGGTTTATTTTTAAAACCTCAAACAGTGAGCGTCCAGCTTTAAAACGATTTTATAAATACGTACCTGCTTTATTACTGTGTTACTTTTTACCTTCGTTATTAAATACCTTTGGTATTGTAGATGGTAATAAATCTAATGTTTATTATGTGGCTTCGCGCTACTTACTACCTGCCTGTTTAATACTACTTACCATTAGTATTGATTTAAAAGCGATTATTAACTTAGGTCCTAAAGCACTTATTATGTTTTTAGTGGGTACTTTAGGCATTGTTATTGGTGGGCCATTAGCTATTTTAGTAGTGAGCGCATTTGACCCAAGTATTGTTGGTGGGCATGGCCCAGATGCCGTATGGCGCGGTATGACAACTGTTGCAGGTAGCTGGATTGGCGGCGGTGCTAACCAAGCATCAATGAAAGAAATGTTTGAAGTTGGTGGTGATATATTCTCAGTAATGATTACAGTCGATGTAATTGTCGCTAATATTTGGATGGCTGTTTTATTGTTAATGGCAGCAAATCATAAAAAGATTGATGCAGCGACGGGTGCTGATACAAGCGCAATTGAAGATTTGAAAAAGCGTGTGGAAGAATATCACGCAGAACATGCACGCATTCCAACTCTTAATGATTACATGACGCTGATTGCAATTGCATTTGGTATAACTGGCTTAGCACACTTTTGCGCTGACTTTTTGGGGCCGTACTTTGGCACTACTTATGAATGGGCAAAAGAATACAGCTTAAACAGTAAATTCTTTTGGCTAATTGTTATATCAACAACGATTGGTATAGGCTTATCGTTTACTAAAGTGAGGCAAATAGAAGCGTTTGGCGCTTCAAAAGTAGCTTCTAGCTTTTTATATATTTTGGTTGCATCGATTGGTTTACACATGAATGTAACCGCTATTTTCAATAACCCTGGGCTATTTTTAGTGGGTGCAATTTGGATGTTAGTGCATGCAAGTATCATGTTAATTGTGGCTAAACTGATTAAAGCACCGTTATTTTATATGGCTGTGGGTTCTCAGGCTAATGTGGGCGGCGCAGCGTCAGCACCTGTTGTCGCATCAGCGTTTCATCCGTCACTAGCGCCTGTTGGTGTCTTGTTAGCTGTACTAGGCTACGGTGTGGGTACTTATATGGCTTATATTTGTGGATTAATGATGCAAGCAGTTGCACCTTAAGGAATTTAAATGAAAGACCAAATTATTAAAATTAATGAAATTGAACTTGCAAACAATAAACCGTTTGTACTGTTTGGTGGTATTAACGTATTAGAATCTCGCGATTTAGCAATGCGTGTTGCAGAGCATTACGTAGAAGTTACGACGAAACTAAATATTCCTTATGTATTTAAGGCCTCATTTGATAAAGCTAATCGCTCTTCAATCAATTCGTACCGTGGTCCAGGTATGGAAGAAGGTTTAAAAATATTCGAAGAAATTAAAAACACGTTTAAAATTCCACTAATTACTGACGTACATGAACCGCATCAAGCAGCACCTGTTGCAGAAGTTGTTGATGTAATTCAGTTACCTGCTTTTTTAGCGCGTCAAACAGATTTAGTTGTGGCGATGGCTAAAACAGGTGCAATTATTAATGTGAAAAAACCACAGTTTTTAGCGCCACATGAAATGCGTCATATCATTACTAAATTTAATGAAGCTGGTAATAACAACGTAGCTCTTTGTGAGCGTGGTTCTAGCTTTGGTTACAACAACCTTGTGGTTGATATGCTGGGTATGGATGACATGAAGGCAATGGCACCTGTTATTTTTGATGCAACACATGCGCTACAACGCCCTGGTGGACGAGCTGACTCTGCTGATGGTCGTCGTGCACAAGCTGCAGAGCTTGCGCGCAGCGGTATGGCATTGGGTATTGCTGGTTTATTTATCGAAGCGCATCCAAATCCTAACGAAGCTAAATGTGATGGCCCATGTGCGCTAGCACTTAGTAAGTTAGAAGGCTACTTAACGCAAATGAAAGCAGTTGATGATTTAATTAAAAGTTTTGCCCCACTTGATACAAGTGCAAGCGATTTATAATTAAGCATGATGTTTATTAAAAAGCGACTCAGGTCGCTTTTTTTATGCCTTTAATATACACAAACTTATATGATGTATATAATCTCACGCATAAGAAAAACTAATTCTAAGCTTGGTTATTATGTCAAGACGGGTACCTCCATTAAACGCATTAAAAGCCTTTGAAGCGGCTGCACGCCATTTAAGTTTTACAAAAGCTGCTGAAGAGCTCTATGTAACGCAGGCGGCAGTAAGTCATCAAATAAAAACACTTGAAGAGCATTTAGGTTTGAAGTTGTTTTTACGTAAAAACCGCTCTTTATTATTAACTGAAGAAGGCCAAGGCTATTTTTTAGATATTAAAGAGATTTTTACTCAGCTTATTGATGCAACTGAAAAGCTATTAGCTCGTGGCGCTAAGGGCTCACTAACGGTAAGCCTAACCCCTAGTTTTGCTATTCAGTGGTTAGTGCCTCGTTTGAGTTTGTTTAATGAGTTACATCCAGAGATAGATGTGCGAATAAAAGCACAAGACCAAGATGAAAACTCACTCACTGATGACGTAGATATTGCTATTTATTATGGAAGGGGTCATTGGAATGGCGTACAAGCGTACAAGCTTCATACCGAATATTTAGTACCACTTTGTAGTCCTATGTTATTAAGCGGGGTAAAGCCGCTTGATCAACCTAGTGATTTAGCGCATCACACACTATTACACGACACGACACGTAAAAACTGGAAAACGTGGATGAAAACCGCAGGCGTGCGTAACATCCAGGTAAATCAAGGGCCTATATTTAGCCACTCCTCTATGGTGTTACAAGCAGCGGTACATGGACAAGGTGTGGCAATTGGCAATAGTGTATTAGCTAAACCCGACATAGACGCAGGGCGTTTGGTAATTCCGTTTAATCATAGCCTAGAGAGTAAAAATGCGTATTACTTAGTGCTTCGTGAGTCGCAAACAGAGCTTGGTAAAATAGTTTCGTTTAAAGAGTGGATGCTGAGCTTAGTAGAGCATGAGCAAGAACATGAGTATTAATAATGATTGAATGGTTTAAAAGCACGGAGCAACCTGCAATAGCACAGTTTATATTTGCACATGGCGCAGGTGCTGGTAGCGATTCTGACTTTATGCAGCACATGGCAAAATTAATAAGCGAGCAGGGTGTTGATGTTGGTTTATTTGATTTTGAATATATGCAAATCGCTAAACAAACTAATAAACGCAGGCCTCCTGAGCGAGCACCAAAGTTACTTATTTATTATGAACGAGTGCTAACGAATGCGCAGCCAGATTTACCGTTGTTTATAGGGGGTAAATCGATGGGCGGTCGCATGGCATCAATGCTTGCATGTAGTACAGAGCAAAGCCTTTCAGGTGTTATAGCATTTGGTTATCCATTTCATCCGCCGGGTAAGCCAGAAAAATTACGCACCGATCATTTTGCTGATATTGTTTGCCCTTTTTTAGTATTACAGGGCGAGCGAGATACATTTGGCACACGTGAAGAACTTCTTACTATGAAAATGCCAAAGCAGCCTTTGTTTACTTGGCTGAGTGATGGCGATCATTCATTAAAACCACGTAAAAAAAGTGGCGTAACTGAGCTGCAAAATAGAGCAACAGCAGCGTTAAGTGCCGTTGAATTTATTAAGCAACAAATTGAGATACGTTAAGACTTGAGCAGGGGGTTAGATGATTAAATTATTTTTAATGACCGGTAGTATTTTTTGTATGCTTTCGGTGATGTTAGGTGCATTTGCTGCCCATGGTTTAAAAAGCCGCTTATCGGAGTATTCATTAGGCGTTTTTAAAACGGCTGCTGAGTATCAAATGGTACATGGACTTGCACTTATTGCGGTGGCTATTTTAATTAAATGGGGCATAAACCTGAGTTGGGCTGGTGGCTTTTTTATAATGGGCACACTACTTTTCAGTGGTAGTTTATATTTACTCGCTCTAACAGGAATGAAGTGGCTTGGGCCTATAACACCGCTTGGTGGGTTGTGCTTTATTATTGGTTGGATTGTTATTTTAGTGCAAGTTGCACGATTTAAGTTTTAAAGAGTTTAAGGGTTAATATGTCTAGTGTTGTGATTTTTTGTCGTAGTGGTTTTGAAAACGATGCCGCTGCTGAAATAACGTTTCATGCTGCAGAGCAAGGTTTTGCAGGGTATGTAAAAGCAAAACCAAATACAGGTTATGTTGTTTACGAATGTTTTGAAGCGCATCACAGCGACGAAATAATCAAAAAAGTTGATTTTAAAAACATGGTGTTTGCACGTCAATGGTTTGCCGGCACATTACTTGAAAACATGCCACTAGAGGACCGTGTGAGCGCAGTAGTTGAAGCTGCTAAAGATTTTACATTATGCTCAGAACTGCGCGTTGAAACGCCAGACACAAACGAAGGCAAAGAGCTTTTAACGTTCTGTAAAAAAATCTCAACACCGCTTAAAAAAGCCCTCGAAAAACAAAATACTGTACTACGTGAGCCAAAAGCAAATCGCCCAGTAATGCATGTCATGTTTTTAACAAACAATACGGCTTATGTTGGTTACTCGTATAGCTTTAATAATTCTCCATTTTTCATGGGTATTTTGCGCCTTCGTATGCCAAGCGATGCACCGAGTCGCTCAACGTTAAAACTCGATGAAGCATTTAACGTATTTATACCTGAGCAACAACGCGAGTCACGCGTAGCTGCCGGTATGCGCAGTGTTGATTTAGGTGCATGCCCAGGTGGTTGGACTTATCAGCTTGTACGCCGTGGTATGTTTGTAAGTGCGATTGATAACGGCCCAATGAATGACGATTTAATGCAAACTGGGCAAGTTAAACATTTTAGAGCCGACGGTTTTAAATATCGCCCAGAAAAAAGAAATATTACTTGGTTAGTGTGCGATATGGTGGAAAAACCGACCAAAGTGACTACGCTAATGATTGACTGGGCAGTAAATGCATACGCAAAAGAGTTTATATTTAACTTAAAGCTGCCTATGAAAAAACGCTTTGATAGTGTTTATGAATGTCTTTCGATGATCAGAAAAGAGCTTGAGAAACAAGGTATCAATTACGAGTTGCAAGCTAAACATCTATATCATGATCGTGAGGAAATAACCGTTCATTTAAACGTTACTAAGGTGCCACAAAATTTGTATAGTTAATATGTAGAGGCTAAAAGTGGTAAAAAACAATATTAATAAATGGCTAAGTTTACTTTTTTTATCACTTTTAATCACAGGTTGTGGCGGGGGAGGCGAAAGTAGTGATACAACTACGCCCTCTGGTAACGCTGCGCCCAGTGTTACGCTTTCAGTTAGCAGTAACGTTATTACTTCTAATCAATCATTTACTATTACAGCGCTTGCAAGTGATAGCGACGGACAAATTGCCAGCTATCAATGGCAACAACTTAGCGGGCCCGAGTTTACGTTTACCTCTAACGGTAACACGCTTACAGCCACTGCACCTAGTGTAACAACCGATACGACCTTTAGCTTTTCGGTTACAGTTACTGACAACTCAGGTGCTACTGCACAACAAGTTTTTTCAGGCACTATCACCTCTCAAAATAATGCTCCTACAGTTAATATAACAGGCCCAAGTAGTGCACTTGCCAGCACACAAGTTAGTTTAGTTGCTAACGCTCAAGATACAGATGGCACTATAAGTAATATTAATTGGATTCAGTCTGCTGGGGACAATGTTGAGTTTTCACAAACTGATGGAGTCCTTAGTTTTACCGCCCCTAATGTATCTGAAAATACAACACTAGGTTTTAGCGTAACCGTAACTGACAATGCAGGTAAAAGCGCTCAAGCGAGTAAAACGGTTTTAATTAATCAAGTAAATAGCGCGCCAACAGTCATTGTTACAGGCCCTGAAGAAGCTGAAAAAGGTGACAGTGTAACCTTAGTTGCAGATGCACAAGACAGCGATGGTAGTATTAATAGCATAACTTGGCAGCAAATAAGTGGTCCTGTAGTTGAACTTACTCAAACACAAACAAGCATTAGCTTTAATGCGCCCACTGTTTCACAAAATACCAATGTTACATTTGTGGTTACTGTAACCGATGACGATAACGCTACAAATAGCGCTCAAAAAACAGTTGTAGTATTAGCACCAAACAATCCACCAACTGCAGATGATGTAAGTATTAGCGTGCAATATAATCAAGCCACAGAATTTAGTTTAGTAGTTAACGATGCCGATAACGATACCGTTCAGATTGATTTTGGTGATGATTTAAATGGTGCACAAATTAGTGTTATTGATGCACAAGCCTTACTTTTTAGCTACACGCCTCCTGCAAACAGTATCACTTCACAAAGCTATACGTTAACTGCGTCTGATTCAAAAGACACAACCGAATTTACCCTGAATATTACTGTGGTTGATTCAACGCCCGCTACAATTAGTAACGTAACACCCCAAAGTAATAATGACCCAGTTCTTGTAGATAGCCCTGTTAGTATTACATTTTCAGATATTATGCTAACGAGCACTTTAGCAGTTAATTCTAGTAGTGGTGCTTGTACAGGAAGTGTACAAGTGTCAGCAGATGATTTTACTACTTGCTTGGCCTTAAATATTGAAAGTTTGTCGGGTACTACTAGTGACACAAGTACTTATTTTCATAATGTAAATGTAAGCGCAAGCTTTAATGAAGATACCCAATATATTGTCCGTGTTACAGCTGATTTAACTAATTTTGATGATACGGCCATTGAAACGCAAACAGCTACTTCTTTTACTACCTCTAGCCAAGATATAAAAATAACGGAAGTTTCTTCTGTGCAATTTAGTAACGACTTACCTTGGATTGAAATTTATAACGGCACAGGGGCTGCTGTAAACTTACAGAGTTATTCGCTTAAATCCCGCAGTATTAATATGATTAATAGCTCGACTAGTGCGCAGACAACTTTTTCACTGCCCAATAAAGAGCTTGAAAATGGTGAGTACCTTATTTTACAAAGTAAGTTTGGAGATGATTTTTTAGTAAATGCGTCAGTTAACAACCCTAAAATAGCGCTTGTAGGTAATGCTAGTGATGAAATTAGACCTTATTGGTACATAAACGGTTTTGTAGAATTACTTAATAGTGCAGGTACACAAACAATCGACTTTGTAAAATTTGGTAACTCAGTACAAGAACCAGTAACGCCATCACAATGGCAAGGTAGTAACGCAGAGCAAATCATTTCCGAGCAAGGAGGCAGCTTAAAGCGCGATCTTAATGCGAAAGACACTAATCAAAGTACTGATTGGAGTTATTCTGTGTTTAACACACCCGCTGGGCCAAACAATATAAATTGCACAATAGATGATGATGAGGATGGTATTCCTGATTGCGCTGAGCAACAGGGTACAACATTCGCGGGTTTACCACTTTATGAGTGGGGGGCGCGTACCGCACAAAAAGATATATTTATTGAAGTTGATTATATGGACAGCAGTGATGTAGGTATTACTCCACATCGAACAGCACTTGAAAAAGTAGCCACTGTTTTTGCAGAAAAAGGCTATACAGTCCACTTTGACGTAGGTGATTTGTTTGATCAAAATACAAATACAGCACCGCAAAACTTTGATTTAGGTGGCGGAAATCTTGTCCCTTTTAATAGCTATACCCCGTTTGAATACGATTTAAGTAGCCCTAATTTATTTGCTTATAAAATGGAATATAGCGATATAACTCGCAGGCCCATTTTCCATTATTTATTAATGGCAAGTAGTGGTAACGAAGACGGTAGTATTAGTGGTTCGGGTATTGCTGAGATAAGCGGTAATGATTTAATGGTAACTATGGGGGGCTGGGGTTTAACGCTTGATACGCAAGTAGCAACCAATGTAACTTATAATTATCAAGCATCAACAATATTTCATGAGTTAGGTCATAACTTAGGTTTATACCATGGCGGTGATGAAGAAGTTAATTTTAAGCCTAATCATTTAAGCTCTATGAATTATTTATATCAATTAGCGGGTTTATCAACAATAGGTAATAACGAAGGCGACCGCTACTATGAGCGTTTTTACCCAGGCAATGCTAGTTGCGATATTGCACCAAATACAAATAGTCATTTAGGCTCTACGGATGATTTTATTATTGATTATTCAAATGGTAGTTCAGCAGATTTAAATGAAAGCACCATACTTGAAGTACAGGGGTTAAATAGAAATAGCTCACTACCTGTTGATTTTAATTGTAATGCAATTAACACCGAAAGCTTAACCAGCTTTGATACTAACCAAGATAATACAATATCAATACTGAGTGATGTAGATGAGTGGAGCATGCTTAATTTACAGTTTTATATGCAAAGTGCAGGTAATCGATTTGGCGTGCCAAATACAAATAACAGTAAGGTGCATAATTTACAAAGCTCGCCTGCTAATATTGAAACGCTGCCCAGTTATATAAAAGAAGCACAGCCAAGTAGTGCAATTATTGCTGAGTTAAAAGCAATTAAAGAGCAATAGTATGAAGCCAATGCTAAGCACTAAGTCTATTATCTTGAGTAGTTTTTTTAGCTTACTAATAGCGTGTAGCGATACTAACAATGCACGTGAGTGGTTACTAAAAAATGATAATTTGTATTATAAAAATACAGCTGTTGACTGGCGAATTGAATCAGTAAAGGGCTGTAATACATGCGTTATAAGCCAAGATGTTGTTTATCAGCCTGAAGGTATTAGTCGTTATAATACGTTAATGCAGAGCCAGAATTGGGTCGCGGTACATGAACTAAGTAAAATCAATGTCATTCGTTTAAAGATGCCAGACCAAACACCTTATTTATACGTAGAGCGTGTAAAAGGTCAAATACTAAAGCTGTTTGATCAGCAGCAAAACTACAGTATAAAAATTGGTGAAGTTACAGCCGTTAATATTAATAATCAGCGCTTTAGTATTTTGATTAAAAAATTTGAAGAAGTAGATAAACAAAGCGATGCACTACCAAGGCGTGCATCGCTTGAGTTTATTGCTTTAAAAATAGATTAAAAAGCACCTTAGGTGCTTTTTAATCTAGAATGCGGTGTCCTTCGGATATTGAAAAAGTTAGCAACCTTTTAATTAACTGCGATATTTTGGACGATAGTTATCTACCCATAAACGTGTTGCACCGCACACTGCGACTGGCATAACTATTAAGTTTATAAAAGGGATAGCAGTTAACAACATAACAGCAAAACCAAATCCGTATGACAAACCTTGCTTAGATTTTAAATCGTCTTTCATTTGCTTAAAGTCAATTTTATGATTATCAAACGCATAGTCTTCGTATTGAACTGCGTACATCCAACAAGTAAATAACACCCATAGTATTTGACCAATGACCGGTAAAACCCATAACAATATAAAAAAGCCAATTGCGCGAGGAAGGTAGTAGCATAGTTTTGTCCACTCACGGGCAAGCATGCGAGGTATATCCTTAACTAGTTCGGCAAAGCCGTCATCGTTAATTTTTTGACCTGTTAGGTAAAGCTCAACTTTTTCACTCAAGAGCGCATTGAAAGGGGCTGCAATAAAATTAGTGATAACTGTAAAGAGCATACTATAGCTAAACAAAACAACTAATACAGCAATAGGCCACATTAGCCACTCTAACCAGCTTAACCACTCGGGGAGCATGTTGTTTATGTAGCTAAAACTATCACTTAACCAGCCAACTAAAAAAAACAGCGAGCTACCAAACAGCAAAATATTAATTAATAGCGGAATAAGGACAAAACGCTTTAGCCCTTTTTGGCTAATTAATTTAAACCCCGAAAGAAAGTATTCCATACCTTGTGTGATCTGCACTGTAACCTCAAAAAATATTTACCATTACTTATAGTATAAATAGCTTAAAAATTTTGAACAGTACTTTTAAGTAACAAAGTGTTAGCTTTAATATTGTGGTTTTGTTTATATAGTAACAATAGGTGTTCAGTAATATGCAACTATGATTATTTAAGACAGGCCCGATTATTTTTTGCCAATAAAATAAAAAACTTACTAATCATGACTATACTGAACTTTACTGCGTAAGAAAAAAGCGCTTGATTAAAGCTTTTGTTGTTTCAATGTGTATAAATAATACGGGTAAAGGAAAATGGGTACGGATAGGTTAAAAAAGTTATTATCTCACCAGCAAGGCATTTTATCTAAAATTGCATTAGGGGTACCTTTAAGTGAGGTGCTTACTGAAATTTGTTCATCAATCGAGCAGATTATTGATGATGAATCCGCTAGGTGTTCAATTTTATCAGTTAAAGGCCAGCAGCTTTTTCATTGCGCAGCTCCTAATATTCATCCAGAGTACTGTAGTTTGCTTAATGGAGTCTATATAGGGCCAAAAGTGGGCTCATGTGGTACTACTGCATTTTCGAAATCGCGCACTATTGTTGAAAATATCGAAACTTCACCGCTGTGGGAGGACTTTAAAGACTTAGCACTAAAGTTTGGTCTTAAGTCATGTTGGTCAACGCCTATTTTCTCAACTCAAGCCGATTTATTAGGCACCTTTGCTATCTATCACAGCACTCCTAAATCACCATCAAAGCAAGATTTAGAGTTAATCGATTTTTTTGTGCACTTTTCTAGTATCGCTCTTGAAAAAAGTAACGAATTTAACAAAGCAAAACAGCTTCTCGCGAATTTACAGCAAAGTAATGAAAAGTTTAAAGCCTTCACTAAGGTAATGCCCGATCTCATCCTTATTTTAAGTGAAGAGGGAATTTATACCGATGTGTATGGTACTTCTAATGAGTTACTGCTTGATTCAAGCAAGGACCTTATTGGTCAAAGTGTTAAGGACCTGCTTTCTCAAGACGATGCACAAATGATAATGGACGTTATTAAAAAAACACTCTCGACCAACGAGACGCAAATTTTTGAATATGAATTAGCTGTACCAAAGGGGAATATAGTTTTTGAAGGCAGGGCTGCTGCATTAGATCATTACCACCCCAATAGTCCTACAAAAAGGCACGTAGTATGGATGGCCAGAGATATTTCAATAAAGAAAAAGGCCGAACAAGAAGTACATAAGCTTGCCTTTTATGACCCATTAACGAATCTTCCAAATAGAAGAATGCTTAGCGACAAATTAAGCATGTGTGTGGAGAGTGTTAAGCGTGATAAAAATATAGGGGCGTTATTATTTTTAGACCTAGATAATTTTAAGCGTATTAATGATTCACTTGGGCACAGTGCGGGTGATGAAGTACTTGTGGAATTATCAAAAAGGTTAAGCGCAATAATAAAAGGATCTGATACGTTGGCCAGAGCGGGTGGCGATGAGTTTATTATTTTACTAAAACACGTTGGAGAAAATACACAGCAGGCGAGCATCGAGTGCAAAATAGTAGCCAAAGAGATCCAAAGAGCTTTTCATGATAAATTTGAAGTGGGCAACCTTGCATTTCAAGTAAGCTGCAGCATAGGTATTTGTCTAATTGATAGCGTAAATGCGCAGGCAGGCAATATATTAAAATTTGCAGACACGGCTATGTATCGTTCTAAAAATAAAGGGGGGAATAGCAGTAGCTTTTACGATCCAGCCTTACAAACACTGCTTGAAAAACAAACTGAACTAGAAACAGATATAGTCAGAGCGATTGCATCTGATGAGTTTTGTGCTTATTTTCAGCCTCAGGTAAATACGTATGGTGATGTTATTGGTGCTGAAGCACTCATTAGGTGGAACCATCCTCAAAAAGGGTTAATAGCGGCAAACGAATTTATACCAATTGCAGAGCAATACGGGCTTATTCAAAAACTACAAAATATTGTTTTACATGATATATGTATTTTAATAAACGAACTTAAAGCAGATAACATAATTGACGACTCGTTTAGTGTTTCAATTAATATTAGTCAAAGCCAGTTTAATTCATCAAATTTAAAAGGAGAGCTGTTTAGCACTATCAATAAATTTGATATTCGGGCACAGCAAATTAAGTTAGAAATAACTGAGTCAATGCTCTCAAGCGATATAGATTATACAATTAGGCAAATGAAAGAACTCATTGCCGCTGGCTTTTTATTTTCGATTGATGATTTTGGAACCGGTTACTCCTGCTTAGCGTACTTAAGTGCGTTTCCTGTTAAAGAATTAAAAATAGATAAAAGCTTTATTGATAAAATTTTAGATAGCACGGTTGGCTTTAATATTGCGCAAACAATTATCAGTTTAGGAAAAAGCTTAAACTTAGAGGTAGTTGCAGAGGGCGTAGAAACAACAGAACAATATGACTTACTTAAAAAAATGAATATTGACGCCATGCAAGGCTACTTAATTGCAAGGCCGATGGATAAAGAAGGCTATGCAAAATGGCATAGCGCTAATACTAATGCGCAATAATACTTGAACACTACTATTTATTAATTAGTAATAATTTAGCAAAATTTACACACTTGCTAGGCCACTTTTGCTCTTTTAGCTGGTGAAATGTCATAACCCATATGCTAAATAAGGAGTAAAGATTTTTTAATTAAACAATGCTAAGCTATGACCGCTTAAATATATTATTTAAAGCTTAATAAACTTATAACAATGAATGGAAGCTTTATGCAGTTAGTCGATTTGAACCCGAATGATCCCGACGTGGTAAATGTATTTGATGATATAGACCGACTTATAAATTCTTTATATCCTGTGGCTACCGCACAGTCTCTGGAGTTAAACGAATTAACCTTACCTAATGTGTACGCTATTGGTTTAAAAACTGAAGAAGGTATTATTGCCTGCGGTGCGATTGTAGAGAAATTTGATACCCAGCCTTACGGCGAAATAAGACGTTTATATGTAAAACCAAGTCATCGTGGTAAAGGGCTATCAAGACGTATTATGCAGATTTTATTGCATCAAGCTGGCGAAAAACAAATCCCGTTAATACGCTTAGAAACAGGCCCAAAACAAATGAAATCAATCAATTTATATGAAAATTTAGGCTTTAAACGCTGTAGCAGTTTTGGCTCATATGTAGATAATCCACAAAGTGTTTTTATGGAATTAGGGCTTAGTAAATAAGTTCATTAACGCTGCGACATGTTAAAGCTTAATGTGTCGTAAATATCTGCCTTCATTATTATCTTGTAATAAAAGTCATACTCAAACTAGTAACTATAAAAGCAGCTTTTATAGTGATGCAAAAATACTTCACTGTTTTTAACACCTGTCTTCGTATAAAATCTGCCTCGATAATTAGTGACTAACTTACAAAGCGAGAATTTTTATCTTTTCTAAAAGTAGCAATAAACAAATGAGCGAAATAACAGTAGTAACCCACAATGGTAATTTTCATGCAGATGACGTTTTTAGTATTGCGGTACTTAAACATGTTTTGCCAACGTTTAAATTGGTACGCACACGCGATAAAGCGCTTATAGAAAGTGCCGACTACGTAATAGATGTAGGTGGGGAATACGACCCTGAAACTAATCGCTTTGATCATCATCAACGTGGTGGTGCAGGCGAGCGAGAAAATGGCATTCCTTTTTCATCATTTGGTTTAGTGTGGAAAAAATACGGCTTAGCACTGTGTGATGATAACCAGGCCGTTGCTGATAGAGTGGATTCAGGCTTAGTTTCAACTATTGACGCCATTGATTGTGGTCATGTTGAAGGTGTATCGAAAGGGATAAGCTTGAGCCAAACAATTTCAATGTTTAACCCTACATGGGAAGAAGAAAGTAACTTTGATACCTGCTTTGATGAAGCCGTTGAATTTGCAGCACGTATGCTCATTCGTTTTATCGCCTCAGCTCACGGTAGTGTTAATGCAAAAGAGATTGTCGCCAAAGCAATTGAAAATGCAGAAGATGCTAGAGTAATCGTGCTTGAAAAGTACACACCGTGGAAAAAAACAGTGCATATTTTATCAAGTGAGGCGCTATACATGGTTTACCCATCGCATTCTGGGCAATGGATATTACAAACAGTACCCGTTGAGCCTGGCTCGTTTGAAGATAGAAAACCGCTTCCTAAAGCGTGGTCTGGTTTATCTGATCAAGCGTTTGTAGATGAAACAGGTATTGCCGATGCCGTGTTCTGTCACAACGGTTTATTTATAGCGGGCACTAAGTCGTTTGAAAGTACAATGAAACTTGCCACTATGGCGCTTAGCGAATAACAACGCACTAAGCATAACAATTTATATAGATTGTTATGCTTGTTATTTTTGCGCGGAGCATTATGTTTGAATTAAAAACAATCGCACTTTTTATTATTACAGCCTTAGCTGAAATAGTGGGGTGCTATTTGCCCTACCTTTGGCTAAAACAAGATAAAAGCATTTTACTTTTAATTCCTGCAGCGTTAAGTTTGGTACTATTTGCATGGTTGCTATCTTTACAACCTACTGCAGCAGGGCGGGTATATGCAGCTTATGGCGGCGTATATATTTGTGTTGCGCTATTATGGTTATGGGTTGTAGATGGCGTAAAGCTTACTATGTGGGATATTATTGGTGGTTTAGTTGCACTGCTAGGTATGGCTATAATTATGTTCGCCCCAAAAAGTGCATAGCTAGCTTATACTCAATTAATCGAATTCGCTTATACACTACTGCAATTTCCTACTTTCAATACCACAGGCAATACCTAACGCTACATATGCGCCAAGTCATGATTGAAGCTGGTGGATGTATGCTAAACGTTTTTGACGTGCAGTTTTTATTCACTTTGCAGAATACATAGGTATTACTTGGTCACAACACGCAGCCTCAACTGTGAGTAATTGAGGTGTTGAGAACGTCTTGCTCTAATCCATCAAAAGTAAATTTTATAAACAAAGTAACTCAAGATGAATTTTATTGAATGAGCTAATTCATTTTTGCTAATAAAATTTATAATGAGTCATTTAAAAACAGCCATTTTTTATAACTTTTCTTATCTTTAAAAATCATCAAAGTCCTGTTTTATATATGCTAGCGGGCAATAGTTGTTTGGTTATTTTTTTAACATCAAAAATCACTCGTTACGAGTAAAAATACTTGTTGGACTTGAATCTCTATTTTTCTTTTAATGCGCGGCACTAGCCGAGTCGGCATTAATTAAATAAAAGAGAAAGATAAATGAAAGAGACAACATCACTAGAACAAGCTCGTACGAGCTACAATGTTCGTCATTGGAGCCAAGGTTTTTTTGGTATTAATGATCAAGGTGATGTGTATGTTGCGCCCAAGGCTCATGCCCCAGAGCAAACCATTGCACTAACAGATATCGCAAAGCAACTACAAGATAAAGGTTTAAGCTTACCTGCCTTAGTTCGTTTTCCGCAAATTTTACACCATCGTGTACACAGCTTATGCGGCGCATTTAATACTGCGATTGAAAACTATGGTTACCCTAAAGACTACCTATTAGTTTACCCAATAAAAGTAAACCAACAACGTGAAGTGGTTGAAGAAATAGTAGCAAGCCAAGCACAAGTAGAAAAAAAGCAACTTGGTTTAGAAGCCGGCAGCAAGCCTGAATTACTAACGGTACTAGCACTGGCTGAAAAAACCAGCGCTGTTATTGTATGTAATGGCTACAAAGATAAAGAATACGTACGTTTAGCACTTATTGGCGAAAAGCTAGGTCATAAAGTGTATATCGTACTTGAAAAGCTTTCTGAGCTAGACATGGTCCTTAGCCAAGCAAAAGAGCTTAACGTAAAACCACGCATTGGTATTCGTGTACGTTTAGCGTCGCAAGGTAAAGGTAAGTGGCAAGCGAGTGGCGGCGAAAAATCAAAATTTGGTTTATCTGCATCGCAAGTTTTACATGTAGTTAATCGTTTAAAAGGCGCAAACCAGCTTGATTTATTGCAGCTTGTGCATTTTCACTTAGGGTCACAAATGGCGAACATTCGTGACGTACGTTTAGGTGTAAGCGAAGCTGCGCGTTTTTACTGTGAGCTACGTAAACTAGGCGCAGAAATTGATTGCCTTGATGTAGGTGGCGGTTTAGCTGTTGATTATGACGGCACGCGTAGCCAGTCGCATAACTCTATGAATTACAGCTTAGCTGAATATGCGAATAACATTGTGTACACCATTGGTGATACATGTAAGCAATATGAGCAACCAATGCCGACTATTATTTCTGAGTCGGGTCGTGCGCTTACGGCGCATCATGCTGTGCTTATTTCTAATGTTATTGGTACTGAAAGTTACACGCCAGAAGAGTTAGTAGCGCCAGCGGCAGATGCCCCCCTGTTATTAAAAAACATGTGGGCATCGTTTGTACAGTTAACTGATTTAACGGATGACCGTGCATTAATTGAGATTTATCACGACAGCCAAGGTGATTTAGCTGAAGCGCATAACCAATTTGCACTCGGGTTATTAGACTTATCGCAACGTGCATGGGCTGAGCAAATTAATATTCGTATTTGTTATGAACTCAACAAGCACATGGATAATAAAAACCGTTTTCATCGTCCGATTATTGACGAGTTAAACGTACGTTTAGCCGATAAGTTTTTTGTAAACTTCTCGTTATTTCAATCCCTTCCAGATGCATGGGGCATTGATCAAGTGTTTCCGGTATTGCCATTAAGTGGCTTGACTGAAGCGCCAAAAAAACGTGCCGTATTACTTGATATAACCTGTGATTCAGATGGCGCACTTGAGCATTATGTAGATGGACAAGGTATTGAAAGCACATTACCAGTGCCAGAATTTAGTGCCGATAAACCTTATTTAATGGGCTTTTTCTTGGTGGGTGCTTATCAAGAAATTTTAGGTGACATGCATAACTTGTTTGGCGATACGCACAGCGCAATTGTCAATATGGATGAGCAAGGCGTTGCAAGTATTACCGAGATAAACCAAGGTGACACTGTGGCCGATATGATGCGCTACGTACATTTAGATGTTGAAAGTTTTCAGCAATCATACGAGCAGTTAGTAAGCACTAAAATTGAAAAACACGAACAGCAAAGCGTTTTAGACGAGTTGCAAAGCGGCCTTGATGGCTACACTTATTTAGAAGAGTTATAAGCAATGTCGACTTTGTTTGGTCACGCAGATCACTCATTGTACTCAAATGGGATGACGTTTTTACGTCGTCCTATGGTGCAAAACATTAATGCAATTGATGCAGACGTAGTGGTTTTAGGCTTACCGTTTGATTTAGCGACCTCGGGCCGCCCTGGTGCGCGCTTAGGCCCTGATGCAATTCGTCGTGCATCGGTTCATTTAGCATGGGAAGACACTAAATACCCGTGGACGTTCCCGTTGTTTGAGCGCTTAAAAGTGGCAGACGCAGGGGACTTTACTTACCCTGTCGGGGATCCTGAGTATTTTACTGCGCAACTAGAAATGGCTGCGGATCAAATACTTCGCCAAGGTAAAACACTATTAGGTTTAGGGGGCGATCACTTTGTAACGCTTCCGCTATTACGTGCTCATGCAAAAATACATGGCAAAATGGCGTTAGTGCATTTTGATGCGCACACCGATACTTATAGCAATGGCTCGCGATTTGATCACGGCACTATGTTTTATCATGCACCAATGGAAGGGCTGATTGATGTTGAGCACAGTATACAAATAGGTATTCGTACCGACTTTGATCAAAGTAAACATGAGTTTGCTGTGATTGATGCAATGCAAGCCAACGATTTACATGCTAATGATATTGCAGCGCAAATACTTGAGCGAGTAGGTGACCTACCTGTTTACTTAACGTTTGATATAGATTGTTTAGACCCTGCGTTTGCGCCTGGTACAGGCACTCCTGTGTGTGGTGGTTTAACGTCAGATAAAGTACTTAAAGTACTGCGTGCGCTAAAAGGCATAAACATGGTGGGTATGGATGTGGTAGAAGTATCACCTTCGTACGACCAAAGTGAGCTTACCGCAATTGCTGCAGCAACCATTGCGAGCGAATTACTGCATTTGTGGACGCATAAAAATAAGTACTAATTTTATAAATTTTGTACTACAAAAAAGGGTATGCATTTGCATACCCTTTTTTATTTAGAGGTATCGATTATTCAACTGCTCAATTTCTTTTAACCAAATAACGCTTAGCCCAATAAGCGGCAGGTTAGTAGTTACAGGGTTAAATGCTTCAATAAGCAATTGTGGCTGCATTACAACTACAGCAAGTAAAAGCCCCATAAGCGCCAATATATTTAAAGCTACCAAATGCTTATGTTTATAAAACACAAATAAACACAAGCCAAATATAATTTCGCCGACTCCCGCTGAACGTGTAATTAAGTCAGACACTTCGGCTGAAAAACCCGCACTACCAGTCATTAATTTTTCAAGCGGTGCAATATGATAAAGCTTTGGAAAAAAGCCGTGGTATATCCAACTTAAACTCACTATGATGCGAGCAAGTTGAATATAACCGCGATTATTTTCTAGCATTGTCAATACGCTCTTGTGCACTTGGGTGGCTAGATAAGTACTCTAATAAGTCATTTACTTTTTCTAGGTGTCCGTTTTCGCTGGTATGGCTTTCTTGCAGCGCTTCTATTGCATCAGCAAAATCATTACTCGAATACCCAAGTGACTCTAATTGAGTGAGTGCAAAGCTATCTGCCTCGCGTTCCATATCTCGTGAAAACCCTTGCTGAGCAAACGATGCACCAGTACCTAACGCAACCTCTGCAACTCCTTCTAAATCACCAAATACAACCGCTAACACAATTGTACTTGCGGCAGATTGTGCTGTAATACGTACGCTATGCTGGTGGACTACATGGCCCATTTCGTGTAGCAATACCGCTTTTAGTGCATTGGGTTTATCGGCAAGTAAATTTGCTAAATCATCTGTGACCACGATACGGCCATGGGGTAGTGCAAACGCATTAGCACCAAAGCTGTCGGATTTATAAAACGATAATCTATACACCGATTGATCAAGCGATAAAGCATTAAGCATACTTGTAAAATGCGCTTGTACTTTAGTTTGCTGCTCTGCGGGCAGCTCACTTGGGTCAAGCGCAATCTTTTTAATTAGTGTAAAACTTTGCTCCCCCATTTGTTCTACAACATTACGTGGCAGGGTATCAACACTGTAAACAGCAATGGCGGGTACTGCTTTATAAAGTACTAACCACATAAAAAGCGGTGTAAATATTACTGCGGCTAAAATTGCCCATTTACTTTTTTCAAGGCGTTCCATTACGTGGTCGTTATTTTCTTTAAATGGCCATCTGTAACTTACATCTTGAGGAATAAAACGACTGCCATCTTCAAAGTTTAGTTCGTCGGCAAGTCCTGCCATCCCCGAACTTAATTTTAGACTTGAGATTGCGTGGCGAGCTATAACGTGTTCATCGTTGATAACCTCAATGTGTGTGTCGCTAATAGTGGCAACACACACTTGATAGTTACTCGATACGATGGGGAAAAAATGTCCCTTTACATGCATGGTGAGCTCTTAAGTTATAGAAAGGTCAATATCAAATACGTTTGCAGCTTCTTCAGCAAATGATGATTGCTGTTCTTGCGCGGTATCGATTAGGTTTAATGCGCCAGGGTAAATAGTAACGTTAGTTACATCAGCGAGCATTTTTGATGTACGTACTTTTGTCCATGGGTATGCAAGGCCTAAAGAAAATACAATAGCCAACATATTAGTGAGTAGTAAAACTGCGAAAGGAATGGGTTTTAGCTCTGATTTAAATGTAGCAACGCCTTCAAAATGGCTGTTATCAAAAATGTGATTTCTAATAGCGGCGTGCCATACAGCAGAAACAATGGCAATCATTAGCACATAGGCAATCATCATAAAGATAGGAAGCATAACCATCGCTGCAGAGTTTTCTAAATTTTGTTGGTTTTCAATATCTACTAAGTTGAGGCCAAATAATCCTAAAATCCCCATAAATACCACCATGGTGATAGAGCTCACTACAAAGCAAATAAGCGCTGTTAGGTAATAGGTTTCGCCTTTAAGATTTACAGTAAGTGGTTTATCGCCATAACTAATATTGCTATGGATATAGCTATCAATACGTTTTATAACGTAAGGCATTAATAAATAAAGCGTAAATATGCTGGCAATAGGTAAAAGTATAAAGTTAACAAAGGCTTCGCCATAGCTGCCTTTAAAAGCAAAGCGAACATTACGATGGCGGGTCATGCGCAGATTAAAACGTAAACCTTGGTTAATAATCCATGGCATTAAAAAGATAAAACCAAGAGCAATAAATAGGCCTAAAATAGGCATAAAGCTAATTGAGAATGTGTAAATAAAAAATACAACAACCGCTAAAATCCGACCTTTTAAAATTTGTATTGGTGTTGCCAGGTAGTCAAAACTATGGCCATCTATACGGGTGTGGCCGTAAAAATAGCGATGCGTACGTACTTTAGCCCACGCCGAATATATGCCAAGCGTAATAACGCTAAGTAATATATTTACAATCCAAATTCCAAAAAACTCACCACCTTTACCACTAAATTGCACTTTTCCGCTAAAAATTGGTTCAGCAGGTTCATTTATTGGTGGGGTTGTTTCAGATGGGGTAGGGTGTATTGATTCCATTAAATTATATCCATGTTGTTTTTTGTTAATTTACCCATTTTTAGTGCAAAATTCAATGTTTATAATTATCCAACCCTTCTGCAAACAGCTATAAATAGGCGTTTTAAATATTGAGTTAAATACTCTAATACTTTTTTATAAATAAACCTCGCTGGTTTATTTATTTGGCTGGTAACTGGGGTCTTTAGCTTATTAATATGCGATTTAGCTACTATACATACTTAGTGCTGCTTAAATGTAATGGCATTAATTATGTATTAAGCACACCTACGTACAATTAAGCTAATTGATTTATATGCCAAAATAATAGATTGTAAGAGTAGTGCGGATGTAAATTTATTTAGGTTTTACAGCTTTTATCATCGCTTTAAATAACATTAGGATATTTATTATGTTCCAAGCAGTCGTGTTAGGGGGATTAGAGTTTAGCCCGCTGATTGTTTACTTCCCAATAGCATTTATTTTAACGGCGTTGACTCGTTTTGCTTTGCATCGACTAGATTGGCATGACCGTATTTGGAAAGTGGCTTGGTTTGAGGTGTCACTATTTGTTTGTTACTTGGCACTCGCCGTCTATTTATACCAATTTGCTTAATTAATTGAGCTATTTTGAGGTAAGAAAACCGTGTCGATAACAAGGCAAAAATTTCGTTATTTAGTTGTTCTATATCAGAAATTTTTAACACAGTTAGCGTCAGGTTTAAGCCCTCAAATTACTCAAGTATTATTGCGGGTTGGTATTACTAAGTGGAAGATAAATTGAATGATTAAATATCTGCGTATTACTTTTACTATCTTGGTTGTTATAGCTGCGGTTTTTGCTGGGCGTTGGGTATGGACTGACTACATGCATACTCCTTGGACGCGTGATGGGCGTATTCGAGCCGATATTGTCACGGTTGCTCCAGACGTGTCGGGTTGGGTAACTGCTTTAAATATTAAAGATGGTCAAAACGTACAAAAAGGCGAAGTACTTTTTAATGTTGATAAAAAGCGTTATCAAGCAGCGCTTGATAAAAGTAAAGCAAACACAGAAAACGCATTGTATACATGGGAACTTGCTAAACATAAATACGAAAGACGTGTTGAGCTAAACACTCAACAGGCAATTAGTGAAGAAACGCTAGAATCAACACGTATTAATACTAAAATTGCTGAGGCAAATTATAACCTAGCCAAGACAGAGCAAACAATTGCGCAGTTAAATGTTGACAGAACTAAAATTGTTGCGCCTGCATCAGGGCAAATAATTAATTTGAATTTACGCCAAGGTAACTATGTTGCTCAAGGCACACCTGTTTTTGCTATTGTTCAGTCAGATTCATTTTATGTAACGGGTTACTTTGAAGAGAGTAAAATACCGCTTATTTATCCTGATCAAAAAGCTAAAATAGCCCTTTTAAGTGGTGGTAAGCAATTAACAGGGCATGTAGTGAGTGTAGGTAAAGCCATTGCAAATACGAATACACAAAGTAACGGTCAGCTTTTACCGCAAGTGCAACAAACATTTAATTGGGTGCGTTTATCACAGCGTATACCTGTTGATATTAAGTTAGATTCGTTGCCCGAAAATACACAGCTTAGCGCAGGAATGACCGCCACTATACATCTCGCTACACGTTAAGGGGAATACAGTGGGCGTTGTATTACAAAATTTGTTTTTTCCTAAAAAACAGGCAATTATTTTTGCGACTAAGGGCGTTATAGCCATGGTGATGGCGCTCACTATTGCTATGTCGCTTAATCTTGAAAGGCCTTATTGGGCGTTAGTCTCGGCTATTTTTTTGCAATTACGCCCGCAAAGCGGATTGGTTATTGAAAAAGCAATATGCCAAATAATAGGCACCATAGTGGGCGGTTTATTTGGCATATTGCTTTTAACTCAGTTAATTCTCTACCCTTATTTAGCGCTCGGTGCACTGGCATTATGGTTGGGGGTGAACTCTTCGTTATCGGCAATGGTACGCCAAGCAAACTTTGTGTATGCGTTTGCTATGGCCGGTGTAACAGCCGCCATTATTGTGCTTTTAGTCATGGTTACTCCGGCAATGGTGAGCAGCCAAAGTATATTTGATATTGCACAAGCGCGAGTAAGCGAAATAATAATAGGTTCTGTATGTGCTGGGCTTGTGAGCCATCTATTTTGGCCTGTAAAGGTTAAACATTTACTACAAGTACAAGCGCGGTCGGTTATAAATCAAACGTTACATTATTTAGTTATTGAGCTTGATTCTAAGGGCTCGCACGAAAACCGTCACCAGCAAATAGATGGCATTATGGCAACATTGGGATCAATAAACGAAGATTCCAGCGCAGTAAGGTACGAAGGACCAAAAGGTCCAGGGCGCTCGCGTGCTGCAAACCAGTTGTCGCAAAAAGTACTTTCTTTATTGGCCTTAATTCAAATAATTGGCCGCCTACAGCGAAACCACGAAGACCTTATTACACCAACTTTAGATAAATTAATAAGTAAACTTAAGCACGTATTTGCGCAAATTAAAGAGTCTGACGATTTTGATTACTGCGCCGAACAAGTTAAAACGCTGCGTAAAGAGCTAACCGACTATAGAGCAAATACGGTGTGTGATTCGCCATTTGAATCTCACATGCTCAATGTGAGCTTAGAAGTAGCAGCCGACTTAACAATTTTACTACGCGCATACAGAGCGTTAGAAGAGCGTGATAAAACATTATTAAATGCACCCAGTATGCTTACATATCGCGACCCATTAGCTGGCATTATTGTTGGATTTAGAACTGCTTTGGTATTTTCTATCGGCGCATTTATTTGGATTAATACAGGCTCTTCTGCTGCATTATTAATTATGATTTTACCGGTCATATTTTCGATAATGTTGGCAAGAATACCGTTAGCTATTTTACAGGTGGTAATAAAGCGTTTATTGGTAGGCGTGGTGGTTGCTGCTATTGTAACTATTTTTTACGCACTCAATTTATTATCACAAAGTGGTGGGCAATTAGAAATATTGCTACTTGTATTAGCAGGGCCTTATTTTTTGGGTTTACTGCTGCTAGCTGATCAACAAACATTGCCATATGGCTTGGGGTTTTGTATCCCATTTACGATTTTGGTAAGACCCAGTACCGATATGAGCCTTGCGTTTTCAATCGATTACACACTTAGCTCTGCAATGGCAATCTTTGCGGGGGTGAGTATTTTATTTTGGATTTTTCAGTTATTTACAGGACCAAGTGTACAATTACTTGTTCATCGTGTTTTTAAGGCCACTTATAAAGATTTACTCGAAATAAATAACCATCCAACCCCAAGTATTTGGTATAACCGCCGCATGGCCGATAGGTTAATTCGCCTAACTAATTACGATCAAGGTTCACACTCACGCGTAATTACTGATCTTGCACTAACCGCTCTAAACTTAGGGCATGCGTCGGTTCGATTAAACTCAATTTGTGAAAATTTGGCTGGTAATACAAAGCTAAAGTATTTAAATGAGTGGCAGCGTACGTTAGCCGATGCATTTATGTTGGCAACCAAGGGCAAATTTAATAATAAGTTTAAGCAAGCGTCAGATAATCTTTATGGGGAATTGGCTCAGACGGTGGATGATTCAAATCAATTAGAAGCAATAAAAGGCATGTTTATTCGCATTAATCTGACCTTTGAAAGAAGTGCGAGTAAGATAAATTAGCCCCATTCGCTGCTTTTCGAGTTCAGATGTTATAGTGAAATCTGTTATACTTGCTGGATAATTTTATGGGGCTGTTATGATTTCAAAAAACCAACTCAAACTTATTCGCCAACTTGGCCAAAAAAAGTACCGAAAGCAATATAATCAATACCTTGTACAGGGTGAGAAAAACGTACTTGAGTTATTAAACAGCCCATTAAATGTGGTTAATATTTTTGCTACAAACGAATTTATAAATGCGTACCAAGGTAAGTATCCGCAAGCTAACTTTGTTGAAGCTGATGAAGAGACCCTCACCAAAGCCAGCACCCTAGTTAGCAATAATGCAGCCATTGCTATTGTTGATATGCCAAAGGCAGCTTTACCACAAGCAAGTGGCTTAATACTCGCACTTGATGGCGTATCAGACCCTGGTAATTTAGGCACAATAATAAGAGTGGCAGACTGGTACGGTATTAAACATATAGTAACTAGCACCGACAGCGCAGACGCTTACAATCCAAAAACAATTAGCGCCACGATGGGCTCATTTGTAAGGGTATCGGTAAGCCAAGTAGATTTACCTGATTACCTACAGTCTTTAAATTTACCTGTTTACGGTGCTTTTTTAGATGGGCAAAGCGTGCATAAAACCCAATTTACGGGCTCAGTCGTTTTACTAATGGGCAGTGAGTCGCATGGAATACGCGAGACATGTGCAAAGTTGGTAACTAATAAAATCACCATCCCCGCTTTTGGTGGTGCAGAATCGCTTAATGTTGCAATGGCGACCGGTATTATTTTAGATAATTTTAAACGACAAGCTTAACAATTTAACTGTTAATGAGTTAAATTGTTCGTAATCAATAACAATAATAATCGGTAATAACAATAAGATGCGCTTAAGCACTATTAAATTAGCGGGCTTTAAATCGTTTGTAGAGCCCACTAAAATTCCATTTCCTGATCAAATGACGTGTGTTGTTGGCCCCAATGGCTGTGGCAAATCTAACGTTATTGATGCTGTGCGATGGGTGCTAGGTGAAAGCTCTGCTAAAAACCTGCGTGGCGATGCCATGACCGACGTTATTTTTAATGGCTCAACTAATCGTAAAGCCATATCACAAGCCTCTGTAGAGCTTGTTTTTGATAACGATAAAGGTGGTCCCTCAAATACATTTGCCGATCGAAACCAAATTGCTATTAAGCGTTTAGTAACGCGCGACGGGCAGTCACTGTATTTTTTAAATGGCAGTAAATGCCGTAAGCGCGATATTACCGATATATTTTTAGGCACCGGCCTTGGTCCGCGTAGTTACGCAATTATTGAGCAAGGGATGATCTCGCGCTTAATAGAGAGTAAACCACAAGAGCTGCGCGTATTTTTAGAAGAAGCCGCTGGCGTTTCTAAATACAAAGAGCGTCGCCGCGAAACACAAACACGTATTAAAAGCACTCGCGAAAATCTTGAACGTTTGTTAGATGTGCGTAAAGAGCTGCAAAGTCAGTTAGATAAATTGGCTGTGCAGTCGGTTGATGCAAAAAAATACCGCGAATTAAAAGCACAAGAACGTACGCTAAAAGGCCAAATTGCCGTTTTAAAATGGCAAAAGTTACATCAGCACCAACTTGAAAAAAGCGCCCAAATAAAAAAACTGAACGATCAAATTTCTTTTTTTAAAACTGCTAACTCAGGGCATGACGATGTACTTGCAAGCCTAGAGGGGCAAGTACAAGCCCAGCAAGATAAACTAAGCGATGCACAGCATCAGCAACATGTTATACACACCGAGCTTACCCGCGCGGAGCAACAGCAAATAAATGTAAAGCAACAAACTCAAACGCTTAAACAAAATTTAATTAAATTACAGCAACGCCAAATTCAAAGTGCTGAGGTAAAATCGCAGCAGCAAATTGTGTGCGAGCAACTTAATGAAGCTCTGCAAGAGGCAAGTGAGAATGCCTTAATATGTGAAGAGCAAGTTAGTGGGTTAACGCATGAACTTGAGGAATTATTAGCACTTAAGCAGCGCCACCATACTCATTGGCAAGCTTTGTGTGAGCAACAGCAACAGCTTAATAATAATGTGCAACAACATAGTAGCCACATTAAACAAACTCAGCAGCAAATTGATCATGTTAACGAGCAAATTGATCAGTTAACTGTCCAGCTTAGCGAACTACAAAGTAGTGATGTAGAGCAGCAGTTAATACAGCAAACACAGCAAACACAAACATTAACTCAAGAACTTGCCGCTAAACAAACAGCGCACACGCACTGTAGCGCTAAGCTTGAAGTGCAAAATGAGCGTGTTAATAACTCACAAAAGCAATATTTGACGCTTACTCAAACAATAAACGAGCTAAAAGCCAGTATTACAGGGCTTAAAAGTACATTAGGGCTTGATGAGATAAGTGAGCGTACTAATAGTTTGTTTAATCAGCTAAGTGTTAAAGCAGGCTTTGAGCTTTTAATAGAGCAAGCACTTAAATCTTTAGAGCATTTAAATGTAAGTGAGAAGCAAGCTGATAACAGTGTGTGGCCAAATAGTGATAAACGCATGCCAGCAAATAGCTTAGCTGCATGTATAACAAGCGGTGTTTATCCAGAGCATTTAGCACGTATTGCTTATAGCGAAAGCGGTGATTTAGCAATACTAAAAGATAGTTTTTATACAGCCGTTATGGATGAAAACGGTGCTTTATATGGTCGTAACTGGCATGTAAGCGCCGATCGCAATGTTGAAAACTCATTGCTTTTAAAGCATAAGCAATTGCAGGACAAAGCTCAGCAGTTAACCAATGCCGAGGATGAGCTACAACAAGTAACACACACTCGTGATGAACATACAGCTGAGCAAATAAAATTAATTAACGAACAAAGCGAGCTAAAAGAAGCCATACATGAGCTTGCGCAAAATATAGCGGTAGCCAGTACGCGCAGCGATATGCTCAAACAGCAAGTAGCGCACTTTAAGTTACAACTAGAAAAGCTACAACAACAAAAACAGCAATTAACAAATCAGCTTTTACAATTAAATACCGTGCTTGATGAGCAAGTAGCGCAATTTGAAGTGATGAATGAGCAGCAACTTAACTTAGCGGATGAAATAGACGCTGCAAATAGCTTGCGCTCACAAAGTGATAAAAGTTATAGCGAAGCATTACGCATGCTTGAGCAATATAAAACACAAGCACATAAGGCAACGCTCTCAGAGCAAAAGGCACGCAGTGAATGGCAGTTAAGCCAAACCAAATTGAGCCATGCGGAGCAAGAGCACGTTAGTGCATCAGAAGGTGCGCAAGAACTACTAAATGAAATAGAAGAGCTGCTGATACCAGAGCAAGAACTTAGCGATAAAATTACGCAGCTCTTAGCACAGCATCAAAAAGGTGAGCAGGCATTAGTATTGCTACAAAAAGAATTAGCTCAGGCGAAAGAGAGCTTAAACACTAAGCAAATAAGCCTTAAAAATTCACAAGGTGAGCTGGTGGGCTTGCAAGAGCAGCACCAAAAGCTAACAATTGAAGAGCAAAGCTTAGTAATAAAAGCGCAAGTTGCGCTTGAGCCATTAGAAGAGTTGAAACAAAGCTTAAAAGCAATACTTGATGAATTACCAGATTCATTAAATTTAAGTGCAGCACAAAATCAGTTAACAGGATTTACTAATCAGCTAGATAAATTAGGTGCAGTAAACTTGGCGGCAATAGAAGAGTTTGATTTAGCCAAAGCACGTAGTGATTATCTTGAAAATCAATTAGATGATTTAACAAAAGCGTTAAGCACCCTTGAAGGTGCAATTCGTAAAATTGATAGTGAGACCAAAACACGCTTTAAAGCGACGTTCGATCAAGTTAACGAAGACTTTGCTGAGCTATTTCCTAAAGTTTTTGGTGGTGGGAGCGCGTATTTAGAATTAACCAGTGACGATTTACTCGAAAGTGGTGTTAGTATAATGGCACGACCACCGGGTAAGAAAAATTCAACAATTCATTTGTTAAGTGGTGGAGAAAAAGCGCTGACCGCATTATCATTAGTGTTTTCTATATTCAGGCTCAATCCAGCTCCTTTCTGTATGCTGGACGAAGTAGATGCACCATTAGATGATGCCAACGTCGTGCGTTTTTGCCGTTTGGTTGAAGAAATGTCACAATCAGTGCAGTTTATTTATATTAGTCATAATAAAATTGCGATGGAAATGGCAGGTAGATTAACAGGTGTTACTATGGCAGAACCTGGCGTATCGCGTATGGTTGCTGTAGATATAGAGCAAGCTGTGCAACTTGCACACGCATAAATTTTTATGACAAGTGTATTAGTTTTTCATTAATATACAGGTTTTAGGCATATCAAATAATAAAAGGTGAGGGGATGGCCGAACAATTAAGATGGGTTTTAATCGTTATCAGTGTAATTGTCATTGGTGGTTTATTAATACATGGATTGTGGTCAGTTAGAAAAAAAGACCGCCCAGAAGTATCGGATAATGAACGGGTTGAGCCATTACAACAAAGCGCACCAGCTTCATCTAAACCGTTTCGTACTGAGGCTGAGCCAAAAGAGCCAATGCAAGACGAACGTGATGAGCCACAATTTGGCGAGCTTAACTTTGATGCAAATGAGCCGCAAATTGATACAAGCGTGCCAGAAACACCGATTGAAGATGACTTAGAAATAGTTGATGATCTTGAAACAAAAGATCAAAGTGCTGAAGAAGCGCCTGCTCAAATGTCTGACTTTGTTATTGTGCATATTCAAATGCCAGAAGAGCTTAGTATGCAGGGCAGTAAATTATTACCAGCAGTTAATACTTTAGGTTTTAAATATTCTGAGGAAGGTTTTTTTAATCGCCACTTAGATCCGGCTGGCCAAGGCCCTGTTTTATTTAGATTAGTAAATATGTATAACCCAGGTACGTTTGATATTGATAATATGGAACAGTTTAGTACCGCTGGGGTAAGCTTATTTATGACGTTACCGTGCGACGGCGATGGTCTAGCGGCATTTAATATGTTGCACAGCGCAGCTAAAAAGTTAGCGGATGAATTTGGTGCACAAATTTTAGATGCTGAGCGAAATGAAATGACAGTAGAGCGCATCAGGCAATATGTTGAACAGGTTCGTTCTTTTTCAGCGTAAATAACGCATACATTATATTTTTATAAGCCACTGGACGGTGAATCGTCAAAGTGGCTTTTTTTATGTTTATTGAGGTTTAAATGTCTAGCAGCATTAGTGAGCAAATTAATCATCTTCGTACTACATTAGAGCAACACAACTATAACTATTATGTGCTCGACACCCCCAGTATTCCTGATTCTGAATACGATAGGTTATTACGCGAACTAAGCGCACTAGAGATGCAGCACCCTGAATTTTTAACCGCCGACTCTCCGACACAAAAAGTAGGCGGTGCCGCATTGAGTAAATTTGAGCAAGTAGCGCACCAAGTGCCCATGTTATCGCTTGATAACGCGTTTAGTGAAGAAGAATTCACTGCGTTTAATCGTCGTATAAAAGAGCGCTTAATGAGTACTGATGAGCTTACTTTTTGTTGTGAGCCAAAACTTGATGGATTAGCCGTATCAATTATTTATCGTGATGGTGTGCTTGTACAAGCGGCTACGCGAGGTGATGGTTTTACCGGTGAAAACATTACTCAAAATGTTAAAACCATTCGTAATGTACCGCTTAAGTTACGTGGTGATTACCCAAAAGAGCTTGAAGTGCGCGGCGAAGTATTTATGGACAGCGCTGGCTTTGATAAATTAAATACTGAAGCGCAAAAACGCGGTGAAAAAGTATTTGTTAACCCGCGTAATGCAGCCGCGGGGAGTTTGCGTCAACTCGACTCTAAAATTACAGCTAAACGCCCACTCATGTTTTATGCCTATAGTACCGGGCTTGTAGCTGATGGCAGTATTCCTGATGATCACTATCAGCAATTAGAAAAGTTAACTGACTGGGGGTTGCCACTGTGCCCAGAAACAAAATTAGTTGAAGGTCCTAAAGCCGCGCTTGAGTACTACAGCGATATTTTAACGCGCCGTGGCGAGCTTAAATATGAAATTGATGGCGTAGTAATAAAAATAAACCAAAAGGCCTTACAAGAGCGTTTAGGCTTTGTGGCACGAGCTCCCCGCTGGGCTATTGCGTATAAATTTCCGGCGCAAGAGGAAATAACCCAACTACTTGATGTTGATTTTCAAGTCGGTCGTACTGGCGCCATTACACCGGTTGCACGTTTGAAGCCTGTTTTTGTGGGTGGCGTTACCGTATCAAATGCAACGCTTCATAACAGTGATGAAGTTGCACGTTTAGGCGTAAAAGTAGGTGATACAGTTATTATTCGCCGTGCTGGAGATGTAATCCCACAAATAACGCAAGTTGTACTTGAGCGCCGCCCTGATGATGCCACAGATATCGAATTTCCAGTAACTTGTCCTATTTGTGACTCTCATGTTGAAAAGGTTGAAGGCGAAGCTGTCGCTCGTTGTACGGGTGGGCTTGTATGTCCTGCACAACGCAAACAAGCAATTAAACACTTTGCGTCACGCAAAGCGCTGGATATAGACGGCCTTGGCGATAAAATTGTTGATCAGTTGGTAGACAGAGAGCTTATAAAAACGCCCGCTGATTTGTTTATTTTAAAACAAGGACATTTTGAATCACTTGAACGCATGGGACCTAAGTCAGCCAAAAATTTAGTAACAGCCCTTGAAGAGGCGAAAGGGACTACGCTTGCTAAGTTTTTATATTCATTAGGTATTCGCGAAGCAGGTGAGGCAACAGCACAAAATTTAGCTAATCACTTCCTTACCCTTGAAAATATAATAAATGCCAGCATTGATAGTTTAACGCAGGTAAGTGATGTAGGCGAAATAGTTGCAACGCATGTTCGTGGCTTTTTTGATGAAGAGCATAATTTAGCAGTTGTTAATGCGCTTATAGAGCAAGGTGTAAACTGGCCAGCGTTGAGTGCACCTTCTGAAGAAGAACAACCGCTTGCTGGGCTTACTTATGTACTTACTGGTACGCTAAATACGCTTAATCGTAATGACGCAAAAGCACGCTTACAGCAACTAGGTGCTAAAGTATCTGGTAGCGTATCAGCGAAAACTGATGCGTTAGTCGCGGGTGAAAAAGCGGGTTCAAAACTGACTAAAGCCCAAGATTTAGGTATCGACATACTCACGGAAGATGAATTAATTGGGCTGCTTAAAAAGCATAATGGTTAGGACGCAACAATGAGCCGATACGGTCCAGAATATTGGGATAAGTACGGAAGTTACCGAACTCCTATTGCATTTAATTTAAGTTTGCTTGTGCTATTACGTGGCTATTTTATTTGGGTGATTGCGGCTTTAAGTCGCAGGCCTGAACTTGATTTAATGTCGTTATTTTTTAAAAATAAAAATGATTTTTTTATTGCAATAGCAATTGGAAGTATCGCAATAATACCGACTATTTTATTTTGTTTACGCAGACCACGAGATTCACACAGTGCAAGCGATAAGTTAGCAAAAATATGGCGGCATATGCGCTGGCCCCTTATTGTATGTGCTGTTGTTGATTTAACATGGTTAAGTATTCAAGCCGCGCATAGCCATTATCGATTTTCATCATTTTTAGCAGTACAAATGATGATTGTTTTATGGGTATTGTGGTATTTGGTGAAAAGCCGTTATTTAACCGTTTTTTTTAATGATTGGCCTGAGCCGACAGAAAAAGCATCAGAAGAAAAAAAGCGACTTAAAAGGGATTAGTTGTGGACGCTGTAAATAAAAAAATAGCGATAGCTATATCGTTAATAGGGTTAGTGCTTATTATTTTAATGATTAGCACTGAGCTTTTAGAGTTTATGTGGTTTAAAGCGCTATTTGGGTTGTGGGTATTTGTTTTTTGCTCAAGCGTTTATAGGCTAACGCCCTTATTTAAATCAAGAAACAGGCTAGAGGATTTTATTCAGCGAGATGCCCAACATTTACTACTTTTTAGTTTGATGGGATTTTTTGATAAAAAGCATGGTCCAGATTGGTTAGTTATTGAGAGTATTGAACGCATAACGACAAAGGATGATGAGCTAATAATTTATAGTAATAACGAGCGCCAAATGAGTGTTAGTTTACCTGTAAAAAAAGCAGAGCTAGATAGTTTTATTAAACGAATACTTACCGACTCAGAAAAACAAAATATTACCTTTAGCTGAGGAGATTACCTTTAAAATTGAACGAGTTTTAGTTTTAAACGGTCAACACTCTTTAGCTGATCTTTAGTGTATTAAATAACGTAATAATTGACCGTACTTCTTATAAATTTATTAAGTACGGTTAATCAACTATTCAATGAGGCTATTATGTTGAAGTGGAATGATGTTATTAACTTTGCCACTAACGGCAATCCTACCCCAAGTAAAAAAGTAGTCAAAACTGACGAGCAGTGGCGGATGCAACTATCAGAAGATGAATATTACGTAACACGTAAGAAAGGAACAGAGCGCCCAGATAGCTCGGGTAGTTGTACATTACTCGAACCTGGCAAGTATGTGTGTATTTGCTGTGATAACCTATTGTTTGATGCCGATGAAAAGTTTGATAGTGGTACTGGTTGGCCGTCATTTACGCAACCTGCGACAATTGAAGCGATTGGTTATGTAAACGATACAAGTCATGGTATGGAGCGCATAGAGGTGGTTTGTAACGTGTGCGATTCGCACTTAGGCCATATTTTTCCAGATGGACCATTACCAACAGGTTTACGTTATTGCGTTAATGCTGCAGCAATGAAAAAGCTCTAATATTTTATTTACTAGCGCTTTGAATATCTAAATTCATTTCTTTTGCTATATGCAAAATCTTATCTAAACGCTGCGTCTGATCTGCTTGTAATTTAGTTTTATCAAGAAGGGCGTAGCATCTTCTAGCAAGATCCATATTAAATGAGCTGCCAGATTGCTTGGTTGAATCAAATAGGCACTGTAATAAATTAAGTGCAATACTCTGATTGCGAGGCATGACTCTAAACGCTTGCGTAAAAGCTTCCAGCGCAGTATTTAACTGCCCTTTATTAAATTGATTAACGGCATGGTTATTAAGCTCTTTTGGACCCATTTTAATATCGCGTCGCTCACTTTGTTGCTGCTGAATATAACGCAAGTAAGTTGTGTCGCTAACTGCAGGGTGTCTTTCACAGTGGCTAATTATTTGTGTGAATAAGGTTTGCGCCTTCTGATGAAACCCCAGTTCATGAAATGCTTTTGCTTTATCAAGTGCTCCATCAACCGATCGGATATGAGTATCGTCGTCATCAAGCTGCTCAATTAGTTTTTTCGCTTTTTGATGCTCGTCTTTTAAGTAATGAAGTCGTGCATTAAGTACATCAATTTGAGCTTGATTTGCATTATTAGGAAACTGTTTTTTTAAATCATTAATGTACTGATTTGTTTGTCTAGAAATTCGTTGAATTTGATCAGTTTGATCAGTCGTTAACGCAAAGTCGATACCGGCACGTGCTGCATTCAAATATACATCGGGGTGGTCGTGTATTGAGTGCTTTGCAAAGGAGGCTATATCTTTTTGAGTTAAATAGCTTTTTTCGTAGTCGTGATTAATTAGCGACACATTACTTAACGATTTTTGGCGTGTGATGTTTCGCGGTGCAATGTCTGCTGCTTGACTTAAAAAGCTTTGTGCTAGCTCAAACTGATTTAGCTTTATTTCTAATCTGCCCAACAAATCAAGGGCTACTAAACGAGTTTCTTGGCGCTCTAACATTGTCTTGAGCATTCGCTGCGCCAAAATATGTTCGTTATTCGCTATAAGTGCCTCTACTAAACCTACTTTTGCCCAAGCAAATTTTTGAATATCGAGAACAGACTTAAAAAAGTCTTTTGCATCTTGAGCACGCTTTAAGCGAAGTAGGGCATCGCCTTTTAAGCGAAGTAGGATAGGACTGTAATTATTATTTTTTTTATCCAGAGCGGTATCAATAAATTTAATAGCTTTTGAATCGTTACCATCATCAATTAATGAATACACTGTTTGTAAGTCGTGTTTACGCTTTAAGATTCGTTCAATGCGTGTTTTAAGCTCTTGTACTGTAAAAGGCTTAACTAAAAAGTCATCTGGCTGCAGCTCAAGAACACTATGAACGAGTGAGCCACTTGTTTCTGCTGAGATAAAAATAAAGCCAGTCGAACTTTTTATGAGCTGCTTTACACGTAGCTCTTCATAAAGCTGGTAGCCATCTTGGTGTTTGTTTAAGTTGAATGAGCAAACTATTAGATCAAATTCTTCACTTAAACACTGCTCTTTTGCAGAGTTTGCATGATCAGCAAAGCGCAACTGCCGAAAGCCAAGCCTTTCTAACGATTGTTTCATATAGCTTTGAGCAAGTGGCTGCTCCTCTACTATAAGTATTTTTGCTTTTGAATAGATCTTAGTTGGCATTGGCTTAAGCGTAATTGTATTTAACACAGACTATAATCAACAGTTTAACTCCTTACAAGGGAATTTAAATGATAGCTGTATTTATTAGGTACTTAACTTTGCCTAATACGTTTATCTAACTACGAAAGTACTGAGCCGAATAACATAATTAAAAACCAAATAAGTAAAATGGAAACGCTATATTTGATGAGTGCTTTGATATGGAAATTTAGATTTTAATAAAAATATGAAATATATTTAAGGTAAAAAGAGGAGTTAAACGTATTTAATATGGGAAAAAGTTATTACTAGAGAAATTGTTTAATGGTATTTATATGTGGTGGGTGATTACTTGGCTTGATACCAGTGACCCTCGCCATTATTTGTAAAGGGTAGTGATGCTCTTTTTCTTACGGCTAAGTTAATTACATACGATTTTTATATTGAGTTTTTATAAAGTTCTTAAATGTATTTAATATGAAAAGAAAGAGTTATTACTAGAGAAGTTATCTGATGGTATTTATATGTGGTGGGTGATACTGGACTTGAACCAGTGACCCTCGCCTTGTAAGGGCGATGCTCTCCCAACTGAGCTAATCACCCACATATAATAGGTATGCCTGTTATTTAATTCTTTATTATCAATTAACCGCTTGATGTAATTTGGTGGGTGATACTGGACTTGAACCAGTGACCCTCGCCTTGTAAGGGCGATGCTCTCCCAACTGAGCTAATCACCCAAATTACATTTTAATATGCACCATTCTAGGAATGGTGGGTCGTACTGGACTTGAACCAGTGACCCTCGCCTTGTAAGGGCGATGCTCTCCCAACTGAGCTAACGACCCATATTAAATTTTAAAACGCGACTATTGATATAATAATAGGTTTATATGTGGTGGGTGATACTGGACTTGAACCAGTGACCCTCGCCTTGTAAGGGCGATGCTCTCCCAACTGAGCTAATCACCCACATATAAATTAAAACGCTACTATTAAAATAAATAGTACTGGACTTTAACCAGTGAACCTCGCCGTTACTTGTAAATAGCGGTTATGCTCTCTTTTTCTAACTGAGCTAACGACCCATTTAGATTTTTTGTAATATGCACCATTTAAAAAATGGTGGGTCGTACTGGACTTGAACCAGTGACCCTCGCCTTGTAAGGGCGATGCTCTCCCAACTGAGCTAACGACCCATATTACATGCTACTACCGATATAGATAGTACTGGACTTTAACCAGTGAACCTCGCCATCTTTTATAAAAGGCGGTGATGCTCTCTTTTCTTGTAACTGAGCTAACGACCCATATTACAATTTTAAAACACGACTATTAATATAGTAATAGGTTTTATATGTGGTGGGTGATACTGGACTTGAACCAGTGACCCTCGCCTTGTAAGGGCGATGCTCTCCCAACTGAGCTAATCACCCACATATAATTTAAAACGCTACTATTAAATAAATAGTACTGGACTTTAACCAGTGAACTTTGCCGTTACTTGTTAGTAGCGGTAATGCTCTCTATTTTCTAACTGAGCTTATGACCCATATAGAATTTAGATGTGAACACTTTAACTAAAAAGTGGTGGGTGATACTGGACTTGAACCAGTGACCCTCGCCTTGTAAGGGCGATGCTCTCCCAACTGAGCTAATCACCCACATCTAAACAACATTGCATTGCTGCGTTGTTGTGGGGCGCTATTATAGATAGAGTTGGAAATGTGTCAACACTTGAATGATAAAAATGTGCTGAATGAAGGTTTTATAAACAATAGGATATGGTTGAAGTCTATTTTATCATCAAATTTGATATTGCAGTTCAATTAAGCACCTAAAAGTGAGTAGGGAATTGTATTTTATTAACCTTAAATTTAGTTTTACGATACTCATTGTTTTTTTACTGGAGTCGTTTTTATGATTATGAGCAAGATCGATTAATATTAGGGCGAGTTATTTAGTGAATAGAGTGGTCCTTTAAAAATGAATTTAATCTAAACTTCCCAAAATAAATGCTATTTCAGCATTCTAAACTCTATTTTTGTACTTACTTTATTTTTATAAGCCAACCTAGCCATCTCGTAAATACGTATTCCTCGCTACTAGCTTCGGGTTAAGACTAAATAGATCACATATAACTAGGGCGTGTTGACCTTTGTGGATTCAAATTTGTTCAATCTAGGGACGATTAAATCGCGGCGCGAGGTTTGTAACCTAGTGGGCCAAGTAAAAGCCGAGCAAAGCTTCCGCTTCACCCACCAAAGATCAACGCGCCTTGAAGTTTTATACATAGAATTACGAAGCAACAGTGCTCTTTTAAAAATGCTCTTCAAACAATAATCGAATTTTTTAGTACGAGTTACGCTGGTTATTAAGCAAGTAAAGGCTGCGGGTACTCTCAAACCCACATTTAAGTTTTGGTTATTATAAGCAATTGTAACTTTTAAAAGATTAAGGCGATTGGCGGGGCCTTAATTGGTAGTTTATAGATAAGTTTAATTTGCATATAAATGTATACCTTTGCTTTGATGCAATTTTGTTGCATTAAATAGGGGAGTAGGGTGTTGTTAAGTATTCGCTGCAATATAGTGATGTTATTATAAGCAGTAGGGCTAGAATCTTATTCAAATTGTATTTTTTAGCACGCTTGATAGCCAGTTTGTTGAAAATTAAACCATTTAAATAAAGCTAGGTAAAAAACTGTTGACTTTATTTTGGGTGGTGCATAGAATGCGCCCCGCACTAAGCGATACACGATGTGTTTATCACGGCGGGTATTGATTAAGTTGGGGCCATAGCTCAGCTGGGAGAGCGCTTCGCTGGCAGTGAAGAGGTCTGCGGTTCGATCCCGCATGGCTCCACCAAAAATTAGTGTTTTGTCCTAGGGTAGCAGTTTTCTGTGTCCCCATCGTCTAGAGGCCTAGGACACCGCCCTTTCACGGCGGTAACAGGGGTTCGAATCCCCTTGGGGACGCCACTTAACTTTTATTAGTTAAAGGCGGTTTTACCGAGAAAATAGCGTCACAATTAAAGCTCGAGTCTTTACTTGTATTAAACGCAATTACCTTAAAGCTCATGATGTGAGTTAAACTTATCAACTGTCCTAGTGACACATTTATGTGTCCCCATCGTCTAGAGGCCTAGGACACCGCCCTTTCACGGCGGTAACAGGGGTTCGAATCCCCTTGGGGACGCCACTTACTTATTTTTTAATAGGGAAGTGAAGTGTTATTAAGAAAGCTCGCCTGAAACGAGTCTAAAAATTCAGTTGTCCTAGTGACACATTTATGTGTCCCCATCGTCTAGAGGCCTAGGACACCGCCCTTTCACGGCGGTAACAGGGGTTCGAATCCCCTTGGGGACGCCACTTACTATTTTAAGTATTGTGTAAAGCAGTGTGACACCGCACTCTCTATGCACGACGTTATCAAGAGTACTAATCTCTTGGGGACGCCACTTACTATTTTAATAGGGAAGTGTAGTGTTATTAAGAAAGCTCGCCTGAAACGAGTCTAAAAATTCAGTTGTCCTAGTGACACATTTATGTGTCCCCATCGTCTAGAGGCCTAGGACACCGCCCTTTCACGGCGGTAACAGGGGTTCGAATCCCCTTGGGGACGCCACTTACTTATTTTTTAATAGGGAAGTGAAGTGTTATTAAGAAAGCTCGCCTGAAACGAGTCTAAAAATTCAGTTGTCCTAGTGACACATTTATGTGTCCCCATCGTCTAGAGGCCTAGGACACCGCCCTTTCACGGCG